>Ga0066256_1000072_pt1 | contig 476135 bp, 423 predicted proteins | sample ThiBio_1000_biof_FD_87107 | JGI IMG/M metagenome (GOLD analysis project Ga0066256, IMG submission 87107) | Wastewater bioreactor microbial communities from Cape Town, South Africa - Thiocy_expt_1000_biof (version 2) | ecosystem: Engineered > Bioreactor > Thiocyanate-remediating >...
CGCAACGGTCGGTTGAGGTCCAGTCGGGCTGAAGCCCGACCTACGAGGCCACGCAGACAGCCCGGTCGGGTTTCGACCCGGCATGTCGGGCCAAAGCCCGACGGTCTATTGGACAATCCGGGTTCATGACAACCAGTTTCCATTATTGGAAACTGGTTGTCAACTAGCGATCTTGTCCAACGAGGTATGAGCCTGAAGCCAGGCGCGAGATGCCACTGCGGATTGAGTCTGGAGGGCACCCGGGAGCGGCGGTTCGAGTACCGTCGGCTGCCGCGCGCGGACCGCGGCCCTGTGCTGGCCTACTCGCATGTCCTGGCGTCTAGAAGCGCCTGCCAATGGTGAGCGTGCCGTAGACCGGCACTTCCTTTTGTCCGTGGAACTCACGGGTCCGGTGATAGCGCGCCAGGGCAATGCGCCAGCGGCCGTGAACCATCGCAACGCCGTAAGTGACGTCAGCCACGAAGGGGCGCTTGTCCACGCGGTGGCTGGATCGAAACGTATTGCCATCGAGCGTGATGTCGTACAGGACGGCACGGGCATCGTAGGCAACGAACACATGCGCGCTTCCTGCATGGCTGGTGGGTTCGTGTAGGGGAGACGTGTTCTCGCCGGCCGGGCGCAAGGGGGCGGTTCCGAAGTCGTCGGGCAGTCGCAGGCCGAAGCGCAGTTCGCCGCCCAGATTCGCATAGGTGGCGAAATTGCCCAGGCTCCCTCCCCAGTGCCGGGTGAGATCCCCACCCCAGCCCGTCGCGCTCTCACGCCGCATCACACGCGTACGACGTTCATGGATCAATTGCACGACCAGCTCGTTGTGCAGTTGGTTGTCCCAACCATGAAACCTGCCGATGCCGAGCAGGCGATGCCACTCGCTCTGCGCCTCTTCGGCGTGGGCGGCAGGCCCCACCACGCCAAGGCGAAGCTGCGATGTGCGCAGGCTGTCGCCGCGACGAGCGTTGTAGCCGAGACTGAACATCAAGGCCCCGGCGTAGGGCCGATCATCGGTGATGAGGTCACGGCGCTCCCGATCCGTCGGGGTGTACATCATCTGGCTCAACCCGACGGTCATGTTCTGTTCGTCGAATCCCTCTGGTTGCAACAGTGCCAAACCTCGATTCAACGCCTGCACGATCCCAGGCAGGCACGGATCGCTGCGGTAATCGACCAGATTGGGGGAGACCCAACTGACCAGAAAACCGTTCGAGTAGCCTTGGTCCTGGCCCACGCCACCGAACATGTCGTTGTCGATACGCAGATTAACCGTGCCGGTCGAGCGCAGCGATGTCCGTTCCGAGCAAGCTGACTGAACGTGATGCGGCTCTTCTGCAGTGGCTGGCATAGGCAAGATCACGAGCCATAACCAGGCCCATGTTGCTTTCTTCGCGCCTGCCAGCGCCGAGCGACTTCTCACTTACTTGTCCCCGGCCTCGCTCGGGCGCGCCATTGCCTGATGGCTCTGGCGCACGAGCATGACGGGCACGGCTGCCATGACAGCGGAACTCCTGGCGATTGCTCACTTCGGGTATGGGGGTGCCGCCCGCACCCGACACGCCCGCATGGACTGGGCGCGACGGGCGGTCTGGCGTCTTGAGCGAGGCAGATGCGCTGTTCCATGGTCAGGCCATCTGCGCGATGGTTTTGCGAAAGCGCTGCAGCGACAGCGCGAACAGCACGCCGCCGATCAGCGTCAGCGCCACGAACTGCGGCCACACCACGTCCAGTCCGGCGCCACGGAACAGGATGGCCTGCCCCAGCTTCACGAAGTGCGTGGTCGGCGCCAGCAGCATGATGTCCTGCACCAGCTCGGGCATGCTCTCGCGCGGGGAGCTGCCGCCCGAGAGCAGCTGCAGTGGCAGGATGATCAGGATCATCAGCATGCCGAACTGCGGCATGTTGCGCGCAACCGTGGCCATGAAGATGCCCATGGCGGTCGTGGCAAATACGCACAGCGCCGCACCCGCGAAAAACAGCGGCAGCGAGCCGGCCACCGGCACGTGCAGCAACCCGCGCACGACGAAGGTGATCGACACCCAGCACGCCAGCAGAACCACGAGCCCCATGGGCCAGACCTTGGCCAGCATGATCTGCGCGGGCGTCACCGGCATGACCAGCAGGTGCTCGATGGTGCCGTGCTCGCGCTCGCGGATCAGCGCCGCGCCGGCCAGGATGATGGACAGCATGGTGATGTAGTCGATGACCTCCACCAGACTGCCGAACCAGGACGGCTGCAGCGCGGGATTGAAACGCACCCGCAGGGCCAGATCCACCGGCGGCACGGCGCTGCCCCGGTAACGCTGGGCGAATTCGCCGATCTCACCCATGACGATCTGCTGCACGTAGCCGCTGCCGACGAAGGCCTGGCTCATGCGCGTGGCGTCCACGTTGAGCTGGATCTGGGGTGACCGGCCCGCCAGCAGATCGCGCTGGAAGTTGCGCGGGATCACCATCACGAAGGTGTATAGCCCCGCGTCCATGCCGCGATCCATCTGCGACCACTCGATCATCTTCGGCTTGCTGAACTGCGGTGGATACAGGGCCGAGACAATGCGTTGCGACACCGGCGACTGGTCCTCATCCACGATCGCGATGGACGCGTTGTTCAGCGTCTCGGGCATGGCCGTGGCGCCGGCGTACACGCCCAGGGTGAACACAAAGGCGATCAGCACCAGCATGGTCGGGTCGCGCCGCAGGCTCCACAGCTCCTTGATGCCCAGGCGCCAGGTGTTGGAGAGGAATTGGCGCATGGCTCAACGCTCCTGCTTGCGCAGCAGCAGGATCGAGGCACCCACAATGAGCGGCACGGCGATCAGCATGGGAATGAGCGAGGCGCCCAGGTCGCCGAAGTGCAGCGCCTTGTTGAACACCCCCCGGCTGACATCGATCATGTGGGTGGCCGGGTAGATCTGGCCCAGCACGCGCGCACCGCCCTGCAGCGAGGAGACCGGATCGTTCATTCCGGAGAACTGCATGGCCGGCATGACCGTGCCGATCATGGTGAAGAACATCGCCGCGATCTGGCTTTTGGTGACGCTCGACGCCAGCAGGCCCAAGCCGGTGGAACAGAAGCTGAAGACCACCGCAGCGAGCAGCAGGGTGATGAAGCTGCCCTTGACCGGAACCCCGAAGACGGTCACGGACAGCAGCGTCATGAGCAGGAAGTTCAGCACGGCCAGTGCCACATAGGGCAGTTGCTTGCCCAGCAGAAACTCGGTGCGCGTGACCGGCGTGACGTACAGGTTGATGATCGAGCCGGTCTCCTTCTCGCGCACCACGGCCAGCGCCGTGAGCATGGCCGGCAGCATCAGCAGCACCAAGGGCACGACCGCCGGCACCATCGCCGGCACACTCTTGACGTCCGGGTTGTACCGAAAGCGCGTCTCGATGCCGGCCAGCCCGGCCGCCGGGCCGTTGCCACGCGCGCTCGCCTGCTCGGTCAGCCAGTGCTGGTGGATGCCCTGCACGTAGCCCATGACGGTTTCGGCCCGGGATGGCATGGCGCCGTCGATCCAGGCGCCGATCGCCACCTCGCGCGCGCGCAGCACGTCACGGCCGAAACCCGGCGGGATCTCCAGCGCCAGACTCAGCTCGCCGCTGGCCAGGCGGCGATCCATGTCCGCGTAGTCGGTGATCGGCGCCCGCTCCACGAAGTAGCGCGAGCCGGAAAGGCTCAGCTTGTAGCTCTCGCTCAGCGAGGACTGATCGCGATCCAACACGGCATAGCTCAGGTCGTTCACGTCCATGCTGATGCCGAAGCCCATCACGAGCATCAGGATCAACGAACCGGCCAATGCCAACGTGGCGCGCACCGGATCGCGCTGCAGCTCCAGCGACTCGCGCCATAAATAGCTGATCAGGCGCTGCAGGCTGAAGCGACTGCGTCGTCGGTGCGTTGGTGCAGCCTCTTGCCGGCCCGGCACCGCGGCAACGGGCGCCTCGGCCTTCGGTGCGCCGCCATCGGCCTCGATCAGGTAGCCGATGAACGCCTCTTCCAGGGTCTGCGCACCGCGCTTTTCGACCAGCTTCGCGGGCGCATCGCTGTCGAGCACCTTGCCCGCGTGCATCATCGACATGCGGTCGCAGCGTTCGGCCTCGTTCATGAAGTGGGTGGAGATGAAGATCGTCACCTTGTCGCGGCGCGAGAGCTCCACCAGCAGCCGCCAGAAGCCGTCGCGCGCGACCGGGTCCACGCCCGAGGTCGGCTCGTCCAGGATCAGCAATTCGGGCTTGTGCACCATCGCCACGGCCAGCGACAGGCGCTGGCGCATGCCAAGCGGCATGCTCTCGGGCAGGCTGTCCCGCACCTCGGCAAGATCGAAACGCTGCTCCATCTCGGCCACCCGATCGGGAATCTCTTCCTCGGGCACCTGGAACAGGCGCGCGTGCAACGCCAGGTTCTGCCGCACCGTCAACTCGCCGTAGAGCGAGAAGGCCTGGGACATGTAACCCACGCGGCGGCGGGTGGCGATGTCCTTCGGATTCACCTCGTGGCCGAACAGCCAGGCTCTGCCCTCGCTCGCTTCGAGCAGCCCCGTGAGCATCTTCATGGTCGTGCTCTTGCCGCAGCCGTTGGAGCCGAGGAAGCCGAAAATCTCGCCGCGACGGATGCGAAAGGACACGTGATCCACCGCGACGAAATCGCCGAAGCGCATCGTCAGATCCTGCGCCTCGATGGCGATGTCGTCCTCCGACGCCTCCAGCGGGGGGATCACGACGTCTGCGTGGCCGCGCTTCCTGTCCTCGGGCAGCAGCGCAATGAAGGCGGCCTCCAGCGAATCGCTGCCGGTACGCGCCAGCAGCTCATGGGGCATGCCCGTCGCGAGCACCTGCCCGTCGTCCATGGCCACCAGCCAATCAAAGCGCTGGGCCTCGTCCATGTAGGCCGTGGCAACGATCACGCTCATGCCCGGCCGGTCCTGGCGGATGCGCGCGATCAGGTCCCAGAACTGTGCGCGCGCCAGCGGGTCCACGCCCGTGGTCGGCTCGTCCAGGATCAGCAGATCCGGGTCGTGGATCAGCGCGCAGCACAGGCCCAGCTTCTGCTTCATGCCGCCGGAGAGTTTTCCCACTGGCCGGCTGAGGAACTTGCGCAAGCCCGTGGCGTTGGTGAGGTCATCGATGCGTCGGCGCCGCTCGGCGGCGCCGTGACCGAACAGGCGCGCGAAGAACTGCAGGTTTTCCTCCACCGAGAGCGTCGGGTACAGGTTCTTGCCCAGGCCCTGCGGCATGTAGGCGATGCGCGGACAAACAGCGTCGCGATGGCGCTTGCTGGACATGTCGCCGCCCAGCACTTGCACGCGGCCTTGCTGTACGGCGCGTGCCCCGGCCATCAGCGACAGCAGGCTGGACTTGCCCACGCCGTCCGGCCCGATCAGGCCGACCATGCCGCCCGATGGCACCCCCAGCGTGATGCCGGCCAGGGCCTGCACCTTGCCGTAGTGCAGCCGCACCTGCTCCAGGCGCGCGACTTCGGGCTCCAGGGAGACCTGCGTCATTGCGGCGCCTTCAACGCCAGCCGGGCCGGCCATTCCTGTTTAGGATCAAGACGCACCCAGGCCTCGCCCGGCAGGCCGGTCTTGACATGCTCCAGGTGCTCGCGCAGCAGTTCGCGGTCGATCCGCGCGCGCACGCGGAACATCAGCTTCTCGCGCTCGCTCGCGGTCTCCACCGTCTTCGGCGTGAACTGCGCCGTGCTGGCGATGAACGAGACCTTGGCTGGGATCACGTAGCCCGGCGCCGCGTCCAGCACGATGCGCACCTCCGAACCGAGCGCGAGCCGACCCGCGGCCTCGGTGGGCAGGAAGAAGGTCATGTACACGTCCGACAGATCGATCAGGTTCAGCACCCGCCCGCCCGCGCCCAGCACTTCGCCGGGCTGCGCCACGCGGAACTGCACGCGGCCATCGCGCGGGGCCTTGAGCTGGCTGTCGTCGATCTCGGCCTGGATGCGCTCCAGGGTGGCATCGACGGCCTCGACCTGGGACTGCGCGCCGACGATCTGCGTGCGTGCGGCGGCGATGGACGAATCGGCCGACGCCACCTGCGCCTGGGCAGCGGCAACGGAGGCCTCGGCGCTTTCCGTGCGGGCACGATCATCGTCCAGGGTCTGGGTGGAGGTAGCCCCTTCCTTGACCAGCGTCTCGGAGCGCGCCAGCCGGCGCTTGGCCGCGTTGAGTTCAGCCTCGGCGCGGCGCACCTGTGCGATCAGGGCGGTCTTGTCGCTCAGGCGCATTGCCAATTGCGCCTGAGCGCTGGCCACGCCATTGACCGCCTGCTGCCGCTGGGCCTTGGCTTCGCGCAGTTGCGCCTCCAGCGTCTGCACCTGCATGGTCGCGAGAATCTGGCCGGACTTCACGAAGGCACCTTCCTCGACCAGGATGTCGCCCACCCGGCCGGCCATTTTCGTGGCGACGTCCACCTCCGTGGCTTCGATGCGCCCATTGCTGCCGATGAAGGCCCCGTTCTCACCGCCAGCGGAGAACCACTTCCAGGCGTACCAGCCGGCCAGGGCCAGCACGGCGGCGGCGACGACGACAGGAATCAGTTTGTTCTTGAGCGAAATGGCCATGGTGTTCACCGGGCGGTGGAAGTGGATGGAACGGACGGCGAAGGCAGCAGCGGGGCATCACCCACGTGTTGCGATCCCTCGCCCAGCGCGGTGTAAAGCGCGACGCGGCTGGACAGCAGGGCGCGTCGCGTCTGCACCAGTTGCTGTCCGGCGGAGATCAGGTTGCGCTCGGCGTCGAGCACGTCGAGGAAGCTCGACGCGCCGTTGTCGTAGCTCAGGCGCGACAGGCGCGCACGCTCCCTTTGCGCGGCCAGGGCGCGCTCCTGCACCCCGACCTGCTGCAGCCAGTGCTGGGCCGACAGCGCGTCGGCCACGTCGCGGAACGCGTTCTGCACGGTCTGCTCGTACTGCACCACGGCAAGGTGCTTGCGCACCTCGGCCAGGTCGAGGTTCGCGCGATTGCGTCCGCCGTCAAAAATGGGCAGCGACAGGCTCGGCGCGAAACTCCAGGCGCGGTTGGCGCCCCTGAACAGGCGATCCAGTTCAGCGCTGGCCGAGCCGCCGAAGGCGGTCAGGCTGATGCGCGGAAAAAACGCGGCGCGCGCCGCGCCGATGTTGGCGTTGGCCCCTCGCAATTGGTGTTCTGCCGCCACCACGTCGGGCCGGTTGTTCAGCAGGTCGGAAGGCAGACCGGGAGCCAAAGGGGCGAGCAGATTCATGTCGAAGGGCGCGCTCCCATCCGGCACGACAGGCGTGCCCGACGGATCACCGAGCAAAACCCCCAGGGCCAGGCTTTGTGCTGCGCGCTACTGCTTCACCTGCACCACCAGCGATTCGGCCTGGGTCAGCAGCGTCTCCACCTGCGTCAGCTCCAGGCGCGGGGCCGAGCCAACCTCCAGGCGCCGCGTGAAGATGCGCAGCGACTCGCGCTGGCTGGCTTCGCTGGCCTGGGCCAGGCGCAGGCGCTCGTCCAGTTCGCGCAAGCCCAGGTAGGCATTGGCCACCTGGGCCACGAGTGCGACGGACACCGCGCGACGGGCGGCATCGGTGGCCAGGAAGCTCTGCAGCGCCGCTTCGTTGAGGCTGGCGATGCGGCCCCAGAAATCGATCTCCCAACTGCTGATGCCCAGCCCGGCCTGGTATTGGCTGCCCGTGGCTGCGTTGCCGCTCAGGCTCAAGTCGGCGGGTGTGCGTGCCCGAGTAGCGTCCAGGCCCACGCCGACAGTGGGCAATCGGGCGCTGCGCTGCACCCCATAAGCGGCTTGCGCCTCCTGCACCCGCAGCACGGCCGTGCGCATATCCGGGTTGTTCGTGAGCGCCTGCTCAATGAGCCGCGTCAGCGCCGGGTCGGTGAAATAGCCACGCCAGTCGAGAGCAGCGGTGGTGGACGGGACTCGCGCATCGGGCGGCGTGTCGTGGGCATAGGCCGCGGGAAAATCCACGGCCGGGCGCTCGTGCGGCGGCGCCATCGACGCACAGCCCGCTATCAGCATGGCGGCCGCGCAAGCGGCCAGTCGGAAGGAATGGTGGGGCATGGGAGTCCGATTCAGTCTGCGCACGCCATGAAAGGTCAGCTGTTCTGAGTTGGTAGAGGGAGATCGCGGATGCGCCGCGAGCGGGTCACATAGGTCCATTTCCCAATGCCTTGTTCAATGTGATGAAGCGCGCTGCCAGCCTGCCCTGGTTGGCGGCCAGATCTCGACGGGCCTGCAGATAGCTGCGCTGGCTGTCGAGCACGGCAGTGTAGTCGATGGCGCCGCCGTCGTAGCGTGCTTGTACAAGCTGGTAGGCATCGCTGGCCGCGTCGCTGCGAGCTTTGAGTTCCTGCGCCTGCTGCTGTTCGGCGCTGTAGGCAGCCAGAGCATCGTCGATCTCCTGCCAGGCTTTCAGCACGGTTTTCTGGTAATTCACCGCCGCTTCCTGTTGTTGCAGCTCGCGCAGTTGCACGGTGGCTGTGCGCCGGCCGTGGTCGAAGATCGGCAGGTTGAGGCTGGGGCCGACCGACCAGGCGCGGCTGCCCCAGTCGGAGAATTCGCCGGAGAGGTAGGACTCGAACCCGAACTTCGCACCCAGCCGGATGCTGGGATACAGATTGGCCTTGGCAATGCCGATGTTGGCGGTGGCGCTGTGCAGGCGCGCCTCAGCAGCGCGGATGTCGGGGCGGCGCAGCGCCACTTCCGATGGCAGGCCGAGGGCAAGGTCGGGCAGCGCAGTCCTGGCGTCGGCGTCGCGCGGCGCCAGTTCGGCCTGCAGCGCACCGGGGCGTTCGCCCAGCAGCAGGGCGATCTGGTTGGCGCTGGCGGCTTCTTGCGCCAGCAGGGGCGGCAGTTGCGCCTTCAGCGCGGCCAGTTCGGCGCGCTGGCGTTGCAGGTCGGTGTGATCGAGCACGCCGCCCTCGACACGCGCCTGCAGCAGCCCGGCGCGATCTTCCAGCGCGGCGATGTCCTCACGCATCAATCGTATCTGCCGCTGAGCGGTGCGCAGCTCGAAGTAGTTGCGCGCCACATCGCTGGCCAGGCTGAGGCGGGCCAGGCCAAGCAGCGCAGCCTGCTGGCCGACATCGGCGTCGGCGGCTTCGACGGAGCGGCGCACGCGGCCCCACAAATCCAGCTCCCATGAAGCGTCGAAACCGGCCTGGTACAGCGTGAACGGCTCGGCCAGCAGCTCGGTCACGCTCGGGCTGGCCCCCATGATGCCGATCATGCGCGTGCTGGCACCGCTTTCGCTCTGGCGCTGGCGGGTGGCACTCCCGCCCGCGTTGACTTCCGGCCCGCGCTGCGCGGCCACCGTACTGCGTTGCGCGCGTGCCTGGGCGAAGCGCAGCGCGGCCGTTTGCAGGTCAGGGCTGGCATCGAAAGCACGCTGCTGCAATGCATCGAGGGTTGCGTCGTTGAATGCCAGCCACCACTGGGCCGGCAATGCCTGAGCGGCTTCGCTCGGGATGCGCAGCGAAGCGTCGCCGCTGCGCCAGCTCATCCAGTCGTTGGGCGCAGCGGGCGTCGGCTTGACGAAATTCGGACCAACGGCGGCGCAGCCGGTCAGAGCCATTGCCAGCGCGCAGGCCGCGAAGCCAAAGTACCGCTGGTGAAGATGAGCGTGTTGTCGATCAAACATAGGAATATCCACGGTCAGGAAAGCCGGTTGCGGAACAGCCAGGCCGCCAGCGGCAGCGTGGTGGCGGCCAGCACCAGCAAGGGGATGAATTGGTGCCAGATGTCGATGAGGCCCGCGCCTTCGAGATAGACGCGGCGCACGATGTCCATGCCAAAGCGCAACGGATTGGCGTAGGTGGCAAGCTGCAGCACCTCTGGCATGTTGCGCACCGGCGTGAACAGGCCGGAGAGCAGCATCAGCGGCATGATCAGCAGGAAGCTGTAGAGCATCGCCTGTTGCATGTTCAGAGACAGGGCGGATATCGACAGGCCCACGCCCACGGACGCGACGGTGAAAACGATCAGCCCGAAGTAGAGCAGTCCCACCGAGCCCTGCATCGGAATCTCGAACCAGAATCGGATGATCAGAAAGATGATGGTGGACTGCAGCAGTCCGATCAGGATGGAGGGCAGCGCCTTGCCGATCAGGATCTGCATCGGGGTCAGCGGCGTCACCAGCAACTGGTCGAAGGTGCCTTGCTCGCGCTCACGCGCCACCGACAGCGCCGCCAGCAGCAGGGTCTGCAACATGCTCAGCGCGGCAATCAACCCCGGCATCATGTTCCAGCGGGATTCCAGGTTGGGGTTGAACCAGGCGCGCCGTTCTACGCGAATCCCTGGGGCACCTTCACCACGCTTGGCGCCCAATGAGGCGTTGTAGGCGACCACGATGGCGCCGACATGGCTGGCGGCCGCCCCCGCCGTCGAGGAATTGCGCCCGTCCAGAATGAGCTGCAGGGGCGCGGGCTGGCCCGAACCCAGCCGCGTCTCGAAGTCCCGCGGGATGCTGAGCACCAGCAAAGCCTTTTCTGCATCGACCATATCGGCAATCTGCTTGGGCGAGGTGAGCGTGGCCGCACGCACGAACACGCCGGTGCCGTCCAGCCGTGCCAGCAGTTCGGTCGACGCCGCACTGCGGCTTTGATCCAGCACGGCATACGGCACGTGCGTGAGGTCGTAGGTGGCGCCGTAGCCGTACAGCAGCGCCTGCAGGAAGGCGGGCGCAATCAGCAGTGCCCGGCTGGCAGGCTCCTTGATGAGCGCAAGGAGCTCTTTTCGCACCAAGGCGATGATCTGGGAGAGTGTGGCAATGAAGGAAGCCATGGGTGTCAGTCCAGTGACTTCTTCAGCGTGCGCTGTGTGGCGAACACCAGCACCACGGCGTAGAGGGAAAGGATGGCGACGCTGCGCAGGATGGTCGGCCCATGGTCGCCCGCCAAAAACAACGTCTTGATCAGGCCCATGAAATGCGTGGCGGGCAGCAGTTGCGCCACGCCCTGGATCACCAGCGGCACATTGCGCAGGTCGAACACGAAGCCGGAGAGCATCATGGCCGGCATGAAGCTCACCAGCATGGCCAGTTGACTGGCGTCAAACTGGTTGCGCGTCTTGCCAGAAATGAACAGGCCCAGCAGCAGCGAGACCAGCAGGTACAGCATCGAGGCCAGGAACAGGATCGTGAGGGAGCCGCGCAGCGGCACCTCGAACAGGAAACGCGCCGCCAGCAGGCACAGCACCAGGTCGATGGCACCGACCACCAGATACGGCACCAGCTTGGCGAAGATGAGTTCCAGCGGCCGCACCGGCGTGACGAACAGCGACTCCAACGTGCCGCGCTCCCATTCACGTGCGATCAGCAGCGATGTGAGGAAGGCACCGATCAGCGTCAGCACCAGCACGATCAGTCCTGGCACCAGATACCAACTGCTGTTGCCGGTTTCGTTGAACCACATGCGCTGCACCACTTCCACACGAGCCAGCGCGGGCGGCTTGTTGCCGGCGCGGTCTGCCTGCTTTTGCGCCCAGGTGGCGATGGCGCTGTTGACGTAGCCTTCCACGGTCTGCGCCGTGGTCGAGTTGACGCCGTTCAAGATCAGCTGGATGCGGGCATCGCCCGCATCCAGCCGGCGCGAGAAGTCCAACGGCACGCGCACGATGGCGTCCACCTCGCCTGCGCGCAGCAGGCGCTCTGCCTCCTGCATCTGTGTGACCCACACTGGCGACAGATAGCTTGAGCCCGCCAGACCGGCGACGGCGTCGCGCGCATCGGGCGCGCTGTCTTCCAGCACCACCGCGACCGGGGCGTTCTTGACGTCGAAGGACAGGCCGTAGCCGAACAGCAGAATCAGCGCAATCGGCAGCAGCAGTCCCACCGCCAGGTTGCTCTTGTCGCGCAGCATCTGGCGCACTTCCTTGCGCAGCAGGGCGATGAAACGCCGCATGAACTCTGGATATCTCATGCGCGGCCTTCTGAGTTCTTGGCCCGGTCGGCGGCGCGGCCGTGCTCGACGATGGCGATGAAGGCGCTGTTCATGTCGGCGCCGCCCTCCTGGCCTGCCCGGCCCGCCCGGCCCGCCTGCTCGCGCACCGCCTGCGGCGTGCCCAGCGCCAGCACCTTGCCAGCATCCTGGATGGCAATGCGGTCGCAGTACTCTGCCTCCTCCATGAAATGCGTGGTGATGATGACCGTCACTCCCGCTTGCGCGAGCGCGGTGATGGTGCGCCAGAAGGCGCGCCGCGCCAGCGGGTCGATGCCGCTGGTCGGCTCATCGAGGAACAGGATGTCGGGCTCGTGCAGCAGGCCGGTGGCCATGGCCAGGCGCTGCTTGTAACCGCCGGGCAGCAGGCCGCTGATGGCGGTGGGCTCCAGGGCGAACTGGGCGAGCGTGGCCGCCACCCGCGTGCGCAGCGCCTGGCCGCGCAGCCCGTAGGCACCGCCGAAAAATTCCAGGTTTTCGCGCACGCTCAGGTTGCCGTAGAGCGCGAACTTCTGCGACACATAGCCGATGCGCGAACGCGCCTGGGCGCGTGCTGTGCGCAGGTTCATGCCGGCGACTTCCAGATGCCCGCTGCTGGCCGGCAGCAGGCCGCAGAGCATGCGGAAGGTGGTGGTCTTGCCCGCGCCGTTGGGGCCGAGCAAGCCGAAGATTTCGCCCCGCGCCACATCAAAGGAGGTGCGGGCGACGGCGGTGAAGTCGCCAAATTTGCGCACCAGATCACGCACCACGATCACCGGCCCGTCCCCATTACTATTCGAGGACACCTGCGGGGACGACGCGGGCGCTTCGGGCGGCGATGCCGACACCTGGGTAGTCGACTCCGTGCCCTCGGGTTGTTGCTGGCGCAGCATCATCATGAAAGCGTCTTCGAGTTCTTCCGGGCGCGGCTGGTAGTCGATGTCGCCGAGCAGTCCGTCCAGCGCCTGGGTTTCCGCCTTGGGCTGGCGGATGAACCACACCGCACCGCCTTTGGGCACCGCATCGACGATCAACGGGTCGGCGTCGATCAAACGCGCCTGCAAGTCGCGGGCGGGCATACCGGACGGTGGCGTGGCCACATAGGTCAACCCTCGGGCGCGTTCGCGCAGCACGCCGGGAGCGCCGTCGGCGAGCAGCAGGCCGTGGTGCATCACGAACACCTGGGCGCAGCGCTCGGCCTCGTCCATGTAGGCGGTGCTGACGATCACGCTCAGCTTTTCGTCATCCACCAGCTGCTGCACGATCTGCCACAGATCGCGGCGCGACAGCGGATCGACGCCCACGCTGGGTTCATCCAGTAGCAGCAAATCCGGCGAGCGCACCAGCGTGCAGGCCAGACCCAGCTTCTGCTTCATGCCGCCCGAGAGCTTTCCCGCCGGGCGTGTGGTAAAGCGCGCCATGTCGGTCATTTCCAGCATGCGCGCGAAGCGTTCGCGGCGCACTTCCTGCGGCACGCCGTGCAGATCGGCATACAGATCCAGGTTTTCCTGCACGCTCAGGTCTTCGTACAGGCCGAAGCGCTGCGGCATGTAACTGATGCGGTCCTGCACCGTTTGCGGGTCGTGGGCGACGTCGATGCCCAGCACGCGCAATGTTCCCGCATCGGGCTTGAGTAACCCGGCCATCATGCGCATCAAGGTGGTCTTGCCGGCACCGTCCGGGCCGACCAGGGCCGTCAACTCACCCGCGCGCACCGTCAGCGACAAGCCGCCCACCGCATGCAAAGGGCCACCGCCCGGCGCTTCGAAGGTCTTGCGCAGCCCTTCGGCAACGACCGTCGCGCCGCCGTCGCTCATTGCGCGGCGCCCGCCGTCAGGTGCACGGTCGCCGGCTGCCCCAGGCGCAGCACGTCTTCCGGGTCATCGACCCGTACTCGCAGCTCGTAGAGCAGGCTGGTGCGCAGCTCTTCGGTCTGCACCGACTTGGGCGTGAACTCGGCCACCGAGGAGATGTAGCCGACTTTGCCGGCGATGGACTGGCCAGGGGCGCCATCCGTGGTCACACGTGCCTGCATGCCGGGTTTGACCCGACCCAGGTCGGGCTCGCCCACATAGACACGTACCCACTTGGGCTGGGTCAGCGCCAAGGCAAATACAGGTTTCTGCGGTGTCGCCATGTCGCCGGGTTCGAGCAGGCGCGAACGCACCACGGCGTCTGCCGGTGCCTTGAGTTGGCCTTGAGCGATCTGGTGCTGCAGCAAGGCCAGTTGCGCCTGCGCCGCCTTGAGCTGTGCCTCGGCGCCGGCCACGTCCTCTGCGCGCGGTCCCAGTTCAGTCAGACGCAAGGCTTCGCGTTGATCCGTCAGCTTGGCCTCGGCAACCTGCAGATGGCTTTTGGCGCGGTCCAGATCCTGCGCACTGACGCCACGCCCCTGGGTGTTGGCGGCGATGCCTTGCAGACGTTGCAGATCCTGCGCAGCCTGTGCGGCATCGGACTGGGCGGCGGTCACACGGCTCTTGGCCTGGGCGATTTCCTGCGGCCGTGCACCATTGCGCAAGCGTTGCAGGGCTTGCTGCTGAACGCCAATCTGCGCTTGTGCCTGTTCGGCCTGCAAGGCCAGGGTGCGGGTGTCCAGCACCGCTAGAACATCCCCCGCATGCACGCGGCCGCCTTCCTCCACCCGTAATTCAGCCACGCGGCCACTGCCATCGAAGGCCAGCGCAATTTGGCGGATGTCCACGTTGCCGTGCAGCACCAGGGCATCGTCGTGGCCTTTGGCTCGCTGGTGCCACCCAGCCCACGCGCCAAGCGCCAGCACAGCAACGAGAAAAATGGCGATCAGAGGCTTCTTCATGGCAAGAGTCCAGGTAGGCGCAAGAGATAACGGGGCACTTTTATGCACGACATTAAATTGATTTTAGATTTAAATTGTCCGACAATGCAAGCCTTGTCTATCCTGGAAAAACAAGGGATGAGCAAACCCACGCGCGGACTTCGCTCGGATGGCGAAGCCACAAAAACACGAATACTGGAGGCCGCAGGCGAGCTGTTCGCCGCAACGGGCTACGCCGAAACGTCCAACAAGGACATCGCCGCCCGGGCGCAGGTGGATCTGGCCTCCATCAATTACCACTTTGGCAACCGCAGCGGCCTGTACCAGGCCGTATTGGCAGCGGCCTATGGCCAACTGCCGGGCGTGGCCAACCTGAGGCAATTGGTTGGCAGCGAATCGCCACCCGAGTCGAAATTGCGTGTACTGATCGAGCAGCTGGTCGCGCAGGCCATGCAAGAACCTCAAGCCTGGCAGTTGCGTGTCTTTGCCAGGGAGGTGCTGGCGCCAAGTTCACATCTGCTGGTGCTGTTCCAGGATGAAGCGCTGCCAAAGATGCTGCTCGTCAAACAACTGCTCAGCGACATTACCGGGATCCCTGCAGAAGATCCGGCCGTGACCCGTTGTCAGGTGAGTGTGATTACCCCCTGCCTGATGCTGCTGGTTGGCGGGCGCACGTTCCCCGGACCTTTGAAAGAGGTTTTCCAGATGCCTTCACAGGCGATTGCGAGCCACCTGTATCAATTCGCCATGGGCGGACTGGGGGCGATAGCCCGGGAGTACGCAAAACAGGAAAAGACCTGAGGCAAGGCACTCGTAGCTCTTGTCCGGAGCACCGAAGCGGCTTTCCGACTTGGACACGTAGTAGTGATACGTGCGCCCCTTCTTGCGCGAGTATGAGCGCGGTCATTCCCTTCCACTTCGATGCTTACGCCGTGCGCGTACAGATCGACGAAGTCGGCCTCGCGGACTCACCTGCCAGGTAAAGGCAAACGACGGCGGACATTTCAGCAGTCATGCGGCGTCGTTGCTTCGTGGCAGCCACGCGATCCCACGCACCATCGGGCGCGTCCAACTGCGGTTTCTACGTTTAACGTGAAGCTCGCTCAGCGAGACTGTGTCCCCCTTGCCCGCTCCGGGCTCAGTCGATCGCTTGGTGGCGCCCGCAGAGGGAGGGGGAGGGAAACGTTCGTGGCGAGTCGTCGTTTCACGCTCTGGGCTGGTAAATCGCCATGAATGTTAACCGGACAGCCCCAGCGCCCTGGCCACGCCCGCGCCGTAGGCCGGGTCGCATTTCGTGCAATTGGCGATGTGGCGGCGCTTGATCTCGTCCGGTGCATCGCCCATGGCGCGCGCGGTGTTGTCGAACAGCACCTGCTGCTGCGCGGGGGTCATCAGGCGGAACAGGGCGCGCGGCTGACTGTAGTAATCGTCGTCGTCCTCGCGGAAGTTCCAGTGATCGGCGGCGCCGTCGATCTTCAGCGGTGGCTCGCGATAGTCCGGCTGCTCCTGCCATTCCTGGTAGCTGTTCGGCTCGTAGCCCAGGGTGCTGTCGAAGTTGCCATCGACGCGCATGGCGCCGTCGCGGTGGTAGCTGTGCACCGGGCAGCGTGGGGCGTTGACGGGGATCAGGCCGTGGTTGACGCCGAGCCGGTAGCGCTGCGCGTCGCCATAGGAAAACAGCCGCCCCTGCAGCATCTTGTCGGGCGAGAAGCCGATGCCCGGCACGACGTTGGCGGGGTTGAAGGCGGCCTGCTCGACTTCGGCGAAGTAGTTGGCCGGATTGCGGTTCAGTTCCAGCACGCCGACTTCAATGAGCGGATAATCCTTGTGCGGCCAGATCTTGGTGAGGTCGAAGGGATGGTAGGGCACCTTCCCGGCGTCGAGCTCGGGCATGACCTGCACGTACAGCGTCCACTTCGGGAAATCGCCGCGCTCGATCGCTTCGTACAGATCGCGCTGGTGGGTTTCGCGGCACTTGCCGATGGCGGCTTCGGCTTCCGCGTCGGTCCAGTTTCTGATGCCCTGTTGGGTCTTGAAGTGGAACTTGACCCAGAAGCGCTCGTTCTGCGCGTTGATGAAGCTGAAGGTGTGCGAGCCGAAGCCGTGCATGTGGCGGTAGCTCGCCGGAATGCCGCGGTCGGACATGACGACGGTGACCTGGTGCAGGGCTTCCGGCAGCAGGGTCCAGAAATCCCAGTTGTTGCGTGCGCTGCGCAGGTTGGTGCGCGGGTCGCGCTTGACAGCATGGTTCAGGTCGGGGAACTTCAGCGGATCGCGCAGGAAGAATACGGGCGTGTTGTTGCCGGCCAGATCCCAGTTGCCTTCCTCGGTGTAGAACTTGATGGCGAAGCCGCGGATGTCGCGTTCGGCATCGGCCGCGCCGCGCTCGCCGGCGACGGTGGAAAAACGCACAAACAGGTCGGTCTGCTTGCCGATCGCGGAAAAGAGCCTGGCGCGGGTGTAACGGGTGATGTCGTGGGTGACGGTGAAGGTGCCATAGGCACCGGAACCCTTGGCGTGCATACGGCGCTCGGGAATGACTTCGCGGTCGAAGTGGGCGAGCTTCTCGAGGAACCAGACGTCCTGCAGCAACTGCGGTCCGCGCGCGCCGGCGGTCATCACGTTCTGGTTGTCGACGACCGGGCAGCCGGCGGTGGTGGTGAGTTTCTTCTGATCCATGAACGTACCCTCCTGCAGACGTGACTCGAATCAACCACTCTAGTCGAGGGTGACCGGGATGTCGAATCGGTGCGCCAACCGGGCTTCCCGCAGGCATGGATACGGCGGCCCTACTTCAACACGAAGCGTACGTTGCCCGCACCCGTACCGGGAATATCGATGGTGGCGACGGCTTTCGCGCCCGACGCCGGTGCTGCGGGGAACTGCGCGACGAGACTGTGCGGGCCGGCGACGGCCAAGGGTGCTTCGCTCTTCCCGTTGCCGGACAAGAGGATGAGTTTGCCGTGTGCGCCCTTGGCGGCGATGGGTACGCCGTGCTGGGTGAGATGCAGGGTGATGCGCGTGCCCTGGCTGACGGCTTCGACCTGGAAGTAACCGGCCTCGGCGGTGACGCCGCCGTATTGCGGTACGAGATGGTCCTGGTGCGCGTGCAGCGGGCCGGCGGCGAGGATGAGCACGAGCGGGAGGGTGCGGCTGAGGCGGGACATGGTTTGCTCCTTTCGCTGGGGCGGGTCAGAAACTTTCACCGCTCTTGTCCTGCAGCAGGCGGGCCAGCGGCTTTTCGCCGAACAGCCAGAACAGCGCAGGGGTGAGTACGGTGTCAAGCAGGGTGGCGCTGATGAGCCCGCCGAAGATGACAATGGCGACGGGATAGAGAATCTCCTTGCCGGGGGCGTCGGCGGACAGCATAAGCGGAACGAGGGCGATGGCCGTGACGAGCGCGGTCATCAACACGGGCGTGAGCCGTTCGAGCGAGCCGCGCACGATCATCGGCTTGCCGAAGGTTTCGCCCTCGAATGCGCACAGGTTGATGTAGTGGCTGATCTTGAGAATGCCGTTGCGCGTGGCGATGCCGGTGAGGGTGATGAAGCCGACGAGGGTGGCGACCGACAGCGGCTGGCCGGCGATCCATAGCGCAGCGACACTGCCGACGAGGGCGAGCGGGATGTTGCCCATGACGATGAGGGCGAGCACGGTGGAACGGTAACGGCCGTAGAGGACGAGAAAAACCATCGCGAGCGACGCGGCGGCGAGCAGCGCGATGCGCCGAACCGCCGCTTCCTGCGCCTGGAACTGGCCTTCGAGGGCGGTGAAATAGCCTTCCGGCATGGGCTGTGCCGCCAGCGCGGCGCGGATGTCGGCGATCACCTCCGACAGATTGCGCCCGCTTGCGTTGGCGGACACGACGATGCGGCGGCGCGCGTTCTCGCGACCGATCTGGTTGGGACCTTCGCCGTCCTCGACGTGCGCCAGGCGCGCCAGCGGCACATGGCCGGCGGGTGTCTCGATCAGCAGATCCCGCAGCGCGTGCACGCCACGCCCGCTATCGGGCAGGCGCACGACGAGATCGTAGCGGCGGCTGCCGTCGACGATCTGGGTGACGTGGGCGCCGCCCACCAGACGCTCGAGTACGCGCAGCAACTCGCCGGGCGTAATACCGTAACGCGTCGCGGCGGCGTAATCCACGTGCACCTTCACCTGCGGCACGCGTACCTGTTTCTCGATCTGCAGGTCGGTGACGCCGGCGACGTTGGCCAGACGTGCGCGCAGGCCATCGGCCAGCCCACGCAGGGTGTCGAGATCGTCGCCATAGATCTTGAGTGCGATCTGCGCGCGCACGCCGGAAAGCAGATGGTCGAGCCGGTGCGAGATGGGCTGACCGATGTTGATCGTTGCCGGCAGCACGCCAAGGCGCGCGCGCAGGTCGGCGATAACCGCATCGCGGCTGCGCCCGGATGGCCGCAGGTCGACGTCGATTTCGGTGTAGTGCGTGCCCTCGGCGTGGTCGTCCAGCTCGGCGCGCCCGCTGCGCCGGCCGGTCTGCGTCACTTCCGGCACCTGGGCGATGAGCTTCTCGGCCAGCGCGCCGATGCGGTTCGACTCCGCCAGCGCCGTACCCGGTTCGAGCAGTACGTTGATGGTGAGCGTGCCTTCGTTGAACGCGGGCAGAAAGCTGCGCGGCAGGAAGGCGACACTGGCTGCCGCCAGCGTCACCAGCGCAACAGCCGCTACGAGCAGCGCGCGCGCATGCGCGAAGGACCAGTCGAGCACAGGGGTGTCGACACGCTTGAGCCAGGAGACGAGGGGGGCAGAGGGCAGAGGACGGGGAGCGGGAGACGGAAGGCGGTCATTGGCCAGAAGGAGGTAGGCGAGGACCGGAGTCAGCGTGACGGCGACCAGCATGCTGGCGAGGATCGAAACGATGTAGGCGATGCCCAGCGGGGTGAACAGGCGGCCTTCGACGCCGGGCAGGGCGAACAGTGGCACGAACACCAGGACGACGATGAGCGTGGCGTACAGGATGGCGGAGCGTACTTCGAGGGTGGCGCGCGCGATCACCTCCAGCGCGGAGTGGGGCACCGCGGCAGCACGGTTGAGCTGCAAGCGACGCATGACGTTTTCGACGCCGACCACGGCATCGTCGACCAGTTCGCCGATGGCGATGGCGAGGCCGCCGAGCGTCATGGTGTTGATGGACAGACCGAAATAGTCGAACACCAGCACCGTGGCGAGCAGCGAAACCGGGATTGCGGCAAGGGCGATGACGGTACTGCGCACATTCAGAAGAAACAGGAACAGCACCACGGCGACGAGCACGGCGGCGTCGCGCAGCGCGTCCTCGACGTTGCCAACCGCGCGCTCGATGAAATCCGCCTGGCGAAACAGGAAGCGTGGCGCCTCGATCCCGGCCGGCCGGGATGCCGCGAGGCCGGCGAGTGCGTTCTCGATTGCGCGGGTGAGCGCGACGCTGTCGGCGCCCGGCTGTTTCTGCACCGACAGGATCACCGCGGGCGTGCCGTTGTAACCCGCATCGCCGCGCTTGACGGCGGGGGCGAGCCGCACATCAGCGACCTGCTTGAGCACCTGGGGCTGGCCGCCCCGGAGTGCGAGGACGAGGTTCTGCAGATCCTCGACGCGCTGGGTGCGCCCGATATGGCGGACCAGGTATTCGCGTCCCTGCGCTTCGAGCACGCCACCGCTGCTGTTGCCACCGAAATCGCGCAACGCCTCCTCCAGCCGGGCGAGCGAAATGCCCAGTGCCTGCATGCGCACCGGATCGGGCTCGACGCGATACTGGCGCACCTCGCCGCCGATGGCGACGACCTGCGCCACACCCGGCACGGTGAGCAGGCGTGGCCGCACCACCCAGTCGGCGTAGTCGCGTACCTGCATGGGGCTGGTCTGCGCGGGATCGGCGGGCAGGGCGACGAGCAGGATCTCGCCCATGATGGAGGCAATCGGTCCGAGTTGCGGCACGCTGCCGGGCGGCAGCTGCTCGCGCACCAGGTTGAGCCGTTCGGCGACCTGCTGGCGGTTGCGGTAGTTGTCCGTGCCCCAGTCGAATTCCGCATAGACCACGGACAGGCCGATGCCCGACACCGAGCGCACCCGGGTCACACCGGGCATGCCGTTCATTGCGGTCTCGATGGGAAAGGTGACGAGCTGTTCGACTTCCTCCGGCGCCATGCCGCCCGCCTCGGTCAGCAGCGTCACCGTCGGCTTGTTGAGATCGGGAAATACATCGACCGGCATCTGCCGCAGCGTGAGCATGCCCCACACCATCAATACCAGCGCCGCGCCGAGCACGAGCAGACGTTGCTGCAAACTGGTGCGGACGATGGCTGCGAACATGGGTTCAACGCACCTGCGAGAGCAGGCTGGCGCCGACGGTGACGACGCGCTCGCCGTCGCGCAGGCCTGCGATGACGACGGCGGTCGCGGCGTCGAGCGCCTGCCCCTCCACGGTGCGCAGCACGAAGCGTTCCGCACCGTCGCGCACCCAGACCGCGCTGCCGCCGCTGCCGTTCTTCACCAGCGCGGCGGCGGGCAGCGCGACACCCTTTTGCGTGGCGCGCGTCTGCACGATGACGGCGAGCGGCTGCCCCACCGCCACCGGTGCGTCCGTCACACCGATGCGAAACAGCAGCGGCAGCGCCTGGTCGCGCAGCACGCGCGCGCCACCCAGAAACGTGAGCGGCAGCGTTCCTGCGCCGGGCAGGGTTGCACTGGCGCTGCGCACGGCACCGGCCAGCGCCGCATCGTAGGCGATGGCTTCGACGGCGAGACGCGCCGGGTCGACGATCTCGAACAACACCTCGCGCGCGTCGACCACCTGTCCCGCCACCACATGCGTTGCACCGATGATGCCGGAAACGGGGGCGCGCAGGGTTTCCGCCGTACCCAGACTCGCGGCAACCGCGGCACGTCGCCGGCGCAGGGCGTCACGCTCGTCGCGTGCGGCGTCGATGTCCTTTTGTGGAATCACGCCTTCGAGTTGCAGATAACGCGCGTGGCGGCGTTCGGCGATCGCGAGTTCCGCCTCCAGTTGCGCCAGCCGTTCCCGCTGGTTGCCGCGCTCGATGCTGCTGGCGGCCGGGTGCAGCAGGGCGAGCACCTGGCCGCGCGCGACGCGCTGCCCCGGCAGCGGCAGGCCGCCGGGCGCGGGGACGATCCGCCCCGCCTGCAGTGCCTGCACACGCCCGCCACTGGCCGGATCGGCGATCACGCGGCCATTCAGTTGCACGCTCACCGGCATGTCCCGCATCGCCGTCATGACATGACGCACACCGATCGCATGCTGCGTGGGCTTGGGGACGAACAGGCTGCCATCCGGCAGGCGGCGCGGCGGCGGCGCATCCGGAGCGCCGGGAGCGTGACCCGGTCGCGCCGCGCGGTCCGCACCGTCGTGCGCGGCAAGCGGCGGGCCCCACGCGGCACACAGCAGCGCGGCAAGAATGAGCGCGGCACGCAGCGCGCCGTTCATGCCGCGCGTCCGCGCCGGCGCCACAGCGCCATGGCCGCGACGCCGGCAAGAAGTCCACCCCCGCTCCAGGTCGTCCACACGGCAAAGCCGCCATGATGTGCGGCAGCGGCGCCACCCAGGTCGAGGGTGGCCGCGAGCAGGTCGGCGGTGTCGTCGGTTTCGACGCTGACGCTGAGGGGATGGCGGCCGGGCGCGGTGAAGACATCGCCCGGCACCGTGTAGACGCCGGCTTCGCTCTCCCGTGCCGTCGCCCGGAAGGCCCCGCTTTCCACCTCGACGCGCGCGCCACTCACCGGCGCATTGGTGGCGTAGCGGTCGAGATACAGGCGCAGCTCACCCACCACGGGCACCGCCACCAGTTCGAAATCTTCCGAATGCGCCGCCGCGCGCGGCGTATCGGGTGGGGCGGGCGGGTGGATTTCACCGGACGCATCGTGCGCCCATGCGGCAAAACTGAGACTCGCCGCGACGATGAACGGGACGATACGCTTCATGGCAGCACTCCCAGGGCCTGGTTGAGACGCGACACCGCCGCCGCGCGGGCGATGCGTTGACGTGTATGGGCGGCGTCGGCCTCGCGTGCACTCGCGTGCAGTCGCAGCAGCGTCGCAAGATCGGATTCGCCGAGCGCGAACGCCTTTTCGGCCAGACGCAGGGACTCGGCGGCGAGCGCCTGGCGCTGCGCGGTCGCTGCGTCCCGCTCCGCAGCGGCATCGAGCTCGGCGCGTGCCCGTTCCACATCGAGAGCGTGGACCCGGTGCACCTGCTCCAGCATGGCCGTGGCCTCGGCCAGCTCCGCCTGCGCGGCGGCATCGTTGACGCGCACCTGCGCGGCAGTGGAGAACGGGAGCTTGAACTGCACGCCGAGCAGGCTGCTCCAAGGTTCCGCCACGGCGTCGCGCTCGCGCACCAGCCGTAGTCCCAGCTCGGGCGGATCGCGGCGGCTGGCCCGACTCGCCCGCAGGCGCGCCTGTGCCGCATGCAGCGCTGCGGTGGCCGCCGTCAGCTGCGGATGCTCTGCGCCGCTTGCGTCGGCCACGCGTTCGGGCTCGAGCGTGAGCGGCGCCGGCAGGCCGGTGAGGGCGCGCCAGGCCTGTTCGGCGGCACGCAGTGTGCTGGCGGCGTCGGCCGCTTCGCCCTGTGCCGCAAGGCGCTCGCCCTGCGCCTGGTTGGCGTCGATGCGCGCCAGTTCGCCGGCGGCATGGCGGCGCTGGACCTCGGCCTCGAGGGCGCGTGCCGACGCCTCGCGTCGCTGCGCGAGATCGCGTACCGCGCGCGCTTCCACCACCGCCCAGCCGGCTTCGCGCACCGCACCTGCCAGTTGCAGGCGTAGCGCATCCTGTGTCGCGGCAAGCACGTTCGCTCCACTGGCGGCTTCACTCTGGCGTGCGGCCTGCTGGCCGGGCAGCCACAGCGGCGCAGCCAGCTCGACTTCCCATTCACGCCGGCCGCCGTCGTGTCCAGGACCACGACCGAGGTGTCCGAACGCGAGGCTGGGCGGTCCTGCCGTCGGCGCGGCCGCCAGCGCCGCGCGTGCCGCCGCCTCCTCGCTGCGCGCGGCCCACGTGGCGACCTGCGGGTGGTGCGCCCAGGCCGCGTCGAGCGCCGCGGCCAGGCTGTCGGCGCGTGCACCGTCCGCCCACGACAGGGTCAGCAGAAGTCCGGCGAGAACGGGGAGGACAGATGGCATGGGGCGATCCGCAACGGCAGTATCTGCACTGTGCCCCCCCGTGGACGACGCGACGGTGACGCGAAAATGACATTTTTGTCATGCGCGACCGAGGCACCGCGTTTGTGGCAGGATGGGCGGGTCTTCTTATTGATTCGGCCATCTGAAGTTTGAAGTGGCAGGGTAATCCGATTCGATATTGCAAGGTTGGGAAGGTGAATGGGCCGAAGCAATAAGCAATTAAAACAGCACTCTATTGAGGCGGCTCAACGAATCTGTCCACCCCTGAAGCACTTGCAAACCGATACGGTTTCAAATTTCTTCGTGCCGCCTCAATAGCCTTGCGCCATGAAAATCCTCCTTGTCGAAGACGAGATCAAGACCGGCGACTACCTGAAACAGGGGCTTACCGAAGCGGGATTCATCGTCGATCTGGCACGCGATGGCTGGGAGGGGTTGGAACTCGCACGCGCCCAGCCTTACGACCTGCTCGTGCTCGACGTCATGCTGCCCGGCCTCGACGGCTGGCAGGTGCTCGACGGCGTGCGCCGCGCCGGGCTTGATACGCCGGTGCTGTTTCTCACCGCGCGCGACGCCGTCGAGGATCGTGTCAAGGGACTGGAGCGCGGTGCCGACGACTATCTGGTCAAACCCTTTGCCTTCGCCGAGCTGCTGGCGCGCGTGCGCAGCCTCACCCGGCGCGGGCGCGGAACGCTCGACCCCACGCTGCTGCATGCGGCTGATCTGGAACTCGACCTGTTGCGTCGGCGCGCCGTGCGTGCGGGCCAGCGCATCGAGCTGACCGCCAAGGAATTTGCCCTGCTCGAACTCCTGATGCGCCGCCAGGGCGAGGTGTTGCCGCGTTCGCTCATCGCCTCGCAGGTGTGGGACATGAACTTCGATTCGGACACCAACGTCATCGATGTGGCGGTACGCCGCCTGCGTGGCAAGATCGACGACGGTTTCGAGCCGAAACTGATCCACACCGTGCGTGGCATGGGTTACGTGCTGGAAGCGCCGGCGTGAATTCCGTCTCGCTGACCACGCGCATCAGCCTGCTGTTCGCGGTGAGCGCCGCAGTCGTGCTGCTGGCGCTCGGCTGGATCGTCGCACGCGCGGTCGATGCCCACTTCGTCGAAATGGATCGCCATGAACTCGACGGCAAGCTCGCCCTGGTGCAGAACCTCCTGGCGCGGATGCAGCCTTCGAACACGCTCGCTGCCTTGCACGACCGGCTCGACGATGCCCTGGTCGGTCATCACGGTCTTGCCGTCGCCCTGATCGACGCCCGTGGCGACGTCGGCTACGCCAGCGCCCACGGCCTGCCGCAGGGCATGCCGCTGCACCCCGCACCCCTCACCACCTGGATGGCGCAAGAGCGCACGTGGCGCGGTTTTGCCACGACGGTACAGGCAGGGGATGCGTCGTTTACCGTGGCGGTGGCGCTCGACATCACCCATCACCAGCGCTTCCTCACCCGCTTCCACGCCGTACTCGGTGGTGCCACCGTGCTCGCCATGCTGGCGATGGCGGCAGCGGGCTGGGCGGCCACCCGTACCGGCCTGCGGCCGCTGGAACACATGGCGCGGCTCGCCACCCGCCTGTCCGCCACGGACCTGAGCGAGCGCCTTCCGGATACCGCGCTGCCCGCGGAAATCCGCACCCTGGCCACGGCGTTCAACGCCATGCTCGGACGCCTCGAGGACGCTTTCCGACGCCTGTCGGAATTCTCCTCCGACCTCGCGCACGAACTGCGCACGCCGGTATCGAACCTGATGACGCAGACCCAGGTCGCGCTGGCCCGCGAACGCGGCGCCGCCGAATATCGGGAAGTGCTGCAATCGTCGATGGAGGAATACGAACGCCTCGCACGCATGGTCGAGGACATGCTGTTTCTCGCCAAGGCCGACAATCGCCAGGTGGTGCCGCGACGCGATGCCGTCGATCTCGGCCGGGAGATCCGCGAGCTGATCGAGTTCCATGGTCTCGTCGCCGAGGAGCGTGGCGTGCACCTCAGGCTGGAGGGTAGTGCACACGTGGCCGGGGATCGCCTCATGCTGCGCCGCGCCGTCTCCAATCTGCTGTCCAACGCCATTCGCCACTGCCCTGACGCGGAAACCGTGCGCATCGGCCTCAGCTCCGGTGATCAGGACGTCGAGCTCGTGGTCGAGAATCCGGGAACGATTCCCCATGACCGGCTTGCGCGCGTATTCGACCGCTTCTACACCGGCGACCCGGCGCGGCGCAGCGGCGCCGAGGGCGTCGGGCTGGGGCTGGCCATCGTGCGTTCCATCGTCGAGGCGCACGGCGGCCGCATCGATGCCGCGACGGCGAACGGCATGGTGCGGTTCACGGTCAGCTTGCCACGTAGCGGTACGGCATGAGCATACACCGCGCGTGCGACGCCGCGCCGCAGTAAAAAAATTTTCCCCTCCCGGCACTAAATCCGCTCAACCTCGTCGAATTGTGACCGTTAAGGTTTCAGGCACGAATGTTGCGCGAGCAACGCCGCGCTGGCCACCGATTCACCGACCAGGAGGACGTCATGAGCCTGTTCAACCAGTACATCGAGCGCTACCGCCGTGAGGAAGAGGAATACTCCCTCGAGGAATTCCTCGACATCTGCAAGGCGGACCGCATGGCCTACGCCAGTGCCGCCGAGCGCATGCTCGCTGCCATCGGCGAGCCGGAGCTGGTCGATACCCGCAAGGATTCGCGCCTGTCGCGCATCTTTTCCAACAAGATCATCAAGGTCTATCCGGCCTTCAGGGATTTCTACGGCATGGAGGACACGATCGAGCAGATCGTTTCCTACTTCCGCCACGCCGCACAGGGTCTGGAAGAGAACAAGCAGATCCTCTATCTGCTCGGCCCGGTCGGTGGGGGCAAGTCCTCGCTGGCGGAGAAGCTCAAGCATCTCATGGAAAAGGCGCCGTTCTACGCCATCAAGGGTTCGCCGGTGAACGATTCGCCGCTGTCGCTGTTCTCGCCCGACGAGGATGGCGCAATTCTCGAACAGCAATACGGCATCCCGCGCCGCTACCTCGGTCGCGTGCTGTCGCCGTGGGCGGTGAAGCGCCTGCACGAGTACAACGGCGACATCACCAAGTTCCGCGTCATCAAGCGCTGGCCCTCGGTGCTGGGCCAGGTCGGCATTTCCAAGACCGAGCCCGGTGACGAAAACAACCAGGACATTTCCTCGCTGGTCGGCAAGGTCGACATCCGCAAGCTGGAAAAATTCTCCCAGGACGACCCGGATGCCTACAGCTATTCCGGTGGCCTCAGCCTCGCCAACCAGGGCCTGATGGAGTTCGTCGAGATGTTCAAGGCGCCGATCAAGGTGCTGCATCCACTGCTGACCGCCACGCAGGAGGGCAACTACAAGGGCACCGAGGGTTTCGGCGCAATTCCCTTCGACGGCGTGGTGCTGGCGCACAGCAACGAGTCGGAGTGGACCACCTTCCGCAACAACAAGAACAACGAGGCCTTCCTCGACCGCATCTACATCGTCAAGGTGCCGTACTGCCTGCGCGTGTCGGAGGAAATGAAGATCTACCAGAAGCTGCTGCACCACAGCTCGCTGTCCGAGGCACCGTGCGCACCCGGCACGCTGGAAATGCTGGCGCGTTTCTCGGTGCTCACGCGCCTGAAAGAACCGGAAAACTCCAGCATCTATTCGAAGATGCGCATCTACGACGGCGAAAACCTCAAGGACACCGACCCCAAGGCGAAAAGCTACCAGGAATACCGCGACTTCGCCGGCGTCGACGAGGGCATGACCGGCATCTCGACACGCTTCGCGTTCAAGATCCTGTCGCGCGTGTTCAACTTCGACCACAGCGAGATCGCCGCCAATCCGGTGCATCTGCTCTATGTGCTGGAGCAGCAGATCGAACAGGAGCAGTTGCCGCCGGAGACCGAACAGCGCTACGTCGCCTTCCTCAAGGAATACCTTGCACCGCACTACGCCGAGTTCATCGAGAAGGAACTGCAGACGGCCTATCTCGAGTCGTATTCGGAATACGGCCAGAACATTTTCGACCGCTACGTGACCTACGCCGACATGTGGATCCAGGACCAGGAATACCGCGATCCCGACACCGGCGAGATTCTCGACCGCGGCCAGCTCAACATCGAGCTGGAGAAGATCGAGAAGCCGGCCGGCATCGCCAATCCGAAGGATTTCCGCCACGAGGTGGTGAACTTCGTGCTGCGCGCCCGTGCGCAGAACCACGGCAAGAATCCGGCGTGGACGAGCTACGAAAAGCTGCGCGTGGTGATCGAGAAGCGCATGTTCTCCAGCACCGAGGACCTGCTGCCGGTGATTTCCTTCAACGCCAAGGCGTCCAGCGACGAGCAGAAGAAACACCAGGATTTCGTTGCGCGCATGGTCGCCAAGGGCTATACTGACAAGCAGGTGCGCCTGCTCGCCGAGTGGTACCTGCGCGCGAGGAAGGCGTCCTGAGCGGGAAGCATCCATGAGCCAGCTCGTCGACCGCCGCCTGTCCGGCAAGAACCGCAGCGCCGTCAACCGGCAGCGCTTCCTGCGCCGCTTCAAGACGCAGATCCGCAAGGCGGCGGCGGAGGCGGTATCCGGGCGCAAGGTGGCCGACCTCGAGCGCGGCGAGAAGATCTCGATTCCGTCCAAGGACCTGTCGGAACCGATCTTCCATCACGGTGCCGGCGGGCGGCGCAACATCGTGCTGCCGGGCAACCGCGAATTCGTCAGCGGCGACCGCGTCGACCGCCCCGAGGGCGGTGCCGGAGGTGGCGGCAGCGGCGGCTCGCCCGACGGCGAGGGCATGGACGACTTCGTGTTCGAGTTGTCGAAGGAAGAATTCATGGAGTACTTCTTCCAGGATCTGGCCCTGCCCGACCTGGTGAAGAAGCAGCTTGCCGCGGTGCCCGAGGTGAAGAAGGCGCGCGCCGGTTTTGTCAGCCAGGGCAACCCGTCCAACCTGCACGTGGTGCGCTCGATGAAGCAGGCCATCGGCCGGCGGCTGGCGATGGCGGCCGCGCCACGCGACGCGCTGCGCGAGGCCGAGGAAGCGCTCGCCGACCTGGAAGCGCGAGGGCTGGGCGCGAGTGCCGAGGCCGATGCGCTGCGCGAGGATATCGCCGCGCTCAGGGCGCGCATCGCCGCAGTACCCTTTCTCGACACCTGGGACCTGCGCTACGCCCATCGCGTCGACCAGCCCACCCCCAGCAGCCAGGCGGTGATGTTCTGTCTGCTCGACGTGTCGGGCTCGATGGACGAGGACCGCAAGAACATCGCCAAGCGCTTCTTCATGCTGCTGTATCTCTTCCTGACGAAGAACTACGAGCGCATCGACGTGGTGTTCATCCGCCACCATACCGTCGCCAGGGAAGTCGAGGAGGAGGAATTCTTCTCCTCGCGCGAAAGCGGCGGCACGGTGGTGTCGAGTGCGCTGGAACTGATGCACGAAATCATCCTCGCCCGCTATCCCTCCGCCAACTGGAACATCTACGCCGCGCAGGCGTCCGACGGCGACAACTGGGACGACGATTCGCCACGCTGCCGCGAACTCCTGATGCAGAAGATCCTGCCGCTGGTGCAGCATTTCGCCTACGTCGAAATCGAGGCTGAGGAGCCGCAAAGTCTGTGGCATCACTACGCACAGGTGAAGGCGATGAGCCCGCGCTTCGCGATGCAGCGCATCCTCACGCTGGAAGACATCTATCCGGTCTTCCGCGAACTGTTCCAGAAGAAGGCCGCCTGAGATGGAAACCGGCACCGCAACCGCCCTCCCGGCCGCACCCACCAGAGTGCGCCAGCCGATCTCCGAGGGCTCGGAGTGGACCTTCGAACTGATCGAGGCCTACGACCGCGAAATCGCCCGCGTCGCCGCGCATTACGGACTCGACACCTATCCCAACCAGATCGAGATCATCTCTTCCGAACAGATGATCGACGCCTATTCCTCGGTGGGCATGCCGGTCGGCTACCACCACTGGTCCTATGGCAAGCACTTCCTCTCCACCCAGAAGAGCTACCAGCGCGGCCAGATGGGTCTGGCCTACGAGATCGTCATCAATTCCAGCCCCTGCCTCGCCTACCTCATGGAAGAGAACACCATGACCATGCAGGCGCTGGTGATCGCGCACGCCGCCTACGGCCACAACTCCTTCTTCAAGGGCAATTACCTGTTCCGCACCTGGACCGACGCCGAGGGCATCCTCGACTACCTGGTATTCGCACGCAACTTCATCGCCGAATGCGAGCAGCGCCACGGCGAAGACGCGGTCGAGGAACTGCTCGATTCCTGCCACGCCCTGATGAGCCTCGGCGTCGATCGCTACAAACGTCCCGCGCGCCTGTCGATGGCCAAGGAGCAGGTGCGCCAGGCCGAGCGCGAGGCCTACCTGCAATCGCAGGTCAACGACCTGTGGCGTACGCTGCCCGCCCGCCAGGAGGATGCGCAGGCCCGGCAGGCGGCACGCTTCCCCGCGGAACCGCAGGAAAACCTGCTGTACTTCATCGAGAAGCATGCGCCGCGCCTGGAACCCTGGCAGCGCGAGATCGTGCGCATCGTGAGGAAGATCGCGCAGTATTTCTACCCGCAGCGCCAGACCCAGGTGATGAACGAGGGCTGGGCGACCTTCTGGCACTACACCCTGCTCAACCACCTGTACGAGGAAGGCCGCCTCACCGACGGCTTCATGATGGAGTTCCTGCAATCGCATACCAACGTGGTGTACCAGCCGCCCTACCACGCCCGCTTCTACAACGGCCTTAATCCGTATGCGCTGGGCTTCGCCATGTTCACCGACCTGCGGCGCATCTGCGAAGCCCCCACCGAGGAGGACCACCGCTGGTTCCCGGAGCTTGCCGGCAGCGACTGGGTGAAATCACTCGACTTCGCCATGCGCAATTTCAAGGACGAGAGCTTCATCGCGCAATATCTCTCGCCGAAGCTGATCCGCGATTTCAAGCTGTTCGCCATGGTCGACGACGATCGTGACGACAAGCTGGAAGTCGCCGCGATTCACGACGATGCCGGCTACCGTGCGGTGCGCCGGCAGCTGGCCGAACACTACAACCTCGGCAACCGCGAACCCAACATCCAGGTCTATGCTGTCGATATCTTCGGCGACCGTTCACTGACCTTGCGCCACACCATGCACGACCGCCGCCCGCTCGGCGACTCCACGCCGGAAATGCTGCGCCACGTCGCCCGACTGTGGGGCTATCCGGTGCGCATCGAAAGCGTGGACGAGGACGGCATCGTCCTGCCGGTCGGCGAATGCACACCGGCCGCGTGAAACGCCGCTACCCTGCGGCGCGATGTGTGGAATCGAAGCCGCGCGCGTGCTGGGCGATGAGTGTGGTGGCGTCCTGCGGCGACAGCGGGCCGCGGCAGTAATAGCCCTGGATTTCCGGGCACTGCATCTTTTCCAGGCGCATGCGCTGCGCTTCGGTCTCCACGCCTTCGGCGACGACGTTGAGGTTCATGCCGCGTCCCATCGCCACCATCGCGTTGACGATGGACAGGTTCTCCTCGCGTTCGAGATCCTGCACGAAGGACTGGTCGATCTTCAGGGTGTGGATGGGGAAGCGTGACAGGTACTTGAACGAACTGTAGCCGGTGCCGAAGTCGTCGATGGCAAGGCGGATGCCGGTGGCGGACAGGCGTCCGAGCTTGATCGCATTGGCCTCGAAGTCGCGCATCAGCAGGCTTTCGGTGATCTCCAGCTCCATGTTGCGGCCATCCAGGCCGTGTACCTGCAAGGCCCGCATGACACTCTCGACGAAGTCCGCGCTTTCCAGCTGACGCGCGGAAATATTGATCGACAGGCGCACCCGCGCCAGGCCCGTCTTGTGCCAGTCGGCCATTTGCGCGCAGGCCTCGCGCAGCACCCAGTCGCCCAGCGGCACGATGACGCCGGATTCCTCGGCCACCGCGATGAAGTCGGCGGGTGTGAGCAGGCCCCGTTGCGGATGCCACCAGCGCAGCAGCGCCTCGAAACCGCGGACTTCCCCGGTGACGGTATCGACCTGCGGCTGGTAGAACAGCACGAACTCGTTGCGCGCCAGCGCGCGGCGCAGATCGGTCTCGATCTGCATGCGCTCGGAATAGGGCGCCTGCATGCCGGATTCCCAGAACTGCAGGCGGCTGCGCCCCTGCGTCTTGGCCTGGTACATGGCGATCTCGGCCTGGCGGATGAGGCTGTCGATCTGCTCGCTGTCGTCCGGCGCGACGCAGGCGCCGATGCTCACCGAGATGTAGATTTCGTGGCCCTTCACGTAGACCGGCTTGGACAGCACCTGGATGATCTTGCGGCAGATGTGGTCGACGTCGCTGCGCGAAACCAGTGTCGGCAGCAGCACCGCGAACTCGTCGCCCCCCAGGCGCGCCAGGGTGTCGCCTTCGCGCAGGCACTGGCGCAGCCGCGTGCCAACCGCGAGCAGCAGTTCGTCGCCGATGGCGTGGCCGAGCGAGTCGTTGATGACCTTGAAGTGGTCCAGGTCGAGGCTCAGCACCGCCAGCGGTTTCTGGTTGCGCCGCGCCTGCGCCAGCATGAGGCCGAGGTGGTCGCGGAACAGCGCGCGGTTGGGCAGGCCGGTCAGGAGGTCGTGGTAGGCCTGGAAGTGGACGGTTTCCTCGGCCTGCTTGCGTTCGGTGATGTCCTTGGCGACACCGTAGCTGCCGATGAAGCGCCCTTCGAAGGGCCCCGCCTCCTCGTCGTACATGCCCGTGGCGGTCAGCTCGACCGCGCGGCAGCGGCAGTTCATCGGGCGCGGCCGGCGCATGCCGGGGTTGCACTTGAGACGGATCTCGATGTTGCGCGCGCTGCGGTCGCTGGCGCGGCGCTCGTTGAAGACGTGTTCGGCACGGGCGATGTCGTCCTCGTGGATGATCAGGCTGTAGTGCTGGCCGAGCAGATCCTCGCGCCGGTAGCCGAGCAGGCTTTCGACGCGGTCGTTGACGAAGGTGAAGCGGCCTTCGCTGTCGAGGGTGTAGATGAAGTCGGGCGAGCTGTTGACGAGAAAGCGGTGCCACTTTTCCGACTGCTGCAGGCGCTGCAGGATATGGTTGTTTTCCCTTTCCAGGCGGCGGCGCACCAGCGTGTTGTCGATGCGGCGCAGCAGTTCCTCGGGCTCGTAGGGCTTGCGCACGAAATCGGTGGCGCCGCCGCGCAACGCACGGATCGCCGCGTCGATGGAGCTGTCTCCGGACACGACGATCACCGAGGTGTCCGCGCTGCGGTCGGCGATGAAGCGCAGGACTTCCGTGCCGCTGAGGTCGGGCATGCCCAGATCGAGCAGCACGACGTCGAACTGCTGTTTGCCCACCGCGATCAAGGCGTCGCAGCCGCCGCCGGCCGTGGTGACGTCGTACTCGCGGCCTTCCAGCAGGCGCGCCAGCCCCTCCAGGATCAGAGGCTCATCGTCGACCACCAGCACGCGCGAGCGTGCGGGAAAGGCGCTGACCGTGTTGCCGGGTGGAAGGATATCGTGCTTTTCGTCGGACATTGGGTTCTCCTCGGGCTCGGGTTACGTCGACCCGTAGCGCATTGTCGTGGGTTGGGTGTGTCCGCTCTGCAGGGTGGGCAGGCGGACGAGGAAACGCGTGCCTTGCGGCGTGCTGTTGCACTGGATGTTGCCGTTCATGCGTTCGACCAGGCCGCGGCTGATGGCGAGCCCGAGGCCGGCGTGCTCGCCGCCCTTCTGCGAATGGACGGGCTCGAACAGGTGCGCGGCCACGGCCGGCGGCAGGCCGGGGCCGGTATCGGCGACCTCGATTTCGACCAAGCGCTGGCCCGCCTCGTCGACCAGACGCGTGGTGAACCGCAGATGCCCGCCGCTGGGCATCGCCTCGACCGCATTCTTCGCCAGATTGAACAGCACCTGCTTCAACAGGTCCTTCTGCAGCGGCAGCGGCGGCACGTCGGGGTTGAGGTCGATCTGCACGCTGACCTTGTTGGGCGTGAAGAGCGTACCCAGGGCCATGCGCACGAGTTCGGACACGACGCTGTTGACCGAGGCGAGTTCGAGCGACAGCGGTGCCGGCTCGACCGTCTCCGCCGTGGTGATGCCGCGCACGATGCGCGCGACCCGCTCGATCTCGTCGCCGATGATGGACAGGTCGCGCTGCACCGCCGAATCCGTGCCGAGGCGCTCGGACAGCAGGTTGACGTAGTTGCGCATGATGGTGAGCGGATTGGCCACCTCGTGAATGGCGCGCCGCACGCGGTCGCGTGGAATGGCGTCCACCGCCGCGACGGCGGGCTCGCCCGCCGCGCGTGCACCGCACGGCTCCGCGCGCCAGGCCTCGGCGCATTCGGCAAGCACGAAGCGCCACAGCGGCTGCGTGGATGCGGCCGGCAGGGCGTCACCCGCCAGCAGCACGCCGGTCTGGCCGTCGGGTAAGGTCAGGGGCTGGCAGATGAAGCGCGCCACGCCGAGCAGGCGCGCTACCTGCTCGTCCACCAGCGCGCCGTCGGCCATGCCGGCCTCGTGCTGTTGCGGGGCGTTGCGCGCGAGCGCGCGTGGCAGCGCCGAATGGGCGTCGTCGGGGGGAATCGCCAGCACGGCGAGGCCGGCGGCGGCCGGCGTCAGGGGCGAGAGGCGCAACAGTCCATCGCCGCCCGGAACGAACAGGCAGGCGCGCTCGATGCCGAACAGGGCATGCAGGGCCTCACGCAGGCGGACGACGCCTTGCGCGGCGTCGCCGGCGTTGCGGAAATGGTTGTGCAGCGCGGCTTGCGCGGCCTGCCCCGCATACAGGCGTGCCAAGCGGTCGAAGCCCTGGCCGCCGGACGCCGCCAGGGCGTCGGCCATGCCATAGCGTTGCGCCAGCAGCCGCGTCTGCGCCTGGCTGTCGGCGAGCAGTTGCGCGGCGTCGCCCGCCCCCAGCAGCAGGGCGGCCAGCGCGGCACGCACGTCGACACTGTCGACGGCGTCCGCGCGCGTCACCAGAAGGTAGGCGAGCTGCACCACGCGCACCAGCGGATGGGCCGCCCGTCCACGCGGCAGCGGCTGCGCGTGATAGCGCACGGCGTCTGCCGTCCAGCCGTCGGCATCGAGGGTGTCGAGCCAGTGCGCCACGCGTGCCGTGTCGGCCGCGCCGGTGGCGACGTAATCGCCCAGATTGTGGGCAAGCCCGGCGCTCCAGGCGGCTTCGCCGTCCGCCGTCCCGGAGCGTACCGCGAGCGCCTGCGCGAGGTGCGCCACGCCGATCGACTGCCGCCAGTGCTGCACATAGACCGCCTGCGCGGCACCGGATGCGACCGGCGCCGCAAGCAGCAGCGCGTGCAGCAGGTCGCGACGGGCGGCATCGAATTCACCGGCAAAGGGACGGATACGCAGCGACAGCACCGGATCGTGGCGCACGCAGGCCACGAAGGCCGGCGCGGCCGCCTCCCCCTGCATCAGATGCTCCAGCGCCTCGGCCACCACCCCGGGGGCACACAGGCATGCCGTTAGCTCCGATATTTTCAGTAAATTATCCGGAAGTCCTTGCATGTTATTGCTATATAAAATTAAATTTGCTACACCGTCAATCAGGAAGGCGTGATTTGCCGGCCCATGAACCCGCAGTGTTGTTTTCAAGTTTTCCGCGGCATGTCCGTATTTCACACTTACCGTTGCGTTCGAACCTTTCATCCTGCAAGCTTATGAACATGAAAGCCTTGGTCACCGGACTGCTTCTGCTGGGCGCCCATACCGGCGCCGCCGCGCTCGACAGCCATGCTTCGCTGCAATGGAGCGCGCAACTGGGCACCGCGCCTGCGGGGGAACTCGTGCCGCAGTCCGCCGCGCTGCCGGAGCTGAGCGCGCTCTCGGTGCTGGTGTACGACCAGGCGACCGGCCAGCCGCTGCTGGCGAAGAACGCCTCGCTGCAAACGCCGATCGCGTCGATCACCAAGCTGATGACGGCGATGCTGGTGCTCGATGCCGGCCTGCCGCTCGACGAGTCGATCGCCATCACCGGAGAAGACCGCGACACCCTCAAGGGCACCGGCTCGCGCCTTGCCATCGGTGCGCGCTATACGCGCGGGCAGCTGCTGCATCTTGCCCTGATCGCATCCGACAACCGCGCCGCCCATGCCCTCGGGCGCAGCTACCCCGGCGGGGTCGAGCGCTTCGTCGCCACCATGAACCGCATGGCGCGCACGCTCGGCATGCACGACACCGTCTACGTCGAGCCCACCGGCCTGTCCAGCGGCAACCGCTCGACCGCGCTCGACCTCGCGCGCCTGGCCGACCACGCCTACCAGAACTACCCGGAAATCCGCCAGATCAGCTCGTCGGGCCACTATACGCTCGGTACCCAGCGCGTGGTGGTGAAGAAGAAGCGCCACGCGCCGCGTGTGTACTACCGCGACGTCGCGTTCAACAACACCAACCGCTTCACCCGTGCCGACGACTGGAACATCGGTCTTTCCAAGACCGGCTTCATCAACGAAGCCGGCTATTGCCTGGTGATGCAGGCACAGGTTGCGCAGCGCAACGTCATCATCGTGCTGCTCGACGCGCAGGGCAAGAACAGCCGCGCCGGCGATGCCGCCCGCATCAAGGACTGGCTGGAGACCAACGGCGGCGCGGCGCGTCACGCCGGCAGCTACACCTCCGCCTCGCGCACCTGAACGACAAGCCCTACGCCGAATCCTGCGAGCAGAACCGCGAGCCCATTCTCGCGGTACTGCGCGAGGTCTTTGCCGACCGTCAGCGGGTGCTCGAGATCGGCAGCGGCACCGGCCAGCACGCGGTCTATTTCGCCGCCGCCCTGCCCCATCTCGTGTGGCAGACGGCGGACCTGCCGGCGCACCACGCCGGCATGCGCATGTGGCTCGATGAGGCGGCGCTGCCCAACGTGCTGCCGCCGCTCGCGCTCGACGTCCGCCGCGATGACTGGCATGGCGGGCGCTACGACGCGGTGTTTTCCGCCAACACGCTGCACATCATGGGGTGGCCGGAGGTCGCAGACTTCTTCCGCGGGGTCGGCGCGGTGCTGAAGCCCGCAGGCGTGCTTGCGGTGTACGGTCCGTTCAATTACGGCGGGGCCTTCACCGCGGAAAGCAACGCCCGCTTCGACGCCTGGCTGAAGGCCCGCGACCCCGCCTCCGGTGTGCGCGACTTCGAAGCCGTCGACGCGCTGGCGCGTGGCGTGGGCCTGGTACTGGCCGATGACGTCCCGATGCCGGCCAACAACCGCACCCTGGTGTGGCGCCGCCTGCGCTGATTCCGGCTTTTCCTCGCCGCGTCCTTTGCTATAACGGGACCATCGAAGTGCAGGGGAACCCGGGATGCGTATTGCCGAACTGATCCAACGCTGGAGACAGACCAGCCAGGCCAGCGCCGTGGCCCGTTCCTATGCCGTCGACCTGCCATTGCGCGACGCGGCCCGCATCGAGGCCTTGCACCTCATGTATCCGGCGCGCACCGATTCCCAGTTGATGGCCGACCTCATCCGTGCGGCGCTCGACGAACTGGAGGTGGCGATGCCCTACGTGCCGGGCAAGCGCGTCATCGCCGAGGACGATTACGGCGACCCGATCTACGAGGATCTTGGGCCGACACCGCGCTTTTACTCGCTGTCGCACGAAATCCTGCGCCGTCTGGCGGGCGCGCCGCTGGGCAAATAGCCCCCCTGCCGCTGTCGGCGCGCTTTACACACGACTTCGCCCCTGACGCACCGGCAAGGCACAACACCTTGTTTTTGTGCGATTTTGTGCGGGTGGCACGCACCGTGCTAGGCTTCGTATGTCACGACTGAACCGCGGAAATCATGTATCTGGTTCCGGCTTTTCTCTTTGCGGCGTTTGCCAGCCTGTTCTATGTCCCGGGATTCCTGGACATGCCGCTCGCCCTGCTCACGCCCCGCCAACTGGTATCGCAGGCCCTATTCGCGGTGTTCGCGCTGATCGCGCTGGCCGCGCTCGCCCGCTCGATCGAACTCGACCCCGTGTGGCCGTGGCGGCCGGGGTTCCGCCGCGCGCTCGACCGTCTGCTTCGGCGCACGCCCTAGGCGCGGGAGGCATAAAATAGCGGCTTTCCATTCCGGTCTGCCGCCATGCCTGTCAACCTCGCCGCTCCCGATCCCGCTTCCCTGTTGCCCGTTGCCGGCGTGCGCCTCGGCATCGCCTCCGCCGGTATCAAGAAACCCGGCCGGCGCGACCTCACCCTCATCGAATTGACGGCCGGCGCGCAGGTCGCCGGCGTGTTCACACAGAACCGTTTCTGCGCCGCGCCGGTGACCGTGTGCAAACTGCACCTCGCGCAGGGCGACATCCGCGCCCTCCTCATCAACACCGGCAACGCCAACGCCGGCACCGGCGCGGAGGGGCTCGCGCGCGCACGCCGCACCTGTAAGGCGGTCGCCGCGCTGTTCGGCGTGAAGGCCGAAAACGTGCTGCCGTTTTCCACCGGCGTGATCCTCGAACCGCTGCCGGTCGACCGGATTCTCCCCGCGCTGCCCGCCGCGCAGGCCGACCTTGCGCCGGGTCACTGGAGCGAAGCGGCCCACGCCATCATGACCACCGACATCGTCGCCAAGGGCGCCAGCCGTCAGGTCGAGATCGGCGGCCGGACCGTGACGGTGACCGGCATCGCCAAGGGGTCCGGCATGATCCACCCCAACATGGCGACCATGCTGGGTTTCGTCGCCACCGACGCGGCCATCGCTCCGGCGCTGATGCAGCGGCTGGTGCAGGACGTCGCCGATGTGTCGTTCAACTGCGTCACCGTCGACGGCGACACCTCGACCAACGACAGCTTCATCCTCATCGCCACCGGTCAGGCCGGCAACGCCGCAATCGCCGACGCCGGCGGCGCCGACTACGCCGTGCTGAAGACCGCGCTGAGCGAAGTCGCGATCGAACTCGCCCAGGCGATGGCGCGCGACGGCGAAGGCGCGACCAAGTTCATGACCATCGCGGTCGAAGGCGGGCGCGACCGCGCCGAATGCAAACAGATCGCCTACGCCATCGCGCGCTCGCCGCTGGTGAAGACCGCGTTCTTCGCCTCCGACCCGAACCTCGGCCGCATCCTCGCCGCCATCGGCTATGCCGGGGTGAGCGACCTCGACGTCGACGCCCTGAAAGTGTGGCTCGGCGACGTGCTGGTCGCCGAGCACGGCGGCCGCGCCGCGAGCTACACCGAGGCGCAGGGCGCCGCGGTCATGAAGGAAGCCGAGATCACCGTGCGCGTCGCACTGAACCGCGGCGCCGCCAGCGCCACCGTGTGGACCTGCGATTTCTCCTACGATTACGTGAAGATCAACGCGGAGTACCGGACCTGACGACGGACTCCGTCAGAGCACATTCCGACCCCCGCTGACCTGGACCCGCCCCATGACTCACGAGCACCGCATTGCCATGCTGATCGATGCCGACAACAGCCCGGCCGACATGATCGACGAAGTGCTGGACGAGCTGGCGAAAGAGGGCGTGATCAATATCCGCCGCGCCTACGGCAACTGGAAAAGCTCGCATCTCAATGCCTGGGCGGCGCTGCTGCACGATTACGCGATCCAGCCGATTCAACAATTCGACTATACGAAGGGGAAGAATGCGACCGATGCGGCAATGATCATCGATGCGATGGATCTGCTTTATATGAAGCAGCTCGATGGCTTCGGCATTGTTTCGAGTGATTCCGATTTCACACCGCTGGTGATGCGTTTGCGGGCCAATGGCCTCAAGATTTATGGCTTCGGCGAACAGAAGACGCCAAAACCCTTCGTCAATGCCTGCAACAAGTTTCTCTACCTCGAGAGCCTGCGCCGTCCCGAAGAAGGGGCGGTGCTTGACCCGGCGGAAGCCGCGCCGCTCAAGTCCGCTGAACAGAAAAACGGTGCGCCATCCCCCACCCGGGCGAGTGCCGCCACCCTGCGCGGCGATACCCGTCTGGTCAACCTGCTGCGCAAGGCCGTCGAGGCGGCGGCCGATGATGAAGGCTGGGCGGGACTAGGCGCCGTCGGCCAGCATATTTCCAAGCAGGCTTCATTCGATTCGCGCAATTACGGCTATGCGAAACTCAGTGGCTTGTTCCAGGCTATCGGCCTTTTCGACGTGCGCACCCACGGGAAAGGTCTGCAGGTACGGGACAAGCGGGCAGCACGTGAATGATCGAGTGACGCGCCGTAACAAGGATAAGCCCTTGCCTGCGATCTCCGCGAATTTTCGCCAAGTCACGGGCTAGAATTTCAAAATGAACGACTTTGGCTCGCTCCTTCCCCGCATCGAGCGCCTGCTCGACTGTCTCGACGCCCCGACTCGCCAGCCGCCGCCCGACTGGGCGCGCGTGCGCGCCGCGCGCTGGTCGACACAGGCGGGCGGTCTGAAACCCATTCTGCATCCGCAGCGGGTGGCGCTGAAGGACCTCCTGGCAATCGACGCACAGAAGCGTCGTGTCGACGCCAACACGCGCCAGTTCGTCGCCGGCAGGCCCGCCAACAACGTGCTGCTGACCGGCGCGCGCGGCTGCGGCAAGTCCTCGCTGGTGAAGGCGGTGCACGCCAAGTACGCGGCGAAGGGCCTGCGCCTGATCGAGGTCGACAAGGCGGGCCTGCCACATCTGCCCGACCTGTTCGAACTGCTCGCCGACAGCGAGCGGCGTTTCATCATCTTCATCGACGACCTCACGTTCGCCGAACATGAGCCCGGCTACGCCAGCCTGAAAGCCGCGCTCGACGGCTCGCTGGCGGGGCCTTCCGACAACGTGCTGATCTACGCCACCAGCAACCGCCGCCACCTGATGCCGGAATACATGGCGGAGAACCTGGACGCGACGTACCGCGGCGGCGAGGTGCAGCCCGGCGAGGCGATCGAGGAAAAGATCTCGCTGTCCGACCGCTTCGGCGTGTGGATCGCGTTCTACGCGATGGACCAGGACACCTATCTCGCCGTCGCGCGCCACTGGGCAACCGTGCTCGGCACGCCGCCGGATGCGGGCTTCGAGCGCGCTGCCCTGCAATGGGCGCAGGGACGCGGCGCGCGCAACGGGCGGGTGGCGTGGCAGTTCGCACGCGACTGGGCGGGGACGCGATGACACACGAACTGCCCCCCTCTTCCGCAAGCGTGGGGGGAAGCGAACACGAAGCCCGTGGCGGCCTCATCGAAGTCGTCGCCGCGGTACTGACGCGCCCCGATGGCCGTGTGCTGCTGGCGCAACGCCCGGCGGGCAAGGCCTACGCCGGCTACTGGGAATTTCCCGGCGGCAAGGTGGAAGCGGGCGAGGCGCTCGCCGCCGCGCTCGCACGCGAGCTCGCGGAGGAGCTCGGTATCGCCATCGGCACGCCCTGCCGCTGGATCACCCGCGTGTTCAGCTATCCGCATGCGACGGTACGGCTCAACTTTTTTCGCGTGTTCGACTGGCAGGGCGAGCCGCATCCGCACGAGGGCCAGGTGTTTTCATGGCAGCGTCCGGAGGCCGTGTCAGTGACGCCGCTGTTGCCCGCCAATTTTCCGGTGCTCAAGGCCCTGGCGCTGCCGCCGCTGCTCGGCATCACGCACGCCGAAGCGCTTGGCGTCGACGTCTTTCTGCAACGGCTCGACGCGGCGCTCGCCGCCGGCCTGCGCCTGATCCAGGTGCGCGACAAGTCGCTGCCGGAAGCACAGCGCCGCGAACTCGCGCGCGCAACGGTGCGCCGTGCGCACGCCCACGGCGCACGCGTGCTGGTGAACGGCAGCGAGGATCTGGCGCACGCGGTCGGCGCCGACGGCGTGCATCTGGACGCCGCCGCCATGGCCGCGCTCGACGTGCGCCCCGCCTGCGCATGGGTCGGCGCGTCCTGCCATGACGCCACGGAGTTGGCGCATGCGGCGGCACTCGGCGCGGACTTCGCGCTGCTCTCGCCGGTGCTGCCGACGCTCACCCATCCCGGCGCCCCTACGCTTGGCTGGGATCGTTTCGCAGCGCTGGCGGCGGCCAGTCCCATTCCGGTGTACGGCCTCGGCGGGCTGGCGCGCGAGGACGTGCGCCTCGCGCAGACGCACGGCGCGCATGGCGTCGCGCTGCTGCGCGGAGCGTGGACATGAAGCGCGTGGTCGCGCCGCTGCTGCTGGCGCTGGCACTGGTGGCGATCGCGGTTGCCGGCTACCGGACGCAGCGCCCTGCCACGGCCGTGGCGATCGCGTGCAGCGACCCGGTCGCCGGCTGTGCCTTCGTGCATCGCAGCCTGCCGGCGCGGGTGCGCTTCGCCACGCGCCCGTTGCCGCTGGAGCGCTTCACCCTGCGGGTCGATGCACCCGGTGCCACGCGGGTCAGCGCCGAATTCCAGATGGTCGGCATGGACATGGGCTTCAACCGCTACGACCTGCACCGCGACGGCGATGGCGGTTTCGTCGCGCAGGCGACGCTGCCGGTGTGCGTCACGGGTGGACGCGCCTGGACGCTCTTCCTGGAACTCGACGGCACCCGTTACAGTCTGGATTTCCATACCGGCTGAATCCCGCCGGTCATCAAGCCGTCATCATTGCTGCCTATAATGAAAGGCAGAATCCTGGAGAGACACGATGCCGACCGAACATACCTATAAACAATTCGATGCCGAACTCGAAGCGGTGCGCGCCAGCGTGCTGAAGATGGGCGGGCTGGTCGAGGCGCAGATCACCGACGCGATCGAGGCGCTCGTCACCGGCAACATGGAGCTTGCCGAGCGCGTCGACCGCAACGACCATCAGGTGAATGCCCTCGAAGTCAGCATCGACGAGGACTGCACGCGCATCATCGCGCGGCGCCAACCCACCGCGTCCGACCTGCGCATAGTGATGATGGTGGTGAAGACGATCACCGACCTCGAGCGCATCGGCGACGAGGCGGCGAAAATCGCGCGCATGGCGCGGCTGATCCACGAGTCGGAACGCGTCGGCCTGCCGCCGTTTTCGGAAGTGAAGTACATGGGCGGCATGGTGCTCGACATGCTCAGGAAGGCGCTCGACGGCTTTGCCCGTCTGGATGCCAGCAAGGCGGTCGAGATCGCGCGTCTGGATCGGGCGGTGGACGAGGAATTCCGCCGCAACCTGCGCTATCTCATCACCTACATGATGGAGGACCCACGCACCATCTCCGTGTCCATCGATATCCTGTTCGTCATCAAGGCGATCGAGCGCATGGGCGATCATGCCGAGAACATGTCGGAATACGTGATCTACATGGTCAAGGGCAAGGACGTGCGCCACACCTCGCTGGAAGAGATCGAGAAGGAAGTCCTGTAAGCGGCGCATATCACGCACAACGGGCGCCCGCGGGCGCCCGTTGTGCGTGATGCGGCGCGATCAGCGGGTCGGCGGCACGTAGCCCGCCGCCTGGTCGACGGCGCCACCGCCGAAGAAGTAGCGGCTCATCTGCTCCATCAGGTACTTGCGTGCCTGCGCGTCGGCCATGTTGAGACGGTTCTCGTTGATCAGCATGGTCTGCTGGCGCTGCCAGCCGGCCCAGGCCTCCTTCGATACGCTATCGAAAATCTTCTTGCCCAACTCGCCCGGAACCGGGGGAAACGCCAGACCCTCGGCCTCGCGACCGAGCTTCACACAGTTCACCATGCGTGCCATTTGCTGCTCCTGAAAAAATCGATAGGGGAATTCTAACCCAGGCCTTCGCGCGACGTGCCAGCCTGGTTTTTCACTTGCGCCAGAAGACTGGCGTGAGTACCACCAGCAGCGTAAAGAACTCCAGCCGCCCGAGCAGCATGGCGAAGCTGCACACCCAGGTCTGGAAATCGCTGAGTACCGCATAGGTGCTGGCAGGGCCGACCTGGCCGAGACCGGGGCCGGTGTTGTTGACCATCGCGACAACCGCGGTGAACGCGGTGAAGATGTCCAGCCCCGAGGCGGACAGGATGAACGAGAGCACCACGACCGAGGCGACGTAGACGAAGAGGAAGGCCAGCACGGCATAGATGATCTTGTTCGGCACCGCCTGCGCACCCAGCTTGGTGTGGATGGCCGCGTTGGGGTGGACCAGCTTGATCAGCTCGCGGTAGAGCTGTTTATAGAGCAGCACCGCGCGCAGCATCTTGATGCCACCGCCGGTGGAACCGGAGCTGGTGATGAAGCTCGACAGGAACAGCATCCACAAGGGGGCGAAATACGGCCAGACGTTGTAGTCGGTGGTCGCAAAGCCGAGTGTCGTGGCGATCGATACCGTATGGAATGCCGCGTAGCGCAAGGCCTCCGGGAAATCCAGGTAGAAACCCCGGTTCAGCAGGAACAGACTCAGCCCCAGGATGCTGACGGCGAGCACGCCGAACAGCCAGGGGATTTCGACGTCATGGCGATACGCCAGCAGGCTGCGCGTACGAAATGCCATGAAATGGGTGGAAAAGCTGATCGCCGAGACCAGCGCGAACACCATGACGACGATCTCCAGCGTGACCGAATCGAAATAGCCAAGGCTGGCGTCATGCGACGACATGCCGCCCAGGGCCATCACGCTGAAGGCGTGGATCAGGGCGTCGAGCCAGCTCATGCCGCCGGCCCGCAAGGCGAGAATGCACAGCGCCGTGAACAGCACGTACACCAACCACAGGCCCTTGGCGGTTTCCGCCATGCGCGGGGTGAGCTTGCTGTCCTTCATCGGTGTCGGCGTCTCGGCCTTGAACATCTGCCGGCCCCCCACCCCCAGCAGCGGCAGCACCGCCACCACCAGCACGATCACCCCCATGCCGCCGATCCAGTGCATCTGGGTGCGCCACACGTTGATCGAGGGCGGCAGGGCATCGAGGCCGGAAAGTACGGTCGCGCCGGTGGCGGTGAGGCCGGATACCGCCTCGAAATAGGCGTCGGTGAAACTGAGCTCAGGCAGCTGGACGAGAAGCGGAATGGTCGAATACAGCGGCATGATCGTCCACACCAACACCACCAGCAGGAAGCCGTCGCGGGTGTGCAGTTCCCGGCTGTTCCGCAGGGAGAGTAGCCACAGCGCGAAGCCGGACACGAGGGTGGCGGCGATCGCCGCGTCGAATGCGCGGTGTGCGCCGTCGGCCAGGCCCAGCGAGATGGCGAGCGGCAGCAGGAAGGCGCAGGCATAGATCATCAGCACCTTCGACAGGACGTGGACTACGGGCAGGATTTGCGACATGGGGCGGTCCTGGGGATTTCGGCTGCACCGTCGGTCGGTTTTTTCATCGGCGCGATGTTACCAGTCCCCGCCGCGCGGCGGACGCTCTCAGAAGAAACCGAAGCCGACCTGGAAGAGCTTTTCGACCTTGGGGATGATGCGCTTGTTGAGGGCGAACACGATGAGGTGGTCCTCCGTCTGCATCGGGGTGTCGTGGTGGGCGATCAGCACGTCCTCGCCGCGGATGAGGGCGGCGATCGTCGCGCCTTCCGGCAGTGCCACGTCGCCGATGCGCCGGCCCACCACCTTGGAGGTCTTGAGGTCGCCGTGGATGACGATTTCCAGCACCTCCGCCGCGCCACGCCGCAGACTGTGCACCGCCGCCATGTCGCCGCGGCGGATCTTGGACAGCAGAGGTCCGACCGTCGCCAGCGCCGGCGAGATGGCGATGTCGATCTCGCCGCCCTGCACCAGGTTGACGTAGGCAGAGCGGTTGATGAGGGCAATCACCCGGTGGGCGCCCATGCGCTTGGCAAGCAGCGCGGACATGATGTTGTCCTCGTCGTCGTTGGTGAGTGCGCAGAAAACGTCCATCGACTCGATGTTCTCCTGCTCCAGGAGGTCCTCGTCGGTGGCGTCGCCGGTGAGCACCAGCGTGCGGTGCAGTTTTTCGGCGAGGTGACTGGTGGTCGCCTTGTTGTGGTCGATGAGCTTGACTTGGTGGCCGCGCTCGAGACACGCCGCCAGGCGCTGGCCGATGTTGCCGCCGCCGGCGATCATCACCCGCCTGACCGGACGCTCCATGCGCCGCAGTTCGCGCATGACCGTCGGGATGTCCTGGCGGCGGGCGATGAAGAACACTTCGTCGCCGGGTTCGATCACCGTGGCGCCGTGCGGGACGATGCCGCGATTGCTGCGGTAGATCGCCGCCACTCGGCAGTCGATGTTCGGCATGTGGCGACGGATGTCCTGCAGTTCGTGGCCGACCAGCGGGCCGCCGTGATACGCGCGTACCGCCACCAGGCGGACCTTGCCGCCGGCGAAGTCGAGTACCTGCAGCGCCTCGGGGTGTTCGATGAGGCGGCGCAGCGTGTCGGTGACTTCCTGCTCCGGACTGATGACGTCGTTGACGCCGAACTGTTCGTTGAGGAATTCCGCGTCCAGGCCCAGGAAGTCGCTCGAACGGATACGCGCGATGCGCGTCGGCACGTTGAACAGAGTGGCCGCCAGCCGGCATGCGACGAGGTTGGTTTCGTCGCTCTGCGTCACCGCCACCAGCATGTCGGCGTCGTCCACCCCGGCCTGTCTGAGGACCGACGGATGTGCCGCGTGGCCGCGCACGGTACGCAGGTCGAAGCGGTCCTGCAGCAGCGCGAGACGCGTGTGATCGACGTCGACCACGGTGATGTCGTTGTTTTCGGCGACCAGGCTTTCCGCCAGGTTGGCGCCGACCTGGCCGGCGCCGAGAATGATGATTTTCATTGGGGATGAAATGCGCCCGCCGCGGGGTCAGAGATCCTCGTCGAGACGGCGGCCGTGGCGGATGTTGAGCTGCTTGAGCTTGCGATACAGATGGGTGCGCTCGAGCCCGGACTTGTCGGCCACGCGGGTCATGCTGCCGCCCTCCTTCTGGATCAGGTGCTCGAAATACATGCGCTCGAAGGCGTCGCGCGCCTCGCGCAGCGGGATGTCGAGGGGGATGCCATGCGCCACCGCGGGTGCGGCCTGTTTCAGCGGCGCCAGCACGCGGTTGATGTCGATGGCGTCGATCTCGCTCGCCAGCGCGGTGACGGCGAGGGTGCGCACGACGTTGTTGAGCTGCGGCAGGTTGCCGGGCCAGTCGAAATTGCGCAGCTGGTTCAGGGCCGGGGTGGTGAGCCGGCGCACCGGGCAGACGCCCGCCTCGATCAACTGCGCCAGCATGAAGTTGGCGATTTCCGGCACGTCCTCGCGATGCTCGCGCAGCGGCGGGATCTGGATCGCCAGGCTGGACAGGCGGTAATACAGGCGGCTGTCGAATTCACCGGAGGCGACCAGCGGGTCGAGACTGCGGCTGCTGCCGCACACCAGGCGCGCGCCGCTGCCCTCGATGCGGTCGAGCAGCAGGCCCAGTCCCTTCTGCTCCAGCCGCGCGAGCTCGCCGGCGTCGGGCAGATAGAGGGTGCCGTTGCCGAGGCCTTCGACGAAGCCCAGCGGGTCGGACACCAGGCGCGCGCGGTCCTTGATCTCGACCCAGGCCGTACCCGGCTGGTGCAGGAAATGTGCGCAGATTTCGAAGCCGCTGCCGGCTTCGCCGAGCAGCATCACCGGCGCGGTGTTGCCGGCGATCTGGCTGAGGCGCTTCTTCAGTTCCTGGATCTGAGCACTGCGCCCGAGCGCCGACAGGTCCATGCCCGCGCTGCGACGCGGCAGCGATACGCCGCGCCGGATCGCCTTGTTGACGGTGTCGAGCAGCTTGGCCAGCGCCACCGGCTTTTCCAGGAAATCGGTGGCGCCGAGCTTGGTCGCTTCGACTGCGGTGTCGATGGTGCCGTGGCCCGACATCATCACCACCGGCATGGTCAGCTGGCCACCGCCGGCCCATTCCTTGAGCAGCGTGACGCCGTCGGTGTCGGGCATCCAGATGTCCAGCAGCACGAGGTCGGGGCGGCGCTGCTGGCGGAAGGCGCGCGCGGCTTCCGCGTTTTCCGCGAGATGCACGTCGTAACCCTCGTCGGTGAGGATCTCCGACAGCAACTCACGAATGCCCACTTCGTCGTCGACGACGAGAATATGCCCGCTCACGTCTCCCCCCCGGGTGCGGCAAAGACCGGCAGCGCGATGTATACGGCCGCGCCACCGGTCTTCGGATTTTCGATCTGGATCCTGCCGTGGTGTTCTTCCACGATCTTCTTGACGATGGCGAGCCCCAGGCCCGTTCCCTTGGCCTTGGTGGTTGCATAGGGCTCGAACAGCCGCGTCATCAGGTGTTCCGGGAAACCGGCTCCATTGTCAGCAACGGTAAGACACACTGCATGGTTATCCAGGCGCGTGCCGACCCGAACCTGCGGGGCTTCGTGTCCGGCCAGCGCGTCCTGCGCATTTTGCATCAGATTATGTATCACCTGACGCAATAATGTGGAGTCCCCGGCGACGAACGGCAACCCGTCGTCCAGTTCGAGCACGAGACCGAGCGCGCGCGCGTCGTACAGCGCCAGCACCTCGCGCACCAGCGCGTTGAGGTCGAGCGCGTCCAGGCGCGCGCGCGGCATGCGCGCATAGCTGGCGAAAGCGTCGACCATGTTCTTCATCGCCACCACCTGGCTGACGATCGTTTCCGTGGCGCGCGCGAGGAATTCGGCATCCGCCGCCTCGAGGCGGCCGGCGAGCTTTCTCGCGATGCGTTCGGCCGACAGCTGGATCGGTGTGAGCGGGTTCTTGATCTCGTGCGCCAGGCGGCGCGCGACCTCGCTCCATGCGGCGTTGCGCTCGGCGTCGATCAGCCGGGTCACGTCGTCGAACACCAGCACGAAGCCGCGCTCCACCCCCGCCGGCAGACGCGTGCCGCGCAGCAGCAGCGATTGCTTGCCGCCCGCGCCGGCATGGTCGATCTGCGCCTGCCATTCGGCCTCCGGCGTGTCGAAGCGCGCGGCCGCGGTGGCGCCGAATTCGCGCAGCGGCGAATCCGGCGCACCCAGAGTGTCCAGCACCTGCCCTTGAAACACCGCGGCGTCGACGCCGAGGATGTGCAGCGCTGCGGCATTGACCGCGCGCACCCCCAGCGTTTCGTCGAGCACGACCACGCCCGAGGACAGGTTCGCCAGCACGCGTTCGAGAAACGCCTTGGCCTGCTCGGTCTGCTGGTGATTCAGCGCCGCCTGTTCCCGCGCATCCGAAAGCTGTCGCGTCATGCGGTTGAACGACTGGATCAGCACGCCGAGCTCGTCGCGGCTGGTCACCGACGGCATTTGCGAGAAATCGCCCTTGGCCACGGCGCGGGTACCGCGTGCCAGCGTGCGCAGGGGCGAGCCGAGGCGGTCCGACAGCACATAGGCGATGACGAAGGTCATCAGCAGGGCGAGCATCAGGGTGAGCGTCAGCGCCACGCCATAGATGCGCTTGATCCCCAGCCGCGCCACGGCGATCTGCTGGTATTCCTGATAGGCGACCTGCACCGCCTGCGTGTCGCGGGTGAGGCCGGCGGGAACCGGTTGCACCAGTTGCAGCAACCGTGTCTCGCCGGTGAGCGAGGTGGTGTAGACGGGTACGATGACGTGCATCACCAGGCCACGCTCGCCAAGGTCCTCGATGCGGCTGTAGGGCTGCTGCTGGCGCACCTGCCACAGCACGCTGCGCTCGGGCAGCACCGGCAGCAGCGCGCCGCGCTCGCCGCCGGCGTGGGCGACCACGCCACCGCGCTCGTCGAACAGGGTCACTTCCTGTACCGCACTCTGCTCGCGCAGCGTCGACAGGCTGGTGATCACCGAACCGGGACCTTCGTCGGACAGGGCGAGCGCCATGCGCTCGCCCTTCTTGCCGAGTTCGCGCAGCAGATCGTCGAGCGCCGCCTGGCCGAGGTTGACACCGGCGGTGAGCGCGTTGTCGACGCGCACGTCGAACCAGGTTTCGATCGAGCGGTTGAGAAAGAACACCGAGGCGCCGTATACCACCAGGCCCGGCAGCATGGCGACCACGCCGAACATACCCAGAAGTTTCAGCGTCAGCTTGGCACCGAATACCCCGCGGCGGATGCGCTTCTGCAGCCACCACAGCCGCCAGCCGAGCAGGCCGAGCAACACCGCACCCAGCAGCCCGCCCATGGCGAACAGGCCGGGCAGGCTTTCGGAAAACGCGGCGCTGTCGCTGCTGGCGTTGAACAGCAGCGCCAGGAGAGCGATGCCCGTCACCAGAACGGCGGCGATGAGACGACGCATCAGGGAAGGGGCGGGGCGGGGCGGGACAGCACGGGCGGCTCGAACGTCCACTCGTACCAGGGCGTGGCGAGTTCCCATTTGTCGCCGGTCACCACACCGATCGACAGCGGTTTCGGCAGCTGAGCGGTGTCGAGCCGCAGACGCAGGCGCGCTGCGTAGGTCTTGCCGGCCTTCAGCGCACCGCGCTCGAGCACCGCCCAGTCCTCCACGTGTCCGAGCAGCGCCAGCGCCTCGGCGAGCGAAGCGGCGGTCTGGGTGCGATAGCCCGACTCCACCACGTAGCGGCGCAGCAGCAGATGGTAGTAGATGCGCAGCTTGCGTACCGGCTCGGCGATGTCCTCGGCGAACCACCACTCGCGTGGCCGGGTGATTTCCAGTTCGAGGAGGAAATGCAGCGGGATGCCCCGCGCCAGCGCGTCTTCCAGCGTGGCGTTGAGCGCGATGTCGACGTCGCTGTCGAGTGTGTAGCCCTGCGGCGTGGCGCGCAGCGTGGCCTGGCGCACCGCGCTGCGCTCGGCGGCCAGCGCACTCGCCGCGACACCGAGCCAAAGCGCGAGCAACAGCCAGCCCCAGCGCCGCGGGGCGGTGTCAGGTCTTGCGCAGCAGGGCGTAGAAAAAACCATCATGCTCGGCATCGGGCAGCAGCACCCCGTCGGAAACGGGTTCGGGCAGTGGACATTGTGTGGCGTCCTCTGCGTGGCGCGCGAGGAACGCCCGTACCTGCCCGTCGTTTTCCTCCCTGAAGACCGAGCAGGTGGCGTAGAGCAATGTACCACCGGGGGCGAGCAGCCGCCAGAGCGCATCCAGCATGGCCGCCTGCTGTGCGGCGAAGCGGGCGATGTCCTCCGGCCGGCGCAGCCACTTGATGTCGGGATTGCGGCGCACCACGCCGGAGGCGCTGCACGGCACGTCGGCAAGGATGCGGTCGAACGGCCGGCCGTCCCACCAGGTTTCGGGGTGCGCGGCATCACCCGCGATCAGGGTGGCGTGGCGGCCCAGGCGGTCGAGGTTCTCCTGCACACGCGCCAGCCGCGCGGGATCGACGTCGAGCGCGACGAGATCGACGTCGGCGCGTTCGAGGATATGGCCGGTCTTGCCGCCGGGCGCGGCGCAGGCGTCGAGCACGCGCTCGCCCGGCTGCGCGTCGAGCAGGCGCGCCGCCCACTGCGCGCCGGCGTCCTGTACCGACACCTCGCCCGTGTCGAAACCGGGCAGGGCGTGTACCGGCACCGCGCGCTCGAGGGTGACCGCGTCGGGGCCGCTCTGGCGCGCGGGCAGGCCGGCCTCGGCCAGGCGTTGCAGATAGCCGGCGACGTCGCCGTGGCGGACGTTCACGCGCAGGGTGAACGGTGGATGCAGGAGACCGGCTTCGAGGATGGCCTGCCAGGCGTCGGGATGGTCGGCTTGCAGCCTGGCGATCCACCAGTCGGGATGCGACCAGCGCGCGGACGGACGGGCGTCGGCCATGCTCTCGATCCCGGCGCGACGGCGCTGGAAATTGCGCAGCACCGCATTGGTCAGCCCGCGCCGCCAGCCGGGACCGGCGGCGTCGACCGCGTTGTGCACCACGGCGTGCGCCGGCGCGCGCGTCCACGCCAGTTGATAGAGCGCCACGCGCAGCAGCCAGCCGAGCGCGGGATCGGTGAGCGGCCGTTCGAGCAGCGCGTCGAGCCAGGCGTCGAGGCGGCCGAGCTGGCGCAGGCTGCCGTAGACGATGTCCTGCAGCGCACCGCGCTCGCCCGCGGTGGCGAGCTCACCGAGGCGCGGCGGCAAGGCCTGGTGCAGCGCCGTGCCGCCCAGCACCTCGGCGAGCGTGTCGGCGGCGAGCCGCTGCAGCTTATGCACCGGTGTCGCCGCCCAGGCGCGTGCCCGGCGCGAGCGGCCGTCCGGCGAGAAAGGCCGCTGCGCTCATGCGCTTGCCGCCGGCGGGTTGCAGCGTGCGCAGCGCCAGGGCGCCCTGGCCGCAGGCGACGTGAAGTTCGCCGCCGTGCGCCGCCAGCACCGTGCCCGGCGCACCCTCACCGGCCACTGCCTCGGCCGCCCACACCTTCAATGGTGCGCCGTCGAGCAGGGTCCAGGCGCCGGGCACCGGGTCGTAGGCACGCACCGCGCGCACCAGCACGTCGGCCGGCAGGGTCCAGTCGAGGCGCGCCTCGTCCTTGCCGAGCTTGGCGGCATAGGTGGCTTCGCGTTCGTCCTGCGCCTCGGGCGCCAGCGTGTCGAGCTGCGCCAGCGCGGCGACGATGGCCTCGGCGCCGAGTGCGGCGAGGGTGTCGTGCAGGCTGCCGGCGGTATCGTCCGGGCGGATCGGCACCGCAGTGCGGGTGAGCATGGCCCCGGTATCGAGCCCGGCATCCATCTGCATGATGGTGACGCCGGTTTGTGCATCGCCGGCGAGGATGGCGCGCTGGATCGGCGCGGCGCCGCGCCAGCGCGGCAACAGCGAGGCATGGATGTTGAGACAGCCGTGACGCGGCAGGTCGAGCACCGCCTGCGGCAGGATCAGGCCATAGGCGGCGACCACCATGACCTCGGGCGCGAGCGCGGCGAGCTCAGCCTGAACTTCGGGCGTCTTCAGGCTGGCCGGCTGCACCACCGGCAAGCCGCGCGCCAGCGCCGCCTGCTTCACCGCGCTGTGGGCGAGCTTCATGCCGCGCCCCGCGGGGCGGTCCGGCTGGGTCAGCACCCGCACGATGTCGTGGCCGGCGTCGGCGAGCGCATCGAGGGCAGCCGCCGCGAACGGCGGCGTGCCGGCGAAGATGAGACGCATGCGCGGCGCGCTCAGAGCGATGCGCGCACCGGCACCGGGTCGGGGCGGTGTTCGCGTGCCTGCTTCTGCAACCGGGTGCGGATGCGGTTGCGTTTGAGTATCGACAGATAATCGACGAACACCTTGCCCTGCAGGTGGTCGAGCTCGTGCTGGATGCACACGGCGAGCAGCCCCTCGGCTTCCAGTTCGAACGGCTGGCCGTCGCGGTCCAGCGCGCGCACCGTAACGCGCTCGGCGCGTGTCACGCGGTCGAACACGCCCGGCACCGACAGGCACCCCTCTTCCCCTTCCGCGCGCCCCGACTGGGCGACGATTTCCGGGTTGATGAACACCTTGAGGTCCTTGTGCGTCTCGGAGATGTCGATCACCACCACGCGCTCGTGAACATCGACCTGGGTCGCGGCCAGCCCAATGCCGGGCGCCGCGTACATGGTCTCCGCCATGTCGTCGACCAGCGCGCGGATGCGTTCGTCGACCGCCTGCACCGGCTTGGCGACGGTATGCAGGCGCGGATCGGGGTAGTGCAGGATGGGCAGTCTGGCCATAAAAAACTTTACGAATTAAAGGGATGGGCGCAGAATTTAAAAGAAAATCTGCGCCGGTTCGCACGCAACCCTAAATATACGGGACGGAATGACCGTAAGCTATGCGCACCTTCAATAAATTCAACGCAAATTGGACAAAGTTCAGATGGAGGGTTCCCCTGTGCGCCGATTCGTAGCCTCCCTTGCCATGCTGCTGGCCGTGCCAGCCCTGGCCGACACCCTTGCCCTGCGGGACAACGCACCGGACCAGTACGTCGTGGTCAAGGGCGACACCCTGTGGGACATTTCCGGGCGTTTCCTCAAGGATCCATGGCGCTGGCCGGAAATCTGGAACCTGAACCGCAAGGAAATCAAGGATCCGCACTGGATTTATCCCGGCGACCGCGTGGTGCTCGATCGCAGCGGCGCGACCCCGCGTCTGACGCTGGAGCGCGGCGATGCGAGCGGCCTGCCGACGGTCCGCCTGTCGCCGGGTGCACGCGCCACCGAAATCACCGACGAGGCGATCCCGCCGATCCCCGTCGGCGCGGTGCAGGCCTTCCTGAAGCAGCCGCTGGTGGTCGAACCCGGCCAGCTCGATCATTCGCCGCAGATCCTCGGCAGCAACGAGGACCGCGTCATCCTCGCCGCCGGCGACAGCGCCTGGGCGAGCGGTGACGGATCGCCTACGCGCAACTGGCAGATCTACCGCCAGGGCCAGGCGCTGACCAACCCCGACAACGGCGAGTCGCTCGGCCACGAGGCGGTGTACCTGGGTGACGCGGAAACCACCCTGCCGGGCGATCCGCAGAAGCTGCTGATCACCCGCACCACCCAGGAAGTGCTGGTGAAGGACCGCATCCTGCCGGCGCGCCAGGAGTCGGTGTTCGAATTCGTGCCGCACGCGCCGGACAAGCCGGTGTCCGGCAAGGTCATTTCCGCGTACGGCGGCGAAGGGCTGTCCAACACCGGCCGCTACCAGACCGTGGTCATCAACCGCGGCACGCGCGACGGTCTCGAGCCCGGCCACGTGCTGGCCGTGCATCGCGCCGGCCGACTGGTGAAGAACGAGAAGACCACCGACGGTCGCCAGCGCTGGGTGTTCATCGACTACGGCTGCATCAAGCCGGGCGAGAAAGTGAGCTACGATCAGTTCCACGACGTTCGCCAGACCATGCAGGACTGCAAGCCGGCCGAGGTGCAGGCGGGCCCCTGGGCCTATATGGACGTCGGCTGTCTCAAGCCGGGCAAGAAGGTGAGCTTCGACCAGTTCTTCGATCCGAAGGACGTGTACGACCGTGATTGCGTCGAGAAGAAAAAAGCCGATTCGGTGCAATTGCCCGACACCCGCACCGGCCTGGTGATGGTGTACCGCGTGTTCGATCGCGTCGCCTACGCGCTCGTCATGCAGTCCGAGCGCCCGGTATACCTGCTGGATACGGTCAAGAACCCCTGAGCGCATCCGAACTCGACCCCTGGCTGCGCCTGGCCCTGGTGCCGGGCATCGGCAACACCAGCCTGCTGCGCCTGCTGACGGCCTTCGGTTCTCCGGAGGCCGTCTTGGCATGCGGCCGCGGCGCCCTGTCGGCACATCTGTCCGCCGCGCAATGCGAGGCCCTCCTCGCCGGGCCCGAGGCGACGACGCTCGACGCCGTGCACGCCTGGCTCGATCAGCCCGGCAACAGCATCCTGACCCTTGCCGATGCGGATTACCCGCGCCAGTTGCTGGAAATCCCCGATCCGCCGCCCCTGCTGTACTGCAAGGGGCGCCGCGAACTGCTCGGCCGCCCGGCGCTCGGCATCGTCGGCAGCCGCAATGCCACGCCGCAGGGCGTGCGCGACGCGGAAGCCTTCGCGCATGCGCTGTCCGACGCCGGGCTCGTCGTCGTCAGCGGGCTCGCGCTCGGCATCGACGCCGCCGCGCACCGCGGCGGACTCGCTGGCGTTGGCTCCAGCGTTGCTGTCATCGGCACCGGGCTCGATCGCATCTATCCGGCCGGCAACCAGGCGCTGGCGCGTGCGCTTGCCGAAAACGGTCTCATCATCACGGAATTCGCGCTGGGCACGCCGCCGCTGCCGGGCAATTTTCCGCGCCGCAACCGCCTCATCAGCGGGCTCGCGCGCGGCGTGCTGGTGGTCGAGGCGGCGCCCGGCAGCGGCTCGCTCATCACCGCCCGCGTCGCCACGGAACAGGGGCGCGAGGTGTTCGCCATCCCCGGCTCGATCCATTCGCCGCTGGCGCGTGGCTGTCATGCGCTCATCAAGCAGGGCGCCAAGCTGGTCGAATCCGCCGCCGACATCCTGGAAGAACTCGCCTGGCCCGGCCGCCTGGCGCCGCCCGCGCTGCCCGAGACCGGCGGTGACCCGCTGCTCGACGCCCTCGATGGTGCGCCGGCGACGCTCGACACCCTGGCGCAGCGAAGCGGGTTGACGCTGGATGCACTTTCGGCGAAGCTGTTGACGCTCGAACTCGAGGGCCGCGTAGCGGCCCTGCCGGGTGGGCGCTACCAGAAGCTCCATTGACATCATGCTCGACATCCTGGTCTATCTTTACGAAAGCTTCCGCATGGCGGAACTCGCGCCCGACCGCGACGCGCTGGAGAAGCGCCTGTTCGCCGCCGGTTTCGACGAGACGCACATCAACGCGACCCTGGACTGGTTCGGCCATCTGTCCGAGAGCGCCACGCACGAGCGCCTGGCGCAGGCCTTCGAGCGCCATTACGCGGTGGAGGAGCTGGAACGGCTGGACGCGGCCTGTCGCGCCGAAATCGCGTTTCTCGTCGACGCCGAGGTGCTCGATCCCGAATCGCGCGAATGGGTGGTTTCCGGGCTCATGCAGTTGGTGGACGAGGACATCGAGCCTGACCATGTGCGCTGGATGACGCTCATCGTGCTGTGGAGCCGCGGCCGCATCGAGCATTTCACCCACCTGGAAGACATGTTGCTGAATCACGAGCCGGGACGCCTGCACTGATGGCCAAGCTCGTCATCGTCGAGTCGCCGTCGAAATCCAAGTCGCTGAAGAAATATCTGGGCGCCGGCTACGACATCCTCGCCAGCTACGGCCACGTGCGCGATCTCGAGCCGAAAACCGGCGCGGTCGACACCGAACACTTCTCGATGAAATACCAGATCATCGAGCGTAACGCCAAGCACGTCGACGCCATCGTCAAGGCGGCGAAGAAGGCCGACGAAGTGCTGCTCGCCACCGACCCGGACCGCGAGGGCGAGGCGATTTCCTGGCACATCAGCGAGATCCTCAAGGAAAAAAAGGTCAAGACGCCGATGAAGCGCGTCGCCTTCTACGAGATCACCGAAGCGGCGATCCAGGACGCGGTGCGCCATCCGCGCGAGATCGCCGCCGACCTCGTCGACGCCCAGCAGGCGCGGCGTGCGCTGGATTATCTGGTCGGCTTCAACCTGTCGCCGCTGTTGTGGAAGAAAATCAGCCCCGGACTTTCCGCCGGTCGCGTGCAGTCGCCGGCGCTGCGCATGATCGTCGAGCGCGAGCTGGAAATCGAGGCGTTCGTGGCGCGCGAATACTGGACGTTGCACCTCGACAGCCACAAGGGCGATCAGCCCTTCACCGCCCGGCTCACGCATTTCCGTGGCGAGAAGCTCGAACAGTTCTCGGTCGAGCACGAGGCGCGCAGCAAGGAATGGCTGGCGACGCTGGAAGCGAAGGAAGCCCGCGTCATGCGCATCGAGAAGAAGCGCCGCGCACGCAACCCCGCCGCGCCGTTCACCACCTCGACCCTGCAGCAGGCCGGCGTGCGCCAGCTCGGCATGACCACCGACCGCGTGATGCGCACCGCGCAGGCGCTGTACGAGGGCATCGACCTCGGCGAAGGTCCGGTCGGTCTTATCACCTACATGCGGACCGACTCGGTCAACCTCGCGCAGGAAGCGATCACCGACATCCGCAAGCATGTGGGCGCCCACTTCGACAAGGATTACCTGCCGCCATCGGCGATCGCCTACAAGGCCAAGACCAAGAACGCGCAGGAAGCGCACGAGGCGGTGCGCCCGACCGCGGTCGCGCGCACGCCCGACGCGGTGAAAGCCTTCCTCACCCACGACCAGGCGCGCCTCTACGAGCTGATCTGGAAGCGCACCGTGGCCTGCCAGATGAGCGCGGCGCAGTTCGACACCGTCGCCGCTGACATCACCGTGGGGGACGGCACCTTCCGCGCCACCGGGCAGACCCTGGCCTTTCCGGGCTTTCTCGCGGTGTATCAGGACGACGAGGAAGACGAGGAATCGAAGCTGCCGACCCTCGTCGAGGGCGAAACCCTGCCGGTCGACCGCCTGTACGGCGAGCAGCACTTCACCCAGCCGCCGCCGCGCTATAGCGAGGCGAGCCTGGTGAAGGCGCTGGAAGAATACGGCATCGGCCGCCCTTCCACCTACGCCAGCATCATTTCCACCCTGCAGGATCGCGAATACGTGGTGCTGGAGAAGAAGCGCTTCCAGCCCACCGACGTCGGCCGGCTGGTCAACTGCTTCCTGACGCGGCATTTCACGCACTACGTCGACTACGACTTCACGGCCAAGCTGGAAGACAAGCTCGACGACGTCTCCAATGGCAAGCGCGTCTGGACGCGCCTTCTGGGCGAATTCTGGAAGGAGTTCGACGGCGAGCTGAAGGCCAAGCAGGACGTCGAGCGCGGCTGTCCCATCCTGGAAGCCTGCCCCAAGTGCGGCAAGCCGCTGTTCATGCAGGCGAGCAAACGCGGGCTCTTCATCGGCTGCTCGGGCTACCCGGAATGCGACTACACGCGCCCGCTGCATCCGGCCACCGCCGAGGGCGACAACATCCTGGGCAAGGATCCGGCGAGCGGGCTCGAAGTCAAGCTACTGTCCGGCCGTTTCGGCCCCTACGTGCAACTGGGCGACATGCCCGCAGACAAGAAGGCGCCCAAGCCGCGCCGCGCCTCGTGGCCGAAGGACATTCCGCTGGAGCACGCCACCCTGGAACTCGCGCTCAAGTTCCTCTCGCTGCCGCGCGAGGTCGGCCATCATCCCGTCACCGGCCTGCCCATCGTCGCCAACAACGGTCGCTTCGGCCCGTACCTGCTGCACGACGGCAAGTTCAAGTCGATCCCCAAAACCGACAGCGTGTACGAAATCGACCTGCCGCGCGCGCTGGAAGTGCTGGCCATGGAGCGCGCGCCGCGCGGCGCGGATTCGGCTGCCGCGGTGCTGAAAAACCTCGGTCCGCATCCCGACGACGGCAAGGACATCACCGTGCGCAGCGGGCGCTACGGGCCCTATGTCAAGCACGGCACGACCAATGCCACGCTGCCGAAAGACATCACTCCGGAAGAGATCACGCTTGCCGAGGCGCTCGATCTCATCGCTGCGCGCGTGGCGCGCGGCCCGGCGAAGAAGCCCGCGCGCAAGGCCGCGGCGCCGAAAAAAGCCGCGGCGGGCGGGAAGGCGGAAACGAAAAAGCCTGCCGCGAAAAAACCCGCGGCGGCGAAGAGCGCCGCGAAACCCGCGACAAGGAAACCCGCAACACGCAAAACCGCCGCATGAGCACGCCGCCCGGCCTGCTCATGGTCAACACCTTTCTTGGCACCGCAGGCTACAAGAAACTCTATCAGCAGCTCGGCTACGCCGTCACCGTCGAGGGCTCCGAGCGCCGCGCACTCAGCGCCCTGAAGAAATCGCCGCCGGCGGTGATCGTCGCCGATTTTTACCACCAGGCGGATTTTCGCGACCGCCTCTCCAACCTCGAATCCGTGCTCGCCGCGGCGCAACGTCTGCCCGATACGCGCGTCCTGGTCTTCTATGATCCGGCGCACCAAGCCGCGCTGGACAAAGTGAGTGCTCGCTTGCGTATCGACGCGGCACTCACGCTGCCGGCCGATGAAGTGCGCCTGCGCGAAGTCCTGCTCGCCTGGAAGCCGGCCGACGCCTGATCGATCCCTAAATTTCTCTCCGTTTCTGCCGATACTCCAAAGGCCCATTCAGCATTTCCGGAGTTCGCCATGCGCTCACTTGCCGTACTGACCCTTTTCTGTGCCGCGGCGCTCGCCCACGCCGATCCCCTCACCCTGGGCGTCGTCCTGGACCAGAACGAATCCTTGAGCGACACGGCCACGACCCAGCGCTATCGCGCCTTTGCCGGCGAGGTCGAACGCTCGGTGGGCCAGCCGGTGCGCCTGCAGTACTACTCGCGCGGTTTCATCGCCATCAAGCACGCCAAGGAAGGCGTGCTCGACATGGTCTACGCTCCCGCACAGGTGATCGCCAACATCGGCAAGTTCAAGTTCGAGCCCATTCTCAAGACCGAGCAGACCACCGCTGCGTCCTTCGTCGCCGGTCCGCAGTACCAGGGCAACCTGTCTGCGAAATCCGGCGCCCGGCTCGGCATGCCCGACTATGAGTCGCTGATGGGCGGGCTCGCGCGCAGCGAAATCAACAGCCGTGGCCTGGCCCGGGCCGATTTCACCGAGGTCAAGTTCCACCGCATGCCCGAGGCACCCTTGTACGGGCTGAAACTGGGTCGCTACGATCTTGCCGTCGCGTCGGCCGAGGAGGCCAAGACCTGGGCCTCCGCCAACGGCGGGCGCATCGTCTACACCAGCAGCGTCGTGCCCCTGCGCGCGCTGTCCGTGAAAACCGAAAGCGTGGGCGCACCCGCGCAGCAGAAGCTGGCGAGCAGCCTGCGCAGCGGCAACAGCCTCAAGCTCGCCCTCGCCACCGCCAGCAAGGACGACTTCAAGGGCATCGCCTCGATGCTGAACACCACGCCAACCGCCCTTCCGGGAGCCAAGGTGATCGGCGCCGCCGAGGCGCGCGATCTCATGGCCAAGGGCGTGCCGGTCTACGACGTGCGCGACGACGAGGCCTACAAGAACGGCTACGTGCCCGGCTCCATCCATGTACCCTACAAGGAAGGCAGCGCCAAGGAAGTCGGCTTCGACGCGGCGGACGACCAGTTCTCCCTCAACCGCCTGCCCAAGGACAAGAACGCCCCGCTCATCATGTATTGCGACGGCACCATCTGCTGGAAGAGCTACAAATCCGCGATCATGGCGATGAACGCCGGCTGGAAGAACATTTACTGGTTCCGCGGCGGGTTTCCGGAGTGGAAGGAAGCCGGGTTCACCATCGCGAAGAGGGATTGACGCCCGCTCCCTTGAACGCCCGGCCCGGCCGGGCTTTTTTTTGCACGCCCGCTAGGAGCCTGTCGGACTTGAGCGATCGTAGCGAGCCGAGTGGGAGAGCGAGGACAGATTTGTCCATTTTTGAGGCGCATAGTGGGCCTATGTAACGAAAAAATGGACAAATATGGACCGCTATCCCACCGGCGCAGTAGATCGTGCTCAAGTCCGACAGGCTCCTAGGCCGCCCGCGTGCGCAGCCAGGCCTCGAACGCCTCCAGCGGCAGCGGGCGGCTGAAGAAGTAGCCCTGCCAGGTGGTGCAGCCGATCGCGGCCAGCGCGTCGCGCTGCGCGGCGGTCTCCACGCCCTCGGCGATCACCGTCAGGCCCAGACTGTGCCCCAAGGCAGCGATGGCACCGGCAATCGAGTGCGCCGTGGCGGCATCGCTGTCGTCGCCTGCCAGGTCGCGCACGAAGGACTGGTCGATCTTCAGCTGATCAAGCGGCAGGCGTCGCAGGTAGGAGAGCGAGGAATAACCCGTGCCGAAATCGTCGAGCGAGAACTGCACGCCTTGCTCCTGAAGCGTGCGCATGATGGCGATCACCGTGTCGGCGCCGTTCATCAGCATGCTTTCGGTCAATTCGATCTTCAGCCGCTCCGGGCGCGCACCGGCGTGCCGCAGCAACGCCAGCACTTCGTCGGCGAAGCCGTCCTCGAGGAACTGGGGTGCGCTCACGTTGACCGCGAGGGTCACGCTGGCGAGGTCGGGCTGCGTGGCCCAGGCCGCCAGTTGCGCGCAGGCGGTGCGCAGCACCCAACGGCCCAGCGCCAGGATAAGGCCGGTCTCCTCGGCCAGCGGGATGAACAACCCTGGCCCGAGCAGCCCGCGCCCGGGATGCTGCCAGCGCACCAGCGCCTCGGCGCCCACCACGTGCAGTCCGCCGTCCAGGGCGGCCAGCTGCGGCTGGTAGTGCAGCACCAGTTCGCCACGCTCGATGCCCTCGCGCAGCGCGCGTTCCAGCTGCACGCGCTCGGTGATGGCGCGTTCGAGCGCGGCGTCGAAGAAATGCAGGGTGTCGCGGCCGCTGGCCTTGGCCTGGTACATGGCCATCTCGGCCTGCTTGAGTACGGTATCGACGTCCTGTTCCGTGCCGCCGAACAGGGCCACACCCATGCTGGCGGTGCCGTGGTGGTCGCCATCGCCCAGGACGTAGGCCGGGCGCAGCACCTGCAGCACCTTCCGGCCGAACGCCTCGGCCCGGGCCGCGGCCTGCTCGCGTGCGCTGCACAGATCGGCCAGAACGATGGCGAACTCGTCACCGCCCAGGCGTGCCACCGTGTCGTTGCCCGCCACGCAACCCGCCAGGCGCTGCGCCACCTGCTGCAGCAGCGCATCGCCCTGGCTGTGGCCCCGGGTGTCGTTCAGGGTCCGGAAATCGTCCAGGTCCAGCAGCAACAGCGCGCCGTGACCTCCGCCGTCGGCACACGCCCGCATCGCGCTCTGCAGCCGTTCGCGCAGCAGGACCCGGTTCGGCAGCTCGGTGAGGACGTCGTAGAACGCCAGTTGATGGATCTGCGCCTCGGCGCGCTTGCGCTCGCGGATGTCGACGTAGGTGGCCACCATGTGCGTGATTTCCCCGGCGCCATTGGATACGGCGACGATGGTCAGCCATTTGGGAAACACGGCGCCGCTCTTGTGGCGGTCCCAGATCTCGCCCTGCCAGCGGCCGGTGCTGGCGATCGCCGCGCGCATGGCGACGTAGAAAGCCTCGTCATGGTGGCCGGAGCGCAACAGCCAGGGCGTCTTGCCGACCACTTCGTCCGCAGCGTAGCCGGTCAATGCACTGAAGGCCGCGTTGACGCGCTGAATGCGTCCGCGCGCATTGGTCACCATCACGGCTTCCACATTCTGGAAAATCGCGTCCGCCACGCGCAGTGCCTCTTCGGCGGCGCGCAACTGGTCTTGTGTGGCGTGCAGGCGTTGGCGGGTAGTCGTGAAGTGGCGCAGCATCGGTGTTTTCGTGGCGTGGTGGCGTTGCTTCGTGCTCCGGTCGGGAGGCCCCCGGGCCTGTCCGGCAGGCGGGTCAGCCTGCCGTCGCGTGCGGACTCACGTAGTCGCCCACGGTGGTACGGAAGGCCACGTTCATCCGGTTCCAGCCGTTGATGGCGATGACCGCCAGCGTCAGGTCGACCAGCGCTCTCTCGTCAAAGTGGCGGCGCGCCTCGTCGTACACCGCGTCGGATACTTCGTGCGTGTCCGCGATCCGGGTGAGCGCCTCGGTCCAGGCCAGTGCGGCGCGCTCGCGCGCACTGTAGCACGGCGCTTCGCGCCAGGCCGTCAGCAGGTACAGGCGCTGCTCGGTTTCGCCCTGCGCGCGCGCATCCTTGGTGTGCATATCCAGGCACCAGGCGCAGCCGTTGATCTGCGAGGCGCGCGTCTTGACCAGTTCGAGCAGCGAAGCTTCCAGGCCGCTCTTGTGGATCTGCTGCTCGACGTGGAGCATGGTCCTGAATGCCTCGGGTGAAGCCAGTCGGTAATCGAGTCGCTGATGCATCGTGTGCCTCCTTGAGCTGTGGAAAGGATACCGCGTGCGTGGCGGGCTTGCATCGAAGCGGACTGCCGGCATCAATGCGCACCCGCGTCGGCTGGAGTCGGTGCGCCACCCTGGCGAGGGGGACGGGTGAGCCAGGACAGCGCCATCAGGCCGAGAAAGAATACGCCCGAGAGCCAGAAGATGTCATTGGTCGCCATGAGCAGCGCCTGGTGACTGACGATCTGATCGAGCAGCGAGACAAATTCATTGATTTGCAATGAGGATTCGTGGGGAAACCTCAGAGTCTGACCCTATTTCTGCTATTTCTGCTCTCGATGGATGAGGTGCGCCGCGTGGAGATGCGCGCCTCGGCCGCGGCGATCCGTTCAAGCGCCTGGCCGCGACGCTGAAGGACTACCTTGGTGGCATCGTACGCGGCATGCTCGGCGGGCGCAGCAACGCCTACGTCGAGGCGATGAACGGTCTACAGCGGGCTGCGCCCGCTTCCGGCCGCGGGTGAACTCAAACGTTGGGCGTCTTGAGTCCGTGGTGACAATAGGCACACATCAGCGTAAGATGACTCGATGAGACCATTTCGCTGGAACGCCGACAAGAATGGGGCGCTCTCGTCTGAGCGGGGCATTTCGTTTGAGAGCATCGTGGTCGCCATCGAGTCTGCCGGGTTGCTGGACATCCTGGCTCACCCGAACCAGTCGAAATATCCAAGGCAGCGTGTTCTTGTCGTCTCGTGCGACAACTACGCCTGCTTGGTGCCATTCGTCGAGGAGGAGGATTACTTCTTCCTCAAGACTGCGATCCCAAGCCGCAAGGCTACCCGCGACTATCTGAATCAAGGTGAACCAGATGCCGAAAATTGATGAATATGAACTCGAAGTGTTGAACGCCTTCGAGAAAGGTCAACTGAGGTCTGTTGCAACGAAAGCCGAACTTGCTAAGTTCAAGGCCGCTGCGCGCGCCACCGCGATCAAGGATCGCCGGGTCAATATCCGCCTGTCCTCTGGCGATCTGAATGATATTCAGGTCAAAGCCCTGGAAGAAGGGGTGCCGTACCAAACACTAATAGCTAGCGTTTTGCACAAGTACGTTACGGGCCGATTGTCCGAAGCGGGGACTTCCAAGCAGCCTCCGGGCGCCACGGCCAAGCGACGTCCAACCCGTCGTTCGAGCGGGCCTCGCGCATAAAGCCGCGCGAGGCCGCTCAACTCTGACGTTAGGGGGATCAATGAACCGTTATCGAATCAGGGAGCAATGCTTGTACCGCCCACAGCGAGGGGTCGCGAGCGCAGGAGAAGCGTGGGGCGGCGTCTTTCCTTAATCCTCCCTTCTGTCTGAGCGGCCGGAGCGTGAAGGCAAAAGGAAAGGCCTGCCCCTGTACCCCACCTTCTCGCGCCGCTGTCGCGATGCCACCGTCGTTAAAGCCAAAGCCATGAAGGCTGTATTGCGCCTTCGCTTTCGGCGGCGTCGTCCGCAGGCGAAACCGCTCCGCCACGACTCCGAGACGCACGGTAGGCGCGACGATGCCATCGTTGCGGCTTATGCGAGCGAGGAATGCCGCACGTCCTGCGCTGCATTCGAGCAGGCGCTTTTCGCTGTAGCGTGCCGTCTCGTGCGAATTTACGCAGTCGCGCGACTAGAGTGTCCAGGCCATGCGCAGCGCCAGCGTCAACAGCAGCAGCGCGAACGCGCGTTTCAACGGCCGCACGGGGAGACGGTGCGCGGTCGCGGCGCCGAGCGGGGCGGTCAGCACGCTGCCGACGACGATGCCGGCGAGTGCGGGAAGATAGACGAAGCCGAGGCTTGCCGCCGGCAGATCGGGACTGTCCCGGCCGCCCAGCACATAGCCGATGGCGCCGGCGAAGGCGATGGGGAAGCCGATCGCGGCGGAGGTGGCGATGGCGCGGTGCAGGGGAATGTTGTGCCACAGCATGAAGGGCACCGACAGGGTGCCGCCGCCGATGCCGACCCAGCTCGACACGGCGCCGATCACGCCGCCGGCCAGCGTGGTGCCGGCACGCCCGGGCAGGCCGCGATGCGGGGCCGGCTTGAAGTCCGCCCACATCTGTGCCGCAGCGTAGAACAGGAAGACCACGAAAAAACCCTTCAACAGTGTCGCCGGCACCTGTGCGGCGACGAGCGCGCCGGCCAGTGTACCGGCAAGGATGCCGGGTGCGATGCGGCCAACGAGGGGCCAGTCGACGGCGCCACGCCGATGGTGGGCGCGCACGCTGGACAGCGAGGTGAACAGGATGGAGGCGAGCGAGGTGCCGAGCGCGACCTGCGGTTCGATGCCCGCCGCGAGACCCTGCGCGTGCAGCAGCATGATCAGCACCGGCACGATGATGAGCCCGCCGCCCACGCCGAGCAGGCCGGCGACGAAGCCGACCAGCAGCCCGAGACCGGCGTAGGCGGCCAGCAGTGCCGGCGCGAGTTCGGGCATCAAAGCTTCTTCAGGATGAAGGCGTATTCCGCCGGGTCGACCGGGGTGATCGACAGACGATTGCCGCGCTGCAGAATGCGCATGTTGGCAAGCTCGGGGTAGCTGCGGATTTCCTTCAGCGGCATCAGCCGCGTCCTTTTCACCAGCCTGACTTCGACGTTGAACCAGCGGGGGTTTTCTGGTGTCGCCTTGGGGTCGAAATAATGGCCGTCGCGGTCGAACTGGCTGGCATCCGGATAGGCCGGCACGCTCACTTCGGCCAGGCCGGTGATGCCCGGCTCCGCGCACGACGAATGATAGAACAGCACCTTGTCGCCGACCTTCATCTGGTCGCGCATGAAATTGCGCGCCTGATAGTTGCGCACGCCGAACCACGGGGTCGAACCGTCACGGGCGAAATCGTCGATGCTGTATTCGGACGGCTCGCTTTTCATCAGCCAGTAGCGCATATCTATCCTTTGTGTTTCCTGACCTGCCCCGCGATCCACACCTTTACCTGGAATGCGGCCGGGTATTGTGCTTGTTTGTTCCTGACAGTGCCAGGAGAATCCCGCCCGGAGCCATTACAATTTTAAGCGCGTTCCCTGATGCCAGGGCAACCCGGCGAAACTGAAATCCTGTCGCGCCATCTGACGGTAACGGGCTGGCGGACCAATGCAAGCGTCCGTGTGGATCGTCAACGGGGCCTGCCGCCTGAACGTAGAACTCCATGATTGGCTTGAACTCGATGGCGAGTTGACCGAGGCGCTCAACAGTGCTTTGCCCGAGTGATCGCTTTCCTTGGCCAAACAGCACCCATCCCGGTTAAATTACCCCTTGGCCAACCGTGGCCCATCACAAGAATCAGCCGTACTCCCTATGTTCGAACAAGCCTTCAAAAACATCGACGACGTTCTCAGGAAAGAGGCCGGCTGCACCACGGAACTCGACTACACCGAGCAGACTTCCTGGCTGCTGTTCCTGAAATACCTGGACGGGCTGGAGCAGGACAAGGCGATGGAGGCCGAACTGGAGGGAAAGAAGTACAGCTTCATCCTCGACACGCCCTACCGCTGGGAAAGCTGGGCGGCGCCGAAGGACAAGGACGGCAAGCTCGACCACAACAAGGCGCTGACCGGCGACGACCTGCGCGACTTCGTTGACCGCAAGCTCTTCCCCTATCTGCACGGCTTCAAACAAAAAGCGGATAGCGCGAACACCATCGAATACAAGATCGGCGAGATCTTCGGCGAGATCAAGAACAGGATCCACAGCGGCTACAACCTGCGCGAAATCATCGACCACATCGACGAGCTGCGCTTCCGCTCGCAGACCGAGAAACACGAACTCAGCCACCTGTACGAAGCCAAGATCAGGAACATGGGCAACGCCGGGCGCAACGGCGGCGAGTACTACACGCCGCGCCCGCTCATCCGCGCCATCGTGCAGGTGGTCAACCCCAAAATCGGCGAGCGCATCTACGACGGCGCAGTGGGATCGGCGGGCTTCCTGTGCGAAGCCTTCGACCACCTCAAGTCCCGGCCCAGGCTGACCACCGCCGACCTGAAGACGCTGCAGGAGCGCACCTTCTACGGCAAGGAGAAGAAGTCGCTCGCCTACGTCATCGCCATCATGAACATGATCCTGCACGGCATCGAGGCGCCGAACATCGTCCACACCAACACCCTGGCCGAGAACCTCGCCGACATCCAGGACAAGGACCGCATGGACGTGATCCTCGCCAACCCGCCCTTCGGCGGCAAGGAACGCAAGGAAGTCCAGCAGAACTTCCCCATCCGCACCGGCGAGACCGCTTTCCTGTTCCTGCAGCACTTCATCAAGATGCTCAAGGCCGGCGGCCGCGCCGGCGTGGTCATCAAGAACACGTTTTTATCCAACACCGACAATGCCTCGGTCAGCCTGCGCAAATTATTGTTGGAGTCCTGCAACCTGCACACGGTGCTCGACTGCCCCGGCGGCACCTTCCAGGGCGCCGGCGTGAAGACCGTGGTGCTGTTCTTCGAGAAAGGCGCACCGACCCGCAAGGTCTGGTACTACCAGCTCGATCCCGGCCGCAACCTCGGCAAGACCAACCCGCTCAACGACACCGATCTGGCCGAATTCATTGCGCTGCAGAAGACCTTCGCCGACTCGCCGAAGAGCTGGAGCGTGGACGCCACGGACATCGACCCGGCGACCTTCGACCTGTCGGTGAAGAACCCGAACGGTGGTGAGGAAGTCGTCCACCGCAGTCCGCAGGTCATCATGGACGAGATCGTGGCGCTCGATGCCGAGAGTGCGCAGGTGCTGGCGAATATCAGGGCGCTGCTCGTATGAAAATGGGCTGGGCAATCAAACAACTAGGCGATGTGCTGCAAATTCAAAATGGCTACGCCTTCGACTCAAAAAGCTTCAATACCACGAAGGGCCTACCGCTTGTCCGAATTCGCAGTTTGAAAGCGGGGGTAGAAACCGAAACTCGATTTGATGGCCAATACGACGAGAAGTATGTTGTGAAAGCTGGAGACTTGCTGATCGGGATGGATGGGGAGTTTGGATGCTACGAATGGAAAGGCGAGCCTGCCTTGCTTAACCAACGAGTATGCAGGCTTCAGGGATTCTCCGGCGGACTCGTTCCTCGATTCTTGTTTTACGGAGTAAACGACCACCTGAAAGCAATCGAGGACGTAACCGGCTTCGCCACGGTGAAGCATCTTTCGTCGAAACAAATTCTCGGCATCGAGTTTCCGATCCCCCCGCTTTCCGAACAACACCGCATCGTCGCCATCCTCGACGAAGCCTTCGACGGCATCGCCACCGCCAAGGCCAACACCGAAAAAAACCTCCAGAACGCCCGCGCCTTGTTCGAGAGCCACCTGCAATCTGTTTTCGCGCAGCGGGGTGAGGGATGGGTGGAGAAACCTCTTGAAGATGTGGTCGATGCACAATGTACTCTCTCGTACGGCATCGTCCAGCCTGGACACGACTACACGAATGGCATGCCAGTAGTTCGCCCCACGGATTTGACGGCGAAGACGATTACGCTCGATGGATTGAAACGGATTGACCCCAAGATTGGCGATGGCTATCGAAGAACGACATTGCGTGGTGGCGAACTTCTGCTCTGTGTTCGGGGAGGCACCGGCGCCGTTTCTGTGACCGCACCGGAACTTGCGGGAGCGAATGTCACCCGAGGCATCGTGCCAATTGTTTTCGCCCCATCACTTATTCGGCAAGACTTTGGTTATTTCCTGATGACTTCGGAAGCGGTTCAGAGCCAAATCCGGGCCAAAACCTACGGCGCCGCACTGATGCAGATCAACATCGGTGATTTGAGAAAGATTGTGGTCTCGTTTCCATCACTCAAGGAACAGAGTGAAATGGCGGCCCGACTCGACGCCCTCGCCACCGAAACCCAACGCCTCGAATCCCTCTACCAGCAAAAACTGGCCGCGCTCGACGACCTGAAAAAATCTCTGCTGCACCAGGCCTTCAGCGGGCAAATTTAAGGAGCCTGTCCATGAAGATTCAGTCCGCCCTGTTTGAATCCCACGCCATTCGGCGCGTCTATGACGAGGACACCGAAACCTGGTGGTTCTCGGTGGTGGACATCGTGCAGGTGCTGACCCAGCAGCCCGACTACCAGGCGGCGAGAAATTACTGGAAGGTGCTGAAGAACCGCTTGGCCAAAGAAGGCAGTGAGTCGGTTACAAACTGTAACCGACTGAAATTGCCTGCCGCCGATGGCAAGAACTATCTCACCGACGTGGCCACCGCCGAAACCCTGTTGCGGCTGGTGCAGTCCGTGCCCAGCCCGAAGGCCGAGCCGATCAAGCTGTGGCTGGCCAGGGTCGGCTACGAGCGCATGCGCGAAATGGCCGACCCGGCGCTGTCGCTGGAGCGCGCCCGCGAGACCTGGCAAAAGCACGGGCGCAGCGAGAAATGGATCCAGCAACGCATGACCGGGCAGGAAACGCGCAACAAGCCGACTGACTATTGGGCCGGGCACGGCATCAAGCAGGGCTAAACACATGCACCGCAACGTGATAAGAAACGGGTGTTTTTTATACACGTCGCCCGCGACGTGATAAGATTTTTGAAATTTCTTATCGCGTCACCGTGAAGGGCAGCGCATGACCGAACTGGATATTCCTGGCCACGCCAGCCTGGAAGTGAAAGCAGTCTGGCAGTGCCTGGCCGAGGCGCACCGCCATCTGGCCGAGCTGAAAGGCTTGTGCGAAGCGCTGCCCAACAGCGCCATCTTGCTGGATACGCTCTCCATCCAGGAGGCGAAGGACAGTTCGGAAATCGAAAACATCATCACCACCCACGATGAGCTGTATGCGTACGACCAGAGCAGCTCGGCCTCGCCTGCGGCAAAGGAAGTGCAAAACTACATCGCCGCCTTGCGTGTGGGCTTTCAGGATGTGGTGGATTCCGGCCTGATCCGCATGAGCACGATTTTGCGGGTGCAGGAGGCGGTCGAACAGAACAATGCCGGCTTCAGGAAAGTGCCGGGAACGGTGCTGAAAAACCAGACCACCGGCGCCACCGTGTATGAGCCGCCGCAAGATGCCGCACTGATCGAAAAGCTGATGACGGATCTGGTGGCGTTCATGCATGCGGATGACGAGCTGGACCCCTTGTTGCGCATGGCGATTGCGCATCATCAGTTCGAGAGCATCCACCCGTTTTACGATGGCAATGGCCGCACCGGGCGCATCCTGAATCTATTGATGCTGCAACGCGAGGGCTTGCTGGATTTGCCCGTGCTGTATCTGAGCCGCTATATCACTTCGACCAAGAGCCAGTATTACCAATTGCTGCAATCGACGCGCGAAACGCGGGATTGGGTGGACTGGTGCGTGTATATCGTGAAAGGCGTGGCCATCACCGCGAGAAGCGAAATCAGGCTGGTGAAGAATTTGCGTACGCTGATGCAGGCCACCAAGCACCGGCTGCGCGATGAACTGCCCAGAATTTACAGCCAGGAGCTGCTGAATAACCTGTTCCGCTACCCGTATACAAAAATCGAGTTCGTCGAGAAGGATCTGGGGGTTTCGCGGATCACGGCCGCCAAGCATCTGGATACGCTGGCTAAAAATGGCTTTGTGGAAAAGAGGAAGATCGGGCGCACGAACTTTTACATCAACCGGCCGTTGTTCGAGCTTTTGACGCGGATCACCCTGAACGATGAATGAAGCCGAGACCCGCGCCGAACATATCGACCCCGCACTGAAAGCGGCGGGCTGGGGCGTGGTGGAGGGTAGCCGCATCCGCCGCGAGTACCCGATAACGCCCGGCCGGCTGGAGGGGGCGGGCAAACGGGCCAAGGGCGTGGTTGCCGACTACGTGCTGGAGTATCGCAACACCAAACTGGCGGTGATCGAGGCGAAGGCCTGGGACGAAGCCCTGACCGAAGGCGTGGGCCAGGCCAAGGACTATGCCGGAAAGCTTGCCATTCGCTTCACTTATTCCAGCAACGGCCAGGGCATCTATGGCATCGACATGGATACCGGTGCCGAGGGCGAACTGGCTCAGTACCCGTCGCCGGAAGAACTTTGGAACCGCACGTTTACCACGCAGAATCTGTGGCGCGACCGGTTTGCAGGCGTGGCCTATCCCGACAAGAGCGGCTCCTGGCAGATCCGGTTCTATCAGGAAATCGCCGTCAACCGGGTGCTTGAACGCATTGCAGACAGGCAACGTCGCATCCTGCTGACGCTGGCAACCGGCACGGGCAAAACCTCGATTGCCTTCCAGATTACGTGGCGGCTGTTCCAATCGCGCTGGAATCTGGGCGATGAACCTTCGCGCCAGCCGCGCATTCTATTTCTGGCCGACCGGAATTATCTGGCCAATCAGGCAATGAGCGACTTCACGTCGTTTTCGGCCTTCCCTGAAGACGCACTGGTGCGCATCGAGCCGGCGGACATCCGCAAGAAAGGCAAGGTGCCGAAGAACGGCAGCCTGTTCTTCACGATCTTCCAGACCTTCATGAGCGGGCCGCCGCAGAACGGCAAGCCCTCGCCCTACTTCGGCGAGTATCCGCCGGACTTCTTCGACTTCATCGTGATCGACGAGTGCCACCGCGGCGGTGCCAACGACGAGAGCAACTGGCGCGGCATCCTCGACTATTTCGCCCCGGCCGTGCAGCTTGGCCTGACGGCCACGCCCAAGCGCCGCGACAACGTGGACACCTATGCGTATTTCGGCGAGCCGGTGTTCACTTACTCGCTCAAGGACGGCATCAACGACGGCTTCCTGACGCCATTCCGGGTCAAGCAGATCGCGACGACGCTGGACGAGTACGTCTATACGCCCGACGACACCCTTGTCGAAGGCGAGATCGAGGCCGGCAAGCGCTACGAGGAAGCCGACTTCAACCGGATCATCGAGATCCGCGAGCGCGAGAAGAAGCGGGTCGAAATCTTCATGTCGCAGATCGACCAGCGACAGAAAACGCTGGTGTTCTGTGCGAATCAGGCCCACGCACTGGTGATCCGTGACCTGATCAACCAGATCAAGACCAGCACCGACCCGCTCTACTGCGTGCGCGTAACTGCAAATGACGGCGCGCTGGGCGAGCAGTATCTGCGGGACTTTCAGGACAACGAGAAGACCATCCCCACCATCCTGACCACGTCGCAGAAGCTCTCGACCGGCGTGGATGCCCGCAACGTGCGCAACATCGTGCTGCTGCGCCCGATCAATTCGATGATCGAGTTCAAGCAGATCATCGGACGTGGCACACGGCTGTATGACGGCAAGGACTACTTCACGATCTACGACTTCGTGAAGGCGCACCACCATTTCAGCGACACCGAATGGGACGGCGAGCCGGTCGATCCGGAAACCTGCAATGCGTGCGGGCACTATCCTTGTGTCTGTATCAAGGAGCCTCCGCCACCTTGCTACGTTTGCGGCAAGCAGCCTTGCGAGTGCAAGCAGGCGCCATGCCCGAAATGTGGGCAGGTACCGTGTGTGTGCAGGAAGAAGGCCACCGTCAAGCTGGCCGACGGCAAGGCCCGCACCATCCAGCACATCATGGTGACGACCTTCTGGCACCCCGATGGCTCTCCCATGTCGGCGCAGCAGTTCGTGGAAGCGCTCTTCGGCAAGCTGCCGGAGTTCTTCAAGAATGAGGATGAGCTTCGCGCCATCTGGAGCGCACCGGACACACGCAGGAAACTACTGGAGGGGCTGGCCGAAAAAGGCTTCGGGAAAGACCAGCTCGCCGAAATGCAGAAAATCATCGACGCCGAAAACAGCGACATATTCGACGTGCTGGCAAACGTGGCTTACGCTCTGACGCCGCTCACGCGGAAAGATCGCGCCGCCAGGGCGCGAACGGTCATCACCAGGCAATTCAACGACAGGCAACGAGACTTCCTCGACTTTGTTCTCGATCATTACGTCAGCGTTGGGGTCGAGGAGCTGGATCAGGCAAAACTGACACCACTGCTGCTGTTGAAGTATCGCGGGTCAATTGCTGATGCCGTTGCAGACCTTGGCCGTCCGACGGAGATTGGGTGTGTGTTTGCAGGGTTCCAGAAATATCTGTATGAGCGGCAAGCCGTGAACTGGCAGCCATCTGATTTCGTGGCCCCATAACAAAACGACATGAGCACCCAATCGCCGGGGGCAATCGTGCTGGTCTGACCGAATGGCTTGAAAGACTCCTGGGCACGGGCATTGTTCGGGTTTGACCGAACCACTTTCTTCCGGACGCAGGCAGGAGGTTTCGATCTCCCGGCCGGATCAAATTGCAAATGCCACACACCTCTTACCATCGCGCAGCCATCACCGGAAATCGATGCACTACTCAGCCCGTAGCGCATGGCAGGTCGTCGATGCTCCTTGAAAGGCAATAAATTAAAAATTATACGATGTTTTCAAACAGGCTCTCTTCCACGCGCCCAACCGGCTGCGTCTTTCGGGAGGAGGAATCGCTTTGGTTGGATCATCCAATGAACCGGCCGGCTCGAAACCTCACCGGGTTATGCGCATGGTCCCGTGGGTCGGGCTTCAGCCCGACTGGCCCTCGACCGCCCGCGTGCCGGATCAAAGCCCGCCCTTCCTGCCCGCAACCGGGACGGCGCTTGCGGACGGATTTCGCTTCAGCGTTCCGGCGGCGCGAGCGACGCACCGCGCATGCGGGCGGCTGTGAGACCGGCCTGCGTGTGGGCGTCCGGCAGGCGCGCGTGCCATTCCCTCCAGACGAGCAGTTCGAGCGCGGGAGATCGCTGCGTTTGCGCCGTCGTCAGCGCACGACGATACGCGGACCGGGCCTGGCGCCGACTACCGCGCCGATGCTCGAGTTCGCCTTTCAGCAACTGCAGCGGGGCGGCGAAAAGGTCGGCGCCCGTGCGCGTGACGCTGTGTTGCAGGCGCCCGATGCATTGCGCCGCCTCAGCCAGTTGACCACAGTACAGCGCGATTTCGGTGGCAATCGTGTAAAAGGCCGCCGCGCCCCCGGGGTAGCTCTCGCACAGGCGCGCGAGCGCTTCGCCCACCTCCGTCGCTGCCCCGTTCGCGCCCTGACGGGCCAGCGCCCAGGCGCGGTTGAGGCGGGCAATGTCCGCCCACATCGTCAGCTCGGACGCCTCGGCCTGGGCCAGCATCGCGTCGGCGTGTTCGAGAACCTGCGCCGCGTCCTCCACGCCCATCAGGATGGAACACAGGCTCGCCAGGGTGTGCAACCGGGTCATCGCATGACCGCTGTCGCGGCCGAGGCGGACGCCTTCGCGACCGAGCGCGAGCGCACGCGCGCTGTCGCCCGCGAACCAGCAGGCCCAGCCCAGATAGCCGGTCGCGGTGGCGAGAAAATCCTGGTCATGGAAATTCAGCAGACCGACGCCGACGGGTGATTTTCGCAGCAAACCGACGGCGCGTTCGAGCCGTGCGCGGGCCGCCGCGAAGTCTCCCTGCCACAGTGCGGTGTTGCCGGCCAGATAATGCGCCATGCCGCGGGCATGATCCGATTCACCGGCATCGGCCAACACACACATCTCCTCGGCGATGGCGCGCGCTTCCTGAAACGAGGCGCGGCTGCTGGCGCCAAGCCAGTGGCCGCGCAAGGTCGCCAGGACTTCCGCCAACCCCGCCTCGCTCCGGGTGACGAAGCTGCGCGCGCGGGCATAGAGCGTCTGGGCCAAAGCGTCGTTGTAGCCCCCCATGGCCATGCGCGCGTATGCCGCCAGCAAGGTCGCCCCCAGCCCGGTTTCGCGACGCCCCCCCGCGGCGAGCGCACGTTCGGCCAGTTGCGCCGTCTCGACGTAGGCCTCCATACGCACCGCCTGGCGCGCGGCGCGCAGCCACCACTCGGCGGCCTCGCCCGGCAGTTGCGCTTCGGCGAGGTGCTGGGCGATGCGCTCCGGAGCCTCGCCTTCGTCCTCCAGCAAGGCGGCGCACAGACGATGGAACTCGATACGACGCGCGTGCGGCAGGCCGGCGACGGCGCAGCGTTGCAACAGCGCGTGGGTGAAGCGCACCCGTTCCGCATCCGGCGCGTATTCCAGCAGGCCCCGATCGACCAGTTCCGCCAGGGCTTCGTCGAAGGGTTGCACGCACAGGCCGCAACGGCTGGCGAGCTGCCGCCAGCGACGCACGTCGATCTCCTGCCCCATGATGGCGGCGAGCTGCGCCAGTTCGCGTTGCGCCCCGGCCTGTTCGAGACGCGCGGCGAGCAGTTCCTGCACGCTGGCGGGCAGATGCTCCGGGTTCGCGCCAGCGGCGCGCATCTGCGCCAGCTCGACGATGAACAGCGGCACGCCGGCGCACAGCTCGACGATTTCACGCGCCGGTTCGCCTTCGAGCATGCCGGCGAGCCGCTGCGCCGCGGCCGTATCGAGCGGGGCGAGCGCGAGCGTCTCGGCCCGCCGCGCAAGGGCGGGCGGCAGGTCGAGGGGCGTCCGCGTGGCGAGCACCAGCAGCAGGCCGGCGCTGCGCGGCGCGGCCAGCAGGTGATCGAGCCATTCCAGCGTGCTGGCGTCGGCCCACTGGGCATCGTCGAGCACCACCACCCCCGGCTGCCGGGGCGGCAGCAGGATTGCGCCGAGCGCCTGCAGCCAGGCGGGCTTGCGTCCCGGCGCCGGTGCCGGCGTCGCCGTGTGCAGCAGCGGCAACAGTCGCCGCGCCGTTTCATCGTCGCTCAACGCCTGCAGGGCTTCGCGCAGCGCACCTTCCTGCGCGTCCGGCTCTGCGGCGCCGCATTGGTCGCGCTGCGGCGGCAGCTTCAGGCGCCTGCGCAGCACCTGCACGACCGGCATCAGGGGCGTGTGCGCGCCGTGCGGCGCGGCCTCGAGCCAGACGACCGGCTCCGTCGCGGCGCCCGTTCCGTGCAGAAACGCCTGCAGCAGACGGCTCTTGCCGAGGCCGGCTTCGCCGCGGATCACGAGCACGCGCACGCGGCCGCGCCGGGCATCCGTCCACGCCGCGGCCAGCCGGTCGAGTTCCTCGTCGCGTCCGATCAGGGGCCGGTCCGGCCGCGCAGCGGTCGCGTCGGTGCCCGCCGTGCGCACCGCGCCGAGCTGCCAGGCGGGCCAGGGTGCGGCGGGCGGCGTCACCGCTCGCAGCGCGAAACGGCCGCGCAGGGCGTTGCGTGCGGCCGCGCCGACGCGGATCGCATCCGGCTCGGCGGCGAAGCGCAGACGCCGGGCGCGTTCAGTGACTTCCCAGGCGCCGGAACCGGCCGGGTCCACCAGCATGAGCCCGCTGTCGAGTCCCACGCTGAGTGCGACGCGCGCATCCGCTCCGGCCAGCTCATGCCGCAGTTGCAAGGCACAGTGCGCGGCCTGGCGGCTGGCGTGCTCATCGGCATGCGGCCAGCCGAAGAGCACCGTCAAGCCGTTGGGCCGTTCCTCGTGCACACAGCCGCCGGCGCGCTCGACGACGGCGCGTGCCTGCGCCAGAGCGGGCGCCAGGCGCGCCGCCAGACTTTCGGGGTCGGCGCAGTCCGCGGTGCAGCCCGGGAGGCACGCCAGCGCGCAATCGAGCACCGTCACCGGGCGCCGCTCGCTGGCGAGGCGTGCGTCCGGAGCGGCGCCGGAGTCCTCCTCCCCCAGGCGGATGCGCTCGGCCAGGCGCACGGTTTCCGGTTCCGGCAGGCAACCCAGTTCGTCGCGCAGCAGCGCGTGCAAGACATCGAAATGACGCAGTGCCGCCGCCTGCTGCCCGCACGCGGCGAGCAGCCGCATCACGCGGCGTCCGGCCGCCTCCCGCCAGGGATCGATCGAGACGCAGCGCTGCGCGTGCTGCACCGCCCGCTCCAGGCGCCCCTCCGCTTCGTGGATGCGGGCGAGCTTTTCTTCCAGGGCCAGCGCCAGGGTCTGGCTGTCCTCGCGCATGCGCCCGAGCCATGCGTCGAAGCGCGCACCGATAAAGGCATCCATGCCGTCGAGAAACGGACCGCGATAGAGCGCGGCGCGCCGTTCGAGCGCCGCCGGATTGTCATCCGGAGACGGACGGAAGAAGGCGTCCACGTCGATCCACACGTCGGCGTCGCGTTCGAGCCGAATGCGGTGCGCTTCGGCGATGAGGATGGGCGGCGCGCGCGGCGACGCTTCCGGCAGCAGGCCATGCAGGCGCAGGAGAATCTGGCGCAGGTTGTGCAGGCCGCGCTCGCGCGGCAGCCGCGGCCAGAACAGCGCGGCCAGATCCTCGCGCGCATGGGGCTGTCCGGCGGTGGCGGCGAGATAGGCGAGCAGCAGCCAGCCCTTGTCGCGCCCGGCCTTGACCAGTGGCGTCTGGTTCAGACGGATGTCGACGGGGCCGAGCAGGCGCAGACAGAGCATGACCGCTGGATGGTATCACCCCCCGCGCACCGCCTGACGCTCGACTGACGGCGGATGTGGATACTGGACCCCGGGCGCGCCGCGCACGGCGGCCGAATCTCGTCGAACGAACGCTTGGAGGAAATGAATGATGAACGGATCGAAAACGGGTGAAGCGGGACAGACGCGCTTGCGGCGCATGGCTCGACAGGGGGTTCAGGCACTGCTGCTGGGTCTGGCGGCGTACGGGATGCCGGCGTGGGCGACCGATAATTGCGATGGTGATTCCGGTAGTATTGTATTTGGAACCGAGAACTTCGTCTGCGGCTCGGACAATACGGTCAGCGGATCGAGGAGCAGTGCGATCGGCCGCAACAATACCGCCTTGGGGCACGCCAGCACCGCTGTCGGCAATCGAAACCAGACTAAAGACAACAGCACCGCGGTCGGTGCCTACAACAGAAGCGAGGCGGCTTACAGCAGTACTTTCGGCTACATGAACCAAGCCACTGGGGCGGAAAGCAGCGCCTTCGGCGCCAACAATAAGGCCAGTGGCGAAGGTAGCATCGCGCTCGGTAGCGACAATGAGGCCATTGCCGGCAAAAGTATCGCCCTCGGTTACATGAACACAGTCGCGTCGGGCGCCGACGGATCCGTGGCGATCGGCACGGAAGCCAAGGTGAATGAGAATGTCACCGGTGCGGTCGCGCTGGGCTCGGATTCGGTCGCCGACGAGAGCGACACGATTTCGGTCGGCAGTACCACTTACCAGCGGCGCGTGGTCAACGTCGCCAACGGCACGGCCGGCACCGATGCGGTGAACAAGAATCAGCTCGATGGGGTGGAGGGAAAAGCCGATGCCGCGCAGGGTACGGCGAATACGGCGCATAGTGAAGCCGCGGCGGCGAAAACCACGGCCAACACCGCGCTGAGCACGGCCGCCACGGCGCAGACCACGGCCGTCGGCGCGCAGGGCACCGCCAATACCGCGCTCGCCAATCTGCAGGCGGCGGTCAATCAGTTGCTGCAGGCCGGGGTGTGCAATATGGCGAGCGGCACGATCGCCTGCGCCGGCAGCGTGACGCTGGGCGGCGCGACGGTGGCCGACGGCGCCGCCGGCGCGGTGGCGATCGGCAGCGCCGCCCAGGTGCATGCGAGTGGCGGGGTGGCGATCGGCGACGGGGCGACGGCGGTGATGTCCAATTCGGTGGCGATCGGCCGCGGTGCGCGTGCGCAGTCGTCGGTGGCGGTGGGGGTCGGTGCGCAGGCGCTGGGCACCAACACTACGGCGCTGGGCGATGACGCCAGCGCGACGGGCGATCTGTCGGTGGCGCTGGGCAATGGCGCGCAGGCGCTGCACGACAACGCGGTGGCGCTGGGCAACGGCTCGGTGACCAGCGCGCCGGATACGGTGGCGGTCGGCGCGCCGGACATGCCGCGGCGCATCAGTCACGTCGCCGCGCCGCTGGCGGCGGATGACGCGGCCACCCGCGCCTACGTCGACGGGCGCATCGAGCAGATTGGTGTCGACAGTGCACAGACGCTCGACCGTGCGCGCAAGTACGCCGCGCGCGGCGTCGCCGCGGCGATGGCCAATGCGCCGCAGCTCAATCTGGCCGCCGGCGAGACCGGTTTCGGCGTGGGGGTGGGCAACTATGACGGCCAGTCGGCGCTCGGTGTGGCGATGAGCCACGTCACCCGCGGCGGGGTGCAGCTCAATCTGGGCGCGAGCCATGCCGACGGCGGGCAACTGGCGCTGCGCGCGGGCATGGGGTGGAAATGGTGAGGGAGGCGAATGAGACTCAGGCGTGCCTGATCAGCGTGCCCACACCCTCGTGGGTAAGAATTTCGAGCAACAGGGCGTGCTCGACGCGGCCGTCGATGATGTGCGCGCTCTTCACGCCGTTGTTGACGGCGTCGACGGCGTAGCCGACCTTGGGGATCATGCCGCCGGAAATGGTGCCGTCGGCGATCAGCGCGTCGACTTCGAGCGGGGTGAGGCCGGTGAGCAACTGGCCCTGCTTGTCGAGAACACCCGGTGTGTTGGTCATGAAGATGGCTTTTTCGGCGCGCAGCACGCCGGCGATCTTGCCGGCGGCGACGTCGGCGTTGATGTTGTAGGCGTTGCCCTCGCTGTCGCTGCCAAGCGGCGCGACCACGGGAATGAAGTCGCGTGCGTCGAGAAGCTGGATAATCTCGGGGTCGATGTGGGTGATCTCGCCGACCTGGCCGATGTCGAGCAGCTCGTCGGCCTTGTCCTTGGAGCGCACGAGCATCTTCTTGGCGTGAATCAGCTTGCCGTCCTTGCCGGTGAGACCGACCGCACGGCCGCCGTGCTTGTTGATGAGGGCGACGATCTCCTGGTTGACCAGGCCGCCGAGCACCATTTCCACCACGTCGAGGGTTTCCTCGTCGGTAACACGCATGCCCTGGATGAACTCGCTCTGCTTGCCGATGCGCTGCAGCAGGCTGGCGATCTGCGGACCGCCGCCGTGCACGATCACCGGGTTCATGCCGACCAGTTTCAACAGCACGACGTCGCGCGCGAACGCTTCCATGAGGTGGCGCTCGGTCATGGCGTTGCCGCCGTACTTGATGACGATGGTCTTGTCGTAGAAGCGCTGGATGTAGGGCAGCGCCTCGGACAGGATCTGGGCCTTGTCGGCGGCGGTGTGGGCGGTGGTCATGGCGGCTCCGGAAACTATTGAGGCGGCACGAAGAAGTTTGAAACCGTATCGGCTTGCAAGCACTTCAGGGGTGGACAGATTCGTTGAGCCGCCTCAATAGAACGCTGTTTTAATTGGTTATTGCTTCGGCCGATTCACCTTCCCAACCTTGCAATATCGAATCGGATTACCCTGCCACTTCAAACTTCAGATGGCCGAATCAATAACAGACGCGATTTTACGCCAAGAGCCGCCACGCGGATGCAGGCCGCGCCTGCATCCGAATCAGTGGGCGTGGTGCGGCTGCGCCGGTGCGGCGTTGCCGGGTGTGCGTGCTTCCGCCTGCACTTCAACCGTCTGCCGCACGCCGCCGGATTCGATGACGAGGCTGAGCGGCACGCGGTCGCCCGCGGCGATGGGTTTGGCGAGGTTCATCAGCATGATGTGATAGCCGCCGGGCTCGAGCGAAACCGTCTTGCCTTTCGGCAGGTCGAGCGCCTTGACTTCGCGCATGCGCATCACGCTGCCGTCCATTTTCATTTCGTGGATTTCGACCCGCGGCACCACGGAACTGGAGGCGGACACCAGGCGCGCATCCTCGCTGGCGACGATGCGCATGTAGGCGGCGCTGACTTTCTGGCCGGGCATGGTGGCGCGCGCCCAAGCGTCGCTCACCGTGACGTCGGCGGCCCAGGCGGGCAGGCTGGCGAGACCCAGGATGAGGGCGGCGAGAGTGGTTTTCATGCGGACTCCTTGATGCTGTATTCGCCCCCGACGCGGGGGCACTAAGGTGCAATTGTCCCGCGCCCGGGTGCCGCGCGCGGTGCGGCAAATTGTCGCACGCCGGAACCAGCGAACCAAACGCATCATCGCGGCGAGCACCCGGAGGGCATAAAGGCGCCGGTGCGTGGTTGCTGCCAATTCATTGGCATTACAACCACGGCCTGCCCCTTGCGGGTGCTCCTACAGGGGGGGCGCTGCGCTCGACCGCCGTCGCGGGCGGCGGCCGCGGGTCATCGCGCTGCTGTAGGAGGGCCACCCCCGGCCCGATGCCGTGGGGGTTCCATCGCCCAAATCGCGGCGAGGGCGCCGCTCCTACAGGAGGTGCGCTGCGCTCGATCGCCGTTGCGGGCGGCGGCCGCGGGTCATCGCGCTGCTGTAGGAGGGCCGCCCCCGGCCCGATGTCGTGGGGGTTCCATCGCCCAAATCGCGGCGAGCACCCGGAGGGCATAAAGGCGCCGGTGCGTGGTTGTTGCCAATTCATTGGCATTACAACCACGGCCTGCCCCTTGCGGGTGCTCCTACAGGGGGGCGCTGCGCTCGATCGCCGTTGCGGGCGGCGGCCGCGGGTCATCGCGCTGCTGTAGGAGGGCCACCCCCGGCCCGATGCCGTGGGGGTTCCATCGCCCAAATCGCGGCGAGGGCGCCGCTCCTACAGGAGGTGCGCTGCGCTCGACCGCCGTCGCGGGCGGCGGCCGCGGGTCATCGCGCTGCTGTAGGAGGGCCGCCCCCGGCCCGATGGGGTGACGGTGCGGTCGCCCGATTCTCACCGCAAGCGGCGCTCCTGCCGGCGAACGGATGATCCGGGACCAACCCCTTCTGGATCGCCATGGCGTTGCGCCTCTCGCTCGGTGCAAGACGCGCGCAGCGCCGCCTACAGCGTATGCCGGCGATCGCCGCGGATGAAACCGGCGAGCGGGGCGAGTTCGCCACGGACGAAAGCAATGACCTTGAACAGCTCGCCCATCTCGGCGGGGGACACCAACCGCTGCACCGCGTTGGTCTGCGGCAGGTAGGCGGCCACGTCGTCGGGCGCGGTCTGCATGAGCAACTCGGTGAGCTCGCTGCCGAGAAGAAAGGCCGCCTGCGACGTGTAGCCCATGAGTTCCAGCCCACCGGCGCGCCCGGCGCGGGCGACGGCGCTGAAGTCGACGTGCGCGGTGAGATCGGTGAGACCGGGCAGGTGAAACGGGTCGTCGAGCGCATGGTGGCGATAGTGCGCGCGCAGGGTGCCCATGTGGCGCTGCGGATGGTAATACTCGGAGGCGCCGAAGCCGTAGTCGATCAAGAGAACGAGGCCGTGCTCAAGGCTTGCAGCGAGCGAGGCGAGCAAGCCATCGGCGGCGAGGCTGATCTCGGAAACGTAGCCCGGCGCCAGGGCGAGTGCCTCGGCCCGCGCGCGCAGGCGGGCGTCGTCGATGGAGCGATCCTGCCAGACGAAGCGTTTGTCCTCGATGCTCACGCCGCGTACCCGCGGGCCGGCGTCGGTCCAGTGCACGAGTTCGACCGGCAGGGCGTCGAGCACCTCGTTGCCGAGCACGACGCCGCGAAACTGCGCCGGCAAGGTGTCGAGCCACTGCACGCGCGCGGCGAGTTGCGGGCTTTCGCGTTCGAGCGTTTGACGCTGGCGCGCGCGCAGCTCGGCGCTGAGTTCCAGGATCGCGTAGCGCGTCGGCAGCGCATCGAGCCGGGCGAGTTCGCCGAGCATGTCCACCGCCAGCCGGCCGCTGCCGGCGCCGAGTTCCAGCACGTCGCCGCCGGTTTGCAGCAGCGCCGGGGCGATGGCGCGGGCGAGCGTGCGGCCGAACAGCGGCGTCAGTTCCGGCGCGGTGACGAAGTCGCCGGCGGCGCCGAATTTCATCGCACCGGCGCTGTAGTAGCCGAGGCCGGGTGCGTACAGCGCGGCGTCCATGAAGCGCGAGAACGGGATCCAGCCGCCGGCTGCGGCGATCAGCGCGGCAAGATGGGCGGTCACGCGCTGGCTGTGCGCGAGGGCGTCGGCGGAGGGCGCGGGCAGCATCGGCTTCGGGGATAATGCGCAATTCACCGACTATAAGGGCGAATCGCGATGCATGGCAAAGTCGTACTGATCACCGGCGGGGCCAGGCGGGTGGGCGCGGCGTCGGCGCGCGTGCTGCACGCCGCCGGGGCGCAGATCATGATCCATTACCGCAGTTCGGCGACGGAGGCGCGCGCGCTGCAGGACGAGCTCAACGCCATTCGCGCCGACTCGGTGGCGTTGATCCAGGCCGACCTGCACGACACCCATGGCCTGCCCGCGCTGGTGAGCCAGACGGTGGCCACATTCGGCGGACTGGACGTGCTGCTCAACAACGCGTCGAGCTTCTATCCGACGCTGGTCGGCAGCATCACGGAAAAGGACTGGGCGGATCTCATGGGCAGCAACCTCAAGGCGCCGATGTTCCTGTCGCAGGCCGCGGCACCCGAGCTGAAGAAGCGCCGTGGCTGCATCATCAACATCACCGACATTCATGCCGAGCGGCCGATGAAGAGCTACGTCGTGTATTCCGTCGCCAAGGCCGGCCTGGTCGGGCTGACCAAATCGCTGGCGCGCGAACTTGCGCCGGAGGTGCGCGTCAACGGCATCGCGCCGGGGCCGGTCATGTGGCCCGACGGCGATGCGAACTTCGACGAGGTCTCGCGCCAGCGCATCATCTCGCACACCATGCTGAAGCGCGCCGGCGATCCGCACGACATCGCGCTGGCGGTGCGCTTCTTCGCCATGGACACGCATTACGTCACCGGCCAGATCCTCGCCGTGGACGGTGGGCGCAGCGCGAAGCTCTGACACCGCCGCATGTCCGATCCACAAATGGCGCGCGTGAGCTGGAGCGAAGCCGGGGAGGCCCGCTCGGCACGCTGGCGCTCCGAACGCGCCGCGCCGCCGCCGCGCCAGGTGGAGGTGGTGGACGACCGCATCAGTGCGGACGCGGCCTTTCACGCGGCGAGCGAAGGCACCGCGCTGCTGTGGCGCGGCGACTTCCAGAACGCGCGCCAACTGCTGCAGGCGATGACGCGGCGCGTCGAGCGCACGCGGCGCAAGTCCGCCGCGACCGCGACGGAAGCCTTCAATCTGTACCGCCTGGCGCAGTCCCAGCGCGCGCGCACGCTGGGCATGCTGCTGTTGCCGCTCGACGCGGACTACACCATTCCGCTGCGCCGCGCGCCCGACGTGAGGCAGGCGTGCAGCGAAGCCTGGGGGCCGGGCGATGCGCCGTCGCTGGTGTCCTTGCGCGAGCTGCTCGGCGTGATCGGCGCGCACGAATGGCGCAAGAAGGGCGTGGAGATTCCCGCGCTCGGTGCGCGCATCCATCCGCACTATGGCGTGTTCTCGCCGGTGCGCGGCGAATACGTCGCGCTGGTGGCGCAGGCGCCGCTGCCCGCCGACGCGCTTGCATTCGACATCGGCACGGGCACCGGTGTGCTCGCGGCGGTGCTGGCGCGCCGCGGCGTGCGGCGCGTCATCGCCACCGACCGCGACCCGCGTGCGCTCGCCTGCGCGCGCGACAACATCGCCCGGCTCGGTCTCGCCGGGCAGGTGGAGGTCATCGCGGCCGACCTGTTTCCCGAGGGGCGCGCGCCGCTCGTGGTGTGCAACCCGCCCTGGCTCCCCGGCGGCGCGCACACGCCACTCGAACACGCCGTCTACGATCCCGACAGCGCCATGCTGCGCGGCTTTCTCGACGGACTCGCCGCGCATCTCGCGCCGGGCGGCGAAGGCTGGCTGATTCTCTCCGATCTCGCCGAACACCTCGGCCTGCGCAGCCGCGACACCCTGCTCGCCATGATCGAGGCGGCCGGACTTCACGTCGCCGGTCGCCTCGATACGCGCCCGGGCCATCCGCGCACCACGGACGCCAGCGATCCGCTCCACGCCGCGCGCGCGGCCGAGGTCACCTCCCTGTGGCGGCTGACCGCGCGCACGGCATGACCCATTCACTCAGCGAAGGAAGCACCCCATGAAACCCCGCCGTTATCTGTTCACCTCCGAATCGGTGTCGGAAGGCCATCCCGACAAGATCGCCGACCAGATTTCCGATGCCATCCTCGACGCCTTCCTCGCCGAGGAACCTGCGGCGAAGGTGGCGTGCGAGACGCTCGTCGCCGACAATCTGGTCGTCATTACCGGTGAATTCAGGACCGCGCGCAAGGACCTGTTCGACGAGGTGCGCGACCGCGCGGAAGCCATCGCGCGCCAGGTGCTGCGCGACATCGGCTACCGTGACGCCGAGACCGGTATCGACCCCGATGCCTGCGAAGTGCAGGTGCGCTTCAACCACCAGTCGATCCAGATCCACAAGGGCATCACACTTCCCGACGGCGAAATCGGCGCCGGCGACCAGGGGCTGATGTTCGGCTACGCCTGCGACGAAACCCCCGACCTCATGCCCTACCCGCTGTGGCTCGCGCACCGGCTGGTGCAGCGGCAGGCCGAGCTGCGCAAGTCCGGCGCCCTGCCGTGGCTGCGCCCGGACGCCAAAAGCCAGGTCACCGTCGCCTACGAAGGGCAGAAAGTGGCCGGCGTCGAGACCGTGATCCTTTCCACGCAGATCGCACGCGACCTCGATCCGGCCTGGGTGACGCAGCAGGTCGCGCGCGAGATCGTCGATCCGCTGCTGCCGCATGCGACGCGCACGCCGACCTTCAGACTGTGGGTCAATCCGGCAGGCCCGTTCGAGATCGGCGGTCCCAACGGCGACACCGGGCTCACCGGGCGCAAGATCATCGTCGACACCTACGGCGGCGCGTGTCCGCACGGCGGCGGCGCGTTTTCCGGCAAGGATCCCACCAAGGTCGACCGCTCCGCGGCGTACATGGCGCGCTACATCGCCAAGAACCTGGTCGCCGCCGGTCTGGCCCGGCGCTGCCTGGTGCAGCTCGCCTACGCGATCGGCGTGGCCGAGCCGGTTTCGCTCCTCATCGACACCTTCGGCACCGGCACCGTGCCCGACGAAAGACTCGAGGACATCGTGCGCTGTAGCTTCAAGCTCACGCCGCGCGGCATCATCGAAAGCCTCGACCTGCGCCGGCCGATCTACCGCAAGACCGCGGCCTACGGTCATTTCGGACGCGCCGAGCCGGAGTTCACCTGGGAGCGAACCGACCAGGCGCAGCGCCTCGTCGCCCAGGCCGGCTGAAATCGCCGCTCGATGCCCCGTCGTTGCGCGGTGACGGCGGCTCAGCCGTGACGCTTGCCGAGGCTGCGCACCAGCGTGGCACCGCCCTGCATGGCCTCGGCTTCGTCGGCGGACTCGTCAGCCGACGTACTTGTTGCCGACTCCGGCAGCTTCACCACGCTGGCACCGGCAGTGTGATAGGCGACGTTGCCGTAAAGCGTGCCGCCCTCCTCCACCATCAGCGCACCGTAGTGGATCACGCCACTCACCCGCCCCGTGGCGTAGATCACCAGACGCTTGCGCGCGGTCAATTCGCCCTCGAACGTGCCGCGAATTTCCGCGACGTCGATCTCCGCTTTCCCGGAAAACACGCCGCCCTCGGCGATGCGGATGTCGCGACTGTTCATGGACGCCTCCACCCGGCCTTCCACCACCAGAATCTCGCAGTCGGTGATTTCCGCGCCCTTGAGCTTGATGTTCGGACCGACGATGAGCTTGCTGCCCTCGTCGACGGGTTCCGGCTTCGCCGCCGCCGTGCGCGCGTCGGGTTTCGCCGACGCATACGGCGGGCTGGCCGGACGGCCTGTTTCGGTTCTTGCGTGGCTGGAATGCATGAGGTTCTTCAGCATGGACCTGTCTCTCTCTCGGTAACTGGGTTGAAACATTGCGATGAGGCTGTGCCCGCAACCGGGCAAAGCGCCTTAACGCAACCGCCGTGCCAGTACTGGAAACGCTCTGTCAAACAACGAGATAACGAAACAAACCGCGCGAGGACCGCGAGAAAGGCGGGGCAAATGTCACGCCGTGGCGACAGGAATCAAGGCCCGCGGGAAGATGTCGTGTCAAAACAAAAACTTGGAAAGCAGGGCGCTGTCGTCGTTTGGCGACAGTCGCCAAGACAAGACCCGTCGATGCCCGGAAACATGCGCAAGGCCGGGTGCAGCGCAGCGAAATCCGGGACAGGTCCGCACGGGCTTCCCCTGTGCGCGTGCCGGCGGGACTTTCCTCGGCGTCAGCGGCTTGCGCTGGACGTATATCCCCGATACCACTCCACCCACTTTCCGATCCCGTATTCCAGCGTCGTCGCCGGCTTGAAGCCGGTGTCGCGGATGAGGTCGTCGACGTCGGCGTAAGTGGCCTTCACGTCGCCGTCCTGCATCGGCAGGAAGCTCTTTTTCGCCTCCTGCCCGAGCGCGCGCTCGATGGTGCCGATGAAGTCCATGAGCTGCACCGGGGTGTGGTTGCCAATGTTGTAGATGCGGTAGGGGGCGTGGCTGGTGGCCGGGTCGGGGTTGGCGTGGTCGAAGTCCGGGTTGCCCTGCGGGATACGGTCGAGAACTTTGACGGTGCCGTCGGCGATGTCATCGATGTAGGTGAAGTCGCGCATCATGTCGCCGTGGTTGAAGACGTCGATGGTGCGGCCTTCAAGGATGGCGGAGGTGAACAGCCACGGCGACATGTCGGGCCGGCCCCAGGGGCCGTAGACGGTGAAGTAGCGCAGCCCCGTGGTCGGCAGGCCGTAGAGGTGCGAGTAGGTATGCGCCATCAGCTCGTTGGCCTTCTTGCTCGCCGCGTACAGGCTGACCGGGTGGTTGACCGGGTCGTGCACCGAAAACGGGATCTTGGTGTTGGCGCCGTAGACGGACGACGAACTGGCGTAGACGAAATGCTTGATGCCGTGATGGCGGCAGCCTTCGAGCAGGTTGGCGAAGCCGACCAGATTCGACTGCACGTAGGCATGCGGATTCTTCAGCGAGTAGCGCACGCCGGCCTGCGCGGCGAGGTTGATGACGGCGTCGAAGTGGCCTTTCTCGAACAGGTCCTCCATCACCATGCGGTCGGCGATGTCGTCCCTGACGAAGCGGAAGTTGGGAAAGGGCTTCAACTGCTCCAGCCGCGCGAGCTTCAGTGCGGGGTCGTAATAGTCGTTGAGATTGTCGATGCCGATGACCTCGTCGCCGCGTTTCAAGAGGATTTGCGCGACGTGCATGCCGATGAACCCGGCGGCGCCGGTGAGCAGGATTTTCATGATGGGACCTCCACGGGTGGCGTCGAGTTTAGCATTGGCGCGCTTACAATTCGTGCATGCCCGGCCTACGCCTTGCCATCGACTGGACGCTCTATCGCTTCGCCCTCCTGCTGGCTGCGCCGCTGATCCCCTTGCGTCTGCTGTGGCGCGGGCGGCGCGAGCGCGGCTATCTGCGCCACTGGCGCGAGCGCGTGGCCCGCGGGCCGGCGCCGGTGACCGGTGCGCTGTGGATCCACGCCGTGTCGGTGGGGGAAATGCGCGCCGCGCAGCCGCTCGTGGCCGCGTTGCGTGCCGCGCATCCGGAGCTGCCGCTGCTCTTCACCTGCATGACGCCGACCGGGCGTGCCACGGCGGAGGCGCTGTTTGGGGCTTTCGCGCAGGTGGTCTATCTGCCCTACGACACCGCCAGCGCGATGCGGCGCTTCCTGCACCGCGCGCAGCCGCGCGCCGGCATCCTGATGGAGACCGAGCTGTGGCCCAATCTGATCCACGCGGCGGCGCAGGCGAACGTTCCGCTGGTGCTGGCGAATGCGCGCCTGTCGCAGCGCTCGGCCCGCGGTTACGCACGCCTGCCGGCGCTGACGCACGCCTGCCTGCGGCGGATCGCGGCGGTCGCCGCGCAGAGCGAGGCGGATGCGGCGCGGCTGCTCAGCCTCGGCGCATCGTCCGTGCACGTCACCGGCAACCTGAAGTTCGATATCGCACCCCCGGCGCCGCTGCTCGAACGCGGTGCGGCGTGGCGCGCACAGTGGGGTCGCCGTCCGGTATTGCTCGCGGCAAGCACGCGCGAGGGCGAGGAAGCGCCGATCCTGCGCGCCTTCGCCGCGCGCGCGCCGGCCAACGTGCTGCTGGTGCTGGTGCCGCGCCATCCGCAGCGCTTCGATGCGGTGGCCGACCTGATCGCGGCGACAGGCCTGCGCAGCGCGCGCCGCAGCACCCTTGGCGGCGCGCCGCTGAACCTGCAGACGCGGGTGCTGCTCGGCGACAGCCTGGGCGAGATGTTCGCGTATTACGCGGCGTGCGACGTCGCCTTTGTCGGTGGCAGCCTGCTGCCCCTGGGCGGGCAGAATCTGATCGAGCCGGCCAGCGTGGGGCGTCCCGTGCTGGTGGGGCCGCATACCTTCAATTTCGATGAGGCGACGCGGCGGGCGATCGAGGCGGGCGCGGTGTTGCGGGTCGACGATGCCGATGCGCTGATCGACAGCGCGCTGAAGCTGCTCGACGATGCGCCGGCGCGTGCGCGCATGGGCGAGGCCGGGCGGACGTTCGCCGCAGCGCATCGCGGTGCGGCGGCGCAAATGGCCGGGCTGATCGCACCCCTGCTCGCGAAGGGGTAGCTGCGGTCTGCGCCTTCGGGCCGGGGGGCTTCCTACGACGGCGTCCCGTGCAGGCGCGGCGCCCTCGCCGCAATTTGGGCGGTGGAAACATCACGGCATCGGGCCGGGGGCGGCCCTCCTACAACAGCGCAATGACCCACGACCGCCGCCCGCAACGGCGATCGCGCGCAGCGCACCTCCTGTAGGAGCGGCGCCCTCGCCGCGATTGGGGCGATGGAACCACCACGGCATCGGGCCGGGGGCGGCCCTCCTACAATGGCGCGATGACCGCGGCCGCCGCCCGCAACGGCGATCGCGCGCAGCGCACCCTCATGTAGGCGCGGCGCCCTCGCTGCGATTGGGGCGATGGAACCACCACGGCACCGGGCCGGGGGCGGCCCTCCTACGGTGCGGGCTTCAGGTGCTGGTCGATTTCGGCGAGGTCGGCGGGGCTCAGTGTGCCGCCGGCGGCTTTCAAGGAAAGGCCCGCCAGCAGATAGGCGTAGCGGGCGCCGGCCAGGTCGCGGCGGGCGGAGAGTACCTGCTGCTCGGCGTCGAGCACGTCGAGGCTGGTGCGCACGCCGACCTGCAGGCCGAGCTTGGTGGAGTCGAGCTGCGCCTGCGAGGAAATGAGTGCCTGCTCCAGCGCCCGCACGCGGGCGGCGCCGCTGTTGACGTTCAACCACGCCTGGCGTGCCTGCAGGCTGGCCTCGCGGCTGGCGTTTTCCAGATCCTGGCGCGCCTTTTCCTGGTTGGCGATGGCTTCGCGCACGCGTGAGCTGGTGAGCCCCCCCTGGTAGATCGGCAGGTTCAGTTCGAGGCCGATCTGTGCGACGTTGGCGTCATAACGCAGGGTGCCTGCGCTCAGATTGTTGTTGACCGAGTAGCCCGCGACCGCGTCGAGCGTGGGATAGTGGCCGGCGCGGTTGCGTTCGACGTCCTGGTCGGCGATGGCTTTCGCCAGACGCTGGATTTCGGCGGCGAGGTTGCCCGTCGCGGCGCGCTGTGCCCAGTCGTCGATGGCGCCGGCCTCGGTCTTCAGAATCCTGTTTTCGGCGAGTACGTCGAGGCCGCCGGCGGGCTTGCCGATGAGCTTTTCCAGCGCGCGCAGACGGATGTTGAAGCTGTTCTGCTCGGCGATCTCCTGCGCCACCGTGAGGTCGAAGCGCGCCTGCGCTTCGTGGGTGTCGGTGATGGTGGCGGTGCCGACCTCGAAATTGCGCTTGGCGGCGGCGAGCTGTTCGCTGATCGCCGCCTTCTGCGCGGCGATGAAAGCAAGGTTGTCCTGGGATTGCAGCACGTCGAAGTAGGCCTGCGCGACGCGCAGGACAAGGTCCTGCTCGGCGGCCCTGAACTGTAGCTCGGCGATCTTCACCTGGTTTTTCGCCTGTTCGTACTGGACCGTATTTTGCCGGCGGAAGAGCGGCTGCGCGGCCTGGATGGCGAGAGTGTTCGACGAAAAATCTGAATTGCCGAAGTCGGTATCGACCTCGTTGTAGCGCACATTGCCGGACAGGTTCACCTGTGGCAGCAGGCCGGCGCGGCCTTGCGCTGCTTTTTCCTGGCCGGCCTGCCACGCCGCGCGCGCGCCGGCGTACTGTGCGTCGTAGGCCTGCGCGTCGCGGAAGGTGTCGGACAGGTTGGCCGCGTGCGCAGCAGGGGCCAGGGCAAGCGTCAGGGCGAGAAACAGGGGTTTCGGCAGCATGGTCAGACCGATCCTAGGATAAATTCAGTAACGCGGCATCGCGGGGTCGACCTCGTCCGCCCACGCGGCGACGCCGCCTGACAGGTTGACGACATCGTCGAAGCCAAGGGTCTCAAGATAGCGTGCGGCGTGAAAACTGCGCACGCCGTGATGACAGATGACCACGGTTTCCGCCTGCTTGTTCAGTTCCTGCGCGCGCGCCGGCAACTCGCCCATCGGGATGAGAACGGCGCCGGGCACGCGGCATACGCCCCATTCCCACGGTTCGCGCACGTCGAGCAGCACCGCCGTGTGACCCGTCTGGAGGCGGGCTGCGAGTTCGGCAGGACGCATGCTGCGCATGGACGGCGCCTCAGAATACGAACGCGGCGGGCTGCGGCGCGTTGACCAGCGGGTCAACGCAGGTTTCGAACAGGGTGACGCTGCGTGCGGCGGCGCCCGCTGCGGCGCGGGTGACGAGCTGCGCCTGCATCACCGGTGCCTCGCCGACGATGGCGAACAGGCGCCCGCCTTCGCGCAGGCGCTCGCGCCAGGCTTCCGACAGGAGCGGCGTCGAGCCGGTGAGCACGATGACATCGAAGCCGGAAGGATCGAACCAGTCGCGCGCGGCGTCACCGATGTGCGTCTCGACGTTGTGGATGCCGTGTGCGCGCAGCTTTTGCCGCGCGGCCTCCGCGAGTTCGGGGACGATCTCGACGCTCGCCACCTCGGCGGCCTGCGCCGCCAGCAGGGCGGCGAAATAGCCGCTGCCCGTGCCGATCTCCAGCACGCGATCGGTCGGGCGGATGGCGAGTTCCTGCAACACGCGCGCTTCAAGCTTGGGCGTCCACATGCGCTGGCCGTGGCCGAGCGGGATTTCCATGTCGACGAAGGCCAGCGCGCGGTAAGCGGCCGGCACGAAATCCTCGCGGCGCACCTTGAACAGCAGATCGAGCACGCTCTGGTCGAGAACGTCCCAGGGGCGGATCTGCTGTTCGACCATGTTGAAGCGCGCGTGCTCGATGTTCATGTCGTGCCCTTGAATATCAATAAGTTAGTCGGGGTCTTGCCTTGCAATTATTCCACATTTCAGCTACTTTGATTTGCTCGCCAGGGGTCTCCGGAGGCATCATCGCCCGCGGAGTGAGAGATACCCTTCGAACCTGACGCGGTCGATACCGCCGTAGGGAGGCAGACTACGCCGGCCTCCCCATGCTTGAACATTCACCGGACGAGGCCCGCGGCGGCCGTCGTCCCTTCGCCGGAGTGCCCGCCACCATGAACGCCAATCCCCAGTTTCTCGCCGCCACGGCGCACGTCGATGAAGCCGCGGTGCAACCGCTGCCCAATTCACGCAAGATCCACGTCGAAGGCAGCACGCCCGACATCCGCGTGCCGATGCGCGAGATCAGCCAGGCCGACACGCCCACCGCGTTCGGCGGCGAAAAAAATCCGCCCATTTTCGTCTACGACTGTTCGGGACCGTACACCGACCCGAAGGCGAAAATCGACATCCGCCAGGGCCTGCCGGCGCTGCGCGCGGGCTGGATCGAGGCGCGCGGCGACAGCGAGACGCTCGCCGGCCTGAGCTCCGAATATGGCCGCCAGCAGGCCGCCAACCCGGCGCTCGCCGCGATGCGTTTTCCCGGTCTGCAGCGCCACCCGCGCCGCGCCAGGACCGGCATGAACGTAACGCAGATGCACTACGCGCGCCAGGGCATCATCACACCGGAAATGGAGTTCATCGCCATCCGCGAGAACAACAACCGCGCCGCCTACCTGGAATCGCTGAAGGCTTCCGGTCCGCAGGGCGCAAAGCTCGCCGCGCTGATGAACCGCCAGCATCCGGGGCAGAACTTCGGGGCCCGCCTACAGAACGAGATCACGCCCGAATTCGTGCGCGACGAGGTCGCGCGCGGCCGCGCCATCATCCCCGCCAACATCAACCATCCGGAAACCGAGCCGATGATCATCGGTCGCAATTTCCTGGTGAAGATCAACGCCAACATCGGCAACTCGGCACTCGGCTCCAGCATCCAGGAAGAGGTCGAGAAGATGACCTGGGCGATCCGCTGGGGTGGCGACACGGTGATGGACCTGTCCACCGGCAAGCACATCCACGAGACGCGGGAGTGGATCATCCGCAACTCGCCGGTTCCCATCGGCACGGTGCCGATCTATCAGGCGCTGGAAAAGGTCGATGGCCGCGCGGAGGAACTCACCTGGGAAATGTTCCGCGACACGCTCATTGAACAAGCGGAACAAGGTGTCGACTACTTCACCATCCACGCCGGCGTGCTGCTGCGCTACGTGCCGATGACCGCCAGCCGCATGACCGGCATCGTCTCGCGCGGCGGCTCGATCATGGCCAAGTGGTGTCTCGCGCACCACAAGGAAAGCTTCCTCTACACCCACTTCGAGGACATCTGCGAGATCATGAAGGCCTACGACGTGGCTTTCTCGCTCGGCGACGGCCTGCGTCCTGGCTCGATCTACGACGCCAACGACGAGGCGCAGCTTTCCGAGCTGAAAACGCTCGGCGAGCTGACCCAGGTGGCGTGGAAGCACGATGTGCAGGTGATGATCGAGGGCCCCGGCCACGTGCCGATGCAGCTCATCAAGGAGAACATGGACATTCAGCTCGAGTCCTGCTCCGAGGCACCGTTCTACACCCTCGGCCCATTGACCACCGACATCGCCCCCGGCTACGATCACATCACCTCGGGCATCGGCGCGGCGATGATCGGCTGGTACGGCACGGCGATGCTGTGCTACGTCACCCCGAAGGAGCACCTCGGCCTGCCCGACAAGGACGACGTCAAGGAAGGCATCATCACCTACAAGCTCGCCGCGCACGCCGCGGACCTCGCCAAGGGCCACCCCGGCGCGCAGATCCGTGACAACGCGCTGTCCAAGGCGCGCTTCGAGTTCCGCTGGGAAGATCAGTTCAACCTCGGCCTCGACCCCGACAAGGCCAAGTCCTTCCACGACGAGACCCTGCCCAAGGAATCGGCCAAGGTCGCGCACTTCTGCTCGATGTGCGGCCCGCAGTTCTGCTCGATGAAGATTTCGCAGGACGTGCGCGAGTTCGCCGCGAAGGAAGGCCTGTCCGAAACCGACGCACTGGCGAAGGGCATGGAGGTGAAGGCGGTCGAGTTCGTGCAGCAGGGCGCCGAGGTCTACCGCAAGGTCTGAGGGGCGCCGCGTATAATTGGGGGGGCGCGCCCGGTTGGCGCGCCTTTTTTGTAGCCGACGATCCCATGGCCGACCCGACCCTGATCCTGCACGCGCTCATCCTCGGCTTCGTCGAGGGCTTCACCGAATTCCTGCCCATCTCCAGCACCGGTCACCTGATCGTCGCGGGGCAGTTGCTCGGCTTCAACGGCGAGAAAGCCAAGGTATTCATGATCGCGATCCAGCTCGCGGCGATCCTGGCGGTGGTATGGGAATACCGTGTGCGTCTCGCGCACGTGGCGACGACGCTCACCCGCGACCCGCTGTCACAGCGCCTGGCGGTGAATCTCATGGCGGGCTTCCTGCCGGCGGCGGTGCTGGGCTTCCTGTTCTACAAACAGATCAAGGGCTATCTGTTCAACCCCATCGTGGTGGCGTCCGCGCTGGTGATCGGCGGCGTGCTGATCCTGTGGGCGGAACGGCGCCGCCATGTCGTCAGCACGCCGACCCTCGACGACCTCGACTGGCGCCGTGCGCTGGCGGTGGGCTTCGCGCAGGCACTGGCGATGGTGCCCGGCACCTCGCGTTCCGGCGCGACCATCATCGGCGGCCTGTTCCTCGGGCTGTCGAGAAAAACGGCGGCAGAGTTCTCGTTCTTCCTCGCCATCCCGACCATGTGCGCCGCGACCGCGTACGACCTCTACAAGAACTGGCACCTGTTCGACGCCGGCGACATTCCGCTGTTTGCCCTCGGCGGTGTCGCCTCGTTCGCCAGCGCGCTGCTCGCAGTGCGTACCCTGATCAAGTTCGTCAGCCGTCACGACTACACGCTGTTCGCGTGGTATCGCATTCTGTTCGGCGGCGTGGTCCTGGCGACGGCGTATTTCGGCGTGGTCGACTGGGGCCTCTCGCACTGAGACGCCGCCGGTTCAGCCGGTGCGTGGCGGACGCTTGTCGAGTTTTCTTTGCAGGGTACGGCGGTGCATTTTCAGCGCGCGCGCGGTGGCGGAAATGTTGCCGTCATGCTCGTTCAGCACTTTCTGGATGTGTTCCCATTCCAGGCGCGCCACGGACAGCGGTTCGGGGCTCACCTCCAGTGCCGCGTCGGGGGCGTCGCGCAGCAGCGCGGCGAGGATCTCGTCGGCGTCGGCGGGCTTCGCCAGGTAATGCCGCGCGCCCAGGCGCACCGCCGCCACCGCGGTGGCGATGCTGGCGTAGCCGGTCAGTACGACGATGGCCGGGACAGGCTCACGGGCGGCGAGCATTTCCACCACCTTGAGGCCGGATTCGCCGGGCAGCTTGAGGTCGACCAGGGCGTGGCTGGGGGCGAAGGTTCCGGCGATGGCACCCGCTTCGGTAGCGTCATGCGCGACGGTGACTTCGAAGCCACGTTTGTGCATGGCGCGCGCGACGGCGGCGGCAAAGTCGGCGTCGTCCTCGACGATCAGGAGTTTTTTCGCGACAGGATTCATGGCGTCGGATTCCAGGGAAGGGAAAGATGCACGCAGGTGCCGCCCCCCGGGCGTTCGGTGAGCGAGAGCGTGCCGCCGAGACGTTCCAGCGTGGCGTGGGTGAGAGCGAGGCCGACGCCCCAGCCCTGCCCCGGCTTGCCGCTGAACAGGACGCGCCCGGCGCGCGCCTTCTGTTCGGGGGTGAAGCCGGGGCCGCGATCGGCGACCTCGATGACGAGGCGGTCACCCTCGGCGTTCGCACGTAGCGCGACGCCGTCGGGCGAAACATCGGCGGCGTTGTTCAGTACATTGAGCAGTGCCTGCTCCAGGCCGTCGGGCGCGGCAAAGGCCCGCGTGTCCAGCGTGGGCCCCAGCGTCAGCCGCGCGTCGGGGCGCAGCACCTGCCAGCGTTCGGCCACGGCTGCCAGCCACGCATCGAGCGGCTGCGAGGTCTCCGGCGTATCCTGCGCACGCGCCGCCAGACGGGTAAGGATGCCCTTGCAGGCCTGCGCCTGGCGTTCGAGCAGGCGGCAGTCCTCGCCGATGTCCGGGTCGTTGGCGAATTCCGTGGCCAGTTCGTGCGCGGTGGTCTGGATGGTGGCGAGCGGTGTGGCGAGCTCGTGTGCCGCCAGCGCCGCCTGCGTGCCGAGCGCGACGATGCGTTCGTCGCGCAGCTGTCGTTCGCGCAGGTCGGCGAGTGCGCGGTCGCGCGTGCGCAGTGCGGCCTGCATGCGCGTGACGAACAAGGCGATCAGCCCCGCGCTGACCAGAAAATTGAACCACATGCCGCCCAGGTGCATGCCGGTGGCGGTGACCGGATCGACCACCGTGAGGGGCTGGTACACGAACAGCAGTATCGCGTAGTAGGTCGCCGCCACGCCTGCGAGCAGCCACACCCAGCGCGGACGCAGGCTGATCGCGGCGATGACCACCGGCACCAGCATCAGCGAGACGAAAGGATTGGTCGCGCCGCCGCTGAAATAGCCGAGCACGGCGAATGCGGTGAGGTCGGCGAAGAGATGCGCGATGAACTCCATCTGCGTCGCCGGCAGGTCCTGGCGCAGGCGCCACGCGGTGGCGAGGGCGAACCCGCCCATCAGTCCGAGGACCGCACCGATCGGCGCGAGCGGCATGGCCACTTTCATGCCCCAGTGCAGCCATGCGGTGCCCGCGATCCAGCCGGCGAGCAGCGCCACGCGCACGGCCAGCAGCCGCCCCAGCATGGCACGAGCGGGCAGGGTGGACAGCAGGGTGGCGTCGGTGGCGGGCGACATGCCCGCATTGTAATGCGCACGCCGCGGGGCACCACGCGGCGGGGTGCGACAATTTGTCCGATTGAACGCGGCGGCGCGCCTGACTAGAGTGGGATGGCGCATGTCTGCGCATCGACCCCAAGACCTGTCCCGCCTCCTCGGCGGGACTTTTTTTGGTCCTCAGGCCGGCGGGTGCTGCGCGTCGTCCTGCGGCGGCAGACGCGTCACGCGGATGGCGTGCAGGCGCCGGCTGTCGGCCCGCAACACGCTGAACAGGAAGCCGTCGAAGGCTACCGATTCGCCGCGCTTGGGCAAATGGCCGAAGCGTGACACCACCAGCCCGCCGACGGTGTCGAATTCCTCGTCGGAAAAATTCGCGCCGACGGTCTGGTTGAAGTCGGCGATCTCGGTGGTCGCCTTGACGCGGAATACATCGTCCTTTTCGTGGAGGATGTTGTCCTCGGGTTCGTCGAAGTCGTATTCATCCTCGATGTCGCCGACGATCTGTTCGAGCACGTCCTCGATGGTGACCAGCCCCGCGACGCCGCCATATTCGTCGACGACGATGGCGATGTGATTGCGATTGGAGCGAAATTCCTTCAACAGCACGTTGAGCCGTTTCGACTCCGGAATGAACACGGCCGGACGCAGCATGCCGCGGATGTCGTCATCGGATTCGGCATAATGACGCAGCAGATCCTTCGCCAGCAGGATGCCGATGACGTCGTCGCGGTCCTTGTCGATCACCGGGAAGCGCGAGTGCGCGGTCTCGATGACGAAGGGGACGAATCGTTCGGGGGGGTCGTTGATGTCGACGACGTCCATCTGCGCGCGCGGGATCATGATCTCGCCGACACGCATCTCGGACACCTGCAGCACGCCCTCGATCATCGCCAGGGCATCGGCATCCATCAGGCTGTTTTCATAGGCGCCGTGCAGCAGTTCGATCAGCTGTTCACGGTCTTCGGGTTCGCGCATCAGCCAGTGGGAGATGCGCTCGAGCAGGCTGGGCTTGTGACTACTGTCTGGGTCCATGTGATGTCAGGACGAATAGGGATTCGGAATGCGGAAGCGTCTCAGTATAGCGATTTCGCGCGCTTCCATGATGCCGGCCTCCCCCGGGTCGAGGTGATCGTAACCCTGCAGGTGCAGCACGCCATGCACGGTCATGTGCGCGTAATGGTCGTTCAGCGGCTTGCCCTGCGCGCGCGCCTCGCGCGCCACCACCGGTGCGCAGATGACCACGTCGCCGCCCAGTACGCCGGGAGCGATCTCGCCGTATTCGAAGGTCAGCACGTTGGGCACGTAGCCTTTCTTGCGGTAGTCCTGATTGAGCGCGCGCGCCTCGTCGGCGTCGACGATGCGCACGGTGATCGCGACGTCGCGTTCCAGCGCGGCGGCGACCCAGCGACGGATCTGCGCGCGGTGCGGCAGGTCGCTGGCGTCACTGGCGAACTGCACCGACAGATTGAGTGACGGGTTCACGCGTTCGCTTGTGCGCGGCGCGCGGCGTAGGCGTCGACGATACGACCGACCAGCGGGTGGCGCACCACATCCTCGGACTGGAAGTGGGTGAAGGCGATACCGCGCACGTCCGCCAGCACCTCCACCGCATCGAGCAGGCCTGACTTGACGTGCTTGGGCAGGTCGATCTGCGTGGGGTCGCCGGTGACGACGGCGCGCGCCCCGAAGCCGATGCGCGTCAGGAACATCTGCATCTGTTCGGGCGTGGTGTTCTGCGCCTCGTCGAGGATGATGAAGGCGTGGTTCAGCGTGCGCCCGCGCATGAATGCCAGCGGCGCGACCTCGATGGCGTGGCGCTCGATGAGGCGCGTCACCTTGTCGAAACCCATCAGATCGTAGAGCGCGTCGTACAGCGGGCGCAGGTAGGGGTCGACCTTCTGCGTCAGATCGCCCGGCAGGAAACCGAGCCGTTCGCCGGCCTCGACCGCGGGGCGCGTCAGCACCAGCCTTTTCACCTGCTCGCGCTCCAGCGCGTCGACCGCGCAGGCGACCGCGAGATAGGTCTTGCCGGTGCCGGCCGGACCGATGCCGAAAGTGATGTCGTGGCTGCGGATGTTCTCGATGTAGCCGCCCTGGCGCGGCGTGCGGGCGCGCAGGTCGGCGCGCCGCGTGCGCAGCGCCGGGCCTTCGTCGTCGGCGCGCCCGCGCGTGAGCTCGACCAGTCCCAACTGGATGTCGTCGAGCGAAAGTTCGTCGTGCGCGCGATTGTAGAAATGCTCGATCGCCTGCGCGCCCTTTTCCGCCTGCGCCGCCTCGCCCGTCACGCGGAAACTCGCGCCGCGCCGGCCGATGGCGACGTCGAACGCCGCCTCGATCTGGCGCAGGTTCTCGTCCAGCGGCCCGCACAGGTTGGCGAGCCGGCGGTTGTCTTCGGGGGCAAGGCGCAGTTCGACGATGTCGGTCTTCAAATGGATTCCGTTTCGGTGGTGACGGCTTCGCCGCGCAGGCTGTGCGGGTAGGCGTCGGTGATGGTGACGTCGATGAACTGCCCGATCAGGCGCGGATTGCCGGGGAAATTGACGATGCGGTTGTTGTCGGTGCGACCGGCAAGCTCGGCTGCGTTCTTGCGCGCGTGCCCTTCGACCAGCACGCGCTGCACGCTGCCGACCATGGCGCGGTTGACCGCCTGCGCCTGCGCCTCGATGCGCGCCTGCAACTGCATGAGGCGCTGCGTCTTGCGCTCCGCACTCACATCGTCAGGATAGTCCGCCGCCGGCGTGCCGGGGCGCTTGCTGTAGATGAAGGAGAAGCTGGCGTCAAAATTGAGTTCCTTGACCAGCTTCATGGTCGCCTCGAAATCGGCCTCGGTCTCGCCGGGGAAGCCGACGATGAAGTCCGACGACAGGCACAGGTCCGGGCGCTGTTCCCTCAACTTCCGAACGATCGACTTGTACTCCAGCACACTGTGGCCGCGTTTCATCGCCGCGAGGATGCGGTCGGAGCCGGATTGCACGGGCAGGTGCAGGTGCGACACCAGCTTGGGCAGCTTGCCGTAGCAGTCGATCAGGCGCTGCGTCATTTCGCGCGGATGGCTGGTCGTGTAGCGGATGCGCTCGACGCCGGGAATCTCGTGCACCATCTCCAGCAGAAAGGCGAAATCGGCGACGCCGCCATCGTGCAAGGCGCCGCGGTAGGCGTTGACGTTCTGCCCCAGCAGGGTGATCTCCTTGACGCCGTTGGCCGCGAGGTTCGCCACCTCGGCGATGACGTCGTCGAACGGGCGCGACACTTCCTCGCCGCGTGTATAGGGCACCACGCAGAAGGTGCAGTACTTGGAGCAACCCTCCATGATCGAGACGAAGGCCGCGCCACCTTCCACCCGCGGCGGCGGCAGGTGGTCGAATTTCTCGATCTCGGGAAAGCTGATGTCGACCTGGGCGCGTCCGGTCTCGCGTTTCTTCGCGATCAACTCCGGCAGGCGGTGCAGCGTCTGCGGGCCGAACACCACGTCGACGAAGGGCGCGCGCGCGACGATGGCCGCGCCTTCCTGGCTCGCGACGCAGCCGCCGACGCCGATGATGAGGTCGGGGTTCGCCTGCTTCAGATGGCGCACCCGGCCAAGGTCGTGGAACACCTTCTCCTGCGCCTTCTCGCGCACCGAGCAGGTGTTGAACAGGATCACGTCGGCGTCTTCCGGTGTGGCCGTCGGGGTCAGGCCCTCGGCGACGCCGAGCACGTCGGCCATCTTGTCCGAGTCGTACTCGTTCATCTGACAGCCGAAGGTCTTGATGTACAGCTTTTTCATGGCGCCGGGGCAGTGAATAGACTGGGGGCGAAGACTGCCGCGCGAAAACGGCGGCAGGCGGGAATCTGGTGGTGATGGGCAGACTTGAACTGCCGACCCCCGGATTATGAATCCGATGCTCTAACCGACTGAGCTACATCACCTTTTTCCGCGCGTGTGGCGGCGGAAAGCCGGGCATTCTAGCCGAGGCGGCGCCCATCTGTCAAAAGAAAGAACGCGCTCACTGCGGCCGCAGCCTGGCCAATTCATCGAGCAGGCTGATCAGCAGTTCGCGTCCCAGCGGTCCCATGCCGCGGCCGAGCTGGTCGGCGTCGCGCTCGCCGTTGACGAGCCGCCGCATCACCCCGCCCAGGTGCGCCATGTCACCGCCCGCCTTCATCATCTGTTCGGCCATGTTGGCGAGTACTGACATCGCCTGTACGTCGCCCCGCGCCGAGGCGTCGATCAGCGCAGCGAGACCGGGCGCGGCGGCGCTGCCATCGGGCTGGGCGTCGAGCGCGGGCAGCGTCGCCGGGTTGTCGAGGCCGCGCAGGATGGCGTCGAGCAGGATGCCGTCCTCCTCGTCGAGACCCAGCTTGATCGAGGGATCGCGGCGTCCGTTGATGACGTTCTTGAGCGCGCCGACCAGCCGCGCCCAGCCCGCCTGCTCGGCGGCGTCGAGCTGCTTCATCAGGTCGGGCAATTGGCTGCGGTCGCGCAGCGCGTTGACCACGGTGTGGATGAAGGACGCGTGGACGCGCAGGACCTGGTCGACGGCGGGGGGGAGTTGGGCCACTGTGCTGGGGGCTAGGGGCTAGGGGCTAGGGGCTAGGGGCTAGGGGCTAGGGGCTAGGGTAAATTGTCGGGGGCTTGGGCGAGCTTGGCAACCACGGGGATGCGGGGCACCTTGTCGAGGCGCCAGTGAGTGCTTGCCCACGCCAGAAGCGCGTCGGGACGTGCGCCGACCAGCTCGGCCGGCGGTGGATGGCCGAGTGCGGCGAGCGCCTCCGCCAGCACCGCGCGCCGCCCGCGCTCGGGCAGCGCGGGGGCGAGGGTCTGCTTGGACAGTTTCTGGCCGGCGGCGTTGGTGACGAGCGGCACGTGGGCATAAATCGGGGTCGGTAGGCCGAGCAGGCGCTGGAGGTAAATCTGGCGCGGGGTGTTCCACAACAGGTCCGCACCGCGCACGACGTGGGTGACGCCCTGGAAGGCGTCGTCGACCACGACCGCGAGCTGGTAGGCGAACAGGCCGTCGGCGCGCCGGACGACGAAGTCGCCGACCTCGTGCGCCAGATCCTGCTGCAAGGCGCCGTGGATGCGATCATCGAAGTGAATAGTCACTTCCGCGACACGCACGCGCCAGGCGTAAGCCTCGTCGCGCGGCACGGTTTGTAGGCGGCAGGTGCCCGGATAGACGATTTCCCCCTCGGCGTTGCGCGGCGCGTGCGCAAGCTGGCTGCGTGTGCAGGTGCAGGCGAACGCCGCGCCCTGCGACCGGAGCGCGTCGAGCGCTGCGGTATAGGCGTCGTCGCGCCGCGACTGGTAGAGCACTGTCCCATCCCAGGCCAGTCCGTAGGCTTCGAGTTGGCGCAGGATGGTGTCGGCCGCTTCCTGCGTGCAGCGCGGACGGTCGAGGTCTTCCATGCGCACCAGCCAGCGCCCATGCGCCGCACGTGCGTCGAGCCAGCTCGCCAGAGCAGCGACCAGCGAACCGAGATGCAATGGACCGGTAGGGGACGGCGCAAAGCGCCCGACACAGGGAGCGGGAGTCACCCCGCGATTATGCCGTTCTCGCCCGCGAGGAACTAGAAATCGATACCCGGCTGCGCCTTCACGCCGGCGCGAAAGGCGTGCTTCTCGTCGGTGATCACCGATACCGTGTCGGCCAGTTCGATCAGCGCCGCCGGCGCGGCACGTCCGGTGACGACGACATGTTGCATGGCGGGACGGTGCGCGAGCGCGTCGAGCACGGCGTCGGCGTCCAGATAAGCGTAGGTGAGCAGATAGGTCAGCTCGTCGAGCACCACCAGCCGATAAGCCGGATCGGCGAGCATGCGCGCGGCGATCGTCCAGCCGCGCCGGGCCGTGGCGATGTCCTGTGCACGGTTCTGCGTGTCCCAGGTGAAGCCGTCGCCGGTGACGTGCCATTCGGCGAACTTGCCGAGAAAAGCCTCCTCGCCGGTGTCGGTACGACTCTTGATGAACTGCACCACGCCAACCTTCATGCCGTGGCCGAGCGCACGCGCCACCATGCCGAACGCCGAGGTGCTCTTGCCCTTGCCGTTGCCGGTGAGGACGACGAGCACGCCGCGTTCCTCCTGTGCGGCAGCGATGGCGGCATCGACATGGGCCTTTTTTCTCGCCATGCGCGCGGTGTGGCGGGCGTTGCGGTCGGCCTGGCTCATGTGTGGAACCCTCTCGGTGAACGTGACGCGCAGCGCCGCCCTTACTTCGGCACGTAGGCCAGTTCGACGAAGGCTGCGCGGCCCTGTGTGGCGTAACCGTGCACGAGCGCATAGTCCTTGTCCAGCAGATTGCTCAGTTTGGTGCTGAGCCGCCAGTCCCGCGCGGGTTTCCAGCCAAGATTGAGGTTGAGCACCGCATAGCCGGGCAGGATGATGCGCTGATAGGTCGCGACGTGGATGTCGGGGCGCGGACCGGCGGCCAGCACTTCCGCCTGCCAGTCGAAGGCGCCGTGGGCGCGGCCCAGCGAAACGCTGCCGAAGTGATCGGCACGGCGCAGCAAGCCGAGTCCGGTGGTGCGATCCTCGGGGTTCTGTACGGTTGCCGCCGCGCGCGTGTCGAATCCCGCCAGTGTGCCGCGCCAGGAGAGTTCGACCCCACGGTTTTCCGCCTCGTCGACGTTGACCGGCAGCCAGGTGAGCGGATCGAAGTTGATCAGGTCGCGGGTGCGCGTCGCGAAGGCGGTGAGGCGCGCGAGGCCCAGCGGCCCACTGTAGGTGAGGCCGAACTCGGCGCTCGTCGCGCGCTCCGGGTCGAGGTCCGGATTGCCGCCGTAGGGCCCGTAAAGATCGTTGAAGCTGGGCGCGCGGAACGCATTGGACACGCTGGCCGACACCCGCGTGCGTGGGGTCATGCGGTAACCGTAGCCGGCGAGCGCGGTCGTCGCGCCGCCGAAGTCGCTGTAGTCGTCGCGGCGCAGGTTGAGCTGGACGTCGTGTGCGCCCAGCGCTGCCGTGTACCCCGCGGCCAGACTCGCGACCCTGCGCGCATCCCTGGCAAAGGCGGCGTCGCTCTCCAGGCGCTGCCACAGGCCTGCCAGGCCGATGCGAAGCGTGCCCGGGCCGGTGTTCACGGTGTTGTCCCAGTCGATCTGGCGGTTGCGTGTACGGAAACGGTCCGTCGGCACGCCGTCGAGGCTGGCGCTGAGGTCGTCGCTGCCTTGTGAGAGCTGGACGCGGCTCAGCCAATCCGGATGCCAGCGGTTCTCGCTGTAGGCACTCACCGCGGTCAGCGTCTGTTCGCTGGCGTTCTGCATGCTGCCGTCGAACTCGATGTCGCCGCGCGTGCGGTATGCGCTCAGACCGAATTCGTGGCCACCCGCTAGGCGGTGCGACAGGTTCAGGTTCAGCGTGGTGTTGCGGTAGGCGTCGTCGTCGATATCGGCCGGTGCGAACGTCCAGGGTGTGGGCACGAACGCCGGATCGGCGCTGGAAAAGCCATCGGTGCGCGTGTGCGCGGCACCGAAATGAAAGCGCGTGGCGCCGGCCTCGCCGCCCAGGGACAGTGCGAGTTTTCTGGTGTCGTCGCTGCCGTACCCGGCCGTGGCCGATACCTTCGTCTTCCCCGCGCCGCGCCGGGTAAAAATCTGTACCACGCCGCCGATCGCCTCCGAGCCGTACACGCTCGACACGTTGCCGCGCACGATCTCGATGCGTTCGACCTCGTCGAGCAGGATCTGGTCGATCGCCGTCGTGCCGGCGCTGGCCGAACTGACGCGCACGCCGTCGATGAGCACCAGCACCTGGTCGGCCTCCGAGCCGCGGATGCGCAATGCACTCTGCGCGCCGAGGCCGCCCGTCGAGGTGATCTCGACGCCGGACTCCCGACGCAGCAGGGTGGGCAGGTCGGACGCGGTCGACGCGTCGACGTCGGCGCGGGTGATCACGCTGGTGTGCTGCAGGGGTGACGCGAGCGGCTGTGGCGTACGCGTGGCCGTGACGACGATGGTTTCGCCGACGAATTCCGGCAGGATTTCCGCGCGCGCGGAAGCGATGAATACGGCGCCCAGGGCGAGCGCGAGTGCGGTTTGACGCATGATGAAGGTCCGGTTGGGCGCCCGGATCCCCGCGGGCGCGTTGCACGATCCGCTGCCGCGTGCGGCAGGGCTCAGGCCGGTATCCGGGCTCGCGCCTCAAGTGCATCGCCTTCCCGGGCGGACCCAGTGGCGTGTGTGATGCACCGTTTAGCGCTGACCGTTGCGGGGGCAGCACAGGCCTGGCGACGAATCGCGCACCTGTTTCCCGTTTATCCTCGGCGGCGGAACGCCGCGTCGGCACCTGAAGGCGGCCATTATATAAGGCGATTGACCCTGTGCGCGCCGCCTTCTATAGTCGCGTCATGCGAGCCGAACTCGACACTCTCGAAGCCAAGCTGCGCCAGGTGGCGGAGTTGTGCCAGTCGCTGCGGCGCGACAACGTCGCGCTGCGCCAGCAACTGGTCGCGGCGCAGCATGACAACAAGCAGCTCAATACGCGCCTCGACGCCGCGAAAGAGCGCCTGCAGGCGCTGCTCGACACGCTGCCGCAGGATGTTTAGCGTGAAACTCGCGCAGCGAGACTTCGTCCCCCTCTTCCGCTTGCGGGAGAGGGCGGGGAGAGGGAAACGTTCATGGCGATTCGTCGTTGCATACTCTGGAGTGGTGAATCGCCATGAACGTTAAGCTGGGAACCTCGGTCAGCCGCTCCATGCTCGCATCAACATCGCATGAATACCGGATTTCGTATTCTCGCTTGCCCTCGTCGGCCGGATGGGCCCGCTGCGCGCCTGCGGCGTCGTCGCTTCGCGGCAGGCACGCGACCCGACGTCCCGTCGGGCGCGTCCAACTGAGGTTTCCAGGTTAATGGCCGGCCCGCGCTCGATCGAAATCAACATCCTCGGCCGCAGCTACAAGGTCGCCTGCGCGCGCGACGAGGAATCTGCACTCATCGCCGCCGCCGACTATCTCGACGAAAAAATGCGCGAGATCCGCGACAGCAGCAAGGTGATCGGTGCCGAGCGCATCGCCATCATGGCGGGCCTCAATCTTGCGCACGATCTTCTTACCCAGGGCGGCGGCAGTCTCATCGAGGAGGCGCGTGCGCGTCTCACGCAGTGCAACGCGCTGCTCGACACGGTTCTGGAAGAACAGGACCGCCTGTTCTGAAGCGTCCCCGCTGCGCGCTTTCCTTATCGCGCGGATCGGGTACACTGGACATGCTCCCTGCGGTGTTCGAGGCCGGTTGCGATTTCTGAACCAATGCATGCGTGCACGGCTGCGGTCTACCCCGGTGCGGGTGTGCGCGTGACCCGTCTCATGTGCCCGAAGCGCCTCTGATTGCGGCCATCTTGAACCCCGGTTCAAGATTCCGCGGCAGGTCACGGCACAGGCGGGGAGCCTTTCTTTTTTCCGGTTCGTGCGTCTTGTTGCATGGCGCAGGCGCTCTACCCCCTGGCGAGCCGGTACACTACACCTGATGGATAAACACGCCCTGCGGCGCCAGCTGAAGGCGGCGCGCAACGCGATTCCGCTGCCTGCCCGCCACCGCGCCGCGCGCGCGGCGCTCCGCCACGCCTTGCGCCACGGCCTGTTGCTGCGCGCGCAGCGCATCGGCTTCTATCTGCCGCAGGGCGGCGAATTCGACGTGCGCCCCTTGCTGCAGCAGGCGCAGTGCATGGGTGTCGCGTGCTATCTGCCGGTGCTGGCGAAGCGCGGGCGGGTGATGCGCTTCGGGCGTGCCGTCGCGGGGGCGCGCATGCGCAGGAACCGTTACGGCATCCCCGAGCCCGCCGACGCGAAGGCCTTGCGCGCGCGCCAGCTCGACCTGCTCTTGATGCCGCTGGTGGGGTTCGACGACCGGGGCTACCGGCTGGGAATGGGGGGAGGTTTCTACGACGCGACGCTGTCCTTCATGCGTCATCGCCGGCTGTGGCGCAAGCCGCGCCTGGTGGGAGTCGCCTATGCCTGCCAGCGTGTGGAGGCGTTGCCGCACGACCCGTGGGACATGCCGCTCGACGCGGTGCTGACCGAAGCTGGCCTGCACCGCTTCGGCGCGCCGCCATCGCTGGCGTAGCGCGCCGAAAAGATCACTTCGCTGCGGGAGCCGGAGCCGCCGGAGCCGCCGGAGCCGCCGGGGCCTGCGCGGCGGGTGCGCCCGGAGCGGTCATCGGCGCCATGAACATCATGGGGTTGAAGCCCTGCAGCATCGCGTTGTACGCGTTGGGGTCCATGAAGCCGCCCATCATGCCGTAGGTCTGCGGATTCATCGCCGCACCCATCATGTTGGTGTAGGTGGCGGGATTCATCGGCATCATCATGGTGTTCATCGCCTGCGGCGACATCGGCGCCATCATCCAGTTCGCGTAGAGGCCGGGGTTCATCATCTGCATGCCGAGGTTCATCATGCGCGGATCCATGGGCGCCATCATCCACTTCATGTAGAGGTTGGGATTCATGAAGGGCATCATCGCGGCGGTGTAGAAGTTCGGATCCATCATCGCGCCCATCCACTTCATCGACACGGCCGGGTCGAGGAACTGCATGTAGTTCTGGTACGCGGCCGGCGACATCATGCCGCTCATCATGCGCACGCTGGTGTTGGGGTTCATCATCGCCTGGCTCATCGCCATCGCGGTGGCGGGGTCGACCACGGCGTTCATCCAGGGCACGAATGCCTTGGGGTCCTTGAACGCGGAGGCGTTCTGCGTCGGGTCGAGCATCTTGCCTGCCCAGGCTTCGGGCGTGGCGGGGGTGCCGGCGGGCGCGGGGTCGGCGGCGAAGGCGAACGGGGTGGCGGCGACAGCGATCAGCGCGGCGGCGAGAGGGATGAGTTTCATGAGCGGACTCCTGGTAAATGACGGGGGGATGAAGGCGTCGTCGAAGACGCCAGGCTGCGTAGCCACAACCAGGGATGCGCAGCGGGATCGAATATTAGCGCTTTCTGATGAATAAAACGCAGCGCCAGCCGAAAATACCACCCGGCCTCCGTACGTTTCACCCGCCCGTGATGCCCGCTCTTTCAGCGGTTGCGGCCTGCTTCCCGGTCGAGCACGCCCTCGCGCAGACGGGTTTCATACTCGTTCAGCATAGACCGCACCTTGCCGCTTAACAAATACAAGCCGAGGAAGTTGGGAAAGGCCATCGCCAGCACCAGCAGGTCGGTGAAGTCGAGCATGTTGGCGGCACTCGCCACCGAGGCGATGACGATGAACACGAGAAACAGCACGCGATAGACGATGGAGGTGCGCTCGCCGAACAGGTAGGCCCAGCAGCGTTCGCCATAGTAGGACCACGAGATCATGGTGCTGTAGGCGAACAAGACCACCGAGAGGGTGAGGATGATGGGGAACCAGTCCGACACCGTGGCGAAGGCCACCGAGGTCAGCGCGGCGCCCTTGCTCGCCTCGCGCAGCGCCAGCGTGGCGGGGTCGTTGTAGACGCCGGTGATGACGATGACCAGTGCGGTCATGGTGCAGATGACGATGGTGTCGATGAACGGTTCGTACAGCGCGACCATCCCTTGGCGGATCGGATACTTGACCGACGCAGTCGAGTGCACGATGGCCGCGGAGCCGAGGCCCGCCTCGCTGGAGAATACCGCGCGCTTGAAACCCTGCACCAGCACGCCAACCATGCCGCCCGCCACGGCGATCGGGGCGAACGCCTCGGTGACGATCCTGGAGAGCGCCTGCGGGAGCTGCTCGACATTGCCGAGGATGATCCAGAGGCAGGCACCGAGATAGATCACGATCATGCTCGGCACCACCGCTTCGGCGACGTGGGCGATGCGGCGCAGACCGCCGATGATCACCACGCCCACCAGCAGCGCGACGATGAGGCCATAGGCGATGGGTGTCTCGTTGAAGAAGGGCAACTGTTCCTGCACGGCGCCGAGCGACTGGCTGACCTGGAACGCGCTGCCGGCGCCGAACGAACCCAGGATGGTGAACACCGCGAACATGACGGCAAGCGTCTTGCCGGTACGTGGCATGCTGAATTCCGCAAAGCCTTTCGACAGATACTCCATCGCGCCACCCATGATGTGGCCGTCCGGGCGCACCTCGCGATAGCGTTGCGCCAGCGTCGCCTCGGTGAACTTGGTGGTCATGCCGAGGAAGCCGGCGACGATCATCCAGAACGTGGCACCCGGCCCGCCGATGGAAATCGCGATCGCCACGCCGGCGATGTTGCCGAGGCCGACGGTGGCCGAGAGTGCCGTGGTGAGCGCCTGGAACGGGCTGACCTCGCCGCGGTCGTCCGCGGTGCGGTATTTGCCGCGCAGTACGGCGAACGCGTGCCCCATCATGCGCAGGTTGACGAAGCTCAGGCGCAGGGTGAGGAACACCGCGCCAATGATCAGCCAGGCCACGATGAACGGCACCGCCGGCTCGCCGGGAAAGACATCGTAGAAAATCACGCTGGCGAGATGGCCGTTGAGGACGCCGAAGAAGGCATCGATGGCGCCGGGTTCGGCCGCGTGCGCGGCCTGCGGAAGGAGTCCTGCGGCAAGCGCCGCAGCGGTTGGGCGGTTCACGGTGTCGGCTCCCCAGTCTGTTTCTTGTAGGCCGCAACGATAACAAACTTGTCGCGCAAACGGGGGCGGACGTGCCAAAAACAAAGGGCCGGCACATGGCCGGCCCGCATTCGACTGTGGGGCGAATTACTTCTGCGAGAGTACCCAGTCGATGATCTTCGACAGATCGTCGTCCTTCACCTGCGGGTTGGGCGGCATCGGCACGTCGCCCCACACGCCCTTGCCGCCGGCCTTGACCTTGGCCATCAGCTTGGCGTGTGCGCCCTTGTCGCCTGCGTATTTCTTCGCGACGTCCTTGTAGGCGGGGCCGACGACTTTCTTGTCGATGGCGTGGCAGGCCATGCAGGCGTTCTTCTGGGCCAGTGCCTGGTTGGCCGACGCGGCGCCGGCGAAGGTGAGGAGGGCGGCGCCCGCGCTCATTGCAATCAAAGCTTTCATGTCTGGAATCTCCGTAGGGGAATCGGTTGAGCGCAAGGCCGGCTTGTCTCGGTTGCCATCTTAAGGAAAAACCCGGGCGTGGCAAGATGGTGGCTTGGGTTTTTGCTACCAGGCGAGGTAAAAGTGTGTTGTAGCCACGCCAAGCCGCAAAATAATAGTTGACCAAATCCGTCAACAATTGTAGCCTGATCTCCAGTCAGCATGCAGGAGAAATCCATGTCCCAGGAATTGTTTGCCGCGGCCCGCGCCGGCGATGCGGCCCGCATCAAGTATCTTGTCGAAGCCGGTGCCGATGCACATGGCGTCGACGAACAAGGCGAGACGGCGCTGATGCACGCCGCGCAGCGCGGTCACGTCGCTGCCGTCGAAGCGCTCGTCGCCGCCGGCGCCGATGTCAATGCCAGGTCGCCACAGGGCTGGACGGCCCTCGCCCGCGCCGCCTACAACGGCGAGACCGAGCACGGCTACGTCGAGGTGATTGAAGTTCTGCACCTGGCGGGTGCAGGACTCGACGAGCGCATCTTCTTCGGTATCACCCCCTTGATGCTGGCGGCGGGCGGTGGCGACGCCGCGGTGGTGGAATGGCTGATCAACCATGGCGCCGACGTGCTCGCGAGCAACGAGGGCGGGCGCACCGCGCGCATGATGGCCAACGACAAGTTCTACGTCGACGTCATCAATCTGCTGAATGAGGCCGAAAGCCAACTGGGTGTCACCGAGGAAGGGGCCTGTTCTTCCACCCGGAGCGTGGTGAAGCCGCACGTGGTCAACCTGATGAAGCCGGCGGCTCACTGACCACCCAACCCGGCGCTTGCGCTGGGCGACCTGAAACCTTTATCCGCAAAGGGTGCGAAGGGGCGCGAAGAAAATCTTCAAACGCCAATCTGAATTGACCCTTGGCATGCGTGCGGCCTGGTAGGAGCACCGCTTGCGGTGCGAACCGGACGGCCGAACCGCCACCCCATCGGGCCGAGGGCGGCCCTCCTACAACACCACGCCCCCCCTGTAGGAGCGGCGCCCTCGCCGCGATTGGGGCGATGGACACATCACGGCGTCGGGCCGGGGGCGACCCTCCTGCAAAAGCCGATCCCCCTGCAGGAGCGGCGCCCTCGCCGCGATTGGGGCGATGGACACACCACGGCGTCGGGCCGGGGGCGACCCTCCTACAAAAGCCGATCCCCCTGCAGGAGCGGCGCCCTCGCCGCGATTGGGGCGATGGACACACCACGGCGTCGGGCCGGGGGCGACCCTCCTGCAAAAGCCGACCCCCCTGCAGGAGCGGCGCCCTCGCCGCGATTGGGGCGATGGACACACCACGGCATCGGGCCGAGGGCGGCCGCTTTTGCGGCGTATGGACGATCCGGGTTCGAGCATGTGCCGGAACGGCGTTTTTCTTTGCGCCCCTTCGCGTCCTTCGCGGATCAACAAATCACAAAGGCTCCACGCTGTACGTCACCGCCAGCGTGTGCGTTTCACCCGGCGCGATGCTGACGACGTTGTCCATCGCGTTGGCGGATTCGACGCACACCATCTCACGCCAGCCGGCGCCGGATTTGCCGCGCCCCATGTCGCCCATTTTCTCAGCCTTCTCCGTCCATGGCGTCCACACCACAGTCGATTGCGAGCCGCGCTTGGCGATGCGGATGCGACGCTTGAGACCGGGGTCGACGATGATGCAGTCGCTCGCGGTGTTGACGTAGACGCGATCGACCTCGCCGGCGAAGCCGACGCGGCCGGCCTGCGTCCTGCGCGCGAAATTTTCGACCTTGTCGTGGTAGTCGCAGCCTTCGAGCCCTGCCACCTCCACGGCGCCGATGTCGCTGATATGGAAATAGGTATGAAGCGCCTCGCCGATCGTCACCGGCGCTTCGCCGGTGTTGGTGGTGGCGAGGGCAAGTTCGAGCTTCTCGCCAACGACGACGGTCAGCGCCAGCCGCGTGGCATGCGGCCACTGCGCGCGGGTCTCTTCGCTGTCGACGAGTTGCAGGGTGATTTCGGTGCGCGCATCGTTGCGGCGGCGCGTGCCGGTCACCTCCCAGGCGACGGTGCGGGCGAAACCATGGGCGGGGTAGCCCGGCTCGCTGGCGTGCGCGCCGAACCACGGCCAGCACACCGGTACGCCGCCGCGGATCGACTTGCCGGGGGCGAATTTCGCCGCGTCGGACACCCATACCACGGGAGCCTGCTGCGACTTCGGGCGATAGCTCACCACGTGCGCGCCCTGCAGGCACAAGGTGGCGCGCCCGCCATGGTTGTCGATGTCGATGTAGGTGAGTCCGCCCGCGCCCTGGCGGAAGGCGAGCTGGCCGGGGATGGCGAAGCGCGCCAGCGGGTCGGCATGAATCTGCGCCTCGGTCGGATGCTCGACCTGGGAAACGTCGCGCACCGCGCCGAACGCGGCCGAGGTCGTCATCGCCGCATAGGCGCGCAACGCGGCCGACACCGTGCGCGCGCGGTTCACCGGCTTCCACGCCTGCGCGCCGCGCGTGTCCATCGCGGCACGGCGCCGCGCCAGAGTGGCGTCGTCGACGCGCACGGCGATGCGGCGCGCGGGAATGTCGATGTCGATGATGTCGCCTTCCTCGACCAGACCGATGGTGCCGCCTTCGGCCGCTTCCGGCGAGGCGTGGCCGATCGACAGGCCAGAGGTGCCGCCGGAGAAGCGACCGTCGGTGATGAGGGCACAGGCCGCACCCAGTCCCTTCGACTTCAGGTAGCTCGTGGGATAGAGCATCTCCTGCATGCCGGGGCCGCCGCGCGGACCTTCGTAGCGGATCACTACCACATCGCCGGGCTTGATGTGGTCGCCGAGAATGGCGCCGACCGCGGCGTCCTGCGATTCGAACACGCGCGCCGGGCCAGAGAATTTCCAGATGCTCTCGTCCACGCCCGCGGTCTTGACGATGCAGCCGTCCTCGGCGAGGTTGCCGTACAGCACCGCCAGTCCGCCGTCGTGCGAGTAGGCGTGGGCGAGGTCGCGGATGCAGCCATGGGCACGATCGTCGTCCAGCTTCGCGAAACGGCGATCCTGCGAGAACGCGGTCTGCGTCGGCACGCCACCCGGCGCGGCGCGGAAATAATCCTTCACATCCTTGTCCCGGGTGCGACGGATGTCGTAGACGTCGATCTGCTCGCCGAGTGTCTTCATCAGCACGGTCGGCACCTCGCGATGCACCAGCCCGCCGCGGTCCAGTTCGCCGAGAATCGCCATCACGCCGCCGGCGCGATGCACGTCTTCCATGTGGTAGGTCTGGATCGACGGCGCGACCTTGGACAGATGCGGCACGCGGCGGCTCATGCGATCGATGTCGGCCATGGTGAAATCGACGCCGGCCTCATGCGCGGCGGCCAGCAGGTGCAGCACGGTATTGGTCGAGCCCCCCATGGCGATGTCGAGCGCGATGGCATTTTCAAAGGCGTCGAAGCTGGCGATCGCGCGCGGGAGCACGCGCGTGTCGCCCTCCTCGTAGTAGCGCCGCGTGTTCCTGACGATGAGGCGCGCGGCGGCGAGGAAGAGATTCCTGCGGTCGGCATGGGTCGCCAGCAGCGAACCGTTTCCGGGCAGCGAAAGCCCCAGCGCCTCGGTCAGGCAGTTCATCGAGTTGGCGGTGAACATGCCCGAGCACGAACCACAGGTCGGACAGGCGGAGCGTTCGAGCTCGTTCACCTTCTCATCGCTGAACGCGGCGTCCGCCGCCGACACCATGGCGTCGACCAGGTCCAGCTTGATGGTTTGTTTTTCCCACACCACCTTGCCCGCCTCCATCGGCCCACCGGAAACGAATACGGTTGGGATGTTGAGGCGCAGCGCGGCGTTGAGCATGCCGGGGGTGATCTTGTCGCAGTTGGAAATGCACACCAGTGCGTCGGCGCAATGCGCGTTGACCATGTATTCGACCGAATCGGCGATGAGGTCGCGCGAGGGCAGTGAATACAGCATGCCGCCATGACCCATGGCGATGCCGTCGTCGACCGCGATGGTGTTGAATTCCTTGGCGACCCCGCCCGCCGCTTCGATCTCGCGCGCCACCAGCTGGCCCATGTCCTTCAGGTGCACATGCCCCGGCACGAACTGGGTGAAAGAATTGGCGATGGCGATGATGGGCTTGGAAAAATCGCCGTCCTTCATGCCGGTGGCGCGCCACAGCGCGCGGGCTCCGGCCATGTTGCGGCCGCGGGTGGTGGTCCAGGAACGGTAGTTGGGCATGATGGTCACTCGGGCGAACTATAATCAGCGGGCCATTTTACCCGGGCGCTTGGCCAAATCCCTAGCCCCTGACTCCTGGTCCCTAGCCCCTGAAACATGCTCGTCCACCCACAATTCGATCCCGTCGCCGTGCAACTCGGCCCCGTCGCCATCCACTGGTACGGCCTCATGTATCTGGTCGCCTTCGTCCAGGTGATCCTGCTCGGGCGCTGGTGCATCGCCCACCGGCCATGGAGCGACTGGAACGTGAAGATGCTGGACGACGTGCTGTTCTACGGGGTGCTCGGCGTCATCCTCGGCGGGCGGCTCGGCTATATCCTCTTCTACAAGCCGGCCGAATACCTTGCGCACCCACTCGACGTTTTCAAGGTGTGGGAGGGCGGCATGAGCTTCCACGGCGGCTTCCTCGGCGTGCTCATCGCAATGATGCTGTTCGCGCATCGCCATCGACTGCGCTGGCTCGCCGTCACCGACTTCATCGCGCCGCTGGTGCCGCTGGGGCTCGCGGCCGGTCGGCTCGGCAACTTCATCAACGGCGAGTTGTGGGGACGTCCCGCCGACCCGGCGCTGCCGTGGGCCATGGTCTTTCCGCAGTCGGCCGACGGCATCGCGCGCCACCCTTCCCAGCTCTACCAGTTCGCCGGCGAGGGCCTGCTGCTGTTCCTCATCCTGTGGCTGTACGCCGCAAGGCCGCGCCCGCTCGGCGCTGTGTCCGCCGTCTTTCTCATCGGCTACGGTGCCTTGCGTTTCCTCGCCGAATTCACCCGCGAGCCCGACGCCTTCCTCGGCCTCCTGGGCCTTGGCCTGTCGATGGGCCAATGGCTTTCGCTGCCGATGGTCGTCGCCGGCATCGTCATGCTGCGCTGGGCGCAGCGCCCGCGATGATCGAACGCCTGTGGCGCATCGCCGGTTGGCTTGGCGTCGCACTCACTCTCGTCCTCTCGCTCGGGCCGCCAGCGTTCCATACCGATCTGCACCAAGGCGACAAGCTCACCCACCTCGCAGGCTACGCCGTACTCATGTTCTGGTGGGCGCAGCTCATCACCCGCCAACGCTGGCGGCTCGCCGCCGCAGTGATCCTCTTCGGCGTCGCGATCGAGTTCCTGCAGAGTCTCACCCCCAACCGCGAACCCGACACCCTCGACGCCCTCGCCAACAGCGCCGGCGTCCTGCTCGGCTGGCTCGTCGCGCGATTCCTACCCAACCTGCCTGGCCGTATCGCCGCACTTCCCGCTTTGCGCCGCTGACGCTATAATCCGCCCTCACATTTGGGGCGGTAGCTCAGCTGGGAGAGCGTCGCGTTCGCAATGCGAAGGTCGGGAGTTCGATCCTCCTCCGCTCCACCATTTCCAGAAGGCCAGACTTTGCTCTGGCCTTTTTCACGCCCGCTAAGGGCCAGCCGTGGCGGGGTTTCGCAGGTGGTGCGAATTTCGTTGATTGCCATCAGGCCCTGATTTCGCCCTGCCGGCCACCCGAATTCCTCTCTTTTCTCTGTTTTTGTCTAGCCCGGTCAAGGGATAGCACCCTGTAACCATGCGGGTTTCCGGGCAGTGGTTTGCACCACATAACGCATAGCGGTGGGGTTTCGAACGCACTTTCAAGGTCAACCGGCCAGCCCACCGATCACGTCCCGCTGTTCATTCCAGTCATCCACATCCCCTTGGCCTTGCTGGCGGCGATCTTGTCCCGAATCCGCTCGCCAGTTACCTCGCGTTCGAACTGCGCAAACAACAGCAGGATGTTGAGCATCAACCGCCCCATCGACGTGGCCGAGTTGATTTGCTGGGTGACGGCGCTGAAACTCACGCCGCGCTGATCGAACAGTTCGACCATCTTGGCAAAGTCCGCCAGGTTGCGGGTGAGGCGATCAATCTTGTACACCACGACGATATCGACCTTGCCGGCATCGATGTCGGCCAGCCGGTTGCCTGCAGCAGGGTGACGATGGAGGCGCCGCCGGGTTCTTGGAGCAATTCGACGAGCGTCAGGATTTTGGTACCGGGACGGATGGCGCGTACTCTGCCCTCCAGTTCCTGGAGGGCATCCGGGGCGTCGTGTTTTGCGACACCGTCGTGGGCATTCATTTTCCGGACACCCCTGTTGATGGGGCGATGTTTGCCGACGGCAGCGTATCCGGCATCGGTAAGTACGTGATGGCCGTTGGATCCAACAATGAAGCCCTTGGCAAGTAAGCTTTTGATGACCTGAGCCCGGGCGCCTCCGCGAAAATTATCCGGCAGGGGCTCAATATCACCATCTGCTCGACGCGCAGCCGCCATGAGAATCGACATCTGAGCAGTGGTCGGTTTGCTGTCAGTATTCATCTGTTTCCCCTTCGAGAGAGCCGGCGATCCATTCGGCGGCGCCGACCAGTTCCATTTCTTCCCATCGTGCGCGGTAGTAGGCCAGTCCACGCGGCTGATCGTCAGTTCCGATGACCTGGATGTACCCTTGAGCACCCCACGGCCTTGGGTCAGTCACCACCAGGAAGCACGCGCCGAACATCAGGTTGCGGCAGGTTTCCGGGTTGAGCTGAACCAGATGCCCGACTTTGAGTTCCCTCGGGCTCATGGCTGTGTCGTCTCTAGTAAGATCGCCAGCAGCTCGTCCAGCCCGACCTCTACCCGCCCGAGGTCGCCGACGTGGCCCCAGTGGATGGCGTCGGGATCGTGGCCGAAGTGGTCGTCGGCGAGTTGTTGCAGCCGTTCCAGCTTGGCGTGGATGGCGGCGGTGCGGGCGAGGTATGCGTCGAGGGCGGTTGGCTTGGCGTTCATTGTTGGCTCCGTGATTTGGTTGATGACGAAGCCATGAACGTGCTGTTCGATCAGGAAGCCAAGCGGAATCTGATCTGCCTAATTTGCATGCGTCGGCCCAGGGTATTACAATCAACTCTGTCGTAATACGAAGGAGGCGTCATGGCAACGACTCTCACCAGCAAGGGGCAGGTCACCATTCCGAAACAGATCCGCGATGCGCTCAATCTGGCGCCCGGATCCTCGGTGGAGTTCGCCGTGAACAAGGAGGGCGACGTGGTCATCCACAAGGTCGGCGCCCGTCCCAGCCGCAAGCCAGACCGCTTCGAGGCGGCGCGCGGCAAGGCCGATGTGAAGTGGCGTACCGATGAACTGATGGCCCTGCTGCGCGGTGAATGACTGATGCTTCTGGTCGATACCAATGTGCTGGTCGACGTTCTGGAAGACGATCCGGAATGGGCGGACTGGTCCATCGGCCAGCTGCGGGCGCAGTCCAAGATTCACCGCCTCGCCATCAACCCGGTCATCTACTCGGAGCTGTCGCTGACGTTCTCGACGGTCGAGGCCCTGGATCGCACCGTCGATGATCTGGGCCTGACGATGATCGAGATTCCTCGCCCTGCGCTGTTCCTGGCCGGCAAGGCCTTCGTGCGCTATCGCCGGCAGGGTGGAAAGAAGAACAACGTGCTGGCCGATTTCTTCATCGGCGCACATGCCGCCGTGGCAGGCTACACCGTGCTGACCCGTGACACGAAGCGACACGCTTCGTATTTCTCCGGCGTCAGCCTGGTGAGCCCGGAACCCGGAATAGGCAAACAATGAATTCAACAGGGGGAACACGTTGTCAGCCATTCACGATCTGATCGGCCAAATCAGCGACCCGCGTTTGCGCGACCGGCTGGCTGCTGAATGGAAAGCCGCCTCGACAGGCAAGAAGTTCGGACTGGTGTTCGAGGACCATTTGCCGGAGTTGCTGCCGCTGCCTAAGGCCAAGCCACGCCGGGGCGATCTGGTCTGCCGGCGGCAGGGTGCCCTGAAGGATGTCTGGCAGGTCAAGTCGGTGAAGGATGGCATGGTGACCTGCGTCAAGCCGCAGGACAAAACCCATCCCTCCGAGCCGACGCGCGCCATGGCGGAAACAGTGAACTTCGCGGTGGACGAGGTGATGGTCGTGCGCGAATTCGGCGAGCCGATTTTTCCTTCCCTGGTGCCGGTGGATGCCGTGGCCAACGGCCCTGCCGACGCGCCCTGGCACACCCTGATCGAGGCCGACAACTACCACGCGCTGCAACTGCTGGACTACCTCTATGCCGGCAAGGTGGATTGCATCTACATCGATCCGCCCTACAACACCGGCGCGCGGGACTGGAAGTACAACAACGACTACGTGGACGGCAACGACAGCTGGCGGCACAGCAAGTGGCTGGCGTTCATGGAGAAGCGGCTGAAGCTCGCCAAGCGCCTGCTCAAACCGAATATTGGCGTCCTCATTGCGACGATTGATGACAACGAAGCTCATCATCTGCGTTGCCTCATCGAGGAAGTTTTTCCTTCTGACAACGTGTTTTCTGTAGTAATTGAGCACAATAAACGAGGCCGACAAGGTGAAGAGTTTGCTAAGACCCACGAGTACGCCCTCGTCGTTTGCCCGGATTCTGGGATTGCAATTGGGGAAGAGCCAACGCATGAAGTGATAGGCGGTGAGACCAGAAACTTACGCCGTACTGGGAACAATTCCCTTCGGACTGATCGACCAAATCAGTTCTACCCTGTTTGGGTAAATCCAGAAACCCTTGAAATTGTTCGGGCCGGCCCCTCGATAGGACTGAGTGAAACTAGAAGTGAAGTTGAGGTTGAGGGCTTAATCCCAATTTGGCCAGTTGATAAGCAAGGAATCGAGCGTAACTGGTACTACGGGCCAGATCGACTGATGGAGGAGTACAAGGCTGGTAAGGCATTTGCGCGCAAACAGTCATATGGGATACACATCTACTACACGCTGAAGGAGAAAACTTCCAAGCGTTACAAGACTGTCTGGAGTCGACCCTTGCTCGATGCCAGCACATACGGTAGTGAGTTGCTTACCAAAGTCTTGGGCGATAACTCACTCTTCTCGTACCCAAAATCGGTATATGCGGTAAGGGACTGTATTTCTACGGTGATTCTGAATCGTCCACACGCGTTGGTGGTCGATTTCTTCGCCGGCAGCGGCACCACGCTCAATGCCGTCAATCTGCTCAACGCTGCCGACGGCGGCAGGCGCCGCTGCATCCTGGTCACCAACAACGAGGTCTCGGCTGAAGAAGCCAGCGCCCTGAGCGCCCGCGGTCTGCAAGCGGGCGACGACGAGTGGGAGGCACAGGGTATCTGCCGCTCGGTGACCTGGCCGCGCAGCAAATTCACCATCCTGGGCCGGCGCGACGACGGCACGCTGCTCTCCGGCGAGTACTTGACCGGCAAGGTGGTCGAGAAGGAAAAGGCCCGCGCTTTCACGCAGATCGGCTTCGTCGATCCGGCCTCGGTCGACACGCCCGCGAAGAAGAAGCAGGTGGTGGCGCTGATCGACGGGCTGCCGCAAACCCTGGTGAAGGACCCGTGCCCGTTCATTGTCTCCGAAGAATACAAGGCCAGCATCCTGTTCGACCCGGCGGCGGCCGACGACTGGCTGGAGGCGCTTGACGGGCAGGAGCACATCACCGACTTCTACATCGTCACCCCGACCAAGCGGGTATTCGACGGCCTGAAGACGCAGATCAACGATTTACTGGGCCCCATCCTGGTGCCGGAGGACGAGAAGCGCCCGATGAGCGAAGGCTTTCCGGCGAATCTGGCCTATTTCAAGCTTGATTTTCTCGACAAGGATCGTGTCACCCTCAAGCGTGCCTTCCGTGAAATCCTGCCACTCCTGTGGTTGAAGGCGGGCGCAGTCGGGCCACGACCGGAATTGGCACGAGGGGAACCGGAGCCTGTCGTGTTTGCGCCAGCGGGCAGCAACTTCGTCGTGCTACTGGAGGAAAGCCGGCTGGCGCGGCTGCTGAAGGCGTTGAAGGGTCGCACAAGCCTTTCGCACGTATTCATCGTCACCGACTCCGACGAGTCGTTCAAGGCGATGGCGGCCGAGGTACGGGAAGCGGTAGGACGGGCAAATCCTGATCTGCAAGTCGTTCAGCTTTACCGCGACTATCTCGTCAATTTCATGATCAACAAACGGCAGGACGTTGCCGGCCGCGGTGGCCTTGAAGCAATGCCGGGAGCGCACGCATGAAGGTCACCCTGTTCGATTTCCAGAAGGACGCGCTGCACCAGCTGCGCGACAGGCTCATGGCCGCGCGCAATTTCGCGAGCAGCGACAATCCCCAGGCGATTGCCTTCTCGGCGCCTACCGGCAGCGGCAAGACCATCGTGATGACGGCACTGTTCGAGGCGATCCTCGACGAACCGGACGATCAACTGGAGTGGCCGCTGGACTGGCAGCCGCAGCCGGATGCCGTGATCCTGTGGGTTTCCGACATGCCCGAACTGAACGAGCAGACCAAACTCAAGATCGAGGGCAAGTCCGATCGCGTCTATCGGGTGAATCAACTCATCCCCATCGATTCCAGTTTCGATGCCGAACACCTGGCGGGCGGCAAGGTGTATTTCATCAACACCCAGAAGCTGGGCAACGACAAGCTGCTGACCAAGGTGGGCGATGGCCGCAACTGGTCGATCTGGACCACGTTGACCAATACGGCGAAGGCGGTCCCGGATCGGTTCTATGTGGTGATCGACGAGGCGCACCGGGGCATGGCGGGCGGCAAGGGTGCAAAAGAGGCGCAAACCCTGATGCAGCGCTTCCTGCTCGGTTTCGCCGAGGCGGGCCTGATCAAGATGCCGCTGGTCATCGGCATCTCGGCCACGCCCAAGCGCTTCATGGATTTGCTGGAGCACGCGCCGCACACCGTGCACAAGGTCGCCATTCCGCCCGACGCGGTAAGGCTGTCCGGACTGCTCAAAGACCGCATCCTGATTCATCACCCCGAATCGGCCACGACCGCCGAGATGGCGCTGCTCGAAGAGGCGGCGCGCCGCTGGGCGCAGATGACAACCGCCTGGGCCAACTACTGCAAGGAAGAAGGCGAGCAGCCGATCTGGCCCGTGCTGGTGGTGCAGGTCGACAACGCCACGGCCAATGCGGTAACGAAGACCAGCCTGACCGATGCCTTGAACGTCATCGAGAGCGCCATTGGCCGCCGCCTCAACGAAGGCGAGGTGGCGCACGCGATGCACGATACCGGCGACATGGATGTAGGTGGGCGCAAGGTGCGCAAGGTCGATGCCTCGCGCATCGATGCCGACAAGAACATCGGGGTGGTGTTTTTCAAGACCAGCCTCTCCACCGGCTGGGACTGCCCGCGGGCGGAAGTGATGATGTCGTTCCGCCGCGCCGAGGATCACACCTACATCGCCCAGTTGCTGGGCCGGATGGTGCGCACCCCGTTGGCGCGGCGCATCGAGCGCGATGCGGCGCTGAACGATGTGCACCTGTTCCTGCCCTATTTCGACACGCAGGCAGTGACCAGCGTGGTCGAATCGCTGCACAACGTCGAGGATGTGCCGCCTTCTGAAACCGGTTCCAGCCGCAATCTGGTGGTGCTTGGGCGCCGTGCTGGGATGGAAGATGTCTTTGCGGCGCTGGGCGAGTTGATCACCTACCGCGTCAATGCCACGCGGGCGCAGAGCCACTTCCGGCGCTTCATGGCGATTTCGCGCAATTTGACGATGGACGAGATTGACGACGATGCCTGGGACGGGGCCAAACGCCAGATCGTCGAGTGGATGGCGGCGCAGATTGCGGCCATGAAATCGGCTGGCCAATACGACGCGGCGGCGCAGGCCATTACCCGCGTCGGACTCAAGACCCTGGCCGTCAAGAACGGCACGGGCGTGGCCGAACCGGAGGCGGACTATCACATCGATGCCTCGGATGTGGACATCGACCGTTTGTTTGAGGAAGCCGGCCGGGTGCTGAGCCACGGACTACACATGACCTACTGGCAGGCGAATGCCGACCGCGATGCGTTGGATGTGAAGGTCGAAGTGATCGTCCTGGCGCGCCAGCATTCAGCCATGTCAGCGATGGAATCGACTGCCGAGAAGGCATTCGACGCGCTCTACGATACGCACAAGAAAGCCATCGCCAAGCTCAAGGAACAACGGCGCAGCCACTACGAGAAGCTGCGGCTGGCCACGGCCAAGCCCGCCGAGGTGCCGTGGCATCTGCCGGAATCTATCGACTTCAACCGTTTGCCCACCGATCCGCAATGGGATCGCCATCTCTATGTGGAGAGCGACGGGCAATTCCGTGCCGGGCTGGGCGCATGGGAGGCGGGGGTACTGAAGGAAGAATTGGCGAAGCCGGAAGTAATCGGCTGGTTGCGCAATCTCGACCGCAAGCCGTGGTCGCTGGAAATCCCCTACGAGACTGGCGGCGACATTCGTCCGATGTTCCCCGATCTGGTGATCGTGGGGAGAGTCGGCGCTGACATCACGGTTGATATCCTGGAACCGCACGATCCGTCGCTCGCCGACAACTTCGAGAAGGCTATCGGCCTTGCGCGATTTGCTGAACGCCACGGCGCGCTATTCGGGCACATCCAGTTGATCCGCAAACAGGCCTCACCGGCCGGCGGCGAGCATTTTGTTCGCCTGGAAATCAACAAGGCGGCGACGATTAAGCAGCTATTGCTCATCACCAGCAACCCGCAACTGGACGATCTGTTTGCCAAGCTGGGAACGTGACGTAGCAATCCGGGCCAACGAATAAAAAGGGGCGGCAATGAACCATCAGAAAAAGGGGCAGATCGAGAGCGCCAAGGTTGTGATCCGGGAGGTGTTCTCCAACTTCTGGTTCAGCATCCCGGCCTACCAGCGCTCCTATGTCTGGGGCAAGGACGAGATTTCGGAGCTGATCGACGACGTCAATTACGCCAGTCAGCATTCGCCGGATGGCCAGTATTTCCTTGGATCGATGGTGCTCCAGAAGGACTCAATCGATGAGCAAGCAGGCGGCCAGCAGGTCTCCTATGACGTGCATCATCTGCTTGATGGTCAGCAGCGCTTGACGACATTGTTTCTGATGACTGCCGTAATTCGAGATTTGACCGGCGAGGAGAAGCTCCGGAAGAAGTGCCGCGAGATGCTGTTCCAGGAAGAGAACAGCTGGGACAACACCCCAGGCCGAAACCGGATCGTCTATCAGATTCGGGATAACGTTGGCGAATTCATCGAGCATTTTGTTAAGCCCGATGGCGGAACCTTGCTGAAGGACGATCTTGGTGGGTACGAACGCGAGAACAACTTGTCCCTATCGAACATGGCACGGGCAATTCGGACCATGCGCGAGCGTTTCACGGGATGGCAGCCAGAGGAGTTTGGACGATTCACCAAGTACCTGTTCAACAATGCGCTATTCATCTATGTCGCCACAGAAGATCTGGACGATGCGTTCCGGTTGTTCACTATTCTCAACGACCGTGGCATTCCCCTGTCGAACAGCGACATCCTCAAGGCCCGCAATCTCGGCGAGGTCAAGGAGCCAAAGGAAAATGCTAAGTGGGCAGAATTCTGGGAGGACATCGAAGGCGAGCTCGGCCGTGATGAGTTCGACCGATTTTTGTCCTTCGTTCGCACGATTTATGTGAAGGACAAGGCTCGGGAGGGTCTGCTCAAGGAGTTTGACGAACGCATCTACGGGACCAAACCTCCGCTGCTGACGCTGGGGACGGCCACATTCAAGGCAGTGCAGGACTACAAGATGGCCTACGATGAGGCGGTTCTCTTCAATCCCCTGCCTGACAGTCTGGGTAACGATTATCGCAACCTGATCACGATGATGCTGCGCACCCTGCCGGCGACCGACTGGATTCCGGCTGTCCTCGCGTGGTATCGGAAATTCAAGGCGAATGAGCTTCTTCCCTTCCTGAAGAAGCTCGACAACAAGTTTTCGGCCGACTGGATATTGCAGCTGACGCCGACTCAGCGCATCCAGAACATGAATGATGTGCTCAAGAAAATCGAGCAGGCACAGACGCCGGCAGACGTGTTCAAAGCCAAGTCGGGTGATGAGCTGGATGCACTACTCAATCCAGGCGTGTTTGATTACGACAAACAGGCATTGATGGGGATTCTCGCCGGTGACATCTATGGCCGACGGTTTGCCAAGTACGTTCTCCTGCGTCTGGAATATCTCTTCTTCAATCACTCATCGGTGCTGAACCTGCCCGACGCGTTGAGCGTCGAACACATCCTCCCGCAGAATCCGGCTGCTACGAGCAAATGGATGTCGGATTTTACAAATGCCGAAAGAGCGCAGTGGTTGCACAAGCTCGGCAATTTAATGATGCTGAGCCGGCGCAAGAACACGTCGTTGGGGAATCTGGACTTCGTGGCAAAGAAAGCGCGTTACTTCGCAAACAGCGTCGAAACACTACCCAACTCTGCCCGCGTGCTGATCTTGCCCGAATTTTCGCTTGCCTCTGTTCAGTCTCGGCACGATGAACTGCTGGCCAAACTGAGGGCGTCGTATTGAACCGGCCATGAAGACACTGCGCCAATTTGCTTCCGGTCAGGCAGCGATACCGCCTGCGACAGCGTGGTACCTCTCCGATCTCGGCGAGTTTCGCGGCAAGCAGGAGCTTTACACGCACCAGTCGCCACAACGCCTGAAGGCTTTGCGCGAGCACGCGATGATCGAAAGCGCCGTGTCATCGAACCGCATTGAGGGCGTGTCGGTCGATCCTGCAAGGGTGCGCGATATTCTTGTTTCGCCGAAGCCCTTATTCCGCGACCGCGACGAGGAAGAGGTGCGCGGCTATCGTGATGCGCTGGCCTGGATTCACGCCGAGGCAGCGGGCATTCCGCTCGACGAGCAGTCGATCAAGCGACTGCACGCACTGACCCGTGGGCAGATTTGGGATGCCGGGCAGTACAAGGAAAAGGATGGCGATATCATTGAGCGCTATCCGGATGGTCGAGAGCGGGTAAGATTTCGCACCGTACCGGCATTGGAGACTCCGGCGCGCATGGCTGATCTAGTGCTTGATTGGCGCCGCTGCCTGGACGAAGGCTGGGTGCCGCCGCTGATTGCGTTGGCGGCCTTCAATCTCGACTTCCTGTGCATCCATCCCTTCCGCGATGGCAACGGCCGGGTGTCGCGCCTGCTCTGGTTGCTGCAGAGCTACCAACTGGGTTACGAGGTGGGCCGGTACATCAGTCTGGAGCGCCTGGTCGAGCAGAACAAGGATCGCTACTACGAGACGCTGGAGAAGAGCTCGCAGGGCTGGCACGAGGGCAAGCACGATCCCTGGCCCTATATCAACTACGTTCTGTTCATCCTGAAGACGGCCTACAAGGAATTTGCCGAGCGGGTGGGCGAAACCAAGGCACCGCGTGGCGCAAAGACCGATCAGGTGAACGCGGCCATCGAGCAGTTCGCCGGAGAGTTTTCCGTCGCGCAACTGGAACTGCGCTGCCCGGGCGTCAGTCGTGACATGGTGCGCCGGGTGCTGCGCGAACAGCAGGCGGTTGGCAAGATCGAGTGCCAAGGGCGCGGGCCGGCGGCGAAGTGGCGGAAGAAAGGGTAATTACCCTTTAGTAAGGGTAATAGAGAGGGTAATAAGGTCTCACGCTGCCGGCTGCTTTCACTCTGCGCCGGCAATAGTGCAAGCACACTTGCACTATTCGCCCTGTGCAATACCAATCTCCGAAGTTTTGGGGATGCGCTCGCCAGAACCATGGCAACATCGGACCAGATTACATTTGGATCGCGATACCTCGATGCCATGACAGCAAGCAAAACGAAGCGGATCTCGATGGCCGTATCGGCTGAAGAGCGTGCAACCATCCAACTGGGTGCCGCGATTGCCGGAGTTTCTATGTCGCGGTTTGTTGTCGATGCAGCTATGCGCGCCGCCGAACGTATTCTTTGCGCCAGGGGTTCTGCTTTCACTGAAGTGTGCCAGAGCAGCGAGGCCGAAGCATTGATCACCCTTCTTAAGCAAGGTGATGACGCGGTAGCACAGGGTAAGGTCAAGCCGGTTGCTGCAGTCGTGAAACGCTTGCGAACTGATCGGCAGAGCAAAGGTGGTGGCGTGCCGATGGACGACGACCTGACTGATCTCTGCAAGGAACTTCATCGCATCAAGCATCAAGCGGAGGCACTCGGCATTTTCACCAACGACCGTGAGCTCCTGATTTGTCCGCAATGCGGCCTGCAGGAGGACATTCAGTCGGATGGTCGACTGATGACCATTGAGAAGGACTCACAGGATTTCAAGGATACCGGGCTGCGCTTCGTCGATATGGGCGACGGTCGATTTTCATGCCCTCGATGTCAGGCACTGATTGATGCCGAATTCTTGTAGCCATCAGAATGCTGACTGGACACGCACTCTGGCGGTAGCGCCTGCTGGAATCCCCGACCCACCCGCAAGCCGCAGCAACCCGCAGCAGTGCTCATTGGCCCCAATAGCGAGTTGTTCGGTAGTAAACTACGCACCACCAATCACAAGGGCTCGGATAGTCTCCGGGCCCTTTTTCTTTGCGCGATTCCCCGCGCCACGCGGGCTTCTGGCCACCAGTGCTGCGGGTGGTGACCACCAGCCGAAATGCCCGAAATCGGCCGCTTTCTCGGCCAGAGCCGTCTCTATTCTCTGTTTGGCCTGCGGGTAGGCGCAGATAGTGGTCTATACAAATCAACAACTTGCGTGCAGCTGTTCGTTGTCAACCAAGGCCACCGGTCGCCATCGCAACTAGACAATGTGCGTCTCGTGTACTAACATCGCAGCCATTGATCTAACAAAACAGGTGCTGCCATGACTGCCGTTGCATCGTCGCCTTCCGCACGGTCCGCCCGCCTCGGGCTGCGCGCCACCCCCGAGCAGGAGGTGGTGTTGCGTCGCGCCGCTGAGGTCGCCCACAAGTCGCTGACCGACTTCATCCTCGATAGCGCCTGCCTGGCTGCCGAGCAAACCCTGCTGGATCAGCGCCTGTTCATGGTTTCGGACAGTCAGTACCAGGCACTGATGGATCTGCTGGATCGCCCCGAACAGGCCAACGACGGTTTGCGTGATTTGTTTGCCCGCAAGGCACCCTGGGACACGAAGTGACGTTGCGCGCACCGGAGCCACTGGCTGCGCAGCATCGGCTGGAAGGTTTTGATTGCGGCAAGCCCGCGCTCAACGACTGGCTACTGCGCCACGCTCGGCAAGCCCAAGGCAGTGGATCGGCCAAGACTTTTGTCGTTTCCCAAGATGATGGTCGCGTGGCGGGCTATTTCAGTTTGACCGTCGGCCAGGTCGACACCCTGGAAGCTCCAGATCGCATCCGCAAAGGGATGGGGCAATACCCGGTTCCGGTTGTGATCCTGGCAAGGCTGGCTGTGTCGCAGCAGGATCAGGGGCGCGGCATTGGCTTCGGTCTGTTGCAGGATGCCATCCGGCGCACGATGCTGATTGCCGAGCAAGCCGGCATCCGGGCGATGCTGACTCACCCCATCAATGAAGAAGCGGCGAGGTTCTACACCCGGTTCGGATTCATCGCTTCGCCACTGCGTGAGCAGCAATTGCTGCTGCTACTCAAGGATGCGAGGAAGGTCATCCGATGACACAAGTTAACGGTCATATGCGTATTTCGCGCCAACGTGACCGGTGATTTCGCCGAAGCGTGACCGCGATTTCACGCTGAACGTGACCGAAGAGAGGGGTCAGAAATGGGGTCACAGACATGGGGTGAACAGAAAGAGAAATCGAGTCTGACCCCATTTTCTCGCTAAAGGGTCTTTCCTTTTTCCTTCGTTATCTGTAATCAGCCGGAGAAGGCAAAAGGAAAGACCTGACCCCGTGTTGTGCGTGCTTGGTCGTGATTGCTGGGGGTGAGCGAGATATGAGGCACGCCTCAGCGCGGTACGATCAGTTCAAACAGATTTTCAGCCCAGACCGGGTCGAGTGCTCGCAGCGTTTTTAATGTCTGCAACGCGGCGAAGGAGTTGCCAGTCATATGATAGGAGGACCCCATGAGGTACAAGACAGCTGCATCTGCCGGGTTGATGCGCAGCGCCTGTCGAGAGGCGGTGATGGCGTCGTCGTAGCGTTCTAGTTGGGCGTAAATGACACCTAGTTTAGACCAGGCATAGGCAGATTCCGGGTCGATGCGCAACGACTGGCGGTAAGCGTCGATGGCGTCATCATAGCGTTTGAGGGCATCATATGCGTCTCCCAAGTCGTACCAAACCTCGGCAACTTCTGGGTTGATGCGCAACGCCTGGCGAGAGGCATCGATGGCGTCGTCATGGCGCTTGAGGGCGGCGTAGGTTTTCCCCAAGTTGCCCCAGGCCTTGGCGAGTTCCGGCTTGATGCGCAGCGCCTGGCGAGAGGCGAAAATGGCGTCATCGTAGCGTTTGAGGATGTGGTAGGCGAGTCCCAGGCTCTCCCAGGCAGAGGCATGTTCCGGGTTGATGCGCAACGCCTGGCGGTAAGCGTCGATGGAGGGATCCCACTGGTACAAGCCTTGGTGAGCTTCGCCAATAAAAGACCAGGCAAGCGCATTATCAGGTTCAGTTTTGACCCATTGCTTGCCCGAGGCGAGCAGCTTCGGCCAGTCCTTTTTTTCTTTCAGCGCCTCGGCGCGGGTAAGCCAGTCGATCTGGCTGCGCTGCTTGCTGGCGGATTTTTTGCCGGGTTTGAGGACGGCCAGCCATTCCACAGGCATGGCAAAGTTGAGGTTTTGAGCTTCAACAAGGTACAGCGTGGTGATCCCCACCAGTCGGCCAGTACTATCAAACAGCCCGCCGCCGCTGGAGCCGGGACTGATTGCAGCCGTGGTCTGGATCATCGGGGGTGAACTGCCACGCAGTTGCGAGACGATGCCGTCAGAAAGGGAAAGCTCCAGCCCCCTTGGCGCGCCGACAGCGTACACAGCCTCGCCGACTTTTAGCATGGCGGCTTTGCCGAGTTGCACCGGGGAACCCCCAAGTTTATTGGCTTGCAACAGGCACAGGTCTTTGTCTGCGTCGCCTGCATAGAGGGTTGCGGGCACGAAACTTTTTCCGTGTCCGGCCTGAAAGCTGACGCCGTCTTTCACCACATGGCAGTTGGTGGCGATTTTGCCGGACGGCAACACTACACCGCTGCCAAAAGTTGTCTCTTCGCCTTTGGCGTCCAGCGTTTTGATGACGACGACACTGCTTTTGACTTTGTCGAACACCTGGCTGGGGGTGAGTGCGTGCGCGACCAACGGCAGGGCGGCGAATAGGAGCGCGAGACATGCTGGAATGGGCAGGTTCATGGAGTGTGGCGGCAGATTAGTGGCAGTGATACACGCCGGTTTTGTGGTTGTAGTGACAGCCTTGGCTATTTGTGCCGCCTGAAGAGTATTAGTCTTGTTATGGCGCGCCGCCTCTTCCGCGATTGCGTTTACATGCATTCCCTTCAGTCCTGCTGACTTCAGGATTTCCTTGGCTACCTCAAGAATCTCAGTGAGTTTCTGCTCCATCCCTGGCTCCCATTTCTTGTAAGTTTCTACGCATCCGACAAGTATGCATCAACTTGCGGCGGCGGCATGGCAGCAACCAGCGGGGGCATGCATGGTTCTGCCCCCTCCCGACCCCCGTTCCGTTGATGAGGACATCTCCCCGCTGAATTTGTAGGCCGCCCACTTCGGCCACTGCGCTGCGGTTATCCAAATCGATGCGGACATCGCCGTTCATGACATGTTTGGAATTCACCACCGGCAACCCGGTCTTTGCGTAGTCGGGTTTCCGCGTACCAGGCAGGTGACGTAGGGCGCGGGTTTCTTTCCGACGTCCTTGACGGCAATTCCGGTTTCCAGTGTCGCGATTTTTAACAACAGAACAACAGGGACAGAACAACAGCAGAACAACAGGGGACAGACCACGTTTTCGCAAGAGTACGCCCGTGCCGAGCGCACATAAAAAAGCCAACCGGACTGGTCGGGATTTCCGAGTTCAGTTTTTCTCAACAATTCTGAGAACTTAAAATGGTCAAACGTCCAAGTTCCGCACCCCCAGCGCATTGCTCTCAATGAAATTCCGCCGTGGCTCGACGTCGTCGCCCATGAGTGTGGTGAAGATCTGGTCGGCCGCGATGGCGTCCTCGATCTGCACTTTCATCAGGCGGCGCACTTTCGGGTCCATGGTGGTTTCCCATAGCTGTTCCGGGTTCATTTCGCCCAGGCCCTTGTAGCGCTGGATGCTCATGCCGCGCTTGACTTCACCGAGGAACCAGTCCATGGCTTCACGGAAGCTGATGACGGGGTTTTCCTTCTCGCCGCGACGGGCGCGGGCGCCGGGGCCGATGAGGTCGCGCAGCAGGTCGCCGACCTTGACGAGCTGGGCGTAGTCGCCGGAATCAAGCAGGTCGGCTTCGAGGAAGCTGACGTGGATGTTGCCGTGCGCGTGGCGGGTGATGCGCAGGCGATGGCTGTCGGTCTCGGCGATGTATTCGGCGGCGACCTCGAATTTGTTCGCGTCGAGCGCGGCGCCCAGGCTCGCCTCGGCGAGCATCGCCGCGCCGCTGTCGGCGAGCGACAGACGCGGGATCTTCATCAGCGCCTGCAGCACGTCGTCGGGCAGCAGGCGTCCGAGGCGTTCGGACACCGCTTCGGCGAGAAAGTACTCGCGCGCGAGGCTTTCCAGCGCTTCGCCGGCGATCGGCATGGCGCCTTCCATGGGCGTGAGTTCGGCATCCTTCATGGCTTCGGCCATGAGGTGCTCCTTCAGCGCGTGCTCGTCCTTCAGATACCGTTCGGAACGGCCGTGCTTGACCTTGTACAGGGGCGGCTGGGCGATGTAGATGTGGCCGCGCTCGACGAGTTCAGGCATCTGCCGGTAGAAGAAGGTCAGCAACAGGGTGCGGATGTGGGCGCCGTCGACGTCGGCGTCGGTCATGATGATGATGCGGTGATACCGGAGCTTGTCCGGGTTGTAGTCTTCCTTGCCGATGCTGGTGCCGAGTGCGGTGATGAGGGTGGCGATTTCCTGGCTGCCGATGACCTTGTCGAACCGCGCGCGTTCGACGTTGAGGATCTTGCCCTTCAGGGGCAGGATCGCCTGGAACTTGCGGTCGCGGCCCTGCTTGGCGGAACCGCCGGCAGAATCGCCCTCGACCAGATACAGCTCGGACAGCGCGGGATCCTTTTCCTGGCAGTCGGCAAGCTTGCCGGGCAGCCCAAGACCGTCCATCACGCCCTTGCGTCGCGTGATTTCACGCGCCTTGCGCGCGGCCTCGCGGGCGCGTGCGGCCTCGACGATCTTGCCGCACAGGAGCTTGGCGTCGGTGGGATTTTCCAGCAGGAACTCGGCGAGCTTCTGGCCGACGATTTCCTGCACAACGGGCTGCACTTCGGACGACACCAGCTTGTCCTTGGTCTGGCTGGAGAACTTGGGCTCGGGCACTTTCACCGACAGCACGCAGGTGAGGCCTTCGCGCATGTCGTCACCGGTGGTTTCGACCTTGGCCTTTTTCGCCAGCTCGTTTTCCTCGATGTACTTGTTCAGCACGCGCGTCATCGCCATGCGCAGGCCGGTGAGGTGGGTGCCGCCGTCGCGCTGCGGGATGTTGTTGGTGAAGCACTGCACCGTTTCCGAATAGCTGTCGTTCCACTGCATGGCGACCTCGACGATCATGCCGTCCTTCTCGCCGACCGCATGGAACACCTTGGGATGCAGCACGGTCTTGACGCGGTTCATGTACTCGACGAAGCCCTTGACGCCGCCGGAATGCGCGAAGTTCTCGCTCTTGCCGTCGCGGTGGTCGATGAGTTCGATCTTGACGCCGTTGTTGAGGAAGGAGAGCTCGCGGATGCGCTTGGCAAGGATGTCGAAGTGATATTCGACATTGCCGAAGATCTCGTCGTCGGCAAGGAAGTGCACTTCGGTGCCACGGCCCTGCGTCTCGCCGACGATGCGCATCGGCGACACCTCGACGCCATTCTGCACCTCGATGACACGGTCGACGACCTTGCCGCGATGGAATTCGAGCGCGTGTTTCTTGCCGTCGCGGCGCACCACGATCTTCATCCACTTCGACAGGCCGTTGACGCAGGATACGCCGACGCCGTGCAGGCCGCCCGACACCTTGTAGCTGTTCTGGTTGAACTTGCCGCCGGCGTGCAGCACGGTCAGCACGATTTCGGCGGCGCTGCGCTTGGGCTCGTGCTTGTCGTCGAGCTTTACGCCGACCGGAATGCCGCGGCCATTATCCGAAATCGAAATCGAATTGTCGGGATGGATGATGACCTTGATGTCGTCGCAGTAGCCGGCGAGCGCCTCGTCGATGGCGTTGTCGAGCACCTCGAACACCATGTGGTGCAGGCCGGTGCCGTCCGACGTGTCGCCGATGTACATGCCGGGGCGCTTGCGCACCGCCTCGAGGCCTTCCAGTTGCTGGATGCTGTCTTCATCGTACCCGCCGTTGGCGGAATCGGGTGTGGCTTTGTCGGACTTCTTGCTCATGCTGTGGCGCCCGCGGGGGCGCATTCCTGTTGGGGTTCGTGTCGATCGTACCGACGGCTCAGATGCGCATCGGCATCACGACGTACTTGAAGCCGGGCTCGCCGGCACTCGTGATGAGCATGCTGCTGTTGGCGTCACCCAGCGACAGGGTGACGGTTTCGCTGGCCGCCGCACCCATGCCTTCGAGCAGGTAATTGACGTTGAAGCCGACATCGAGCGGATCGCCCTGATACTGCACCTCGATTTCGTCGGCCGCTTCTTCCTGTTCGTTGTTGTTGCACACGATGCCGAGCGTGTTCTCGCTGAGCACCAGGCGCACGCCGCGGAATTTCTCATTCGCCAGGATGGCGGCGCGCTGCAGCGCCTGCATCACGCTTTGCCGGTTGCCTTCGAGGCGGCGCGGCTGCTCGGCGGGAATCACGCGCTGATAGTCGGGGAACTTGCCGTCGACGACCTTGGACACGAGTTCCGTGTGCGGCAGGGTGAATGTTACCTGATTCGTGCCGATGCGCAGCTCGACCGGATCGTCGACGTCGCCGAGAAGCTTGTTGAGTTCGAGCACGGTCTTGCGCGGAACGATGATCTCGCGTGCTTCGGCTTCTTCGTCGAGTGCGGTTTCGGCATAGCTCAGGCGGTGGCCGTCGGTGGCCACGACGCGCAGCGCTTTGCCATCGAGCACCAGCAGCATGCCGTTCAGGTAATAGCGGATGTCCTGGCTCGCCATGGCGAACTGCACCAGATGAATCAGGCGACGCAGGGTCTTCTGCGGAAGTCTCAGCGAAGGCCCGAGCCCGGCACCGGTCTCCACGCGCGGATAATCCGCCGCGGGCAGCGTCTGCAGGGTGAAGCGCGACTTGCCGGCGCTCAGCACGACCTGGCTGTCCTTGCTGTCGAGCTTGACGCGCACGCCTTCGGGCAGGGCACGCACGATGTCGAACAGCTTGCGCGCGGCGATGGTGATGGCGAAGTCCTCCCCTCCGGCTTCGACGTCGAGCTGCGTGCTGACCTGTAATTCGAGATCGGTGGCAAGGAAACGGAGTTTGCCGCCCTTGCGCTCGATGAGAATGTTGGAAAGGATGGGCAGAGTCTGGCGCCGTTCGACGACACCCACCACGCTCGAGATGGCTGCCAGCAGTGCGTTGCGTTCGCTTTGTACCAATAGCATTGATCTATACCTGGAAATCGTAATTAAGGGGGCCCGAATCGGTGTACAAGTTCCGTTGTTCTGTCAGATCATGGGCTTGCGTCATTATCGACCTGTGGGTAACCCCGGGGCAAGACGGGAGAGCCGTGGATGGTTCCGGAGGGCACGGCGAGACTTCGCGAGTTGTCCACATTTCGTCCTCAGCCTGTCAGCGTTTGCAGCAACACCAGGTAGTCACGTCCGATGTCGACTTCGCTTTCGCGCAGTTCGGCGACCTTGCGGCAGGCGTGGATGACCGTGGTGTGATCGCGGCCGCCGAAGGACTCGCCGATTTCCGGCAGGCTCTGGTTGGTGAGTTCCTTGGCGAGTGCCATGGCGATCTGGCGCGGCCGCGCGAGGTTGCGGGTGCGCTTCTTCGAATACATGTCGGCGACCTTGATCTTGTAGTAGTCGGCGACGGTTTTCTGGATGTTCTCGATGGAGACGATGCGCGAAGTCGCGGCGATGAGGTCGCGCAGCGCTTCCTTGACGAGTTCCAGCGTGATCGGTTTTTCGTGGAAGCGCGAGAAGGCGATCACGCGTTTCAACGCGCCTTCGAGTTCGCGCACGTTGGAACGCACCTGCTTGGCGATGAAGAAGGCGACGCTTTCCTCCAGACGCACGTTCTCCGCCTGCGCCTTGGCGAGCAGGATGGCGACGCGCATCTCGAGCTCGGGGGGTTCGACCGCTACGGTGAGGCCCCAGGCGAAACGCGATTTCAGCCGGTCGTCCAGACCGGTGATTTCCTTGGGGAAGGTGTCGCAGGTGATGACGATCTGCTTCTTGTTCTCGATGAGAGAGTTGAAGACGTAGAAGAATTCTTCCTGGGTGCGGTCCTTCTTGGCGAGGAACTGGATGTCGTCGACCAGCAGCAGGTCGAGCGACATGTAGCGCCGCTTGAGGTCGTCGAACTGCTTGTTGAGGTAGGCCTTGACCACGTCGTCGACATAGTCGTTGGCGTGGATGTAATTGATGCGCGCGGCCGGGTTGTTCTTCAGCACGTTGTTGCCGATGGCCTGCAGCAGGTGGGTCTTGCCGAGCCCGACGCCGCCGTAGATGAACAGGGGATTGTAGGCGTGGCCGGGGTTCTCGGCGATCTGCAGGGCCGCCGCGCGCGCCAGCTGGTTGGCGCGGCCGGAGACGAAGGTGTCGAAGGTGAACGCCGAGTTGATGCGCAGGCTCGGCTGGGCGGGTGCAACCGCGGCGGCAGCCGGAGCCGGCGCGGGCGCGCCGGGTTTGTGAGGCGCGCGCGGCAGTGCGGGTTTCTTGCCCAGCGCGTAGGTGATGGCGACAGGATGGGAGAAGAATTCCTGCGCCCAGCCGTCGATGTGCTCGGCGAATTTCTCCCGCACCCAGTCCATGACGAAGTGATTGGGCGCGAGAATGCGGACTTCCTCGCCGGCGTGCTCGAACACGAGCGGCTTGATCCAGGTGCTGAACTGCTGCTGGGTCAGGCTGGCGCGAAAGCGCTCTTGGCAGAGATCCCAGAAGGCATTCATCATGTGGCGGCAGACGCGGCGAACGGCTCGAAGGACAAACTCCAATACTACCCCGCTTCGGCCAGGTTATCCACAGGCCGTCCGGTCGCGCTTGACACTGGCGGGGCGGGGCGGGTCTAATAAGCGGTTTTTCAACGGATTTTTTGTTGTTCGCGGCGGGCGTGGCGCTTGGCGTCACCCGGCGCAGCCCCGAGAGGACCATCATGAAACGCACTTATCAGCCTTCCACCATCCGCCGCAAGCGTACGCACGGTTTTCGTGCACGCATGAAAACCAAGGCTGGCCGCGCGGTGATCAACGCCCGTCGCGCCAAAGGCCGCGCCCGTCTCGCGGTCTGAGCGGCGCGCCTCGCCGGCAGGCGGAAGGTGTGCGCCTGCGCGACGCACGCCTGACGCGGCCCGCGGAATTCGCGCGGGTGTTCGCGGAAAACCAGCGCGCCCGCACCGACAGCCTGATCGTTCTGGCGCGTCCCAACGGGCTCGCGCACGCACGCCTGGGTATGGTCATCAGCAAGCGTCTGCTGGCCCGGGCGGTCGACCGCAACCGGGTGCGGCGCTGCGTGCGCGAAACCTTCCGCCTGCTGTTGCCACACTTGCCGGCGTGCGATTTCGTCGTGCGGCTGATCGCGCGTCCGCAGCCGGGCAAGGAAGCACATGATCTGGGACGCACGTTCGAGCGTGCCGGGCAGCGTGCACTGGCGAAGTGGCCGGCGGTTGCGGCGTCTCCCTCCAACTAGACTCAAGCTCGTGTCATGGACAACCAGCGGCTGATCCTCTTCATCGTTTTCTCGTTTTCGCTGCTGCTCTTGTGGGAAGCCTGGCAGGGCAAGCATGCACCGCCACCGGCCGTGCCGGCGGTCACCGCGTCGGGCGAGACTTCCGTGCCCACACCGAGTGTGGCGCCCGCCGCCACGGCACCCGCGGCGGCGAGCGGTCTGGCGCGCGGCGCACGCGCGGAGGTCGAGACCGACGTGCTGCGCGCGACGATCGACGCCAACGGCGGCGACCTGCGTGCGCTGCAGTTGCTGAAGTACCGTGAAACGGAAAACAAACAGCACGTGCTGGGCCTGTTCGAGGATGCGCCGGGACGGCCTTACGTGGCGCAATCGGGTCTGGTGGGCGAGAACCTGCCGACGCATCGCAGCGTGTTCGAACTGCGTCCCGGCACGTATCGGCTGGCGGGCAACGCGGCGCAGGTGGAAGTGCCGCTCGTCTGGCAGGACCCGGCCACGGGCGTGCGCGTCGAGAAAACCTGGGTGTTCCACCGCGGCAGCTATGACGTGGAACTGAAGACGCGGGTGATCAATGGCGGCACGCAACCCGTCGATCTCACGCCGTATTACCAGTTCACGCGCCACAGCCAGGCGCCGCGCGGCGAGTCCTTCTTTCTGCACACCTATACGGGACCGGCCCTGTACACGGCGGCGACGAAATTCCAGAAAGTCGCGTTCAAGGATATCGAAGGGGGCAAGACCGAACACGTGAAGAGCGCCACGGATGGCTGGGTGGGCATGGTGCAGCACCATTTCGTCTCCGCCTGGCTGCCCGAGGCGAAACAGGCACGGGAGTTCTACACGCGCGCGCTCGGCAACGGCCAATACGCCGCGGGCGTGATCGTGCCGGAAGGCCAGCTCGCGCCGGGTCAGGAAAAATCCTTCACCATGTCGCTGTACGCCGGCCCGCAAAGCCAGGCGGTGCTGGAAAAGACGGCGCCCGGCCTCGACCTGGTGCGCGACTATGGCTGGCTGACGCCGGTCGCCTATCCGATTTTCTGGGCGCTGGAAAAGATCGAACGCCTGGTCGGCAACTGGGGCTGGGCGATCATCATCCTCACCATCCTCATCAAGCTGGCGCTGTATCCGCTGTCGGCGGCGGGCTACAAGTCGATGGCGAAGATGAAGAAGCTCACGCCGCGCCTGCAACAGTTGAAGGAGACCTATGGCGATGACCGCGCCAGGCTGCACCAGGCGATGGCGGAGATGTACAAGACCGAGAAGATCAATCCGCTCGGCGGCTGCCTGCCGATCGTGGCGCAGATTCCGGTGTTCATCGCGCTGTACTGGGTGCTGCTGGCGGCGGTGGAAATGCGCGGCGCGCCGTGGATCGGCTGGATCACCGACCTCACAGCGCCGGATCCCTGGTTCATTCTGCCCGTCGTCATGGGGGTGACCTCGATCCTGCAGGTGAAGCTCAATCCGCAGCCGATGGACCCGATGCAGGCGAAGATCATGATGATCATGCCGGTGGCGTTCACCGTGATGTTCGTGTTCTTCCCGGCCGGCCTGGTGCTCTACTGGGTGGTCAACAACATCCTGTCGATTGTGCAGCAGTGGGCGATCAACCGTCAGGTCGAAGGCGGCGCGGCGAAAGCGGCGTGATGGTTGACCGGTAGGCCGGACGTCCCCGTCCGACTTGTCGGGTTGAAACCCGACCTACAGGTTAAACATCACGCGATCTAAACGAGCGTGAGCTCGAACAGCGTGTCGAGTGGCTGCGGGGTGTGCACCCAGTAGCCCTGCACGTAATCCACGCCAATGTCCTTGAGCCACGCGCAGGTCGCTTCGTTGTCGACGTACTCGGCGATGACCTTGAGGCCGAGTGCGTGCGCGACGTCGACCATCGACGCGGTGAGTGCCTGGTCGGTGGGATTGTCGAGCAGGTTGCGGATGTAGATACCGTCGATCTTCAGATAGTCCAGCGGCAGGCGGCGCAGATAGCCGTAGGAACTGTAGCCGCTGCCAAAGTCGTCGAGCGCGGTACGGCAACCCATCTGGCGCAGGCGGCGCAGTGAGGCGACGGCGGTGTCGAGGTTGCCGATGGCGACCGTTTCCGTCACTTCGAAGATCAGCCGGTCGGCAAGGTGCGCATGTTCCGCGAGCACCTCCAGCATGGCGTCGACATGCGCGGTGTCGACCAGGCTCTGCCCCGAGAGGTTGACCGAAAGACCGCTGAGCCGGGCGAGCGCGCTGCCATGGCTTTCCATCCACGTGAGCGCCGAGCGCAGCACCCAGGCGTCGAGATGATGGATTTGGCCGCTGTGTTCGGCCATGACCACGAAGCTCTGTGGCGTGTGCGGCGGTTCGAGGTCGTCGCGGATGCCGAGAAGGATCTCGTAGTGGGGCAGCGCGTCGTCGGCGCACGGGCGAATCTGCTGGGCGCGCAGGAAGAGTGCGTCGAAGGGTAGCGGTTCGGTACGGGGGGCCGGCGTGGGGACGCTGGCGAGGCGGGTGGTATCGAAATTGTTCGATGTGCGCGCGCTGATGCATGCCTGGTTGACCTGGCGCAGCACATCCGCAGGCTGGGCCATGTGGACGCCGGCGATGATGGGTACCACCGTGCCACGCATCTTCCAGTCGGGATGCAGGGATTCCATGTTGGCCTGCAGGCGGGCGAGGCGTTCGCCGAGCCGTTGCGGCCACTGCGGACGGAAAATGGCAAGGAAGGAGATGTCGTTGAGGCGGCCACACTGCTCGCCCGTCTCGAGTGCGGCGTGCAGCGTCTCGCCGGTGCGCTGGCGCATGACGGCGAGGCCGTCCTCGTCGAGTTCGGTGTGACCGAGCCTGAGGGACGGCATCTCGATGAGGGCGCAATAGGGCGGCGGCTCGCTGGCCGGATGGGCGAGGATGCGCGTCAGTTCGTCGATGAGCGCGCTGCGGTTGAGGCAGCCGGTGCTGGTGTCCTGCCAGGTCGCCGCATGAATGGCATCGAGGCTGGCGGTGAGGGCCGCGCTGGCGGTGCGCTCGAGGAAAGGCAAGGCGAAGTCGGCGGTACCTTCGATGCGACCCTGGTCGAGGGCGTCCTGCAGTTCGTCGGCCGACAGTTCCAGAAGCTGCGTGGCAGAGCGGTTGAGCAGCGCCCAGCGCGTGGCGAATCGCCCGAGAATCTCGTGCGGTATCGCCTGGTTGTCTCCGCGCACGATGCACCAGCCCGAAGCGAAGGGAGACGGCACGTCGTCGCTGCTGCCGAGCGCGTGCAGCCGCGCACTGCGGCGCGTGTCGCGCTCGTGACGGAAGCGCATGCCGATTTCCTCGAGGAGCACGTTGGCTTGCGGCAGGGCGTCGTCGGGACGCTCCTGGCCGAGCAGCCATTGCAGCGCGAGGCTGGCGGCCTGGTGATAGGCCGGATCGAGGAACTGGCCGCGGTCGTCGGCGCCGAGATGGAGGGCATCGAGCGCGTTGACGAGCCCCCATACGGGATGCGCGGGCTGTGCCTGGTAGGTCAGACCATTGAGCGTGTATTCGAGCAGCAGTCCCTGTGCCTGCAGCATGAGCGCGCGTACCTGTGAGGCGGCACCGAGTTTTTCCGGGCCCGGGTCGATGGGCGGCGGCTGGCGCAGTTGCGCGAGCAGGTCCTCGACCGCCGCAACGTCGAGGCCGGGCAGCGTGGGGGCCGTCTGCAGCAGGGAAAGCTGGACGGGTTCGTGCTCCGCGGGCGGCGCCAGGACCTGCGCCGGCAGAAAGCGGCTGAGGATGCGGTCGCGTGCGAGCAGGCCGGGGACCGGGGCACTTGCCGCGGCGGAGTCCGGGAAGGCAAGGGCGCTGGCGTCGCCAGGCAGGCTGACAAGGTTGCCGAGATTTTCGGTGAGACGCGAGACGAGGGCGGCCAGCGCTTCGACCTGCGCCGCGCTGGCGCCGGGCGTGGGCGCCTGCTCGGCGGTGGCGTGCAACCATTCGGTGAGACTGCCGCTGGTCGCGGCCGCCGGCGCGTTGTGCGGCATGACCTGGGCGAGGTGCTGCAGCATGGCATCGTACAGCGCGGCGGCATGCGCGGCGAACGCCTGCGCCATGTGCGTGTAGCACACCGTGCGCGTGTCGGCATCGAGGCCGAGCGGCATGATGAGGTCGGCCAGGACATCGAGCACGGCCTCGGCACTGTAGGGGTGCAGCGCCGGCCGCTGGCCGGCCTTTTGCAGGGCGGCGTACTGCCGGTTGAACGTGGCAGGCAGTGGCTGCAGCGCCTCGGTGACGGCGTGGGCGATGCCGCTGCGCCGGATCCAGTCGTCGACCCGCGACATGTCGACCAGTTCGAGGCTCTCGCTCTGGGGAGTGTGCTGCCTGTCCGAATAGCTGTCGCGCAATTCCGGATACATGGGATAGGCGCGGGTGAACTGACGCACCAGGTCGGAGCGCAACCGGCCGAGCGCGTGTTTTGCGGCATCCAGATGCCGCTCGGGCAGCGTGCCCGGGGTGGATTCGAGCGACTGGTAGAAGGTGTCGACGACGGCGCGCATGCCTTCCATGAAGCGCGCGTGGCAGGTCTGCTGCGTTTGCAGGATTGCCAGGCGCGCGGCGAGCGGGGGTGCATCCTCGCGGTTGACCGCGTGCAGGGCCGCGAGGACGGGCGGCGGCGCCTCGCGCACCGACAGCAGGACGCGTGTGTTCTGCTGGTGAATGATCCGGCAGGGGCAGGTGTGATGCCGGCCGCCCCACTCGAAATCCAGGCGCACTGCGCTGCCGGTGGCCGGGGTGTGCGCGGGCTCGCGCAGGAGATCGAAGGCGAGACCGCGTTCGGAGAGTGAGGCGATGGTGCCGAAACTGGGCGCCTGCCCGGCGAACTGGAGGACCGCCGGCAGCTGGATCGAGCGGGGCGCGAAGGAGACGTGCTCGGTGGCGGACGCGTCAGGATCGGACATTGGTACGAAATGGCCTTGAATCAATCCGGATTATCGGAGCAAATCGCGGAAAACTGAAACCGGCCCGCGGTTGCGGAGGCCTGTCGGGAAGGGACACAGGACGGACCGGCGCAGCCCGGCGCGATGTGTGCGTGCGGGCACGCTAGAATGGGGGCTTCCTGACCAGGCCGTAGCGCCGGCCCGCTTTCCCGCCGTCATGACGCGTACCGCCCCGCCCCGCAACGATCCCATCGCCGCCATCGCCACCGCATCGGGGCGCGGCGGCGTCGGCGTGGTGCGGATTTCCGCCGCCGACGTCACGGTCTTCGTGGACGGACTGCTCGGCCGGCCGCTCGCGCCGCGTCACGCGACTTATGCGCGCTTTCGCGCGGCGGACGGCAGTGCGCTCGACGAGGGCATCGCGCTGTATTTTCCCGCGCCACACTCGTTCACCGGCGAGGCGGTGCTCGAATTGCAGGGCCACGGCGGGCCGGTGGTGCTCGATCTGGTGCTGCGGCGCTGCGTGGAACTTGGCGCGCGTCTTGCCGGGCCGGGCGAATTCTCGCGGCGCGCCTTTCTCAACGGCAAGCTCGATCTGGCGCAGGCCGAAGCGGTGGCCGATCTCGTCGACGCCGCATCCGCCGAGGCCGCGCGTTCGGCGCTGCGTTCGCTGTCGGGTGCGTTTTCCGCGCGCATCCACGAGCTGGTCGAGGGCCTGACGCGGCTGCGCGTGCTGGTCGAGGCAACGCTCGATTTTCCCGAGGAGGAAATCGATTTTCTGCGCCAGGCCGACGCCTTCGGCCAGCTCGATACGCTCGATGCCGGCCTTGCCGCGGTGCGCGCGCAGGCGCGCCAGGGCGCGCTGTTGCGCGAGGGCCTCACGGTGGTGCTGATCGGCCAGCCCAACGTCGGCAAGTCGAGTCTTTTGAACCAGCTCGCCGGCTTCGAGGCGGCGATCGTCACCGAGGTCGCCGGCACCACGCGCGACACCGTGCGCGAGGCGATCCAGATTCACGGCGTGCCCGTGCACGTCATCGACACCGCGGGCCTGCGCGATACGGAGGATGCGGTCGAGCGGCTTGGCATCGCGCGCACCTGGGCGGCGCTGGAAAAGGCCGATGTCGCGCTGCTCCTGGTCGACGCCGCGCACGGCATAGGCGCAGCCGAGGCGGCGATTCTCGCGCGTCTGCCGGCAATCGCGCGCCTGACGGTGCACAACAAGATCGACGTGACGGGTGAGACGCCGCGCGTCGCGGGCGACGAAATCTGGCTTTCCGCGCGCACCGGGGCGGGCGTCGAGCTGCTGCGCGAGCACCTGCTCGCGCTGGCCGGCTGGCAGGCGGCGGGTGAGGGCGCGTTCATGGCGCGCGCGCGCCACCTCGACGCACTGGCGCGCGCCGCGCGCCACCTCGGCGCGGCGCGTGAGGCAGCGTGGCAACTCGAACTGTTTGCCGAGGAGCTGCGCCTGGCACAGACGGCGCTGTCCGGGATCACGGGCGAATTCACGGCCGACGATCTTCTGGGCGAGATTTTCGGTTCGTTTTGCATAGGAAAGTAAATGCTCACTTGGTCTGGCATCTTCAAGGAACTGCGGCAGTATCGCGCGCGGCTGGTGCTGGCGAACGTGCTGGCGCTGCTCGCCGTGGTCGCGGCGGTGCCGGTGCCGCTGCTGTTGCCGCTGATGGTCGACGAGGTGCTGCTCGACCGCCCGGGGACCATGGTGGCGACGATCGGACCGTGGTTTCCGGCAGGCTGGCACGGACCGGTACTGTTCATCGGCGTGGCGCTGGTGCTGACGCTGGCGTTGCGCCTCGCCGCAATCGTGCTCAACGTGTGGCAGGTCCGCACCTTTTCGCTGCTGGCGAAGGACGTGGTGTATCGCATCCGGGTGCGCATGCTGAACCGCCTGTCGAAGATCGCGTTGTCGCAGTTCGAGACGGTGGGTGCGGGGCGGGTGACCTCGCATTTCGTCACCGATCTCAACGCCGTCGACGGCTTCCTTGGCGCGTCGATTTCCGGTTTCATCGTCTCGGTGCTGACGCTCGTCGGCGTGGCGGTGGTGCTGTTCTGGATGCACTGGCAACTGGCGCTGCTGATCCTGCTGTTGAATCCGGTGGTCATCCTGTTCTCGACCAAGCTCGGCAAGCGCGTCAAGGATCTGAAGAAATTCGAGAACCGCGCGTTCGAAGTGTTCCAGGATGCGCTGGGGGAGACGCTCGATGCGCTGACGCAGATCCGCGCGATGAACCGCGAGAAGCATTATCTGGCGCGCCTCACCGACCGAGCGGCGGACATCCGTTCGCACGCCGCGACCTTCGCGTGGAAGTCGGATGCGCTGAACCGCGTGTCGTTTCTCGTCTTCGTGGCGGGTTTCGACGCCTTTCGCGCGGTGGCGATGCTGATGGTGGTGTTCTCCGATCTCACGATCGGCCAGATGTTCGCGGTGTTCGGCTACCTGTGGTTCATGATGACTCCGGTGCAGGAACTGGTGAACATGCAATACGCCTGGTTCGCCGCGCAGGGTGCCCTGGGCCGCATCAACGCGCTATTGGGCATGAAGGACGAACCGCAGTACGCGGCGCGGCAGGATCCTTTCGCCGGCGACACCACGGTCGGCATCCGGCTCGAACACGTGAGCTTTGCCTACGACGAGGGCGAGACGGTGCTCGACGATGTCAGCCTCGACATCGCGCCGGGCGAGAAGGTGGCGCTGGTGGGGGCCTCGGGCGGCGGCAAGTCGACCCTGGTGCAGGTGCTGCTGGGCCTGTATCCGGTGAAGGCGGGGTGCGTGTGCTATGGCGAGGTGCCGGTGAACGAGATCGGCTGGGAAGTCGTGCGCGAACACGTCGGCGTGGTGCTGCAGCATCCGGTGCTGTTCAACGACAGCGTGCGCGCCAACCTCACGCTCGGGCGCGATGTCGATGACGCCACGCTGTGGCAGGCGCTGGACATCGCGCAGTTGCGCGAGGTCATCGCCGAACTGCCGCACGGCCTGGATACGGTGGTGGGACGGCAGGGGGTGCGCCTGTCGGGCGGGCAGCGGCAACGCCTGGCGGTGGCGCGCATGATCGTCGCGCGGCCGCAGATCGTCATCCTCGACGAGGCGACCTCCGCGCTCGACACCGCCACCGAGCGCCAGTTGCACGAAGCGATGCGTACCTTCCTTGCCGGACGCACCACGCTCATCATCGCGCACCGTCTGTCCGCGGTGCGCCAGGCCGACCGCATCCTGGTGTTCGAGAACGGCCGGGTGGTGGAGGAGGGCGGGCACCGCGAGCTGATCGAGAAGGGCGGCCTGTACCACAAGCTCTATCACCAGGCCTGAGCGGGAAAAATAAATCGGGCCATAACAGGATTTTCTGATATAGTGCAGCGCGTTGTGTTTGCAGCAGCAGGCCAGGCCCTCCTTGCAGGGCGCATTCAGCCTCGGGACTGTTTCCACAGCCCCATCGTCCCTGACCCCTCTTTGTGCCGCGGTTGCATGTGCGGCGACAAGTCCTGCGGTTGGCGCCGATGTTTTCGACGCGGCCGGACTCTTCCGATCGTATTTGCAATGACCGCTTGCCCACGGGGCGAGGTCGACGGCGCTGTCACGCGCCCTGAAAAAGGTTTGCCATGAATTTCTCCGAACTGGGACTCGATCCCCTCATGCTCCAATCCGTGCTGGAAGCCGGTTACGCAAGCGCCACGCCGGTGCAGGTGCAGGCGATTCCCGCCGCGCTGACCGGCCGCGACCTTCTGGTGTCCTCGCACACCGGCAGCGGCAAGACCGCGGCCTTCCTGTTGCCCTCGATCCAGCGCCTGCTCGCTGAACCGAAGGCGAAAAGCATCGGCCCGCGCGTGCTGGTGCTGACGCCGACGCGCGAACTGGCGCTGCAGGTGGAAAAGTCCGCCATGAAATACGGCCAGGCGCTGCGCCGCTTCCGCACCGCCTGCCTGGTCGGCGGCGCGCCCTATGGCTTGCAGCTGAAGCGCCTGTCGACCCCGGTCGACGTGGTGGTGGCGACGCCGGGCCGCCTCATCGACCATCTGGAGCGCGGCAAGATCGACTTCTCGCGCCTGGAAGTGTTGGTGCTGGACGAGGCCGACCGCATGCTCGACATGGGCTTCGTCGACGACATCCATGCCATTGCCGCGCGCTGCCCGGCCGAGCGCCAGACCCTGCTGTTCTCCGCCACGCTCGATGGCGTGGTCGGCAATCTCGCGCGCGAACTGACGCGCGACGCCGAGCGCATCGAAATCGAGGCCGCGCCGAAGCAGGAAGCCAAGATCGAACAGCGCCTGCTGTTCGCCGACAACATGGACCACAAGACGCGCCTGCTCGATGCGCTGCTGCGCGATGTCGAGCTGACCCAGGCCATCGTCTTCGCTGCCACCAAGAAGAGCGCGGAGGAGATTTCCGACCTGCTGGCCGACAGCGGTTTCGCCGCCGACTCGCTGCATGGCGACATGCAGCAAGGGCAGCGCAATCGTGCGCTGCAGCGCTTGCGTGACGGCCGCACCCGCGTGCTGGTGGCGACCGACGTCGCCGCGCGCGGCATCGACGTCGCCGGCATCAGCCACGTCATCAACTTCGACCTGCCGCGCCAGGCCGAGGACTACGTCCACCGCATCGGCCGCACCGGCCGGGCCGGGCGCACCGGCATCGCGGTGAGCCTGGTCGGCATGCGCGAAGGCGGCCTGGTGCGCGCCATCGAGCGCTACACCGGCAACCGCATCGAGGTGCATACGCTACCAGGCCTGGAGCCGACGCAGAAACCGGCCTCGGCGCGTCCGGCGTCGAACCGGCCGCGCGGCCATGGCGGCCCGCGTGGGGGCTCCGGCGAAAAACGCAGCTGGAACAACGAGCCGCGCAGCTATGGCGACCGCCCGGCACGTGGCGAGGGGCGCGACAATCGCGACCGCGGCTATCGCGCCGACGCCCGCCCCGCGCGTGGCGACGCTCCCCGCGGCAAGCGCTTCGAGCAGGCGATGCGCGGTCCGTCCGACGTGCCGCGCATGACCGAGGACCGCCCGGAGGGTTTTCGCGGAGGTGCCGAAATCAACGGCAACAGCGTGGAATACTGGGAAAAGCGCGAGCGCGAGGCGAAGGCCAAGGCGGCACGCAACTCCGCTCCCCGCGGTCACGCCGCCCCCCGTGCCGGTCAGGCGCGCAGCTATGGCAACGAGGGCCGCCCCGCTGGCGCGCGGGGCGGGGTGCGCGGCCGCTTCAAGGGCTGATCCGCCATCACCCCACCTGATGTTTCACGTGAAACCTCGCGCCAGGCCCCCAAGCGATGGGGGCTTTTTGCTGGTGCGTCTACGGCTTGAAGCGCAGGCTCGCGAGCATGGCCTCGAAGTCCGCCAGCCCGCGCTGGAAATACACGATGGCGGGGGCCTCGTACAGCAGCGACAGGCGTCCGCGCGCGTCGACCCGGGCGACCATGAGCCGCTCGATCGGCAGGCCGCGCTCGTTCCTGTAGCGCACGTGCACGCGCACCGCCGGCTTGCCGTCCAGCAGCGCCGGTGCATTGGCCAGCACCTGGAGGTCGGCGGTGGCTTCGTTGCGGCGCCATTCGGCGAGGGCGAGCTCACCCAGTTCGTGCGGCAGCATGTCGGGCGTGGTGGTGCGCTGGGTGCGCGGCAGCTTGCGGTCGTGTGGCTGGCGGTTGACGACGATGTAATTGAGCGCGGGGCCGTCGCGGGTGACGAACACATCGTTGCTGTCTGCGGTGCGCCGGACCCAGCCTGCGGGCAGCGTGAGGGTGTAGTCGTCGCGCTTCGCCGCGCTGCGGTCGGCAGGGTCGATGCGCTGCCACGGCGCGCAGGCAGCCAGGCCGGCGACGAGGAAGGCGACGACAAGGACGCGGGACAGGGTCATGGCGCGGCGGGGGCGGGATGCTCCAGCGCCGTCAGGTAGGTTTCGATGTGGGCGCGGTCGGCCGCGGCGGGGGCGAGTTCGAGGTAACGGCGCAGGCGCATCACGGCGAGTGCCGCTTCGTTGCGCTTGTAGTGCAGAAGGCCGAGGGCGCGATGCGCCGGCGCGAACTGCGGCGCGGTTTCGACACAGGCGAGGTATTCCCGCTCGGCACGCTCGATGTCGCCGCCCTCGCCGCGCAGACGGTAGGCTTCGCCGAGATGGTAGGCGGCTTGCGGAGGGTATTCGCGGCGGCGCGCGGGGTCGCCGAGGACGAGGATGACCTGCCTGTAGCGGTAGGCGGCGAGATCGGTGTCGAGCACCGCCAGGCGTAGCGCGGCCGTGGTCTCGACGAAGCGCTCGTGGGCCACCTCGCCGTTGGCGGCGTCGCGGGCGAGTTCGCTGAAGTTGTCGATGCGTTCCTGCAGCCGCGGGTGGCTGGCGAAGAAGAAGGGTTCCTTGATCTCGCCGGCCTTGACTTCGGCCTGCAGGTGCTCGAAGGTGCGGATGGATTCGCGCGCCGAGTAGCCGGCGGCGACCAGACGCTGGTAGCCGACGGCGTCGGCCTCGCGTTCGTGCTCGCGCGAATAGCCGAACATCGACGACAGCGCGAGCAGGTCGCCGACCATCGGCACGCCGAGCATGCCGACCACCATGGCGAAGGCGGCGGCGTTGCGCACACGTTCCGCCTGCTGCAGCGAATGGCGGTGGGTGAAATGCGCGCCCTCGTGCGCCAGCACGGTGGCGAGCTGGGCCTCGTTCTCGAACCGCGCCACCAGGCCGGCGTTGACGTAGAGGCTGCCGTTGGGCAGGGCGAAGGCGTTGATGTGGGGGGCGTTGAGGAGGCGCACCGTCAGGCGGCCACGGAATTCCGGATACAGGCGATCGAGGATGCCCTGAAAATAAGCCGTGAGGGCCGGATCGGTGTTCACCTTGCCGGCGCGCACGAGCGCCCGGTCGAACTCGTCGGCTTCCTGCCACAGGTTCTTCTCGGCGGTGGCGAGCTCGCGGGTGTCCTCGACGTGGGTCCAGGGCGCGACCTCGTCGGCGTGCGCGGGACAGGCGAGGACACCGGCCAGCAGCAGGATGGTGGCGCGTTTCATCGGGGGCCCGGCCAGGTCTGGTACAGTGCGTGCATCAGGTCGTCGACGTCGGCGGCGTCGCGCGTGTCGATGCGGCTGCTCGAATCGAAGCTCATCCACTGCACGTCGCCTGTGTGCAGGTCGACGATGCCTGCGGTGATGAAGGATTGCCCCAGCGGCATGATGAGACCGAGCGCGAGACCGGCGATGAACGCCGCCTTGCGCCCGCCCGAGGAGATGAAATCGGAGCCGAGCACGATGAGCGCGGCGTCCGCGCCGGTGCGTTCGCGCAGGAAGGCGAGACCGGGGCCCAGCGTGTAATCGAACTCGTTTTTCTTGTGCGCCCAGGCGGACTGCTCGCCACGACCGTAGACGAACACCGATTGCGCGACGCGGTCATACAGGCCGATGTGGGCCTCGAGCTGTTCGGCTTCATCGGCAGCGAGCGGCGGCACGGGCACCAGCTCGAACAGCCCGTCGGTCTCTGCGATGCGCCGGGCGGCGCCGCCGAGGTTGTCGCGGGCAAGCGCTTCCCAGTCCGCCATGCGGGTTGGCACGCCGCCCGCCGACAGCTCGAACACGAACACCTGTGGCGGCAGCAGCACGACTTTTTTCGGGCGGCTGTCGAGGTTGTGCTGCATGGCGGGGTTGGTGGCGCTCATGGCGGCCAGCGCCGGACTTGCCAGGACACTTGCCGCCCACCACACTGCAACGACGAACACGCGCACCATGCAAAACTCCGGAAAGGGGCTTCACCCTATGGCAAAGGACAGCACCGGTCAACCGTCCGCCGCACCCGACTGGCGCTGGGTCGGCGAGCGCGGCCTGCGGGTGCCGACCGGGGCGGCGACGCTGGCGCGCTTCGATGCGTTGCTGGCGTGCGAATTTGCGGAAATAGAGGACATTATCCCCGCAGATGGCAGCCTGTTGCTGATCTTGCGGCGCGGTGCGGCGCTCTCGCCGGGGTTGTGCGCGGCGCTGCAAGCCCCGCTGCCGGGGGCTGCGGCGCGTGGTGACACGCTGCACGAGATCGCGGTCGCGTACGGTGGGGCGGCGGGGCCGGATCTGCCGGCGCTGGCGCGGCAAGCCCGGCTCGCGGTGGATGACTATATAGACAGCCACGCGGCGGCGATCTACACGGTCGCCTTCCTCGGCTTTCAGCCGGGCTTTCCCTACCTGCGGGGCCTGCCGTCCGCGTTGCACGCGCGCCGGCGCGCCTCGCCGCGGGTTCGCGTGCCCGCCGGCAGCGTGGCGGTCGGCGGCGTCTACGCCGGGATCTATCCCGCCCCAGGCCCGGGCGGCTGGCAGTTGATCGGCCACACCGACAGCGTGTTGTTCGACGCGGCGCGCGACGCGCCCGCATTGCTGCGTCCGGGCGACCACGTGCGCTTCGTCCCGAGATGATCGAAGTCCTGCAAGCGGGATTGTGCGACCTGGTGATGGATCGCGGGCGTCCGGGGCAGGGCGCGCTCGGCGTTCCCGCAGGCGGGGCGGCCGACCCGGAGGCACTCGCCGCCGCCAACCTGCTCGTCGGCAACGACGCCGGCGCGGCGGGGCTGGAAATCGTGCAGCGCGGCCCCATTCTGCGTTTTCCGCGCGGTGCGGTGGTCGCGCTCACCGGGGCGTCCTTCGCCGCGCGGCGCAGCAGCGGCGCGCCGGTGGCGTGGAACGAGACGCTGCTATTGGCGGCGGGGGAAACCCTGCACCTCGACCATGCACGCCACGGCTGTCGCTGCTGGCTCGCCGTGCGGGGTGGCGTCGCGGTGGCGCTCGTGCTGGGCAGCCGCAGTACTTTTTTGCCCGGTGCGTTCGGCGGGTATGCAGGGCGGGCATTGCGGACGGGTGATCACCTGGTGCTCGACGTGGCGGCGCGGGAGGTACGGCTGCGCCGTGGACGCCCGCCGCTGCGGGACGCGACGGCGCCCTTGCGGGTGGTGGCGGGGCCCCAGGCCGGGCAATTCGACGACGCGGGGCTGGCGGCGTTCTTTGGCGGCGCCTATCGCGTCGAGGCGGCGTCGGACCGACGGGGCGTGCGCCTGGGCGGGCCGGCCGCGAGCCATGTGCGGGGCGAGCTGCCGTCGCAGGGCGTGCTGCCTGGTGCGATCCAGGTGCCGCCCGACGGCCAGCCGATCATTCTGGGCTGGGACGGTCCGGTGACCGGCGGCTATCCGGCGATCGCCACGGTGATCGGCGCCGACTGGCCAAGGTTGGCGCAACTGCGGCCGGGAGATGTCGTGCGCTTCGCGACCATCGGGGTGGAGGGCGCGCGGGAGCTGGCACTGGAAGAATGGGACATTCGGGAGCTGGGATGATCGAACTCAACGCCGACATCGGCGAAGGCTGTGACGATGCGGCGCTCATGCCCTATCTGGGGCGGGTGTCCATTGCCTGCGGGGGTCACACCGGCGATGCCGCGAGCATGGCCGCAGCGCTGCGCCTGGCTGCCGAATATGGGGTGGCGGCGGGCGCGCACCCCGCTTATCCCGACCGCGCGCATTTCGGCCGCCGCGCGCTGGTGGCGAGTGCCGACGAAATTGCCGGCTGGGTGAGGCAACAGACCGAAGCGCTCGCCGAGGCGGCGGCGCGGCTGGGAATGCGCCTGGCCCATGTGAAGCCGCACGGGGCGCTGTACAATGTCGCAGCGACAGACGGTGAGGTGGCGCAGGCGATCGCGCACGCGGTCGCCGCAGTCGATGCCAGCCTGATCCTGATCGGCCTTGCCGGCTCGCAGCTGCCGGCGGCCGGGCGCGCCGCCGGCCTCGCCGTGCTCGAGGAGGGCTTCGCCGACCGGCGCTATCGACCCGACGGCCGGCTGGTTTCACGTGAAACACCGGGTGCCGTGCTCACCGATCCCGCCGCGGCTGCGGCCCAGGCGCTGCGCCTCGCGAGGCGCCAGCCAGTGGACACCCAGCCGGCCGGTGGCGTGAGCATCGCCGCCGACACCCTGTGCCTGCACGGCGACACGGCCGGCGCGCTGCACATCGCCCGCGCCGTCCACGCCGCGCTGAACTCCGCATGCTTACCTTGACCCTTAACCGCTCACCGCTCACCGCTTACCGCTAACCTCCAGCCCCTAGCCTCGCCATGCCGATCCTCAACCTCGACCGTCTCGAACTCGCCTACGGCCACCATCCGCTGCTCGACGGCGCTTCCCTGGTGATCGAGCCGGGCGAGCGCATCGGGCTGATCGGCCGCAACGGCACCGGCAAGTCGAGCCTGCTGAAGATCATCGCCGGCGTGGCGCAGCCGGACGCCGGCGAGGTATGGCGCGCGCCCGGCCTGCGGCTCGCCTACGTGCCGCAGGAACCGCAGTTCCAGCCGGGCCACAGCGTGTTCGCGGCGGTCGCCGAGGGGGTCGGGGCGGCGCAGCGCCTGCTGGCCGACTACCATGCCGCGGCGCATGCGGTGGCGGAGGGCGATACCGCGGCGCTTGCCGAGCTGGAGCGTCTGTCGCACGAGCTGGAAGCGGCCGACGCCTGGCGCCTCAACAGCCGCGTCGAGGAAACGCTGCAACGCCTGAACCTGGACGCCGACCGGGCGGTCGACACCCTGTCGGGCGGACTGAAGAAGCGGGTCGCGCTGGCGCGCGCGCTCGTCGCCGAGCCGGAACTGCTGCTGCTCGACGAGCCGACCAACCATCTCGATTTTTCCGCCATCGAATGGCTGGAAGCGCTGCTCAATGATTACCGCGGCGCGCTGGTGTTCATCACCCACGACCGGCGCTTCCTCGATAATGTCGCCAATCGCATCATCGAGCTCGATCGCGGCGTGTTGCGCGAATATCAGGGCAACTTCAGCGCCTATCAAAGCAAGAAGGCCGAGCAGCTCGAAGTCGAGGCGGTGCACGCACGCAAGTTCGACAAGTTCTGGCGCCAGGAGGAAGCGTGGATCCGCAAGGGGGTCGAGGCGCGCCGCACGCGCAACGAGGGCCGGGTGCGCCGGCTGGAGGCCTTGCGCCGTACCCGCGAGGCGCGTATCGCGCATCAGGGGCAGGTCGGTTTCCAGCTCGACGCCGGCGAGCGTTCCGGCAAGGTGGTCGCCGAACTGGATCATGTCAGCTACGGTTTTGGCGATCGCGTATTGATCCGCGACTTTTCCACCACCATCCTGCGCGGCGACAAGCTGGGCCTCCTGGGCCCCAACGGTTGCGGCAAGACCACGCTGATCCGTCTCATCCTCGGCGAGCTCGAGCCGCGGGCGGGCTTGATCAAGCAGGGCACCAGGCTCGAGGTCGCCTATTTCGACCAGCTCCGCAATCAGCTCGACGACAGCGCGACGCTGATCGACACCATCGCGCCGGGCTCCGATTACGTCGAGATCGGCGGGCAGAAGAAGCACGTCATCAGCTATCTGGAAGAATTCCTTTTTCCCGCCGAACGCGCGCGCGCCAAGGTCGCGGCGCTCTCAGGGGGCGAGCGCAACCGGCTGCTGCTCGCGCGCCTGTTCGCGCGGCCCGCCAACCTGCTGGTGCTGGACGAGCCGACCAACGATCTGGACATCGACACGCTCGAACTGCTGGAGCAGTTGCTGCAGGACTACCCCGGCACGGTGATCCTCGTATCGCACGACCGCGCCTTTCTCGACAACGTCGTCACCCAGTCGATCGTGTTCGAGGGGGAGGGGCGGCTGACCGAGGTCGTCGGCGGTTATGCCGACTGGCTGGCGTGGCGCGCGCAACGGGAGGCGGAAGCGGCGACGCCCGCGGCGAAAACGGCGGGGAAGCCGGCGCCCGCGCGGGCGTCGACGCCGAAGGCGGGCCTGAGCTACAAGGAGGCACGCGAACTGGAGGCGCTGCCGGTACGCATCGAGGCACTGGAGGCCGAGCAGGCGCAGATCGCGGAACAGCTCGCCGACCCCGCCTTGTACCAGCGCGACCCGCAGGCGGCGACGGCGCTGCACGCTCGCACGGAAGCCATCGAGGCTGAACTCCTCGACGCGCTGGCGCGCTGGGAGACGCTGGAAACCCGGCAGGCGGCGGGGGCCTGAGCCGTTTCACGTGAAACACCGCGCACGAGCGGGTAGAATGCCGCCATGAATTTCCCCGAGTCCTTCGATGTCATCGTCGTCGGTGGCGGCCACGCCGGCACCGAAGCCGCGCTCGCCGCCGCGCGCATGGGTGCGCGCACGCTGCTGCTGACGCACAACATCGACACGCTCGGCGCGATGTCGTGCAATCCGTCGATCGGCGGCATCGGCAAGGGGCATCTGGTGAAGGAGGTCGATGCGCTGGGCGGGGCGATGGCGCTGGTGACGGACGAAGCCGGCATCCAGTTCCGCACGCTCAATTCGTCCAAGGGTCCGGCGGTGCGCGCCACCCGCGCCCAGGCCGACCGCGCGCTGTACAAGGCGGCGATCCGCCACCGCCTGGAAAACCAGCAACACCTCACGATCTTCCAGCAGGCGGTCGACGACCTGCTGCTGCAAGGCGAGCGCGTCGTCGGGGTGAGGACGCAACTCGGCATCGTGTTTTCCGCGCGCGCGGTGGTGCTGACCGCGGGCACCTTCCTCGCCGGCCGGGTGCACGTCGGGCTGGAAAACTTCCAGGCCGGGCGCATGGGCGATCCGCCCGCGGTGTCGCTCGCCGCGCGCCTGCGCGAACTGAACCTGCCCGTCGGGCGGCTGAAGACCGGCACCCCGCCGCGCATCGACGGGCGCAGCATCGACTACGGGCGCACCCAGGCGCAGCCGGGCGACGACCCCGCGCCGGTGTTTTCCTTCATGGGTGACGCGGCGTTGCACCCCGCGCAGCGTCCGTGCTGGATCACCCACACCACGGCCGAGACGCATGCGCTCATCCGCGCGGGGCTGGACCGCTCGCCCATGTACACCGGAGTCATCGAGGGCGTCGGGCCGCGCTATTGTCCGTCGATCGAGGACAAGGTCGTGCGCTTCGCCGACAAGGCCTCGCATCAGATCTTCCTCGAACCCGAGGGACTGGATACCCACGAGATCTACCCCAACGGCATCTCGACCTCGCTGCCCTTCGACGTGCAGCTCGCCGTGGTACGCTCGATTCCGGGGCTGGAGCGCGCCTACATCCTGCGCCCCGGCTACGCCATCGAATACGACTACTACGACCCGCGCAACCTGAAGGCTTCGCTGGAAACCAAGTCGATCGCCGGATTGTTCTTCGCCGGCCAGATCAACGGCACCACCGGCTACGAAGAGGCCGCCGCGCAAGGGCTGCTCGCCGGCATCAACGCCGCCTTGCAGGTACAGGAGCGCGACGCCTGGAGCCCCGGGCGCCATGAAGCGTATCTCGGCGTGCTGGTCGACGACCTCGTCACGCGCGGCGTGTCGGAACCCTACCGCATGTTCACCAGCCGCGCCGAATACCGCCTGCAACTGCGCGAGGACAACGCCGACATGCGCCTGACCGAAGCCGGGCGCACGCTCGGTGTGGTCGACGACACGCGCTGGGAGGCATTCAACCGCAAGCGCGACGCGGTTTCACGTGAAACCGAACGCCTGAAGTCGACCTGGGTCAACCCGGCCATCCTGCCGGCTGCCGAGGCCACGCGTCTCATCGGCCAGCCGATCGAGCGCGAGTACAGCCTGTTCGATCTGCTGCGCCGGCCGCATCTGGATTATGCACGGATTCTCGCGCTGCCCGGAGGCGGGGTTGGCGTTGCCGATGCGCAGGTCGCCGAACAGGTGGAAATCGCCGCGAAATATCAGGGCTATATCGAGCGCCAGAATGAGGAGATCGAGCGGCAGCGCGAACAGGAAACCCTGCGCCTGCCGCCCGATCTCGACTACATGCAGTTGAGCGCACTGTCGATGGAAGTGCGCCAGCGCCTGCAGAAAGCGCGCCCGGAAACCCTCGGCCAGGCCGCGCGCATGCAGGGCATCACCCCGGCGGCGATTGCGGTGCTGTCGATCTACGCGCGACGCGGCTTCAACCCGGAACAGGAAAAGCGCAGCGCATGAATCCCGACCCGCAACTCGCGGCGGGGATCGCCGCCCTGGACCTCGCCTTGCCCGCGGGCGCCGAGGAGAAGCTCCTCGCCTATCTCGTGCTGCTCGACAAATGGAACCGCGTGTACAACCTCACCGCGGTGCGCGACGTCGAGCGCATGGTAAGCCATCATCTGCTCGATTCGCTGGCGGTGCTGCCCTATCTTCAGGGTGAAACCCTGCTTGATGTCGGCAGCGGCGGCGGCCTGCCGGGAATTCCCCTTGCCATCGCGCGCCCCGCCCTGCAGGTGACGCTGATCGACAGCATCGCCAAGAAGACCGCTTTTCTCCTTCAGGCCAAGGCGGAATTGGGGCTCGCCAATGTGAGCGTAGTGACAGGGCGTGTCGAGGACCATAAGCCGGAAGCCCCGTTCGACCTCATCACCTCGCGCGCGTTTGCCGACCTCAGGGAATTCGTCACGCTGACCCGCCATCTGCTGAAGCCGGGCGGCCGATGGCTGGCAATGAAGGGTCTGTATCCGCACGAAGAGGTCGCTCTGCTGCCGCCCGGCGTGAAAGTGAGCGCTGACCACGCGCTCGTCGTGCCGGGGCTCGAAGCGCACCGTCACCTGATCGTTCTGGAGCCCGCTGCATGACGAAAATCATCGCTATCGCCAACCAAAAGGGCGGCGTCGGCAAGACGACCACCGCGGTGAACCTGGCTGCTTCGCTTGCCGAACTGGGCCAGCGCGTGCTGCTCGCCGATCTCGATCCGCAGGGCAACGCGACCATGGGCGCGGGCATCCAGAAGCGCACCGCGCTGCCGACGGTGTACCAGATCCTGCTCAACCAGGTGAGCGTGCGCGATGCGCGCATGCGTTCGGCGCCGGGGCATTTCGACGTCATTCCCGCCAACCGCGAGCTCGCCGGTGCGGAAATCGACCTCGTCAACCTGGAGCAGCGCGACCTGCGCCTGAAGGTGGCGCTCGCGCAGGTGGCGGACGAATACGATTTCATTCTCATGGACTGCCCGCCGACGCTCAATCTTTTGACCGTCAACGCCTTCGCCGCGGCGCAATCGGTACTGATCCCCATGCAGTGCGAGTATTACGCGCTGGAAGGGCTAACCGACCTCGTCGCCACCATCAGGAAGGTCAAGCAGCGGCTCAATCCCAATATCCAGATCGAGGGCCTGCTGCGCGTGATGTTCGACCCGCGCAGCACGCTGGCGCAGCAGGTGTCGGACGAATTGAAGACGCATTTCGGCGACAAGGTGTACGACACGGTGATTCCGCGCAACGTGCGGCTCGCCGAGGCGCCCAGCCACGGCCTGCCGGTGCTGGCCTACGACCGCCAGTGCAAGGGCGCGAAAGCCTATCTGGATCTGGCCGAGGAAACGCTGAAACGCGCCGGCCTCACTGCAAGGGAGACACGACATGGCCAAACCTAAGGGACTTGGACGCGGGCTCGATGCGCTGCTGTCCGGCGAGGACAGCGCCGCGCCGCCGCAGGGCGAGCTGCGCATGATGGCGGTGTCGCAACTGGCGCCCGGCAAGTACCAGCCGCGCACCCAGATGGACAGCGAATCGCTGCAGGAACTCGCCGACTCGATCCGCGCGCAGGGGCTGATGCAGCCGATTCTCGCACGCGAGGTCGCCGGCGGCTACGAGATCATCGCCGGCGAACGGCGCTGGCGCGCGGCGCAACTGGCGGGGCTTGGCGAAGTGCCGGTGCTGCTGCGCGAAGTCGCCGACGACGCGGTGGCGGCGATGGCGCTCATCGAGAACATCCAGCGCGAGGATTTGAACGCCATCGACGAGGCGCACGGCCTGCAACGCCTGATTCACGAATTCGGCATGACCCACGATGCGGTGGCGCAGGCGGTCGGCAAGTCGCGCGCGGCGGTGTCCAACCTGTTGCGCCTGCTGAACCTGTCGCGCCCGGTGCAGGACATGCTCACCGCCGGCCTCATCGAAATGGGCCATGCGCGCGCGCTGTTGCCGCTTGCGGCCGCGCAGCAGCGCGAACTCGCGCACGAGGTCGAAACGCGTGGCCTGTCGGTGCGCGAGGTCGAACGCCGCGTCGCGCGGCTGAAGGACCCCGCGGCGGCGGCGAAGAAGAAGCCGGTGTCGCGCGACATCCTGCGCCTGGAGGAAGCCCTCTCCGACGCGCTCGGCATGACTGCGCACTTGACGACCACGCGTACCGGCGGCGGCCGTCTCACCCTGAACTTCGCCAGCGCGGAGGAACTCGAAGGCCTGTTGTCGCGCCTCGACATCCGTCTTTGAACGGCGGCGTCGGTGCACCGTCTGCGCCGCGCAACATCAGTACATGCTGAAATTCACCATCAAGCAACTTGATGATTGCATAGATCGTTCTAATTTTTATATAATCCAAGGCTAATGTTTTTTGGCCCTCCCACCGCTGTGCGTCGGGTGGCGCGCGCGCAAGCGGCGCTTGCGCCTGTCGCGGCGGCGATCGGCGGCGTCAGCGCGGGTGCGGGGGTCGGCGCGGGCGTGCTGTATGGCGCCCTGGCAGCCCTGGCGGTGACGCTGGTGCTGGTGTGGCGCGAACGGCAGTCGTTGCGCCACCCGGAATGGGATCAGCATCGCCTGTTGCGGCTTTTCATTCGCGCAGGCGTCGAGCGCCTGCTGCTGCTGGGCGTGCTGTTGTACGCAGGGCTCGCGTTGCTGGCCTTGCCGCCGCTGCCGGTGCTGCTGGGTCTTGTGCTGGCGCAGTTCGGCTGGCTCACGGCGATGGGTCGCAGGTGATGTGCAGGATGATGACAGGTCGGTTCTGAATGGGTGTCGGGGTATCCATTCAAAACCTACTTCTGAATTGTTTCCACCATGGCTTCGGACTACGCGTCTTCGGGCGAATACATCAAGCATCACCTGCAGAATCTCACCTACGGCCAGCTCCCTGCCGGCTTTGAACGTCACGACGGCGAAGTGCTCGCCGCACCCACCTGGACCATCGCGCACGGCGCGGAGGAGGTGCAGGCCATGGGCTTCTGGTCGATCAACGTCGACAGCATGCTGTTCTCCATCGGGCTGGGCGCGCTGTTCCTCTACTTCTTCTACGCCGCGGCGAAAAAGGCCACCGCCGGCGTGCCCTCCGGCCTGCAGAATTTCGTCGAGTGGGTGATCGAATTCATCGACAACTCCGTGCGCGGCTCGTTCTCGCACCGGAACGCGATGGTCGCGCCGCTCGCGCTGACCGTGTTCATGTGGGTGTTCCTCATGAACCTCATGGACCTGCTGCCGGTCGACTGGGTGCCGTACGCGGCAGGCATGGCGGGGGTGCCCTATCTCAAGATCGTGCCGTCGACCGATCCCAACGTCACCTTCGGCCTGTCGCTGTCGGTGTTCGCGCTGGTGCTGTACTACAGCGTGAAGATGAAGGGTGCGGGCGGCTTCTTCGCCGAACTCGCGTTCCAGCCCTTCCCCAAATTCCTCTTCCCGGTCAACCTCCTGCTCGAGGGCGTCGGCCTCATCGCGAAGCCGATCTCGCTCGCGCTGCGTCTGTTCGGCAACATGTATGCGGGTGAAATGATCTTCATCCTGATCGCGCTGATGTTCGGCGGCAGCTGGATCCTCGGCCTGTTCGGCGGCGTGCTGCAGTGGGCGTGGGCGGTGTTCCACATCCTCATCATCACGCTGCAGGCCTTCATCTTCATGACGCTCACCATCGTCTACCTCGACATGGCGCACGCCGAGCATCATTGAGCCCGCGCAACCCGGTTCCCTTTTCGACCTTCAATCTTTCAACTTCTCAGGAGCTACAAATGGAAATGACTCAAGCCGTGCTGTATATCGCGGGTGCATTGATGATGGGCCTGGGCGCGCTGGGCGCCGCCGTCGGCATCGGCATCCTCGGCGGCCGCTTCCTCGAGGGTGCGGCACGCCAGCCCGAACTGATCCCGATGCTGCGCACCCAGTTCTTCATCGTCATGGGTCTGGTCGACGCCGTGCCGATGATCGCCGTGGGTCTGGCCATGTACGTGCTGTTCGCCGTTGCCGGCTAAGTCGCGGGTTGTTGTGGAATGCCCTCTAACCCCCGATACGTAAAGGTGCGGAAATGAACTTCAACGCAACTTTGATCGGCCAGTCCATCACCTTCGTGATCTTCGTGTGGTTCTGCATGAAGTTCGTGTGGCCGCCGATCGTGAACGCGCTGGAAGCGCGCAGGAAACAGATTGCCGACGGCCTGGCGATGGCCGATCGTGGCCGCAACGAACTGGAACTGGCCTCGCGCAAGGCCGGCGACCATCTGCGCGACGCCAAGGCGCAGGCCGCCGAGGTGATCGGGCAGGCCGAGAAACGCGCTGCGCAGATCATCGAGGAAGCCAAGCAGGCTGCCAGGGAAGAAGGCGACCGGCAACTCGCGGCGGCCCAGGGCAACATCGTGCAGGAAACCAACCGCGCGCGCGAGGCGCTGCGCGAACAGGTGGCTGCACTGGCGGTGGCCGGCGCGGAAAAGATCCTGCGCCGCGAGGTCGATGCGAAGACCCATGCCGACCTGCTGAGTCAGCTGAAAGCCGAGCTGTAAGCCATGAGCGAACTGTCTACCCTCGCGCGCCCCTATGCCGAGGCGGTGTTCCGCCTGGCGCAGGGCGACGGCGACCTGGCAGGCTGGTCGCAGCGGCTGGCGGCGCTTGCCGCCATCGCGGCCGACCCGCAGATGGCGCGCCTGATCGCCGATCCGGCGGTGGATGCGGCGCGTGCTGCCGCGCTCATCGTCGAGGTGGCCGGCAGCGATCTCGGCGAGCGCGGCGCCAACTTCGTGCAGGTGCTGGCGGACAACGACCGCCTCGCGCTGCTGCCGGAAATCGCGGCCCGCTTCGAGGCGCTGCGGGCGGAGGCCGAAGGCACGCTCGAAGCCACGATCACCAGCGCGCAGCCGCTCACGCCGCAACAGGTCGACGAGCTGGTCGGTGCGCTCAAGGCGAAATTTCAGCGCGTGGTCAACGCCCGGGTGGCGGTCGACGCCGAACTGATCGGCGGTGTCGTGATCGCCATCGGCGACCAGGTGATGGACGGCTCGGTGAAAGGGCGGCTGCAGCGCATGGCTTTCGCCCTGCAGGGCTGAACGGCGTCGGGCGCACCCAACCCATATTTATCGGAACCTCACGGTTCGGAGAACAGACATGCAATTGAATCCAAGTGAAATCAGCGAACTGATCAAGGCCAGGATCGAGAATCTGGGCGCCTCCAGCGAGTTGCGCACCCAAGGCACCATCGTCTCGGTTACCGACGGCATCGTGCGCATCCATGGCTTGTCCGACGTCATGTCGGGCGAGATGATCGAACTGCCGGGCAACACCTTCGGCGTGGCCTTGAACCTCGAACGCGACTCGGTCGGCGCGGTGATTCTGGGCGACTACGAGCACATCAAGGAAGGCGACGTCGCGAAGTGCACCGGGCGCATCCTGGAGGTGCCGGTCGGTCGCGGCCTGCTCGGCCGCGTCGTCAACGCGCTGGGCCAGCCGATCGACGGCAAGGGCCCGGTGCCCGCGGACAATACCATGCCCATCGAGCGCATCGCACCGGGCGTGATCGACCGCAAATCGGTCGACCAGCCGGTGCAGACCGGCCTGAAGTCGATCGACGCGATGGTGCCGATCGGCCGCGGCCAGCGCGAGCTGATCATCGGCGACCGCCAGACCGGCAAGACGGCCGTCGCCATCGATGCCATCATCAACCAGAAGGGCACCGGCGTGAAGTGCATCTACGTCGCCGTCGGCCAGAAGGCGTCCTCGATCGCCAACGTGGTGCGCAAGCTGGAAGCGCACGGCGCCATGGACCACACCATCGTGGTTGCCGCGACCGCGTCGGACGCCGCCGCGATGCAGTACATCGCTCCTTATTCCGGCTGCACCATGGGCGAGTTCTTCCGCGACATCGGCGAGGATGCGCTGATCGTCTACGACGACCTTACCAAGCAGGCTTGGGCCTACCGCCAGGTCTCCCTGCTGTTGCGCCGTCCGCCGGGCCGCGAAGCCTATCCGGGCGACGTGTTCTACCTGCACTCGCGTCTGCTCGAGCGCGCCGCGCGCATCAACGCCGACTGCGTCGAGAAGCTCACCAACGGCGCGGTCAAGGGCAAGACCGGTTCGCTCACCGCGCTGCCGATCATCGAAACGCAGGCCGGCGACGTGTCGGCCTTCGTGCCGACCAACGTCATCTCGATCACCGACGGCCAGATCTTCCTGGAAACCGACCTCTTCAACGCCGGCATCCGCCCCGCGATCAACGCCGGCCTGTCGGTGTCGCGCGTCGGCGGCGCCGCGCAGACCAAGGTGATCAAGAAGCTCGGCGGCGGCGTGCGTCTGGCGCTGGCGCAGTACCGCGAACTCGCGGCCTTCGCCCAGTTCGCATCGGACCTCGACGAAGCCACGCGCAAGCAGCTCGAGCGCGGCCGCCGCGTCACCGAACTGATGAAGCAGCCGCAGTACTCGCCGATGTCGGTGTCGCAGATGGCGCTGACCCTGTTCGCCGTCAACAAGGGCTACATGGACGACGTCGAGGTGGGCAAGATCCTCGCGTTCGAAAGTGCGCTGCAGGCCTTCATCAAGTCGAAACACGCCAGCATCATGGACACCATCGAAAGCACCGGTAACCTCGACGAGGCGACCGAGAAGGCGCTCACCGCCGCGGTCGACGAGTTCAAGAAGACCGGCGTCTACTGAGGCGCCCCGAGGAGCCAGCATGGCAGCCGGAAAAGAGATACGGACCCAGATCAAGAGCGTGGAAAACACGCGCAAGATCACCAAGGCCATGGAAATGGTCGCGGCGTCCAAGATGCGCCGCGCGCAGGAGCGCATGAAGGCGGCACGCCCCTATGCCGAGAAGATCGCCAACGTGGCGACGCACCTGGCGTATGCGCACACGGAGTACAAACACCCCTTCGTGATTGCACGCGAGAACGTGCGTCGTGTGGGCCTCATTATCGTCACCTCGGACAAGGGCCTGTGCGGCGGCCTCAACACCAACGCGCTGCGTCTGGTGATGACCCAGTTGAAGCAGTGGAAGGCCGCCGGTGTCGAAGTGGACGTCACGGCCATCGGCAACAAGGGCCTGGGCTTCATGCAGCGACTCGGCGCCAACGTGGTGTCGCAGCTCACCGGCATTGGCGACACGCCGCGCCTCGAGACGCTGATCGGCCCGGTCAAGATCATGCTCGACGCCTACATGGAGGGCCGCATCGACGCGCTCTTCATCGTCTACAACCGTTTCGTGAACACCATGAAGCAGGAGCCGACGCTGACGCAGCTGCTGCCGCTGGCGAAGCTCGCAAGCGAGGACGAGGCCAGCCTGAGGACGCACTGGGACTACATCTACGAGCCCGACGCGCAGCCGGTGGTCGACGCCATGCTGAAGCGCTACATCGAGTCACTGGTGTACCAGGCCGTCGCCGAGAACATCGCGTGCGAACAGTCGGCGCGCATGGTGGCGATGAAGGCGGCGTCCGACAACGCCAAGAACGTCATCGGCGAATTGAAGCTCATCTACAACAAGACGCGCCAGGCCGCGATCACCAAGGAGCTCTCGGAGATCGTCGCCGGCGCGGCGGCGGTCTGAGGCGCGGGCGCAACAAGTGGATGCACAGAATTCAAAATTGATCAGGAAAGCAACATGAGCAACGGAAAAATCGTTCAGATCATCGGCGCGGTGGTGGACGTGGAGTTTCCGCGTGGCGCCATGCCCCGCGTGATGGAAGCGCTGAAGATGCAGTCACCCGAGCTGACCTTCGAGGTGCAGCAGCAGCTCGGCGATGGCGTGGTGCGCACCATCGCCATGGGTTCGACCGACGGTCTCAAGCGTGGCATGGAAGTTCTTGCCACCGGCAACCCCATCATGGTGCCGGTCGGCCAGGCCACGCTCGGCCGCATCATGAACGTGCTCGGCGAACCCGTCGACGAGGCCGGCCCGGTCAACGCCGAAACGACAATGCCGATTCACCGCAAGGCCCCGGCGTATGCCGACCAGGCCGCCTCGGTGGAAATTCTGGAAACCGGCATCAAGGTCATCGACCTCATCATGCCGATCGCCAAGGGCGGCAAGGTCGGCCTGTTCGGCGGCGCGGGCGTGGGCAAGACGGTGACGCTGATGGAGCTGATCCGCAACATCGCCGTGCAGCACTCGGGCTTCTCGGTGTTCGCCGGCGTCGGCGAGCGCACCCGCGAGGGCAACGACTTCTATCACGAGATGAAGGAAGGCGGCGTGCTCGACAAGGTCGCGCTGGTGTACGGCCAGATGAACGAGCCGCCGGGCAACCGCCTGCGCGTCGCGCTGACCGGGCTGACCATGGCCGAGTATTTCCGCGACGAAGGGCGCGACGTGCTGCTGTTCGTCGACAACATCTACCGCTACACCCTGGCCGGCACCGAAGTCTCGGCGCTGCTCGGCCGCATGCCCTCCGCGGTGGGCTACCAGCCGACGCTCGCCGACGAAATGGGCCGTTTGCAGGAGCGCATCACCTCCACCCGCACCGGCTCGATCACCTCGTTCCAGGCGGTGTACGTGCCGGCGGACGACCTCACCGACCCGTCGCCGGCGACCACTTTCGCCCACCTCGACGCCACCCTGGTGTTGAGCCGCCAGGTCGCCGAACTCGGCATCTACCCCGCGGTGGACCCGCTCGACTCGACCTCGCGCATCCTCGATCCACAGGTCGTCGGCGACGAGCACTACAACGTCGCGCGCGCGGTGCAGGGTACGCTGCAGAAATACAAGGAACTGCGCGACATCATCGCGATTCTGGGCATGGACGAACTGTCGCCCGAAGACAAGCTCACCGTGTCGCGCGCACGCAAGATCCAGCGCTTCCTGTCGCAGCCCTTCTTCGTCGCCGAAGTGTTCACCGGCGCACCCGGCAAATACGTCACGCTGAAGGAGACCATCGCCGGCTTCAAGGCGATCGTCGAGGGCGAATACGACCACCTGCCCGAGCAGGCCTTCTACATGGTCGGCGGCATCGAGGAAGCGGTCGAGAAGGCGAAGACGATTCAGTAAAGGGTAAGCGGTAAGCGGCAAGCGGTGAGCAGGTAGCCTCATCGCTCACCGCTTGCCGCTTGCCGCTTACCGCTTACCGCTCACCGCTCACCGCTCACCGCTCACCGCTCACCGCTCACCGCTCACCGCTCACCGCTCACCGCTCACCGCTTACCGCTCACCGCTTACCGCTCACCGCTCACCGCTCACCGCTCACCGCTCACCGCTCACCGCTCACCGCTCACCGCTCACGAGGTTTTAACTATGGCCATGACCATCCACGTCGATATCGTCAGCGCAGAAAAGGCGCTCTACTCCGGCTCGGCCGAAGTGGTGATTGCGCCCGGCCAGCGCGGCGAGCTCGGCATCCACCCGCGCCACACGCCGCTGCTCACCACCCTCAAGCCGGGGACGGTGCGCATGAAGCTGCCGGACCAGGCGGAGGAGGTGATGATCTACGTGTCGGGCGGCATCCTCGAAGTGCAGCCGCACGTCGTCACCATTCTGTCCGACACGGCGATCCGCGGCAATGACCTCGACGAGGCGAAAGCACTCGAAGCCAAGCGCGCCGCCGAGGATGCGATGAAGAATCGCGAGGCCAGCCTCGACTACGCCAAGGCGCAGGCGGAACTCGCCGAAGCCATCGCCCAGCTGGCGACGATCGAGAAGCTGCGCCGGAAGATCTGATCGCCGCGGGCGCAGCCCCCTCACCCGGCCGGCCACTTCGGGTGTCGACCCCGAGCCCCCGGGCGCCTCGCGTCCGTGTGTCATCCCCTGCAGGAGAGCGGCGCGCCATGAAACGCAGAACCAAGATCGTTGCAACCCTCGGCCCGGCGACCGACGATGCCCGCGTCCTGGACGAACTCATCCACGCCGGCGTCGACGTCGTGCGGCTGAATTTCTCCCACGGCAGCCAGCCGGAGCACATCGAGCGTGCGCGCAGGGTGCGTGAGCGAGCCGGCACCCTTGGGCGCGAAGTCGGCGTGCTGGCCGATCTGCAGGGGCCGAAAATCCGCATCCAGCGTTTCCGCGAGGGGCCGGTGCATCTCGCGGACGGTGCGCGCTTCGTGCTGGATGCCGCGCTGCCGGCCGGGGACGGTACGCGGGAGCGGGTCGGCATCAGCTACGCCGCGCTGCCCGCAGACGTTGTTCGCGGCGACACCCTGCTGCTGGACGACGGCGCGATCGTCCTCGAGGTCGAGGACGTTCGGGGCACGCAGATCGAATGCCGCGTGGTGGTCGGTGGCGCGCTCGCGGACAACAAGGGTATCAACCGCCAGGGTGGCGGGTTGTCGGCCCAGGCCCTCACCGACAAGGACCGCGCCGACATCGCGGTCGCCGCCGCGATGCGCGCCGATTATCTCGCCGTCTCCTTCCCGCGTTCGGCCGACGACATTCACGAGGCGCGCGCGCTGCTGCATGCGGCCGGTGGCCGTGCCGGCATCGTCGCCAAGATCGAGCGCGCCGAGGCGGTCGCCAGCCTCGAGGACATCATGCAGGCCGCCGATGTGGTGATGATCGCGCGTGGCGACCTCGGCGTGGAGATCGGCGACGCCGAACTGCCCGCGGTGCAGAAGCGCATCATCCAGGCGGCGCGCAGCCTCGACCGCGTCGTCATCACCGCCACGCAGATGATGCAGTCGATGGTCGAGAATCCCATTCCGACGCGCGCCGAGGTGTTCGACGTCGCCAACGCCGTGCTCGACGGGACCGACGCCGTCATGCTGTCCGCCGAGACCGCCATCGGCAAATACCCGGCACGCGTGGTGCAGGCGATGGATCGCATCTGCAAGGCCGCGGAGCGCCAGCGCCTGACCACCCTGTCCGCGCGCCGCCAGACGATGCGTTTCCACCGCATCGACGAGGCCATCGCCAAGGCCGCGATGTACACCGCCAACCATCTGAACGTGAAGGCCATCGCGGCACTCACCGAGTCGGGCGCAACGCCACTGTGGATGTCGCGCATCAGTTCCGGCATCCCGATCTACGCCCTGACGCGCCATGCCGACACCCGTGCGAAGGTGACGCTTTATCGCGGCGTCTACCCGGTCGACTTCGACGTGACCGCCGCCGGCCATGCCGAGGTGAACCGCGAAGCGCTCGACCGGCTCATGCGGTACGGTGCGGTGCGCGAGGGCGATCTGGTCATCATCACCGAGGGCGATCTCGCCGGCGTGCACGGTGGCACCAACGCCATGCGCATCCTGCGCGTGGGGGAATCGGCGTCCCCCCGGTAGGAGGCCGGCGTGCGGGCCGAATCTGGCTCCAAATGCCCGTTTCGGCCGGCAAGCGGATCGCAGGGTGCTAATGGAAAATCAGGGTTGAACAACAAAGGAAACCACCCCATGCGCCTGATCGCCGGGCTGCTCGTTGCAGCCCTTGCTGTCACCCCGGTTTTTGCCCGCGGCGGTGGACACGTCACGGGCATCGCCCACGTGGTCGATGGCGACACGCTCCATCTCAAACGCGCCGGCACAATCGTCAAGGTTCGCCTGCAGGGCGTGGCCGCACCGGAGCGTGACCAGCGTGGCGGCGCCGAGGCCACCCGCTTCGTCGAGCGGCTGGCACAGGGCCGCGAGGTCAGATGCGAGCTGGATGGCACGCGATCGAAGGACCGCGTGGTCGGCACCTGCTTCGTTGGCGAGGCGGGTGGCGAGGACATCGGCGCGGCCGTGATCGCGGCAGGCCTTGCGCGCGACTGTCCACGGTTCTCCGGGGGCCGGTACCGGGCGCTGGAGCGGCCCGAGGCGGCGCGCCTGGCTTATCCCTCGTACTGCGTGCCGCGCTAGTGTTCGCGGGCCGAACCCCGTCGGCCGGTACCTTGGGCTCGTTGTCGCGCGGGGGTCAGTCGACCTTCAGTTCTTTCATGCGCGGATAGAACTCGGTGTTTTCGCGCTGCATGCGCTCCCACAGCAGGCGAAGCACCGTGTTCGCTTCGCGGCGGAAGGTCTCCGCCTGTTCGCGCAGGGGCTGCGCAGTGTTCCAGCGGCGCACGAATGCTTCGAATTCCGCGGCAAGCGGGCCCATGTCGTCCTGATACCGTTGCGCCAGCCGTGCCACCGCGGCATCGCCCGCGCGCAACGCGGCAGGATAGAGCATGCGATCCTCACCGGCCAGGTGCAGCTTGATGGTGGAACTGATGTTCACCACCAGCCGTGCGATTTCGGCAGCGTTCTCACTTACGCCCCGCCTGGAGAGCGTGCGCAGGTCGTCGATGCCACGCTGGATGGCTTCATGCTGGGTTTCGAAGCGTTTCATGTCCATGCGTGTCCTCTCCTGGGTATTGTTGTGAGCCCATTCTAGGAATTCGGGATGCGGATAGCGACATTGGCACTTTCGCGCAGCGGGGATGCAGCGCCGATCGCGTGCCGCACGCTGCGCGGGTTGCCTTTTGCCCCGGATGGAGGAAACTGAAAGAAAAACCTGCCGGAGATGCGGAGGCGTGGCGTGAACCGATACAGAATCCTGCTGGGTGTTCTGGCGTGCCTGCCAGCCATGGTGCTGGCGCGCGCCAATGTGGTCACCGATATCGGCCTTGCCGGGGTGCGTATCCAGGCGGTGGCGCAGGTCGATGCCGATGCGGACGTACTGTGGGCCACGCTCACCGACTACAACCGCCTGGCGAGCTTCGTGCCGGGGATGACGCTGTCGCGCCAGGTGTCGCCGCCCCAGGTGCGGCCACGCCTGGTCGAGCAGAAGGGCGAGGGCGGCCTGCTTTCGCTGGTGCTGCCGGATCATGTGGTGCTCGCGATGGACGAGCGTCCCCCCGTGTGGATCGGCTTCCGCTCGGTGTCGGGGTGGGTCGCCTCGATGCGCGGCGAGTGGCGCATCGAGGGCAGCCGGCGTCCGGTGCGTCTGGTTTACCGGGCGCACGTGGTGCCGCTGTTGCCGCCGCCGCCGGCGCTGACCGACGCCTATGTGCAGGACGAGGTCCGCCTGCGCCTTGACGCGGTGGCGCGTGAGGCAGAACGCCGCATGGCGGTCCGCTGAGGAGGGCCGGCGCATGTTCACGACGCTGGCGCGCTGGGTGGTACGCATGCCGTGGGTGTTCGTCGCGGTGGCCGTCGCATGGACGGTCTTTGCCGTCGGTTTCGGCCATGACATCACCGCGCGGCTGACGCTCGATCCGGGCTGGCACGCGCCGGCGTCGGGTTCCGCACGGGTCGATGCGATCCTGCGCGAGCAGTTGGGCCACGACGAGGCGCCGGTGGTGGTGATGTTCAGTCCGCGCGGTGCCGGCGGGCCACAGCGGGTCGACAGTCCGGACTACCGCGCGGCGGTGGAAGCGGCGCTGGCGCCGCTGGTCGGCCTCGACGCGGTGCGCGCGGCGCACACCTACTACACCACGGGCGATGCGCGCCTGAAATCGCGCGACGGGCGCCACACCTATGCGCTGGTGCATCTCGCACGCGGCCACGACGAGGGCGTCGCCGCCTATCGGCAACTGCGCGACGTGCTGGCGAGCGAGGCGCTCGCGCTGCGCCTGGGCGGCGAACTGGCGGTCTACGTCGACGTGCGCGAGCAGCTCGACCGCGACCTGCGCATCGCCGAGAGCGCGAGCTTCGTGCTGCTGGCGGCGTTGCTGGTGCTGGTGTTCCGTTCCGCGGTGGCGGCGCTGTTGCCACTCGTCGTCGGTGCGGCAACCATCGCCAGCAGTATGGCCTGGATGAAGCTGGCCACCTGGGGCACGGAGATCAGCGTGTACGCGCCCAACGTGGTGTCGATGCTGGGGTTGGGCCTTGCCGTCGACTACAGCCTTTTCATGGTGTCGCGCTTCCGCGAGGAACTCGCGCTCGGCAAGCCGGTGGACGTCGCGCTGCGCATCACGCTCGCCACTGCGGGGCGCACCCTCATGTTCAGCGGGCTGACGGTGGCGAGCAGCCTGTTCTGTCTGTTCCTGCTGCCGCAGCGCTTCTTCCACAACATGGGGCTTGCCGGCGGCATCTCCGTCGCCACGGCGATGATGGCCACGATTCTCCTGCTGCCGGCGCTGCTGGCGCTGCTCGGTCACCGTGTCAACCGCTGGGCACCCCCGTTCCTCAAGCCTCACGCCCCGGATACGGGTGAGAGCGGCCGCTGGTACCGCTTCAGCCATTTCGTCATGCGCCATGCACGACTGGTGCTGCTCGCCTCGCTGGCCATCCTGCTGGTGCTCGCCTGGCCGGTGCGCAATCTGCAGATCGGTCCGGCCGACGCGCGCTCGCTGCCGCCCTCGGCGGAAAGCCGGCAGGTGCAGGACCTGCTCGCCAGCGACTTCGCGGTCAGCGAGTTGAGCCCCATCCTCGTCGTCGTCACCACGCGCGCCCCGCTCACCGATCCCGCCAGTCTGGCCGCGCTCCACCGCCTGCACGGGACGCTCGCTGCGCTACCCGGCGTGACGCGCGTCACCGGCCTGATGAGCCTGGATGCGACGCTCGCGCTCGCCGACTACCAGATGCTCTACCAGCACCCCGAGGCCTTTCCGCCGGCGCAGGCCGCGCTGGAGGCCTACAGCCGCGGCGACACCACGCTGATCCACGTCCAGTACCGCGCCGATCCGGCGTCACCGGCGGCACGCGCGCTGGTCGAGCGCATTCGTGCGCTGCCCGTCGACGCGGGCTTGCGCGACGTGGTGGTGGGTGGCTTCCCGGCCTTCCATCTCGACTATCTCGACGCACTGCGCGCCGGCGTGCCCAAGGTGATGACGGCGATCATCGTCGTCATTTTCGTGCTGCTGTTCCTCATGCTGGGCAGCATCCTCGTGCCGGTGAAGGTCGTGCTCACCAATCTGCTGTCGCTGTCGGCCACCTTCGGTGCGCTGGTGTGGATCATCCAGGAGGGCAACCTGTCCGCCTGGCTCGGGTTCACCCCGCAGGGCGCGCTCGACGGCACGATCCTGGTGCTGATCTTCGCCGCCGCCTTCGGCCTGTCCATCGACTACGAAGTGTTCCTGTTGTCGCGGGTCAAGGAAATGTGCGACGCCACGCGCGGCGACAGCCTGAAGTCGGTGTCCACCGGCATGCAGCGCAGTGGGCCGATCATCACCAACGCCGCGCTGCTGATCGGTGTGGTGCTCGGCGCCTTCGCGCTCGGTGAGGTGGTGTTCATCAAGGCCATCGGTCTAGGCCTGTTGCTCTCGGTGGTGGTCGATGCGACACTGGTGCGCATGCTGCTGGTGCCTTCCACCCTGCGGCTGATGGGCTGGCTCAACTGGTGGGCGCCGAAGCCGCTGATGCGGGTCTACCAGCGCCTGGGCCTCGACGAAACACGACACGAAGGCAAGACATGACCTCTGTTCGCGGACTCGCGCTTGCCGCCATCCTGACTTTCGCTGCCGTGCCGGCGCGCGCCGATCTCGCGCTCGCCGGCTATAGCGTGATCGACGCCTTCGGCACCCCGCTGTCCAGCCAGGAGCGCATCTGGGTGCGCGGCACCACGGTGCGGCGCGACTTCACCGACCGCGGGCGCGCCATCACCCACCTGTTCGACCTCGCCACGCGCCAGGCCATGATCGTCGACCATTTCACGCGCACCGCCGAAGTTCACGATCTCGCCGCACTCGACGCCGCCACCGAGGCGAGCGCGCCGACCGGTCGCCTCAAGTTGAGCTTCGAGCCGACCGGTGCGACCCGGCCGCTGCAGAAATGGACCTGCCGCGAGCACGTCCTCGAAGCCAGCGTGCCGACGCGCCTGGGCAACGAGGAAACGGTGTTTCACCTGAGCGGCCGCATCTGGCTCGCGCAGGGGGTGCCCGAGCAGGCGGCGGTCCGCGAACTGGTCGAGGCAACCGCGCGGCCGGGATTCTTCCTTGCGGTACCCGCCGTCGCGCGCATCGCGCCGGCGTATGCGCAGGTGATGAGCGAGATCCTGCGCAAGCTCGCGCCGCAGGGGCTGCCGTGCGGCGGCGAAGTCGCCGGGCGCCACGACGGCAATGGGCCGATGGCGAACCTCGCGCGCAAGCTGCCCTCGAAAGTGAGTCTGGAATTCCGCGAGTTTTCCGCCGAACCACTCAAGCCCGAGCTGTTCGTCCTGCCCGCAGGCTACCAGAAAGTGGCCGTGCGGCTGCCCGGGCCGCCCGGCTTCGTGCCCGCCGCACCGATGCGCTGACGCGCGCCGGGGTTATACTTGGCGCGCGAATTGCTCGCCTGCGGTAGTGCCGCATTGATCCGAACAGCCATGGCTTCCACACTCGAAATCGTCATCCTTGCCGCGGGCAAGGGCACCCGCATGCGTTCCGACCTGCCCAAAGTGTTGCACCGTCTGGCGGGCCGGCCGCTGCTGGGCCATGTGGTCGACACCGCGCACACGCTCGGCGCGGCACAGGTGTGCGTCGTCTACGGCTTCGGCGGCGAGGCGGTGCCGCAGGCGCTGGCCGACGAACGCCTGACGTTTGTGTTGCAGGCCGAACAGCACGGTACCGGACATGCGGTGATGCAGGCGCTGCCGCAACTCGCCGACGGCGGCGTGACCCTGGTGCTGTACGGCGATGTGCCGCTCACGCGCGCCGCGACGCTGCAACCACTGGTGGTGGCGGCGCGGGCCGGCAGGCTGGGTCTGCTGACGGTGAATCTCGCCGATCCGGCCGGTTATGGCCGCATCGTGCGCGAGAACGGGCGTGTCGTGCGCATCGTCGAGGACAAGGACGCGAGCGCCGCCGAGCGCGCGATTCGCGAGGTCAACACCGGCATCCTCGCCGCACCGAGCGCGGCGTTGAAGCGCTGGATCGCCGGGCTGGGCAACGACAATGTCCAGGGTGAATACTATTTGACGGATATTATCGCCATGGCAGTACGCGATGGCGTGGAAGTGGAGACTCACCAACCGGCTCACGAGTGGGAAGTGCTGGGGGTCAACAGCAAGGCGCAACTGGCACAGCTCGAACGCATCCACCAGGGCGAGGTCGCGCGTGCCCTGCTCGAGGCTGGCGTCACCCTCGCCGACCCGGCGCGGCTCGACGTGCGCGGGGTGTTGCGCTGCGGCCGCGATGTCAGCATCGATGTCAACTGTGTGTTCGAAGGTGTCGTGGAATTGGGCGATGCCGTGCAAGTGGGCGCTAACTGCGTGTTGCGCAACGTGAAAATTGCCGCCGCCACGAAAATCGATGCCTTCACCCTCATCGACGATGCGGAGATCGGCGCAGCGGGGCGGCTGGGGCCGTTTTCGCGCATCCGTCCGGGCACGCGGCTGGCGCGCGACGTGCACGTCGGCAATTTCGTCGAGATCAAGAACAGCCAGATCGACGAAGGCTCCAAGATCAACCACCTCTCGTATATCGGCGACACGACCATGGGCCGCAAGGTCAACATCGGCGCCGGCACCATCACCTGCAACTACGACGGGGCGAACAAGCACCGTACGGTGATCGAGGACGAGGTGTTCGTCGGCTCCGACACGCAACTCGTGGCGCCGGTCACCGTCGGCCGCGGCGCGACGCTGGGCGCCGGCACCACGCTCACCCGCGACGCACCGCCCGGGGAACTGACGCTGTCGCGGACCAGGCAGGTGACGATCAGCGACTGGAAGCGGCCGAGCAAGAAATGAGGCGCACCGCGCCCTGTGCAATGTGACGGGAGGATTCGCAATCATGACCAGACTGACCAGACAACGCGACGGTGGCGCGGGATTCGACGCCTCGCGCCTCGCGTCGCGCGCCGTACCCGCTGCGGAGCGCTGACCATGTGCGGCATCGTCGGCGCGGTCGCGCAGCGCAACGTCGTTCCCATCCTCCTCGAAGGTTTGCGGCGCCTGGAGTACCGCGGCTACGATTCCGCCGGCCTGGTCATCGTCGACGATGGCCTCAAGCGGGTGCGCAGCACCGGGCGCGTCGCCGCGCTCGCGGAAGCCTGTGCGGCGGAAAAAGTGTCCGGCCATCTGGGCATCGCCCACACCCGCTGGGCGACCCACGGCGCGCCCTCGGAAGCCAACGCCCATCCCCACGTCAGCGGGGGGCTCGCGGTGGTCCACAACGGCATCATCGAGAACCACGAGGCCTTGCGCGCGCAATTGCAGCAGGAGGGCTTCGTCTTCACCTCGGAGACCGACACCGAAGTGATCGCTCACCTCATCGAGCGCCATTTCCGTCAGGCGCGCGATTTGCTGGCCGCGACGCGTGCCGCCGTCGCGCAGCTGGAAGGCGCCTACGCGATCGGCGTAGTAAGCACACACTCCGCACATCAGCTCGTGTGTGCGCGCAAGGGCAGCCCGCTGCTCATCGGCCTTGGCATCGAGGAAAACTTCATCGCTTCCGACGTCTCCGCGCTGCTGCCGGTGACCCAGCGCGTGATCTACCTGGAAGAAGGCGACGTCGCCGATATCCGGCTGCTGCACGTCGACGTCTACGATGCGGCGGGCAGCAAGGTCGAGCGCGCCGTGCACATGTCGGAGCTGTCCGCCGACATGGCCGAGCTCGGCACCTACCGCCACTTCATGCAGAAGGAAATCCACGAACAGCCGCGCGCGCTGACCGACACCCTGCTCACGGCCGCGGGGCAGGACCATGTGCTGCCCGAGTGGTTTGGCTTCGACGCGGCCGAAGTGCTGGGCAGCGTCAACGCCGTGACATTTTTGGCGTGCGGTACCAGCTACCACGCAGCGAAAGTGGCCACTTACTGGCTGGAAGAGATCGCGGGTATTCCCGCGCGCGCCGAAATCGCCAGCGAGTACCGCTATCGCACCAGCGTACCCAATCCCGACGCTCTCATCGTCACCATCTCGCAGTCGGGCGAAACCGCCGACACCCTGGCGGCGCTGAACCACGCGAGAGCGCTTGGCCAGGAACGCACGCTGACCATCTGCAACGTCCCGGAGTCGGCGCTCACTCGCGTCTCGCGTCTCAAATTCATGACCCGCGCCGGCCCGGAAATCGGAGTTGCCTCGACCAAGGCCTTTACCACCCAGCTCGCCGCCCTGTTCCTGCTGACCCTGGTGCTGGCGAAACTGCGCGGCCGCCTTACCCCCGAACAGGAATTCGCCCATCTTGCCGCCCTGCGCGGCCTGCCCGGCAAGGTGCAGCAGGTGCTCGCGCTGGAACCCGCGGTCGAAGCCTGGGCGCAACGCTTCGCCAACAAGCAGCATGCTCTTTTTCTCGGCCGCGGCGTGCACTACCCCATCGCCCTGGAAGGCGCGCTCAAGCTCAAGGAAATCTCCTACATCCACGCCGAAGCCTATCCCGCCGGCGAACTCAAGCACGGCCCGCTCGCCCTGGTCGACGAGGGCATGCCCGTCATCGCCATCGCCCCCAACGACCAGCTCATCGAAAAGCTGAAATCCAACCTGCAGGAAGTGCGCGCGCGCGGCGGTGAGCTGTACGTCTTCGCCGACGGCGACGTCCACATCGAGGAATCCGCCGTCGTCCACGTCATCCGCCTGCCCGGCGACCACAACGGTCCGCTGTCGCCCATCCTCCACACCGTGCCGCTGCAATTGCTGTCGTATCACGCCGCGCTGCAGAAGGGCACGGATGTGGACAAGCCGCGGAATCTGGCGAAGTCGGTTACCGTGGAGTGAGTCTTCGCGAAGCGCCGAACAGATGCTGTTCGGCTTCGACGGGGTTCGTGTCGACCCGGCCGGGCAGGGGCCTGGTAAGGTCGACACGGTGACGGCTCAATCGCTGACCGCGATGGTCACGCTCATGAGGCCGATGACGTCCCCGGCCTCAAGGCCGTCTTTTTCGAAACCCAGCATGTCGGGTTCGCCTTTTGGTTTCCCGTGGCAGGCGAGGCAGGGCGGCACGAGCCGGATGGGCTCCATATGCCGGTACACGGCCTGTTTGCCCAGGGTGGAGAAGGCCGTCTTCGGTGCGTTGTCGGTGACGGGCGCATCGACGAAATGGCGCAGGGTTGCGAGCTCCATCTCGTCGGACACGTTCACCGGGCTGCGGTAGTTGCGGCCGGGCTGTTTGATGATGATGCCGGTGCGTGCGGTGAACACCTGCCCCATTTCGCGTTCCCATTTCGCCGGCAGGAAATGCTTCCAGGCCACGCCCTTGACGTTGAGGCGGTCCTGGTTGTTGTCGATGACCTGGCGTCCGGCCCAGATGAGTTTTTCAACGATCCGTTTCTGGCTCGCGGTGGCATCGAGCATGTCGGCCTCCAGTGCCGAGCGCCACTGCTGCTCGAAGAACTCACCCGTGAAACCCTTGTCGCCAAGCTCCGGATCGGTCAATTTCTTGCTGTACGCAAAAATGATGAGGCGCCCGCCGATCACGGCCTTGGCGAGCTTTTCGGCCGTGGACTTCGCCTCGGCACGCGGGACTTTTTCAAGAAACAGATATTCGGGATAGCCGCCCTTCGCGCGCACGCCCACCGGGTCGGCTGCTGCGGCCGAAACGCCCCACACCATGGCACCTGCAAACAATGCAATTTTCATTTTCATCTTCAATTTTCCTCTCCGTCCTGTCGAAATTCGGGGCCTGCCCTTCAGCGAATGGAGCCGCGCTGCACGGGTTCTGCCACTTTAACATCGGAGTGTCCTGAAAGTGGGTTCATCCCGAGAGCGGGCGCCTCCGCGGCGTCGCGCGCAAGCCTCGTCTCAAGTCTGTCCAGGCTTTCCCTGAGCTTTGTACGTCGTTCGGTGTACGCAGCCGGGAGTGTGCGCCGAGCAACGTCACGTCCGGAGAGCCCCGGAGGGTGCGCGAAGTCCAGGCATTTGCTACCGTGGAATTGACGGTGCGCGGGGCGCCGGTTTGTCGGCGGGTTGCCTGCCAACCCCGGTCCTGGTTTGTAGAATGACAGGACTGCCCGCAGCGTTGTCTATGATTGACGAACCGCCCTCCATCGAGATGAGCGTACAACCGTCCGGCTTCGGCAAGGATCGCATCGGCGCCTGGCTGCCGCCGGTGATCGCGGCGCTGCTGTTTGCGGCCGCCGTGGGCGTTTTTCATCGCGAACTCCAGGCGGTTCATTACCACGAGGTGCGCGCTGCGCTCGCGGCCCTGCCGCTCGACGCCGTCCTGTGGGCGCTGGTCTTCACCGCGGCCAACTATCTGGTTCTGAGCGCGTACGACCAGCTGGCATTTCGCCATGTCGGGTCGCGCGTCGGGGCCTGGCGCATCGGGCTGACCGCGTCGCTCAGCTACGCCCTGAGCAACAGCATCGGCTTCGCGGTGCTGTCGGGCACCGCGGTGCGCCACCGCTTCTATTCACGCTGGGGTGTGTCCGTGGCCGACCTCGCGCGGATCGTGGTGTTCAATTCCACCACCTATTGGCTTGGCCTGCTGGCGCTGGCCGGTGGGAGCCTCGCGTTCGCGCCCCATCTCCCGCTCGATGGCGGTTTCCCGCACGCGGGCCTGGCTTGGCTCGGTGGACTATGTCTGGCGCTGGTCGCGACCTACTTCCTGCTGGCGACGCTGCGGCGTGCGCCTTTTCATGTGCGTGGCTTCGCGATGCACGTGCCGGGGCCGGCGCTTGCGCTCGCGCAACTGCTCATCTCGATGGCGGACTGGGCGTTGGCGGCCGCGGTGCTGTACACCCTGCTGCCGCAAGGCGGGCCGTCCTATGGTGTTCTGCTCGGCGCCTTTCTCGCGGCACAGGTGCTGGGGATCGTCAGTCACGTGCCGGGCGGCCTCGGCGTGTTCGAAGGCACGATGCTGGTGCTGCTGGCGCCGTACCTGCCGGCGGATCGCATCGTCGCGGCTCTGCTGCTGTTTCGCCTGATCTACTATGTCATCCCGCTGACGCTGGCCCTGCTGGCCTTGCTCGCTGACGAACTGCGCAGCCGCCAGGCCCGCCTGTTCGAGCTGGGGCAGGCGTTCGCGCGGGTGTCGCAGCATCTCGCACCCAGGGTGCTGGCGCTCTTCACCTTCATGGCGGGTGTGCTCCTGCTGATATCGGGGGCGACTCCGGCAGAACACGCCCGCCTGCGTGTGCTGGCAGAGATGCTGCCGCTTGCCGTGTTCGAGGCCTCGCACTTTCTGGGCAGCCTGGTTGGCGTCGCGCTGCTGGTGCTGGCGCAGGCGGTCTCGCGCCGTATTCGCCTGGCCTACGATCTGGTGCTGGCGGCACTGGCGGCCGGTATTGCGGCGTCCCTGCTGAAGGCCGGCGACTGGGAGGAAGCGCTCGTGCTGGCGGTGCTGCTGGCCGCCTTTGTGCCGAGCCGCAGCTTTTTCGATCGCCGCGCCGCCTTGTTCGATACGCGGTTTTCGCCGGGCTGGATCGTCGCCATCGTCACCGCCTTCGGGGCTGCCGTGTGGCTCGGCATTTTCGCCTTCCGTCACGTCGAATATTCCCATGAGCTGTGGTGGCAGGTGGCGCTGGACCACGATGCACCGCGCTTCATGCGCGCGAGCCTGGGCGCGGCGGTGGCCCTGCTGGGATTCGCGCTGTGGCGTCTGCTGCATCCCCTCGCCCCCGGTACGGCACCCCCCGGCGCCGACGCGCTCGCCGCAGCGGCGCGCGTCATCGACGCCCAGCCCCACACCCTGCCGCAACTGGTCTGGCTGCGCGACAAGGCGCTTCTCTTCGACAGCACGCGCACCGCTTTCCTTATGTACGGCGTACACGGGCGTACCTGGGCGGCCGTGGGTGATCCGGTGGGGCCGCCTGCGGCAGCGCCGGGGCTCGTCCGCGCCTTCGTCGAGCGTGCCGATGACCACGGCGGCGTACCCGTGTTCTATCAGGTCAGGCCGGCGCAGTTGTCCCTGTACGCCGACTTCGGCCTGAGTTTCGCCAAGCTCGGCGAGGAAGCGCGTGTGCCGCTGCAGGATTTCTCGCTCACGGGCAGCCGTCACAAGGGGCTGCGCGCAACCGTGAACCGCCTGGAACGGGAAGGCGCGCGCTTTCGCGTCGTGGAAGCCAACGAGGTGGCGGCGATCCTGCCGCAGCTCAAGGCGGTTTCGGATGACTGGCTGCTGCGGAAATCGGCGAGCGAAAAGGGTTTCTCGCTGGGCTTTTTCGACGCCGACTATCTGGTGCGCCAGCCGGTCGCGGTGATCGAATATGCGGGCCGCATCGTCGCCTTTGCCAACCTGCTGTGCGGGGCGTCGCGCGAGGAACTCTCGATCGATCTGATGCGTTTCGCGTCGAGCGCGCCGAACGGCACGATGGATGGCCTGTTCGCCTACCTGCTCGCGTGGGGACGCGAGCGCGGCTATCGCTGGTTCAATCTGGGCATGGCGCCGCTTTCCGGCCTCGAAGTCTCGCCGGTCTCCTCCGCGTGGCTGCGCCTGGGCAAGGTCATCTACCGGCACGGGGAGGCGTTCTACAACTTCGAGGGCCTGCGCGCGTACAAGGAAAAGTTCCACCCGGTGTGGGAGCCGCGCTATATCGCCTATCCTGGGAAAGCCTCCCTGCTTCTCGTGCTGGCGGACGTCGCCGCACTCTCGGCGGGCGGCTACTGGAGGATCTTCCGATGAGGGGCAGGTCGGGCGGATCGACGCTTGCACGGAGCGCGCTGATGGCCGCGGCGGCCGTCGTGCTGCTGGCGTTTTCTCCGATCGCCACCCCCGCGCCCGCCCTCGCCGGCGAAATCAGGTTTCGCCATGCGCCGTTCGGCGAAGTCACCGTCTACCAGCCCGCCACCCGCGCCACCCGTGTCGCGCTGTTCGTTTCCGGTGACGGCGGCTGGAATCTCGGCGTGGTCGACATGGCACGCCATCTGCTGGACATGGACGCCATCGTCGTGGGCATCGACATCCGCGACTATCTGCGGAACATCGCCGCGGCGACGGAGACCTGCCACGATTTCGCCGTCGATTTCGAAAACCTGGCGCACGCCGTGCAGCGACGGCTCGAACTGCGGGACTACCTGCCGCCGGTCCTGATCGGCTATTCCTCCGGAGCGACCCTGGTCTACGCGACTGCGGTACAAGCGCCGAAAGGCACCTTCGCCGGGGCGCTGAGTCTCGGCTTCTGTCCGGACCTTCCCCTCACGCGCAAGCCGTGCCGGGGCAGCGGCCTCGACTACGCGACCGAATCCGCGACGCGCGGCGCACCGCAGACGCTCAAAGGCGTGGTGTTCGCACCTGCGCCGCGGAATGCGACGCCCTGGGTCGCCTTCCAGGGCGACATCGATCAGGTGTGCGACGCGAACACGACGCGAAGTTTCGTCGCCCGCACGGGAAACGCCAGGCTCGTGGCGCTGCCGAAGGTCGGCCACGGCTTCTCGGTGGAGCGCAACTGGTTGCCTGAGTTCAGGTCGGCGTATGCCGAACTGGCTGCACCCGCACCGGTGGCGTCGTTGCCGGCGCTCGACGACCTTCCCCTCGTCACGGTGCCTGCGACAGCCGGGCCGGCCGCCGATCTGCAGGACCTCTTCGCCGTGCTGCTGACCGGTGACGGCGGCTGGGCGGGGCTGGATCAGGACGTGGCAGGGGCGCTGGCCGCGCGCGGCATTCCCGTGGTCGGCTTGAATTCGCTCCGGTATTTCTGGCGTCCGCGCACGCCGGAAGGCGCGGCGCGCGATCTCGAACGCGTCATCGCCAACTACAGCCGGGTGTGGCGGCGCCCGCACGTGCTGCTCATCGGTTACTCCTTCGGCGCGGACGTGCTGCCGTTTCTCTACACGCGGCTGCCGGAAGCGACGCGCGCCGCGGTACGCAGCGTGAACCTGCTCGGACCCGGCAGCCGGGCAAGCTTCGAGATTCACGTCACCGGCTGGATTCCGGGCGTCGAGGGTGCCGGTCCTGCCGTCAGGCACGAGGTCGAGCGCATGACGGATGCATCGACGCTCTGTCTTTATGGTGCCGAGGAGCGCGATTCCCTCTGCGCGGCCCTCGCGCGCCCCCGTTTGCGTGCCGTTCCCCTCGGCGGCGGCCATCACTTCGGCGGGGACTACGCGGCGATCGTGCGATCGATCCTGGAGTACGCCACGCGATGAAGACCCCCCGGCTGGAAGGTGCGCCAACTGCGGGAGATGCCTCGCGCATGAATGAGCGGCCGGCGGACAACGGTTCCTGGTGGGCGACCGATCTTGGCGAACTCCTGCGGGAAACGGGCTCCGGCAGCGACGGGCTGACCGGTGCGGAAGCCGCCGCGCGCCTGCGACGCCACGGCAGAAACGCGCTCAGGGAAGAAGGCGCCGCACACGTCGTGCCGCTGCTGTGGCGCCAGATCAGCTCGCCGGTGGTGCTGATCCTGATCGCCGCGGCCTGCCTTTCCTTCGCCCTGCGCGACGCCACCGACGGCATCATCATCCTCATCATCGTGCTGATCAGCGCCTTGCTGGGATTCTGGCAGGAGTTCCGTGCCGCGACCGCCGTGGCCAGCCTGAAGAAGCTGGTGGCGGTACAGACCGATGTCCTGCGTGACGGCGTGATCGCGCGGGTTGCGCTCACCGAGGTGGTGCCGGGCGACGTGGTCATGCTGTCGGCGGGATCCAGCGTCCCCGCCGATGGCCGCCTGCTCGAAGCCCGCGATCTGTTCGTCAACGAAGCGACGCTCACCGGCGAGACGTTTCCGGTCGAGAAGATGCCCGGCGCGGTGCCGGCGGACACGCCGCTGGCACGTCGCGTGAATGCGCTGTTTCAGGGTACGCATGTGGTCAGCGGCGTCGGCCGTATGCTGGTGGTGCGCAGCGGACGCGACACCCAGTTCGGCGCCATCGCCGACCGGCTGCAGCTGCGTCCGGAAGAGACGGATTTCGAGCGCGGCGTACGCCGGTTCGGCATGCTGCTGATCCGCGTGACGCTGATCATGGTGATCCTCATCTTCGGGTTCAACGTGTACCTGCATCGTCCGGTGCTCGATTCCTTCCTGTTCGCGCTGGCGCTCGCGGTTGGCCTCACGCCCGAGCTCCTGCCGGCCATCATCAGCGTGAATCTGGCGCGTGGCGCCCAGCGCATGGCGGCGCGCAAGGTGATCGTCAAACGGCTGGCCTCGATCGAGAATTTCGGCAGCATGAACGTGCTGTGCTCGGACAAGACGGGCACACTCACCGAAGGCACGGTGCGGCTGGATGCCGCGCTGGACACGGAAGGCGGGGCGAGTGCGCGGGTGCTGCGGCTTGCTGGACTCAATGCGGCCTTCCAGACGGGATTCAACAGCCCCATCGACGCGGCCATCCTGGCGGCGGCCGGGCAGCCTGCGACGGACATCCGCCGCCTGGATGAAATTCCTTACGACTTCACCCGCAAGCGCCTGAGCGTACTGGTGGAAATGGAGGCGCAGCCCGTCATGCTCACCAAGGGTGCGCTGACCCAGGTGTTGGCCGCGTGTACCGCGCTGGAACTGCCCAACGGTGACGCCGTCCCGATCGACGCGCCGCGACACGAGGCGCTTCTTGCGCAGTACGCGGCGTTCAGCGCCCGCGGGGTGCGCACGCTCGGCCTGGCGATCAGGAATCTGCCGGGCCGCACCACCATCGCGCGCGAGGACGAGGCCGGCATGCGCTTCGTGGGGTTCCTGCTGTTCGCCGATCCGCCGAAAAGCGGGATTGCACACACCATCGAGGAACTGCGCGGCCTCGGCGTCGCGTTGAAAATCATCACCGGCGACAACCCGCTGGTGGCGCAGGCGGTCGCCGCCCAGGTCGGCCTGTCCGGTGCGAAAATCCTCAGCGGCCAGGCCCTGCGCCAGGTGAGCGACGATGCGCTGCCGCAACGGGCGCGCGACACCGATATCTTCGCCGAGGTCGAACCGAACCAGAAGGAACGCATCATCCGCGCCCTGCGCAAGGCGGGACAGGTCGTGGGCTACATGGGCGACGGCATCAACGACGCGCCGGCCCTGCATGCCGCGGATGTCGGCCTCTCGGTGCAGGGCGCGGCCGATGTTGCCAAACAGGCCGCCGACATCGTCCTGCTGGAGCCGGACCTGGCGGTGCTGGCCGACGGCGTGCGGGAAGGCCGTGTGACGTTCGCCAACACGCAGAAATACGTCTTCATGGCCACCAGCGCCAATTTCGGCAACATGTTCAGCATGGCCGGAGCGTCGCTCCTCCTGCCCTTCCTGCCGCTGCTCCCCAAGCAGATCCTGCTCACCAACCTGCTGACGGATCTGCCGGAAATGACCATCGCCACCGACCGCGTGGACGCACAGGCCGTGGAACGGCCGCTGCGCTGGGACCTCCGCTTCATTCGCCGTTTCATGATCCGTTTCGGCCTGCTCAGTTCCGTCTTCGACTACCTGACGTTCGCGCTGCTGTACTGCGTCCTGCAGGCGTCACCGGAGCTGTTTCGCATCGGCTGGTTCGTCGAGTCGGTGGTTTCCGCCGCCCTCGTGGTGCTGGTCGTCCGCACGCGCAGCCCCTTCTGGCAAAGCCCGCCATCCCGGGCGCTGGCCCTGGCGACGCTCGGTGTGGTGATCGCCGCGGTCGTGCTGCCTTACACACCGCTCGGCGCGGTGTTCGGTTTTCCCCCGCTGCCGTGGCTGTTCCTGGCGCTGATGGGGTTGATCGTGGCGGGCTATATCGGTGCGGCCGAAATCCTCAAGCGCTCCTTCTACAAGGTGATGCGCGCATAATGATCTTTTGTCTCGACCCACGGATCCTGATCATGCTCGAATACATGTTTTTCGATGCCGCACTGCGCGAGCGCTTCGTTGCGCGGGCGCGCGAGCTGGGTGTTGCCTGTGCGCTCAGCGACGACAGCCTGGGGCTGGTGGCGGCGGTGCCGGAGGACCTGCCGGCGGACACGGAAGCCGAGCTGGAAGCCTGCTACGACGCGCTGCAGGACGAGGAGGCGCGCCAGGTGGATGCGTCCGACGGAGAGGCGGCGAAGCATGTGGCGGGTTTTCGCCTGGACCTGCCGGACGGTCGGTCCACCACGGTACCGGTGGCGCCGGACGTCGCGCAGCGCCTGATGGCCTGCTTCAGCTTCGAGGAAATCCACGCGCTGTTCGCCACGGTGGCGCGCCATGCGCTCGATCCCCACGAGACGCCGCTGTGCAAGGTGAAGCTCGACGCCTGACGGCGATGTCGGCGGCTCAGTGCCGCTTGCGGTCTTCCTTCAGCGCGAGCGTGGCGACCTGCACGCGGTTTCTGAGGCCAAGCTTCTCCATGATGTTGCGCAGGTGGTTGCGCACGGTGTTTTCCGACAGCGTCATCTTGTAGGCGATGGCCTTGTTGGACAGGCCTTCCTTGACGTGGTCGACGATTTCCATCTCGCGTGCGGTGAGCGAGGCGAGCGCGCTGTTGGCGAGTTCGCCGCGCGCCATCTTCTGCATGACGTTGAGCGGAAAGCTGCTCTGGCCGTCGCACACGCTGCGGATGGCGGCGAGCACCTGCTCGGGGTCGCTCGACTTGATGACGTAGCCGTCGACGCCGGAGGAGATCGCTTCGGAGATTTCCTCGTCGGAATCGGCGATGGTGAGCATGATCACCTTGATGCCGAGGTCGCGCAGCTCGGAAACGAGATCGAGGCCGTCGGCGTCGGGCAGCGAACGGTCGAGCAGGGCGGCGTCCGCCCGGTGGCCGGCGGCGAGCCAGGCGCGCAATTCGGCGGCGTTGGCGTGCTGTGCGGTGAGGCGCAGATCGGGTTCCTGCTGGATGTAGCCGGCGACGCCCATGCGCAGCAGCGGGTGATCGTCGATCAGGATGATGTTCAGGGGCGCAGGCATGGGGACTCCTCCGGTCGTCTTGTTTTCGTCGTCACGTCGGCAGACCGCGCGGTTTGCGCGGCGCCTTCTCGAATAATAAATCAAACGCGGGATTTGGCAGCCATTTCATTGCACGCGCCACCCAGGCCATCTGCCACGGGATAACGGCGTAGCTGCGGCGGCGGGCGATGCAGCGCGCGACGCGCCGGGCGGCATCGTCGGCGGCAAGGCGAAACGGCATGGGATAGGGGTTCACGCGCGTCATCGGCGTGTCGATGTAGCCGGGGGCGACGGTGACCACGGCGATGCCGCGCGCCTTCATTTCCAGGCGCAGCGCTTCGAGGTAGACGGTGGCGGCGGCCTTCGACGCCGAATACGCGCCGCCACCGGGCAGGCCGCGCACCCCTGCGACGCTGGAAATGCCGCACAGCACGCTGTCGCGAGTGAGGACAGGGATGAAGGGCTGGAAGGTGTGCACCAGGCCGAGCACGTTGGCGTCCATCACGGCGCGGAAGACCGCGGCGTCTGCGGAATTTTCGGTGAGCGTGCCGACGCTGATGCCGGCGGCGGCAATGACCAAGTCGGGCGGGCCGCACTCGGTGACGAAGGCCGCCGCTGCCGCCTGCATGGCGGAGGCGTTGCGCACGTCGGCGAGGTAGAGGCGGGCGTCGAGCCCGTTGGCGGTGGCTTCGAGGGCGTCGCGGCGGCGTCCGAGCAGGCCGAGCGTGGCACCGCTGGCGCCGTAATGGCGCGCCAACGCCGCGCCCAGCCCGGAACTCGCGCCGGTGATGAAGACGCGCCGGAACGCGGCCAAGGATTTATTTCGCCGGTTTCCGGCCGGCGCGCTCGGCGCGCGCCTTGGCGATGAGCTGGTCGAGCACCGTGAACAGGCGCGCCTCGCTGCCGGTCATCGATACCGAGGTGTGATACTTGCCGTCGATGATGAAGGCGGGCACGCCGCGCAGCTCGTAGGCGGTGGCGAGCTGCCCGCCCTGGCGCGCGAGCGACTGGGTGGTGAATGAGTTGTAGAGGCTCTCGAATTTCTTGCGGTCGACGCCCTGCTTGGCGATCCAGTCGCCGAGCACCGCGGGGTTGTCGAGATTGAGGTTCTGCACATGGTAGGCATTGAACACTTTTTCGTGCAGGCGATCGATCAGGCCCATCTGGGCGAGGGTGTGATAGAGCTTGGCGCCGGCCATCCAGTCGTCGCGGAATACCGCAGGCAGGCGGCGGATCTGCGCGTCCTTCGGCAGGGTCTTCAGCCAGGCCTGCAGGCCGGGTTCGAGCTGGTTGCAGTGCGGACAGCGGTACCAGAAGAACTCCAGCACCTCGATCCGGTTGCCGGTCGCCACCGGCTTGGGCGTGGCGACACGCACGTAGTCATGACCCTCGAAGGGCTCGTCGGGCGGGGCGGCGAGCACGGACAGGGAAAGCAGGGCGGCGGCCAGAAAGGCCCAGGCGCGAGCGAGCATCAAGGTGTCTCCTGTGAAATGGGTTCTTCTCTGACCAGCGTGACCGCGATATTGTTCTGCGCGAGGCGCGCGCGGATGCTGTCGACGTCGTGCGCGCTCGCGAACGGACCGATGCGCACGCGGTGCAGCACGCCCTTGTCCGGCACTTCGGCGGTCTGGATGGCGGCTTCGATACCCAGCATCGCGAGCTGCGCCTTGAGGTTGTCGGCGTCGTTCGGATTGAGGAAGGCGCCGGCCTGCAGGTAGAGGCGCGGGGCGGGCTTCACGGCGGGGCCCGTGGGCGGTTCGGCCGGCGTGCCGCCGGGCAGCACCTTGTAGAAATCGAAGCTGGGTGCCGGTTCTGGGGTGGTCGCGGTCACGGGTGCCGAAACGCTGGGTGTGGCCGATTTCGTCGACTGGAACGGGTTGTTGCCGGTCGCCCACAGCGCGACGCCCACGGCGAGCAGGGCGCCGACGATCAGGCCGATCAGCACGCCGGTGAAAACCGGGCTGCCGCTGCGCTTGCTGGAACGGGATGCGGGTTTCGCCATGTCGCCTACATTTTCTCCGGCGCCGACACGCCAAGCAAGGCGAGGCCATTGACGATCGTGATGCGCGTGGCGTCGGCCAGCGCGAGGCGCGCAAGCCGCGTCGCCACATCGTCGACCAGGAATTTCTCGGCGTTGTACCAGGCGTGGAAATCGCCGGCCAGTCCTTGCAGATAATGCACGACGCCGTGCGGCGCGAGGTCCTTCGCCGCAGTGGCGACGACTTCCGGATATTCGGCGATGCGCTGCATCAGCGCGAGTTCGTGCGGCGCGATGAGCGGTGCGAGGTCGGCGGCGTCGAGCGTGGCGGCGTCGCCGCCCCATTCCTCGAACACGCGGCAGATGCGCGCGTGCGCGTATTGCACGTAATACACCGGGTTGTCGTTGTTCTTCGCCAGCGCGAGATCGACGTCGAAGATGTATTCGGTGTCCGGCTTGCGCGACAGGAGGAAGAAGCGCACCGCGTCCTTGCTGGTCCACTCGATGAGGTCGCGCAGCGTCACGTAGCTGCCGGCGCGCTTCGAGATCTTCACCTCCTCGCCGCCGCGCATGACGCGCACCATGGTATGCAGCAGATAGTCGGGATAGCCGTCCGCGATGCCCAGCCCCGCCGCCTGCAGGCCCGCCCTGACCCGGGCAATGGTGCCGTGGTGGTCGGTGCCCTGGATGTTGATCGCCCGTGTGAAGCCGCGCTCCCATTTGGCGATGTGGTAGGCGACGTCCGGCACGAAATAGGTGTAGCTGCCGTCGGACTTCCGCATCACGCGGTCCTTGTCGTCGCCGTACTCCGTGGTGCGCAGCCACAGTGCGCCGTCCTGCGTGTAGGTCTTGCCGGCGGCGACGAGCTTCGCCACCGTCGCCTCGACGCGACCGTCGGTGTACAGGCTCGACTCCAGGTAGTAGTTGTCGAAGCGCACCGCGAACGCCTGCAAGTCGAGATCCTGCTCGTGGCGCAGGTAGGCGACGGCGAACTGGCGAATCGACTCCAGATCGTTCGCATCGCCCGAAGCGGAGAACGCGCGGTCGTCCGCCTGCACCGTCTTTCGCGCCAGGAAATCGGCCGCGATGTCGGCGATGTAGTCGCCGTTGTAGGCGGCTTCCGGCCACCCGGCGTCGCCCGGTTGCAGGCCGCGCGCGCGCGCCTGCACGCTGGCGGCGAGTGTGGCGATCTGCACGCCGGCGTCGTTGTAGTAGAACTCGCGGTAGACCTCCCAGCCCTGCGCCGCATACAGATTGCAGATCGCGTCGCCGAGCGCGGCCTGGCGGCCGTGACCGACGTGCAGCGGGCCGGTCGGATTGGCGGAGACGAATTCGACCAGCACGCGTTGCCCTGCGCCGGCGTTGCCGCGCCCGAAGGCTGCGCCCTCGCTGCGCACGCGCTGCACGATGCCATGCCATGCGGCCGGCGTGAGGTGGAAATTGATGAAGCCGGCGCCGGCGATCTCCGCCTTCGCGACGAGCGGTGATTTCGGCAGTTCGAGGAGCAGCGCCTGCGCCAGCTCGCGCGGATTCTTCTTCAGCGGGCGCGCCAGTTGCATGGCGGCGTTGCTGGAAAAATCGCCGTGCGTCGGATTCTTCGGACGCTCGATTTCCAGGCTCACCGGCGCGTCGGGCGCGATGGCTTCGAGTGCGGCGCCGACCAGCAGGGCGAGCTGTTCCTTGAGCGGATGAATACTGGACATGGGGGACAGGAAGACGTCGCCGTCTCCGGTGTCGAACGGAAGCAGGCGATTATAAGCGCCGCGCGTGGGGCATCAAAATACCAGCGGATCGACATCGAGCGACCAGCGCGCCACGCGCGGGCGGATCGTGTCCAGGCGCGCGCGCCAGTCGCGCACGAAGGCCTGCAGCGCGGTGCGCGAGGCCGATTGCACCAGCAGTTGCGCGCGCTCGAGATTGGCGACCCGCGCCATCGGCGCCGGGGTGGGGGTGAACACGCGGATGCGTGCCGCATCGGGCGCGTCGGCGGCAGCACGGCGCAGGAAGGCGAGCGCGGCGTCCATCGCCGGTGCTTCGGCGCGCAGCAGCACCTGGCGCGTGAAAGGCGGCAGGTCGAGGCGGCGGCGCTCGGCGAGCAGGGTGCGCGCGTAGCCGGCGTAGTCGTGTTGTTGCAGAAAGCGGAACAGCGGATGGTCGGGGAATGCGGTCTGGATCAGCACGCGGCCGGGTTTCTCCGCGCGGCCGGCACGCCCGGCCACCTGCATCAGTTGCGCGAACAGGCGTTCGGTGGCGCGAAAATCCGGGCTGTACAGCGCGCCGTCGGTGTCGAGGATGAGCGCCAGCGTCATGTCGGGAAAGTCGTGGCCCTTGGCCAGCATCTGCGTGCCGACCAGCACGTCGACCTCGCGCGCGCGCATCGCCTCGCCCAGTTCCGCCCAGGCGCGCGGCTGCATGGAATCCCGATCGATGCGGCGGATGCGCGCAGCGGGCAGCAGTGCCGCGAGTGTTTCCTCCAGCCGCTGCGTGCCCTGCCCGAGGGGCTTCAGGTCCGGGTTGCCGCAGTCGGGACAGGCCACGGGGATGCGTGCGTCGAATCCGCAATGGTGGCATTTGAGGCGGTGCGCGGCGCGGTGCAGCACCAGCCGCGCCGAGCAGTGCGGGCACGGCGCGACCCAGCCGCAACCCGGACAGTACAGTGCGGGCGCATAACCGCGGCGGTTGAGGAACACCAGGCTTTGCTCGCCGCGCGCCAGGGTGGCGGCGAGCGCGTCGCGGGCGGGGCGGGTGAGGCCGTCCTCCTGCGGCAGGTGACGCAGGTCGAGCAGTTCGATCTCGGGCAGGCGTGCGTGCGCGACCGCGCGTGTTTTCAACTCGATCAACTGGTAGCGGCCGGACAGCGCCTGTGCGTAACTCTCCAGCGAAGGCGTGGCCGAGCCGAGCACCACCGGCACCGCGCGCTGCTTGGCGCGCGCGATGGCGACGTCGCGCGCCGAATAGCGCAGGCCGTCCTGCTGCTTGAAGGAAACGTCATGCTCCTCGTCGACGACGACGACGCCGAGCCGTGGCAGCGGCGTGAACACCGCCAGCCGCGTGCCGAGCAGCACGTCGGCCGCCGGCGCGGCGAGCCAGTTTTCGGCGCGGACCTTGTCAGCCAGACCGCTGTGCAAGGCGACGATGCGCCGGCCCGGAAAGCGCGTGCGGAAATGCTGTTCCAGTTGCGGGGTGAGCGCGATCTCCGGCACCAGCACCAGCGCCTGCCGCCCCTGTTGCAGCGCGGCGGCGATCAGCCGCAGGTAGAGCTCGCTCTTGCCGCAGCCAGTGACGCCGTGGACCAGGTGCACGCCGAAGCCACCGAGCGCGGGCAGCAGGCACTCCAGCGCGGCCTGCTGCTCGGCGGTGGGGACGGGCGCCGGTGCGTCGGGTTGCGGGGCCACCGCAGGTGCGTCGGCGGTCCAGGCGGCCCAGCCGGCTGCCACCAGCGCGGCGGCGTGGCGCATCTGCCCCTGCGCGCGCAGCGTCGCGCGCGCGACTGGCGCGGCGCGCAAGGCGTCGAGCAGGGCGCGCCGGGTGCGTGCGCGCGCCGGCGCTTCGGCGTCGCGCCCGGCTTCGGTCAGCACGAGCCAGGGCGTATCCGCCGCGAAGGGGGTGGCGTTCTTCAGGCGCGGCGGCAGCGCGGCGAGCAGCACGGCGCCGAGCGGGTGGTGGTAATACCCGGCGCAGAACTGTGCCAGGCGCAGCAGTTCCGCCGGCAGCGCGGGCCGGTCGTCGAGCACGCGCAGCACGTCGCGCAGTTTGGTGGCGTGCGGGCTGGCGGTGGTTTCGCCGAGCACGACCCCGACCTGGCGGGTGCGTCCGAAGGGCACTTCGACCAGCGTGCCCGCTGCCAGCGGAGTGTCTGTCGCCAGGCGATAGTCGAACAGCCGGTGAAGCGGCGTGTCGAGGGCGACCTGGAGAATGACGGACATGTGGCGGGATCGGACCTGGCGAGGCGTGACCGGGCATTATGCCCAATCCGTCCGGGTTCCCGGACAGGGCCGTTTAGTGCCGAGTGCTCAAGGCTTGTCGCGGAACATGGTACAAACTACTGTTCGACAAGCGAAATCGCCGCTTGTCCACGAAATCTGTGGATAATTTTGTGGGTTATTGGGCGCAAGATGCGGCAAAGCCCGTCGTTGCGTGACGGTCCGTCAACGACCAAAAACCGGGCAAAATGACTTTTCGATATAAATCATGGACTTATAAAGACACTGCCGCTGTCAAGCCCTTGACACAAAAAAAGTTCCGGTTCAATTCAGACTGTGTATAAGTCGATGCTTCTATGACCGGTACGAGGCCGCCCGCACCCCCGGAATGGGGCGCGAAAGCCAATTGAAACAAAGACTTAAACCTGCTGGATGCCGGTGATGACCCAGCCGCCGGGGCCGTCGGCCGGCTTGCTGAGGTGCCACACTTCGTCGAAGGGTTCGGCGGGCTGGTTGGCGGCCTCGCGGGCGCTGCCGGTGAAGCGAACGCTCACCACATGGCGCTGGTCCTCGTCGAGCGCTTCCAGCACCTCGGCGCTGACGTTCAGCACGTCGGTGGTCTGCGCGTCCGTGCCGCGCTCGGCGATCTGCATCGACAGCTCGGCGAACACCTCGGGCGAGGTGAACGCGCGCAGGTCGTCCAGGTTGCCGGCGTCGAAGGCGGCCTGCAGGCGGATGAAGTTGACCTGTGCCTCGCGTGCGAAGGCGGCGGCGTCGAAGCCGGGCGGGAAGCTGCGCGTGGCGTGGGGACTGCCGCCTGCGGCCGGTGTGGCGTCGAAGGCTGCCGGCGCCTGCGGCGGCAGGCCGGCATATTGCATCGCCGGTTGCGGCGCGTTGCGGCGCATGGCCAGGCGGAACAACAGGAAGGCGCCCATGGCCAGCAGCGCCAGCATGAGGACGTTGGCCATTTCTTCGCCGAGGCCGAGGTGAGACGCCAGGGCGGCGAGGCCCAGACCGGCCGCCAGACCGGCGATCGGCCCCATCCAGCTGCGCTTCTGCGGCGCGGCCTGCGCGGGAGCGCCGGCGGTCTGCTGGCGCTGCGGCGCGGGGGCAGCCTCTTTCTTCGCGGGTGCGCTGCGCTGCATGCCGAAGGACTTGCCGCCGCCGAGGCGCTTGGCTTCGGCATCGTGCGCGACGAGGCCGAAACCGAGGAAAACGGCGAAGAGGCTGATGAGGAAGGTTTTCACAGGGGGACTCCTTGGTTCGGGTTCATGCGGGATGGTCTGCCGGGCATCGCTGCGGCAGGCACGGACATGGTGGGGCCTTGCCCCACCTCGTGAAAAGTCGATTTTTATACGTGAAACACTCGAAATTTTCGATGTTATTGATTCGGCCATCTGAAGTTTGAAGTGGCGGGGTAATCCGATTCGATATTGCAAGGTCGGGAAGGTGAATGGGCCGAAGCAATAATCAATTAAAACAGCGCTCTATTGAGGCGGCTCAACGAATCTGTCCACCCCTGAAGCGCTTGCAAACCGATACGGTTTCAAACTTCTTCGTGCCGCCTCAATAGTCCGGCTCTGCCCGTCAGGCGCGCAGCGCCCGGCTGTGACGGTGAACGGTGTCCACCAGCACGGTGACCTTGTCGGGGTCGGTGAACTGCGAAATGCCGTGGCCGAGATTGAAGACGTGGCCGGGGTGGTTGCCATAGCTGTCGATGATGCGCTCGGCCTCGGCGCGGATGATCTCCGGCGTGCCGTGCAGGGTGCAGGGATCGAGGTTGCCCTGCAGGGCGACGCGGTCGCCGACGCGACGGCGCGCCTCACCGATGTCGACGGTCCAGTCCAGACCGACGGCGTCCGCGCCGATACCCGCCATGGCCTCCAGCCAGTTGCCGCCGCCCTTGGTGAAGATGATGCTCGGCACGACGCGGCCTTCGCGCTCGCGGATGAGGCCGGCGACGATTCTTTCCATGTAGGCGAGCGAGAACTCGCGGTAGGCGTGGGGCGTGAGGCTGCCGCCCCAGGAGTCGAAAATCATCACCGCCTGCGCGCCCGCCTCGATCTGCGCGTTGAGGTAATCGGTCACCGCGTGCGCGGTGACGTCGAGGATGCGGTGCAGCAGATCGGGGCGACCGTACAGCATGGTCTTGATATGGCGGTAATCGTCCGAGCTGCCGCCTTCGATCATGTAGCACGCCAGGGTGTAGGGGCTGCCGGCGAAGCCGATGAGCGGCACCGCGCCGTCGAGCGCGCGGCGGATCGAGCGCACCGCGTCCATCACGTAGCCGAGCTTGTCGGTGGGATCGGGCGCCGTGAGGTCGCGGATTTCCCATTCGTCGCGCAGCGGGCGCTCGAAGCGCGGCCCCTCGCCCTGCGAGAAATACAGCCCCAGACCCATCGCGTCGGGCACGGTGAGAATGTCGGAAAACAGGATCGCGGCGTCGAGCGGATAGCGGGCGAGCGGTTGCAGCGTGACCTCGGTGGCGAGGTCGGGGGTCTTGCACAGGGTGAGAAAGTCGCCGGCGCGCGCACGCGTGGCGTTGTACTCCGGCAGGTAGCGTCCCGCCTGGCGCATCAGCCACAGCGGCGTGTAATCGGTCGGCTGGCGCAGCAGGGCGCGCAGGAAGGTGTCGTTTTTCAGGGTGGACATGGCACGGAGCCCTTGCGGGGCGCGGATGCAAAGCCCCGATTCTAGCAGGCCTGGCGCCTGCCCGCCCCGTGCCGTCCCGGATTCACATGCGGCGGAAACTCCATTCGCCGCGCCCGCTCGGGCAGGCCAGCACCTCCCTGGGCTTGCGGCCGTCGACCGCCAGCGTGGCATAGCGGCAGCCGTCGCGGGCGTCGCCGCGCGGGGTGAAGTCGTAGCGGTGGCCACCGCCGTTCCACACCACCGGCACGCCGGGCCGGCCGAGTTCGAGCGCATGGCCCATGCAGGCACGGTCGCGGTCGTCCATGCTGTCGCCGACGGCGTGACCGAGCACTGCGCCGAGCACGCCGCCGACCACCATGCCGACCACGCGGTCCTCGCGTCCGGCCACCTGTCCGCCGATCACTGCGCCCGTGACACCGCCGATCACCGCGCCGATTTCGTCGCGGTTGCAGCGCCCGGACGAAACGCCGTAGTCGGCCACGTACACCGCGCCGCTGCGGCCGTGGTGGCGGTGCTTCGCCTTGTTCTTTTCCTTGTAATACCCGTGCGCCGGTGCATGCTGCGGCGGGTCGGCGAAGACCGGCGCGGCGAGGCCTGCGGCGAGGGCAAGGGCGAGGGCGTGTTTCATGTCGTAGAGTTCCCGGGTGAATAACCAATTGAATAATCAATCAAGTAACGGCTGCACCCGCCGCAACTGTAGCGTTTCGCGCAGTTCAGTTGTAGCGCGGATGGTAGTCGCGGTACCCGCGTGCCTGCGCGTCATACTTTTCGGCGCGGATGGCGCGGCTGGCCGCATCCAGCGTTGCGTCGAGGTGGCGGAATTCGTGGACGTCGAGGCGGCCGTCGGCAAGGAATTGGCGTTTCATCGCGGCGATGCCGTGCTGCTGGCGCGCGAGGGCATGGAATTCTTGCAGGGTGAGTTCGCCGCTGCGCAGGCCCGCTTCGATGCGGGCCTGCTGCCAAGCCTGGCGGGCGTCGATCTGCTGGCTGAATTGCTGGCTCTGCTTCAGCGCCTGCGCCGGCGCGAAGGCGTTGCCGTCGCCACGGTACCAGTCGGCCTGCGCGCCGGTCGCGGCGAGGCCGACGGCGGCGGCGATGTGGATCAGGGTCTGCTTGATCGATCTGGCTTGCATGGGTTGTTCCTTTTCTTGCCGGAGGGTCGGACACGTGGTGCGCTGGCGACGGTTGTAATGTAGCGACGCCGTGTGAGCGGGATGTGTAGCCTGTGCAACAGCGTGTAACAGTGTGTAACAGGGGCCTGCCGGGCAGGCCCAAGGTTTCGCCGAAAATCGCCGATCATTCATGCCGCCGCGCCGCGATTCGAACCCGACTTCGGCTAGAATCGGCGGCCTTTTCTTTTTGCCGTCCCCCCGGAGAACCCGATGCGCACCATGAAACTCGCCGCCGCCCTGATTGCGGTGGGCGCCTGTCTGCCCGGCCTTGCCGCCGCCACCAACGGCATGATCATGGAAGGCTACGGCCCCATTGCCACCGGCATGGGCGGCGCGGCGCTGGCGTACGACAACGGCAGTGCCGCGCTGGCGAACAACCCCGCCACGCTCGGGCTGATGGCCGACGGCCACCGCGTCGACGTGATGCTGGGCTACGTCGGGCCCGACGTGTCGGCGCCCGGCACCTTCGGCGACTCCAGCGCGGACGCGTTCTACATGCCGGCGTTCGGCTACGTGGCGAAACAGGGTGACTTCGCCTGGGGCGCCGGCATCTACGGCCAGGGCGGCATGGGCACCGAGTACGCCAGCGGCGACATGGCCCAGGTCGGCGTCGGCCGCGTCATCTTCCCGCTCGCCTGGCGCGCCAATGCGCGCCTCACGATCGGCGGCAGCGTCGACCTCGTGTGGGCGGGCATGGACCTGGTCGCCGATCTCGATGGCAATGGCAGCAAGGACATCGACTTCAAGGACGACAGCGATTTCACCGGCCGTGCCAAGGGCTACAGCCTTGCCGCCAAGCTCGGCTTCACCTACCGGCTCAACGACGCGCTCACCCTCGGCGGCGTCTACCAGAGCGCCGGCAACCTGCCCGATCTCAAGGGCGCCGGCTACAAGGTGACCGGCTTCGACATGCCCGCCATGGTCGGACTCGGCTTCGCCTGGCAGGCGAGCGAGCGCTTGCTGGTCGCCGCCGATCTGAAGGATGTGCTGTGGGGCGACAGCATGAACACCGTGACCATTCTGCAGAACGGCATGACGCTGGCGCCATTCCAGCAGGACTGGGACAACCAGGTCGTCGTGTCCGCCGGCCTTGCGTGGAAATTCACTGGCGCGCTTACCGGGCGCATCGGCTACAACTACGGCAAGAATCCGATTCCGGACGAATTCGTCAATTATCTGTGGCCGGCAACGGTCGAACATCACTATACGGCGGGTTTTGGCTACACCTTCGGCGGGCGCTCGCAAGTCAACTTCGCGCTCAGCTACGCGCCGGAGAACTCGGTGACGGGGACGGGAGCGATGAATGGCGGCATGGTCATCGACCACAGCCAGCTCAACTGGCAGTTGATGGTCAGCCACCGCTTCTGAGCGGACGGCACGCAAAAGACCGGGGGAGGATGGGGGCCCGGCCTCCTGCGTCCGGTTACGGCTTTTGCGGATCCTCCTTCTCCGTCCCGACTGGAGCCGATTCCGGCTGGTTTGCCGCCGGATCCGGCCCGGCTGCCGTGCCGTCGACCCGCTCGACGGCGTTGTCCTGTACCTGCTGCGCGGCCTGTTCCGCCGCCTGGTCGACGGGCCCGGCGTTGTCGCAGCCGTAAAGCGTCAGCAGGCCGGCGAGCACCGCGAGCGTGCCCAGGGTGGCGCGCCGCGATGCGGTGAACGCATCGGCATCATTCCTTTCGCGCATCTCATTCACCTTTCTTCGGGCCGCCGGCCTGCATGCGATCGCTGCCGAGGGCGGCGCGGATGAATTCCTCGCGGCTCAACACCTTGTCGCCGTTGGCGTCGCCTTCCGCGAAGGCCGCCTCGGCCCCGCCGGCGGCCCGGAATTCCTCGAGGCTGATGCGGCCGTCACCGTTGACGTCGGTGGCCTTGAAGTCGGCCATGGGCGAACCGGCAAGCGCTGCCGGGGCGGCAAACGCGCCCAGCGCGTACAACAGGGCCAGATTGCGGATGTGATGGGAAACGGGTTTCATCTCGGTGTATCTCCTGTGACAAGTGAAGTCGGATGCGTGGGCATCCGGAGTGCATGGAGCGACAACCGTGCCAGCTTTGTATTGTTTAATTCAAACAACAAGTTACGGCGGCCCCGTCGTTGCGGTGACAGGTGTGGGGGCCGGCTGTAGGGGATTTCTGTCGCGCGCCGGCGACAGATACGCCGGCGTCGTGCAAGTCATTGGTTTATCGCAAACAAATTGTCGCCCGTCGGCGACAGCCACCCCGGCCGGTGTCGCTCAGCCGGCGTCGTCGCGGCTGCGGAACAGCGCGGGGTCGAGCCCGTGGCGCTGCAGCAGGCGATAGACCTCGGTGCGGTTGCGCCCGGCGAGGCGGGCGACTTCACTGGCCTGGCCGCGGGTGAGCTTGAGCAGGCTGACGAGATAGTCGCGCTCGAAGGCGGCGCGCGCTTCGGCGAGTGGCTGGATTTCCGCCGGCTTGTCGCGCAGCGCGCGCGCCACCAGCGCGGCGGGGATGGTCGAGGTCGGGCACAGCGCGACGCATTGCTCCAGCACGTTGTGCAGTTGACGGATGTTGCCCGGCCAGTCCGCCGCGGCGAGCATGTCGAGGGCGTCGGGGGCGAAACCGTGGATGCGCCGCTGGTAGCGGGCGGCGAGCGTGGCGAGGAAGTGTTGCGCCAGCAGCGGGATATCCTCGCGTCGCGCGCGCAGCGGCGGCAGCGTGAGGTTGACGACGTTGAGACGGTAATACAGGTCTTCGCGGAAGCGGCCTTCGGCGATCGCCTCGTCGAGGTCGCGGTGGGTGGCGGAGAGGATGCGCACGTCCACCCTGCGCGCCTCGGTAGCGCCGACCGGACGCACCTCGCCTTCCTGCAGCACGCGCAGCAGCTTGACCTGGAGCGGCAGCGGCATGTCGCCGACCTCGTCGAGAAACACGGTGCCGCCGTCGGCGCTCTGGAACAGGCCCGGGTGGTCGCGTCCGGCGCCGGTGAAGGCGCCCTTGACGTGGCCGAACAGCTCGGACTCGAGCAGCTCGGCCGGAATCGCGCCGCAGTTGATCGCGACGAAGGGGTGCGCGTAGCGCGGACTGGCGCGGTGGATGGCGCGCGCGAGCAGCTCCTTGCCGGTACCCGACTCGCCCTGGATGAGGAGCGCAGCGCCGCTTTGCGCGGCCAGGCGCGCCTCGGCGAGCAGCGTCTCCATCGCCGGACTGGCGGTGACGATCTCGCTGCGCCATTGGTCGTCGACCGCGTCGGGGGCGCTGCCGGCGAGGCGCGTGGCGCGCCGCAGCAGGTCGACGAGGGTGGGCGCGTCGTAGGGCTTGGTGAGGTAGCCGAACAGGCCCTGCTGCGTGGCTGCGACCGCGTCGGGAATGGTGCCGTGCGCGGTCAGCACGATCACCGGCAGCGCCGGATCGCGCGCATGGATGGCGCGGAACAGCGCCATGCCGTCCATGCCCTGCATCTGCATGTCGGTCAGCACCGCGTCAGGACGGGCGAGCGCGAGCTGCGTGAGCGCCGCCTCGCCACTGTCGACGGCGTCGACGCGAAAGCCGTTCGCCTCCAGGCGCAGGGTGATGAGCGCGCGCAGCGCCGCGTCGTCGTCGACGACCAGGATGGACGGTTTCTTCATGCGGCAGGTGGGTGGGAGATCATGGTGTACGGGGCGGTGTGCTGTGCTGTTGCAGGGATTTTTCCAGTGCCTTGATCTGATCGAGCTTCTCCTGCAAGACCTGTGCCTGCGCGCTCTGCTGGCGCAGCTCGATACGCGCGCGCAGCGTGCGCTTCATCAGCTCGATCACCGCGCGTGCGCGAGGGGTTGCGTCGTCGATGGCGGCCAGGCTCTTCAGCGCGCGTTCGTGGGCCTCGCTGCCGTCCTCGCGCTCGAGCAGGGCGGCCTGCTGGAAGCGTCGGGCGTCGTCGAGACGGCGTTCGGCGTCCAGCGCGGCGAGTTCGCGCCGACGCTGCTCGGGGGTGAGCGCCGCGACGCGCGCCAGCTCGGCGGATACCGCAGAGACCCCCAGCCCGCTCTCCAGCGCGGGCAGCACCGGCTTGTCCGGCGGCAGGGCGCAAGCGCCCAGTATCGACAGCCAGGCGGCAAGCAGGACGGGTTTCAGGTTCATCGGGACAACGGCTATACGGGCCAGGTTAAACAAAAACAGGTCGACCACGGCGCGCAGTCGACGACTTCGGCGCTGCCACCGGCCGCGAGCTGTGCTTCGCGTACGATCGACAGCCCCAGGCCGCTGCCTTCGACGGCGCTGGCAGGCTGGTGGCTTCCCTGGAAAAACGGCTCGAACACGCGATGGCGCTCGGCGACAAGAATGCCCGGGCCCATGTCGCACACCCACAGTGCGACCGTGCCCGCCTGTGGCGCGCTCTTCACCAGGATGCGCCCGCCCTCGGGGCTGAAGCGGACCGCGTTGGACAACAGATTGTCCAGCGCGGTTTCCAGTTGCGCGCGATCCGCGCGCACGGCGGCGGCGTCGAGCTGCGTGTCGACGGTGAGGCGGCGCGCGTCGAGGGCGAGCCGGTGGCGCGCCAGCACGCCGTCCACCACGTCCGCCAAGGGCTGCTCGGCGGTCGCCGGACGGACCGGTTCGCGCACCATGCTGCCGTAGCGGATGAGTTCCTCGATGCGTCGCTGCAGGTCGCGGCTGCCCTGGTCCATGATGGCGACGATGTCGCGCTGGCGCGCGTTGAGGCGACCGGCGAGCTCGTCGTTGAGAAGCGCGACGCCTTCGCGCAGCGAGGCGAGCGGCGTTTTCAGTTCGTGCGAGACGTGACGCAGGAAGCGTGTTTTCTGTGCTTCCAGCGCCTGCAGACGCTGGCGCAGCCAGTCGATTTCGCGCCCCAGTTCGACCATGTCCTGCGGTCCGCTGATCGCCGGCAGCGGTGCGAGATTGGCCTGGCCGAGCTGCTGGATCGCCGCCTTGAGCTGGCGGATGGGGCGGTTGATGAGCCAGGAGAACACCGCCGCCAGCAGGAGCGTCAGCGGCACCAGCGCGAGGCCGAGTCCGATCAGGCGCTGGCGGGTGGACTGCACCGTCGCTTCCAGTGCCTGCTGGTCGCGCTGTACGGCGGCGTCGGCCTGTTCCTGCAACGTGCGTGCGTCGCCATGCAGCGTGGCGAATTCGGGTTCCAGCGCATGAAAGCGCGCGCTGTCGAGAAAGGCGCCGGGGCGCACCGTGTGGTACAGCGCGGCGCTGGCGCGGTCGAGGCGCGCCAGTGTCGCGCGCGCGGCGGCGTCGCCGAGCGGTGTGTCGAGTTGCGCCAGGCGGCTGTGCAGGGTGGCATGGGCGCGCTCCAGGACCTCGCCGAATTCGGCGTCGCGCAGCAGGTGATACTGACCCGCAGCGCGCTGCAACTGGCTCACCGATTCCCCCACCTGGCGCACGTCACGCGTCACCGCAAGGCTGTCGCGGGCGAACTGGCGCTGCGTGTCGACCACGCCCTGCAGCACGTGTACGACGTTGATGAGGCCACTGGCGAGCGGCACGATCAGCACGCCCATGGCGACGATGACCAGGATGGTGAACGAGCGCGGATAGTAGGGGCCGGCAGCCATGCGCACAGTGCGGAACGGAAACCGCACAGCATACCGCGATTCGGCGGGCCCGCCGGCGCCCGCGCCGGCTTCAGGCGAGACCGAGATGGGCGAGGATGCCTTTGGCCGCCTCGCGGCCTTCCCATACCGCGGTGACCACCAGGTCGGAGCCACGCACCATGTCGCCGCCGGCGAACACCTGCGGGTTGGCGGTCTGGTAGGGGTGGCGACCACCGCGCGCGATGACGCGGCCGCCGTCGTCGGTGGCGATGCCGTGCTCGGCGAACCACGGCTGCGGATTCGGGCGGAAGCCGAAGGCGACGATGACGTGGTCGGCGGGCACGATCTCCTCCGAACCCGGCACCACCACTGGCGTGCGGCGGCCGCGTGCGTCCGCGGGGCCAAGTTCGGTGGTGACGAGCTTCACCCCTTCGACGTGGTCGCCGCCGACGATCTCGACGGGCTGCCGGTTCCACAGGAAAGCGACGCCTTCTTCCCGGGCATTGGCGACCTCGCGCCTGGAGCCGGGCATGTTCTTTTCGTCGCGGCGGTAGGCGCAGGTGACGCTGGCGGCGCCCTGTCGGATGCTGGTGCGGTTGCAGTCCATCGCGGTGTCGCCGCCGCCCAGCACCACCACGCGCTTGCCCTTCATGTCGTGGAAGACTTCGCCGGGTCGGGTGAGTCCGAGGCAGTTCCTGACATTGGAAATCAGGAAAGGCAGCGCTTCGAGTACGCCCGGCAGGTCCTCGCCGGGGAAGCCGCCCTTCATGTAGCGGTAGGTGCCCATGCCCATGAATACGGCATCGTATTCGTCGAGCAGCGCCTGCATCGGCACGTCGCGGCCGATCTCGGTATTGAGGCGGAACTCGATGCCCATGCCCTCGAACACCTCGCGGCGGCGGGTCATGACGGTCTTTTCCATCTTGAATTCGGGGATGCCGAAGGTGAGCAGGCCGCCGATTTCCTCGTGGCGGTCGTACACCACCGCCTGCACGCCGTTCCTCGCCAGCACGTCGGCGCAGGCGAGACCGGCGGGGCCGGCGCCGATCACTGCGACGCGCCTGCCGGTCGCCACGACGTTCGACATGTCGGGGCGCCAGCCGGCCTTGAACGCTTCCTCGGAGATATAGCGCTCGATCTGGCCGATGGTCACCGCGCCGAAACCGCCGACGTTCGGCCCGCCGCCGACAGCTTCGCCGAAGCCGTCGGTGTTGAGGGTGCACGCGCCTTCGCACAGCCGGTCCTGCGGGCAGACGCGTCCACACACCTCGGGCAGCGAGTTGGTGCGGTGGGAGAGCTCGGCGGCCTCGAACAGGCGGCCTTCGGTGATGAGCTTCAGCCAGTTCGGAATGTAGTTGTGCACCGGGCACTTCCACTCGCAGTAGGGGTTGCCGCAACCGAGGCAGCGGTCGGCCTGTTCCTGCGCGTGCGCCGGGGCCATCAGCGCGTAGATCTCGCGGAATTCGTTCTTGCGGACCTCGGCCGGCGTCTTGGCGCCGTCGCGGCGCGCCTGCTTCAGGAAATGGAATACGTCACCCATCGTCATGCTCCCACCACAACACGCGCCGGCCCGAGGATGTCCTCGACCAGGTCTTCGAGCGAAATCCGCTTTGGCTTGACTAGCCAGACCTTCGCCAGGGTGGCGTCGAAATCGGCGAGCAGGGCCCTGGCGCGCGCGCTGCCGGTGAACTCCTGGTGGCGTGCGATCTGCGCCCTGAGGTAAGCGCGGTAGGGCTCGGTGTCGTCGCCGGTGATGCGGATGGAGTCGACCATTTCCTTGTTGAGCCGGGAGACGAAATCGCCTGTCTCGTCGACCACGAAGGCCATGCCGCCCGACATGCCGGCGCCGAAGTTCAGCCCGGTCTCGCCCAGCACGATCACCGTGCCGCCGGTCATGTATTCGCAGCCATGGTCGCCGACGCCTTCCACCACCGCCAGCGCGCCGGAGTTGCGCACGCCAAAGCGCTCGCCGGCCATGCCCGCGGCGTAGAGCTCGCCGCCGGTGGCGCCGTACAGGCAGGTGTTGCCGATCAGCGTGTTGCGATGCGCCTCGAAGGTGGCGGCCCGTGGGGGGTGGATCACCAGGCGGCCGCCGCCCATGCCCTTGCCGACGTAGTCATTGGCGTCGCCTTCGAGTATGAGGGTGAGCCCCTTGTGGTTCCACACACCGAAGCTCTGGCCAGCCGAACCGCTGAGACGGATGCGGAGGGTGTCGTCCGGCAGACCCGCGCTGCCATGCATCCGGGCGATCTCACCCGACAGGCGTGCACCGATCGAGCGGTTGACGTTGCGTACCTCATAGCGCAGCTCGACCGCGGTGCCGGCCCTGATCGCGTCGCGGGCGTCGGCGACCATGCGTTCCGCCAGTTCGCCCTTGTCGAACGAGGGATTGCGCTCCTGCTGGGCGAAGCGGGGAGCATCCGCCGGAATGTCGCCCTGGCCGAGCAGCGCGTCGAGCTTCAGGCGTCCCTGGCGCGGCGTATCGCCGGCCGCGAGTTCCAGCAGATCGGTGCGGCCGATGAGGTCGGTGAGCCTGCGGATACCGAGGCTGGCCATCAGCTCGCGCGTTTCCTCGGCGACGAACCTGAAATAGTTCACCACCATGTCGGGCAGGCCGACGAAGTGGTCGCGGCGCAGGGTCTCGTTCTGCGTGGCCACGCCGGTGGCGCAGTTGTTGAGATGGCAGATGCGCAGGAACTTGCAGCCCAGCGCGATCATCGGGCCGGTGCCAAAGCCGAACGACTCGGCACCGAGGATCGCCGCCTTCACCACGTCGAGGCCGGTTTTCAGGCCACCGTCGGTCTGCACCCGCACCCGTCCGCGCAGGCCGTTGGCGCGCAACACCTGCTGCGCCTCCGAGAGGCCCAGCTCCCACGGCGTGCCCGCGTATTTGACCGATGAGAGTGGGCTCGCGCCGGTGCCGCCGTCGTAGCCGGAGATGGTGATGAGGTCGGCGTAGGCCTTGGCGACGCCCGCGGCGATGGTGCCGACACCGGGTTCGGCGACCAGCTTCACCGACACCAGCGCGTCGGGGTTGACCTGCTTCAGGTCGAAGATGAGCTGCGCCAGGTCCTCGATGGAATAGATGTCGTGGTGCGGCGGCGGCGAGATGAGCGGCGTGCCGGGCTTGCAGTGGCGCAAGGACGCGATCAGCGGCGAGCACTTGTCGCCCGGCAGCTGGCCGCCCTCGCCGGGCTTGGCGCCCTGCGCCATCTTGATCTGCAGCACCTCGGCGTTGACCAGATAGGTCGCGGTGACGCCGAAACGGCCGGAGGCGACCTGCTTGATCTTCGACATCCTGACGGTGCCGTAGCGCTTCGGGTCCTCGCCCCCCTCGCCCGAGTTGGAGCGGCCGCCAATGCGGTTCATGCCCTCGGCGAGCGCCTCGTGCGCTTCCGGCGACAGCGCGCCGAGCGACATCCCGGCGGAGTCGAAGCGCTTGAGAATGACCTCCAGCGGCTCGACCTCGTCGAGCGGAATGGGCGTGGCGGGCTTCAGCTTCATCAGGTCGCGGATCATCGCCACCGGGCGGTTGTTGACCAGCGCGGAATATTTCTTGTACTCCGCGTAGTCGCCGGTCTTCACCGCCTTCTGCAGCTGCTGCACCACGTCCGGGTTGTAGGCGTGGAACTCCTCGCCGAACATGAACTTCAGGAGGCCGCCGGCCGACAGCGGCTTCAGCGGGTTGAACGCGGCGCGATGCAGGGCCATCTGGTCGATTTCCAGATCACCGAAATTGGCGCCGGAAAGCCGCGATACCGTGCCCTTCAGGCACAAGTCGACCACATCTTCATGCAGCCCGACCGCCTCGAAGAGCTGCGCGCCGCGGTAGCTCGCGACCAGCGAGATGCCCATCTTGGAGAGCACCTTGTACAGGCCCTTGTCCATGCCCTTGCGGAAGTTGGCCAGCGCCTTGTCGAGGCTGGGGCTGATCTCGCCGCTGCGCACGAATTCGCCGATCACCTGGTAGGCGAGATACGGGTACACCGCGGTCGCGCCGTAGCCGATTAGGCAGGCGTAGTGGTGCGGATCGCGTACGGTGCCGGTTTCGACGACGATGTTCGCGCTGCAGCGCAGCCCCGCGGCGATCAGCGCGTGGTGCACCGCCCCGGTGGCGAACAGCGCGTGGATCGGCATGCGGTCGCGCGCGACGTTGCGGTCGCTCAGCACCAGGATCACCTTGCCCGCCTTCACCGCGTCGACCGCGCGCGCCGTCAGTGCGCGCAGTGCGCCTTCCAGCACGGTCGCCACCGGGTCGTAGTGGAGGTCCAGCGTGCAGGTGGCGAAAGCCGGATCGTCCAGGTTCGTCAGCCTGTCGAAGGCGTTCTTCGACAACAGCGGGCTGTGCACCTCCACCCGGTGCGCGTGCGCGGGCGTTTCCTCGAACAGGTTGCGCTCGGGGCCGAAGGAGGTGTTGAGCGACATGACGATCGCTTCGCGGATCGGGTCGATCGGCGGGTTGGTCACCTGCGCGAACTGCTGGCGCAGGTAGTCGAACGGCGAACGGACTTTCTGCGAGAGCACCGCCATCGGCGTGTCGTCGCCCATCGAGCCGATCGCTTCGGCGCCGTCCTCGGCGAGCACGCGGAGGATCTGGTCGCGCTCCTCGAAACTGACGTTGAAAAGCTTCTGGTGGATCAACAGGCTTGCGCTGTCCATCAGCGCAAGGTCGGCGTCCTGGCCGGGCGGGAGATCCAGCCGCAGTGCGCTGGACTTCAGCCACTCGCGATAGGGGTTGCGCCCCTTCAGCTCATTGTCGATATCCTCCGACATCAGCAGGCGGCCGGTCTCGAGATCGGCGGCGACCATCTGGCCGGGCTTGACGCGGCCCTTCTGCTCGACGTTGGCGGGGTCGATCGGCCACACGCCGACTTCGGAGGCGATGGTGAGGATGCGGTCCTTGGTCAGCACCCAGCGCGCGGGCCGCAGACCGTTGCGGTCCAGCGTGCACACGGCGTAACGGCCATCGGTCAGCACCACGCCCGCGGGGCCGTCCCACGGCTCCATGTGCATCGAGTTGTACTGGTAGAAGGCGCGGATGTCGGGGTCCATGGCCTCGACGTTCTGCCAGGCCGGCGGAATCACCAGACGCAGGGCGCGGAACAGGCCCGCGCCGCCCATCACCAGGCCCTCGACCATGTTGTCCAGGCTCATCGAGTCGGAGCCGCGCGTGCCGACGATCGGGCGCACCGCGTCCATGTCGGGAATCAGCGGGCTGGAAAATTTCTGCTCGCGCGCGTGGCTCCAGTTGCGGTTGCCCTGTACCGTGTTGATTTCGCCGTTGTGCGCGAGGTAGCGGAAGGGCTGCGCCAGGCGCCACTGCGGCCAGGTGTTGGTCGAGAAGCGCTGGTGGAACACCACCAGGCTGGTGGCGAAGCGCGCATCGTTGAGATCCGGATAGAACACCGGCAGCTTGTCCGGCATCACCAGGCCCTTGTAGCTGATGACGCGGCACGACAGGGTGGGCACGTAGAACACCGGATCGGCCGGCTCCAGCGCCTTTTCCGCCAGACGCCGCGCGACATACAGCCGGCGTTCGAAGTCGTCCTCGGAGATATCGGCGGGCGCGTTGACGAACACCATCTCGATGTGGGGCAGCGATTCCAGCGCCGATTCGCCGCACACCGACGGATCGGTCGGCACCGCGCGAAAGCCGGCGACGACGAGCGCCTGGGCTTCCAGGCACGCCTGCAGGGTGGCGCGCGCGTGCGCCTGCGGGGTGGCGTCGCGCGACAGGAATACCAGGCCGGCGGCGTAGACGTCGCCGAGTGCCAAGCCGGATTCGCTCGCCACCGCGCGCAGGAACGCATCCGGCTTCTTGAACAGCAGGCCGCAGCCGTCGCCCGACAGGCCGTCCGCGGCGATGGCGCCGCGATGCGTCATGCAGGCGAGCGAGCCGATCGCGTGCTGCACCAGCGTGTGGCTGGGCTGGTTGTCGATTTGTGCGATGAGGCCGAAACCGCAGCTGTCCTGTTCGAAATCGGGCGAATACAGGGTTCCGTCCAGCCAGCGTTGTCGTTCCATGGTTCCGTTGTGCTCGGGCAAGAGCGGCCGGTCCGTCGGGCAGGTCGCACAAGAATTGGAAAAAAAGGGGGAGCCATTCTATTGCAGCGTGACCTACACGGCAATGCCGCCTGGGGGTCTCGCGATGACGTGCGGCCCGCGGTGTTGCTTTTTGCCAACCGAGCGCCCCGGCTGCGCTTTGCGTGCAGCGCCACGCACGTACTCGACGACACGCGGTCGCCCCAATGCAACAAATACGATGTGTGGGGTCCCGGCGAGTTCCGCGTCAAAGCGTTTGCGGGGCGCACGCCACCCAGCGGCGCTGAATCAGCGGGTAGCGCGACGGTATGATGGACGTCCCGTCGTCCACGCGTATCCCGGCATGTCGCCCGAACTCGCGCAGCAACTGCTGCTGAAAACCCTGCTGCCGCTGTCGCTGCTGATCGCCGCCGGCGGCATCTGGCCGCGCTGGCAGAGCGGCATTTCGATCATCGGCCTGCGCGGTGAGATCAACCGCCTGGTGCTGAATTTCTTCGCGCCCATGCTGTTCTTCGCCGCCGGCGCAACCGCCACGGTGGATCTGAATCTGCTGAAGCTGCCGCTGATCCTCGGTGCGGCCACCCTGTTCGGTCTCGGACTCGCCGCGCTGGCGTTGTTCGCAACCCCGCTGGGACGCGATCTTGCGGCGCCCGCGCGCGGTGCGGTGCTGCTGACGGCAGGCTTCGGCAACGTGCTGTTCTTCGGCTATCCTTTCCTCACCACGGTGTTCGGCGAGGCCGGCGCGCGCTATCCCTTCTTTGCCGATATGCTCGCGACCACGCCGCTGGTGTGGTCGCTCGGGGTGTGGATCGCGTTCCGCTACGGCAACCACAGCGAGCATGCGTCCTTCCTTTCGATGTGGCTGCGCCTGCCGCCGGTATGGGGCTTCGCGGCCGGCATCGCGGTGAATCTGTCCGGCAGCGGGCTCGAACCGCTGGTCGAGGCGGCGCGCTGGGCGGGCAGTCCGACCATCCCGTTGATGCTGTTCGTGCTGGGCTTGACGATCCCCTGGCACGACCTGCGCCCGCAAAGGGCGGTGATGGTGGCGCTGGCGATCAAGCTCGCGCTGATGCCGCTGTTCGCCCTCGGTCTCGCACTGGCATGGCCCGGTCCGCTGTCCGAACCCGCTGAGGCGGCGATCCTCGAAGCCGCCATGCCGACCATGGTGATGGTGATCGCGCTGGCCGACCGCTTCGGTCTCGACGTGCGCCTGGCCGGCCTCATCATGGGCTGGTCAACGCTTGCCGGATTGTTTACGCTGCCATTCTGGCTATGGGCGTTGAAAGGATTCACGACATGAAGATCGGATTCATCGGCAGCGGCATCATGGGCCGCCCCATGGCGGAGAACCTGCTACGTGCCGGGCACCAATTGACCGTGTACGGCCGGCGCTTCGACCGCATCGAGCCCATCCTGGTGATGGGCGCGCTCGGCAAGGGCACGCCGATGGAGGTCGCCGCCGAAACGGACGTCACCTTCACCGTCGTTTCCGACACCACCGACGTCGAGGAGATCATTCTCGGCAGCCGCGGTCTCATCCACGGCGCGCGCCCCGGCCACACCATCGTCGACATGAGCACGGTGTCGCCGGCGGCCACGCGGCGCATCGCCGCGGCACTCGCCGAACGCGGCGTGCACATGCTCGACGCGCCGGTGTCGGGCGGCGAGACGGGGGCGCGTGAAGGCACGCTGTCGATCATGGTGGGCGGCGAGGTACCGATCTTCGAGAAGGTGCGTCCGCTGTTCGAGATTCTTGGCAAGAGCGTCGTTCACGTCGGCGGGCATGGCGCGGGCCAGGTGGTGAAATGCTGCAACCAGATCGTCGTCGGCCTGACCTTCGAGGGTGTCGCCGAGGCCATCCTGCTGGCGCGGCGCAACGGCGTCGATCCGCTGAAGATGCGCGAGGCGCTGATGGGCGGCTTCGCCGGCAGCCGCATCCTCGACGTGCACGGCCAGCGCATGCTCGACGCCAACTACAAGCCCGGCTTCAAGGTGAAACTGCACCACAAGGATATGGCGATCGTTATGGACAACGCGCAGGAGACCGCCACGCCGCTGCCGGGCGCGGCGCTGATCGCACAGCAGATGAACGCGCTGATGGGGGCGGGCGACAGCGAACTCGATTCGTCGGCGATCATGCGGGCGCTGGAACGGCTGACCGGCGAGGTGCGCTGAGTACTGCGCGCACCCTCGTCGTCATCGGTGCGGCCAGCGGAGCGGGGGCACCCGATGCGGGTACCGCGGCGGGCCCGGCGGCGCTGCGCCGCCACCGCGCCTTGCACGCCACCCCGCTGCAACGGGTCGAATGGAACGCCATCCTGCGCGCGCCGCGCCGCGACGGCCCGCTGGATACGGTTGCGGCGCTGGGCGTGCGCCTGGCGCGGGAAGTCGAGCGCGTGCTGCGCGCGGGGAAGTTTCCGCTGGTGGTGGGCGGTGACCACTCCTGCGCGATCGGTACCTGGAACGGCGTGCGCCGCGCGCTGGCGGCGCGCGGGCCGCTCGGCCTCGTGTGGATCGACGCGCACATGGACAGCCATACCTTTGCCACCACGCCGAGCGGACAGATTCACGGCATGCCGCTGGCCGCGCTGCTCGGCGAGGGCGACGCCGCGCTCACCGGCCCGGCGCCGACGCTGTATCCGCAGCATGTCTGCCTCATCGGCGTGCGCAGCTTCGAAGCGGGCGAGGCGGCGCTGCTGCACCGGCTCGGTGTGCGCGTGTTCGCCATGGCGGAAGTGCGCCGGCGCGGGCTCGCGGCGGTGTTCGACGAGGCGCTGGCGATCGTGCGCCACGGCACCGCCGGGTTCGGCGTCAGCATCGACCTCGACGCACTCGATCCTGCCGAGGCGCCCGGCACGGGTTTGCCGGTACCCGGCGGACTCGGGCGCGTGGAGCTGGCGACGGCGCTGACCCGCCTGCGCGACGATCCCGCTTTCGTGGCGATGGAGATCGTCGAATACGACCCGCACCGTGACCGCGATCACCGCACCGCAGACGTGGTGAGCGCGCTGGTCGACGCCATCGCGCCGCCGGCGTGAAGCTCAATCGGCGCCAGGGCCGACGAAGGGATTGTCGCGCCGCTCGTGGCCGAAGGTCGACATGGCGCCGTGGCCCGGCACGAAACGCACTTCGTCACCCAGCGGGAAGAGTTTTTCCCGGATGGCACGTAGCAGCGCCGCGTGGTCGCCACGTGGAAAGTCGGTGCGGCCGATCGAGCCCTTGAACAGCACGTCGCCGACGAAGGCGAGGCGCGCCGTGCGCTGGTAGAACACCACGTGCCCGGGGGTGTGGCCGGGGCAGTGCAGCACCTCGAAGCGGATCGCACCGACATCGACCGTATCGCCATCGGCCAGCCACTGATCGGGAACGAGCGGCGGCGTTGGCGGAAAACCGAACAGCTCGGCCTGCTGCGGCAGGCTGTCGAGCCAGAACGCCTCCTCGCGCTGCGGGCCGACAATGGGCACGCCGAGCGCGTCGCGCAGCACCGCCGCGGCGCCGACGTGGTCGAGATGGCCGTGGGTGAGCAGCAACTTTTCCACGGTGAGCCCGCGCCGCGCGACTTCATCGCGCAGGCGCTCGGGCTCGCCACCGGGATCGATCAGCGCGGCGCGGCCGGCGGCGTCCCATACCAGCGAGCAGTTCTGCTGGTACGGGGTGACGGGGAGAATGATAAAGTCCATCGATTCATTATCTACTCATTCGCCTCATGTCCGCACCCGACGCCCTGCTGCTGCTGTCCACGCATTGTCCCCACTGTCCCGCCGTGCTCGCCGCACTCGCCGATCTGGTGAAGCAGGGCGTGATCGGCCGGCTGGAAGCGGTCAATCTTGAACAGCGTCCGGAGGTCGGACAGGCGCTCGGCGTGCGTTCGGTACCGTGGATCCGCATCGGCCGTATCGAACTGGCCGGCGCGCACGGCAAGGCCGAACTCGCGGCGTGGGCGGCGAAGGCCGACAGCGAGGCGGGGCTCGCCGACTGGTTCCATCTGCTGTTGAAGGAAGGCCGGCTGGAGCACGCGCGCGCAGCGATCGAGGGCGATCCCGCGCTGCTCGCGGCGGTGCTGCCAATCGTCGGCAACGTCGAGGCGAGCCTCAATGTGCGGCTGGGCGCCGGCGTGCTGCTGGAGGATTTCGCCGGCAGCCCTGCGCTGCGCGCGCTGCTGCCGCGCCTGGGCGAGCTGTCGCAGCACGCGGACGCACGCGTCCGCGCCGATGCCACCCATTACCTGGGTCTGACCGGCGATGCGGCAGCGAAACCGTGGCTCGAAGCACGCCTGCAGGACGACGACGCCGACGTGCGCGAGATCGCGACAGAGAGCCTGCAGGCACTTATTGATTCGGCCATCTGAAGCTTGAAGTGGCAGGCTAGTCCGATTCGGCATTGCAAGGTCGGGAAGGTGAATAGGCCGAAGCAATAATCAATTAAAACAGCGTTCTATTGAGGCGGCCCAAGGAATCTGTCCACCCCTGAAGCGCTTGCAAAGCGATACGGTTTCAAACTTCTTCGCGCCGCCTCAATAGCGCTCCGTAGCCGTTCCGCTGTCGTCGATACGCGCCCGCAGGTCCGCCAGCACGGCCTCGGTGGCGCGCCGCCCCGCGTCGATCGCGCTGGCCGCGCGGTGGAATTCCATCAGCCCGAACGCGGCGAGCCGCGGCGTCACCAGCGCGTCGGCCGGCTCGCCGGCAAGCCGGCTGCGCGTGATGAACACCTGCATGATGTTGATGCTGCTCGCCATCACGTCGAGCATGGCGGGTGGCGCATCCGTCGCTTCGCCGCCGTTGCGGCCGAACTGCGAGATGCCCGCCTGAATGCGGGCGAACACCGTGTCGGCAGGCGATGGACGGCTTTTTTTCGCGCGCGCCGCGGGCTGCGCCTTGAGATGGCGTCCGAGGAGATCGGAGTTCAGGTCGACCGCGATCACCACGTCCGCCCCCATCGCGCGCGCCAGCGACACCGGCACCGGATTGACCAGCCCGCCGTCGACCAGCCACGCGCCGTCGCGCCGTACCGGGGTGAACAGGCCCGGCAGTGCGATCGACGCGCGCACCGCGTCGGACACGCCGCCCTCGCGTAGCCACACTTCGCGGCCGTGCGCGAGGTCGGTGGCCACCGCGGCGAAGGGGCGCGCCAGATCCTGAATGTCGCGATCGACGAAGTGTTCGCGGAAGAAGGTGATGAGTTTCTCGCCCTTGATGAGCCCGCCGTTGAGCGACACGTCGAGGAAGCCCACCACGGTCTGCGGGCGCAGGCCGCGCACCCAGGCTTCCAGCCGGTCGAGTTCGCCAGCGACGTAGGCGGCGCCGACCAGCGCGCCGATCGAGGTGCCGCACACCAGGTCGGGTTCGATGCCGGCGTCGGCGAGCGCGCGGATCACGCCGATGTGCGCCCAGCCGCGCGCCGAGCCGCTGCCGAGGGCGAGGCCGATGCGCGGTCGCGGCACAGTGCTCATGCGATCAACCTGGATTGTCCATCAGGCGGCAGAAGGCCCGCTTGCATGCCGAATCCGGCTCGCGCGCGATGCCATTGCCCCGAGGGTGTTGTAGGAGGGCCGCCCTCGGCCCGATGCCGTGAAGGTTCCACCGCCCGAAGATCGCGGCGAGGGCGCCGCTCCTACACAGGGTGGGGAGTTGTAGGAGGGCCGCCCCCGGCCCGATGCCGTGAAGGTTCCACCGCCCGAAGATCGCGGCGAGGGCGCCGCTCCTACACAGGGTGGGGTGTTGTAGGAGGGCCGCCCCCGGCCCGATGCCGTAAAGGTTCCACCGCCCGAAGATCGCGGCGAGCACCCGGAGGGCATGAAGGCGCCGGTGCGTGGTTGTTGCCAATTCATTGGCATTACAACCACGGCCTGCCCCTTGCGGGTGCGTCTACCAGGACCGCATGGGAGTTTGACAGGCCGTTCGGGCTGATGGGTCACGTGTCGATATGCGAATAGATTTTTTGGGATCAATCCGCCTCGCGCTCGATGCCGCAGCACGGTACGCGCTCGGTGCTGTCCGGCGCGCTGAGGATGGCGCCGGTCACCGGGTTGGGGCGGAACACCGTGCAGCCCTTGAGTCCCAGCGCGTGCGCCTCGCGGTAGAGCTCGGCGAAACGCGCGAACGGAATGTCGGCGGCGACGTTGATGGTCTTCGAGATCGCGTTGTCGACGAAAGGCTGCAAGGCCGCCTGCATGGCGAGATGCGCGCGCGGATCGAGGCGACGCGCTTCGACGAAGGCGGGTGGCGCATCCGTGGCGCCGCGCGCCTGCCAGCATTGCCAGGCGTAGTCGACGACGCGATGCGTGCGATAGCTGCCGTCGGCCTGCAGCACGCGACGTTCGGCCGCGGCCGCGAACACCGGCTCGATGCCGCTCGACAGGTTGTTGGCGAGCAGGCTGATGGTACCGGCCGGCGCGATCGCCAGCAGATGGCTGTTGCGGATGCCATGCGTGGCGATGGCGTTGCGGATGTCCGCGGGCAGGCGCGTGGCGAAACCGCTGGCAAGATGGGCGTCGCGCGCGAACGCGGGAAATGCGCCCTTCTCCTGCGCCAGGGCGACCGAGGCGCGGTACGCGGCGTCGCGCACGCTGCGCATCGCCTCTGCGGCGAGGGCGCGTGCGGCGTCGCTGTCGTAGGCGAGCCCGAGCAGGATGAGCGCGTCGGCCAGCCCGGTGATGCCCAGGCCGATGCGACGCTTGCGGCGTGCTTCGGTGGCCTGCGCCGGCAGCGGATAGCGCGACACATCGATGACGTCGTCGAGAAAGCGCACCGCTTGCGTCGCCGCGGCGGCGAGCGCGGCGAGGTCGAGCCGCGCATCGACCGTGAAGGGCGCGATGACGAAGGCGGCAAGATTGAGCGAACCGAGATCGCAGGCGCCGTAGGGCGGCAGGGGAATCTCGCCGCAGGGATTGGTGGCGGAAAGATGTTCCTGCGCCGCGAGAGTGTTGTCGCGGTTGATGGTGTCGACGAACAGCACGCCCGGCTCGGCGGTGTCGTAGGCGGCGCGCAGGATGCGCTGCCACAGTTCGCGCGCCTTGACGCTGCGCACCACGCGGCAGGGCACCGGCGCGCGGGTACCGCTCCAGCGCCGCTCGACCACCGCGCCGCCGGTGGGCGCGTCGCCGCGCAGCGGGAACACCAGCGGCCAGTCGGCGTCGGCGGCGACCGCCGCCATGAAGGCATCGCTCACCTGCACCGAAAGATTGAAGTGGCGCAGCGCCGCCGGATCGCGCTTGGCGTCGACGAAGGTTTCGATGTCCGGATGGTCGCAGCGCAGCGTCGCCATCATCGCGCCGCGACGTGCGCCGGTGGACAGCATGGTCGCGCACATCGCGTCCCAGATGTGCATGAACGACACCGGCCCCGAGGCGATGGTGCTGGAGGCGTGCGCCACCGTTCCCGCGGGACGCAGGGTGGAAAAATCGTAGCCGATGCCGCCGCCGTGCTGCATGGTGAGCGCGCCTTCCTTCAGCGCCTCGAAAATGGCTTCCAGGGTGTCGGCGATGTCGCCCATGACGAAGCAGTTGAGCAGCGTCACGCGGCGCCCGGTGCCGGCGCCGGCGAGGATGCGCCCGCCGGGAAGGAAGCGGAAGCCGTCGAGCAGCGCGGCGAAGCGTTCCGCCCACACGTCGCGGTCGGCGGTTTCCGCGGCGGCGACCGCGTGCGCGACGCGTCGCCAGCTGGCCTGAATGTCCGCCTCGCCGGGCGCACGGTAGCGCGTCGCCCAGATCTGGCGGGAAAGCTCCATGCGGAAGGGGTCGCTCGTCGTCATGTGCGGCCAGGACGGGGGTGTTTCAGGCATTATGCGGCTTCCCCTGTTTTTTTGCGCATAGCCGCTGCGCCTGCCCCGTGACGACCCCCTCGCCCCATCCCTATGCCGCCCTGACGCCCGAGGTCGCGCTCGACGCGCTCGACAGCACCGGCCTTGTGGCCGACGGCCGCCTGCTGACGCTGAACAGCTACGAGAACCGCGTGTATCAGATGGGCGTCGAGGATGCGGCGCCAGTGGTGGTGAAGTTCTATCGCCCTGGCCGCTGGTCCGACGCAGCGATCCTCGAGGAGCATGCCTTCGTCACTGAACTGGCGGCGCGCGAGATCCCGGCGGTGCCGCCGCGCGTGTTGCACCAGGTCACGCTGCACACCCACGCCGGCTTTCGCTTCGCCGTGTATCCGAAGCAGGGCGGGCGCATGCCCGAATTCGACCGCGCCGGCACGCTGGAACGCATGGGGCGTTTTCTCGGACGCATCCATGCCGTCGGGGCGAGCGCGCCCTTCGTGCATCGCCCGATGCTCGATCCTGAAACTTTCGGCGTCGCCTCGCGCGATTTTCTCCAGCGCGGCAACTGGCTGCCGGCCGACCTTGCCGCTGCCTGGGACAGCGTGGTCGAACACGCACTCGCCAGCGTCTCGCACTGCTACGCGCGCGCCGGCGAGGTGCGCACGATCCGCCTGCACGGCGACTGCCACGCCGGCAACGTGCTGTGGACCGCGGACGGGCCGCACTTCGTCGATTTCGACGATGCCCGCATGGGGCCTGCGGTACAGGACCTGTGGATGCTGCTGTCCGGCGAGCGCGAAGCGCAGCAGGCGCAACTCGCCGAGATTCTCACGGGCTATGAGGATTTCATGGCTTTCGATGCGCGCGAATTGCATCTCGTCGAGGCGCTGCGCACCCTGCGCCTGCTGCATTACGCCGCCTGGCTCGCGCGGCGCTGGGACGATCCCGCCTTCCCCGCCGCGTTTCCGTGGTTCAATACGCAGCAGTACTGGCAGGCGCGCATCCTCGAACTGCGCGAGCAGATCGCGCTGATGGACGAGCCGCCGCTGGGGGCTTGAAATGCAATTCCCGTCCGCGAAGGACGCGAAGAAACGCGAAGGAAAATCAAGGGGTGATCGCAAAAATCATCCATTCAGCGCCATGAAGCCGCTCAGAATGCCGGTGGATGACGGAGTGGACCAGCACGGCTCAGGAGGGTTTTCTTCGCGCCCCTTCGCGTCCTTCGCGGATAAAAAGGGTTAAGGAATGTGCGGCATAGCAGGTGAATTCCGTTTCGACGGCCAAGCGCCCGACGCGCAGGCGATGGCGCGCATGCTGGCGAAGCTGGCGCGGCGCGGGCCGGACGCCGAGGGGCAGCACGCCGACGGCGCGGTGCGTCTGGGACACCGGCGCCTGGCGATCATCGATCTGTCGCCGCGCTCGGCGCAGCCGATGGTCGATGCCGCCACCGGCACCGCGCTGGTGTTCAACGGCGCGCTCTACAACTACCCGGAGCTGCGCGCCGAGCTGATCGCGCGTGGCCACGCCTTCCACTCCGACGGCGACACCGAGGTCATCCTGCGCGCCTTCCTCGAATGGGGCGCGGCCTGCGTCGAGCGTCTGCACGGCATGTTCGCCTTCGCCATCTGGAACCGCGACACACTCTTCCTCGCGCGCGACCGCCTCGGCATCAAGCCGCTGTATTTCAGCGCGACCCCGCAGGCGTTCCGCTTCGCCTCGACGCCGCAGGCGCTCATCGCCGCAGGCAACGTCGACACGCGCATCGACCCGGTCGCCCTGCATCATCTGTTCACCCTGCATGCGGTGGTGCCGGCGCCGCGCACGATCTACCAGGGTGTGCGCAAGCTCGCGCCCGGCACGACCCTGACGGTGAACGCGCGTGGTGCGACGGTCGAGCGCAGGTACTGGTCGCTGAAGGCGCAGCGCCCCGCGACGCCGAAGAGCGCGGCCGAGTGGACCGAGGCGATTCACGAAAGTCTCAGACAGGCGGTGAAAAAGCGCATCGAGATCGCCGACGTCAAGGTCGGCGTGCTGCTTTCCGGCGGCCTCGACTCCAGCCTGTTGGTCGCGCTGCTGGCCGAGCAGGGCGTGACGGACCTGATGACCTTCTCGGTCGGCTTCGAGGACCAGCCGGAGGAGCGCGGCAGCGAGTTCGAGTATTCCGACCCGGTGGCGGCGATGTACGGCACGCGCCATCACAAGTACCTCATCCCCAACGCCGAGGTCCTGCGCCGCCTGCCCGAGGCGGTCGATGCGATGAGCGAACCGATGTTCGCGCAGGATGCGGTGGCGTTCTACCTGCTCGCCGAACAGGTCAGCAAGACGGTGAAAGTGGTGCAAAGCGGCCAGGGCGCCGACGAGGTGTTCGCCGGCTATTTCTGGTATCCGCGCATGGCGGCGGAAACCGCGGGCAGCGCACTGGAGCGCTTCCGGCGCCATTATTTCGACCGCGACCACGAGGAATTCCTGGAAATGGTGCAACCCGCGTGGCGCGGCCCCGACCACACGGGCGAGCTCGTCGCCGCGCGGCTCGCGGAACCTTTCGCCGACGAATTCATCGATCAGGTATTGCGCCTGGACACCACCCTGCTCATTACCGACGATCCGGTCAAGCGTGTGGACAACATGACCATGGCATGGGGGCTCGAAGCGCGCGTGCCCTTCCTCGACCACCACCTGGTCGAGCTGGCCGCGGCGCTGCCGCCCGAACTGAAACTCGCTTCCGAGGGCAAGCACGTGCTGAAACAGATTGCACGCGGACTGATCCCCGACGCGGTGATCGACCGCAAGAAAGGCTACTTCCCCATGCCGGCGCTGAAATACGTGCGCGGCGAATTTCTCGATTTCATGCGCGGCATCCTCGATTCACAGGCCTGCCGCGCGCGCGGGCTCTACAACCGCGCCTACGTCGACAAGCTGCTGGCCGCGCCCGAGCAGCACCACACCCGCATCCAGGGCAGCAAGCTGTGGCACCTGGCGCTGCTCGAATTCTGGCTGCAGAAGCATGGTTAATCGGTTTGGGCCCAGCGTTCGCTCCCTCTCCCGCTTGCGGGAGAGGGTTGGGGAGAGGGTCGTGCGCGCCGCGCTGCTCCTCGCCGCCTGGACAGTTTTTCCCGCGCACGCACAGGTCGCCTTCGACGACTGGCTCGCCGCCTTCCGTGAGGAGGCCGCCGCGCAGGGCATTTCCACCGCCACGCTCGACGCGGCACTGACCGATCTGAAACCCGTCGAGCGCGCGATCGAACTGGACCGCCGCCAGCCGGAATTCCTGCAAACCTTTTCCGACTATCTCGCGCGGCGTATCACGCCGACGCAGGTTGTGCGCGGGCAGGCGGCGCTGGCGGCGAACGGCACGCTGTTCGACGCGGTGGAAGCGCGCTACGGCGTGCCGAAGGCGGTGCTCGCCGCGTTCTGGGGGCTGGAGACGCACTACGGTGCGCAACTGGGCGGTTTCAACATTCCCGCCAGCCTTGCCACGCTGGCCTGCGACGGCCGCCGCAGTGCGTTCTTCCGCAGCCAGTTGCTCGATGCGCTGCGCATCGTCGACGCCGGTCACGTCGCCGCGGCCGACATGAAAGGTTCGTGGGCCGGTGCGATGGGGCACATGCAGTTCATGCCTTCGACCTTTCTTGCCTATGCGCAGGACGGTGACGGCGATGGCCGCATCGACCTGTGGCGCTCGCTGCCGGATGCGCTGCATTCGGCCGCCAACTATCTGCAACACGCCGGCTGGCGCAGCGGCGAACCGATCGCCTTGGCCGTGCGCCTGCCGCAGGACTTCGACTTCCGTCGTGCACGCGTCGCCAACCGCCTGCCGCTCGCCGAGTGGGCGGCGGCTGGCGTCACCGGCGCCGATGGCGGCCCGTTGCCGGTGCTGGCGGGACGCGCCGCGATCGTCCTGCCGCAAGGCTGGCAGGGGCCGGCCTTCATGGTGTTCGACAACTTCGACGTGGTGATGCAGTGGAACCGCTCGCTGAACTACGCGCTGGCGGTCGCGCAACTCGGCGAGCGTCTGGCCGGCGGCGCCAGGATCGTGTTGGCAGGCGAGGCCGGCGCGCTCAGCACGGTGCAGCTCGCCGCGCTGCAGCAGTCGCTGAACGAACTGGGCTTCGATAGCGGCAACCCCGATGGTCTGCTGGGGCCCCTGACGCAGTCGGCCATTCGCCGCTACCAGGTGGTATACGGCCTGCCGGCTGACGGGTATCCCGCGCCGAGCGTGCTCACCCATGTCGAGCAGACTCGCGCCGCCGGACGCCTCGCGCAGGGGGCAGCGGCGCCATCCGCGGTACCCTGACCCGGATTTCGCAGCGAGGTGAACACATGAGCCTGCAATGCTGGAAATGCGGTGCGAGCCTGGCCGGCATGCCGTTGCCGCTGGGCCGCCGCGACGTCTGCCCGAGCTGTCGTGCCGACCTGTACGTGTGCCGGATGTGCCGCCACTATGACGCGCACCGCGCCGGGCAGTGCCGCGAGCTCGCCGCCGAGCGTGTCGCCGACAAGACGCGCGCCAACGATTGCGGCTGGTTCGTGCCGCGGCCCGAGGCCTACAAGGGCGGCGGCGTCGCGGTGGCGCAGGCGAGCCGCAGTGCGCTCGACGCGCTGTTCGGCGGCGCGCCGGCCAGGCCCGAAACCCCGGCGTTGCCGGAAGACCTGTTCAAGAAGTAGCGCGCCGGCGCAACGGGCGCAGGGCGTGCCATTCGTACAGCACGAGCCCCGCACCGATCAGTGCGATACCCGCCCAGCCCGCCGCCGGAATATGCTCGCGGTTGAGCGTCTGCCCCAGGAGCAACGCGGACACCGGCGTCAGCAGCGCGATCAGCGCGACGCGCCCGGTGTCCAGATGCTTGATGACGAAATAGTACAGCGTGAAGCCGACCACCGAACCCAGCACACCCAGATAGACGATCGCCGCGCCCGTGCGCAGCGGCATCGCTGGCGGCAGATGCGCGCCGTCGAACGCCAGCCACGCCAGTGCGAAGCCCGGCACCGCCACCGCGAGCGAGCCGGTGGTCAGCGCCAGCGAGGAAACCCCCACGCCCAGGCGCTTGGTCCACACCAGCCCCAGCGCCTGCACCAGCATGCCTGTCACCACCGCGGCCGCGCCGAGCGTGGCGCGCTCCGCCCCCGGCCACGGCCGGCCGAAGATCAGCCACAGTCCGGCCAGCGCGAGTGCCAGCCCGGCAAGGCGCAACGGCGTCAGCGTGCGCTCGGCGAGCCACAGCGCGGCGAATACCCCGGTGGCGAGCGGCATCAGGCCGAAGATCACCGAAATCAGCCCCGACGGGACGTAGAGCGCGCCCCAGTAGGTGAACAGCATCGATACACACAGCGCGATCCCGCTCGCCGCATACAGGCGCCGCGCCGCCGCGTGCCATGGCAGCGCCGTGCGCGTGATCGCCAGAAGCGCGAGGCAGAATCCCAGCCCGATCACCATGCGCGCCATCACCGCGAAGCTGAACCCCGCCCCCTGTGCGCTCCACTGGATTGCCAGCGGCGTGGTCGACCAGATGAGGATGATGCCGAGATAGGCGGCCGGAACCGACCTCGCGCGAACCGGTTCAGCGTTCGTAGTCGCCCTCGCGCTCCGGCTGGTAGGTCACGCCGACGATGCGGGCACGCACCGTCTGGCCATTGGGGGCGACCCATTCGATCTGCTGGCCGACCGCGAGGCCGAGCACCGCCACGCCCGCCGGCGTGGTCACCGACAACTGGTCGGATGCCCCGGTGAAATCGCGCGGATACACCAGCGTCGTCTCCACCTCGCGCCCGGCGGGTTCGACGACGAAACGCACGCGCGAATTCATCGTCACCACGTCCGGCGGCATCGCGTCGGACGGCACGATCTGCGCCCGGTCGAGCTCCTCGCGCAGCGCGTCCACACTGGGCTCTTCGTCCGGCAGGCCGGCCAGCATGGCTTCGAGCAGCTCCAGGTCGCGCTCGGATACGATGATGGCGGGGCGGGTCTTGATTTCCATGGCGGTCTCCTGCGGGAAGGCGCAAAAATGAAAACCGCCCGGGCCGAAGCCCGGCCCGGGCGGTATTGCGCCGAACTATACCATCAATATGGGAGGGGAAACCAGCCGCCGCAAGGGAAATTGTTGCAGCGCGAATACTGCTCGCCGTCGGCGTAAAGCGCGGCGTGGGTGGCTTGCTCAGAGTGATCCTGAAAAAGTCGTTGAACTACAGAGACACAGGGAACACAGAGCAAAAACATGTGCTTGCGTTCTTTCCATGGTTCACGCGTTGGCGAGTCCCGTGCAATGAACCCGGATTGTCCAATAGACCGTCGGGCTTTAGCCCGACATGCCGGGTCGAAACCCGACCGGGCTGTCTGCGTGGCCTCGTAGGTCGGGCTTCAGCCCGACTGGACCTCAACCGACCGTTGCGTCGGGTTGAAACCCGACCTACAAGCCGTTGATTTGTCACGCACGGCTGTTCCAGTGAATTTTTCGGGATGAAACTTTCATGTCGGGCTGAAGCCCGACCTGCGGTCTATTGGATACACCTGGAGTATGCGGGCTGGTGTCACGGCGTGTCCGCGCACAACGCCAGCTTGCGCGCGCGGCCGAGGCGCCGGATGGCGGCTTCGCGGCGCGCGGCGGCGGCACGGTCGGCGGTGGGTTCCAGGTACGCGAGCACGACCGGGCGGCGGGCTCGCGTGTAGCGTGCGCCGCCGCCCGCCTCGCCGTTGTGTTCGGCGAGGCGGCGGGCGATGTCGGTGGTGATGCCGGTGTAGAGGGTGCCGTCGGCGCAGCGCAGGATGTAGACGAACCAGGCTGCGCCGGTCATTCCTCGGCCATCTGCTGCGCCCACAGGAGCGCGTCCATGTGCGCGGCGTTGATTTCGGCGACCTCGCGGTCGATCGACTTGGCCAGCGTCTCGATGCTCTGCTGGTCGTCCTCTTCGCAGGCGATGGCCAGCGCGAGGTAGGGCGCGTAGGGACCGCGCCGGTGCAGGATGGCTTCGCTGATCTCGGCCGGCAGGCTGATCTGCTGCAGGGCCTGTTCGATCGGTACGCGCATCACCACGTCGAGCATGGAGAACAGGCCGGCGACGAAGATTTCGTCGCGCGCCTTGGCGAACAGGGCGCGGCCGGCGAGCTGTTCGGCGAGCCGGCCGCGGGCCAGCGCGTTTTCCAGCACCGCGTGGTCGAGATCCTGGGTCTTGCCGCCGGTAAACAGGATCATGGTGAGCCAGCGATACAGCTTGTCCTGGCCCATCACCATGAGCGCCTGCTCGATGCCGCCGATCTTGTTCATGAGCCCCATGCCGGGCGAGTTGACGTAGCGCAGCAGGCGCACCGAGAGGGTCGGATCGTGGCGGAACTGTTCGGCCAGCGCCGGCAGCTCGGCACCGGTGCGTACGCGGTTCATCAGGCTCAGCACCTTGGCGCGCGACGGTCCGACGGTCGGCTGGTCGAGCTTTTCGCGGCGGGTGATGAACGGCCCCATGAAAAGCGCGAATTGCAGCTTGTGGCACATGTGGAAGGCTTCCAGCGTCTGCACTTCGCTGGCGACGAACTGCTTGCCGGTCGCCAGGCGCGAGACTGCGGCCATCTGCGTCGTCACGGCGGTCATGTCCTCGTGGGCGACGCTGACCAGCACGTAGTCCGCGTGCTGCAGCAGGCCCTGCGAATTCGGCCGCATCGCGGTTTCGGCGTCGACGGCAAAAAGGAAGCCGCGTGCCTTGAGCTCGGCCATGCGCGCAAGCAGCGCATCGTCCGGCGCGTCGGCACCGGTGATTTTCAGCGTCCATACGGTGCCGGCTGCCGGCCAGCCGTCGATCAGCGGATGCGTCAGGCTGGCCGGCCGGATGGGGACGAAAGCCTTGCGCTGGCCGAGCAGACGCGCGATATCCATGCTGCGCAGGTTGTCGAGCAGGGTCTCGTCGATCAGTTGCTGGACTTCGGGCAGGGTCTCGTCGCGTTCGCCGCTGTCGCGCCGCAGCATGAACGTGTAGGCCGCGACGCGCTGGTCGCGGCCGAGCATGGCCTCGCGGCGCATCACCGAATGGTGTTTGGCGGATGCCTTGGCGGGGGCGGGGGTGTCCGCCGTCCTGGGCGCGCGCGCAGCGGGCGCCGGTTGGGCAGGCGCCGGTTTCTGGTTGCCAGAGAGCATTCCTACGAGACGATTCAGCACGCCACAGCCTCCTTGCAGTCGATCGGGGGGTTATCGATCCAATCAACGGCCATGGCGCGCGGGACTGAAGAGCGTCCCGCAGGAATTTTTTTCAGCGCTTACAGGGCGCGCTTGATGGTGATGATGCCACGCACCATGCCGGCCGCGTAGCCGGTCGCCTTGTCCTGCGGATAGTCCGCGGCCAGACGCGCCTTCACCGGCTCGGGGATGGTGGCGGGGTCGCCGTGGCAGGTCAGGCACACGGGCTGCACCGGCAGTGCCTTGGCGAAGCGGAACATCTTGCCGGAGGGCGTGTCGACGATCTGCCAGGTGTCGAGCGTCTTCGGATCCTCGCCGGCGGCCAGGCGCTTCTCCAGCCCGGCCTGCGCCCCGGCTTCCCAGGCATCGGGCACGCCGGCGGGATTGCGATTCTTCGGGCTGACCCGCTTGACGTCGAAATTGAACTGCTTCGACATTTCTGCGGCGATCTGCGGCGCGCGCTCCTTGCAGACGCTGATGGCGCCGTCCGGCCCTTTCTCCTTGATCGCGCCTTGCAGTTCGCCACCGAGTTTCTGGATCAGCGCGCCGGACGCCTTGCGTGCGTCGGCCACCATGGCGGCCTGTTCCTCGGCGCTGGGCCCGGTGGCGCAGCCGGCGAGCAGTACGGGCAGTGCGAGAACGGCGAGGGCGGGAACGGTTTTTTGCATGGATTCCTCCTGTCGGATGATAGGTATGTCAAAAGCCAGCCAGCGGCGGTGCCTGACGGCGACGTTGCGCTGTGATGCGAACGCTACCGCAATTGGTGCGTCATGACCAGCCTGGCGCAGGGGTTTTGAACCGGCGCGCATCAGCCGCGCACCGGCTCGAAAGTCGCGTCGAGGTTCTGGTCGTCGCAATAGTCGAGGAAATCGCCGCGCAGGGTGGCGATGTGTGCGTCGGCGGGGATGCCGAGCGTCATGCGCACCGCGAACATCGGGGCACCGGTGTGGGGCGCGGCGTAGGTTTCGGTGTCGAGCGTCTCGATGTTGATGTGCAGGCGCGCGAAGAAGTTGGCGAGGCTGTTGACGATGCCGGGCTGGTCGAGCGCACTGACTTCGACCATGTAGGGGATCAGGGGTTTTTCCGGACGCGTCGCGCGCGTGCGCTGCTGGATGATGGACAGGCCGAGTTCTTCGCCCACCGCGGGCAGGCGCGATTCCAGCTTGGCCAGCGCGTCCCAGCTGCCGGTGACACGCATCAACAGCGCGAACCGGCCGCCGAGCGCGGCCATGCGCGATTCCTCGATGTTGCAGCCGGCTTCGTTGAGGCGGCGGGTGAAGCCTTCCACCAGGCCGATTTTGTCTTCGCCGCTGGCGGTGATGACGAGCGATTCGGATTCGTGCGACATGTCAGATGAGTCCCTGGTCAGACAGTTCTTTCTTGAGGTAGGCGTAGAACACCGGCGCGGCGATAACGCCCGCGATGCCGAAGGCGGCCTCCATCGCCAGCATGGCGATCAGGAGTTCCCAGGCGCGCGCCTTGATCTGCCCGCCAATGATACGGGCATTCACGAAATATTCGAGCTTGTGGATCACCACCAGGAAGCCGAGCGAGCCGGCGGCCACGGCGAGCGACTGCGACAGGGAGATGATGACGATGACGGTGTTGGAAATGAGATTGCCCAGCACCGGCAACAGACCGACGATGAAGGTGACCAGCACCATGGTCTTGACGAAGGGCAGGTGCACGCCGAATGCGGGCAGGGCGACACCCAGATAGAGCCAGGTGAGGAAGGCGTTCAAGGCCGAGATGCGCACCTGGGCGAACACCACGCGACGGAAGGCGTCGCCGAGCCGGTGGGCGCGCTCGGCAAGCGCCTGCGCGAACGGCGGCAGGACATCGTGGGCGCGCGCCTCGCGCAAGGCGACGAAGCTGCCGATGATGAGACCGAGCAGGATCAGCAGCAGGACGCGCCCGGCGTTGCCGCCGAGGCGGCGCAGGTCCAGCGCGTGGGTGCGCAGCCACTCCACCATGCCGGCGCGGATCACCGAATCGTCGCCCTGGGGTAGCCATTCGGCGGCCCACGGGGGCAGCAGTTCGCGCGAGTTCTCGATGATTTCCGCCATCTTGGCGAGCAGGCTGGTGAGCCCGCCCTCGGCACGCAGGTACAGGACCGCGCCGGTGGTGGCGGCGCCCAGCAGCGCCAGCACGATGAGGATGACGAGGGAGACCACGAGCACCTTGGCCCAGGTGTGGTCGAGCCGGCCGATGACGAAGCGCGGCGCCAGCAGGTGCACCAGTTGCACCATGAGCAGACCCGCCAGCAGCGCGGGCAGCAGGTGCAGCGCCATGGTGAGCACCAGCGCGGTGCCCATCAACACCCAGGCGGCGATCTGGTAGCGTGTGGCGGACGCGGGAGGAATGGCGGTCATGGTCGCCACGATGCCAACAAAGCCGGTGTCCGGCAAGGGGTTTTCGTGCGAGGCTCAGTTGTCACCGGGGTAACCCAGCGCGGTGCCGATGCGGGCCGCCGCGGCGCGCAGTGCGTCGCCCCAGCCCGGCTTGTGGCGCTCGGCTGGTGCGGAGATCGACAGGCCGGCGACGAGCTTGCCCTCGGCGTCGCGGATCGGCGCGCCGATGCACGCGACGCCGAGTTCGGCCTCCTCGCGGTCGTAGGCGAGCCGTTCGCGGCGGATGGTGTCGAGTTCGCCGCGCAGCGCATCCAGCGTCACCAGGGTGTTGGCGGTGTAGGCGGGCAGGCCGGTGCGCTCGGCATAAGCCATGACGCCGCTGGCGCTGTCCTCGGCGAGGAAGATCTTGCCGACCGCGGTGACGTGCAGCGGCGCATGCGCGCCGACCACCTGCACCACCTGGATCATCGTCTGTCCGCCGCTGACGCGCTCGACGTAGACCGCCTCGTCGCCGCGCCGCACGATCAGATTGACCGTTTCGCCGGTCAGCTCGGCGAGCTGCTGCATGTCCGGCATGGCCACCTGGCGGATGTTGAGGCGGGAGCGTAAGCGATTGCCCACTTCCAGCCAGCGCACGCCCAGATCGTATTCGCCGGCGCCGGTTTTCTCGATGAGGCCGTGCGCCGCCAGCGCGCCGAGGATGCGGTGGGCGCTGGCGGTGTGCAAGCCGGCCTCGCTGGCAAGGCGGGTGAGGCTGACCGCGCCTGGCGCGCGCGCGAGGACACCGATCAGCGCCATGGCGCGATCGAGCACCTGGATGGAAGAGCTGGCGGTTTTCATAAAGTGAAAATTTATCACGCAATGTGAAAATTATCGCGCAGTTCTGTTTCAATGCGAATCATTGTTTCACATGATGTGAAACCTTTTCATATTGTGAAAGGAGCCGCCATGAGCGCGCAACTGCAATCCGCCCCCGAGACCATGCCCGCCTTCTGCGAAGGCATCCAGTATTTCGCCGACAGTTTCCCCGAGATCGACCGTCTGGGCGCGGCGCCGCTCTTGGGACCCGGCCGGCCCGCGCTGCCCGACGCCACCAGCGACGCGTCCATCTACCAGACCTTGCTCGCCGCTGACGCGCTGCGCTATCTCACGCTGCAGGTCACCGGAGCCAAGTCCTCCGGCCACCCCGGTGGCTTCGCTTCCAGCGCCGATGCCGTCGCCGCGCTGCACCTGCTCGGCCACCGCAACATGGTGACCGAGGTCGGCCACCACGCGCCCGGCTTCTATTCGGCGATGTTCCTCGATACCTCGCTGGAAGCCATGGGCATCCACAGCGTCGCCGACATGCGCGCGCGCTTCCGCGAGCGCCACGGCCTGCTCGGCCACCTCTCGGGTGCGGTCCCCGGCCTGCTGGCGCCCGCCGGTCCGCTCGGCCAGGGCCAGCACTTCGCGTTGGCGGGTGCTTACCTGCATCGCGACAAGCTGTTCCCGGTGACCATCGGCGACGGCGGGCTGGGCGAGCCCTACATCATGAGCGCGTTCCAGCATTTCGCCACCGCGTATCCCGACGTCACCAACTACCTGCCGGTGCTGGTGTGGAACGGCTACTCGCAGGAGCACCACAGCATGGTGTCGCTGTGGACGAACGAACAGATGACCGCATACTGGCGCGCTCATGGGTTCGACGCGGTGCATCTGGTCGATGCGCGCGACTATGGTGGCGCCGATGTCCCGGTCTACGCGGATAGCACGACCTTCGACTTCAAGCAGCGTATCGCCTTCACCGGCGCCGTGCTCGCCGCCGCCGCTGCCGCCGCCAAAAGCGCGCTCGCCGGCCGCCGTGCCGCGCTGATTGTCAAGCAGTTGAAGGGCGCGGGCGTGCACGCCACCGGCGCCAAGTCGCATAATCTCTATGCCCATCACACGCTCGACTCCGACGACGTGAAAGCCGGCCTGCAACGCCGTGCGCTGCCGATCAGGGCGTGGGAACTCGTGCGCGAGAACTTTCGCCACGCCGGCGGCGGTCCCGCCGCCAAGGTCGCGGTGACCGAGAACGTGCGTGCACTACCGAGCCTCGACGGCATCACACTCACCGAATTCCAGGTCGGCGAGAACCACATCCCGACCACCGCGTTCGGTCACGTGGTCGGTGAAGTGGGCAAGCGCGACCCGCACTTCGTGGTGACCAACGCCGACGGCAACGAGGCCTCGGGCATGGCCAACATCAACAAGGCGCTGACGATCCGCCATCCGACCGCCGACGCGCTGTATTTCCAGGGACCGTCCGGCCAGGTCTACGAGCCCCTCAACGAGGACGCCTGCGCCGGTCTCGCGGTGGGCGTCGCGCTGTTCGGCGGGCGCAGCCTGTGGTGCAGCTACGAGTCGTTCGCGATCAACGGCCTGCCAATCTGGCAGACGGTGACGCAGGCGATGGCCGAGTTGCGCCGCCCGACCCCGGCAACGGTGTGTCTCTTCACCGCCGGCGCGCTCGAGCAGGGCCGCAACGGCTGGACCCACCAGCGTCCCGAGATCGAAAGCTACTTCGCCGCGATGATGCGGAACGGCAACGTCTACCCGCTGTTCCCGGTCGACGCCAACATGATCCAGGCGAGCTACGACTGGGCGCTGAAACAGCACAACAAGGGCATCGTCATCACCGCGTCGAAGTCGCCGCTGCCGATCCACGCCACGATGGAACAAAGTTTCCAGGCGATCGACGATGGCGCGATGGTGCTGAAGGAAACGAAAGGTTCGCGCACCGTGGTGTTCGCGGTGACCGGCGACATGGTGCTGGGCCCGGTGTTCGCCGCTGCGGAAAAATTGGCCGAAGCCGGCATCGGTTCGCGCATCGTCGCCGTGGTCAACCCGCGCCGCCTGTACCGGCCGACCGACGTGCTGTGGGACAGCGTGTCCGAACCCGACGGCCGTTTCATGGGCGACGACGCCTTCCGCGCGATGTTCCACGGCGATGCGCTGCTCGGCGTCAGCGGCGGGCCGTCGGCGCCGCTCGAACCCGTTCTGCTGCGCAGCCAGGCGCGCGAACGCGACGTGTTCTGCTGGAAGCGCGGCGAGACCACCGCCAACCCGCAGCAGTTGTTCGACTTCAACGGCATGAACGCCGAGGCGATGCACGACCGTGCGCGGGCGATGCTGGAGCGCGTTTCGGCTTGAAGGCTTTATCCGCGAAGGACGTGAAGGGGCGCGAAGAAAACCACAACCCGGAAAAACGTTCTGTGGTTCCTGGTTTTTCTCCTTCGCGTTTCTTCGCGTCCTTTGCGGACAAAAAAGGTTTACACCATGAACCCGAAAATCATCGTTCTCGACGACGACCCCACCGGCTCGCAGACGGTGCATTCCTGCCTGCTCCTGACGCGCTGGGACGTCGCCACGCTGAAGACCGCGCTCGCCGATGCGGCGCCCTTGTTCTTCGTGCTGACCAACACACGCGGCATGGATGCGGCACGCGCCGCGGCGGTCACGCGCGAGGTGTGCGTCAACCTCGAGGCCGCGCTCGCCGACTGCGCCGTTCCGGTACTGTTCGTGTCGCGCTCGGACTCGACCCTGCGCGGCCACTATCCGGTCGAAACCGACGTGATGAACGAGGTGCTCGGCCCGTTCGACGCGACCCTGCTGACCCCCGCCTTCTTCGAGGGCGGACGCGTCACGCGTGACGGCACGCATTATCTGATCGTCGACGGCAAGCTGGTGCCGACGCACGCGACCGAGTTCGCGCGCGATTCGGTGTTCGGCTACACGACGAGCCACCTGCCTGACTACGTCGCCGAGAAGACCGCGGGGCGCGTCGCGGCGGCGGATGTGGCGCGCCTGACGCTCGCCGACCTGCGCACCGGCCACGCCGATGCCTGGCTCGCAGCGCTGGAGAACAATGACGTCGGCGCGGTCGATGGCGAGTCGCCCGACGATTACCGCATTTTTGCCGAAGCCGTGCTCAAGGCCGCGGCGACCGGCAAGCGCCTGTTGTTCCGCAGCGCCGCCTCGCTGCTCACCGCGCTCGCGAAGCTGCCAGCGCAGCCGGTCGCAGCCGAAGCCTTCGCCAGCCTGGTGCACGACGGCCGCCCCGGCGCCGTGATCGTCGGCTCGCACGTCGCGAAAACCACGGCACAGCTCACGCAATTGCTGAAGAAACGAGGCGTCATCGGCCTGCCGCTCGACGTCGCGCGCCTGCCGGCGGGACGCGCCGCAGTGGTCGACGAACTCGCTGCAAGCATCGCCCACGCCCACGCGCAGGGCTTGACGCCCGTGATCTTCACCAGCCGCACCGAGTTGCAGTTCGCCAGCACTGCCGAGCGTCTCGCATTCGGCGAAGCGGTTTCCGATACGTTGATGGACGTGGTGAAACGCCTGCCGTCCACGCTCGGCTTCCTCATCAGCAAGGGCGGTATCACTTCCAACGACGTGCTGTCGACCGGGCTCGAACTGCCCGCGTCGCGCGTGCTGGGGCAGATCCTCCCCGGCGTCACCGTCGTGCAGACGCCGCCCGACCACCGCCTGCCGCGGCTGCCGGTGGTGATCTTTCCCGGCAACGTCGGTGGCGACGGCGCACTCGCCGAAGCCTGGCGGCGGCTGACGGGCGCAGCGGCTGCGGCTAAACTGGCCGCCTGATGTCCCGCCGCCAGCGCATATGATCCATCCTGCCTTCATCTCCCGTCTGCGCGGCGTGTTGCCGGCGCATGCCGTGCTCGTCGATCGCGAGGACGTGGTGCCGTTCGAGAGCGACGGCCTGTCGGCGTACCGCAACGTCCCCGACGTGGTGGTGCTGCCGGAAAACGAGGCGCAGGTGGTGGCCGTGCTGCAACTGTGTCACGCGGAGAAGGTCGCGGTGGTGGCGCGCGGCGCCGGCACCGGGCTTGCCGCGGGCGCCCTGCCGGTGGACGGGGCGGTGCTGCTGGTGCTGGCGAAGCTCAACCGCATCAAGGCGATCGACCCGCTCGCGCGCACCGCGGTGGTGGAGCCCGGCGTGCGCAACCTCGCGATCTCCGAAGCCGCCGCGCCGCACAATCTTTATTACGCCCCCGACCCCTCGTCGCAGATCGCCTGCTCGATCGGCGGCAACGTCGCCGAGAACTCGGGCGGCGTGCACTGCCTGAAATACGGCCTGACCGTGCACAACATTCTCAAGCTGCGCGCGTGGACCGTCGACGGTCAATTGCTGGAGATCGGCAGCGAGGCGCTCGACGCACCGGGTTACGATCTGCTCGCGTTGCTGACCGGCTCGGAAGGCATGCTGGCGGTGATCACCGAGATCACGGTCAAGCTCTTGCCGCGCCCCGAGCGTGCGCAGGTGGTGCTCGCCGCCTTCGATGACGTGGCGAAGGCGGGTGCCGCGGTCGGCAACATCATCGCCGCCGGTGTCGTGCCGGCAGGCCTGGAAATGATGGACCGCCTCGCCATCCAGGCCGCCGAGGCCTTCGTGCACGCCGGCTATCCCGACTGCGAGGCGCTGCTCCTGTGCGAGATCGACGGCGTCAACGAGGAAGTCTCGGCCGATATCTACACGGTGCACGAGGTGCTCGAAGCCTCCGGCGCGATCGAGATCCGCAGCGCCGAGAGCGAGGAACAGCGACTCAAGTTCTGGGCCGGACGCAAGGCGGCGTTTCCCGCCGTCGGCCGTCTCGCGCCCGATTACTACTGTATGGACGGCACCATCCCGCGCGCGCAGTTGCCGCATGTATTGAAGCGTATCGGCGAGATGAGCGAGGCATTCGGCCTTGCCGTCGCCAACGTGTTCCATGCCGGCGACGGCAACCTGCATCCGCTGATTCTCTACGATGCCAACCAGCCCGGTGCGCTGGAAAAAGCCGAGACCTTCGGCGGCAAAATCCTCGAACTGTGCGTTGAGGTCGGCGGCACCATCACCGGCGAACACGGCGTCGGGCTGGAGAAGATCAAGCAGATGTGCGCGCAGTTCGCCACGCCCGAGCTGACCCGCTTTCACGAGGTGAAGGCTGCGTTCGACCCCGACAAACTGCTCAATCCCGGCAAGGCCGTGCCCGAGCTGCACCGCTGCGCCGAATGGGGCGCGATGCACGTCCACGGCGGCCAGTTGCCGCATCCCGAGCTGCCGAGGTTCTGATGCTGGATGCCTTGATCGAGCGCATCCGCGCCGCCTACGAGAACGACTCGCCGCTCATCATCCAGGGCGGCGGCAGCAAGGGCTTCTACGGCAACGCCGACGAGGGCGAGGTGCTGTCGACGCGCGGTTTAACCGGCATCGTCGACTACCAGTCCAAGGAGCTCGTGCTCACCGCGCGCGCCGGCACACCGCTCGCCGACATCGAGGCGCTGCTCGCCGAACACGACCAGATGCTCGCGTTCGAGCCGCCGCATTTTTCCCCCTCTCCCCAACCCTTCCCCTCCAGGGGGGAGGGGGCACGCGATGCGCTGCGCGCGCCCAAACCGATTGATGCCACGCTGGGCGGCAGCATTGCCGCCGGCCTGTCCGGCCCGCGCCGCCCCTACGCCGGCGCGGCGCGCGACTTCGTGCTCGGCGTGCGCATCATCGACGGCCGCGGCCAGCCGCTGCGTTTCGGCGGTCAGGTGATCAAGAACGTCGCCGGCTACGACGTATCGCGGCTGATGGTCGGCGCGCTCGGCACGCTCGGGCTCATCACCGAAGTCTCGCTCAAGGTGCTGCCACGCCCGGCGGAAGAGCTGGCGCTGCAATTCGAACTCGACGAGGCGACGGCGATCGTGAAGATGAACGAATGGGCGGGACAGCCGCTGCCGTTGTCGGCCACCAGCTGGCACGCCGGCGTGCTCAGCGTGCGTCTTTCCGGTGCCGCGCCGGCGGTGCGCGCCGCGCATACGAAGCTGGGTGGTGAAGTGCTGAAGGATGGCACCGCCTTCTGGCAGCGCCTGCGTGACCATGCGACCCCGTTCTTCGACAGGCAACCGCTATGGAGGCTCGCGGTCAAATCGACCACGCCGCCGCTCGGGCTGGGCGAGGCGCAATGGATCGAGTGGGGCGGCGCGCTGCGCTGGCTCGCCAGCGAGCATCCGGCCGGGATGCTGCGCGCCGCGGCGCGGGCGGCGGGCGGCCACGCCACCCTGTTCCGCGGTGAGGTGTCCTCTCCCCACTCCTTCCCTCGGGCGGGGGCGGGCGCGGGCGCGAACGTGATGCCCGATGCGATCAACGACGGCGTGTTCACGCCGCTGCCACCGGCGATGCGCGCCGTGCATCGTGCGCTGAAGCTGCGCTTCGACCCGCGCGGCATCCTCAACCGCGGCCGCCTGTATCCGGATTTCTGAGATGCAGACCACGCTGGCCGAAGCATTCCGCAACACCCCCGAGGGCGAGGTCGCCGAGCGCATTCTCAGGAGCTGCGTGCACTGTGGTTTCTGCCTCGCGACCTGCCCCACCTACCAGGTCCTCGGCAACGAACTCGACTCGCCGCGCGGCCGCATCTATCTGATGAAACAGGTGCTCGAAGGCGCGACGCCGACGGCGAAAACCCAGTTGCATCTCGACCGCTGCCTCACCTGCCGCAATTGCGAGACGACCTGTCCGTCGGGTGTGGAATACGGCAAGCTGCTCGACATCGGCCGGCATATCGTCGAGAAAAAAGTGGGCCGCGGCATCACTGAGTCTGCCGCGCGCGCGGCGCTGAAGACCGGCCTCGGCACGCCGCCGCTGTTCAACACGGCCCTGAAGCTCGGCCAGCGCGTGCGCGGTCTCATGCCCGGTTTTCTGCAGGCGCGCATCCCCGCAGCGGAAACAGCGGGCGATAGGCCCGCACCGCGCCATGCGCGCCGCATGCTGGTGCTCGAAGGTTGCGTGCAGCCCGCCCTGAAACCCAACATCAACGCCGCCACCGCGCGCGTACTCGACCGCCTCGGCATTTCCCTCAGCGCGGCACCGGAAGCCGGTTGCTGCGGCGCGCTTGCGCACCACCTCAACGATATCGACGCGGGCCTCGCCAGCGCACGGCGCAACATCGACGCCTGGCTGCCGCACCTGGATGCCGGCGCGGAAGCCATCGTCATGACCGCCTCCGGCTGTGGCGTGATGGTCAAGGATTACGGCTGGCTGCTGCGCCACGATCCCGCCTACGCGGAAAAAGCCGCGCGCGTGTCGGCCGCGACGAAGGATGTCTCGGAGATCCTGCTGGCCGAACGCGGCGCCCTCGCACGCCTCAAACCTCACGCCCCGCGCCTCCCCGCAAAGCGTATCGCCTACCACCCGCCGTGCACCCTGCAGCATGGGCAGAAACTTACCGGAGGCGTCGAGGCGTTGCTTGCTGACGCGGGCTTCGAACTCGTTCCCGTCGCGGAAAAACACCTCTGCTGTGGAGCCGCCGGCACCTACTCGATCCTGCAGCCGGACATCGCCGGGCAGTTGAAAACCCGCAAGCTCGACAACTTGACGGCGGGTGCCCCCGAACTGATCGTCACCGCCAACATCGGCTGCCTCACGCATCTGCAATCGGGTACCGCGCTGCCTGTGAAGCATTGGGTGGAGCTGCTCGACGCGATCCTGGAAGCGCCCATGTAAAATCACCCGATGGCTTCCGATTCCCTCCTGGCGCAACTCGACGGACTGAACGAACAGCAGCTACGGCGCCTGCTGGTCGAACACCTCACCAAACAGAAACTCGGCCTCTACTGGGAAGCCAACGCGATCGAGCGCGATGCCGCGCTCAACGCCGACATCGTGCTGCCGCGCCTGGTTGAGGACTGGAGCTGCAACCTCGACGCAGCGCCCACGCGCAACCTCGTCATCGAGGGCGACAACTTCGACGGTTTGCGTCTCTTGCGCGCCACGCACCGCGGCAAGATCCGCGTCATCTACATCGACCCGCCCTACAACACCGGCAACAAGGACTGGGTCTACAACGACCGCTACGTCGGCGCCAACGACCGCTGGCGCCATTCCCAGTGGCTGGAATTCCTTTACCGGCGGCTCATGCTCGCGCGCGACCTGCTCACGCCGGACGGCGTGATCCTGGTGTCGATCAACGACGAGAACCGCGCGCGGCTGGAATTGCTGATGGATGAGGTGTTTCCAGGGATGCGGGTGGGCTCGCTGGTCTGGAAAAAGCGCAAGTCGAGCAACACCAGTCTTGACTATCACTATTCATCTGACCATGAGCATGTGCTGATTTACGCTGGGCCGGGCTTCGTTTTCAATGGTTCGAGCAAGACCTGGGATGGCTATCAGAACTGGGATGAAGACAAGCAAAACTGGTGGAGTTCCGGCCCGCTAACACTTGGGTTTACCAAGGATCAACGCCCGAATCTCTTCTATCCGTTGCGGAATCCGGCCACGGATATTTGGTATCCCTGCGACCCCAAGCGTGTTTGGGTATATGCCTCCAAAACACGCCTTGGTGACAAGAAAGTAAGAACGCGACCAATGGAGGAGATGATCGAGCATAACCTCGTCAATTTCCCGGACGAGCCCACACCTGCCTTTTATGCCTCCGAGGCCGAACTTCGTACCGCGTTAGAAAGTGGCCTTGCCCCTCCCTACCTCGACACAAGCTCCGACTTGCTTTTCTGGGTCGGGAAGAAGATCGCGTTTGGTCGGCCACGATTCAAACGCTTCAAAGACACGCTGGTTAATGAGTCCATGCCGTTGTCCAGTTGGTGCGTGGATTTGGCCGACCCCAAGGAAGGCGGCGAAATTTCGGTTGTCCAAATTACGTCTGGTCGCACGAGCGAGGGAACGATGTTGTTGCGGGAACTCGGGATGGCAGAAGATTTTCCTTACTCGAAACCGCTCTCCCTCATCAAGAACCTTCTGCAACAAACGACCCGCTCCAACGACATCGTGCTCGACTTCTTCGCCGGATCCGGTACCACCGGGCAGGCGGTGCTCGAACTCAATGCGGAGGATGGCGGCGGCCGCTCCTTCATCCTCTGTTCCAGCACCGAGGTGACGGCGAAGGAACCGGACAAGAACCTGTGCCGCGATGTGTGCGCGGAGCGGATGCGCCGGGTGATCGCGGGCTACGGCGGCAAGCCGGGCTACACGCCGGAACAGGGCGGCCAGTTCGCCTACCTGCAACTGGACAAGGTGGATGCGGCGGATGCGCATGTCGAGATCGACGAGAGCCATGCGTTTCAACTGCTGGCGTTGAAGCGCTTTGGTGCGGCATTGCCCGTTCCGGACGGCACGATCAAGCGCCTGGGGCGGGTGGCGGATTGCGAGGTGCTGCTGTGTGGCAAGGCTGATGCTACGACATTGAAAACCCTGGCGGCGTGGCCGGAAAAATACGGCGCGGCGCGGTTGGCGATCTACACGACGCGGCCGGAGACACTGCGCGACAAACTTGCCGCACGCGGGATCGAGGTCAACTGCTACAGCCTGATGGATGCGCTGACAGGCGGGCAGGGAGGCGCGACATGAACACGATGGACTGGATCGCCACGCAATCGGCGGCGGTGGAGCCGGAAGGCTTCCAGTCCGGGCTGATCGACGGCATGACGCATGCGCTGCTGCGCACCCCGGCGCCGCCCTGCCTGCTGCGCGCGCCGACAGGCTCGGGCAAGACCTTCGTGATTTCGCGCGTGCTGGAAAATGTGAGTGCCGCCCAGCCGACGCTGTGGCTGTGGTTCGTGCCGTTCGTGAATCTGGTGCAGCAGACGGAAGACGCGCTGGCGGCGAACTGCCCGGCGCTGTCGCCGGTGATGTTGAGCCGGGGCCGCAACCAGGATGCGCGCGCGGGCATGGTGCTGCTGTCCACCGCGCAGGGCGTGGCGAAGGCCAGCGGCCGCAAGTCTGGCTACGACGCCGACGGCGACGACGACACGCGCACGATGGCGGCCTTTGTGGCGCGCGCGCGGGCGCAGGGATTGCGCATCGGCCTGGTGGTGGACGAGGCGCACATCGGCCTGGACAAGACCACGGAATTCGGCCGGTTCGCGCACTGGCTGCGCGCGGATTTTCTCATCATGGCGACCGCCACGCCGAAGGACGCGCGCCTGCTGGAGTTTTTACAGCATGCAGGCTTCGGCGCCTACGAGAGCTTTGCGGCCAGCCGCGACGAGGTGGTGGCGGCGCGGCTGAACAAACGCTACATCGAGGCGGTGGTATACGACTTGCGGCAAAGCGCGCAGACCGTCACCGATCTGAAGCGCACGGTGCTGCGCCAGGCCTGGAAACGCTCGCAGCGCATCAAGCAACTATTGCAAGCCGCCGGGGTGCCGCTGACGCCGCTGTTGCTGGTTCAAGTGGCGAATGGCGAGAAAACCGTGGAGGACGCCGAGCGCGACCTGATCGCGTTGTGCAAGATTCATCCCGCCGCCATCGGCAAGCACTCGTCGGACGACCCCGATCCGGTGCTGATGGCGGCAATCGCCAATGACAGCACGAAGGAAGTGCTGATTTTCAAACAGTCGGCGGGCACGGGATTCGATGCACCGCGCGCGTTTGTGCTGGCGTCGACCAAGCCGGTGAACGACAGCGACTTTGCCATGCAGTTCATCGGGCGCGTGATGCGCGTGGCCCGCCCGATTCGCGCGGCCTGGCCCAAGCCCGCGCCGATCCCCGACGAGCTGGACACGGCCTATGTCTATCTTGCCGACGCCGAAGCGCAGCGCGGATTCGAAGCAGCGGTTCAAGCCACCAGCGCGGTGAAATCGCAACTGGAAGGCCAGACCGAGAAGCTGGAAGCGCGGCAAATGGCATCGGGCGCGGTGGTGTACACCAATCGCACGGAACCGCAAAGGCCGCTGATTTACGCCACGCCCGTGCCAGACGAGGCTGGCGCATCCGCTCAGTCCACCCCCGGTCATTACGAAAGCGACGCACCGCAACAATCGCTGTTCCGGGACATGCCCGCCAACGAACCCGATGTGGAGGGCTACGGGCTCGACGAAATGGTGCCGGCACCGACGCCCCGAGCGCCTGTCCCGTCCTTGCCTGAGAACGCCGCGGCATTGGAAGATTGCCTGACTTTGCGGCATATCCGCGCTTATCCGCGTCGCGCGGATTTGGCCAAGCTGCCGCAGGCCCTGAAACGGGAACGGCGGCCGGAACTGGAGGACATGTCGGCGGTTTCGGAAGCGGTGGCTACGCGCTTGCCGATATCCGACGAGCGCACGCGCAATGCCGTGCGTGCGGCGCTGAATCGGCTCAAGGAAAAGGAAATCCACACCGAGCTGACGGACGGCACGCGCACCGAAGAGGATGTGCAGGTGATTACCGACCGTGCCGCACTCGCCCGCGAGGCCGTCGCACTGTTGCGCCGCCTGCCGCAGGTCGAGGATGAGGATGTGCGCATCATCGTCGAAACCCTGGCCAGCCGGCTGCGCAGTGCGCTCGACGAGGCCTTCGAGCACTTCGACGAAGAAGCAAGACCCACCGAAAGTGAAAGCAAGCGGTATGCGCGCGATGCGGCACATTGGGTCATCCGGCGTGAAGCCGATGCCTTGTCCGAACTGATGCAAGGCATCGTGGCGGAATTCACCACGCTGGAGGATGCCGAACCACTGCCGGACCGCATGTTGTTTCCATCGGCCTTGTCCCTCGCCACTTCGCGCAAGAATATCTACGGCGTACTGCCTCCTTCGGATGACGACCTGGAAAATATCAGCGCATTGCTGATGCTCGACGAGCGCGAATGGCTGGCGGACAGGGTGCTTTCGATCGACGGCAGCACCCTTCGGCTTGGCCGGTACGATGGCACGACCAAGTTGAACAGCGAAGAGCGCGATTTCGCCAGGGCGCTGGATCGCGCTGATTTTGTCGCATGGTGGCACCGTAACCCGGACCGCAAGCCATACGCGGTGCGGCTGGTTCGCGGCGACCACCAGAATTATTTCTACCCGGACTTTGTGGTGTGCCTCTCACACGTTCCCGGCGACACACCGGAAATGCGATTGATCGAGACGAAGGAAAACGTGAAGGACGCAGCCCGCAAGGCACGGCGTGTTCCGAAAAGCTACGGGAAGGTCCTGTTTCTGACCAGGGACCAGAGCAAGCTCAAAGTCATCAATGACGATGGCAGCCTTGGTCTGGCGCTGGATTGGGACGACTTGTCACCGATTCGCGATTGGCTGCGAGCCACCAAGCCGGCCGGTTAAGTGGCGAAACGGATCACGACTATGATTGACCTTACTCCAGCCCAGGCAGCCGAGCGTATTGCTGCCCTGCTGGCTACAACGGAAAGTCGAACGCTCGATTTCAAGCGCATCAGCAGCAAGCATGGCCGGATCATCGAGACCGTCTGCGCCTTTGCCAATAGCGAAGGCGGCTTGCTGGTTATCGGCATGGGCGACGCGAAAGATCTGAAACCCGGCACCAAACCAGCAAGTCGCCTGTTCGGCATCGAGGAAAACCCCGAGGGCTTCGACGACCTTCGCCGTCACGCCATGCAGCGCTTTGCGCCGTCGATCGAGCGGCTGCATTGGCTGCGCCTGCCCTGTGAACTGCACGACGGCAAGCTGGGGCATATCGTGCTGCTGCGGGTGGAAAAGAGCGAACGGGTGCACTCGGTGGTCGGCGACGGCACCTGGACACGCATGGATGCCAGCAACCGCGAGATGAACGCGGCCGAGATCGCCGATCTGTATTACCGGCGCGGGGTGCGCAGTGCCGCGAGCGAGTCGGTGCCGGTGGCGCTGGAACTGCTGGAAACGGATACCTGGAAGCGGTTTGTGGCGGGCAGGGGACTCAAGTCGGGTAGCTTCGCCGAGCAGTTGCAGCGGATTGGCCTGGCAAGCAAAGTGGGGGCGGAGATTCAGCCCACCCGTGCGGCGGTGCTGCTGTTTGCCGACGAGCCGGGCAGCCTGCTCGCCGCTTATGACACCCGTGCCGATATCCGGTTGATGGTGTACGACGGCAAGACGCCGTTGCATGGCGCCACTCCCAACCTGAAAAAATCCGCCAAGACGATACGCGGCCCGCTGATCGACCAGATCGACCTGGCGGTCAAGACCGTGCTGGATGAGCTGGCGCGTGGGCTGACGCTCGCCGGCAGCGGTTTCAGGACCCGCCACGTATACCCAGAGCGGGTGGTGAAGGAGGCCATTGTCAACGCGGTGATTCACCGTGACTACCGTCTCAACCGCGACATTTTCATCCGTATTTTCGACGACCGCATCGAGGTGGAAAGCCCGGGTGCGTTTCCCGGCAGCATCACCCCGGCCAATATCAGCCGCGCCGGCTCCAGGGCGCGCAACCCGTTGATTGCGCAAAATTTGCGTGAGTTTCCGGTGGCGCCCAACATCGACGCCGGGGAAGGGGTGAAAATGATGTTTGCAGAGATGTTGGCCGCCAAGCTCTATCCGCCCCAATACGCTCAGAATAGCGATGCGGAGGTGGAAACGGTGACGGTCACACTCCTGAACCTGGAGCGCCCGAGTGTATGGGACGAGGTCAGCGACTGGATCGACCGGAACGGCTCGATCGCCAACGCCGAGTTGTGCAGGATCGCGGGGGTGGAAACGCTCAAGGCGTCGAAGATGTTGGGCACTTGGGTTGAACAGGGCCTGCTTGAACCACTTCCAGACCGCGGTAAGCGCAACATGGCGTACACGAAGCCGTCGCAAGTGGGGGAGCAGCCGAGTTTGTTATCCGGTCTGGAAGAAAACAACGGCAACAATACGTGAAAGTGTTTTTACATCAATGGCCTGTGTATTTTGTTGTTTTCCCCTCCACGGGATGCTTGCCCCGGCCCGACTGTCCGCGCTGTCCCGTAGGTCGGGCTTCAGCCCGACTGGCCCTCAGCCGACCGTTGTGTCGGGTTGAAACCCGACCTACAAGCCGTTGATTTCTCAAATATGACTGTTCCAATGGGTTTTTTGGGTTGAACCGAAAAAATCAATTCGAACATGCACACGCGACCAATCAGCCCGGATTCCAGGCGTCCGTGTCCCGTGGCGGCGCGACCGTGGCCCCGCGCGCGTCGTGGTTTACAAGTTTCGCGTCAACCGATCAGCGCCACCGCCTTGATCTGTAGCCACACGGGCATCCCCGGCGCGAGACCCAGCGTGGCCGCGGAGCGGCGCGTGACGCGGGCGACGATCGGCTGTCCGCCGACGTCTACCCGCACCAATGCCAGCGCGGGGTGACTTTCGTCGGCAATGGCCGCGACGGTGCCGGGCAGGAGATTGAGGATGCTGGTGCGCTCGTGGTGGTCCAGTGCCACACTGACGTCGCGCGCCAGGATGCGGATGCGCACCCGGCGGCCGGTCGGTAGTCCGGTGTCGCGGACCCACAGCGTGCCGCCGGCGAAATCGGCGCGGACCAGGTGCCAGGTTGCGTCGCGCTCGCCAATCCGGGCGTCGAGCACGACACCCGCGTCGTCGCCGAGACGGATGGGCAGGTCGAGGCGCGCGAGCGTGTCGGCCAGCGGTCCCTGGGCCACGGCGCGGCCGCTGTCCAGGACGACGATGTGGTCGGCCAGGCGCGCCACCTCGTCGGCGGCGTGGCTGACGTAGAGGATGGGGATCTCCAGTTCGTCGTGCAGGCGCTCGAGGTAGGGCAGGATCTCCTGCTTGCGGGCGAGATCGAGCGCGGACAGCGGCTCATCCATGAGCAGCACGCGCGGGCTGGTGAGCAGGGCACGGCCGATGGCGACGCGCTGGCGCTCGCCGCCCGACAGGCTTTCCGGCATACGATCCAGCAGGTGGCCGATGCCGAGCAGGTCCAGAATCCTCTGCATGTTCACCCGCCGCGCGCCCGCCGGCACGCGCTGCATGCCGTATTCGAGGTTGCGGCGCGCGGAGAGATGGGGAAACAGGCTGGCTTCCTGGAACACGTAGCCGAGGGCGCGCCGGTGGGTGGGCAGAAAGTGCCGTGCCGTGTCGTCCTGCCAGACCTCGCCGTTCACCTCCAGATGGCCGGGCGCGCGGTCGAGCCCGGCGATGAGGCGCAGCAGCGTGGTCTTGCCGGAACCGGAGGGGCCGAACACGGCGGTGATCCCCTGCCCCGCCATGTCCAGATCCACATCGAGCACGAACGCGCCGCGCGCCAGACGGTAGCGTGCGCGGATGCTCATGTCTGGCGCCGCCGTGCCAGCAGGTTCAGAGACAGCAGCACCATGAAGGAGAAGGCCACCATGCCCCCCGCCAGGAGATGCGCCGCGCCATAATCCATCGCTTCGACGTGATTGTAGATCGCCACCGAGACCACCTGGGTCTCGCCCGGAATGTTGCCGCCCAACATGAGGACGACGCCGAATTCGCCCACGGTGTGGGCGAAGGCCAGGACGATAGCGGTAAGAAAACCCGGTCTGGCGAGCGGTACGGCGACGCTGAAGAAGCGGTCGCGAAAGCCGGCGCGCAGGGTGGCCGCCACTTCCATCGGCCGCTCGCCCATGGCCGCGAAGGCGTTCTGGATGGGCAGCACGGCGAAGGGCAGGGAAAACAGCACGGACCCCACCACCAGCCCCCAGAAGGTAAAGGGCAGACGGCCGAGGCCGAGGGATTCGGTGAGCCGGCCCACCGGACCGTGCGGCCCCATCACCAGCAGCAGATAGAAGCCCAGCACCGTGGGCGGCAGCACCAGCGGCAGGTTCACCAGCGCCGCCACTGGACCCTTCCAGAGCGAACGCGTCCGCGCCAGCCACCAGGCGAGGGGCGTGGCGAGGATCAGCAGAATCAGGGTGGTGGTGCCGGCGAGCTTGAGGGTGAGCCAGACGGCCAGCAGGTCTTCGGGAGTCATCGGTGCGTCGCTGAGACGGGTCACGGCCGTGGATCGCCCTACGGCAGATCGTAGCCGAAGCTCCTGATGATGGCGATGGCCTTGGCACCCTTCAGATACTTCATGAAGGCTTCGGTGGCTTCGCTGTCCTGCACGGAAGTGAGCACGATGGCGTCCTGGCGGATCGGGTTGTAGAGGTGCCTGGGTACCACCCACTGCGAGCCTTCGATGGTCTTGCCGTCCTTGAGGGTCTGCGACAGCGCGACGAAGGCCATGTCCGCATTGCCGGTGTCCGCGAACTGCTGCGTCTGGGAAATGCTTTCGCCCATGACGATGCGCCCCTGCAGGCCGCTCCACAGGCCGAGGCTTTCCAGGGTTTCCTGCGCGGCGACGCCGTAGGGCGCCAGCCTGGGATTGGCGATGGCCAGCTTGTCGAACTTGCCGCGCAGGATCTCGCCCCGGGCGTCGACGTAGCCGGGTTTTTTGCTCCACAGCACCAGCTTGCCGATGGCGTAGGTGAAGCGGCTGGCCGCGTCGCCCAGCCCTTCCTTGCCGATCCTGTCCGGCGTGGTGTCGTCGGCGGCCAGCAGCACGTCGAAGGGCGCGCCGTTCCTGATCTGGGAATAGAACTTTCCTGTGGAGCCGTAGCTGGCCTTGACGCTGTGGCCGGTATCGGCCTGGAACTGCTCGGCGATCTTCTGCACCGGCACGGTGAAATTGGCGGCCACCGCGGCGCGCACCTCGCCGGCGTCGACACGGAAGGCCAGCAGGCAGAGGCCGGCCAGGCAGCCGAGTGGGGTGAACTTCATGGGTTGCTCCTTTTTTGGTGGGGGACGAAAAAATCAGTTCATGACCGCGAGGATCACGCTGGAGGATTTGAAGGCGGCGCACACGGACGTTCCCACCGCGAGGCCGAGGTCCTCGCAGCTCGCGCGCGTGATCACCGCGATGACCGTCTTGCCGCTGGGCAGGGCCACGGTGACCTCGGCATTGACCGGGCCGGGACGGATGTCGTAGACGGTGCCCCACAGCGTGTTGCGGGTGGAAACCTTGATCTGCGGATCGGTGAGCAGCAGGACCGACGGCGCTTTGACCAGCGCCAGGATCGGCATGCCGACGCGCAATTCCAGGTGTTCCGCGCTGGCGTGGGTGACCACGGCAACGATCTCGTTCCAGTCGTCGAGACGCAGGCGCACCTCGAAGTTGACGGGCTCCTGGATCAGGGCCGTGATCGTGCCGTGGAACTGGTTGCGCGCACTGGTCTTCATCGAAAAACGGTTGAGCAGACGATTGAAGTTGCGCAGGTCGCCCAGGTCCCCGCCCAGCTTGTCGAGGGCGCGCTGATACTCCGCCTCCACCGCGCGGAACAGGCTGACCATGTTGCGCCCGTGTTCCGTGAGCCGGCTGCCGCCGCCGCGCCGCCCCCCCACCTCCCGCTGCACCAGCGGCGGGTCGCACAGGTTGTTCATCGCATTCACCGCTTCCCAGGCGGACTTGTAGGACAGATCGACTTCCTTCGCCGCCTTCTGGATCGAGCCGTGGCGTTCGATGGCTTCCAGCAGCCGGACGCGCTGGCCGGCAAGCAACACCCCTTCATCGGTGTCCAGATGAATGCGTCCGACCAGATGCATGCGACCTCCCGGGTCATGGTTTGATATATGTAGCATTACACCATATCGGTCGGTGCGCGAACAGCGGGATCACGCCCATCAGTATGTGTTTCCTGGCATGGATATGATGAAATCAGTCTGGTCGGGTCTGAATGAATATATGTATTGACTTACATAACGCCACGATCTTTGCGCACCGTGCATGGGTTTTCCGGCTACACTGTTTCACCAGGCAGGCCGTGTCAGTCCGCCATCGCCACGAGGAAAACGGGATGAAAAGCAGCGCGCGCAACCAGTTCACCGGCAAGGTCGCCGCCATCATCAGCGGCCCGGTCAATGCCGAGGTGGACGTGGTCCTGGACAGCGGCGAGCGCATCGTTTCCGTGATCACCGCCGGCAGCGTGAAGGCCCTCGGCTTGCGCGAAGGCAGCCCGGTGCTGGCCCTGATCAAGGCGCCGTGGGTCATCCTGCTGACCGACGACGCCGGTCTCAGGACCAGCGCACGCAATCATCTGCGCGGTCAGGTCAGCCGGCTGGTGAAGGGGGCCGTCAATACCGAGGTCAGCCTGCAAACCGAGGGCGGTCTGACGGTGAACGCCATCATCACCAACGAGAGCGTGGCCTCGCTTGGCCTCGATGTCGGCGTGCCCGCTTCCGCCCTCATCAAGGCTTCCCATGTGATTCTTGCCACTCGGGCCTAATCAGGCGAGGCGCGAAGGTCGTCGGGCCGATTGAAGTTGGTGAACGCCGCCGCATCGAAACGCACGTTCACCGAGGCCAGCCCGGCCTGCCAGCGCCGTACCGCGCGCTCGCCGCGTGCGAGGAAGGCGGCCAGGTTTTCGCGCTGGCTGGTGCGCATGATGAAGCAGGTGTGATGCACCTGCGCATCGTCCGCCGCCACCGCGAGTGGCACGTCGTGGCATTGTGCCGCCGCGAGCAGGCGCAGCGCGAGGTCGGCGGGCAGGTGCGGCGTGTCGCACGGCACGACGAGCAGCCAGTCGGTGTCGACCGCGTCGAGTGCCGCCAGCACGCCCGCGAGCGGGCCGGGAAAGTCCGGCAGGACATCGGGCAGCACGCGTCGGCCATACCGTGCGTAGCGATCGAGATTGCGGTTGGCACTGATGAGGAGCTCGCCGACCTGCGGCGCCAGCGTGTCGAGCACCCACTCGACCAGCGGGCGCCCCCGGTAATCCATCAGGCCCTTGTCGGCCCCGCCCATGCGGCGCCCCTGGCCGCCGGCGAGAATGACCGCGGCGACCCGTTCAGTGCCGTACATAGAGATGGAAGCGGTCGGCGCGGTCGCCGGGGCGCGCGCCTTCCCACTGCTTGACCCAGGTGTCCGGCACGTGCGGCGCCGCGCCACGGCTGCGGGTTTCCAGCAGCAGCCAGCCACAGTCGAGATCGGCCGGCGCCAGCGTGCGCCCGCTGTGGTACGCGAGCAGCAGGCGCTGCGTGCTGCGCATGGCGTGGGTCTGGATGCAAGCGCCTGGGGGCACGCGGGCGGCCAGTTCCTCCGCGACGCTCACGTACGACAGGCGGCGGTCGAGCGGTGCGAGAAACAGCGCCAGCAGCAGCGTCCAGATGAAAGTCATGCCTGTCGCCCACACCAGCGCGGGGCGCAGGGGCGAGCGCTGGATGCGGGCGAGAAACGCGATCCATGCGAGGGTGAGGAGCGCACCCAGCACCGGCGCCCACGGCCGCAGCGTGCCGACGTCGGGCACGCCGAAGCGGATCAGCCGGCGCGCCAGACGTGCGGGCATGCCGAGATCGTGCGCGCTCCAGTACGTCCAGAACAACAGCGCGATGAAGCCGAACAGCATCACCGCGAACCACAGCAGCGCATTCGCCGCACCGCGCCGCAGGGTGAGCACGCCGGCTGCACCGAGCAGACTCAACGGCAGGAGCAGGACGAGGCCGCGCTCTTCACCCGGGTGCGCCGCGAACGCGTACAGCAGCAGCAGGCCGGCGAATGCCAGCACCGGCAGGGCGATCGCGGCCGTGCGCCACTGGCGGCGGCCGCGGTACAGCGCCCAGACCGCGAGCGGCCAGGCCGGCCACGCGAACCAGCCGAGAATGCCGGGGTAATACAGCGGCCGCAGGTTCGCGAAACCGATCCAGCGATCCAGCCCGAGCGCCGTGGGCAGCGCGGCCTGCCGCACGGTGAGCCAGGTGCTCCAGACCACCGCGAAAGCCAGCGCGCCGGCAAGGCCCCACGCCAGCGCGCGACGCGCAAGCGGAGTACGGTGCGCCGCGACCATGGCGGCCAGCGCGACGGCCAGGACCAGAAACAACGCGGCCTCCGCCGCGGCGCCCGCCAGCAGCAGCAAGGCCGCGCCCAGCGCGAGAAGTCCGCCGCCGTGGCGCCCCTGCGGCAGGCGCGCCACGCCATCGAGCATGATCGCCGCGGCGGCGAACTGTGCGGTGTACGCGTTGAGTTCGTGCCCGCGCACCAGGAGGCCGACGCTGCCCATCAGCACCAGCGCGGCAGCCCAGCGGTGCTCGGTGCCGTACAGGGCCTGTGCGGTCCGGGCGGTAAACCACAGGGCCAGCGCGACGAACACCCCCGAGGCGAGACGCGCACCGTCGGCGAGCGCAAGAACGGGCGAAGTGAGCCAGGCGGTGGCCGCAGCCGTCCAGAAATACAGCGGCGGTGTATCGCCGAGCGGCACGCCCCGTTGCAGCCACAGCCACAGCGTCACGAAGTGATCGCCGTCGCCGCCCTTCCACGGTGCGTGGCCGATCAGCCCCGGCACGATCCAGATCGCGCACAGGAGCAGCAGGCCGGCTTGCGCCAGGAAAAATCGGGGCTTACTGGACAATTTTCAGGAGTTGCCCGGGACGTGGCTCGCCGCCGGGGTACAGGGCGTTCATCAGGCGCAACTGGCTTTCCGCGGTCGCGCCCAGCGGCGACTGCCGCGCCAGCGCGGCCATGGTCGTGCCGGGCTGCGCCGTCGTCAGGTGCAGCCGATACGGCCGTGCATCACGGATTTCGCCGGGGGTGAGCGCGCGAAAGCTGTTGAGCGCGTTGCGCAGCGTGACCCGCTCGCGATCGTACACGGCCTTGTCGCGCGCCATGCCGGCGACGAGATACTGGGTACCCTTGAAGACCACGGCGGCGACGAGGACCGGCTTGCCCTGCTGCGCGCCTGCGGCGAACGCCGCGGGGTAACCACTCAGCTGGCCGGTGTCGTAGCGCGCGCCGGCGTCGAGCTTGAGGCCCTTCTGCAGGGTTTCCAGCGGCCGGTCGTTGCGCGGACCCGGTTGCAGTTCCACCAGTGCATCGCCTTTCGGACTCAGCGCGACGATCCGGTCGGGCCGGTTGTCCACCCGCCAGCCAGACGGGAACTGCATGGCGAGGCCGAGCACCGGGTGCAGCAATTGATTGTCGCGGATCAGCCCCTGCTCCGGGCTGTCGCCGAACACCACACCGGCGAGTTGCCGCAGATATTCGTCGTGACCCTCGCGCGGCGCCACCACCGCGTACTTGTCCGCCTCGGCCACCACCTGCTTGAGGCGCGCATCGTTGCTCGGGTGGGTGTCGAAAGTGCCGTGATAGCTGCGCGGCTGGCGTCCGTCCCGCTTCGCTTGTTCCGCGGCGAACAATTCCTGGTTTTTCAGCACGCCGATGACGTCGATCATCGCCTGCGGCGCGTAGCCGGTGCGCGCGAGATACTGCGCCCCCAGGCGGTCCGATTCCAGCTCGTGCTCGCGGCCGTAGCCGGCGGTCCAAGCCTGTGCCAGGGTTTGCAGCAGGTTTGCACCGGCCTGGTTGCCCAGCCCCGGCACCAGCACCGAACCGAGCACCGCTCCCAGTCCCGCCGCGGTCTGCGCGCTCTGCTGACGCACCCCGTGACGCGCGGTGACGTGGCCGATCTCGTGGCCGATCACCCCGGCAAGTTCGGCCTCCGAATTCAGATAGGCCATGATGCCGCGCGTGATGTAGACATAGCCGCCGGGCAGCGCGAAGGCGTTGACGTCCGGACTGTCCACCACCGTGAACTGCCATTTCAGTTGCGGCCGATGGCTCTGCTGCGCCAGCCGCATGCCCACGTCCGTCACGTAGGCCTGCAGCGCAGGATTGTCCAGCGCCGGATATTCCTTCAGCACGTCCTTGTGGGCCTGCAAACCCATCTGGATTTCCTGTGCCTCCGACATCAGCACGAAATCCTTGTCTCCGGTGACGGGGTTCTGTGCGCAATGACTCAGTGCCAGCGCTCCGGCCACGGCGGCGGCGATACGGCGAAGCGTCTTCGGATACACGTGGTTCAATTCTCTGGAGTGCGGCAAGCTAGGATCATACCGTCGCGGAAGTGCAGAAAAGCAAAAAGCGGCCGAAGCCGCTTTTCATGATCGAGCAGGAACGCTCACTTCATGCCATAGCGCTGGCGGAACTTCTCGACGCGGCCGGCCGTGTCGACGATCTTCTGCTTGCCGGTGTAGAACGGATGGCAGGCGGCGCAGACTTCGATATGCAGCTTGTCCTTGCCCAGCGTCGAACGGGTGACGAACGTGCTGCCGCAGGAGCAGGTCACGGTAACGTCTTTGTAATCGGGATGAATGCCGGCTTTCATGGCAATTCCTTCGGGTTGAATTCGGAGAACGCGAGAGTATAGCGGGTCGGGCCACGGCGGGCAACAAGATTTTTTATCCGCGAAGGACGCGAAGAAGCGCGAAGGAAACCCCGAACATCAGCTTATATCTCGTGGAGACCCAGCCGGCGAATCAGCGTCAGGACCTCATCCCGGCGCGTGCCGATGGCAAGAGGCTCCGTTGCGACAATGGAGAAAGGCGGGGCGGGCAATCGCTGCCGGAAAAGCATGACGCAGCGGGCCGCATCGTCCCGGCGTGACCCGTAAGCGATGGCCTGTGCGATCGGGCACTGCAAATAAGCGGCCTGCGCCCACGCACGGGTTTCCGGGTAACAGACCGGAAGACTGTCAATGAGCTGGTTCCGCGTGAGCTTCAACCGCGGCAGATAGGGCGTGTGAAAGCTGACGCACGCCAGCTTGTCCGGAAGCCTCAGCGTGGCGAGATGGTAATGTGCCAGCTCGTCTACTTCGACATGCCCGGGCGGCGACAGCGGGATGTCGTGCAGCACCGACTCCATGTAGGCGCCTTCTGCCGTGCTCGCCGCGTAATAGGTGTGAACCGGCGTCCCGTCCGCCTGCTGGATGGGCGCAAACCGCGTGTTGCCCCATCCTGCCGAGAAGGATTCCGCCGTGAGGGCATGGTGCTTCGTCGAGTACACGTGATACCACACGCCGACGTCGGCGGTATCGAGGCTGACCTCGGTGAACTTCTCCGCAGCCCCGGGGGTGGGCAGGCCGCAGGTCATGCCATGTAGCTGCCTTGTCGCGCGGCCACAGCGCGGAGCAGCGCTTCACGCTGGTCGAGAGCATCCTTGGGCGCGACCGGCTCCTCGCCGCCGGTACCGGGCTTGCTGATCCAGCCGTTCGGGAACTGGAACCAGGCTGCGATTTTCCATGTGTCCGCCATCTCGCCAAACGCCTTGAGGACATCCCGGATGACGGGAAGGGGCTGGAAAGCCTCGTCGAACCCGTAACGTGGATAGTAGTCACGCCCCCCATGGCTCACGGAGAAAACACGGCCCCGGCGCTTCCAGTCGCTTGCCGGCTGGGACTTCTGGGCTGGCGGGTTGGGCTGCAAGGCATTCAGCTCCTCGGCCGTGAGCCATTCGCCATCTTCGAGGATCGCGCGGATCGTCTTCAGACGCGCGAGCCGGGCTTCAACCAGCCCGGTGCTGGGCTCGATCTTCCCGCTCAGCAGTTCGGCAATACGATCCGCGTCCTCGATCACCGCAGGCTGCTCGGCCAGCACCAGAAGCTGAAGGGCCCGCTCGATTCTGGGGCGAATCGATTCGGCAACCCCGGGATCCATGTCTTTGGGCAGACTGACGTCCAGGGTGAGCCCGGGACCAGCCGCATCTGCGGCGCGAGGTTTCACTGCGGTGGAAGGTGTCATGGCCGCGCTCCGTTGCCAACATTGCCTTATTTATATTCAAAACCGGCGAAGTTGGCAAGTGTATTCTGGAAACCGCAGTTGACCGCCCCATTCCCTTGCGGACGTCACATGAACCCAAAAATCCATTCGCATCTCGACACGTGACCCATCAGCCCGAACGGCCTGTCAAATGCCCATGCAGTGCAGGCAGGCGCACCCGCAAGGGGCAGGCCGTGGTTGTCATGCCAATGAATTGGCAACAACCACGCACCGGCGCCTTTTTGCCCTCCGGGTGCGCGCCGCGATTTTCGGGTGGTGGAACCTTTACGGCATTGGGCCGAGGGCGACCCTCCTACAGCCCCCCCCTTGTGGAGTACCGCTTGCAGTGCAAACAGGCTTGGCACCGCGCAAGCAGGTCTCCTGCCGCCTGATGGACAATCCTGGTTCATCAGGGGTGGGGAGATGAAAACGTTTAGGGCCCCTCGCCGTTTCATGCTTCAGGGCGACGAATCGCCATGGCTGACACTCAGCCGCGGCGCATGGAGTCGAAGAACTCGGCGTTGTTCTTGGTGGCGCGGATCTTGTCGAGAAGAAATTCCATCGCCGGAGTGTGCGCCCGCGCAGGGCGGAGCCTCGGCACGTGCGACCCCGTAGCGGGCGCGACAGGGAGGCGATTCCTTGCTGACGCTCAGCCGCGGCGCATGGAGTCGAAGAACTCGGCATTATTCTTGGTGGCGCGGATCTTGTCCAATAAAAACTCCATCGCCTCCATGTCGTCCATCGGATACAGCAGCTTCCTGAGCACCCACACCTTCTGCAGGATGTCGTGCGGCATCAGCAGTTCCTCGCGGCGGGTGCCGGAGCGGTTGACGTTGATCGCGGGATACTGGCGCTTCTCGGCCATCTTGCGGTCGAGATGGATTTCCAGGTTGCCGGTGCCCTTGAATTCCTCGTAGATGACGTCGTCCATGCGGCTGCCGGTGTCGATCAGCGCGGTGGCGATGATGGTGAGGCTGCCGCCTTCCTCGATGTTGCGCGCGGCACCGAAGAAGCGCTTGGGCTTCTGTAGGGCGTTGGCGTCGACGCCGCCGGTGAGCACCTTGCCGGAGGCCGGCTGCACGGTGTTGTAGGCGCGTGCGAGGCGGGTGATGGAGTCGAGCAGGATGACCACGTCCTTCTTGTGCTCGACCAGGCGCTTGGCGCGTTCGATGACCATTTCCGCGACCTGCACGTGGCGGCTGGCGGGTTCGTCGAAGGTGGAGGCGACGACTTCGCCGCGCACGGTGCGGCTCATCTCGGTCACTTCCTCCGGGCGCTCGTCGATCAGCAGCACGAACAGCACGACGTCGGGGTGGTTGGAGGTGATGGCGTGGGCGATGTGTTGCAGCATCACCGTCTTGCCGGATTTCGGCGGCGCCACCAGGAGGCCGCGCTGGCCCTTGCCGATCGGCGCGACGATGTCGATGACGCGGCTGGTGATGTTCTCCTCGGCCTTGATCTCGCGCTCCAGCTTCAACGGCTTGTCCGGATGCAGCGGGGTGAGGTTCTCGAACAGGATCTTGTTCTTGGTCGCCTCGGGCGCCTCGCCGTTGATCTTGTCGAGCTTGGTCATCGCCGAGTAGCGCTCGCCGTCCTTCGGGGTGCGGATCTCGCCTTCGATCTTGTCGCCGGTGTGCAGGTTGAAGCGGCGGATCTGCGACGGCGACACGTAGATGTCGTCGGTGTTGGCGAGATACGAGGTTTCCGGCGAGCGCAGGAAGCCGAAGCCGTCCGGCAGCACCTCCAGCACGCCGTCGCCGTAGATGCTCTCGCCGCGTTTGGCCAGCGTCTTCAGGATGGCGAAGATGAGTTCCTGCTTGCGGAAGCGGTTGGCGTTGTCGAGGCCGACACTGGCCGCGAGTTCGAGAAGCTCGGTGATGGGTTTTTGCTTGAGTTCGGAGAGGTGCATGGGATGGACCTGGGTGGGCGCGCTTGAAAGCGCCGGGTGTGGGATGCGGGTGGAGCCGGACGGCGTCGCCAGCAGAGGGCTGTCGACAGAAGCCGCCCGGGCAGCGGGGCGATGGGTCAGATGTTGCTGTCGACGAAGGCGGTGAGCTGGGACTTGGACAGGGCGCCGACCTTGGTGGCTTCGACGTTGCCGTTCTTGAAGATCATCAGGGTGGGGATGCCGCGGATGCCGAACTTCGGCGGGGTGGCCTGGTTCTCGTCGATGTTGAGCTTGCAGACCTTGAGCTTGCCGGCGTATTCCTTGGCCACTTCGTCGAGAATCGGCGAGATCATCTTGCAGGGGCCGCACCAGTCCGCCCAGTAATCCACCAGTACCGGCAGCCCGGCCTGCAGGACTTCCTGCTCGAAGGAATCGTCGGATATGTAATGAACATGCTCGCTCATCGGGAAGCTCCTAGTGTGAGATGCGGTGGGGCGTTCGCGCCCGGGGGGATCGGATGGAAGACGGTAAGGCTGGAAAATTCGGTTTTGTGCCGATATGCTACATCAAAACCGCCCCTTGCAAGCAACCCCCGGGGCGTCCCCTTGTAACGGAAAAGGATACGCGCAAATGACCTACGTTGTCACCGAAGCCTGCATCAAGTGCAAATATACCGACTGTGTCGACGTCTGTCCGGTCGACTGTTTCCACGAAGGCGCGAACTTCCTCGTCATCGATCCGGAGGAGTGCATCGACTGCACCCTGTGCGTCGCCGAGTGCCCGGTCGAGGCCATCTACGCGGAGGATGACGTGCCGGACGACCAGCGCGCCTACATCGCGCTCAATGCCGAACTGGCCAGGCAGTGGAAAGTGATCGTCGAGAAGAAGGATCCGTTGGCGGACGCCGACGAATGGGCCAAGGTGAAGGACAAACGCCAATACCTGGAACGCTGATACCGCTCGCCGGCGCGTCGCTGCCACAGGCCGTCGCGCGCCGCCTGCTCGAACGTCACGCCGACCGTCTGCCGGACCTGTCCGGCATCGTCGTCCTCGTCCCCAATCAGCGCGCCGGGCAGGATTTCGCGCGCAGCCTGGCGCGCGAAGCCGGCCGTGTCGCGCTGGTTCCGCCCCACATCACGCCGCTGAAAGCCTGGGCCGAAAGCGTGGCCGACGCTCGCGCCGAGCCGCAGGCGCGGCGGCTGGCGCGCCTGCACGGCGTGTTGCGGCGCGTCGACTGGCTGGGCGACGTCGACCGCTGGGCACTCGCTGGCGAACTGCTGCAACTGGCCGACGAGCTGTCCGCGGCGCGGCTGGGCGGCGAGATCGGATCGCAACTGCGCGCCTTGCACGCTGCTTGCCTCGACCGTGAAACCGCGCTGATCGAGGCCGTGTGGCAGACGATGAACGGCGACGGCCACGATCCCGCGGCGCGCTACGCGCGTGCGCTCGATCGGCTACTCGACGGGATTGGCGCCGTGCCGCCGCCTGCTTCCGCGACCGGACCGGCGAACGTCTGGCCCGAGGCGATTTACGGCTATGCACCGGGCATTCTCACCGCCGTCGAACAGCGGTTTCTCGAGCGCTGCGGCGAACGCGTCCCGCTCGAACTGTTCGAGCCGGCCATCGCGCCCGGCGACCCCGTGCGCTTCGTTCTGCACCAGGCCTGGCAATGTACCGATCCACCCCTGCGCGACCGCGCCACCCTGCTGGCGCGCGCGATCCCGGCCTCGCCCCTGCACGCGCGCATCACGCTCGGCCCGGCTGCGCACCTCGAAGCCGAAGCGCGCAGCGTCGCCACCTGGGTGGCGGCGCAGTTGCACGCCGGCCGGCGCGACCTTGCCCTGATCGCCCTCGATCGCGAAACCGCGCGCCGGGTGCGCGCGCTGCTCGAACGCATGGACGTGCTGGTGGCCGACGAAACCGGCTGGACGCTGTCGACCACCGCCGCCGCCGCGGTCATCGACCGCTGGCTGGAATGCGTGGCCAGCGACTTTCCGCACGTCGAACTGCTCGACCTGCTGAAATCGCCTTTCCTGCTGGGCGAGCTCGCCGCGCGCCAGGACCCGGTGCTGCAGTTCGAACTCGCGCTGCGCCGGCAGGGCGTTGCGCAGGGCATGGCCGACATGCAGCGGCTGGCGCATGCGGAGTTCGGCGCCTTGCCGGCGTGGCTGGCCCGCCTGTTCGATGCACGCCAGGGCTTCGAACAACGCCGTGCGCCGCTGGCGACCTGGCTCGCGCGCCTCGTCGACAGCCTTGCCCGGCTCGATGCCCTCGCCCTGCTTCAGGCCGATGCCGCTGGTGCCAACCTGCTCGAAGCCCTCGAAACCCTGCGCCACGACCTCGTCGACGACGGCGAAACCTATAGCTTCGGCGAATGGCGGCGCTGGCTCAATCTGGCGCTCGAAGCGTCCAGTTTCGTCGACGCCGGCGTCGCCAGCCCCGTCGTGCTCACCTCGCTGCCCGCCGCACGCGGCCGCTTGTTCGATGCGGTGGCGGTGATCGGCGCCGATGCGCGCCATCTGCCGGCGCCGCCCGCGCCCGGCCTGTTCAGCCAGGCCACCCGCGCCCGGCTCGGCCTGCCTACGGCCGCGGAGGACGGCGAGGCGCTCACCCGCGAGCTGATCGCGCTGCTGGCGCAGGGGCCCGCGCTCCTGAGCTGGCAGGCGTGGTGCGGCGACGCCCCCAATCCCGCCTCGCCGCTGGTGTTGCGCTTGCAGGCCTTGCATCGGGCCGCGTGGGGCACGGCCCTGCCGGAACAGGCCGGCGGCGAGCCGCCCGCCCGGCCCAGCCCGCCGCTTTGCGCCAGCGAACAGCCTGCGCCGGCCGTGGCGGCGGCCCACCTGCCGCGGCGCTATTCCCCCACCGCGTACCAGACCCTGCTCGACTGCCCGTACCGCTTCTTCGTCAGGCACGTGCTCGATATCCGGGAACTCGACGAGGCCGACGAGGCACTCGACAAGAGCGATTATGGCAACGCGCTGCACCGCATCCTCAAGACCTTCCACGACAGCGCCCCATCGCCTGAACGCGCCTCCGCGCTGACCCGGCTGCAGGAAATCTCCGACGCCGAATTCGCCAAGCTGCCCGCCTGGACCGCCGCCGCCTGGCGCAGCAAATGGGCGCAGATCCAGCCCGCCTACATCGACGTCTGGCTCGACCGCATGGCGCAGGGCTGGCACTACCAGTCCGGTGAAGCCGCGTTCGAGCTGCCGTCCCGCGTACCCGGCCTCGGCGAAATCACCCTCTATGGCCGCATCGACCGCGTCGACCACCGCATTGATCCAAGCGGCGGCGACGCGCGCGCCGTCATCGACTACAAGACCAGCGCCACGCAAGGGCTCCGGAAAAAACTCAAGGACCCCACCGAAGCCGTCCAGCTGCCCTTCTACGCCTGGCTCGCCGAGGCCGCCGCCGCCTACCTGCCGATCAACGAAGCCCCCGTCGTCCCGCTCGAACTCGATGGCGAGACCGACGTCGACGCCATTGCCCGCCGCCTGCCGGAACTGCTCGAAGCCATCGCCGCCGGCGCGGCCCTGCCGGCGTCGGGCATCGACAGCGTGTGCGCGCATTGCGAAGTGCGCGGGGTGTGCAGGAAGGGGATGTGGAGCGAACCCGGGTGCGATAACCGATTGATCGATAAACAATAAGCTGTTAATGTTTTATTAGTAATTTTTTACGAACGCTAATTCGACAAACTAGGCACCTCAATAAATGGCTATTCGCAAACCCTTCGAAATCCCCCTGCGCGAGGTGCAAAAGCGCATGGCGCTGGAAAACCCGTGGTGGGTGGCGGGGGCGGGGATCGACACCGAGCAGCGAGGCTGGCCGCGACGCGCTTATTTCGGGCCGTTCATGCGCCTGGTGCGGGAGGTGGCGGTTCACCGTGCAGTGGTGCTGATCGGGCCGCGCCGGGTGGGCAAGACGGTGATGCTGGCGCAGGCGGTGCAGGCGTTGCTGGACGAGGGCCTGGGTGACAGGGGGGTGGCGGGGATCGACATCCTGCAGCTGTCGCTGGATACGCCGTTGTATTCCGGACGCTCGCTGGAAAGCCTGGTGCGCACGTTCATCGATCTGCACAGGCACGATCCGGCGCGCCGTCTGTGGGTGTTTTTCGACGAGATCCAGTATGTGAAGGACTGGGAAGTCCATCTGAAATCGTTGGTGGACACGTTCCGTCAGATTCGTTTTGTGGCGAGCGGTTCGGCGGCGGCGGCCTTGCGGATGAAAAGCCGTGAGTCGGGCGCGGGTCGGTTTACCGATTTCATGCTGCCGCCGCTGACGTTCGCCGAATACCTGCAATTCGCCGGACGCGAGGACGCGCTGATCATCGAGTCGCCGGGCGACGGCGTATTGCCCCAGTATCGCGCCACGTCGATCGAGGAACTGAACCGGGAATTTATCCATTATCTAAACTTCGGCGGTTTTCCCGAGGCGGTGATGAATCCCGCAGTGCGGGCGAATCCGTCGCGCTTTCTGCGCGAGGACATTGTCGAGAAGGTGCTCCTGAAGGACTTGCCGAGTCTGTATGGCATCAGCGATACGCAGGAACTGAACCGTTTCTTCAACGTGCTGGCCTACAACACGGGCGCCGAGGTCAGTCCGGAAAACCTGTCGCGGGATACAGGCATCGGCCGCGCTCGGCTGATGGATTATCTGGAATACCTGGAAGCTTCTTTCCTCATCAGGCGCATGCACCGCCTGGATGACAACGCCCGGCGGATGAAGCGTGCCCGCACCTTCAAGGTGTATCTTACCAACCCCTCGATACGCGCCGCGCTGTTCGGGTATGTCGATGCGCACGACGACGCTATCGGGTCGCTCGCGGAAACGGCGGTGTTCGGCCAGTGGCTGCATAGCACCCGGACCATCGAGTCGTTGCACTACGCACGCTGGAAGCAGGGGCGCAGCGATCTGGAAGTCGATCTGGTGTCGCTCGACCCACGCACCCAGAAGCCGCGCTTCGCGGTGGAAATAAAATGGAGCGACGCGTGCTTCGAGGACTGGAGCCTGCTGCGCGGCATCCGCACGCTGGCCGCCGAAAATGCGCTGGCGCGCCCACCGGTCGTCACCACGCTGGCTGCCTCTGGCATGGGTGAAGCAAACGGCGTTCGCATCGAGTTCATTCCAACCAGCCTGCACTGCTACACCATTGCGCGCAATGTGTTGCGCATGGAAACGTGAGTCGGCCCCTCGACCCCGCTATCGCCCTCTCCCCCACGCGCTCGGCGGTGGTGGAAGCCTGCGCCGGCAGCGGCAAGACCTGGCTCCTGGTGTCGCGCATGCTGCGCCTGCTGCTGGCGGGGGCGGCGCCGTCGGAGTTGCTGGCGATCACGTTCACGCGCAAGGCGGCGCAGGAGATGACCGACCGGCTGCACGAGTGGCTGCGGGTGCTGGCGCTGGCGGACGACGCGACGGTGCGCAGTTTCCTGCGCGAGCGCGCGGTGCCTGAGGACGAGATCGACGCCTTGCTGCCGCGCGCGCGGGGGCTCATGGAAACGGTGCTGACAGCGCAGCCGGGGCCGACGGTGACGACGTTTCACGGCTGGTTTCTCGATCTCCTGAAACGCGCGCCGCTGGAGGCGGGGGTGCCGTGGGGCGCGCCGCTGCTGGAGCGCGAGCAGCAATTGCGGCGCGAGGTGTGCGAGCGGATGCTGGCGAAATGGGCAGCGGACGGTGCGTCGGTGGAGGGTGCGGCGCTGGTGGCCCTGCTCGCTGACCTGGGCGAACACCGGCTGCGCGCGCTGCTGGCGCATTTCGTCGCGGCGCGTGCCGAGTGGTGGGCGTACACGCGGGATCAGGCAGACCCGGTCGATTTTGCGCTTACACAGTTGCGCGCCGGCTTGCATGCCGATCTGGAGACCGATCCGGCTGCGGCGTTCCTTGCCGACGCGTCGATGACGGCGCGGGTGCGGCGGGTGGGGCAGGCACTGCAGGCGGGGAGCGACGCCGAGCGCAGGACCGGCACGTCCATTCTGGATGCGCTGGCAGCCGCGGATTTCGAAACGCTGCGCGGACTGATCCTGAAGAAGGATGGCGGGCGGCGCGCGAAGAAGGCCAACGCGCCGACGCTCAAGGCCATGGGCGCCGCCGCGGAGCGTTTCCTCGCCGACTACGAGACGCTGGAAGCCGCATTGGAGCGCGTCGCGGCGATCGAAACCGACCGCCGCATCTGGGCGCTCAACCGTCACGGCCTGCTGCTGGGCCATGCGCTGCTGATGGCGTATCAGGATGCGAAAGCACAGCAGGGCGTGGTCGATTTCGCCGACGCGGAGTGGCTGGCCTGCCGGCTGCTCGCCAGCGAGGAGCACGCGCCCGGCCTGGCGCTGAAGCTGGACGCGCGCTACAGGCATCTGTTGCTCGACGAATTCCAGGATACCAACCCCCTGCAATGGCAGGCGCTGTCGAACTGGCTCCTCGAAGCGCGCGGCGGCGGGAGCGACATGACGGTGTTCATGGTGGGCGATCCCAAGCAGGCGATCTACCGCTTCCGTCGTGGCGAGGCGCGGGTGTTCGCCGCCGCCGCGGAATTCCTGCAGACACATTTCGCTGCCGCCCGCTTCGCCACCGACATGACACGCCGTCTGGCGCCTGCGGTGGTGCAGGCGATCAACCCGGTGTTCGCGGCGCTGGAGGGCTTTGCGCCGCACACCCACGCACCGGCCAACGCTGCGCGGCCGGGTGCGGTGCGCTGCCTGCCGATCACCGTGGACAAAATCGCGCCGGTGCCGGCCGGCGCGTTGCGCAACCCGCTCACCACGTCGCGGGCGGACGCCGACGACCGCGCGGTCGACGAGGAAGCGCGCGTCCTCGCCCGCGTGCTGCGCGACGAGGTGCTGGGACGCTGGGGGGTGGTGGACCGCGCTACGGGCGCGCTGCGTGCCGCCCGTCCGGGCGACGTGATGGTGCTGGTCAGGGCGCGCACGCATCTCTATCGCTACGAGCGCGAACTGGAGCGTGCCGGCATCCCCTTTATCACCTCGCGGCGCGGCGGCCTGCTGCATGCGCTCGAAGCACGGGACATCGTCGCGCTGCTGGAAACCCTGCTGCTGCCGCATGCCGAACTGAAGCTCGCGCATACGCTGAAAAGCCCGCTGTTTGGCTGCGGCGACGACGATCTGCTGCGGGTGTTCGCGTCCCGGCCGGACGGTGGCCCGCGCGGCTGGGAACGCCTGAACGCACTCGCCGCGCAGGCCGATTGCCCGCCAGCGCTTGCGCGCGCCGCCCGCCTGCTGCACGGCTGGCGGGCGGCGAGCGGCACGCTGCCGGTGCACGACCTGCTCGACCGCATCTATTGCGAGGGCGATATTGAAGCGCGTTACGCCGCCGCCGTGCCCGCGGCGATGCGGCCGCAGGTCGCGGCGAACCTGCGCGCCTTCGTGCAGCTCGCGCTGACGCAGGACGCCGGGCGCTATCCGACGCTGGCGGGTTTCATCCGCGAGCTGGCGTCACTCACCGAGGATGCCGACGAAGCGCCCGACGAGGGGTTGGCGGCCGACGGCGAAAACGCGGTGCGGCTGCTGACGATCCACGGCGCCAAGGGGCTGGAGGCGCCGATCGTCTGGCTGCTCGGCGGCAGCGACCACCCGCGCGGCGACAGCTACGCGGTGCTGGCACCGTGGCCCCCGCAGGCGCCGCGACCGGTGCATTTTTCCCTCTATGGCAGCCGCGAAGCCTGCGGCGAGAGCCGCGCCGCCTGGTTCGCCGAGGAAGACGCCCTGGCGCAGCGCGAAACCGACAACCTGCTCTACGTTGCGCTGACTCGCGCCAAACAGGGGCTGATCGTCAGCGGTGACGCCGCGCACAATGCGTGGCTGAAGCGGGTCGAAGCCGCCTGGCAGGGGAATCCCGGCCCCGCCGCGCTGCCGCATGCGCCACCCGTGGAAGCGGCGGCGGCCGTAACGCCGGCCGCCATCATCGCGCCACCCGTGGGCGAGCGTGTCGCGCCGGTGGTGCGCAACGCCGCCGCGGCACGCGGCGAATTCTTCCATGCCTGTCTGGAGCGTTTCGCGCCGCCGGGGGCGCCGCGCGATCTCACCGCGCTCGCCACGCGGCTGAAACTGGAAGAGGAACGTGCAGAACTCGAAGGCGCAGCGCGCGCGCTGCTGGCTCGCAATGAATTGGCGCGTTTTTTCGACCCGGCGTGCTACCTGCGTGCGCACAGCGAGCGGGTGCTGCTCGATGCCGACGGACAGGTGCAGCGGCCCGACCGGGTGGTCGAATTCGAGGACGCGGTGTGGGTGATCGACTACAAGACCGGCGACGATGGCCTTGCGCTGTCCGATGCCGATCTCGCCGCGCGTCATCGTGCACAGCTCGAAGGCTACCGGCACCTGCTCGCGGCGCTCTATCCGGCCAAGGCGATTCACGCGGCAGTGTTGCGTGCCGACGGGCGCCTGGTCGTCGTGTAAGGGATGCGCGCCGCCGCGTGGCTCAGGCGGGATTCACGCGATCGTAGAAACGCGCGCGGAACAGCAGCCGCTTTTGCGCCGGATCGTCGCTGTCCACAAGCTTTTCGCGGGTATGCAGCACGTTGTTCGACACCAGGCCCATGCCGGATTCCAGCCGGCCTTCGATGACGTGCGGGCCTTCCGCGGCGATCATTGCTTCCAGCACGCCGCGTGCGGCGGCGACGTCGGCATCGTCCGCCCACGCCATGTCGGTCTTGCGGAAGGAGAAGCGGTGGCACAGGTGGCCGTCGGAATTGGTCCAGAACACCTTGCCGCCGCGTTCGGGATGGATGGTGCCGCTCGCCGGATCGCGGTAGTTGAAGCAGTCCTTGTTCGTCAGCACGCGCAGCGCACCCGGATCCTGGTCGCGCAGACGGATGTAGAGCATCTCGTTGTCGAGCACCTTGTTACTGCCACCTTGCAGCGCCGGCCGCTTGCACAGCAGGAACAGCGCCTCGATGGTGCGCTGCGAGCCGTAATAGGTGGCGTCGGTATGCCAGTTGACGTGGCGCGTGGAGAACGGGATGGCGCGGTTGAGGATGCCCGAATCGGTGAGTTCGTCGGACTGTCCATGGCGCGTCGACTTGTCGGTGTGCGACACGCCGAGCGCGCGGCCGAGTGCGAGGAGCGAGTCCATCTCCAGTGGCGCTGCGCCGGCGGTGACCACGCACATGTTCGCGCGCTCCACCCGATCCATGATCGCGGCCTTTTCGGCCGGGGTGATCGCGGTCATGTCGCCGAGCTCGACGACGAGTTCGCCGACGCTGCGCGGATAGGCAGCGAGCTTCTCGTCGCGCCACCTGAGATAGTCGGCGTCCGTGTCGAGGTCGAAACGGCGCGGGTATTTGGTGTTCCAGTCGTACATGATCGGGTGCGTGCAAAAAGCGGATAACAGGACTGCGATATCGTAGATCAGCTGGCGGTTTCCCACAATGCCCGTCCAGTGACACGATTTCGGGAATCCCGCAGTCACCGGTAAAATTTCCGGATGATCGTCTACCTGCACGGCTTCAACTCGTCTCCCGCCTCCGGCAAGGCGCGCCAGCTCGGCGAGTACCTGGCGGCGCAGGGGCGTGGGGGTGAGTACTACTGTCCGGCGCTGCCCAACAGTCCACGCGAGGCCGTCGCCACAGTCGAAGCCGCGCTGGTCCCGCAACGGCCTGCATCGATCACTTTGGTGGGCAGTTCACTGGGCGGTTTCTACGCCACCCATCTTGCGGAAAAGCACGGCTGGAAAGCGGTGCTGGTGAACCCCGCGGTGCACGCCCACCGCCTGCTGCGCGACGCCGTTGGCCCGCAGAGCAACTGGCACACCGGCGAAAAATGGACGTTCACCGAAGCGCATCTGGCCGAGCTTGCCGCGCTCGACGTGCCGGCGATCACGCGTCCGGAACGCTATCTGCTGCTGGCGCAGACTGGCGACGACGTGCTCGACTACCGCGACGCCGTCGCCTGTTACGCTGGCGCGCGCCACATCATTGAGCAAGGCGGCGACCACGGTTTCTCCGGATTCGAGCGCCACTTCCAAACCATCCTGGATTTCTGATGCACGTTATTTTCGAAGAGGACGGCCACTTCAAGGCCGGCTCGATTCTGTCCGAAACCGAGGCGAGCGCCCAGGTGGAAAGCGCCAGCGGCAAACGCAGCAAGGTCAAGGCGGCGAACATCCTGCTGCGCTTCGCGGCCCCCGCGGCGACGGAAGCGATGAGCGAAGCCGAGACGCTGAGCGCGGAGCTCGACGCGGATTTCCTGTGGGAAGCGGCGGGCAGCGTGGAATTCGGTTTCGAGGAACTGGCGCAGGAGTATTACGGTCACGCCCCGCGTCCGGCGGAAGCCGTGGCGCTGCTCATGAAGCTGCACGCCTCGCCCATCCATTTCCACAAGAAGGGCAAGGGCCGTTATCGTCCGGCGCCGCCCGAGACCCTCGCGGCGGCCAAGGCCGGTCTGGAGAAAAAGCGCCTGGCGGCGGAAAAACAGGCACAGCTCGCTGCCGAACTCGCGGCCTTCCGCCTGCCGCCGGAATACGCGTCGCTGATCCCGCGCATCCTTATCGTGCCCGACAAGAACACGCTGGAATACAAGGCGCTGGAAGAGGCGGCGGCAACGACCGGCCTGTCGCCGCTGCGGCTGATCGAGCGCTGCGGCGCGATTCCGTCGACGCTGGAGTTCCATCGCATGAGCTTCCTGCTCGAATGGTTCCCGCGCGGCACCGGCTTCGCCCCGGTCGGCGCGCCCGCCGATCCGCCCGAACTGCCGAAAAGCGCGGTACGGGCGTTTTCCGTCGACGACGAGGACACCACCGAGATCGACGACGCGCTGTCGGTGCAATGGCGCGACGATGGCACGGTGCGCGTCGGCATCCACATCGCCGCACCGGCGCTGGGCATCGTGCCCGGCTCCGAGCTCGACCGCGTGGCGCGCGAGCGCCTGTCCACCGTGTACTATCCCGGCGAAAAGATCACCATGCTGCCGGACGCGCTGATCGACCACTACACGCTGGGTGAGACGCACGACTGCCCGGCGCTGTCGCTGTACGTCGACGTCGCTGCCGACCTGCGCGTGCTCGGCACCGAAAGCGTGGTGGAAATGGTGCACATCGCCGAAAACCTGCGCCACGCGACACTGGAAACCGAATTCAACGCCGCGACGCTGGGCAACCCGGAGTTCCCCGACTATCCGTGGCGCCGCGAACTGGAATGGCTGCATGCCTTCGCCGCGGCGCTGGAAGCCGGACGCGGCAAGACCGACACGGTGGACCGCGTCGACTACAGCTTCAAACTCGACGGCGAGCGCATCCAGATCGAGCCGCGCAAGCGCGGCAGCCCGATCGACAAGGTAGTGTCGGAACTGATGATCTTCGCCAACACCCACTGGGGTGCGTGGCTGGCCGAGCGGCGCGTGCCCGCGATCTATCGCGCGCAGGCCAACGGCAAGACGCGCATGACCACCGCGCCCGATCCGCACCAGGGCCTGGGCGTTGCCCAGTACGCCTGGGCGACCTCGCCGCTGCGCCGTTATGTCGATCTCATCAACCAGCGCCAGCTGATCAGTCTGGTGCAGGGCGAGCCCCCGGTCTATCCCCCACGCAGCGAACAGCTGTTTGCCGCGCTGCGCGACTTCGAGCTCGCCTATGATGCCTATCATGATTTCCAGCGCCGGCTGGAGCGCTACTGGATGCTGCGCTGGCTGCTGCAGGAAGATGTGCGCGAAGTGACCGCGAGCGTCATCCGCGAGGATCTGGTGCGCTTCGACACGCTGCCGATGGTGACGCGCGCGCCTTCGGTGATGGGTATCGCACCGGGCTCGCGGGTACGGCTGGCGATCTCCGGCATCGATCTCCTCGACATCCATTTCCACGCCGAACTCGTCGAGACCGTGGCGCCGCCTGACAGCGTCGCCCTGGTTCCGTAGAATCAAGGCGTTTTCCCGCCGTCCCCGTCATGGTCACTGCCGCCACCGCCCCGCTCGCCGCGCCGTCCCCGCAGGGGACGCGCATGGCGCTCGCCCTGCTGGTGTCGGCGGCGGTGCATGGCATGGTGCTCTCCACGCAGTTCGTGCAGATCAATCCGCGCCTGTTCGAGGACACCAACCTGCCGATGGAGGTGGTGCTGGTCAATGCGCGCAGCGCCGAGGCGCCGCTCAACCCCGATGCCCTGGCGCAGGTCAGCCTGGCGGGGGGCGGCAACACCGACGACGACCGGCGCGCGAAGAGTCCGCTGCCGGCCAGCCCGCGCAGCGAAAGCGGCGCGGGCGACGCCGCGCTGCAGGCCCGTGTCGCAGAGCTCGAACAACAGGCGCGCGCCTTGCTGAGCCAGTTGCAGCCGGATGCGGCGCTGAAGAGCCGGCCGCAGCCGACGCCGCAACAGGCCGAGCAGGTCAGTGTGGACACCAGCCAGCTCACCGCGCAGGCGCGCGAGATGGCGCAGTTGCAGGCGCGCATTTCGCAGCAGTGGGATGAATACCAGAAACGCCCGAAGCGCGCCTTCGTCGGTGCCAATGTGCGTGAATATGCTTTTGCGCGCTACGTCGAGGACTGGGTCGCCAAGGTCGAGCGCGTCGGCAACCTCAACTATCCGGAAGCCGCGCGCCGCCAGGGCATTTACGGCAGCCTCAAGCTCACCGTGTCGATCTACGCCGACGGGCGCATCGAGACGATCGAGGTCGACCGCCCCTCCGGCTCGAAGATCCTCGATGCGGCCGCCACCCGCATCGTCGAACTCGCGGCGCCGTTCGCCGCCTTTCCCGAAGACATGCGCAAGAAGGCCGATATTCTTTCCATCACCCGTACCTGGACCTTCACCCGCTCGGATCAGCTCGTCGGCACCGAGTGAGGCGGGAGGATTGCCTGCCAGGAAAAGCGGTCATAAAGTAGCGTTATTCCTGGTTTGGTTTTCCTGCGGGATGCCGTACGCTGGCCTGGAATACCGGCCGGGCCGCGCATTCCCCAGCGCCCTGCAGCACAATGTTTTTTGCCTTCGGCCGCACCCACTGTCCGGGTGCGACCGGCTGAAGTTTCCGGGTTCAACCACGCGCGCAGCGTGTTGTGCAAACGGCATCCGGCAGCCGCCGGACGCCCCGTCTACATGGAGGCAATCATGGCGCATCTTCAGGTCGTTGAATCCCCGCTGCAACCGCAGCAGTCCCCGTTTACCCAGCTCACCACGCATTTCGATGCGCCGTCGCAGATCGCCTGGGGTTACATGCACGCCTTGCCGCGACCGTGCTTCACACCGGCGCTGCTCGGCGAACTGCTGGCCTGGGGACAGGACATGACGGCCAGTCACGCCGATCCGGCACGTGTGCCGGTGAAATACTTCGTGCTGGCGTCGAGCGTGCCCGACACGTTCAGCCTGGGGGGCGATCTCGACCTCTTCATGCGGCATATCGCCGCACGTGACCGCGAGGCGCTGTTGCACTACGCCATGGCCTGCATCGACTGCTCGTATGCGGTACACACCGCGCTCGGTCTGGCCGGGGTGACCAGCATCGCGCTGGTGCAGGGGCAGGCGCTCGGCGGGGGCTTCGAAAGCGCGCTGGCGGCCAATGTGCTCGTTGCCGAACGTGGCGCGAGAATGGGCCTGCCGGAGATCCTGTTCAACCTGTTCCCTGGAATGGGCGCGATGACCTTCCTCGGCCGCCGCGTCGGTCATCACATGGCCGAGCGCATCATTCGCAGCGGCAAGCTGTATCTCGCGGAAGAACTCCATGACATGGGCGTGGTGGACGTGCTCGCCGAGCCGGGCGAGGGCGAGGCCGCGGTACACGAGGCGATCCGGCGCGAGGAGAAGTCGCGCAACGGCATCCTGGCACTGCGTGCCGCGCGCGAGGTGAGTCAGCCCGTCTCCTACGCGGAACTGGCGCGCATCACGGAAATCTGGGTCGATGCCGCGCTGCGGCTGGAGGCCAGGGATCTGCGCATGATGGAACGGCTGGTGAGCCGCCAGACCAGTCGTGCCGGGGCCAGCGGGGGGCCGACCTCAGAGGCTCTCGGCGCGTAACCGGGTTGCCTGGTAGGCCGCCAGCGCGGCCTGCGCCTGCGCCAGTGCCTCGCGCACGTGTGCCAGGCGCTCGGCCGCCAGCTCGCTTGCCAGCTCGAACGGCTTGACGCGCTCCGCCTCGGCGCAGCGCTGTGCCAGGCGCGCGGCGCCGACGTCGCTGGCACCGCCTTTCAACATGTGCAACTGGTGATGCCACTGGCTGTAATCCTGGGTCTCGACGGCACGCTCGATGTCGCGCAGCGCACGCGCACTGTCGGCCTCGAAGCTGGCGAGCAGGTCCTCGACGAAGGGGGCGCCGCCCAGTTGCGCCAGATCGTCGAGCACGCGCTCGTCGAGTTCGCTCGCCTCGACCGCCGCCGGCGCCGGGGCCGTCGCCGGCGCCTGCTGGCGGGCGAACCGCGCAAGGAGGTCGATGAGCTCGCGGCTGTTCACCGGCTTGGTGAGGAAGGCGTCCGCCCCGGCCGCCTCGCACGCCGCCTGCGCTTCGTTGCGTGCGTCAGCGGTGAGCATGATGATCGGCAGGCGACCGCTTTCCATGAAGCGCCAGCGCTGCACCACCTCCGGCCCGGACAGGAGCGGCATGTGCATGTCGATGATCGCCAGGTCGAACGCACGCTCGCCGGATTCGAGCAGCGCCAGCGCCTCCTCCCCGTCGCGGGCGATGGTGATCGCATGCCCCGCATGTTCGAGCAGGCCGCGCATCACGCGCTGGTTCACCGGGTTGTCTTCCGCGACGAGGATGGACAGACGCGAATCCAGCCCGGACTGGGCCTGGAAACGCGCGGCCAGCGACACCACGTTGGGCGGCATGTCCTGGCTGACCGCGGCGTGGATGGCGTTGAACAGCAGGGTCGGATTGATGGGCGTGCGCAGCACCGAGGCGTAGCCCTCGCGCAGGAACTGGGCGTCGTGCGAGGGCGGGGTGCCCGCATCGGATTCGATCAGGATCGCCGGCAGGACGGTGAGCGCCGGATCGTCGCGCAGCAGGTGCAGGAAGGCGGCGGCATCGCCGGGCACGGCGGTGCGTTCGATGACGACTGCGCCCGCCGGCTGCCCGCTGCCGGCCCATGTCGCGAGTTGCGCGGCGAGCCGGGTGGCGTTCTCGGCCGGCACCGCCTCGCCGCCCCAGGTGCGGATCACGTTTTGCAGCCGCGCCGCGAGTTCGCCACCGGCGAGCAGGGCGACGCGCATCGGTGCATCGAATTGTGCCGCCTCGACGTCGGGTTGCGCGGCCTGCAGCGCGAACGGCAGCTCGAACCAGAAGGTGGTGCCTTCGCCCACGCGGCTGTGCACGCCGATCCGTCCACCGAGGTTTTCCACCAGTTGCTTGGCGATGGTCGTACCCAACCCGGTGCCGCCGAAGCGGCGGGTGATGGTCGGGTCCGCCTGGGTGAAGCTGTCGAAGATGCGCGCCTGCGCCTCCTCTGCCATGCCGATGCCGGTGTCGACGATTTCGAAGCGCAGGCGTTGCGGCTGGCCGTGACCGACCGGACGCACGTAGACGTCGACCCGCCCCAGTTCGGTGAACTTGATCGCGTTGCCGATGAGGTTGATAAGGATCTGGCGCAGGTGGCGCGCGTCGCCGTGCAGATGGAAGGGCGTCTGCGGCGCGATGTGGGCGGCGAGCGCCAGGTGCTTTGTGCGCGCCTGCGCTTCCATCATCGCCACCGTGCCGTTGACCGTGCGGTGCAGGTCGAAGTCCTCCTCGGTCGAATGCATCTGGCCGGCTTCGATGCGCGAGATGTCGAGTACCTTGTCGATGAGTTCGAGCAGGGTGTGGGCGGAGGCGCGGATGATGTGCGCGTACTCCTTCTGTTCCTTGTCGAGCGGCGTCTCGTCGAGCAGGTCGGCGACGCCGATCACGCCGTTGAGCGGTGTGCGCAGCTCGTGGCTCATGTTGGCGAGGAAGCTGGACTTGGCCTGGCTCGCTTCCTTTTCGCGCCGCACCGCACTGTGCAGTTGGCGCAGCAGGCTCGCCGCATACAGCGGCACCACCACCAGGGTGAGCCACATGCCCCACCACAGTGGCGTATGGGCCTGCCAGAAGGGGTTCACCTGGTAGACGACGATGAAGCCCACCGCCGAGGCGAGCGTCGACACCAGCAGGTAGGGCATGCCGTAACGGAAACCGTTGCCGAGCGTCACCCACAGATAGACGGCGACGACGGGCGCACCAGTTTCCTGGGTGATCGCCAGCATGTAGGTGGCGACGAGGAAATCGTGCACCATGCCGATGCCGCGGCGCAGTGCCGAGGCGCGCGGGTCGACGATGCAGCCGAGCAGCAGTGCCAGCGAGATGCCGGACAGCGACAGGCCCAGCCAGTGCACCTGGGCCTCGATGGCCGGGCTGTGCTCGAGATGGCTGAGCGCGAAATACAGGTAGAAGCCGACGACGATGACGAAGCGGATCAGCGCCTGCTGGAATTCGGTGTCCGGCCGCGCCTGCAAGCGCTTGTGCAAGCGATCGAGCCAGGCGGGGCGGGGCAGGCGGGCAGCCATCGGCGAAGTGCTCAGGCCGGGTCGCCCAGTTCGCGCATGATCGCGGCGACGCCGTCGATGCGCAATTCGAAGGCGCGCACGCAGGCCGGGTCGAAATGCCCGCCGCGTTCGGACTGGATGTAGGCCAGTGCATCCTGGAACGTCCACGCCGCCTTGTAGGGACGCTTCGACATGAGGGCGTCGAACACGTCGGCCACCGCGACGATGCGCGCGGCAAGCGGAATGGCCTCGCCGGTAAGGCCGAGCGGGTAGCCGCTGCCGTCGAAGCGCTCGTGGTGGCCGAGCGCGATCACCGCACCCATCTGCAGGTAGCGCGAGGGACTGTCGGCGAGGATCTCGTGGCCGATGAGCGGATGCCGGCGCATGATCTTCTGTTCTTCCGGCGTGTGGCGGCCCGGTTTGAGCAGGATGTGGTCGGGAATGCCGATCTTGCCGATGTCGTGCATCGGCGCGGCGGCTTCGATCTCGTCGCATTCCATCGCGGTGAGCTTCAGTTCCTCGGCGATCAGCCGCGCGTATTTCGCCATGCGCAGGATGTGGTTGCCGGTGTCCTCGTCGCGGTATTCGCCCGCCTTGGCGAGTTTCAGCAGAGTTTCGCGCTCGCGCATGCGCACTTCGCGCGTCGCCAGCATCACCTGGTCTTCGAGCCACTGCGCGCGGTCGGCGACCATTTTCTGGTTGCGCCGCAACGCCAGCAGGTTGATGCAGCGGGCGCGGCATTCCTGCGGATCGATCGGACGGGTGAGGAAGTCGGTGGCGCCGTTCTCCAGCGCCTGGTAGCGGATCTGGCGGTCCTCCACCACGGTGACGATGATGATGGGCACGTCGGCCAGCGCGCGTTCGGCGCGCACGCGGCGGGTGAACTCGATGCCGTCCATGCCCGGCATGCGGTAGTCGGTGATGATGAGATCCGGCGTGGCGCGCTGCATCTGCTCCAGCGCCGTGTAGGGATCACCGAAGCTTTCCACCACGACGCCGGGTTCGAGCGAGCGCGCCAGGCCCTCGAGCAGGCTGCGCGCCGTGGCACGGTCGTCGAGAATGACCACGCGCGCGCCACCGCGCGCGCGTGGACTGCGGCTTGGCGCCGGCGGCGAGGCGGGGACAACGATGCGCAACGGCTCGGCGGGCACGGTTTTCACCTTTCGGGTTGAAAAAGCGGGGTTTCCCTGAAATATCGACACGCCTGCATTCAACTTTAGCGCGGCGGCAGCCGGACGGAAAACATTATCCCAGCAGCCGGGCCATCGCTTCCTGGTATTTTTCGCTGGTCCGGGCGACGATGTCCGGCGGCAGCACCGGGCCGGGTGGCTGCTTGTTCCAGCCACTGGTCTCCAGCCAGTCGCGCACGAACTGCTTGTCGAAGCTCGGCGGGTTGCTGCCCGCACTGTATTGGTCGGCCGGCCAGAAGCGCGAGGAATCCGGCGTCAGCGCCTCGTCGATCCATACCAGCCGGCCCGCGGCGTCGAGCCCGAACTCGAACTTGGTATCCGCGATGATAATACCACGAGTGAGCGCATACTCTGCTGCGGCCTTGTAGAGCGCAAGGCTGACGTCGCGTACCTGCGTCGCGAGCTCGGTGCCGATCAGGCCGGCCATCGCGTCGAAGCTGATGTTCTCGTCGTGCGCGCCGAGTGCCGCCTTGGTCGAGGGGGTGAAAATCGGTTCCGGCAGGCGACCGGCCTGCTGCAAGCCGGCTGGCAGGGCGATGCCGCACACCGACTGACTGGCCTGGTATTCCTTCCACCCCGAACCGACCAGATAACCGCGCACGATCGCCTCGACCGGCAGGGCCTTCAGTTTCTTCACCACGATCGCGCGCCCGGCGACCTGGTCGCGCTCGTTTTCCGCGACCACCGATTCGGGGGCGATGTCGAGCGCCTGGCTCGGCACGATGGCCTTCAGCCTGTCGAACCAGAACGCCGAGACTTGGGTCAGCACCTCGCCCTTGCCGGGGATGGGGGTCGGCATGACGACGTCGAAGGCGGACAGACGGTCGGTGGTGACGATCAGCAGCTTGTCGTCGCCGACGGCGTAGATGTCGCGCACCTTGCCGCGATGCACGCGCGGCAGGGAGACGATGCTCGATTCGAAAAGCGGGGTGCTCATGGGCGGGACGGCGGATTGGGCAGGCCTGTCATTATAGCGGCCGCGGTAGAAGGCACTCGCCTCGTAGGCCGCCTGGAGTTCGCGCAGCGCAACCAGCAGCACCGCCGCCAGCGGCACGGCCAGCAGCACGCCGACAAAGCCGAACAACTGGCCGAATGCGGCCAGCGCGAAAATCACCGCCACCGGGTGCAGGCCGACGCGCTCGCCGACCAGGCGCGGGGTGATGACGTAACTTTCCAGCAACTGGCCGGCAAGATAGATGCCGGCGACCCAGGTGACGCCGATCCAGTCGCCGAATTGCAGCAGCGCCACCAGCAGGGCGAGGATCATGCCCAGGCCGAAGCCGAGAAAGGGCACGAAGGACAGCACCCCGGTGAGCAGGCCGATGGGCAGGGCGTAATCCAGCCCCGCCGCCCACAGCGCGACGATGTAATACAGCGACAGCGTCGCCATCACCGCCATCTGGCCGCGCAGGAATTCGCCGACCACCGCGTCCATCGCCTGAGCGATGCGCGTCACCGTGTCCATCCAGGCGCGCGGCGTCAGCCTGGCGACGCGCGCGATCATCACATCCCAGTCCTTCAGCAGATAGAACATCACCACCGGAATCAGCAGCAGGTTGGCGAGCACGCCGACGACGGCGAGCGCGCCGGTTTGCAGCGTCGGCAGCCAGTCGGCGCCGCGTTGCGCGGCCTTCTCGGTGAGCCAAATCTTCACCGCGGCCAGGTTAAACGTGACGTCGATGCCGAAGGTCGCCGCCAGCCACGGCAGGAAACGCGACTGCACGAGATCGAGCGCGGCCGGCACGCGCTGCGACAGCTCGGCGATCTGCCCCTGGAACAGCGGCAATGCCACCAGCAGCAGGGCGAACACCGCGAGTCCCGCAACCACGATGACCAGCACGGTACCGGTGGTGCGTGACATGCCGCGCGCCTGCATGCGGTCGACCAGCGGATCGAAGATGTAGGCGAGCAGCGCGCCGGTGAGAAAGGGCGTGAGGATAGGCCCCAGCAGGTAAAGCAGCCAGCCCGCGAGCAGCAGCAGGGCCAGTGCGAACCAGGGGACGTTGAGTGGGCGGGTCGCGGACATAGGCGCTAAAATAGCGCACTTTTGCATCCGGAGCGGGGCGTGTCTTCCATTTCCTACAAAGATGCCGGAGTCGATATCGACGCCGGTGATGCGCTGGTCGAACGCATCAAGCCGCATGCCCGGCGCACCCTGCGCCCCGAAGTGCTCACCGGCATCGGCGGCTTCGGCGCGCTGATCGAGATTGCCAAAAAATACCAGGAACCGGTGCTGGTGTCCGGCACCGACGGCGTCGGCACCAAGCTGAAGCTGGCGTTCACCCTCGACCGTCACGACACCATCGGCATCGACCTCGTCGCCATGAGCGTGAACGATATTCTCGTTTCCGGCGCCGAGCCGATCTTCTTCCTCGACTACTTCGCCACCGGCAAGCTCTCGCTGGATACCGCCGAAGCCGTCATCGCCGGCATCGCCAAAGGCTGCGAAGTGGCCGGCTGCGCGCTGATCGGCGGAGAAACCGCGGAAATGCCGGGCATGTATGCCGACGGCGAATACGACCTCGCCGGCTTCGCGGTCGGCGTGGTGGAAAAAAGCAGGATCATCAGCGGCGCAAACATCGTCCCCGGCGACGTCGTACTCGGCCTCGCCTCGTCCGGCGCGCACTCCAACGGTTATTCGCTCGTGCGCAAGTTGATTGAGGTGTCCGGCATTGACCTCGATGCGGATTTTCATGGCCGTCCCTTTGCCGACGCCGTGATGGCGCCGACCCGCATCTATGTGAAGCCGCTGCTCGCGCTGATGGAAAAGCTCCCCGTCAAGGGCATGGCGCACATCACCGGCGGCGGCATCACCGGCAACCTGCCGCGCTGCCTGCCCGATGGCGTCGCCGCGCGCATCGACCTGCAAAGCTGGACGCGCCCGCCGCTGTTCGACTGGCTGCAACAGGCGGGCAACGTCGAGCCGGGCGAGATGCTGCGCACCTTCAATTGCGGCATCGGCCTGTGCGTGGTGGTGTCCGCGGCCGACGCCGCGGCGGCCGAGGCGCAGCTCGAAGCCGCCGGCGAGACGGTGTGGCGCATCGGCGAAATCGTCGCCCGCCCCGCCGGCGCGGAGCAAGTGATCTACGCATGACCTGCCGGGTCGTCGTCCTGATTTCCGGGCGCGGCAGCAACCTGCGCGCCATCGTCGAAGCAGGGCTGCCAATCGAGATTGCCGCCGTGGTGAGCAACCGCCCGCAGGCGGCGGGGCTCGACTACGCGCGCGCGCGCGGCATCCCGGCGATCGCGCTCGATCATACGAGCAGCCCCGACCGCGCCACTTTCGATACGCAACTCGCCGGGGAAATCGAGCGCTTCCACCCGGATCTCGTCGTGCTTGCCGGCTACATGCGCATCCTGAGCCCGGCCTTCATCGCGCGCTTCGAAGGTCGCCTGCTCAACATCCACCCCTCGCTGCTGCCGATGTTCCCCGGCCTCGACACGCACACGCGCGCGCTCGCAGAAGGCGTCAAGGTACACGGCTGCACCGTGCACTTCGTCACCGACAAACTCGATCACGGTCCCATCATCATCCAGGCCGCGGTGCCGGTGCGCGCCGACGACACCCCCGACACGCTGGCCGCGCGCGTGCTGGCGCAGGAACACCGCATCTATCCCCTGGCGATTCGCTGGTTTGCCGAGGGTCGGCTGGTAAACAATCATGGCCGGGTAAACTTGAAGGGCGATCCGACGTCACAGTCCGTATTGGCAAACGGAGGGTGAATATGCTGAGGATGCTTCTGCTGGCGATGGCCCTGCTGGTGACGGCGGCGCATGCCGGGCCGCCGCAGCGCATGGAACTCGTCTACGACCTCACCCGCAATGGTCTGAAGCTCGGCGAGGTGAGCGACAGCTTCGTACGCAACGGCACCCGTTACACGCTGGTGAGCACCTCGCGCGTGCGCGGCGCGCTGGCGCGCCTGTGGCCCGGCACGATCCGCCTCGAAAGCCGCGGCAGCGTCACCGCGCAGGGCCTGCGGCCGGATGCATTCAGCCACGCGCGCAGCGATGCGCCGGACAAGCTTGCGACCGCGCGCCTCGACTGGGGGGAGCAGCGCATCGCCTGGACCTACAAGGGCGAAACCCGCGCGGCAGACGGTCTTGCGCCGGGCGCGCAGGATCAACTGTCGCAGCTCTACCAGTTCATGTTCCTGCCAGAACTGCCCGCCGACTACCGGCTGCAGGTGGTGAGCGGACGCGACCTCAACGACTACCACTATGCCAGCGCCGACGGCGGCACCCTCGAGACGCCGCTTGGCGCGCTGGCGACGCGCCGCTATGAGCGCGTCGCCGAGGTGGCCGGGCAGAAGTCCGTCACCGTGTGGGTCGCGCCGGCGCGCGGCAATCTGCCGGTGCGCGTGCGGGTGGTCGAGGACGGCGTCACCGTCGAGCAGCATCTGGTGCGCGCCAGCATCGGCGGCTGAGGCGCATGCAGCGCGGCAGGCGTGCGGGGTGGCTGGCGCTGGTCGCGTCCGTGCTGCTGCACGCGGCGCTCCTCGGCGGGCTGGCGGCGCGCCTGCCCGCCTGGGAGGTTCCCGCCGAGACGCCGCCCATCGAGGCACGCCTGGTCGAACGTGCGCCCCCCGTCGCGCCGCCTGCGCCCAGGCCTCAGGCACGGCCGAAACCTGCACCCTTGCCAGGGCCGGTGGGGCCTGTTCCACACGCCGCGCCCTCGCGCGAGCCCGTCGCGCTTGCGGATCCCGAACCCGCTGCCGAGCCGGCACCGGAAACTGACGCCGCCGAAACGGTGGTGGATGAGGCGCCGATCGCGCCCGACGCCCCGGCGGCAGAACCGCCGCCCCCCGTCGTGGACGCGCCGCCGCCGCTCAATCCCCTGCCGCCGCGCATTGACATGCGCTTCAGTGTGCACTACGGCTTCGCCAGTGGCGAACAGACCCTGGTGTGGGTGAACGACGGCGAGCGCTACACGCTCACCAGCGTGGCGTCGGCCACGGGGCTCGCCGGGATGTTCTACCGCGGCCGGCTGGTGCAGATGAGCCAGGGCCATGTGACGCCCACGGGCCTGCAGCCGGAGGAATTCTGGGACCAGCGCGGCGAGCGGCGCAGCAGCGCGCGTTTCGATCACGCCGCCGCGCGTCTCACCCTCGAGCCGGTGCGTGGCGCACCGCGGCATCTCGACGGCGCCGTGAACGCGCAGGATCTGTTGAGCGTGCTGTTCCAGCTCGCGCTCACCGCGCCGCCCGACGGACCGGTGCGCTATTCCGTGTTCAACGGCAAGAAGCTGCGCGCCTACACCTTCGAGTCGCGCGGCGAGGTCATGCTGGACGGCGCGCTCGGGCCGCTGCGTACCCTCCACCTCGTGCGGGTGGACGATCCGGACGGACGTTTCGAGGTGTGGCTCGCGATCGACCGCCACTATCTGCCGGTGCGCGTGCTGCGCGGTGACGACGACGGCAATGTCGCCGAACTGCGGGTGCTGGCGATTGCGCCCTGATTATTGATTCGGCCATCTGAAGTTTGAAGTGGCGGGGAAACCCGATTCGATATTGCAAGGTCGGGAAGGTGAATGGGCCGAAGCAATAACCCATTAAAACAGCGTTCTATTGAGGCGGCTCAACGAATCTGTCCACTCCTGAAACCCTTGCAAACCAATACGGTTTCAAACTTCTTCGTGCCGGCTCAATAGCGCGGCAGGCCGTCGACCACCGTGCCGGGACGGATGCCGCGGCGCTGGAACTCGCCCTGACGCACTTCCAGCGCGTAGCGGACGGCGCCAGGCGAGCAGTGCAGCGTCTCGCTGCGCGGCGCCATGTCGGCGAGCGCGACGATGCGCCCGGACGCATCGATGAAAGCGATCGACAGCGGCAGCGGCGTGTCGCGCATCCAGAAACACTGGCGGCCCGGCGTCTCGAACACGAACAACATGGCCGCGTCGGCGGCGAGGTGTGTACGGCCCATCAGCCCGCGTGCACGCGCTGCAGGCGTTGCCGCGACTTCGGCGTCGAAGGCGTGCGGTCCGACGCGCAGCGGCAGCGTGTCGGCACTCGCGTTGGCAGCCGCCAGCAGGGCGGCCAAGGCGAGCGTGGCCTTACAGCGCACCGCGCATGCGCTCCGCCAAGTCGAGCGCGGCCACGGGGTCGGCGTCGAGCACGTTGAAGTGCCCCATCTTGCGTCCCGGCCGCGCGCGCTCCTTGCCGTACAGGTGCAGCTTGATCGCCGGATGGGCGAGCAGCGTGCCCCAGCGCGGGCCGCCGTCGCGCCAGCGATCGCCGAGGATGTTGACCATCACCACCGGCGAGAGCAGGCGCGTATCACCCAGTGGCAGGCCGCACAGCGCGCGCACCTGCTGCTCGAACTGGTCGGTGACGCAGGCGTCGAGCGTGTAATGCCCGGAATTGTGCGGGCGCGGTGCAATCTCGTTGACAAGCAGGGCGCCGCCGGCGACGAAGAATTCGACCGCCATCACACCGACGTAGCCGAGCGCATCGGCCACCGCCTGCGCCGTCGTTTGCGCGCGCCCGATGAGGGCGTCCGGCACGCGCGCGGGTACGATGGACACGTCGAGGATGCCGTCGACGTGACGGTTCTCGGCCACCGGAAACAGCGCGCAGGCGCCGGTGTCATCGCGCGCGAGCACCACCGAGACTTCGCAGTCGAGCGCCACGAACCCTTCCAGCACGCAGGGCTGGCCGTCGAATGCGCGGAACGCGGCGCGCGCCTCCTCGCGCGTGCTGACGCGCACCTGCCCCTTGCCGTCGTAGCCGAAGCGCGCGACTTTCAGCAGCGCCGGCGTGCCGGTTTCGGCGAGCGCGGCGTCGAGGTCGCCTTCGCTGTAGACCAGCGCGAATGGCGCCGTGGCGAAGCCGTGCTGCGCGAGCCAGGATTTTTCGTGGCTGCGGTCCTGCACCACCGCGACCGCGTCGGCACCCGGCGAGACGCGGCAGGTTTGCGCCAGGGCGACCAGGCTCGCCGCGGGCACGTTCTCGAATTCGGTGGTAACCGCGGCGCAGGCCTCGCCCAGTTTGCGCAAGGCCGCGTCGTCGGTATAGGGTGCCTGCAGGTGCACATCGGCCATCTGCCCGGCCGGACTCGCCGGGTCGGGGTCAAGCACCATCACCCGATAGCCCATGGTGCGCGCGGCGATGGTGAACATGCGCCCGAGCTGGCCACCACCCAGGATGCCCAGCGTCGCGCCGGGCAGGATGGGCAGCCTCTCAGTCGACATCGGGCAATTCCATGGCGAGGACCGAATCGGCCTGGCCGCGGCGGAACTCGGCGAGCCGGGTGGCGAGCGTCGTGTTGGCATGGGCGATGAGCGAAGCGGCGAACAGCGCCGCGTTGGCCGCACCCGCCTCGCCGATGGCGAAAGTCGCCACCGGAACGCCCCTGGGCATCTGCACGATGGACAGCAGCGAATCCATGCCCTTGAGATATTTCGACGGCACCGGCACGCCGAGCACCGGCACGATGGTCTTTGCGGCCAGCATGCCGGGCAGGTGCGCCGCGCCGCCCGCTCCGGCGATGATCGCCTTCAGACCGCGCGCGTCGGCGCTGGCCGCGTACTCGTAGAGCAGATCGGGGGTGCGGTGCGCCGACACCACGCGCGTCTCGAAATGGATGTCCAGTTGCTTCAGAAGCAGCGCGGCATGCTTCATCACCTCCCAGTCGCTGGAAGAACCCATTACCACGCCGATCAGGGGTGTGTTCACGGTGTGCCCTCGCGTCGCAAAAACATGCATTTTAGCGTGCCGGATTCATACAATGACGCGCATCACGTACGGAGAACATCATGCCCGCCTCCCTGCAGACCCTGCTCCTGCTCAGCTTGTCCAATGTATTCATGACCTTCGCCTGGTATGCGCACCTGAAGGACCTCAACAACCAGCCGTGGATTGTCGCCGCGCTGGCGAGCTGGGGCATCGCCCTGTTCGAATACCTGCTGCAGGTACCCGCCAACCGCATCGGCTTCACCGTGATGACGCTGCCCCAGTTGAAGATCATGCAGGAAGTCATCGCGCTCAGCGTGTTCCTGCCCTTCGCCGTGCTCTACATGAAGGTCGAGCTGAAGTGGGATTTCCTGTGGGCGGCGCTGTGCCTGATCGGGGCCGTGTATTTCATGTTTCGCAAGAGCGTGTAGCGTCGCGCCCAGCCCCATAGCGTGAGAATTCCATCGCCCAATCGCGGCGAGGGCGCCGGTGCGTGGTTGTTGCCAATTCATTGGCATTACAACCACGGCCTGCCCCTTGCGGGTGCTCCTACAGGGGTGCCGTGCCGTTTGTAGGAGGGCCGCCCCCGGCCCGATGCCGTGATGTTTCCGCCCCTCGATAGAAACGTCGGGCTGACGCCATTGCGCGATCGGCACGCTGCGCATGCGGCCAGATTGCCATGCATCCCACAAGCGCGATACCGACAAAAATGCCCCGCACGAGGCGGGGCATTTGAGGGCAGCAGGCAGGATTCTAAATACCCACTAAGACTTGGTCCAAGTCCAAACTTAGACGCAGCCAGTGGGCTTCGGTGTGCCGGCGTAGCGACCTGCCTGCTTGGCGGGGCCGAAGGGGAACAGGTCGAAGAGGAATTTCTTCTCACCCCATTCGCTGCCGTACTCTTCCTTCAAGCCTTTCTGCAGGAAACGCAGGTTGGGGGCGGTGCCGTTCTGCTCGTAGAAGGTCCGCATGTAGTGGATGATCTTCCAGTGGTCCTCGGCCAGTTCCAGCTTGTCTTCCCGGGCGAGCTCGGCCGCGAGCTCCTCGGACCAGTCCTCCAGGTTGACGAGATACCCTTCCGGGTCGGTTTCGACGATCTTGCCGTTGATGTTGCGCTCCATGATTGCTCTCCCAATCGAAAAAATGGCGATGGGACGCACCATAGAATACTTGAGTAATTTAGTCAACCACTATCGTCGTAGGGTTATTCGGGCTTCTTGCGATCGAGCTTGCCGCCTGCGGCCTTGTAGGCTTCCAGCCCGCCCTCGATGAAGCGCGCGCGCACGCCGGCTGCCTGCAGGCGGTCGACCACGTCGTTCGACACCGCGCCGCCGCGCACGCAATAGATCACCACGTCGTGCGTCTTGGGTACCGCGCCGATCCAGGCGTCGATCTTGTCCGGATTCTTCCAGAACGCGCCGGGGATGATTTCCCTCGATGCGTTGAAATCCGCCTCCCGGCGCACGTCGAGTACCAGTGCTTTCTCCGGCTTGACCTTGGCGGGTGCGATGCTGCGCGGCAGGTCGGGGCACTTCTCGGTCGGGCTGCCGCACGCGCAGCGCTTCAGGGGTTGGGGAGTCGGTTCGCTCATGGCGTCGAGCATGCGCAATCCGGCGCTGCCTGTCAAACGGCGGTTGTGCCCGTGTCGAGCACGAAATCCTTGAAGGCGAGTGCCACGGGCGAGAGCCGCTTGTCGGCGCGATGCACGACGTACCAGTGGCGCATGATGGGAAAGTGCTCGACGTCGAGGACGGTGAGCCGCTTCAGCTCCAGTTCCAGCTCCAGCGTCTGCAAGGACAGGATGCCCAGCCCGAGTCCGGCCTGTACCGCCAGCTTGATGGCTTCGTTGCTGCTGAGTTCCATGGTGGCGTGCAGCGCGAGCCCGCGCGCCGCGAAGAAGCGTTCCATCGCGCCGCGCGTGCCGGAGCCGGCCTCGCGCACGACGAAGGGCTGCGATGCGAGATCGGCGAGGGCGACCCGCTTCTTGCGCGCGAGCGGGTGGCCCGGCGGCGCGATCACCACCAGCGGGTTGTCCATGAAGCGCGTCGCCGCAAGCCCCAGGCCGTCCGGCACCTGCCCCATGATGGCGAGATCGACGCGGTTGGCGGCGAGCAGGTCCAGCACCTCGGCGCGGTTGGACACGTCGAGATGGATGGCGACATGCGGGTTCTGCCCGCGAAAGCGAACCAGAATGCCGGTGGCGACCGGATTCACCGTGGCGGTGACGCCGATGTCGAGGCGGCCGCGTTCCGCACCGCGCAGTTGCGCGAGGTTCGTGCTGAGGTCGTCCAGCCGTGCGGTGACGCTCTGGCTGGCAAGGTACATCTCGCGCCCGGCCTCGGTGAGGTAGATCTTCTTGCCGATCTGCTCCGTCAGGGGCTGCCCGGCAATCGTCTCCAGCACGCGCACCTGCATCGACACCGCCGGCTGCGACATGTGCAGCTCTGCGGCGGCGCGGGAAAACGACAGGTTGCGCGCGACGCTTTCGAAAGTCCTGAGCTGACGGAAGGTGAGGCGGCGCATTTTCAGTTATAAGCTTAAGCTTATGCAAACGATCATAACGTTTAAATTTCAATTATACCCATGAAGCCCTATAGTCGCCCTTACCGGATCAGGGGCGACGCGCTCCTGGCGTCTTTTCACACCTCAGGAGCCATGCAATGGATCAATCCGCACGTTACGCCGACCTCAGTCTCAAGGAAGAGGACCTGATCAAGGGCGGCCGCCACATCCTCGTCGCCTACAAGATGAAGCCCAAGGCCGGCACCGGCTACCTGGAGGGCGCCGCCCACTTCGCCGCCGAATCCTCGACCGGCACCAACGTCGAAGTCTCCACCACCGACGACTTCACCAAGGGTGTCGACGCGCTGGTCTACTACATCGACGAGGCCACCGAGGACATGCGGATCGCCTATCCGCTGGAACTGTTCGACCGCAACGTCACCGACGGCCGCTTCATGCTGGTCTCGTTCCTGACCCTGGCGATCGGCAACAACCAGGGCATGGGCGATATCGAGCACGCCAAGATGATCGACTTCTACGTGCCCGAGCGCGCGATCCAGATGTTCGACGGCCCCGCCACCGACATCTCCAACCTCTGGCGCATCCTCGGCCGCCCCATCGAGAACGGCGGCTACATCGCCGGCACCATCATCAAGCCCAAGCTGGGCCTGCGCCCCGAGCCGTTCGCCCACGCGGCCTACCAGTTCTGGCTGGGCGGCGACTTCATCAAGAACGACGAGCCGCAGGGCAACCAGGTGTTCTGCCCGTTGAAGAAAGTGCTGCCGCTGGTGTATGACGCAATGAAGCGCGCGCAGGACGAAACCGGCCAGGCCAAGCTGTTCTCGATGAACATCACCGCCGACGACCACTACGAAATGATCGCGCGCGCCGACTATGCGCTGGAAGTGTTCGGTCCGGACGCCGACAAGCTGGCCTTCCTGGTCGACGGCTACGTCGGCGGTCCCGGCATGGTCACCACCGCCCGCCGTCAGTACCCCGGCCAGTACCTGCACTACCACCGTGCCGGCCACGGCGCCGTGACCTCCCCCAGCTCCAAGCGCGGCTACACCGCCTTCGTGCTGGCCAAGATGAGCCGTCTGCAGGGCGCCTCCGGCATCCACGTCGGCACCATGGGCTACGGCAAGATGGAAGGCGAGGGCGACGACAAGATCATCGCCTACATGATCGAGCGCGACGAGTGTCAGGGCCCGGTCTACTTCCAGAAGTGGTACGGCATGAAGCCGACCACGCCGATCATCTCGGGCGGCATGAACGCACTGCGCCTGCCGGGCTTCTTCGAGAACCTCGGCCACGGCAACGTCATCAACACCGCCGGCGGCGGCTCCTACGGCCACATCGACTCGCCGGCGGCCGGCGCGATCTCGCTGCGCCAGTCGTACGAGTGCTGGAAGTCCGGCGCCGACCCAATCGAATTCGCCAAGGAGCACCGCGAATTCGCCCGTGCCTTCGAATCCTTCCCGAAGGACGCCGACACGCTGTTCCCCGGCTGGCGCGAGAAGCTGGGCGTGCACAAGTAAGCGGCCCGCTTGCGGACCGGACCGGGCTCCAGACGGTTCGCCCCGCGAGATCGCCTGCAACCCCGCTTCGGCGGGGTTTTTCCCTTTCCGACGAGGCAATCATGACCGACACCGAACAGTACAAGGTTCACAGGGAGCCCTACTACCAGGCCCAGGGCCGGGAAGTGCAGCTGTACGAGGCCGCCTACCGCAACCGCCTGCCGGTGATGGTGAAGGGCCCGACCGGCTGCGGCAAGTCGCGCTTCGTCGAGTACATGGCGTGGAAACTCGGCAAGCCCCTCGTCACCGTCGCCTGCAACGAGGACATGACGGCGTCCGACCTGGTCGGCCGCTATCTGCTCGAATCCGGCGGCACGCGCTGGCTCGACGGCCCGCTCACCACCGCCGCGCGCATCGGTGCGATCTGCTATCTCGACGAGATCGTGGAAGCCCGCCAGGACACCACCGTGGTGATCCATCCCCTCACCGATCATCGCCGTACCCTGCCGCTCGACAAGAAGGGCGAGCTGATCCACGCGCATCCCGACTTCCAGTTGGTGATCTCGTACAACCCCGGCTACCAGTCGCTGATGAAGGACCTCAAGCAGTCCACCAAGCAGCGCTTCACCGCCTTCGATTTCGACTATCCGGCGGTGGAGCTGGAAACCACCATCCTGGCGCAGGAAACCGGACTCGACGCCACCACCGCCGGCAAGCTGGTGAAGATCGGCGGCGTCGCGCGCGGCCTCAAGGGCCACGGGCTCGACGAAGGTATCTCCACGCGGCTGCTGGTGTATGCGGCCACCCTCATCAAGGACGGCGTCGCGCCGCGCGAGGCCTGCTACATGGCGCTGGTGCGCCCCATCACCGACGACGCCGACATCCGCGAGACCCTCGATCACGCCATCGACGCGACGTTTGTCTGACACCCCCCGGACCCCGCGAGCGGGGAGGGGAACCGCCATGAGTACGACCGACACCGACACCGAATACCAGCATCCCCTGATGGCTGCGTACTGGACGCAGCTCAACAGCGGCTTCCCGAGCGTCAAGGCGGTGTTCGAGGACGCCATGGCCGAGGCGCTGGCGGCGCTGACGCGCGAGGGCCTGTCGGCCTACCTCGATGCCGCGCACTTTCTCGGCCGCATGGGGCGCGGCGACGAGCCCATTCTTGCCTTCCTCGAGGTGTGGCCCTCGGTGGCCAGGGTGCTGGGTGAAGACGCCCTGCCGCCGGTGATGCAGGCCATCCACGCGATGCACCGGTCGCCCAATGGCAAGGCGATCGCACCGTTCATCCAGACCCTGGCGCCGGTCGCGCGGCGTCTGCATGCGCGGGAACCACTCGAGCGCTACCTCGACATTGCCCTGGATCTGATGGTGCGCACCACCGGCTCGATCCATGGCCACCACACCACTTTTCCGAGCCCGGGGCTGCCGGCTTTCTTCGAGCAGGCCCCGTTTCTCTTCACCCAGCTGTCCATGGAAGGCGTGCGCAACTGGGTCGAATACGGCATCCGCAACTATCGTATCCACCCGCAGCGGCAGGAGGAGTACTTCGCGCTGAAATCCGCCGACAGCCGCGCCGTGCTGCAGCGCGAGCGCCACGGCGTGCTGTTCGCCGACGTCGAGCGCAGACTGGACCTGTACCTGCGCGGCCTGTGGCAGGATGCCGAACAACTGGTGCCGTACTCCACCGCCTTCGACACGCTGCGCAAGCCCATCCCGTATTACGATCGTCTCGGCATGCGGGTGCCGGACGTGTTCGACAGCCGCGACGGCGTGAAGGGCATCGATCGCTATCGTGCCGTGCTGGCGCACATGGTTGGCCATCGCCGCTGGAGCACGCCGATCATCGCCGACAACTACAGCCCGCTGCAGCGCCTGGGCGTGGAGTTTTTCGAGGATTGTCGCATCGACACACTGCTGTGCCGCGAATACCCCGGTCTGCGCGACGTTTTCCTCCGCCTGCATCCGCATCCGGGCGAGGCCGATTGCGACCCGGACACCACGTCCTGCCTGCGCCACCGCCTCACCATGCTGTCGCGCGCCCTGCTCGACGACGCGCACGGCTACGCCAACCCGCACATCCTCGAGTTCGCCCGCCGCTTTCGCGAGATCATGGCGCACGGCGCGTCGAACACCCGTGAAGTCGCCGACCTGGCGCTCAGCTTCTCGGCGCGCACGCGCCTGCAGAGCGACCAGTTCGCCCGGGTCCACTTCGACAACACCGTCATCGACTACCGCGACGACAACCGCCATCTGTGGCAGTACATCGAGGACAGCGACGACGAGGATTTCTTCGACGATCCGGATAAGCAGCAGAAGAAGGAATCCGAAGTGCAATCGCTGCCGCCCCGTCACTACCCGGAATGGGACTACAGCAGCCAGACCTACCGGCCCGACTGGGTGAGCCTGTACGAACACCTGCATCCCAGCGGCAACCCCGCCGACATCGACCGCCTGCTCGACAAGCACACCGCACTCGCCAAGCGCCTGAAGCGCATGCTCGACCTCTTGAAGCCGCAGGACAAGGTGCGCATCCGCTATCAGGAAGAAGGCAGCGAGCTCGATCTCGACGTCGCGGTGCGCTCGCTCATCGACTTCATGAGCGGCGCCACGCCCGACCCACGCATCAACATGAGTCACCGCACCAGCGGCCGCAACATCGCGGTGAGCCTGCTGCTCGACCTCTCCGAATCGCTCAACGAGAACGTCGCCGGCGCCGACCAGACCGTGTTCGAACTGTCGCAGGAAGCGGTCTCTCTGCTCGCCTGGGCCATCGAGCACCTGGGCGACCCCTTCGCCATCGGCGGTTTCCATTCCAACACCCCCCCCCACCCGCGCTACCCGCACATCAAGGGCTATCGCGAATCCTGGGGCGACACCGTGAAGGCACGGCTCGCCGCAATGCAGGCCGGCTGGTCCACGCGTATGGGCGCCGCGCTGCGCCACGCCGCCCACTACCTAGACGGCCAGAAAGCCGACAAGAAGCTGCTGCTCGTGCTCACCGACGGCCGGCCCGCCGACGTCGACGTCGGCGACGAGAGACTGCTCATCGAGGACGCCCGCCGCGCCGTGCGCGAACTCGGCCAGCAGGGCATCTTCACCTTCTGCATCAACCTCGACCCCAAGGCCGACGACTACGTCGCCGACATTTTCGGACGCCAGTACACCGTGGTCGACAATGTTCAGCGACTGCCGGAGAAGCTGCCGGCGCTGTTCATGGCGCTCACCAAGTAGGAGGGCCCGCAAGGGGCCGGGTGTGGCTGTCATGCCAATGACTTGGCAACCCCCACGCGCCGGCGTCGCCGCCGCGGTTCTTGGGTGATACAACCATCACGGCATCGGGTCGGGGCGACCCTCCTGCAACAGCGCCCCCGTGTAGGAGCACCCGCAAGGGGCAGGCCGTGGTTGAGATACCAATGACTTGGCAACGGCCACGCACTGGCGCCTTCATGCCCTCCGGGTGCTCGCCGCGATTTTCGGGCGGTGGAACCTTTACGGCATCGGGCCGGGGGCGGCCCTCCTACAAGGGCGCGGCACCCCTGTGGGAGCGGCGCCCTCGCCGCGATTGTCGGGTGATACAACCATCACGGCATCGGGCCGGGGCGACCCTCCTGCAACAGCGCCCCCGTGTAGGAGCACCCGCAAGGGGCAGGCCGTGGTTGAGATACCAATGACTTGGCAACGGCCACGCACTGGCGCCTGCGCCGCGATTCGTGCTGATGCTCAGGAAAACCGCACCAGATTCCCGCTGCGGTCGAACGCCAGATAACTCTCGATCCTGCCATTCTGGATGGAGGCGATCATGCGTTTCAGCGGTTCCTGTGCGTCCTCGCTGCTCGGCATGATGCTGCCGTGCCCGCCAAGGCCGGCGACGAAGACGATCGTCCAGTCCTGGCCGGTGCGGCCGGATTCCTCCACCAGATCGGAAAAACTGTGCAGTTCGTGCGCGGCCTTGTCGGTAACCATCTTCGGGGTCAGCGTGCCGCCGATGCCGGCCTGGAAGCGGCGTGCTTCCTCGGCGGAATGGCCGGGCGGCAGTTCCGGCTGGGCGAAGACGAAGAGCAGGCGCTGGGGCTCGGGCTGCTGGCGGGCAGCGTTTAACAGGTCGGCAAAGCTGGTGATGTTCATGGAAACGGCTCGGACGGGTTGAGACGGAAATCCGGCGAGTATCACGAAGGCCGGGCGTGGCCGTCAACGGGTTCCCCTTGCTTGCCGAGCAGATAATCGAGGAAGGCCCGCGCCACCACCGACAGTTGCCGCCCGGCCGGATACACGGCGTACCAGTGGCGCAGGATCGGGAATCCCGCCACGTCCAGCACGGCGAACTGGCCGGGCTGGTTGAGCGTCAGGGTGTGCCGTGACAGCGCGGAAATGCCGAGACCGGCGAGGATGGCCTGCTTGATCGCCTCGTTGCTGCCCAGTTCCAGGCGCGGACGCAGCACGATGCTGGCTTCGGCAAAGCGCCGTTCGATGGCGTTGCGTGTGCCGGAGCCTTTTTCACGCATCAGCCAGGGTTCCTGCGCGATGCGCTGCAGCGAAATGTTTTTCTTGCGCGCGAGCGGATGATCGGGGGCGGCCAGCACGACGATGGGGTTGTCCATGATCGGCGTGGCGACGACGTCGATGTCCTCCGGCGGCTGCCCGAGAAAATACAGGTCGTCGAGGTTCTCGGCGATGCTGGCGAGCACCTGTTCCTTGTTGGTGACGCGCAGGGAAACGTCGATGCCCGGGTAGAGCCGGGCGAACTCGCCGAGGAGGCGGGGCGCGAAATACGATGCGGTGGTGATGGCCATCAGGCTCAAGTGCCCCTGCTTGAGGCCCTGCCGCTCGGCGACCGACATGGTGTAGCGGTCGAGGATGTCGAAGATCTCGCGTGTGGCGAGCGCCAGTTCCTGGCCGTCCGTGGTCAGACGCATCTTCTTGCCGACCTGCTCCAGCAACGGCACGCCCACCGCTTCGCTCAACTTCTTGATCTGCATCGACACCGTCGGCTGCGTGAGGAAAAGTTCCTCGGAGGCGCGCGTGAAACTGCCGAGGCGGGCGATGGCTTCGAAGATTTCCAGCTGGCGGAAGGTGGTGTGGTGGCGCATGGCAGCGGGCGTCTTGAAATGTATTATAGATAATAATCTATTCTGGAAATAGACAAAATCGACTGTTATTTATGTTTTTTCTCGAGCATGATGCGTCCATCGTGCATGAGCGGTTCCGGCATGACGCGTAATCCCATACTTTTCTGCTTGGAGGCAACATGGCTGTCAAAACCTACAGCGCCGGTGTGAAAGAATACCGGCAGACTTACTGGATGCCCGAATACACGCCGCTGGATACCGATATCCTGGCGGTGTTCAAGATCACCCCGCAGCCGGGCGTGGACCGCGAGGAAGCCGCCGCTGCCGTGGCCGCCGAATCCTCCACCGGTACCTGGACCACGGTGTGGACCGACCTGCTGACCGACCTCGACTACTACAAGGGGCGCGCCTACAAGATCGAAGACGTGCCGGGTGACGACACCTGCTTCTACGCCTTCATCGCCTACCCGATCGACCTGTTCGAAGAGGGCTCGGTGGTCAACGTGTTCACCTCGCTGGTCGGCAACGTGTTCGGCTTCAAGGCCGTGCGCGCCCTGCGTCTGGAAGACGTGCGCTTCCCGATCGCCTACGTCAAGACCTGTGGCGGCCCGCCCCACGGCATCCAGGTCGAGCGCGACGTCATGAACAAATACGGCCGTCCGCTGCTCGGCTGCACGATCAAGCCTAAATTGGGTCTGTCCGCCAAGAACTACGGCCGCGCCGTGTACGAGTGCCTGCGCGGCGGTCTCGACTTCACCAAGGACGACGAGAACGTCAACAGCCAGCCCTTCATGCGCTGGCGCCAGCGTTTCGACTTCGTCATGGAAGCGATCGAGAAGTCCGAGCGTGAGACCGGCGAGCGCAAGGGTCACTACCTCAACGTAACTGCGCCGACCCCGGAAGAGATGTACAAGCGTGCCGAGTACGCCAAGGAAATCGGCGCGCCGATCATCATGCACGACTACATCACCGGCGGCTTCACGGCCAACACGGGCCTCGCCAACTGGTGCCGCGACAACGGCATGCTGCTGCACATCCACCGGGCGATGCACGCCGTGCTCGACCGCAACCCGCACCATGGTATCCACTTCCGCGTGCTGACCAAGATCCTGCGCCTGTCCGGCGGCGACCACCTGCACTCGGGCACCGTCGTGGGCAAGCTGGAAGGCGACCGTGAGGCCACCCTGGGCTGGATCGACATCATGCGCGACAGCTACATCAAGGAAGACCGTTCGCGCGGTATCTTCTTCGATCAGGACTGGGGCTCCATGCCCGGCGTGATGCCGGTCGCCTCCGGCGGCATCCACGTGTGGCACATGCCCGCGCTGGTCAACATCTTCGGTGACGATTCCGTGCTGCAGTTCGGCGGCGGGACGCTTGGACACCCGTGGGGCAACGCGGCCGGCGCCGCGGCCAACCGCGTCGCCCTGGAAGCCTGTGTGGAAGCGCGCAACAAGGGCGTCGCCATCGAGAAGGAAGGCAAGACCATCCTGACCGAAGCGGCCAAGGCCAGCCCCGAACTGAAGATCGCCATGGAAACGTGGAAGGAAATCAAGTTCGAGTTCGACACCGTCGACAAGCTGGACGTCGCGCACAAGTAATTGAAGGAGCTAGGAGCTAGGAATTAGGGGCCAGGGAAACCCGCCCCCACCCTAGCCCCTGGATCCTAAATCCTAATTCCTAGTTAGAAAGGAAATGAAATGTCTGAAGTGATGGATTACAAGAGCCGGCTGTCCGATCCCGCCAGCCGCAAGTTCGAAACCTTCTCCTACCTGCCCGCCATGGACGCGGCCAACATCCGCAAGCAGGTCGAGTACATCGTGAAGAAGGGCTGGAACCCGGCCATCGAGCACACCGAGCCCGAGCACCTGATGGACTCGTACTGGTACATGTGGAAACTGCCGATGTTCGGCGAGACCGACGTCGACCGCATCCTCGCGGAAGCCGAAGCCTGTCACAAGGCCAACCCCAACAACCACGTACGCTTGGTGGGCTACGACAACTTCGCGCAGTCGCAGGGCGCGGCCATGGTCATCTACCGCGGCAAGACGATTTAACTCGCGCGGCGGTTTGAAGTAAACGAACCCCCGCTGCGCGATTCGCGTGGCGGGGGTTTTTGTTTGGGTTGTTTGTCCGCGAAGGACGCGAAGGAACACGAAGGAGATCTTCGGGCTGGCTTTTCGGCATTGTGCCTCGGATGTGGCTTCTGACCGTTATCGCCTTTCCTTCGCGTCCCTTCGCGTCCTTCGCGGATGAATAAATGAGGAATTGAAATGAGCAACATCGTCGATCAATACCGCATCACCAGGGAACCCTACTACCGCCCCGTCGCCGACGAGGTCGAGCTCTACGAAGCCGCCTATTCGGTGCGTATGCCGATGATGCTGAAGGGGCCGACAGGCTGTGGCAAGACGCGCTTCGTCGAATACATGGCGCACAAGCTGGGCAAGCCGCTCATCACCGTCGCGTGCAACGAGGACATGACGGCCTCCGACCTGGTCGGCCGCTTCCTGTTGTCCGCCCAGGGCACCGAGTGGCAGGACGGGCCACTGGCGATCGCCGCGCGCCACGGCGCGATCTGCTACCTCGACGAGGTGGTCGAGGCGCGCCAGGACACCACCGTGGTGATCCACCCGCTCACCGACAACCGGCGCGTGCTGCCGCTGGAGAAAAAGGGCGAGCTGGTGCAAGCCCACCCCGACTTCCAGATTGTGATTTCCTACAACCCCGGCTACCAGTCGCTGATGAAGGATTTGAAGCAGTCGACCAAGCAGCGTTTCGGCGGCCTCGACTTCACCTACCCCGCGCACGACATCGAGACCGAGATCGTGGCGCACGAGTCGGGCGTCAACGCCGACATCGCCGGCAAACTGGTGTCGATCGCCGAGCGCAGCCGCAACCTCAAGGGCCACGGCCTCGACGAGGGCCTGTCCACGCGCATGCTGGTCTACGCCGGCTCGCTGATCGCCAAGGGCGTCGCGCCGCAGGCCGCGTGCCGCGTCGCCCTGGTGCGTCCGATCACCGACGATCCGGACATGCGCGACGCGCTCGACGCTGCGGTGACGACGTTCTTCTGATGGGAAGGGGCGAGCGGTGAGCGGCAAGCGGAAAAACCGCTGAAGCCGCACGCCGCTTACCGTTCACTGCTCACCGTTCACTGCTCACCAAGCCATGTCGATCAAACTCGAAGACTACGCCGAACTGCTGGAAGACCTGTCGCCGCACAGCCGTGCCGCGCTCGAAGCCAACTGGCACGAGGCGACCCGGGTGTTCTCGCCGCGCGGGCTGGACAATTACCTGAAGGGCGTGTCCGCGATCCGCGGACTGGGGCGCGGCGACTCGCTGGTGGAAACCTGGATCGAGGAAGCGCCGCGCGTGGCCAAGGAAGTCGGCGAGGACGTGGTCGGTGAACTCGCCACCGCCTCGCTGCTGCTGGCATCGAAGACTTCGGGGACGGTGATCGAACTTTTGCTCGCCACCGCCGCCACGGCCGCCAACCGTCTCGGCGATGCGCAGCTCTTTCTCAATTACCTGCAGTTCATCAACACCCTGATCGCGCAGGCGCCGCGTGGCGTGCGCCCGATGCTGGACAAGCTGGAAGTGCTGTTCCAGCACCTGACCCTCGGCGGGCTGCGCCGCTGGGCGCTGTGGGGCGCGCACGCGCATCGCACCAATTACGAGGAGCAGATCAAGTATTTCGGCCTCGACTCCAGGGAGTCGCTGGCCATGCTGCAAAAGGAGCGCAAGGGCACCCTGTTGGTTGACGTGCAGCGCCGCATCAACATGTATCTGCGCGCGCTGTGGGCACGCGATTTCTTCATGCGGCCGACCTCCGGCGACTTCGAGTCGCGCGAGGGCTACCGGCCCTACATCGAGGACTATCTGCTGTACCTGCCCGATGCCTTCGACGACTTCATCCTCCCCTCTCCCGGCCCCGTGGGCCACCCTCTCACGCAGGCGGGAGAGGCAAACAGGGTATCCGGCCTCGAACTCTATCGCGCAACCGCCGCGCACTGCGCGGCGCACATGGTGGAAACGAAAGTGCCGATCTCGGCGGAGGCGCTCAATCCGCTGCAGATGGCGGTAATCTCGGTGATCGAGGATGCGCGCGTGGAGACGCTGTCGATCCGCCGCTTTCCCGGCCTGAAGCAACTGTGGGCGCAGCTCCACACCGCGACGCCCGCCATGCAGACGTCGATTGGCGACTATCTCGACCGCCTCGCACGCGCGCTGCTCGACGACAGCTACGTCGACGATGACCCGTGGATCGCGCAGGCGCGCGCGCTGTTCGCTGCCGCGAACGACCGGCTTGGTGACAACCGGGTGTCGTGGGATATCGGCGTCACCCTGGCGCACAGCATCGGGCAGAAAAAGCTCGCGTTCAATCCGCGCACGGACCTGCTCACCGCGCCCTACCGCGACGATAACCGCTACTTCTGGGAATTCGAGGAATTCGATTTCGACAAGGCGGCGGGCGCCGGCTACGAATCCATCAAGCAGGTGCGCAAGCACGTCAGCGTGATGGAGATGATCAACGAGATTGACGTCGAAACCGCGGGCGACGACGCCCAGGAAATCTGGGTGCTCGGCACCGAGCTCTTTCCCTACGAGAACATCGGCGAGTCGAGCGGCGGCAAGTCCTACAACCAGCTGGAAGGCAAGCCGCCGGTGTCCGATCCCTTCCATTATTCCGAGTGGGACTACCAGATCCAGCTCGAACGCCCGGCGTGGGCGACGGTACTGGAAAAGCGCGCCGCATTCGGCGAGTTGCAGGTGATCGACGCCATCGCCGCGCAATACAAGCGCGAGATCCACCGCATGAAGTTCCTGCTCGACGCCATGCAGCCGCAGGGCGTGCAGCGCATCAGGAAGCTTGAAGACGGCGACGAGATCGACATCAACGCCGCGATCGCGAGCTTCACCGACATCCGCCAGGGCTTGCAGCCCGATCCGCGCATCATGATGCGCTCGGTGAGGAAGACGCGCGATTTTTCCATTCTCGTGCTGCTCGACCTGTCGGAGTCGACCAACGAAATGGTGCAGGATCATGACTATTCGGTGCTCGACCTCACGCGCCAGGCCTGCGTGCTGCTCGCCGACGCCATCAGCAAGGTGGGCGATCCGTTCGCCATCCACGGCTTCTGCTCGGACGGCCGCCACGACGTCGAATACTATCGCTTCAAGGATTTCGACCAGCACTGGGACGAGGTGCCCAAGGCCCGGCTCGCCGGCATGACCGGCCAGTTGTCGACGCGCATGGGCGCGGCGATCCGCCATGCCGGCCACCACCTGAAATTGCAGCGTTCGGCGAAGAAACTCCTCATCGTCATCACCGACGGCGAACCCGCGGACATCGACGTGCGCGACCCGCAGTACCTGCGTTACGACACCAAGAAGGCGGTCGAGGAAATCGCGCGGCACGGCGTCACCACCTACTGCATGAGCCTCGATCCGCGCGCCGACAACTACGTGTCGCGCATCTTCGGCCAGAAAAACTACATGGTGGTCGACCATGTGCAACGTCTCCCGGAGAAGCTGCCGCTGCTGTATGCTGGCCTGACCCGCTAACTTCCCCCTATCCGCGAAGGGCGCGAAGAAACGCGAAGGAAGCATTGGGCACGTCGATCATTGCCTTGCCGGCGTTTGCCGGGGTGACGAAGTGTCCAGTACTTCCGGAAGGCAATCCGGACTTGAACGTCTTCGCGCTCCTTCGCGGACAAAAAAGGTTTTGACCATGGACAAATACATCGGCTTCAACAACGACAAGCACGGCATGACCCAACTCGGCCGGGTCGTGCTCGATGGCTGGCTGTTCGGCTTCATTCCCGAGAGCGAGGACTGTACCGGCTGGGACCTCGGCCGCATGCAGGCGCTGATGGATCGCATCGAAAAAGAGTGGGACAAGTACGCCAACCTGCCGAGCCGGTTGCCGCCGGAACTGCGCGAGCGCCATACGCAGATCTACGAGCGCGCGATGGCCCTGGCGAAGGAGAAAGGCTGGAACCCGGAGCTTGGCGAGGATGACTAGACGCCAGGGGCCAGGATTTAGGGGCTAGGATTTAGGGAATGTGTGCTTCGCACTTTTTTTGAGGGCGGCCTATGGCCGCTCCTAGCCCCTGGCCCCTAGATCCTAGCCCCTAGATTCTAAACCTCCACCTCTCCCAGCGCCTCCACCAGGCTGATCGTCGCGTCGGCCTGCCGTACCTGCGCGAGCAGGCCGAAGTTCCGCAGCTTCTTGTTGATGCGGCTGTTCGCTTCGCACAGCATCACCTTCACCCCGCGCTGCTGGAAACGGCGCGTGATATCCGCCAGGGCCTGCATCGCGGTGGCGTCGATGATCGGCACCTCGCCCAGCCTCAGGATCAGCACGCGCGTCTGGTCGTGCAGGCCGGCGAGCGTGCGTTCGAAGCTGGCCGCGGCACCGAAGAACAGCGGGCCGTCGATGGAGTAGATCTGCACCCCCTTGGGCACACCGACCGGGCAGACGCCGGCCAGGCTGGTGTCGCTTTCGCCCTCGATCGTCACCGTTTCGCTCATGCGTTTCATGAACAGCAGCGCGGCGAGCAGCACGCCGACGTTGACCGCGATCACCAGGTCCGCGAACACCGTCAGCAGGAAGGTGATGAGCAGCAGCGCCTTGTCGTTGGCCGGGGCGTGACGCAGGAGATCGACGAAGTGGCGTGCCTCGCTCATGTTCCACGCCACCACGAACAGGATCGCCGCCAGGGCCGCGAGCGGGATGTGCGCCGCCAGCGGCGCCAGCGCGACGATCACGGCGAGCAGGAACAGCGCATGCACCACGCCGGCGAGCGGGCTGTCGCCGCCGTTGCGGATATTGGTGGCGGTGCGTGCGATCGCGCCGGTGGCGGCGAAACCGCCGAGCATCGGCGCGGCGATGTTGGCGATGCCCTGACCGACGAGTTCCTGATTCGGGTCGTGGCGCGTGCCGATCATGCCGTCGGCGACCACCGCGCACAGCAGCGACTCGATCGCCCCCAGCATGGCGATGGTGAAGGCCGGTCCCAGGAGTTCGAGCACGCGCGCGAAGCTGACCTGCGGCAGGTGCAGCTCGGGCAGCCCTGCGGGAATGCCGCCGAAGGCGCTGCCGATGGTGGCGACGCCGTCGAACTGGAAATATGCCTGCGCCAGCGTCACCGCGAGCATGGCGACGAGCGGGCTGGGAATGCGCCGCAGCACACGCGGCATCAGCACGACGATGGCGAGCGCGCCGAGCGCGAGCAGGGTGGTTGGCAGATGCAGGCCGGGCAGGGCCTCGGCCAGTGCGATCAGCTTCTCGTGGAAATGATGGCCGGAGGCGGCGGGCGCGAGGCCGAAGAAATCCTTCCACTGGCCGACGAAGATGATGACCGCGATGCCGGTGGTGAAGCCGGTGACGACCGGCGTGGGGATGAAGCGGATGATGGCGCCCAGCTTGACCAGTCCCATGGCCAGCAGGATCAGGCCGGCCATCAGCGTGGCAATCTGCAGGCCGTCGATGCCGTATTTGGCGGTGATGCCGGCGAGGATGACGATGAAGGCGCCGGTCGGCCCGCTGATCGACACGCGTGAACTGCCGAACAGGGCGGCCAGCAGGCCGGCGACGATGCCGGTGTAGATGCCCTGTTCCGGGCGCGCCCCGCTGGCGATCGCAAAGGCCATCGCCAGCGGCAGGGCGACCACGCCGACCACCAGGCCGGCGCCAAGGTTGCGCATGAGGTGACGCCGATGGAACAAGCCGGCGCGCCAGGCCTCGATTGCCGCAATCATGTCGGCGGGCCTGCCTAGAATTCGTTACGGATGCGTTTGTAGCCCTTCACCAGCTCCTTGTTGGCCTGGATCACACTTTCCGAGAAGCTGGCGACGTCGGGTGTGACGCGCTCGATGCTTTCCAGATCCCTGTCCGACTTGATGTTTGCCGTGGAAGGGATGTAGAAGCTGTGCGGTACTTCGCAGCCTTCCACCACGGAGTTGTGGCGGATCACGGAATGGCTGCCGACCACGCAATTGAACAGCACCGAGTTGAACCCGACGAACACGTCGTCGCCGACGGTGCAGGGACCGTGCACGATGGAGCGGTGCGCGATCGAGGTGCCGCGGCCGATGTTGACGCCGCCACCCGCCTTGCAGTGGATCACCACGCCGTCCTGGATGTTGGAATTCGCGCCGATGATGATGGCTTCCATCTCGCCGTTCTCGTCGACCTCGTCGGCGCGGATGACCGCGTAGGGTCCGATGAAGACGTTCTCCTCGACAATGACCTTGCCGCAGAGGATGGCGGTGGGGTCGACGAAGGCGGTGTCATGCACCACGGGCAAATGTCCGGTGGGATTTCTACGTATCATGATGGCGTCTCGGGCGGCGGCGGATGGAAAAAGAGCCGGGCGCACCCGGCTCTTTCCATGATACCACCCGACCCGGCAACCGCCGGGGGATTTACTCGGCGACGCCGACCTGGTCGGTGTGCGGCACGTGCTGTCTGCGATGTTCGTGAATACCCTTGAACAGGGCGGCGAGCACCGTCCAGGCGCCGACGATGAGCGCCAGCGCCAGCACGCCGTCGCCGACCATTTTCAGCATCTTGACCGTCGCCTCGTCCATCGGCGCGATCATGCCGAGTTGGGACAGGTAGCCGGGGATGTAGAAGAAGCGCGAGAACAGTACGGTCAGCATGATCACCGCCATGGTGAACTTGACCTGGTAGTCCTTCACGTAGGTGGTGCCGATGGCGCCGACCTGGATGCCGAACAGCGAGCCCAGCAGGATCAGCATCGCCAGGCGGATGTCGACCACGCCTTCGAGGCCGTAGAAGATCGTGCCGCCCAGGCCCATGATGAAGGCGATGACGAGTTCGGTGGCCGAGGCCATGATCGCCGGCACGCCGAGGATGTAGATCATCGCCGGTACGCCGATGAAGCCGCCGACGGCGATCGCCGAGGCGAGGAAACCCGTGGCGAAACCGATCGGCACCAGGAACAGGATCGAGACGCGGGCCTGCGCGGCCTTCGAGTAGATCATGGTGCCGGGGATGTTCACCGACTGCACCCAGCGCGCGAGCCGGGTGATGGGGGCGGCCTGCTCGCTGCCGTCGCCGGCGTCGTCGAGCGCCTTCAGCTTGCGGTAGTCCTTCAGCACGAAACCGCCGACGATCGCCAGCGTGACGACGAACATCGCCGACACGTAGAGGTCGGTACCGACCGCGCCAAACGCATTCTTGATGTCGGTCATCACGTGCTTGCCGAACAGCACGCCGCCTTCGGCGAACAGGCCAAGGATCAGGCCGAGCTTGACGTCGACCTGGCCGTACTTGTTGCGCTTGACCGCGCCGACCAGCGCCTTGGGAAACTTGTGGCAGATGTTGGAGGCGACCGCGACGATACCGGGCGCGCCGAGCGTCATCATCGCGGGGGTGAGCACGAAGGCCCCGCCCGAGCCGATGAAGCCGGACACCATGCCGCCGACGAAGCCGACCAGGATCAGGAGGATCGCGGTCAGGGGGGTGATTTCGATGAAGTTGATGAGTTCCATGATGATCGTGATCTCGTTGAAGTCTTATTTCTTGGCCTTGAGGCCGACGACGTCCCAGAACAGGCTGGTGAAGTTGCCGTGGGTGTAGGACAGGGCGAAGGCCATGGCGATGGGGGCGAACACGTACCACCACACGCCGTTGATGAAGGTGCCGCCTTCGGCCGCGCAGAGTTCGGGTGTGGTCTTGTTGTAGAAGTCGGTGCCGACCAGGCAGGCATCGAGCGTGGTGTGCGCGAGAACCTGGAACGAACCGGCGTTGCGGAACAGTACCCAATAGAGCGCGAAAGTGATGGCGCCCCACAGGAGGGCGGGGCCGAGTTTGGATGTGTCCTTGATCATGGGAGGCTCCCTAAACGTGGATGGTTGAGAAATCAGGCTTCATGGGGCTGGCCGGGTGCATCCGACGCGGCGACCAGCGGACACTCCAGGCGTGCCCAGTGGTCGGCGCCGTTCTCGCCCGACCAGGCGCCGGGGCGTCCGACGACGACGGAGACGATGCCTTCGTGGCCGCGTGCGTAGTCGACGACCTGGCGGATCTCGAGTCCGGGCATCGGCGTCAGGCGGCAGCCGAGGCCGCCGCGCGACAGTTCGGTGAGGCGGGTGACGATGTCCACCCAGCGCGGATGACCGGGGTCGGCCAGCACTTCGAGATCGGCGTCCATGCGCCGCGCAAGCGCCGCCCCCGCTCCGAACAGGCGTTCGACGGGGGAGACGGGGCGCAGGGCCAGCAGCACGCGACGCGACATCAGGCCGGCTCGGCGAATGGCGCCACGGCGAGCGGTTCGCCGGCCGTGGCGCGGCCGGCTTGCCGTTGCGCGGCGTTGCGCGGTTCGCGGGGCGGCATGGCCCAGCCGAGGCCGGCGGCGGACTGCAGGCGCTCTTCCAGATAGGTCTGGTACGGCGTGCGCGGGGTGAGGACCGTGATTTCAAGTTTTGACATGGCGTTGACTCGCTTTTGACAGAAAGTTAACGTAAGCAAAGCACGCCGCGTGCCAGATCATAATATTGATACAAAACAATTGATTACGATATTTCCCTGGGGCGGGTCGGCATGAGGTTGTTACAATTTGCAACGGTGGGTTAGACTGCGCCGATGCATTCCCTCCAGGCCAAGATCGCCTTGGCCTACCTCTCGCTCGCAGCACTGGTCGTCGGCCTGTCGGCCGTGGCGCTGTTCGAGCTCGCGCGCATCGAGGCCAAGGTGCAGGAGGGCGGCAAGGTCACGGAACTGTTCGATGCGGCACTGGAGATGCGGCGCTTCGAGAAGAACTATTTCCTGTATGCGCAACCGTCCGACCTGGAGGAGCATGGCCGTTTCGTCGCCCGCCTGCGCGAGCTGGCCGGACGCGACGCGGCGGTGATCGACGCCGTGGCGGCACCGGGAACGGCGGCGCTGCTGGGCGATGCGTTGTCGAGCTACGCCGCGGCGATGGCCGCGTACGTGCAGGCCCCGCTCGACGAGGCCGGCGCGGCGGCGGTGCGGCGCGACGGCTATCGCATCGTCACGCTCGGCGAGCACCTCGCCCAGCGTGAGCGGCGCGCGGTCGATCTGGCGATCCGCAAGCACCGGCAGAATTTCAAGTATTTCCTCGCGGCGGTCGCGACCATCCTGGTGTTGACCGGTTTCTTCCTTGCGCGCCTCGTCACGCGCCCGCTCAAGGCCATGGAGGAGCACATGGAGGCGGTGGCGAGCGGGCAGTTGCAGCGGCTGGAACCGGACAGCCGCGACCGCGAATTCGTCTCCCTGACCGAGGCGTTCAACCACGTGCTCGAGGAACTGGAACGCCGCCAGCACACCCTGGTGCGCTCGGAAAAACTGGCCTCGCTCGGCACCCTGCTCTCGGGCGTCGCCCACGAGCTCAACAATCCGCTGTCGAACATTTCCTCGTCGGCGCAGATCCTGCGCGAGGATCCCGATATCGATGCGGCCCTGCGCAGTGAGCTGATCGGCGATATCGACGACGAAACCCTGCGCGCGCGCCACATCGTGCGCGCGCTGCTCGATTACTCGGGCGACCGGGAGTTTCGGCCCACCACGCTGGTGCTCGCCGAGCTGGTCGAGGAGACGCTGCGCTTTCTCAAGAACAAGCGCCCGACGGCGGTCGAGGTGCGGGTGGACATCCCGCCCGGCCTGACCCTTGTTGCCGATCGTCCACGCCTGCAGCAGGTGCTGCTCAACCTCATCCTCAATGCCTACGATGCCATGGGCAGTGCGGGCGTGCTGGACATTGCCGCGCGCCGCCTGAAAAGCGGCGAACGCGACGATGACTTCCCGGCCGCCCTCGATGGCTGCCGGGCAGGGGTCCCGGTCGTCGAGATCGAGATCGCCGATGATGGCCCGGGTATTCCTGCGGAGCTGCTCGAGCGTGTGTTCGATCCCTTCGTCACCACCAAGCCGGTGGGCCACGGCAGCGGCCTGGGACTGTTCGTGGCCTTTGAAATCATTGAAAAACATGGCGGCTGCATGGCCGCCGACAACCGCCCCGGCGGCGGCGCGCGTTTTCGCATCCGCCTGCCGATCGACCAGAAAGACGCGTCATGAATGCCCGCCTGTTGCTCGTCGACGACGAGCGGATCGCCCTGCGCAACCTCGAACACGTGCTCGCCAAGGAAGGCTACGAGATCGTCGCCACGCAGAGCGGACGGCACGCGCTCGACCTGATCGACTCGCGGCCGTTCGATCTCGTGCTGACCGACCTCAAGATGGACAAGGTCGACGGCATGCAGCTGCTGCAGCACGTCAAGGCGCGTCATCCCGACGTCGAGGTCATCATGATCACCGGCTACGCCACGCTGGAATCGGCGGTCGAGGCGATGAAGGTCGGCGCCTTTCATTACATTTCCAAGCCGTTCCGTCTCGACGAGGTGCGCCAGACCGTTGCCGAGGCGCTGGAAAAGGTGCGCCTGAAGCGCGAAAACCAGGCGCTGCGCGAGCAGCTGAACGCGGTCAGCGGCCGCACCCGCATCGTCACCCGCGACGGCGGCATGCAACGGCTCATGGACATGGCGCGCCAGGTCGCGGGGACCGGCGCCAACGTGCTGATCACCGGCGAATCGGGCACCGGCAAGGAACTCTTCGCCCGCTACCTGCACGAGCACGGCGGGCGCCCGGACGGGCCGTTCGTGGCGGTGAACTGCGGCGCGTTCAACGAGGAACTGCTGGCGAACGAGCTGTTCGGCCACGAAAAGGGCGCGTTCACCGGCGCCGTGGGCAAGAGCGGCCTCTTGGTGGCGGCCAGCGGCGGCACCCTGTTCCTCGACGAGGTCACCGAAATGTCGCCGGGCATGCAGGTCAAGCTGCTGCGCGTCATTCAGGAACGCGAGGTGCTGCCGGTCGGCGGCACCCGGCCGGTGAAGGTCGACGTGCGCTTCGTCGCCGCCAGCAACCGCAACATGAAGGACTGGGTGGCCGACGGCCGTTTCCGCCAGGACCTCTACTTCCGGCTCAACGTGGTCAACCTGCACATCCCGCCGCTGTCCGAGCGGCGCGACGACATCCCGCTGCTGGCGCAGTACTTCCTCGAGCGTGCGGCCGGGGTGATGGGGCGGGCCGTGCGCGCGATCTCGGACGAGGCGCTTGCCCTGCTGAAACGCTACGATTTTCCCGGTAACGTCCGCGAACTGGAGAACATCGTCGAGCGTGGCGTCGCCCTCTGCCAGGGCGACACGCTGGAGACCGCTCACCTGCCCGACGACCTGCGCGATCTTGGCATCCGCGCCTTCCGCCGCCGCGAGGGGCGCGTCGCCTCGCTGGAGGAGCAGGAACGGGAATACATCCAGTGGGTGCTGGAAGAGGCGCACGGCAACCAGACGCTCGCCGCGCAGATGCTCGGCATCGACCGTGTGTCGTTGTGGCGCAAACTCAAGCGCTTCGGCGGAGGGGGGCAGTAGAAAATCTTTGCATTACCCGGGATTTTGGATAAACTGTTGCATAATGAAACATCGCCGTTTCTTTTCTCAACGTTAGCCCGACGCCCGTTGCCATGAACCCGCTGCTTTTTCGACTGTTTCCGTTCCTTCACTGGTTCCCGCTCAACAGCATCGTGCTGCGGGGCGACCTGATCGCCGGGATCACGGGCGCGCTGGTTCTCGTTCCCAAGGCCATGGCCTATGCGCAGCTGTCCGGCCTGCCGGTCTATTTCGGCCTCTACACCGCGCTGGTCCCCGCCATCCTCGGCGCCCTGTGGGGTTCGTCGCGCCAGCTGGCGACGGGCCCGGTGGCGATCATCTCGCTGATGACCGCCGCGGCTCTGACGCCGCTGGCCATGCCTTTCAGCGAGGAATACATCGGGCTTGCGCTGCTGCTCACCCTGATGGTCGGCGTCATCCAGTTCGGCCTCGGCGCCTTCAAGCTCGGCGCCATCGTGAACTTCGTCTCGCATCCGGTGATCCTCGGCTTCATGAATGCCGCGGCGATCATCATCGCCCTGTCCCAGCTCGACCTCCTGCTCGGCATCACCAAGGGCCGCAGCGATTCCTTCCTCGTCGACATCTGGGAGATGTTCGGCAACCTGTCGCAGACCCACCTGCCGACGCTGGCGATGTCGGTGTTCGCGCTGGTGCTGATGCTGGTGCTGAAGAAGGTCAAGCTGCTGTCGAAGCCGAGCGTGTTGCTCGCGGTGGTGATCACCACGCTGGTCAGCTACGCGATCGGTTTTGCCCACAAGACTTCGGGCACCGACGCGCACATCGCCGACGCCGGGACGCGTGCGCTGGTCACCGACTATGTCGCCGCACAGGAGCGCGCCGCGACCCTGCAGGCCGACATCACGGAAAAGGGCGCGCAGCTGCGCCAGATCGAGAAGACGGGTGATGCCTTCGCGGCGACCGAACTGCGCTACCGCATCGACATGATGAAGCTCGAAGCCGGCAAGCTCGAAGCCCAGAACAAGCAGAGCCTCGCCCACCTGCGCAAGCTCAACTTCGTGCGCGCCGACGCGCCCGAAACGCAGAGCGCGATGCTGTACCTGGACGGCCAGGTGCCGGCGGGACTGGCCACCGACGGCAACCAGTGGCACATCAAGAAAATCGAGGACGGCAAGCTGAATCTCACCGGCGGTGGCGACGTCGTCGGCAACATCCCCGCCGGCCTGCCGTCCTTCCGCCTGCCGACGCTGTCGTTCGACGCCGTGCTGCAGCTGCTGTCGGCCGCGTTCATCATCGCGCTGGTGGCATTCATGGAATGCATTTCCATGGCCAAGGCGCTCGCCGCACGCACCAAGCAGCGCCTCGACCCCAACCAGGAGCTGATCGGCCAGGGCATCGCCAACATGGGCGGCGCGTTCTTCCAGTCCTACCCGGCGACCGGCTCCTTCACGGGCTCGGCGATCAACCTGCAGGCCGGCGCCCAGACCGGCTTCGCCATGGTGTTCAACGGCCTGTTCGTCGGTCTGACGCTGCTGTTCCTCACGCCCTATCTCTACCACCTGCCCAAGGCCACCCTGGGTGTCATCATCCTGCTCGCGGTGGCGAGTCTCGTCACCCCGGCGGCGCTCAAGCACACCTGGAAGGCCAACAAGGCCGACGGCGTGGTCGCCGGCGTGACCTTTGCCGTCACGCTGCTCGCCGCACCGCACCTCGACAAGGGCATCCTCATCGGCGCGGCGCTGGCGCTGGCGCTCTATCTGTACCGCACGATGAAGCCCCGCGTCGCCCAGCTTGGCCGCTACGCCGACGGCACCCTGCGCGACGTCAAGGTCAATCCCGACCTGCCGACCAGCGAGCACGTCGTCGCGATGCGCTTCGACGGCCAGCTCTATTTCGCCAACGTGGCCTACTTCGAGGAGACGGTGCTGGAAACCATGGCCGCCCACCCAAAAGCGAAGTATCTGCTGGTGGTCGCCGACGGCATCAACCAGCTCGATGCCACCGGTGAGGAAGCCTTGCGCCAGATCTATGAGCGTCTCCACGAAAACGGCGTCACCCTGGTGTTCTCCGGCCTCAAGCGTCAGGTGCTCGACGTCATGCGTAACACCGGCCTGCTCGACGAGATCGGCGAAAGGCACGTGTTCCCGAACGAGGATTTCGCGCTCGCCGCGATCTACGAGTGGCTGGGCGATGCCGGCAAGGGCGACCTGTTCTGCCCGGTGAAGCCGGCAGACCGTCCGGCGGCGACCAGCGCGGCCGAGCCGGCGCTGGCGGTCAAGGTGTAGGCGCAGTCCTGCCGGGGTCCGCACGCCCAGCGTGAAGGCCCGGCCGGCGTGTGCCAGAATGAACGATCCTGACGTACTGACGCGGAGGTGCCCATGCCTGAGCTAAAGCCTTACCGACGGATACTTGCCCTGATCCGCTTCGACGCGACGGACGGCGTCACAGCCGAGAAGGCCCTGCTGCTGGCACGCCTGAATCGCGCCCAGCTCGATTTTCTACACCTGATCGAACCCGATGGCGCGCTCGACGGCGGCTATACCCGGGGCGGCACCGAGGTCGCCGCGCGGGCGCTCGAAGCCGCCGCGCTGCGGCGGCTGGATTTCCTCGCGGCGCATCTCGGTGCCGGGGAAGCGCGCTGTACCGCCGTGTACGGCCCGCCCCGGCAGGCCTTCCAGCGCCATGTCGCGGCCGCGCAACCCGACCTCGTCGTGGTCGGCGAGCCGTCGGACTATGTCGACGGGCCGCACGACGTGCTGGTGCTCTCGGCCCCCAGGCCGCCGCGCGGCGGGCGGCTGCGGGACCTGCTGATGGGGCTGTTCGGCACGCGTCCCCTGTTGCGGGCGCACACCCTGTTCTGGCGGGGGTAGGGATCAGGGATCAGGGGCCGGGAGCGGCCTGGGATTTCGGTCTTGACGTTTTCTTGACGGAGGATGGCCTACACTGACGGCGGTTTCACGACTTTTTGCCGCCGTCATGACCTTGCAAGGCCCCCTGCACATCCTCGTCATCGAGGACAACCCCGACCTCGCCGCCAACGTGTGCGACTTTCTCGAGGCCAAGGGTCATGTCGCCGATGTCGCGGGCGACGGCATCACCGGGCTGCACCTGGCGGTCACCCACGACTACGATGCCATCGTGCTCGACATCGTGCTGCCGGGGATGGATGGCTTCACGCTGTGCCGCAAGTATCGTGAAGAGGCGCGGCGCAGCACGCCGGTCCTCATGCTCACCGCGCGCGACGCGCTCGACGACCGCGTGGCGGGCCTCGAATGCGGCGCCGACGACTACGTGCTCAAGCCCTTCGCGCTGCGCGAACTCGAAGCGCGTCTGCAGGCGCTGGTGCGCCGCTCGAAAAGCGCGATGACCCCGTCCGTGCTGCGGGTGGGCGATCTGGAATTCGACCCGGCGCTGGTGCGCGCGCGCCGCGGCAGCCGCGTCATCGCGCTCTCGCCCACCCCGCTCAAGCTGCTGGAAACCCTGATGCGTGCCGCGCCGCGCGTGGTTCGACGCGACGAGCTGGAACGCGCGGTATGGGGCGAGGCGCCGCCCGATTCGGACGCCCTGCGTTCGCACATGCACACGCTGCGCGCGGCGGTGGACGGCGCACACGAGGCACCGCTCATCCACACCGTGCGCGGCATCGGTTACCGCATCGCCGCACCCGATGCGCTTTAGCCGCAGCCTGCGTTTTCGCGTCGCCACGGCGTTCGCCGTGACCGGCGGCATCATCAGCCTGGTCGCGGCCTTCGGCCTCTATCTCGGAGTGCGCGACGCCGGCGAGCGCCTCATCGACGAAACGCTGAAAGCGGAAATCCAGGACTATCTGGCGCGTCGCAGCCGCAATCCGGACTCGCACCCGCCGTCGACCGCCACACTGCTCGGCTATGCGCTGCCGGGGCGCGCCGGCGAAGCGCCGCCGCCCGCAGCAATCACCCGATTGCCGCAGGGCATGCACGAAATCCGCCTCGACGATGTGTTCTACCGTGTCGCCATCGCCGAGCGCGACGGCAGCCGCTATTTCCTGCTCTACAACGAAACCTATTTCCGCAAGAAGCAGGCCGGTCTCATTCTCTATCTCGCTACCTTCGTCACGCTGATGACGCTGCTGTCCGGCGCCCTGGCGCTGTGGCTCGCCGAGCGGGTGATCGAACCGGTGAAGGAACTGGCGCGGCGGGTGCGCACCGTGCGGCCGGACGCGCACCCCGAGCCGTTCACCGGGGATTTCCCGCACGACGAGGTGGGCGAGCTGGCGCACGCCTTCGAACAGGCGTTCGAGCGCCTGGCGAGCTTCATCGACCGCGAGCGCGCCTTCACCGCCGACGTCTCGCACGAATTGCGCACACCCATCGCGGTGATTCGCGGCGCGGCGGAAGTGCTGCTCGCCGACGCCACGCGCCCGCCGAAGGACCGCCAGCGCATCGAGCGCATCGAGCGCGGCGCGGCGGACATGGCCGACCTGTCCACCGCATTGCTGGCGATGGCGCGCGAGCGCGACGACGAGCGACGCGAACCGGTCGATCTCGCCGCACTCCTCGAAGAGTCGGTGGATAAACACCGGCATCTGCTGGGCACACGCCCGGTCGATGTGCGCCTGGAATTCGACGCGCACCCGCGCGTCGCCGCCGACGCCAATCTGCTCGCCATCGTCGTCGCCAACCTGCTGCGCAACAGTTTCACCTATACCGAACAGGGCCATGTGCGCGTGCACCTTGCCGCCGGCACGCTCGCCATCGAGGATACCGGCCTTGGCATCCCGCGCGAGGCGCTCGACAAGGTGTTCCAGCGTCACTACAAGGGTGCGCACAGCGAGGGCGCCGGCATCGGCTTGTCGCTGGTACGCAAGATCTGCGACCGCTACGGCTGGTCGGTCACGCTCGACAGCACCGAGGGGCAGGGTACCCGCGCAGTCCTGAAGTTCGACAAACCTTGACGTTATTCTGACGCGTGCTTGACGCGCCGATCACGCGGTTCGGGATATATAGGTCAGTGTTTCCCTGACCAGCCCGATCCGCGATGTCCCAACCTGCTTCCGTCAACCTGCCCACCTGGCTTCGCCCCTTCACTGCCTTTCTCCTGTGGTGGCCACGGGTCAATCGCGACACCCTGCGCGTCGACGCCATGGCCGGTCTCACCGGCGCGCTGGTCGCGTTGCCGCAGGGGGTGGCATTCGCCACCATCGCCGGCATGCCGCCGGAATACGGCCTCTACGCCGGCATGGTGCCGGCCATCATCGCCGCCCTGTTCGGTTCGAGCTGGCACCTCGTGTCCGGACCGACCACCGCGGCGTCGATCGTGCTCTTTTCCGTCCTTTCGCCGCACGCCGAGCCCGGCAGCGCGGAATACGTGCGCCTCGCGCTGACGCTGACCTTCATGGTCGGCGCGATCCAGATCGTCATGGGGCTCGCCAAGCTCGGCACCCTGGTGAATTTCATCTCGCACTCGGTGGTGACCGGCTTCACTGCCGGCGCGGCCATTCTCATCGCCACCAACCAGGTCAAGCATTTCACCGGTCAGGCGATCCCGCGCGGGGCGTCCTTCGCCGACACCTGGACGCATGCCTTCACGCGCATGGACGAGATCAACGTCGCGATCGTCGCCACCGGCCTGTTCACGCTGCTGCTCGGTATCGCCGTCAAGCGCTGGGCACCGAGGCTGCCCTACATGATCGTCGCCATGCTGGGTGGTGCGATCGGCGGTGCCGTGCTCGCCGCCTGGCTGGGCGTCGAGCTGCCGGCGGTTGGCGCACTGCCCGCGAGCCTGCCGCCGCTGTCCATGCCGGCCCTCGACGCGGAAAGCATCCGCGCGGTCGCCTCCGGCGTGATCGCCGTCACCCTGCTGGCGCTGACCGAAGCGGTGTCCATCGCGCGGGCGCTCGCCGCGCGTTCGGGGCAGCACGTCGACGGCAACCAGGAATTCGTCGGTCAGGGCCTGTCCAATCTTGCCGGTGCATTCTTCTCCGGTTACGTCGCCACCGGTTCGTTCAACCGCAGCGGCGTCAACTACGCCGCCGGGGCGAAGACGCCGGTGGCGGCCATGCTCGCCGGGGTATTCCTGGTGGTGCTGGTGTTGTTCGTCGCGCCCTGGGCGCAGTACCTGCCGAACGCCGCGATGGCGGGCATTCTGTTCCTGGTGGCGTGGGGCCTGATCGACTTCGAAGAAATCATCCACACCATCCGCAGCAGCCGCCAGGAAACGGCGATCATGGCCGCCACCTTCGCGGCGACGCTGTTCCTCACCCTGGAGGAAGCCATCATCATCGGCGTGCTGGCCTCGCTGGCGATCTACCTGTCGCGCACCTCCAAGCCGCAGGTGCGCGTACGCGCGCCCGACCCGCATCACCGCAAGCGCCATTTCACCGATGCGCAGGGCGTGGCGCAATGCCCGCAACTGCGTTTCGTACGCATCGACGGCTCGCTGTTCTTCGGCGCCACCTCGCACATTCGCGAAACCCTGGCCCAGCAGGATCAGGCCGCGCCCGGTCAGAAGCACGTGGCGGTGGTCGCGCACGCGATCAACTTCGTCGATCTCGCCGGCGCCCACTACCTCGCCGAGGAGGCCGACCGCCGGCGCAACGAAGGCGGCGGCCTGTATTTCATCCGGATGAAGGACACGGTGCAGGAGCAGCTTGCGGAAAGCGGCGCACTCAAACACATCGGTGGCGCCAACATCTTCGACTCCAAGACCGAGGCGATCGCGGCAATTCACAAGCGACTCGATCCGGCCGTCTGCCGCACCTGTCAGGCGCGCATCTTCCGCGAATGTCAGGGCGTCGCCGCGCCGCAGACTCCTGTTCCCGACATCCTGCTAAGGCCCCTGTCCCATGCCTGAACTGCACCCTTACCGCCGCATCCTTGCCCTGGTGCGCTTCGACGCCCGCGACAGCATCGTCGTCGAGAAGGCGCTTCTCCTTGCGCGCCTCAACCGCGCGCAACTGGATTTGCTCCATCTCATCGAGCCGGACGGTGCACTCGATGGCGGCTATTCACGCCACAGCAGCGCCGAGGCAGCGCGCACCCTGGAAGCCGCCGCGCTGCGCCGTCTGGAATTTCTCGCCGCCAGCCTGGGCGCGGGTGAAGCGTGCTGCCATACCCGCTACGGCCCGCACAGACAGGGTTTCACCCGGCACATCCGGCGACTGCCGCCCGACCTCGTCGTGACTGGCGAGGAACCGGCCGGCGTGGACGGCCCGCACGACGTACTCGTATTGTCGGCAGGCCGGCGTCACGGCGGGCGTGGATGGCACACCTGGCTGGCCGGCGTCTTCGGGCTGCTGGCGGGGCGCGGGATGCGGGTGTCGGCGGGACGCGTCCAACGATGCGTTGATTGATCCAGATCCTGGATTTTCCCGGTATCTCTCGACCGTCTCTGCACGCAACGGGATGCATGTCGGGCTGAAGCCCGACCTACGGGAGTCCGACGTGGCAAATGTTCACGTCCCCGATCCCGCGCCGGGGTCCGGATGCGGCAGGCGACCGCTCAGATCGAGCACGCTGGCAGGGGTGTCCGGCTTCAGGCGCTGATCGAGCAGGCGCAAGGCCTTGAGGAACTCACCCGGCAGGCGCCGCATGGTTTCCGCCGCCCGCGGCAGATAGTGCACCACTTCGAAGGGCACCGAATCGTCGAGCGCGGCGCGCGCCTGCGGACGGAAATGCTGCCACGCCAGTTCGACCCATGCGCGGTTCTGGCTGTCGACGAAAATGAATTCCTCGGCATCGAGCACCGCCATGTACTGCATGCTGCGGATCGGCACGAACAGGCATTTACCGGCATGAACCCGCAGCGTGTGCGCGAGATTGTAGGTCGTTGCCGGCAGCGTGCCCGGCAGGCGCGCGATGGGGTGTACGCGATAAAAACGTTCTTCCATCTTTGGTCCAGGCTCAAACCCAATACTCGATCCACTTCAGGATAGCCGGCTTGAGGCACAATAGAAGGTTGTTTCCGTCGTTACCGCTTCGCCATGACTCCGTTGTACGCCGCTTCCGACCTCATTTTCGACACCCACCTCGAGCACTTCGACCGCGACGTCATCGAGGCCTCGCGCACGCAGCCTATCCTGGTCGATTTCTGGGCCGACTGGTGCCCGCCGTGCAAGGCGCTCACCCCCGTGCTCGAACGCGTCATCGCGCACCACGCCGGGCGCATCCGCATGGCCAAGGTCGAGGTCGACGAAGGCGACAACATGAAGCTGGCCGGGCGCTACAACCTGCGCGGCTTCCCCACGGTGCTGCTGTTCGTCGACGGCGAGATCGTCGGCCGTTTCGCCAGCGCCAAGCCGGAACACTGGGTACGCGAGTTCATCGCCGAGCATACGCATATTGAACCTAAAAACCGCAGTTGACCGCTCCATTCCCTTGCGAACATCGCATGAACGCTGAACCTTCAGGCTTCATTCACCTTCACCTGTTGGGTGAGACCGCTACGCACCCGCTGGCACGCCGGCTCACGCACCTGCCTTTGTCGCGCCTCCTTGCAGACCCCGGTCTGCGGCGTCGTTGCTTCGCGGCAGGCACGCGATCCGACGCACCATCGGGCGCGTCCAACTGCGGTTTTTAGGTTGACTAAACCGGTGTGGGTGCTCGACACCAACGTCGTCCTCGACCTGCTGCATTTTGCCGATCCGCGGGCACTGCCGATCCGGCACGCCCTGGAGACGGGACGCATCGAGTGCCGCGCGAGTGCGGCGACGCTGGAGGAGTTGCAGCGCGTGCTCGGCTATCCGGAATTCGGCCTCACGCTGCCGTCGCAGCAGGCGCTGCTGGCGCGCTACCGCGCGCTGGCGCCGTGTATCGAAGCGCCGCCGGTCGTGGACCTGCCGCACTGCCGCGACGCCGACGACCAGAAATTCCTCGACCTCGCGGTCCACGCGGGTGCGCGCGTGCTGGTGAGCAAGGATCGCGCCCTGCTGAAACTCGCGGGGCGTGGCCGCCTGCCCTTTCGCATCCTGTCCCCGCAACACGCGGCCGAACGCGCCCGCGCCGCGCAACGTCCCGACGCATGACCGGTGCATCCGCTCAGATTCTGGCGGGCGGACGCCCGAACAGCGTCAGCCGCGCCGCTTCGCTGATCGCCCGTACGGCGGGGTGGCGCAGACGGCGCTCCACCGAGATGGCGAAGAAGCGCTCGCGCACCTCCTGCGTCTCGCCCAACAGCACCAGACCGGGCGGCAGGGCCGCCGCCACCTCGTGCGTCATCGGCACCGGGAACACCCCGGCGCCCGCGGCGCCAAAGGCATGCATCAGGGCGCTGTCGTCGAACTCGCCGACCACCGTTGGCGTCACGCCCTGGCGTTCCAGCCAGCGCAGCAAGGGTGCGCGCAGTGCGCTCTCCTCGCCCGGCAGCAACAGCGGCGCCGCGTCGAGGCAGCGTGGAAAGCCCCCCGGCCACTGCTCGGCAAGCGTCGGTACGGCGAAAAAGCCGATTCCGCACTCGCCGAGCAGGTGGCTGTAGCCGCGCACGTCCGTGTTGGGCGGCAGCGGGCGGTCGGCCAGCACCATGTCGAGACGGTGGATCGCCAGATCGGCGACCAGACGCTCCAGGCGGTTTTCCCGGCACACCAGGCGGACCGGCTCGTCGAGCGTGAGCCCGGGTGCGATCAACTGATGGGCGATGCTCTTGGGCACGGCGTCGGCGACGCCCACGCGAAACGGTGCGCGCAGCGTGCCGGCACGGTTGGCGAGCGCATCCTCGAGCTCGGCGCCGACCTGGAATATCTCGTCGGCGTAGGCGAGCGCCATGCGCCCGGCGTCGGTCAGCTCCAGCCGCCGCCCGCTGCGGCGAAACAGCGGTGTGCCCAGACGCGCCTCGAGCGCGCCGATCTGCCCGGACAGTGTCTGCGGCGTCAAGTGCAGCTTTTCCGCGGCGCGGTTGACGGCGCCGGTTTTCGCGACGGTACGGAAATAGAGCAGATGCTTGAAGTTGAGCATGGCGGCATAAATATTCGAAAAACTCGAATCATATTTGCATAAAATTCGAATTTTGTCGGGATAGATTCGGGCGTATCCTGTGTCTATCGCGACGTCGTTCGTCCAAGGAGTCCCTGTCTCATGAAACGTATCGTTCTGTTCCTCGCCACCAACCTGGCCATCGTGCTGGTGCTCTCGATCACCATGCGCCTGCTCGGCGTCGAGCCCTACCTGACCGCCAACGGCCTCAATTTCGGCTCGCTGCTGGTTTTCGCCGCGGTGATGGGCTTCGGCGGCTCGCTCATCTCGCTGGCAATCTCGAAGTGGATGGCCAAGAAGTCGATGGGCGTGCAGGTGATCGAAACGCCGTCGAGTTCGACCGAGGTGTGGCTGGTCGACACCGTGCGCAAATACGCCAAGGAAGCCGGTATCGGCATGCCCGAGGTCGGCATCTTCCCCTCGCCCGAGGTCAACGCCTTTGCCACCGGCGCGAACCGCAACAACGCCCTCGTCGCGGTGTCGGCGGGGCTGCTGCACAGCATGACGCGCGAGGAGGCGGAGGCGGTGATCGGCCACGAGATCGCCCACGTCGCCAACGGCGACATGGTGACCCTGGCGCTGATCCAGGGTGTGGTCAACACCTTCGTCATGTTCCTGTCGCGCGTCATCGGCCACACCGTCGACCGTGTGGTGTTCAAGAACGAGGAGGGACAGGGCCCCGCCTTTTTCGTCACCATGATCGTCGCCGAACTGGTGCTCGGCATCCTCGCCTCGATCATCGTCATGTGGTTCTCGCGCCAGCGTGAATTCCGTGCCGATCGCGGCGGCGCAAGCCTTGCCGGCCGCGGCGCGATGATCGCCGCGCTGGAACGCCTGGCGAGCGTGCACGGGCAGCCGCTGCCGGACAAGATGGCGGCCTTCGGCATCAATGGCGGCACGCCGCAGGGCTGGAAGCGCCTGTTCATGACGCACCCGCCGCTGGCCGAGCGTATCGCCGCGCTGCGCGCGATCAAGGGCTGAAAACACGGGGGGCGCAGGACGCCCCCCATTTCGATTCGGAGACACTATGCAACACCTGGAACGTATCCTCGAACGTTTCATGTTCGCCAGCCGCTGGCTGCTGGCGCCGTTCTATGTCGGGCTGGTGCTGGCGATCGGCCTGCTTCTGGTCAAGTTCGCAAAAGAGTTCTATGCGCTCTTCCAGGTGCTGGCGAGCGGGGACAGCGGCAACCTGATGGTGGGCGTGCTCACGCTGGTGGACGTGGTGCTGGTGGCGAATCTCCTGCTCATCATCGTCTTCGCCGGCTACGAGAACTTCGTCTCGAAAATCAACACGCGCGGCAGCGAGGACCGGCCGGAGTGGATGGGACACGTCGGTTTCTCGGATCTGAAGATCAAACTCATCGGCTCCATCGTCGCGATTTCGGGGATCGAGCTGCTGAAAGCCTTCGTCAATGTCGACGCCTACACCAACGAACAGCTTGCGTGGAAGGTCGGACTGCATTTGACCTTCGTGGTTTCGGGCGTGTTGTTCGCGGTCATGGACCGGCTCTCGTCGAAGAACCATTGACGAGCCTGTTTTTATCCAGCCACCGCTGACGCGGAAAAACAAAAATGAACGAGCCCCTCACTGTCGGCGAACCCTGGATGTGGGCGGTGTTCACCGGCTTCGTGCTGGTAATGCTTGCCGTCGACCTGTTCCTCGCCGGCGGCAACAAGGCGCACAAGGTCGGTTTCCGGGAAGCGGCGGCGTGGTCCGCCGTGTGGTTCACGCTGGCCATGCTGTTCAACTTCGGGCTATGGTGGTACCTGAAGGGGAATTACGGCAGCGCGGTCGCCGACGACAAGGCGATGGAGTTCCTCACCGGCTATCTCATCGAGAAGTCGCTCGCGGTCGACAACATCTTCGTCTTCCTGATGATCTTCGGCTTTTTCGCCGTGCCGGCGGAGTATCAGCGTCGCGTGCTGATCTACGGCGTGCTCGGCGCGATCGTCATGCGCGCGATCATGATCCTCGCCGGCGCCTGGCTGGTGCGGGAATTCCACTGGGTGCTCTATCTCTTCGGTGCCTTCCTCGTCGTCACCGGTGTGAAGATGCTGATGTTCGCCGAAGTCGAGCCGGACCTGAACAAGAACCGCCTGCTCGGCTGGATCAAGGGCCACATGCGCCTCACTCCGGACTACCGGGGCGAGAAATTCTGGGTGCTCGAGAACGGCGTGCGCGTGTTCACGCCACTGTTCCTGGTGCTGGTGATGATCGAGCTGTCCGACCTGATTTTCGCGGTCGACTCGATTCCGGCGATTTTCGCCATCACCACCGATCCCTTCATCGTGTTCACCTCGAACATCTTCGCCATCCTCGGGCTGCGCGCGATGTATTTCCTGCTCGCTGGCGTGGCCGACCGTTTCCATCTGCTCAAATACGGGCTGGCCATGGTGCTGGTGTTCGTCGGCGTGAAGATGCTCATCGTCGATTTCTACAAGATACCCATCGGTCTTTCGCTCGGCATCGTTGGCCTCATCATCGCCAGCTTCATGTTCGCGAGTCTGTGGGTGACGCGCGCGCGGCGAGCGTGATCCCGTCGCCGCTACGCGCATGGGGGATAATGGCGCTTTGTCGCCGACCCGCCCGTCATGGATCTGACCCCCGCCCTCCTGCAATCGGCCATTCAGGCGCTCGATCGCGTGCTGGACTTCGAGCGTCCGGCCGACGCGGTGCTGTCGGCTTTTTTCCGCGAGCACGGCAAACTCGGCGCGCGTGATCGCAGTTTCATCGCCGAGGCGGTGTTCGGCGTGCTGCGACGCTACCGTTATCTGTCGGCGCTGGTGCCGGCGGCCAATGCGCGCACGCTCGTCGTCGCCTGGCTGATCAAGGTGCGCGGCATGAGCGGCGCGGCGCTGGAAAAATTCGCCCGCCCCGAGCTGATCCAGCATATTCGCGAAGCCGCGACCGACAACCTGCCGCTCGGCGTGGCGGCCGAGCTGCCCGACTGGGTGGTGGAAAAACTCCAGGCGACGATGAGCGATGCCGACATCCTCGCGCTCGGGCGCGCGCTGCAGCAGCCGGCGCCGCTCGACCTCAGGGTGAACGTCTTCAGGACGGACCGCGAGCGCGTTTTGACACACCTGGCGGCCGATGGCATCGCGGGGGAAGCGACGCCCTGGTCGCCATGGGGTATCCGCCTCACGGGCCATCCGGCGATCAACCGCCACCCGCTGTTTCTCGACGGCAGCATCGAGGTGCAGGACGAGGGCAGCCAGCTGCTCGCGCTGCTCGTCGGCGCACGGCGTGGTGAAATGGTGTGCGACTTCTGCGCCGGCGCGGGCGGGAAGACGCTTGCCCTCGGCGCGACGATGGCTTCGACCGGGCGTCTGTATGCTTTCGATGTGGCCGAGAAGCGGCTGGCGAACCTGAAGCCGCGGCTCGCACGTTCCGGGTTGTCGAACGTGATGCCGCAGCGCATCGCCGCGGAAACCGACACACGGGTGAAACGCCTCGCCGGCAAGCTCGACCGCGTGCTGGTCGACGCGCCGTGCTCGGGGCTGGGCACGCTGCGCCGCAACCCGGACCTGAAATTCCGCCAGACCCCGGAGGGCGTGGCCGAGCTGAGCCGCAAGCAGGCGGCCATCCTGCGCGCCGCGGCGAAACTCGTGAAACCGGGCGGGCGGCTGGTGTACGCCACGTGCAGCCTGCTGACCGAGGAAAACGAGGCCATCGTCGAAGGTTTCCTCGCCGCAGGCGGCTTCGATCTGTCGCCTGCGAATGCCCTGCTCGCGCAACAGGGCATTGCCCTCGACACCGGCGAATTCCTGCGCCTGTCGCCGGTCGCGCACGGCACCGACGGTTTCTTCGCCGCCGTGCTGGTACGTCGCGACGCTTGACCCATGCGGGCGTTGCAGTTATCAATGCGACGTTTGCCCACACCCCGCCCGCGATGACCGCCCAACCGCTCCATCCCGACCGACTCGTCACGCTGACCGGCCTGTTCGAGGCCCGCGTGGCCGCGACGCCCGAGCAGGTCGCCTACCGGCAGTTCGACGAGGCAGCGGGTGCGTGGGTGACTTTCACCTGGGCCGAGGTCGCCGCGCAGGTGGCGCGCTGGCAGGCGGCGCTGGTGAAGGAAGGCCTGGCGCCCGGCGACCGCGTCGCGGTGATGCTGAGAAACTGCGTCGAATGGGTGATCTTCGACCAGGCCGCACTCGGCCTGGGGCTCGTCACCGTGCCGCTGTACCTGGACGACCGTCCGGAGAACGCCGCCTACGTGCTCGACCATTCCGACGCGCAACTGCTGCTGGTCGAAGGCCGCTTCCAGTTGAAGAAACTCGCGGAAATCGCCGGCTCGGTGAAAGCGCTGCGCCGCATCGTCAGCCTGGTGGCGCCGGAAAGCGGTCTGGCCGACTGGAGCTCGCGCTTCGTCGTCGCCGCCGACTGGCTCGATGCCGCCGCCGGCACCCCGCTGCCGCAACGTCACCTGAGCGCCGACCTGCTGGTCAGCCTGGTCTACACCTCCGGCACCACCGGGCGTCCCAAGGGCGTGATGCTGACGCACGACAACATGTTGTGGAATGCTTTCTACGCCTCGCAATGCGCCGACTTCGGCGCGCACGAGCGCTTTCTTTCCTTCCTGCCGCTGTCGCACACGCTGGAGCGCACCGCAGGCTACTATCTGCCGATGCTGATCGGTGCCGAAGTCGCCTATGCGCGCTCGATCGCCCAGCTCGCCCAGGACTTGCAGGACATCCGCCCGACCGTGCTGGTGTCGGTGCCGCGTATCTACGAGCGCGTGTATGCGCGCATCCAGGACAGTCTGGCAAAGAAGGGCGCAGTGGCGCGCGCCTTGTTCCGTCTCGCCGTGTGGGTCGGCTGGCGCCGCTTCCAGCACGGCCAGGGGCGCGCGGGGTGGACGCCGGAGCAGTTGCTGTGGCCGCTACTCGACAAGCTGGTCGCGGGCAACGTCACCGAAAAGCTCGGCGGGCGCCTGAAGCTCGCCATCTCCGGCGGTGCTGCGCTGTGTCCCGAGATCGCCCGCGTGTTCATCGGCCTGGGCGTGCCGATTTTCCAGGGCTACGGCCTCACCGAATCAAGCCCCGTGGTGACGGTGAACCGCCCCGATTCCAACGTGCCGTCGAGCATCGGCCAGGCCCTGCCCGGCATCGAGGTGAAGATCGGCGATAACGACGAGCTGCTTACCCGCAGCCGTTGCCTCATGCGCGGCTACTGGAAGAACGAGGAAGCCACCCGTGCCGTGATCGATGCCGAAGGCTGGCTGCACACCGGCGACCAGGCGCGCGTCGACGCCGAGGGCCACTACACCATCATCGGCCGCATCAAGGACATCATCGTGCTCAACAACGGCGAGAAGGTGCCGCCCATCGACATGGAATCCGCCATCCTCCTCGACCCGCTGTTCGAGCAGGTGATGGTGGTCGGCGAGGGCAAGCCCTATCTCGCCGCAGTCACCGTGCTGAACGCGGAGCACTGGGAAACCTTCGCCGCCAGTCACCACGTCGACCCGACGCAGCCCGCTTCGCTGAAGGATCCCAGGGTGACGAAGGCGCTGATGCACCGCATCGCCCACCACCTGAAACACTTTCCCGGCTACGCCCAGGTGCGCCGCCTGCATCCCGAACTCACGCCGTGGACCGTCGACGACGGCCTGCTCACCCCCACCCTCAAGGTCAGGCGCAACCAGGTGCAGGACCGCTACCGCGGCGCGATCGAGGCGATGTACGCCGACTTCGCGCGCTCATGATTTCAATCACCATTCAGGGAGAACAATCCATGCATTTTCGCCTCACTCGCCTCGCCGCCGGCCTCGTGCTGGCGGGTACGGCTTCGCTCACCCATGCGGCGGGGTTTGCACTCATCGAACAGAACGCCAGCGGCCTGGGCAACGCCTATGCGGGCGCCGCGGCCGTGGCACAGGATGCGAGTACCCTCTTCTTCAACCCGGCCGGTATGACGCGCTTGCCGGACCGACAGGTGGTGGTGGCGGGTCATCTGATCAAGCCGAAGGCAGAGTTTTCCGGAAGTTCGAATATTGGCGGCGGCAATGGCGGCGATGCGGGCGGCCTTGCTGCGGTGCCGAACGCTTACTATGCCTTCCGCCTGACGCCCGACGTGCATCTGGGCGTCGGCGTGAACGCGCCGTTCGGTCTTGCCACCGAGTATGACAAGACCTGGGCGGGCCGCACACAGGCGATCAAGTCGGAACTGAAGACTGTCAACATCAACCCGTCGATTGCCTGGAAGGCAAGCGACGCGGTCTCGCTGGGCGCCGGCGTGAGCATCCAGTATGCCGAGGCGACGCTGACCAACCTGGCCGGTGCGCCGGGGCTCGCCACGGTGAAAGGCGACGACTACGGCTGGGGCTTCAATCTGGGCGCCTTGTGGCAGGTGGACGCGGCGACCCGCATCGGCCTTGCCTACCGATCCGAGGTGGACTACCCCCTGGAAGGCACCCTCACCCTGTCGGCATTTCCCGCCGGCAACGGACCCGTAACGGCGGATACCACACTGCCGGATTCGGCGTCGCTGTCACTGTTTCACACGTTGAACGACCGCTGGGATCTGCTGGCGGACCTCACCTGGACCGGCTGGAGCGATTTCGACGAACTGCGCATCGTACGGACCAACGGTGTCCTCGCATCGCTTACCGAGGAGCGCTGGAAGGATACCTGGCGCTTCTCCCTGGGTGCCAATTACCGCTGGAACGATACGCTGACCTTGCGTGGCGGCATCGCATTCGACGAAACCCCGGTGCCGGATGCCTACCGCACCGCGCGCATTCCCGACGAGGACCGCACCTGGCTGTCTCTCGGTGTGCAATACCGGGTGTCGCCGAAGGCCCTGCTTGACGTCGGCTATGCGCACCTCTTCGTCAAGGATGCACGCATCAACAAAACCGAAAGTGGTGTCCTCCTTGCGGGTCGTTACGACGCGTCGGTCGACATTCTTTCCGCGCAACTCACGCTGAACTTCTGAACTTGGCGAACCCCGTTCCCTTCGACAACCTCCTGACGCGTCTCGTCGCCGACAGCCAGGACGTCGTCCTGATGTGGCAGACGGGCGTGCTGCTTATGGCGGCGCTCGCCGCGTGGGGGGCGATGCGCTTCATCACGCCGTATCTCGAACGCCCGGATCCCCTGTGGTCGGCCGGGCGCGCCGGGATCCGCCGCGTCGGCTTCCCGCTCGTCATGCTGCTGGGCGTGCTGATCGGGCGGGCGATTGTCGAGAACTGGCTCGTCAACACCCATTTGCTCAATCTTGCCGTGCCGCTGCTGCTCTCGCTTGCCGGGGTGCGGCTGGTGGTGTACGCGCTGCGCTACGTGTTCGAGCCGCACGCCTCGCTCAGGGCCTGGGAACGCAGCGCGGCGTGGCTGATCTGGGGCGCGTTCGCATTGCACGTCACCGCGCTGCTGCCGCGCATCCAGGCGGCGATGGAGGCGTTGTCGTTCCAGTCGGGCAGTCATCGCTTCTCGCTGTGGCTGCTGTTCCAGGCGGCCGCGGTGATCGTGACGGCGGTGATCGCCGCGCTGATTCTCGCGCGCCTGGTCGAACGCCGGCTGATGGGCGTCACGCAGATGAACCTCTCGCTGCGCATGGCGCTGTCCAAGGCGGTGCGCACGGTGCTGCTCATCGTTGCGGTGCTGGTGGCCTTGCCGGCCGTCGGCATCGATCTCACCGTGCTGTCGGTGTTCGGCGGCGCGCTCGGCGTGGGCATCGGCTTCGGCCTGCAGAAGGTGGCGAGCAACTACATTTCCGGTTTCATCATCCTGCTCGACCGCTCGGTGCGCATCGGTGACCTCGTCACCATCGACAACAAGTACGGCGAGGTGAGCCAGATCAATACGCGCTATACCCTCCTGCGCTCGCCCGACGGCACCGAGAGCATCATACCGAACGAGATGCTGATCGCGCAGGCGGTGATCAACCATTCGCTCACCCAGCCGCACGTGCGCATCGCGATGGCGGTGCAGGTGGCCTACGATACCGACCTCGAACGCGCCGAGGCGTTGATGCTCGAAGCCGCCCGCAGCCAGGCGCGCGTCATTGTCGACGAGCCGGATCGTCTGCCGCGCGTGTACCTCAAGGATTTCGCCGACAACGGCATCGTGCTCGAACTGGGGGTGTGGATACGCGACCCCGGCGCGGGCCAGGGCAGCCTGCGTTCCGATATCAACTGGGCGATCTGGCGCCGTTTCAAGGCTGCCGGCATCGACATTCCCTTCCCGCAGCGGGTGGTGCACATGGCCGCGCCCCCCGCGGGCTGAGCCTTTCGCAGGCAACAAAAAACCCGCCGGGACGGGCGGGTTCCTCGCTGGGCATGTCTCGACGACACGCCGGAAACAGCGGCTTATTTCAGCTTGGTTTCCTTGTACATCACATGCTTGCGCGCCTTGGGATCGAACTTGCTGATCTCCATTTTCTCGGGCATGGTCTTCTTGTTCTTGGTGGTGGTGTAGAAATGGCCGGTGCCCGCAGTGGACTCCAGCTTGATCTTTTCGCGTCCGCCTTTAGCCATGGTTCAGTCCCCCTCAGACCGCTTCGCCGCGCGCGCGCAGGTCGGCCAGCACGGAATCGATGCCATTCTTGTCGATGGTACGCAGCGCCGCATTGGACAGGCGCAGGCGCACCCAGCGGTTCTCGCTTTCGACCCAGAACCGGCGGTATTGCAGGTTCGGCAGGAAACGGCGCTTGGTTTTGTTGTTGGCGTGGGAAACGTTGTTCCCGACCATGGGCTTCTTGCCCGTGACGACGCATACGCGAGCCATGATGCTGCTCCAGAATTGTTGGGGTAACCGGAAAACCGAGATTTATACCATAGCCTTGGCGGGCGAGGCAAGCCCTGCCCTGCCCGAGGGTCAAAGGTGCCCCGCCTCGCGGAAGGACAGCGCCGACGGTCCGGCGACGATGAAATGGTCGAGCACGCGCACGTCGACCAGCGCCAGCGCGTCCACGAGGTGGCGGGTGAGCTGGCGGTCCGCGGCGCTGGGCTCGGCCACTCCGCTCGGATGATTGTGCGCGAGAATCAGCGCGGCGGCGTTGTGGGCGAGCGCGCGGCGCACGATCTCGCGCGGGTAGACGCTGGTCTGGGTGAGCGTGCCGCGGAACAGTTCCTCGATTTCGATGACGCGGTGCTGCGCGTCGAGGAAGACGCAGCAGAATACCTCGTAGTCGCGGTTGCGCAGAGTGAGCCGCAGGTAGTCGCGCACCGCGTCGGGCGAGGCGAGGGCGTCGCCCGCGCGTGCCGACTCGCCCAGGGTGCGCCGCGCCATTTCCAGCACTGCCGCAAGCAGGGCGTACTTGGCCTCGCCGACACCGGGTGCGGCGCAGGCCGCCTTGCGGTCCGCGCGACACAGTCCGCCCAGGCCGCCGAAGCGCTCGATCAGTTCGCGTCCGAGATCGACCGCGCTCTTGCCCGGCAGCCCGGTACGCAGGAACACCGCGACCAGTTCGGCGTCGGTAAGCACGGCCGCGCCGTGGCGCAGGAGTTTTTCCCGGGGACGCGCGTCCTCGGGCCAGTCACAAATCGCCATCGTCGGTCTCTCCTCCCTCGATTTAGAACGGCGCGCAGCGCGCGTGCCTTGTTAGAATGGGGATTTTCCCGGAAACCGGGCAGGGAATCGAGCGCGTGTCGCTGACCGACAAAAACATTCTCCTTGGCGTGACTGGCGGGATCGCCGCCTACAAGGCGGCCGAGCTTGCTCGCCTGCTGGTCAAGGCGGGCGCGCGGGTGCAGGTGGCGATGAGCGAGGCGGCGACGCGCTTCGTCGGCCCGCTCACCTTCCAGGCGCTGTCCGGGAAACCCGTGCTCACCGGCCTGTGGCAGGGCGAGGGTGCGGGCATGGACCATATCCATGCCTCGCGCGGCACCGATCTCGTGCTGGTGGCGCCCGCTTCCGCCGATTTCCTGGCGAAGCTCGCGCAGGGGCGCGCCGACGATCTCCTCAGCGCGCTGTGCCTGGCGCGCGCCTGTCCGCTGGCCGTGGCGCCGGCGATGAACCGTGAAATGTGGGCGGCGGCGGCGACACAACGCAACCTCGTGCAACTGCGTGCCGACGGCGTGCACGTCCTGGGACCGGCGGCGGGCGAACAGGCGTGCGGCGAAACCGGTCCCGGGCGCATGCTGGAGCCGGCCGAACTGATGGCGGCGCTGCCGGGGTTGCTGGGCGCGGGGCTCCTTGCCGGCGCGCGCGTGGTGGTGACCGCGGGGCCGACCTACGAGCCGGTCGATCCGGTGCGCGGCCTGACCAATCTCAGCTCCGGCAGGATGGGCTACGCGGTGGCGCAGGCGGCGGCCGAGGCGGGTGCGACGGTGTGTCTGGTGAGCGGGCCGACCTGCCTTGCGACGCCGCCGGGCGTGCGCCGCGTCGACGTGCGCACGGCGCACCAGATGCACGCGGCGGTGTTGGCCGAACTGCCGTGCGACGTGTTCATCGCGGTGGCGGCAGTGGCGGATTACCGGTCGGACAGCGCGGCGCCGCAGAAAATCAAGAAGGACACGGGCGGCCTCGACCTGCATCTGGTCCCCAATCCGGATATTCTCGCCGAGGTCGCGGCACGCCCTGATGCGCCTTTCTGCGTGGGTTTCGCCGCCGAGACCGAACGCCTGGCCGAATATGCCGAAGCCAAGCGCCTGAAGAAGAAGCTGCCGCTCCTGGTCGGCAACCTGGCGCAGGACACGCTCGGACAGGACAGCGCCGAGCTGGTGCTGTTCGACGACAACGGCGCTCACCCGCTGCCGCGCGCCGCCAAGCTCGCACAGGCACGATCCTTGATTGCCCACTTGGCGCTTCTACGTACCTGACGGGATTTCGACAAAATGAAGATGGATGTGAAGATACTCGATGCCCGCCTGCGCGAGCAGTTGCCGCATTACGCGACGCCGGGCGCGGCGGGGCTCGACCTGCGCGCCTGCATCGACGCGCCGCTGGTGCTCGCGCCGGGCGAAACACGGCTGATTCCCACGGGCCTTGCGATCCATCTCGCTGACCCCGGCTACGCGGCGCTGATCCTGCCGCGCTCGGGACTCGGCCACAAGCACGGCATCGTGCTGGGCAATCTGGTGGGGCTCATCGATTCGGACTACCAGGGCCAGCTCATGGTGTCGGCATGGAACCGCGGCAGCGAATCCTTCGAACTGGCGCCCCTGGAGCGCCTGGCGCAGCTTGTCATCGTGCCGGTGGTGCAGGCGGAATTCAACGTGGTGGAGGCGTTCGAGGGCAGCCAGCGGGGCGAAGGCGGCTTCGGCAGCACCGGCCGCGGGTAGTGTCGGAATTCTTTACACTCGCGCGCGGCCAGCGCTGAAAAGCAGCCAGTGCGGTGGAAGGTATGGAACTTGCTGGTACTGAACCGGGTTGACAGGCACCGGTTGCGGCGCCTGTTGCGGAGATACAACAATTACGAGGATTGGAGCCGGCTGGCGCATCGCTCATGCACCACACGTCCATATTGCGGTTCGGTTTGCTGCTCGTCGCCACGCTGGTCGTGCTGGCGGGCATCGTCACGGCCGTATTCTACCTGTCGCAGCCCCAGGCGCAACCGGCGGCGGAAGAACTCGACAAGCCGGTGATGGCCACCCAGATCGAATTCCTCGCCGATGCCATGCAGCGCAGCGCGGCGCGTATCGCCGCGCACCCGCAGACGCTGGCGTGCTTCGAGCATCGCGCTGCGGACGTGTGCCAGGCGCAGGCGGCGAACCTCTACGCGCTGAACCAGGACGCGACCGTGCTGTTCGTCACCGACGGACAGAACCAGCTATTGCCCGGCTTCCTGCCGGGCGAGACGCGCCGTCTCATCTCCGGTGCCGGTGCGGCCGGTGCGGGCGCGGCGGCGGCGGCGAGCTTCAGCCTGTCGCTGTCGCACCCGGTGAAGGACGCCGCGGGGCGGCGCCTGGGCTTCGTCATCGTCGAGCAGAGCGTGCCGCAATTGCAGGTGCTGTTCGACACCCTGCCGCTGCCGGATGCCGCCGCCTACGCGGAACTGCAGCAAAGCCAGGGGGACGGTGCGGTGACCGTGCTGATGCGGCGCGGCAACCAGGCGATCAAGCAGCGCAGCGAGCCCAACTGGATCGCGCTCGCGGGCACGCCGTGGACCATCGCCGTATGGCGCCACGAGAAGCCGGTGATCGAAAGCGTCGCCCCCTATGTGCTGGGCTGGCTGGTGGCGAGCCTCACGATCGCGATTCTGGTGTTGGGCGTGCTGCTGACGGTGCGCAATCGCGTCACCGACAACCTGCGCACCCTGGTCAAGCTGACCAACGATGTGCGGCAGCAGCGCCTGCGCAGCGATTACCCGGTGAGCCTCGCGGAGTTCAAGCCGCCGCTCGACACGATGCTGAAACTCGGCAAGGTGATGCTGGGACGGCAGAAGGAAGCGAGCTCGCAGGCGCGTCTCGATCACCTGTCGCAGGTCAACAACCGGCGCGCCTTCGACGAGAAGCAGAAGGAACTGTTCGCCACGTTGAAGGACGGCTGGACCCACAGCCTGCTGATCCTCGATATCGACAATTTCAAGCAGGTCAACGACACCTTCGGCCACGAGGCGGGCGACCAGCTCATCATCAAGTTCGGCAACGCGCTGAAGAACAGCCTGAGGAACAGCGATTTCATCGCCCGTCTGGGCGGTGACGAATTCTGCGTGCTGTTTCCCTACACGCCGCTCGACCGCGCGCGGGAGCTCGCCGACCGCCTGCGCGCCAATCTGCCGGAGAGCGTCGAGCTGATTCCGGGGGTGACGCAGAAGCTGTCGTGGAGCGGCGGCATGTCCGAATACAGCCGCGACGACCGCGAGGAGAACGAGGCGCTGGCGCGCGCCGACGCGGCGCTCCTGGAAGCCAAGCGCGGCGGGCGCAACGCCACCCGCGTCAGGGCCGCCTGAGCGTGACGACGCCGAGTCCGGCGGCAAGGACTCCCCACAGCACCAGCACCGGCACGTTGCCCCAGCGTACGTAGGGCGTGCTGCCGGCGTAACCCTGGATCTCGCCCCTGAGGCTGCCCGGGGTGAACAGGGGTAGGTGCGCGAGCATGCGGCCTTGCGCGTCGATGATCGCGGTGACCCCGGTATTGGTCGCGCGCAGCATCATGCGGCCGGTTTCCAGCGCGCGCATCTGCGACATCTGCGCGTGCTGCCACGGTGCGAGCGAATCGCCGAACCACGCAAGATTGCTGACGTTGACGAGCACACTCGCTTCCGGCAGCTGACGGATGATTTCCTCGCCGAACGCGTCCTCGTAGCAGATGTTGGCCGCCACGCGCTGGCCGCCGACGGCGAGCGGGCGCTGGTCGATGGTGCCGCGCGCGAAGTCCGACAGCGGAATGTGCAATACGTCGAGCACCCAGCCCCATAACGCCCTTTGCGGGAGATATTCGCCGAACGGCACCAGGTGCACCTTGTGATAGCGCTGGCTGGGTGCCACGCCAAGACTGATCACGCTGTTGTAGTACGCGCCGTCGAGCGAACCCGTGGGCATGCCGGTGACCAGATCGCCGCCATGATGGCGACCCAGCTCGATGAGCAGGGTGCGGTCGGCACGTGGCAGATCGGCCTCGAACAGCGGCAGTGCGGTCTCGGGCATGACCACCAGGCGCGCGGGCGAGGCGGCCGCCATGCGGTAATACGCGTCGAGCGTGGCACGGATGTTTTCCGGGCGCCATTTCATGTCCTGCGGCACGTTGCCCTGCAGCAGCGCCACCGAGGTCGGCGCGCCGTCCGGCACGGTCCAGGCGATGCCGCGCAGCGCCTGGCCGGCGACGCCAGTGGCGGCGATGCCGACCGTCGCCCATGCCAGCACCGTGCGTCCACGCACCGTGAAGGCCCACGCGGCAAGGGCCGCGGCGAACGCAAGCAGGCTGGAGACACCGTACACGCCGAAGATGGGCGCATAGCCGGCAAGGGGACCGGCGGGTACCTGGGAATAACCGATCACCAGCCAGGGAAAGCCGGTGAAGAGCCAGCCGCGCACCCACTCGCTCGCGCTCCACGCCAGCGGCAACAGGACCAGCGCGCGCAGCGCGAACGGCAGCGGCCAGCGTGCCTGCAGCGCACCCACCGCAGCGGGGAACAGGGCGAGGAAGGCGCACAACAGCAGTGTCGCCAGCGCCGCCAGCCACGCCATCATGTCACCGTAGACCGACAGGCTCACATACACCCAGCTTACGCCGGTGAGAAAGAAACCCAGGCCCCAGGCGAAGCCGACGAGAAAGCCGGCGCGCGTGGAGGCGGTGCGCAGAAGCAGCGCGAAGAGCAGGGCGAGGCTCGCCCCGGCAAGCGGCCAGACACCCAGGGGGGCGAAGCCCGCGACCCCCAGCGCACCGGCGGCAAGACTCGCCGCCAGCGTGCGCGGCGGCGGGATGGAACGCTTCATGTTGCGCGCAGACGGCACGCGGATCAGCGCGGCGCCTCGAAGTCGATGTGACCGTCGATCACCGTGTAGCGCACGCGGCCCTGCATCGGATGGCCGAGGAAGGGCGTATTGTCGCCCTGGCTCGCCAATGCCTGCGGCGTGACCACCCATTCGGCTGCCGCGTCGAAGATGCAGACGTCCGCGCAAGCGCCGACCGACAGATGGCCCCCCGGCACGCCGAGGATCTGCGCCGGTTTCCAGGTGACCAGATCGAGCGCCTGCAGCAGAGGCACACCCATCTCGCGCGCCCATTTCAGGGTGAGCGGCAGCAAGAGCTCGACGCCCGACGCCCCGGGTTCGGATTCGCCGAAGGGCACCTGCTTGGCGTCCTCGTCGACCGGGGTATGGTCGGAACACAGCGCGTCGAGTGAGCCGTCGCGCAGCGCCTCACGGATGGCGTCGCGGTCGCGCAGGCTTCGGAGCGGGGGCACCAGATGCATGTGCGCATCGAAGCCGACCAGATCGTTTTCCGACAGGTGGACGTGCGTCGCCGCGACATCACAGGAGACCGCCAGCCCCTGTGCCTTGGCGGCGCGCACCATGGCGATGCCTTCGCGCGTCGACAGGCGGGCGAGGTGAACGCGCGCCCCGGTTTCGCGCGCCAGCTGCAGGATGGTCGCCAGCGCCACCGTCTCGGCGAGTGCGGGAATGCCGGGCAGCCCCAGGCGCGAGGCCACGGCGCCGTCGTGCGCCACGCCTTCGCGCGCAAGCGCGACGTCCTGCGGGCGCAGCCACAGGCTGAAGCCGAAGGTGGCGGCGTATTCCATCGCGCGCAGTAGCACCAGTGTATCGGTGAGCGGCGCGTCGGCCTGGGTGAAGGCGCGGCAGCCGGCCTCGGTGAGTTCGGCCATTTCGGTCAGCGCGCGGCCTTCGAGTTTCTGCGTCAGTGCACCGAGCGGATAGACGCGCGGTCCGGGCAGATTTTTCGCGCGGAATTTCAGCATCTCGACCAGCCCCGGTTCGTCGAGTGGCGGGTCGGTGTCGGGCGGACAGGCGAGCGAGGTGATACCGCCCGCCGCCGCGGCGAGCATCTCCGATTCCAGCGTGGCGCGGTACTCGTAGCCGGGTTCGCGCAGGCGCACCGAGAGGTCGACCAGTCCCGGGCAGACGATGAGGCCGGTGGCGTCGAGGGTGCGGTTGGCATGGAAATCCGCCGGCGCCTGGCCATTGCCGACGATCTTGCCGGCGGCGATGTACAGGTCGCCCACGCCGTCGCGCGCGTTCATCGGGTCGATGATGCGGCCGTTCCTGATGTGGATCTTCATGCCGACGGTCCCCCTGCAAGCATTGCCATCACCGCCATGCGCACCGCGATGCCGTAGGTGACCTGCGGCAGGATCACCGACTGCGGGCCGTCCGCGACTTCGGAGGCGATCTCCACGCCGCGGTTCATCGGACCCGGATGCATGACGATGGCGTCGGGTTTGGCGAGCGCGAGCTTCTCGGGCGTGAGACCGAAGAACTTGAAGTATTCCTGCGCGGAGGGCAGCAGTGCGCCCTTCATGCGCTCGTTCTGCAGGCGCAGCATGATGATGACATCGCAGCCGCGCAAGCCCGCTTCCATGTCGTGGAACACTTTCACCCCCATCTGTTCGACCCCCGTGGGCAAGAGCGTCTTCGGCCCGATCACGCGCACCTCGGGCACGCCGAGCGTGGTGAGCGCATGAATCTGCGAGCGCGCCACGCGCGAGTGCAGCACGTCGCCGACGATGGCCACCGTCAGGTTGTGGAACGCGCCCTTGTAGCGGCGGATGGTGAACATGTCGAGCAGGCCCTGCGTCGGGTGCGCATGGCGCCCGTCGCCGGCATTGACCACCGAGATGTGCGGCGCGACGTGGCGCGCGATGAAGTGCGCCGCACCGGATTGCGCGTGGCGCACGATGAACATGTCGGCGTGCATTGCCGCGAGATTGTCCACCGTGTCGAGAATGGCTTCACCCTTGGTCTGGCTCGACGTGGCGATGTTGAGGTTGACGACGTCGGCGGACAGGCGCTTGGCGGCGATCTCGAAGGTCGTGCGGGTGCGCGTCGAGGGCTCGAAGAACAGGTTGAAGATCGACTTGCCGCGCAGCAGCGGCACTTTCTTCACTTCGCGCTCGCCGACATCCATGAAGGATTCGGCGGTGTCGAGAATCTGCGTGACGATGGCGCGCGGCAGGCCGTCGAGGGTGAGCAGGTGGCGCAGCCTGCCGTCTTCGGTGAGCTGGAGGTTCATGCGATGGACAGGGTGAGGTGGCCGTCGTCGAGGCGCGACAGGTTGACGTTCTGGTGGTCGGGAATGTCGACGGTGAGGCCGACGAAATCGGGACGGATCGGCAGCTCGCGGCCACCGCGGTCGACCAGCACCGCGAGACGGATCGATGCGGGGCGGCCGTAGTCGAACAGTTCGTTCATCGCCGCGCGCACCGTGCGGCCGCTATGCAGCACGTCGTCGACCAGCAGGATGGTGCCGCCTTCGAGCTCGAACGGCAGGTTCGACGGCTTGACCTGAGGGTGCAGGCCGATGCGCGAGAAATCGTCGCGGTAAAATGAAATATCGAGCACACCGAGCGGCTGCTTGCAGCCGAGCAGCGCGTGCAGACGCTCGGCCACCCAGGCGCCGCCGGTGTGGATGCCGACGATGAAGGTGTCGGGAGTGAGCGTCGGGGCGATCGCATCCGCCAGTCGGGCGATCAGCGTATTGGCGTCAGGCAGTGAGGCGGGCATCGAAAAATCCTTGCAGGATGAGTTGCGCGGCGACGGCGTCGGCGAGCGCCCGGTTCTTCTTGCCGTGGATGCCGCGCGCGTGCAGTTCGGATGCGGCTGCGGTGCTGGTATGGCGCTCGTCGACCAGGAAGACCGGCAGCCCGAAACGCGATTCTAGTTTGCCCGCGAAGTTTTTGGCCACCCGTGTCATTTCGTGCTCGCTGCCGTCGGCGTGGATGGGCAGTCCCAGCACCAGCAGCACAGGGCGCCATTCGGCGACGAGCCCGCCGATCGCCTCAAGCCGCGCGGCCGTCGACTCGGCCGCAAGGACCGTGAGCGGGTGGGCGATGCCGAGCGACAGCTCGCCCGAGGCGACGCCGGTACGCTTCAAGCCCAGGTCGAAGGCCAGCACCGTGCCGTGAGTGTCAACGAAATTCAAGCGGGTTCAAGCGTGTCCGGCTTCTTCGGAGAGGTTGGCGAAATCGATGCCCAGAAGCTTCATCGCCGCGGGCAGGCGCGCTTCCGCAGGCAGGTCGAAAATCACCTGCGGGTCCGCCGCCACCGACAGCCAGGCGTTCTGTTTCATTTCTTCTTCCAGTTGCCCGGCGGACCAGCCGGCGTAGCCCAGGGACACCATGAATTTTTCCGGTCCCTCACCCAGGCTCACCGCCTCGAGCACGTCCTTCGAGGTGGTGAGGCTGACCGCGTCGTTCACCGTGAGGGTCGAACTGAAGGTGCGCGGCGGCACGTGCAGCACGAAGCCGCGCTCGGTCTGCACCGGACCGCCGAAGTACACGGCCTGGTGGTGCAGCGGTTCGGGCAGCGACAGGCCCAGTTGCTCGAACAGCGTCGACAGCTCGAGCTCGATGGGCCGGTTCACCACGACCCCCAGCGCCCCCTGCTCGCTGTGGTCGCAGATATAGGTCAGGGTGCCATTGAAATTCGGATCGACCATGCCGGGCATGGCGATCAGAAAATGGTGGGTGAGGTTGACGGTATCCATGATTGCCTGTTCATTGTAATCCGCTGCGGCCGGGGCAGACAGTTCTTTTCTCAACCCAAAAAATCCATTGGATAATCCGGGATCAATCGAGGCCTGCTTCAAGACCTCCGCCGCCTCGCCGTAAATACACGAGTAGTGCGCCCCGGATCGGGTGTGCAAATCGCCGATGTTGTGCCAAATTGAACAAAAAGGACGAGGCGCGTCGCGGGTGACGGCCTCCACGGGGCAATCAGGGTCTTGTCGATGCAAACGCCACACGTGAACGCACACCGGATCGCCGGTACGCTGCTGCTGACGCTGAGCGTGCCCCTGCTGCTGTGGCAGACGACGCCCGACAACCAGTTCACCGTCACCCAGGCGCATTTCCTGGTCATCCACTCGCTGATGGAAGTCTTCGCGGTGATCGTGGCGGCGCTGGTTTTCTTCACTGGCCACGGTGCGGCGCAGGCGGAGCGTTCGATCCGTGCGGTGACACTGGGAAGCGCCTTTCTTGCCGTCGGCGTGTTCGACATGCTGCATTTTCTTTCCTACATTGGCATGCCGGATGTGGTGAGCCAGAATTCGCCGCACAAGTCGATCGTGTTCTGGCTGCTCGCGCGTCTTTCTGCGGGGGTGGGCCTGCTGGCCTACGTGCTGCTTCCGGAGCGGCCCGTGCGCCATTCAGCGCTGTATCGCCATGCCTGGCTCGGCGTGTTGCTCGCGGTCTGCGCGATCTCCTGGGCGCTGTTGAAGGCCCCCGACCTCGCTCCGCGGATGTACGAGAGCGGGATCGGGCTGACACGGCTCAAGGTGGCGCTCGAATGGGGGGTGTTCGCGCTCTATCTGGGCACCGCCGTGCTCCTTGCGCTACGACGCAGGCAGATCACCCACTGCGATTTCGACAGCCTGATGTTCGCCATCCTGCTGATGGCGGCCGGCGAGCTTTTCCTCACCGTATACGTCCAGGTGACCAGCACCGCCAACATGCTGGGCCACACCTACAAGGTGGCGGCCTACTATTTTCTCTATCGCGCCATCTATGCCGAGGCGGTGAGCCGGCCGTTCCGGCAGATGCGCCACATGCTCACCCATGACGACCTCACCGGGCTGCCCAACCGCACGGCGTTCGGCGAACAGCTCAAGCAGTCGCTCACGCGTGCGCGCGAGACGCAGAGCGCGGGCGCGGTGCTGCTGCTCGATCTCGACCATTTCCAGACCGTGAACGACACCCTCGGCCACGAGCAGGGTGATCTGCTGCTGGTCGCCGTCGCCGAACGAATCCGGTCGATGCTGCCGGCGGACGCGTTCCTCGCCCGTTTCAGCGGCGACGAGTTCGTGATCCAGCTGGAGAATGCCTCTATCGAGCGTGCGAAGGCGGTGGGGGAAACGCTGCTGCACGCGCTGTCCCGCGAGTTCGACATCGGCAACGACCGGCTCGGCATCAGCGTCAGCATCGGTATCGTGCTCTATCCGTCGGATGACGAAACGGCCAGTGTCCTCATGCGCCATGCGGATCTCGCCCTGCACCGCGCCAAGCAGACCGGACGCAACTGTCTGAGCGTGTTCAACCGTGCATTGTCGGAGGAAATGCAGCGCCGTGTTCTTCTGGAGGCGCGTCTCAAGCAGGCGCTCGAGCGGCGTGAACTGGCGCTGCATTACCAGCCCAGGCACGAGATCGACAGCGGCCGGCTGACGGGCTGGGAGGCGCTGCTGCGCTGGCAGTCGCCGGAACTCGGCAACGTCAGTCCGGATGAATTCATCCCGCTGGCGGAACGCAGCGGCCTGATCCTGTCGATCGGCGACTGGGTGCTGCACGAAGCCTGCCGCCAGATGCGCGCGTGGCAGGATGCCGGGTTTGCCGCCGGCACCATGGCGGTCAACCTTTCGGCGCGCCAGTTGCGCCAGATGGACCTCGCCGCGAAAGTCAGCCTGGTCCTCCATGACACGGGGCTTACCCCCACCGATCTCGAACTCGAGGTCACCGAGTCTTCCCTGATGGACAACCTGGCAACGGCGGCCACCGTGCTCGGCGACCTTGAACGGCTCGGCCTGCGCATCGCTGTCGATGACTTCGGCACCGGCTATTCGTCGCTGAGCTACCTGAAGACCTTCCCCATCCATTGCCTGAAGATCGACCGTTCGTTCATCCGCGACATTCCCGACGACGAGGACGACGCCGCCATCGTGCGCACCATCATCGCGCTGGCCGAAAACCTGGACCTGACCGTGGTTGCGGAAGGCGTGGAAACGGACGCGCAGCTTGCCTACCTGCGCGCCAACCGCTGCGACCAGGCGCAGGGCTATCTGTTCAGCCGTCCCCTGCCGCCCGACGCGTGCCTCGGCCTGCTGCGTGCGGGTCGGCGCAAGGCCGTCGCCTGAGGCAGAGACGAAACGAAAGAACCGGGCAGCGCCCGGTTCTTTCCGTCCGTATCGAAGTGCTTACGCCGCTTTGTCGTGGTGGTAGCCGCTCACCGTGTCGACCTCGTTCTTCGAGCCGAGGATTACCGGCACGCGCTGGTGCAGGCCTTCGGGCGCGATGTCGAGGATACGCTGGTAGCCGGTGGTGGCCGCGCCGCCGGCCTGCTCGACGATGAAGGCCATCGGATTGGCCTCGTACAGCAGACGCAGCTTGCCGGCCTTGGCGGGATCCTTGGTGTCGCGCGGGTACATGAAGATGCCGCCGCGGGTGAGGATGCGGTGCACTTCGGCCACCATCGAGGCGACCCAGCGCATGTTGAAGTCCTTGCCGCGCGGCCCTTCCTTGCCGGCGAGGCATTCCTCGACGTAACGCTGCACCGGCGCTTCCCAGAAGCGCCGGTTCGACGCATTGATGGCGAACTCGCGCGTGTCGGCGGGGATCGTCATGCCGGGATGGGTCAGCACGAACTCGCCGACGTCGCGGTCGAGGGTGAAGCCGTTCACGCCGTTGCCCAGGGTCAGCACCAGCATGGTCGAGGAACCGTAGATCGCGTAGCCCGCGCACACCTGTTTCGTCCCCGGCTGCAGGAAGTCCTCCGGCCGCGCCGGACGGTTCGGCACCGGCGCCTTGAGAATGGAAAAGATGGTGCCGACGGAGATGTTGACGTCGACGTTGGACGAGCCGTCGAGCGGGTCGAACACCAGCAGGTATTTGCCGAGCGGATATTGGGTGGGAATGTCGTACACCGTGTCCATTTCCTCGGAGGCCATGCCGGCGAGGTGCCCGGCCCACGCGTTGGAACGGATCATGATGTCGTTGGTGATGACGTCGAGTTTTTTCTGCGTCTCCCCCTGCACGTTCTCGGAATCGAGCGAACCCATCACGCCGAGCAGCGCGCCCTTGTTCACGGCATTGGAAATGGCCTTGCAGGCGGTGACGACGTCGTTGAGCAGCGAGGTGAAGTCGCCGGTGGCGCCGGCGGCGCGACGCTGCTCCTCGATGATGAACTGGGTAAGGGTGGTGCCGGTGTGCACGGTGAAGCTCCTTTTTCGATGTCGATAAACAATTTTTATATCATACACGAAAAAATTTTGCCCCGCGCGGCATACCTTCAGCCGGTCTGGTCCGCGTGGCGCTGGCGCAGCGCGTCCAGCAGCTTGCCATGCAGGCCGCCAAAGCTGCCGTTGCTCATCACCAGCACCTGATCGCCGGCTTGCGCGTCCTGTGCGAGCCCTGCGACGAGGGTGCCGAGGTCGTCGAACACGCGCACCCTGTCGCCCAGCGGGGCGAGCGCCGCGTGCGCATCCCAGCCGAGGTCGGCGCCATAGCAATAGACCTGGTCGGCGCCGGTGAGGCTGGCCGGCAGTTGCGCCTTCATCACGCCGAGCTTCATCGTGTTGGAGCGCGGTTCCAGCACGGCGAGAATGCGCGCCGCGCCGACCTTGCGGCGCAGGCCCTCGATGGTCGTGGCGATCGCGGTGGGGTGGTGGGCGAAGTCGTCGTACACGGTGATGCCGCCGACGCTGCCGCGCACTTCCATGCGCCGTTTCACGTTCTCGAAACGCGCCAGCGCGTCGATCGCGGCGGCGGCGGGCACGCCAGCGTGACGCGCGGCGGCGATGGCGGCGAGTGCGTTCATGCGCTCGTGTTCGCCGAACAGAGCCCAGTGCACGCGGCCCTGCAAAACGCCACCCAGGCTGACGTCGAAAGCGCCGTCCGCGTCGGGCGTTCCCGCCTGCCAGCCGGCGTCGCTGCCGAATCGCTCTACCGGTGTCCACGCGCCACGCGCCAGCACGCGGTCGAGGTTGGCATCGCGGCCGTTGGCGACGATCAGCCCGTTGCCGGGCACGGTGCGCACCAGATGATGGAACTGCGTTTCGATCGCCGCGAGGTCGGGAAAGATGTCGGCGTGGTCGTATTCGAGATTGTTGAGGATGGCGGTGCGCGGGCGGTAGTGGACGAACTTGGAACGCTTGTCGAAGAACGCGGTGTCGTACTCGTCGGCCTCGATCACGAAGAAGGGGCTGTCGGTCAGCCGCGCCGACAGGCCGAAGTTCTGCGGGATGCCGCCGATGAGAAAACCCGGCGTGAGCCCCGCGTCCTCGAGGATCCACGCCAGCATTGCGCTGGTGGTGGTCTTGCCATGGGTGCCGGCGACCGCGAGCACCCATTTGTCGCGGAGCATGGTGTCGGCGAGCCACTGCGGACCGGAAGTGTACGGCAGGCCACGGTCGAGGATGGCTTCCATCAGCGGCTGCCTGCCGCGCGCGACGACGTTGCCGACCACAAAGATGTCGGCGCCGATATCGGCCTGGCCGGCATCCCAGCCTTCGATGAGTTCGATGCCGAGCGCGCGCAGCTGGTCCGACATGGGCGGGTACACGTTGGCATCGCAGCCGGTGACGGTATGTCCGGCGGCGCGGGCGATGGCGGCAATGCCGCCCATGAAGGTGCCGCAGATGCCGAGAATGTGGAGGTGCATGGGGGGTGAGTGGTGAGGGGTAAGCGGTGAGCGCGTCGATTATGGCACGGCGCGGGACTGGTGGACGAGGTGGGTGAGCAGCGCGCGCAGCTTGGCGGGGCGCAGCGGTTTGTGCAGCAGGGGGAGGCCGGCCTGGGCGATGCGTTGCAGGCTTTCGGGTGCGGTGTCGCCGGTGATGAGGATGGCGGGGATGCCGTGGCCGAATTTCTCGCGCAGGCGCGCGATCACCGCGATGCCGTCGCTGTCGCCAGGCAGGCGGTAATCCGAGACGATGACGTCGGGTGCGCATTCGAGGCTGTCGAGCCACTGCTCGGCTTCGTCGACATTGCGTGCGGTGACCAGACCGATGTTCCAGTTGTCGAACAGCTCCGCCATGCCATGCAGGATGGCGCTTTCGTCGTCGACCAGCAGCACCAGGGTGTCGGGCGGAATCACGTCGGCGACCGCACTGGCGCTGATGGCCGTGTTCGCCCGCACGCGCGCGGGGTCGCCGAGCGGTACGTCGATGCTGAAACTGGAGCCGTGGCCCGGGTGCGAGACGAGGTCGATGCGGTGGCCCAGCAGGCGCGCCAGGCGCGAGACGATGGCGAGCCCGAGGCCGAGCCCCTTGCTGCGGTCGCGCGCCGGATTGTTGAGCTGCACGAATTCCTGGAACACGCTTTCCTGCTGCTCCGGCGGGATGCCGCGTCCGGTGTCGATGACGCCGATGTGCAGCATGCGGCCGCGGCGCCGGCAACCGACGAGCACGCCGCCGTCGTCGGTGTAGCGGATGGCGTTGGCGATAAGGTTGGCGAGGATGCGTTCGATCAGCAGCGGATCACTGTAGATCACCGCATTGCAGGGGCGGATGCGCAGTCTGAGATGCTTCTCCCCCGCGAGCGCGCCGAACTGCTTGCCGAGGATATCGAGCAGGGGCTGGAGTGGGAAGTGCTCGGGGTGCGCCTCGATCGCGCCGGCATCCAGCCGCGAGATGTCCAGCAGCGCATTGAACAGCAGCTCCATGGCCGCGGTCGATGACTCGATGTTCTCCACCAGCGTCTGCGTCTCGGGCTCGCGGCGGCGCGTTTTCAGCGCGGCGACGAACAGCGAGAGTGCGTGCAGCGGCTGGCGCAGGTCGTGACTGGCGGCCGCGAGAAAGCGCGATTTGGCCTGATTTGCACGTTCGGCCATTTCCTTCTTCGCGGCGAGACTGGCGGTCGCTTCGTGGATGCGCTGTTCCAGCTCGCTGCGATGGGCCTGCAGCGCCTCGGCCATGCCGTCGATGCCGCGCGACAGCTGGCCGATTTCGCCGGCCGTGGTGAGGCGCGCACGCGCGCCAAGATCGCCCTGTGCCAGACGCTCGACCGCTTCGCCGATCTGTCCCAACTGTCCGGCCAGGCGGTTGGATAGGCGCCAGCCGAGCACGGCACTCAGGGTCAGTGCCGCAGCCAGGAGCAGCGCGGCATGCAGCAGCGTCGTGCGGCGGAAGGCCCGGATCTCGTCGCGCGAGACGGTGATCTCGACTTCGCCGAGCAGGCGGTTTCCCGACATTCCCGAACCCGGGGCGTCGGGCAGGTCGGCAGCGGGCAGCACGATGGGAACGCGCCGGCGCAGGTGCCCGTCGTCGTCCGCGTTCTGCGGCGGCGCACCCAGTCCCGCGATCAGACGCTGGTGCGGGTCGAGCACGCGTGCCGAGGCAAGCCGGCTGTCCGTCATTTCGCCTTCCAGCTGGCTGCGTACCATGGCGAAATCGCCCGCCACGAGGGCATAAGGTAGCACGCCGGCGAGATGGCGCGCGGCGTTGCTGGCGCGTGCCTGCAGTTCCGTCTCCGCCTGCGACAGGGTGCGCGTGGTGAAGTGGGCGACCATGCCGAATGCCGTGAGCAGCGCCGGCAGCAGCGCGATCAGCAGGATGCGGCTGCGGATGCTGCCGCCCCGGCCGGGCAGCCGCGTGGGGACGATATGCGTCACCCCTGCGTGAGGCGCTGCAGGACCAGAACCGCCTCGGCGCGGTTGCTGACCCCCAGGGCGCGGAAAATCGCGGCAACGTGGATCTTCACCGTGGCCTCCGACAGCGCGAGCAGCTCGGCGATGGTCTTGTTGGTGCATCCGCGTGCCAGCAGGCGTGCCACTTCGAACTGACGCACCGTCAGCCCCGCGTGTTGCAGCCCGGGGATCGTCGCCGCGGCCGGCGGCATCGCGGGTTCGTCGTCGGCACCGAAGTGCGGCATGAAAACGTAGCCGGCGAGCACCTGGCGCAGCGCGCGCAGCATGATTTCGGTCGAGGACGACTTCGGGATGTAGCCGAGTGCGCCGGCGCCGATCACCTGGCGCACGTCCTGTTGTGCTTCGGAAGCCGACAGCACGACCAGCGGGATGTCGGGAAAGCGGCTGCGATACTGCGCGATGCCCTGGATGCCGACGAAGCCGGGCATGTTGAGGTCGACCAGTGCGAGGTCGAGATCGGGATGCAGCGCCGTCTGCGCGAACAGGCTCGGGTAGTCGTGTGCGTCGAGAATGACGGTGCGCGGTGCGAGTTGCGTGACGACGTGGCGCACGCCTTCGCGGATCAGGGGATGGTCGTCCGCCAGCAGCGCCTTGAAAGGGACACCCGGTAGTGACGTTCTCGCGTTCATGCGGCCGATTTTACCAGTCCGGCCGTGTGGTGTTTCAGCGCGCGCGCACCTTGCGCAGGCCTTCGTCGATGACCGCTTCCAGGTAGCCGAAGTAGTAGTCTGGCGTGAGCAGGCCGACCAGCGGTTCGCCGGTCTCGTTGCCGCGCGTGTCGTAGACCTTCACCGTGGGCACCATGAACACCTTGCTTGCGGCGGCGAACGCGCCTTCGGTCGTGGGCTTGCCGTCGAAGCCGGTGAGCGGGTGGGTCGAGCCGATATCGATCTCGCGGATGATGACGCGCTTGCGGTAGGCGCGATCCCTGTGCATCGGGATCAGGTATTCGCGCTTGACGCGCGCGCAGAAATGGCAGTGTTCGCTGGAGTACATGATCAGGATCGGCACCTGGCGGCGCGCCGCGTCGCGGGCATCGGCCTGCAGGTTCGTCGCCCGTACCAACGCGTCGTCGGCACGCACGGAGAGTGTCAAGCCCCATGCTAGAATCAGGGCCCATGCCGCAAGTCGCCGCATGATGCTGCGTGTGTTTTGTTCCGCGCCGCCCACCGAATCTCTCCGCCCCGTTTCCACCGTCCCGATTGCCTCACCCGTCGACATGCAAACCCTGACCATCGCTTCCCGTGAAAGTGCCCTTGCCATGTGGCAGGCCGAGCATATCCGTGATCGCCTGCGCGCGCTGCATCCGGGTTGCGCAATCGATATTCTGGGCATGACCACGCGCGGTGACCAGATCCTCGACGTCACGCTCTCCAAGATCGGCGGCAAGGGCCTGTTTGTCAAGGAGCTCGAGGTGGCGTTGGACGCCGGCCATGCCGATCTCGCGGTACATTCGATGAAGGACGTGCCGATGGAATTGCCGCCGGGCTTTACGCTGGCGGTGATCGGCGAGCGTGAGGATCCGCGCGACGCCGTCGTCTCCGGCCGCTACGCCCATCTGTCCGACCTGCCACCGGGCAGCGTCGTCGGCACCTCCAGCCTGCGCCGCGAAGCGCAACTGCGCGCACGCTATCCGCACCTCGTGGTGAAACCGCTGCGCGGCAACGTCGGCACACGCCTGAAAAAACTCGACGAAGGCCAGTTCGATGCCATCCTGCTGGCGGCCGCCGGCCTCAAGCGTCTCGGCCTGGGCGCGCGCATCCGCAGCCTGCTGTCGGTGGAAGACAGCATTCCCGCCGCCGGCCAGGGCGCGCTCGGCATCGAAATCCGCAGCGGCCGGGACGATGTCGCCGCGCTGCTCGCGCCGCTCGATCATCCCGCGACCGCGGCCTGTGTGCGCGCCGAGCGCCAGGTCAGCCGCGTGCTCGGCGGCAGTTGCCAGGTGCCACTCGGTGCGCACGCCGTCCTCGAGGGCGGCATTCTGCGCATCGCCGGTTTCGTTGCCCGTCCCGACGGCAGCGCCTTCATCCACGACCGCGCCGAAGGGGCGGCCGCTGATCCGGAGGCCGTTGGTCAGGCTCTTGCCGACAGCCTGCTCGCGCAGGGCGCACGCGCGGTCCTCGATTCCATCGCATGACCGGGCCGCTCGCCGGGCGCACCGTGCTGGTTACCCGTCCCGCGCACCAGGCGCAGGGGCTGGCCGAGCGGATTCGCGCGGTGGGCGGCGACGCTTTCGTCTTCCCTGCGCTCGCCATCGAGGCGGTGCCGCCCGCCGAACTCGCGGCCTCGCTCACGCAGCTTCCGACCGCCAGTGTGCTGGTTTTCGTCAGCCCCAACGCCGCACAATTCGGCATGGCGGCGATTCGCGCCGCCGGGGGCCTGCCGCGCTCGGTGCAGGTGTTCGCGGTGGGGCCGGGCACGGCACGCGCGCTGGCCGACGCCGGGGTCGGCGGTGTCATCGTGCCGGACGGGCAGGATAGCGAAGCACTGCTCGCCCTGCCCGCGCTGCAGGACGTGGCGGGGCGGCAGGTGCTGATCGTGCGCGGCGTCGGCGGGCGGCCGCTCCTGGCCGACACGCTGGCGGCGCGCGGCGCGCTGGTCGCCTTCCTGGAATGTTACCGGCGCAGCTGCCCGCACGACGATCCTGCGCCGCTGCTGGCGCGCTGGCAGGCGGGCGGCATCGATGCGGTGACCGTCGCCAGCGCCGAGACGCTGCACAATCTCGCACAGATGCTGGGGCAGCCGGGCGTGCCGTTGCTTGTGAATACTCCGGTTTTCGCGCCGCATGCGAAAATTACCGAGGCGGCCCGCCGCTTCGGCGTCGCACGCGCGATCACCACCGAAGGGGGCGACGCCGGGCTGACGGAAGGCATGGTGAACTGGTTCAGGGACAATACATGAGCGACATTTCCGAAACCACTGCGGCGCCGCCCGCTGCCGCACCGGTGCGGCCGGGCAGTCAGGGTCCGGCGTGGGTCGCATTGATGCTTGCGGTGCTGGCGCTCGCCGTCGCCGCCTGGTCGTGGTCGGACAGCCGCGAGCGCATCCGCGATCTCAAGGCCGAGCTTGGCCGCCGCCTCGCGGAAGCCGGCCAGGTGACGAGCGAAACCCGGCTGCTCGCGCGCAATGCCGACGACGCCATGCGCCAGGCCAGCGAAAAGCTCACCCAGCTCGAAGCGCAGTTGGCCACGTCGCAGCAGCAGCAGCTCTCGCTCGAAGCGCTGTACAAGGATCTGTCGCAGGGACGTGACCAGTGGACGCTGGCCGAGATCGAGCAGGTGCTGTTGACCGCCGCGCAACAGCTGCAACTGGCCGGCAACGTGCGCGCCGCGATCATCGCCCTGGAAGGCGCCGACACCCGCCTGCAGCGGCTCGACAAGCCGCAGTTCACGCCGCTGCGGCGCGCCATCGCCACCGACCTCGCCAACCTGCGCGCGGTGCCCTCGCTCGACGAAGTCGGCGCCAGCGCACGCATCGAGGCGCTGGTGGCGCGCCACGCGAGCTGGCCGCTGGCGAGCGCGCAGGTGTCCGAAACCGTGCCGGCAACGCGCGGTGCCGGGCGTGCCGCCGACCTTGGCCAGGAACTGTGGGCGGAAATGAAGCGTCTGGTGCAGATCCGCCGCATCGAAGGTAACGAGGCGGTGCTGCTGCCGCCCGACCAGGCCTATTTCCTGCGCGAGAACCTGCGCCTGCGCCTGCTCGCCGCGCGCCTTGCCTTGCTGTCGGAAGACCAGGCCGCGTTCAAGGCCGATCTGGAGGCCGTGGACGGCATGCTGACGCGCTATTTCAACACGCGCGACGCGGGCGTGGTGGCCGCGCTCAAGGAAGTGCGCCGCCTGGCGGGCCTGCAGATCGCGCACACGCTGCCCGGCATCGACGCCAGCCTCGCCGCGCTGGATGCGTTGAAGGGCACACCGTAATGCGCTGGCTGGTGTCGCTGCTGATCCTTGCCGTGTTGGCGGTGGCGCTCGCGCTGGCGGGGCGCTACGACCCCGGCTACGTGGTGCTGGTGTACCCACCGTGGCGCATGGAGATTTCCTTCATCAGCTTCGTGCTGATGCTGGCCGGCATCGTGATCGGCGGCGTCGTGCTGCTGCGCGTGGCGGCGCTCACCCTGGCCCTGCCGCGCATCGTGCGCGAGCAGCGCGCGCGCCGCGCCGCGCAGAAGCGCGATCAGCAGTTCGTCGACGGCCTGCGCGCCTTCACCGAGGCGCGCTGGAAAGACGCCGAGCAGACTCTCGGCGCCTGGCAGGGCGAGGCGGGGCGCCTCGGACTCGCGCGCGTGCTGGCTGCGCGCGCCGCCAATGAAATGCGTGCACCTGCGCTGCGCGAGCGCCACGCCCAGGCTGCGACGGCTGAAGGCAGCGAGCTCGCGGCGCAACTGCTGGAAGCGGAAACACGGCTCGACCTCAAGGATGCGTCCGGTGCGCTTGTGGCGATCGAGGCGGCGCGTGCGCTCGCGCCGCAGCACACCGCACTGCAACGTCTCGAGCTGAAGGCGCGGCAGCTCGTCGGCCAGTGGGACGAGGTCGACCGTCTGCTCGACGCGCTGGCGCGCAGCAATGCGCTGGAACCGGCCATCGCCACGCAGATGCGGCGCGTCGCCTGCGCCGAGAACCTCAAGCGCCGCGCCGAGGATGATCGCGCGCTGCTCGAATACTGGAAAAAAATACCCGCCGACCTGCGCGTTGACGCCTTCGTTGCGCGTGCCGCGGCACGCGCCTTCATGCAGCGCGGTGGGCATGACACCGCGCTCGATATCCTGGAGGCGGCACTCGACGACACCTGGGACGAGGATCTGGTCGCGCTGTATGGCGAGGTGCGCGGCAGCAAGCCTCTGCGACAGATCGAACGCGCGGAGAAGTGGCTGCGCGCGCAGCCGCGCGATGCCCGGCTGCTGCTGACGCTGGCGCAGCTTTGCAGCGTCGAGTCATTGTGGGGCAAGGCGCAAAGCTATCTGGAAGCGAGCCTGGCCATCGCACCGAGTGCGGAGGCACACACCCGCATGGCCGAACTCAAGACCCACAGCGGCCAGCCGGGCGAGGCCTGTCAGCACTACCAGAAGGCCCTGGCGCTTTGCCGCTCCGCGTGAGCGAACGCGCGGGGCGTTCAGCCCGCCGCCGCGCTCGCCGCGTCGGCCGCATAAACGAAGGAATCGGCGAAGAACTGGTCTTCCGGCAGGCCGCGTGAGCGGGTGAAAGTTTCGCGCGCACTGTCGACCATCACCGGCGCGCCGCTGGCGTAGACCTGATATCCCGACAGATCGGAAAAATCGGCCAATACCGCAGCGTGTACGTTGCCGGTGCGGCCCTGCCAGGCATCGTCCGGCGCCGGTTCCGAGAGGACAGGGATGAAGCTGAAGTTGGGGTGCTCGGCCGCCCAGCGCTGCGGCAACTCGGCCATGTAGAGATCCTTGCGCGCACGCGCGCCCCAGTAGAGCACCAGCTCGCGGTCCATGTGCGCAGCGAAGGCGTGCTCCAGCATGCCCTTGATCGGCGCGAAACCGGTGCCGCCGGCGACGAAGATCATCGGTTTGTCAGAGTCCTCGCGGATGAAGAAGCTGCCTAGCGGGCCCTTCAGGCGCAGGATGTCGCGCACCTTCATGGCGGAAAACACCTGCCCGCTGAACAGCCCGCCCGGCACGTGGCGGATGTGCAGTTCGAGCAGCGCGTCATCGTGCGGCGGATTGGCGAGCGAATAGCTGCGCGACCGGCCGTCCTTCAGCTGGAAGTCGATGTACTGGCCGGCGAGGAATTGCAGGCGCTCGTTGGCCGGCAGCTTGATCTTCAGCACCATGACGTCGTCGGCGCGTTGTTCCATCTGCTCCACGCGGCACGGCAGCGTCTTCACCATGATGTCCCGGGCGGCGCCGATCTCCTTCACCTCGAGGGTGAGGTCCGACAGCGGCCTCGCGCGGCAGAACAGTGCGCGGCCGCGCGCCTTTTCCTCGTCCTTCAGGATGCCCGCCTGGTATTCGCCATGGTCGACCGTGCCGGCGAGCACGGTGCCCTTGCACGCGCCGCAGGCGCCGTTGCGGCAGCCATAAGGCAGCGCGAAGCCTTCGCGCAGCGCCGCCTCGAGCAGGGTTTCGTCGGCTTCGACGTTGAACTGGTGCCCGCTGGGCTGGAGAGTGACCTGATACGGCATGATGGCAAACGCTTACAATGCAGGTTTAAAGCTCGGGATTATCACCCGCGCACCCGTGTATTTCACCCCTGCCGGATCAGGGTTGCAGCCTGCTTGCCCATGAAAACCATCCTGATCGTCGGATTTGGTGACATTGCCGAGCGGCTGGTGCGGCGCCATGCGCACCAGGCCACTTTCGTCGGCCTCACCCGCCGCCCCGAGCGCGCCGCGGAACTGCGCGCGTTGGGCGTGATTCCGCACGTCGGTGATCTCGATGTGCCGGCGACGCTGCGGCAACTGCCGCGCGTCGATGCGGTGTTTCATTTCGCCCCGCCGCCGCCCGGTGCGGGGCGCACCGACCCGCGTACTGCCCATCTCCTGCAGGCCCTCGGCCGGCGTCGTCCCGACACGCTGGTTTACATCAGCACCAGCGGCGTGTATGGCGATTGCGGCGGCGCCTGGGTCGCCGAGACGCGACCGGTGGCGCCGGTCAACAGCCGCGCGGTGCGGCGCGTCCATGCCGAGCGTCAATTGCGTGCGTGGGGACGCCGCCAGGGCGTGCAGGTGACGGTCCTGCGCGCGCCCGGCATTTACGCCGCCGACCGCCTGCCGCTGGAACGCATCCGTCGCGGCACGCCGGCGCTGGTGCGCGAGGCGGACAGCTACACCAACCACATCCATGCCGACGACCTCGCCCGCCTGGCGTGGGCGGCGTTGTTTCGCGGCCGCGCCGGACGCATCTATCATGCGGTCGATGCGTTGCCGCTGAAAATGGGCGACTGGTTCGACAGTTGTGCCGACGCCTTCGACCTGCCGCGTCCGCCACGCGTCACGCGCGCCGAGGCGGACAAGGTGCTGTCCGAGGCGCTGCTGTCCTTCCTGCGGGAATCGCGCCGCCTGTCGAACGTGCGTACCCTGCGCGAACTGCGTCTGAAGTACCGCTATCCGACATCGGACCATCTGCTGCGCGAGCTTCGCCTTGCGCGCGGACAGATGCCTCTGTTTTAGCGGTCGCGCAGGCGCTCGTCGGGAATGTGGCGGTATTCGCCGTCGAGGGTACGCCCCGTGTTGCCACCGTCGCCGGGCCGCGGCACGGTGGCACCGTCGTCGTTGGCTGGCGGGCGCATCGCCACCGGGCGGCGCCAGGTGCCGGGAACGAGCAGCAGGGCGAGCGCAATGACATCGCTGATGAAGCCGGGAAAGATCAGCAATCCGCCGGCGATCAGCATGCGTCCACTGGCGAGCACTGCGGCCAGGGGATGCGCACCGGCGCGCACGGAAAACAGCAGGCGCGCACCCCAGGCGACACGCTCGAAGCGGATCAGCGCGATGCCGGCGAGGGCGGCGACGAGCAGCCACAGCAGCACCCAGGCGCCGATGCGTTCGGCCATCCAGAAGATGCCGACGGCTTCCAGCACCGGAAACGACAGCAGCAGTAGCACGATCCAACCAAAGCGCATGACATGGAACCTTTGTTAGTCTTGACCAATGTACCCGACGCAGCGACGGCGGAAAAGCTGGCGCGCGCGCTGGTCGATGCGCGTGCGGCCGCATGCGTGAACGTTCTGGCACCCTGTCGCTCCATATATCGATGGCAGGGTGCGGTCGAGTCGGCCGCGGAGATCCCGCTGCTGATCAAGACCACGCAGGCGGCCTACCCGCTGCTTGAACAAATCGTTCGCGCCGAGCATCCTTACGCGCTGCCGGAACTGATCGCCGTACCGATTCAACAGGGCCTGCCCGCCTATCTTGGCTGGCTGGCCACGGAGACCGAACAAGCATGAAAACCTGGACATTCAAGATCCTCGCCTTACTTTGGGGCGCGCTGGCGCTTTTTCCAGCGGCGCATGCCGAAGATTTTCTGGACCCTGAAGTCGCCTTCAAGTTCTCGGCGCGCGCACTCGATGCCGACACGCTCGAAGCGCGCTGGCAGATCGCCGACGGCTATTACATGTACCGCGACAAGTTCAGGTTCGAGGTGGCCGGCGGCACGCTGGCGGCGCCGAAATTTCCCGCGGGCAAGATCAAGGAAGACGAGTATTTCGGCAAGGTCGAGGCCTACGTCAAGGACGTGCGCATCGTGCTGCCGTTCCAGCGCGCGCCGGGCACCACCGCGGTCACGCTGAAGACGGTGTCGCAGGGCTGTGCCGAGGCGGGGCTGTGCTACACGCCGCAGACGCTGAGCGCGACCATCAAGCTGCCTGCGCCGGTGGCAGCCGCCACGGCCGCGCCCGTACCCACGGCCCCTGCTGCGGCGAAACCCGCGGCGTCCGTGCTCGACGGCCTGCGCAGTCTCGCCGGCGATTTGGGCATGCCCAAGGTGCTGCCGGCCGAAGAGGCCTTCCTCGTCGATGCCGCGCTCGCCGATGCGCAGACCGTGAAGATCGCCTACACCCTGACCCCCGACACCTATCTGTATCGCGACAAGCTCGCCTTCGTCGTCAAGTCGCCCGCCGATATCCAGGTGATGAAGGCCGACACGCCGGCGGGCGAGGTCAAGGACGATCCGAACTTCGGCCGCACCGAGGTGTATCACGCCGACTTCGCCGCCAGGGTCACGCTGTCGCGCGCGCTAGCCAAAGGGGAAACCCTGGTGCTGCAAGCCGGCTGGCAGGGCTGCAACGAGGCGGTCGGCATCTGCTATCCGCCGCTCGACCGTGCCTTCACGCTCACCGGCGGGAGCGCGACCGCCGCGGCTGGCAGCGCGGTGGCGACCGCGCTCGCCGAGCCCGCAGGGGAATCCGACACCTCGAAAATCGAGCAGGTATTGAAGGGTGGAAGCTTCTGGGGGGTGGTCGCCACCTTCTTCGGCCTCGGCCTGCTGCTCTCGCTCACACCCTGCGTGTTCCCGATGATTCCGATCCTGTCGGGCATCATCGCCGGGCAGAAAAAGGATCTCACCAAGACCAGCGGCTTCCTGCTCTCGCTCGCCTACGTGCTCGGCATGGCGATCACCTATGCGCTCGCCGGCGTGGCTGCGGCGCTGTCCGGCACCCTGCTGTCGAACGCCATGCAGAATCCGTGGGCGCTCGGTATCGGTGCCGCCATTTTCGTGCTGCTTGCGCTGTCCATGTTCGGCTTCTTCGAGATCCAGTTGCCGAGCGCGTTGCAGAGCCGCTTCTCGGACGCGTCGAACAGGATGAAGGGCGGCAATTTTGTCGGCGTGTTCGTCATGGGTGCGCTCTCCGCGGTGATTCTCGGGCCGTGCGTCGCACCGCCCCTCGCCGCCGCGCTCGCGTTCATCGCGCAGACCGGCAACACCACGCTGGGCGGGGTCGCGCTATTCGTCCTCGCGCTCGGCATGGGCGTGCCGCTCCTTCTCGTCGGCCTGTCCGCCGGTGCATTGCTGCCGCGGGCCGGCGGCTGGATGAACGCGGTGAAGTACTTCTTCGGCGTGACCATGCTGGCGATCGCGATCTACCTCATCTCGCCGATCATTCCCGCGTGGGTCAACATGCTCCTGTGGGCGCTGCTGCTGATCGCCTCCGCGATCTATCTGCATGCCCTCGACCCGCTGCCGCCGCAGGCTTCCGGCTGGGCGCGGCTGTGGAAGGGCCTGGGCGTCGCACTCCTCATCGGCGGCCTGGCGATCCTGCTTGGCATGCTCGCCGGCAGCCGCGACCTCTTGCAACCGCTCGACGTGTTCAAGGGCGGCGCAGGCGGCACCGCCATCGCGGCCGAGCAGAAGGGGCTCGCGTTCGAGAAGGTGAAGGACGTCGCCGAACTCGACGCGCGGCTGGCGGCCGCCAAGGCCGACGGCCGCGCCGTGATGCTGGACTTCTACGCCGACTGGTGCGTGTCGTGCAAGGAAATGGAACGCTTCACCTTCAGCGACCCCAAGGTGCAGGCGCGCCTGGCGAACGTCGTGCTGCTGAAGGCCGACGTCACTGCCAACACCGAGGCCGACAAGGGGCTTTTGAAGCGCTTTGGCCTGTTCGGCCCGCCGGGGCTGATTTTCTGGAACGAGGGCGGCACGCAGTCGGCGTACAAGGTGATCGGCTTCGAGAAACCGGAGAAATTTCTCGCCAGCATCGCGGCCGCGCTCGGCTCCTGAATGTGAACAGTCGCCGCGTTTGACGTGACGGGCGCGTGGCGATGGACCTCTCCGCACTGATCGCGCAGTACGGTTATGCTGCGGTGCTCGCCGGCGCCGTGTTCGAAGGCGAGACCGTGCTCGTGCTGGCGGGCTATTCGGCACATCGCGGCTATCTTGATTTTGCCGCCGTTACGGGATTGGCGTGGCTGGGCGCCGTTGCCGGCGACGAATTCTTCTTTTGGCTTGGTCGACGCCACGGCCAGCGCGTGCTTGCGCGCCGTCCGGCGCTGCGCAGCCGGGTCGACGCGGCGCTCGGGCTGATCGAACGGCATCCGGCGACGATCGTCCTGATGATGCGTTTCATGTGGGGGCTGCGCATGGCCTTGCCCATCGCGATCGGTCTGGGTCGCATGCCAGCGTGGCGCTTTGCGGCGCTGAATGCGCTGTCCGCTGCGCTGTGGGCGCCGCTGGTGGCTGGTGCCGGCTGGAGTTTCGGCGCCCTGCTGGCGGGGCACGTCGCGACGCTCCATCGTTACGAGCACTGGGTCATGGCGGTCATCGTCGCCGCGGTGCTGCTGCTGCGCACCGCGCTGCGCCGCTGATGACACGCGTAGCGGCGACTCAGCCGCGTCGCAGCAGTCCGATGGCGTCGAGCAGCGGGGCGACCACCGGCTGAATCTTGCGCCGCATCAGCGAACCGATGGCGGTGGTCTTGAGGAAGATCGGTCGCACGCTGTCGGCGTCCACCGCGGCCAGTGCGTCGAGTGCTGCGCAATCGGCTTCGAACTGCGGCGCGGCCGCAAGCAGGGCGGCACGCGCCTCCACACGGGCCGCGTCGTCGAGTGCGCGCAGCGGCGCGCACCAGGTGGCCAGTGCGTTCAGCGTGTGGTTGACCACCTCCTGGATCTCCGGGCGTTCGAGGACGCTGCCCGTGGTGGCGAGGAAGGTCTGCCCCTGCGCCGACAGCGCCTTGTCCAGCATCGTCGCGTAGGCGTTGCCGGCGAGCGCAGGGACTGCGGCGTGGTCGCTGCGTGCGGCGCGTGGCGCCGGCAGCCTGTCGGGTTGCAGTTCGAGGAAGGGCACATAGTGCGAATTGCGGCTGAGGCCGCGCTTCCACACCGCGAGACGTTCCTCCTCGGTGAGTACGTCCGAGTGGAGCAGTGCGGCGACGGTATCGAGAATGGCGAGGTCGTCCTCGTACAGGAAGGCCAGATGCTCGACCAGAAATTCCACCAGGGTGCGGCCCATGCTGCCACAACATACGACGCCGCGGGTCAGCATCAGGCGGGCGTGCTCGATGGTCGGCATGCACCACCAGGCGTAGCGCGCCAGTTCATCGGTCAGCGCCGGCGAATGCACCACCGCGACCACGGCTTCCTCCTCGCCGATCAGCAGCAGTTGTGCCAGGTGCTGTGCCGACAATCCCGCCTGCGACTGCCGGGTCCAGCGCGTGAGATGGACCGGATAGCCACCCGGTGAACCCAGTACGTGGCCGGACAGCAGTTCGCGCACTTTCTTCAGATAGCGGTCGGAGCGCTCGTTCGGCTTCAACGGTACGCTCGCCTCGCCCTGCGGCGTCAGCGCCCACAGGGTCATGGTCGACTCGTCGATGCGCACCGCCTTGAGGTCGGTGTTGAACAGCACGTTGAGGCGCAGTTCGTCTTCCGGAGAAAGTTCGTCGTTCATGGGAAAAATCTTTTTTGTCCGCGAAGGACGCGAAGAAACGCGAAGGAAAACCCCACTTCGCGGACTTCACGCCCTTCGCGGATGAAGTCTTTACAAAGTCTTGAACACCTCGTGCGCGGCGCCGATGGTGGCGTCAATGTCGGCATCGCTGTGCGCCGCCGAGACGAAACCCGCCTCGAACGCCGAGGGCGCGAGGTAGATGCCGCGGTCGAGCATGGCATGGAAGAAGCGGTTGAAGGTTTCGCGGTCGCACTGCATCACCTCGGCGAAACTCGCCGGGGGGGTCGCCGCGAAGTACAGGCCGAACATGCCGCCGACCGAGTCGGCACAGAAACGCACGCCGGCGTCCTGCGCGGCGGCGGTCAGTTCCTGCACCAGCCGTGCGGTGCGGGCGGTCAGCGCCGCGTAGAAGCCGGGCGCGGATACCGCTTCCAGCGTGGCGAGGCCCGCCGCCACCGCGACCGGATTACCCGACAGCGTGCCGGCCTGGTAGACGGGACCGACCGGCGCCAGCGCGTCCATGACGTCGGCACGCCCGCCAAAGGCGCCGACCGGCATGCCGCCGCCGATCACCTTGCCGAGCGTGGTGAGGTCGGGCCGAATGCCGAGGAGTTTCTGCGCGCCACCGAGGTCGACGCGAAAGCCCGTCATCACCTCGTCGAAGATCAGCAGCGCGCCGTGCGCATCGCACAGGCGGCGCATCGCCGCCATGAATTCCGTGGTCGGCTTGACGAGGTTCATGTTGCCGGCGAAGGGCTCGACGATGATGCAGGCGATCTCGCTGCTGATCTCGGCGAAGGTGCGTTCGAGGCCGGCGACGTCGTTGTAGTCGAGCACGATGGTCTGCGCGGCGACCTCGGGCGGCACGCCGGCCGAGGTCGGGTTGCCGAAGGTGAGTGCGCCCGAGCCCGCCTTCACCAGCAGGAAATCGGCGTGGCCGTGGTAGCAGCCCTCGAACTTGATGAACTTGCTGCGGCCGGTGAAGCCGCGCGCCAGGCGGATCGCGCTCATCGTCGCCTCGGTGCCGGAGGACACTAGGCGCACCTTTTCGATGCTCGGCACGAGTTCGACGATACGCTGCGCGATGAGGAGTTCCGCCTCGGACGGTGCGCCGAACGACAGGCCGTTGGCGGCGGCGTCCTGCACCGCCTTCACCGTGCCGGAGTGAGCATGGCCAAGAATGGCCGGCCCCCACGAGCCGACGTAATCGATGTATTCCCGACCGTCGGCATCCCACACGCGCGCACCTTGCGCGCGGCTGAAGAACACCGGCGTGCCACCGACGCTCCTGAAGGCGCGTACTGGCGAGTTCACGCCGCCGGGGATGACGCGTTGCGATTGCTCGAAGAGTTGTTCGTTGCGGGTCATTGTTCGGGTTCCGTTGCGAAGAGGTGGTTGAAAGCCTGCGCGCTGGCGCGCACATCAGGCGTGTCGAACAGCGCCGACAACACGGCGATCGCGTCCGCGCCGGCGTCGATGAGCGCGGGCGCATTGGCGTGGGTGATGCCGCCAATGGCGACGATGGGCAGATGAATCAGCGACCCGGCCGCGCGCAGCAGATCGAGGGACGCGCGCGGCGCGGCGGGCTTGGTCGGCGAGGCGAAAAAGCTGCCGAAGGCGACGTAGTCCGCACCCGCGGCCTGCGCGGCACGCGCAAGATCGAGACTCTGGTAGCACGAGGCACCGACGAATTTCTGCGGGCCGAGGATGATGCGCGCTTCGCGCACGCCGGCGTCGTCGCGCCCCAGATGTACGCCATCGGCGCCGGCCAGATCGGCGAGCCGCAAGTCATCGTTGACGATGAGCGGCACGCCGAAGCGCCGGCACAGGGCAACGAGTTCGCACGCCTGCTCGTGGCGGCGTGCGACGTCCGCGGACTTGTCGCGGTACTGCACCGCGGCCACGCCGCCGGCGAGCGCCGCTTCCACCCTCGCGAGCAAGTGCGCGGTGTCGGCGGTTTCCGGGGTGAGGGCGTAGACCCCACCGGGAAAGGTAGATCGCGCACTCACGCGTTGCCTTCCGCCTGCGGTGTCTGCGCCCAGAAGAAACGCTCCGGCAGATATTGCCCCATGCCGGGACGGAACGCGGCCTTGAGCGTCTCGTAGGTGAACTGCTGCGCCTCGCGCACCGCCGCCGGCATGTCCTGGCCATAGGCGAGCACGGCGGCGATCGCCGAGGCCAGGGTGCAGCCGGAGCCGTGATAGCTGCCCGGCAGGCGGTCCCAGGCGTCGGTCTGCACCAGTCCTTCGGCGTCGTACAGTGTGTTGAGCACGCGCGGGGTGTTCTCGTGGGTGCCGGTGATGAGCACGTATTCGCAACCCAGGTCGGTGAGGCGACGTGCGCAGCCGGCGAGATCGAGTTCCTCCTCGTCCGACTCGAACAGCGCGAGCCGGCGTGCCTCGTGGCTGTTGGGGGTGAGGATGCTGGTCTGCGGGATCAGCAGGTCGCGCATCGCGGCGATCATGTCCTCGCTGGCGAGTTCGTCGCCGCGCCCGGACGTCAGTACGGGATCGAAGATGACCGGAATGTCCGGATAGTCGGCGAGGATTTCGGCGATCACCGCGATCGATTCTGCGCCGCCCAGCATGCCGAGCTTGAACGCGGCCACCGGCACGTCTTCCAGCAGCATGCGCGCCTGGTCGCCGACCCATTCAGCGTCGATCGGCAACACGTCGTCGACCCCGGCAGTGTCCTGCACGGTGATCGCGGTGATGACCGACAACGGATGACAGCCCATGCTCGCAAGCGTCAGGAGATCGGCCTGGATGCCCGCACCGCCCGTGGGGTCGGACGCGGCGAAGCTCAGCACCAGCGGGGGGGTGGGGGTGGGGGGCGTGATGGGCGGCATGGAAGGCAGTCTGGAACCGAACCTCGCATTTTAGCCGATTCCCGATTGCTTCGAGCCCGGCGCGTGCCGGGCCGGGCAGCGGGCGGTGTGCGGGAAAATGCGTCGCGCGGGCTCAAGTTCTTGCGCGCGCGGCCGCTAATTCGTTTTGTGTTGGAACTTTTTATCCTAGAATCGCTCGCTGGGCAGGCCGGCATGGCCTTCCCAAGCGAAGTGAATCTTCACACAAATATCAAGAGGAGAAGGCTATGTTCATGAAATGGCTGGCTGCGTGGACGCTGTATGTCGTGTCGTTCGGGGCCTGGGCGGTCACGCCCTATATTCAGGGCGACCCGGCGACGGGCGCCAATGTGCAGGCGGTGGCGACCGCGGTAGAGGGCAAGCTGAAGAGCGGTGGCTTCAAGGTCATCGGCAAATACTTCCCCAAGGGACTCAATGGTTACGGCGTGGTGGTGGCCACCGACGACGCCATGCTCGACGAAGTCGGCGCGGCAGGGGGCCATGCCGTGCTCGGTGCCGCGATTCGCGTGGGCGTCAAGGCCGACGGCACCGTTACCTACAGCAACCCCGACTACTGGTATCGCGCCTATTTCCGCAAGGGCTTCGACAAGCGCGAGGGTGCGGTCAAGGTGCTGCAGACGAAACTGGAGCGCGCACTCGGCGCCGTCAAGGGCGTGGGTGGCGAAGAGAATCCGCAGAATCTCGCGAACTATCGCTACATGATCGGCATGGAACGCATCGACTCGTACAAGAACAAGCTCGCCGACGTCGGCAGTTTCGACGAGGCGGTGAAGACGGTGCGTGGCAACCTCGCCAAGGGCGCCGGCAAGACCTCGATGATCTACGAGGTCGTGCTGCCCAAATCCAGGCTGGCGGTGTTCGGCGTCGCCATGCACGACGACGGCGAGTGGATCAAGAAGATCGACATGCAGGAGAGCATTGCCGGCCTGCCGTACGAGATCTACGTGATCGACAAGGAAATCGGCGCGCCGCATGGCCGCTTCCGCATCGCGCTGGCATTCCCCGACGTCGGAATGGGCCAGTTCATGCGCATTTCCACCCTGCCCAACAACATTCTCGACACCATGAACGCCGTGGCGGGGGTCGAGAAGTCGTCCAGCAGCGAAGCCTGGCAATAAGGCTCGCCGTTGAGCGACGGAAAAGGCGCGCCACGGCTGCGCCTTTTCCGCCTCAGGGGTTTCCCCGTTGGTGGCGATTTGCGCCCCAGGGCTTGAAACGACGCCTTTGTCACGCGCGTTTTGCTCTTTCCGGCGCTGAGAGGGTGTTCAGGCAACCCACCGGGCCCGCAAACGGGCAAGGGCGGCGAGGTTTCGCGTCGCGAGCCTGACGCTAAAGAACCCGCAGGCGTTGCCGTAATGCTAAGCACGCGGGTCGGATGGCGGGCGCCATTCGCCGACGGTATTGGTGGAGAAACAGCGTGGACAACGAGGCACTCAAAGGTGTGAAGGTGATGGTGATTGACGACAGCAACACCATTCGCCGCAGCGCGGAAATCTTCCTGAATCAGGTGGGCTGCGAGGTCATTCTGGCCCAGGACGGCTTCGATGCGCTGTCCAAGATCACCGACCATGAACCGGACGTGGTGTTCGTCGACATCATGATGCCGCGCCTGGATGGCTATCAGACCTGTTCGCTCATCAAGCGCAATGCCAAATACCGGACCACGCCGGTCATCATGCTGTCCTCCAAGGACGGCCTGTTCGACCGCGCGCGCGGGCGCATGGTCGGCTCGGACGAATATCTCACCAAGCCCTTCACCAAGGACACCCTGCTGTCGGCGGTGCGGGAGCACGCGGCCACCCGGGTCTGACTGATCTTTCTTCAAGGAGCACATCATCATGGCAATCAGCCGCATCCTGGTCGTGGACGACTCTCCCACCGAGCGTTTCTTCCTGTCCGAACTGCTGGTCAAGAACGGCTATCTGGTCAGCATGGCCGAAAGCGGCGAGGAAGCCGTGGCGCAGGCCAGGCAGACCCTGCCCGATCTCATCGTCATGGACGTCGTCATGCCCGGCATGAACGGCTATCAGGCGACCCGCATGATCACCAAGGAAGACGCCACCAAGCACATCCCGGTCATCATGTGCACCACCAAGGGACAGGAAACCGACAAGGTGTGGGGCATGCGCCAGGGCGCCAAGGCCTACCTGGTCAAGCCGATCAAGCCGGACGACCTGCTCTCGCAGATCAAGGCGCTGGGCTGAGCGGACGTACATGGCCAAGAAGTTCAACCTGCGCGAGTTCCAGACCGCGCTGTCCCAGCAGTTGCAGGCCGCCGCCAGCCGCGACACGGCGGGCTCGCGGCTGGGGTTTCGCGTGGGTGCGACGAACTGGCTGGTCGGGCTGGCCGACACCGAGGAAGTGCTGCCGGTCCCGCCCATCGTGAAGGTGCCGGGTGCGCGGCGCTGGTTCCGCGGCATGACGAACATCCGCGGCAACCTCTTCGCGGTGAGCGATTTTGCCGATTTTCTGGGGCAGGGCGCGACACCCGAGCAAGCCAGTTGCCGCCTGCTGATCCCGCACCACGGGTTCGGCGTCAATGCAGCCCTGCTGGTGGGCGGCACGCTGGGCCTGAAGAACATCGGCCAGTACCGCCCCTGCGAAGGCGGAGCGGCACAGCCGTGGGTGGCGCACCGCTATGCCGACGACGCGGGCACCGAGTGGCACGACATGGATTTCGGCCAGTTGCTCGGCCATGCCGGTTTTCTCATGGTCGAGGCGTAGCGGGACACCAACGGACGGATCTTTACTTTGAGCACAGGGCGCCTGCGCGCCAAATGGAACAGGGATTGAGGCGATGAACATGGCAATCACGATGAATGGGCTGAAGGGGCTGGCGGGCCGTATAACCGGCAAGGGCAAGGCGGTGGGCAGTGACCACACCACCCTCATCATGCAGACTGTTCGCAAGCTGGCCGACAAGGAGCCGGGCAAGGCGCCGGTCATCGGTCATCTGCCGGTCGAGAAGCAGTATCTCTATGCCGGCGGCGCGCTGGTCACCTCGCTGCTGCTTGCGGCGGGTTTCACGATCTACAGCCTCGTGCAACTGGACAATCGCGCCGGCTACGAAGGCCGTGCCGGCGAGCTCAAGGTGCTGTCGCAGCGCCTGCCATTGACGGCCCAGCAGTCCGTTCTGGGCAACGCCGTGGCGTTCAAGAAACTTGCCGACGGCAAGGCGGAATTCGAAACGACCCTCAAGGGCCTGACCGAGGGTGACGACGAGGTCCCGGCATCCGGAGGCGCCGCGCGCGACACCCTGCAGAGCGTCACCGGCCACTGGAAGAAGTTCGAACCGCAGATCGGCCTGATCCTCTCGCAGCAGAAGAACCTGGTGGCGATGGGCGAGAGCGTGAAGCGCATCAACGCCCTCAGTACCGATCTGCAGGAGGTCGCCGAGCAGCTGGCCAGCCAGCTGGCCGACTCGGGCGCCGGCGTGCGCGACGTCACGCGTGCCAACCATCTCGTCATGTTGAGTCAGCGCCTGCCGAAGAACGCGAACCTGCTCCTGTCGTCCGAATTGATCGACCCCGAGGTCGTGCTGCAACTGGAGAAGGACACCACCGCCTTCCGCGATACGGTGCAGGCCCTGATGGAAGGCACGGCGGCGACGAACGAGAACAGCCTGCTGACGCTCGAGGATCTGGGCACCAACATGGCCGACATGGTGGAGACGGTGGGGTCCGTGCTCGCCAATACCCAGGCGTTGCTGCAATCCAAAATGGCGGCGAGCAACCTGTTCGCCGGCAGCGACGCGCTCATGGCGGACACCGACAAGCTCTCGCAGGACTACCGGAACGTCGGCGGCATGAGCTACCTGCTGGCAGCCCTGTTCGGCGTGCTGGCGGTCGGTTCGCTGATCATGCTGGGTTCGATCACCATCAACGAGACCAAGTCACGCGCCCGCAAGAGTGAGGAAGAGAACGCCCGCAACCAGGAGGCGATCCTGCGCCTGATGGACGAACTCGGCGAGCTCGCCGAAGGCAACCTCACCATCAACGCCAGCGTGACGGAGGACATCACCGGCGCGGTGGCCGACTCGATCAACTACACGGTGGAAGAGCTGCGCAGCCTGGTGCGCGGGATCAACAACGCCACCGAGCACATGGACAGCGCCGCCATCCAGGCGAGCCAGGTGTCCGACGCGCTGCAACAGGCGGCGCGCCGCCAGACTGCGGAAATCGAGGAGACGTCGGCCGCGGTGGTCAATCTCGCGCAATCGGTGCAGCAGGTGTCGGGCAACGCGGCCGAATCCGCCCGTGTGGCGGAGCAGTCGCTGGCCGCCGCCGAGAAGGGTCAGCAGGCGGTGTCAAACGCCATCTCTGGCATGAACACCCTGCGCGAGCAGATCCAGGAGACCTCGAAGCGAATCAAGCGCCTCGGCGAATCCTCGCAGGAGATCGGCGAGATCGTGGAACTGATTTCCGACATTACCGAACAGACCAACGTGCTGGCGCTCAACGCCGCCATCCAGGCCGCCTCCGCGGGTGAAGCCGGGCGCGGTTTCTCGGTGGTGGCCGAGGAAGTGCAGCGGCTGGCGGAACGCTCCGCCGACGCGACCAAGCAGATCGCGGCGATCGTCAAAACCATTCAGTCCGACACCCACGACACCGTGGCGGCGATGGAGGTTTCGACCCAGGGTGTGGTCGAGAATGCCAAGCTGTCCGACGCCGCGGGCCAGACGCTGGCCGAGATCGGCACGGTGTCGAAGAAGCTCGCCAGCCTCATTGCGGACATTTCCAATGCCACGCACAGCCAGGCGGAGTCGACCGCCAAGGTGGCCGAGACCATGCAGGACATCAAGTCGATTTCTGCGCAGACCAGTGCGGGTACGCAGCAGACCGCCGACTCGATCCAGGGCATCAAGCAACTGGCGCAGGATCTGAAGAGTTCGGTCTCCGGCTTCAAGCTGGCCTGATCCGCGAGCGTGTAGCGCGACCCGGCCCCGCCCTCAACGTCAGGAACGACACACATGAGCGCCTTACTTGATTACGACACCGGCCCCCTCAACTGGGTGCGCGGCGAAATCGACGCCGCGCTGCAGGCCGCCCTCGGGCGCGTGCAGGCCTTCAGCGTCGACGCCGACCTGACCAACGCCATGCGTCTGGCGCGCGACGATGCGCACCAGGTCGCCGGCGTGCTGCGCATGGTCGGCCTGGAAGGCGCTGCGACGCTCGCAGGCGCACTCGAAACCAGCCTGGCCGACATCGACGAAAACCGCCAGCCCGCCAGCGACGAGCTGATGCGCGCTCTGCGCAATGCCATCGAGGGATTGCAGCGCTGGGTCAAGGACCTCGCCGATGGCCGCGGCAGCGGCGAACTCGCGCTGTTTCCCCTGTACAAGCGACTGCGCGAACTGCAGGGTGCCGAGCGGGTGTTCGAGGGTGAATTGTTTTTTCCCGACCTGCGTACCCGCGCCGGTGCCAATGACGCGGCCGCGAGTGGCCTCTCTCCGGAAGAACTGTCCGCGCACGTCAAGCGCCTGCGTGCGCAGTTCCAGCGCGGCCTGCTGGCCTTCCTGCGCAATGCCGGCGCGGAGCAGGGCCTCGGCCAGATGCGCGATGCGCTGGCGCAAATCGAGAGCGTCGCGCCCTCGCAGGCCGCCCATACTTTCTGGTGGGCCTGCGTGGGTTTCGTCGACAGCCTGATCGCCCGTGGGGTCGAGGCGGATTTCCACGTCAAGCAACTGCTGGCGCGGATCGACCTGCAGATGCGCCGTCTGATCGAAGGCTCGCCGCAGGTGGCCGAGCGCCTGCTGCGCGACGCCCTGTTCTTCGTCGCCAAGAGCAAACCGACCGAAGGCTGCGCGGCGGAAGTGCGTGCGACCTTCGGGCTCGATCGCTACCTCCCCGGCCGCGGCCTGCTCGACCCGGAAACCATGGCGCGCATGCGCCCGGTGCTCGATGCGCTGCAGAACGGCCTGAAAGCGGCACGCGATCACTGGCACGCCTATGTCGACGGCGATGCCGCGCAGCTCGACGCATTCCAGGCGCAGCTCGCGCGCATGCACCCGCAGGCGCAGATGCTCGAACACAGCGGACTGATGCCTTTGCTGCAGGCGCTCGCGGCCGCGGCCTTGGCCACCACCGGACGCGAAGGCGCGGCGCGCGAGCAGATCGACCTCGAAGTCGCCTCGACACTGTTGTTCATCCAGAATGCCGTCGAGAAGGAAGACGTGCTGCACGATGACTTCGCGACACGCACGGCAAACCAGGAGGCACGCCTGCACGCGCTGGTCGAGGGGCGCGAAATGCCTGCCAGCCTGATCGAAACCTCGACCCAGCGCGAGGCCGAGCGCGACATGCTGCTGCACATGGCGCAGGAAGTCGGGCAGAACCTGCGTCAGATGGAGGAAGCGCTCGATGCCTTCTTCCGCGACAGCGGCGACCGCGAAGCACTTGCCAGTCTGCCGGCCCTTGCACAGCAGGCGCAGGGCGCGCTCACCATGCTCGAATTGCCCGCCGCTGCCAGCCTGCTGGAAGCCGCCACCGCCACCGCCGTGCCCTTCATCGGCGAAGGCGAACCCGACGATGCCACGCGCCAGCGCCTGGCCGACGCCTTCTCCAGCCTGGGTCTGTACATCGAGTCATATTGTGCGGGCCGCGGTGACGCGGGCAACATGCTGCGTCCGGTACTGATCGAGTTCGGACTCGCCGACGCGGACGAGCCGGCGCATCCTCTCGGCGAAACCGTCGAAGCCGGCATTCCCGCACGCAAGTCGGACGTGCGCGACGCCTATCTCGGTTGGAACGACGCGCCCGGCGAGGCCGCAAAAAAAAAATTTCTTGACACCCTCGGCGAGCTGAATCGCGACGCCGAGCTGATCGACGATCTTCAGCTCAAGCAGCAGTCGCGTGCTCTCCTCGATGCCTGCCGCGAGCTCGACTGCCCGGGTGGCGGGCAGGATATCCTCGTCACCGCACTGACCGGCGCCACCCTGCCGGTGCGCCCGCAGACGGCGCCGTCCGTGGACATTGCCCCCGTTGCGTCGGATACCGGTGTCGTCGAGGATGTCGCGGAGACGCTGCCTGCCGGCGCCGAGGTCGAGGAAATCGTGCTCGCCGCGAACGATGCGCCCGCCGAAGCCGTTGCGACCGTGCTCGCAGAATCCCCGGCCGCACCGGGCCTGCTTGTCACCGTGCCGGAAGACGCCGAGCCCGAATTGCTCGAGGTCTTTCTCGAGGAAGCGGACGAGGTGCTCGTCACGCAGGGTGAAGCCGTCGAGGCAAGTCGCGAAAATCCCGATGACCAGAACATCCTTACGACCATCCGTCGCGGCTTCCATACGCTCAAGGGCAGCGGCCGCATGGTCGGACTGAACGAGCTGGGCGAAGTCGCGTGGTCGCTGGAGCAACTGATGAACGCGCGCCTGGCGGAAACGCTGCCGGCGTCTGCCGATCTGCTCGAACTGATCGGTATGGCGCGCGCCCTGTTCCACGACTGGGTCGATGCGCTGCGCAGCAACACGCCGGCGACGTTGCCGGTACCGGCCCTGCTTGCCGCCGTGGCGTGCGTGGCGGAAGGGCGCCCGCTGGCGAGCTGTACCCAGCCCGTGGCGCAGGCACCCGCCGAGCCGCTGGTCGAAGAGTTTGCTGCGCCTGCGCCCGCACCCGTCATCGAATACGTGGCGATCATCGAGGTGGCGCAGCCGCAGCGGCCCGCCGAAATCGAGCCCGAGATCCATGCGCCGGAAGCGTTGGCCGAGTCGATGCCTGCCGAAGCGGTCCGGGCGGAGACGCCCGCTGCGGTGCACGTCGCGGAAGTCGAGCCGAGCACGGCGGTGGTCGAGGACCCCGCTGCCGCCGCGCCGCAATTCGGCGCGATCATCGAGGTCGCCGTGCCGCCCGCGTCACCCGTAGACGAAGTGCCTGCGCCAGCGGACGAAATCTGCATCGGCACCGTCTGCCTGTCGGCGGGCCTGTACGACATCTTCATGGCCGAGGCGCAGCAGCGGCTGGCGGTGCTGCACGAAGAAGCCGAACGCCACGCCGCCGTCGCCCACAGCACGATTGCCGAACACGCACGCCGTGCGGTGCACACCCTGGCCGGTATCGCCGGCACCGCCGGCATCGTGCCGCTGGCCGACCTGTCGCTCGCGCTCGAACGCTACTGGAACCGTTTTGCCCATGTTCCCCTGCCCGCCGCCCACCTGCCGCTGGTGCAGGACACGGTGGCGCGCGTGCAGGAGATGGTCGATGCCGTCGGCCATTCCAGATTGCCCGAACCGGCCACCGATCTCATCGTCGCGCTCGGCGAGCTGGAAGACGAGCAGGCGGGTGAGCCCGCGACGCTGCTCGCGGAGGCTGCACCCGCCGCTTTGGCCGAGATGCCGGCGGAGGCCGTGGCAGTGGTTGCGGACGCCGACGCCGACGCCGACGCCGACGCATCGGCCGTCCCGGTCGCGGCCGAACCCGTCATGCCGGACGTGAGTGCCTTCGTCCCCGAGGTGCGCCCTGCCGCCCCGGCGCCCGTGTTCGAGCGTCGCGAAATCGCCGACGAAATCGACGAACAGCTCCTGCCGGTGTTTCTCGAAGAGGCCGAGACACTCGTTCCCGATGGCAGCGCGCAGCTGCGCGAATGGAAGGCGGCACCGGACGATGCGGCCGCGCGCAATGCCCTGCAGCGTACGCTGCACACCGTCAAGGGCAGCGCACGCATGGTCGGCGCGATGCGCCTGGGCGAACTCACGCACGTGATGGAAACGCGCGTCATCGCCGTCGCGGAGGGCCAGCTTGCCGCCGACGCGCACATGTTCGATACGCTGGAATCGCAGTATGACCGCCTGATCGACGCGGTGGAACGCCTGCGCCAGGGCGATCTGGCACCGGTCGCCGACGAACCGGATACACCCCTTGCCGCGCCGGTCGAACCGGTCCTGCCCGAGGTGGCCGCGCCGCAGTCAAGCGTCGCGGCAGCGCTGCCCGCAACCGATACGCCCCGTGCACCGACGCAGCCGGTCAGCCGCGACAGCTCTGCCCTGACCCTGCGTGTGCGCGCCGACTGGGTCGACCGCATGGTCAACCAGGCCGGCGAGGTGGCGATCGCGCGCTCGCGCATCGAAAGCGAAGTATTCGCCTTCAAGCGCCACGTGCACGAACTCTCGGAAGCGCTGGTGCGCCTGCGCGGACACATCCGCGAGGTCGAGATCCAGGCCGAGTCGCAGATGCAGGCCACTTTCCAGGCGCAGGGGGCGGCCGAGCAGTTCGACCCGCTGGAATTCGACCGCTTCACCCGCTTCCAGGAAGTCACCCGCTTCCTTGCCGAAAGCGTCAACGATATTTCCACCGTGCAGCACATCCTGCTCGCCCGCCTGGGCGAGGCCGACGCTGCGCTGATCCAGCAGACCCGCCTCAACCGCGAACTGCAACAGGACCTCCTGCGCGTGCGCATGGTGCCGCTGTACTCGGTGGCCGAACGCCTCTATCGCACCGTGCGCCAGACCGCGCGCGATGTCGGCAAGCGCGCCCAGCTCGACATCCAGGGTGGCGAGCTCGAAATCGACCGCTCGGTGCTGGAAAAGGTCACCGCACCGATCGAGCACCTGCTGCGCAACGCACTCGCGCACGGCGTCGAGACGCCCGACGTGCGCCGTGCAGCCGGCAAGGCGGAGTTCGGCGAAATCGTCCTCTCCGCGCGCCAGAGCGGCAACGAAATGCTCATCACCGTCAGGGACGACGGCGCCGGCCTCAACTACGCGCGCATTCGCGAGAAGGCGGAGGCCAGCGGCCTGCTGCCACCCGCGGTCGAGGTGACCGAGAGCCTGCTCGCACAGATGATCTTTGCCGCCGGCTTCTCCACCGCCGAGAGCGTCACCCAGGTCGCCGGCCGTGGTGTCGGCATGGACGTGGTGAAGAGCGAAATCTCCGCACTCGGCGGGCGCATCGACATCGGCTCCGCGCCGGGCCAGGGCACGACCTTCAGCATCTACCTGCCGCTCACGCTTGCGATGACGCAGGCGGTGATGGTGCAGGCGGCGAAGCACGACTACGCCCTGCCCGCCCCGCTGGTGCAGCAGGTGCTGGAACTGAAACCCGGCGAGCTGGAGCAGGCGATGGCCGCGGGCGAGGTGAGCTGGCGCGGCATGCGCTACCCGTTCGCCTACCTGCCCCACCTGCTTGGCGATACCGAGGCGGTACACGAGGTGCAACGTTACAACTCCGTGGTCCTGCTCGCCAGCGGCGCCAGCCACGCCGCGGTGCTGGTCGATGCCATCGAGGGCACGCGCGAAATCGTGGTCAAGAACATTGGCCCGCAGATGGCCCGCATCACCGGGGTGGCGGGTGCCACCGTGCGCGGTGATGGACGCGTCATTCTCATCCTCAATCCCGTGCCGCTGGCGCTGCGCTGGGCCAGCCAGCCGCGCGTCGCACTGGAACAGGCCGCGCCTGCGGAGTCGGTCGAAGTCAGCAGCGCGCTGCAACCGCCATTGGTGCTGGTAGTCGACGATTCGCTCACCGTGCGCAAGATCACCACGCGCCTGCTCACCCGCGAGGGCTTCCGCGTCGACAGTGCGAAGGACGGCGTCGACGCGCTGGAGAAGATGCGCGATCTCGTTCCCGAAATCGTGCTGCTCGACGTCGAGATGCCGCGCATGGACGGCTTCGAACTGGCACGCGTGATGCGCAGCGACGCGCGCCTGAAAACGGTGCCGATCATCATGATCACCTCGCGCACGGCGGACAAGCACCGCAACCACGCGCTCGAGATCGGCGTCGACGTCTACCTGGGCAAGCCCTATCAGGAACAGCAACTGCTCGACCACATCGCCGAGCAGCTCGGCCAGAAGGAGATGGTGTCCGCGTAGGCGCTACCCCGTACAAAAAACGGGCGATACCGCCCGTTTTTTGTGTACCGGAAACCCGTGCCTACAGCCGGAGCCCGCCGAGATCACCGGTCGCCAGTGCCTTCAGCCGTGCATCGGCGAGCGCCGCATCCTGGCGCCAGATCGCCAGCAGGCGCTGGCCGACCTCCAGCCAGTGCGCAGCCCCCTGCCGGGCCAACGCCGCCAGGGGTTCGCGCCGGCCGGTGTCGATCCAGGCGCCGTAGGCATTCATCAGCGCGGGGAACAGCGCGCGCCGCAGCCCGGTGAGGTTGGCGAGGTAGAAATGCAGGGAACCGGCCGCGTCGCGTTCGAGCAGCGTGGGCAGCGTCACCAGGCAGTCGGCGAGCAGGTCGCGCACCGCGCGCACCAGCAACTCCGCGTGGCGGGAGCCCAGCTGCCCCAGCATCGTCCGCCAGTCGTTGCCCAGCAACATTCCGGCACGCGCTTCGCCGAGTTCGTGCAGGATCATGGCTTCGCTCTCGGCCTCCGCCATGCGGTCGAGCCCGCGCTCGATATCGTGCTCGAAGCCGTAATGCGTAAAGGCGCGGCCGAGCGCGCTGTCGCGCTCCTTCCACTGCCATTCCTCGTACTTGTTCCACAGCAGGCGCCGCACCGCGTCGAGGCGCAGGAAGATCGCGCCGTCGCGCAGCGTCGCCGGCGGCGCAATGAGATCGCGCGCGTACTCGCAGCCCGCCACCAGCACCTCGACGCCCTCGCGCACCTCCGCGCGCTTCAGTTCGGCCAGCACGAAATGCGGCTTGCGGAATTGCCCCAGCCCGCTGCTGTATACCAGCCCGTGGGGCAGCAACGCGCGGTTGATTGCATCCGTCTCGAACGGATCGATGCCCGCGTCGCCGAGCGGTAGCTTCAGGAAATTTTCTTCCTCCACGGTGTCCCAGAGGCTTTCGCGCGCGTTCAGCCAGTCGCCGAGTTCGTCGCGGGGCAGGCGTGCACCGTAGGGAATCTCCATTTCCCAACGGTAATACTCACGCATTTCCAGCAGAAACGTGCACATCGTCATGTCGCGCGCGTGACGCGCGTCGGCGATGGTGCAGTTCTTTTGCACCGTGTCGATGAGGGCAGAGAAATTCTCGGTCATGGACGACTCCCGGATCGTGGCGCTTCCAGTCTACAAACAAAAACAGCCCGTTCAACCGGGCTGTTTTCAGGGACATTGTCCGGGCGGGGAGGTTCCCGCCTCGCCATCGTCGCCGACCGGGGGGCAACGCGCGCCCAAACCGGCGCTTCGCTCCCTCTCCCCCAAGCGGGAGAGGGGGCAAACGGGCGCTGCGCGCGCCCAAATCGATCAATGGCGGCGGACGCGGCCGTAGTAGCCGAGGTCCGCGCGCGAGCGGCGGGAAAGCTCGAAGCGGGCGTCGCCGGCGAACTGCCCCGCCAGCTGCGCATAGGCTTCGACCGCCCACGGCTTGTCGTTCAGTGCGTCGACGATGCCTTCGGCCCAGCGCAGTTTGTCAGTGGGCGTGTTGAGGTGATTGCCGCACTCGACGTACCACTTCTTCAGCGTCGCGGCCGGCAGGGCGAAACCCTTCAGGCGGTCGATGAACTGGATGCAGGCGTCGCCGGTGCCGCACGCCGCGGCCGCCGCGGCCAACAGCTCGTCGGCCTTGGCGGCGTTGCCCATGCCGGCGTACAGATGGCCGATGTGGGTCAGCGCGTAGTGGTCCTTGGCGCGGGCACGCGCGATGTCCAGCAGGCGCCCGGCTTCCGCGGCATCCTGCGTGGCGGCGAAGCTCGCCTCCGCCAGCTTGGCAAAGTCGTACGCACTTGCGCTGGCGTCACCGGCGAGTGCGGTTTCGCGCGCACCGAGGTAGGCGCGTGCCTTCGCCACACCGAGTTCGCGATGCTTCATCTGCGCCGCGGTGACGACCAGGTTCTTGAACGCGATGAAATCGGTGGCATTCTCCGCACCGCGGTCGAGCAGGCGGCCAAGCCAGGCGGTGTCGTCGAGGTTCCTGTCGACCGCGACGAGAATGGGCTTGTAGCGCGAGAACTGGTAGCCGGTGCCATCGAGCAGGCTTTCCGCCGACTCGATCAGCTTGGCGGCGTAGAAGGGGTCTTCCAGTTCGCTCTGCACGCGGTCGGCCAGCGCGAGGAGCTGCTTGACGCTGGTCGCGTCCTTTTCCAGCTGCTGGAATTCGAGGTAGCGCGCGTGGTTCGCCTGACGCTTTTCCAGCTTGGCCTTCACGCGGGTGAGGCGCTCGGTGTCGTCGGCCAGATGCGCTTCGACCGCGGCGACCAGCTTCTGCATTTCGTCGAGACCGGTGACGGCGTCTTCGGCCTTGTCCAGCAGCGCCGCAGCGCCCGGCTTGTCGCCGGCACCGGCGAGGCCTTCGGCCAGCTCGATGTATTCGCCGGTGGCACCGGCCAGATCGCCCGCCTTCTTCAGCGCCGCCTGCAGGAAGACCGCGTCGCCGGCCTGCTTGGCCGATTCGACCAGGGTCCTGGCGGCGGTGAAGTCGGTCGCTCCGGCAAGGGCGCGTTCATACAGCGCCCTGGCGCGTGCGGGATCGCCCAGCGTCCGGGTGACTTCGCCGGCCAGCGACAGCAGATCGGGCACGCTGGAGAGCTTCTCGCCAGCCTTGTTGAAGATCACCGCCGCATAATCCTTGTCGAGCACGTGCTCGGCGGCGGCCGCAGCGAGCTTGCCGTATTCCACCGCGCGCGCGATCTTCGCTTCGGCCTTTTCCAGTACCTTTTTCGCGAAGGCACCGTCGGCGATCACGCTCATCACGTTCTTCGCCAGCTCGATCAGCGGATCGAGGTTGGCGGTTTCCTTCAGCGCCTTCTCGTACGCGCCCACCGCCGCCGCCTTGTCTCCCAGCACCTTGAATTTGGCTTCCGCCAGCGCGACCTGCTCCTCGCCGCTCATGCAGTAGTCCTCGGCGGTCTGCAGCAGTTCCTCCGCGCGGCCCTGTTCGCCCAGCGCCTTGTAGACGATCGCACAGGCGGCGAGGTCCCTGGTGAACTGGCAGTCGTCGGCGACGCGGTCCATCAATTCCTTCGCGTAGGCGGCGTCGGCGGGTTCCTGCAAGGCCTGCAGCGCGAGCGCCGCGTAGTCGGCGCCGCTGGAACATTTGGCTTCTTCGGGGGCGAGGGTGTCACGGGTGGCCATGGGGTATCTCCAGATGAACGTAACTTAACCGGGCAATTCTCCACTTCCGTGGCAGGGTCGCCAAATAAGTAATGTCGATGGTGGCATTAGGTGACGCTGATGTGCAGCCGGCGCGACGCGTGAAACGACAGGGCGAGGTCCCGTCGGCCGCGTGCAGCGGCGGTTTCCACGCTCATTTCACGAGTGTCACCGGGATCGGCGCGAGCTGTATCACTTTCATGGCGACGGACCCCAGCACCAGCCCGGCGATGGCACCCATGCCGCGCGTGCCCATGACGATCGCGTCGCAGCGTTTCTCGCGGGCGAATTTCAGGATGCCATCGGCTGGCGCAGCGGAGCGGCTGTAGACCTTGTGCGGCACGTCCGCGCGCTCCAGAAGCGTCGCGGCAGGGCGCGTGGCTTTCTCTCCTTCCTCCAGCCGCTGGAGCATTTCCGCGCGCCGCCTCGATTTCGCGGCGGAGGGCGGCAGGGGCGCCGGCTGGACATGCAGCAGCAGGACGCTGACCTGCAGCCCGCCGGCGGCAAGCCTGATCGCATGGCGCACCGCGCGCTCCGCCGGTTTCGAACCATCGACCGGGACAAGCAGTTTGAACATGAGGCTCTCATCCTTGACGTGAAACGCGCGCAACCTGACTCGATCGAGTCATTGCGGTGGCCGCCGCGCCGCGCGCACGCCTTGTGCCGCGCGATCCACCCCACCCATGCGTAGCGGCGCATTTGTGTTTAGTATAGCCGTGTCAGGGCCGGGACGGGCCGCAGGTGGCCCGCCCTTGTCCGGGGCGCAAGCGGGGTTCCGGTGTTGCAACGACCAATGGGGAAAGGCAGATCAGATCATGAGCAGACTCGATCAGCAGAAAATCGACCACCTGAGTGGTCTCATGGATGAGCGCTGGGTGCGCGAGTTCAGCGAGATCCGCAGCCTGCTCGCGGACCTGGGCGAGGAGCGACAGCGGGTCGCCCTGGGGGAACGGGCCGCCGACTCCTCCGACGAAGCGCTGCTCGACACGCTGTCGGCCGTCGACGAGGCGCTGATCCGGCAGAACCTGCAGGACGTGCGCGACATCGTCGCGGCGCGCCGGAGAATCGCCGCGGGCACGTATGGCGACTGCACCGACTGTGGCGGCGAGATCGCGTACGAGCGCCTGCTTGCCTATCCGACGGCGAAGCGCTGCATCGATTGCCAGCGCGAGCACGAGCGGCGCAAGGCGGGCGGTGCCGCATAGCGGTCCGGGCAAGCGAAGCCCGGCGCCGACGCTCAATGCGCGTCGGTCGATGGCACCAGCACGTGCAGGTCCTGTTCGAGCGTGTCGAGCATTTGGTCGAGACGGCAGAACTGGCGCAGTTCCGCGGCATCCGTAATGCGTACGTCCTCGCCGCGCACGTCGACACCGTGCTGGCGCAGTTCGGCGATGGCGCGTGAGAGGCTTTCCGGCGTCATGCTGAGACGGTCGGCGAGCAGTTTCTTGTCGTGAGGCAGGTGGGCGGCCTGGCCCCCGCCGTCGGCCTCGACCAGGCGCAGCAGATAGAGCGCGAGCCGCTGCGCGGCGGTGCGCAGACGCAGATTCTTGATTTCGCGAACCAGCTGGCGGTATTGCGTGGCCAGGGAACCGAGTAGGGCGAGCGTGAGTTCAGGATTGGTCTTGAGTTCGCCGAGCAGGCGATCGAGCGGAATGAGCAGAATCTGCGAGGGTTCGACGGTGCGCGCGGACAGCAGGTAGGGTTGCGAGACGAGTGCGGCGGCCATGAGAAAGACGTCGACGGGCCGCAGCAATTCCACCACCGCTTCGCGCCCTCCCGGTGTCGCGGCACTCAGCTGGACCGTGCCATCGAGCAGCACATGCAGATATTCGGGCGCATCGCCGGCACGGAACAGGATTTCGTCGCGCTCGAACTGTCGCAGCGTGGCATGCGCGGCGAGCTTGCGCAGCGTTTCCTCGGAGAAGGCGGCGAACAGCGACGTGCGTGCTAGGGCGGCGACCACGGGAGACAGCGTGAGGTGTTTGCCGTTCACGGGACGCGGGAGACGGGCGCGGCCGGCACGGATGCGGTGCGCGGATGGCTGGACGGACGGGCTGGGGGATTCATGTGTCGACGGGGCGGTGTGAACGGCGCGTCAGAGGACGTAGCGCGCCAGGTCCTCGCGGGCGGCGAGCGCGGCGAGTCGGGTGGTGACGGCCTCGCCATCGACGACGTATTCGCCGGTGAAGCTGCCGGCGTCGAAGGCGATGTCCTCGAGCAGCTTTTCCATCACAGTGTGCAGGCGCCGTGCACCGATGTTCTCGGTGCGCTCGTTGACCTCGAAGGCGATTTCGGCAATGCGGCGGATGCCGTCGGGCGTGAATTTCAGCGTCACCCCCTCGGTCGCCAGCAGGGCTTCGTACTGGCGTGTGAGGCAGGCGTCGGTCGCGGTAAGGATGCGCTCGAAATCCTCGACGGAAAGCGCCTGCAGTTCGACGCGGATCGGCAGCCGCCCCTGCAGCTCGGGGATGAGGTCGGACGGCTTCGAAAGATGGAAGGCACCGCTGGCGATGAACAGGATGTGGTCGGTCTTCACCATGCCGTACTTGGTCGACACGGTAGTGCCCTCGATCAGCGGCAGCAGGTCGCGCTGCACGCCCTGGCGCGACACGTCGCTGCCGTGCGCCTCGCTGCGGGTGGCGATCTTGTCGATTTCGTCCAGAAAGACAATCCCGTTCTGCTCGACCGCTTCGAGTGCCTGCTGCTTGGTGTCCTCGTCGCTGATCAGACGCCCGGCCTCCTCCTCGGTGAGGAGCTTCATCGCCTCGCGCACCTTGAGCTTGCGGCGCTGGCGGCGACCGCCGCCGAGATTCTGGAACATGCCCTGCAACTGCTGCGAGAGATCTTCCATGCCGGGGGGCGCGAAGATTTCCATGCCGGGCGCGACGGCGGCGAGCTCGATCTCGATCTCCTTGTCGTCGAGCTGGCCCTCGCGCAGCATCTTGCGGAAGCGCTGGCGTGCTGCGCCGTCTTCACGCGGCGCTTCCTCGCCGAACCCGCTGCTGCGCGGCGGCGGCAGCAGGGTGTCGAGGACGCGTTCCTCGGCCGCCTCTTCGGCGCGAAAGTGCACCTTGGTGGTGGCTTCCTCGCGCATCTGCTTCACCGCGGTTTCCATCAGGTCGCGGATGATGGTATCGACGTCGCGGCCGACATAGCCCACCTCGGTGAACTTGGTCGCCTCGATCTTGATGAAGGGCGCGTGCGCGAGGCGCGCGAGGCGGCGCGCGATCTCGGTCTTGCCCACGCCGGTCGGCCCGATCATGAGGATGTTCTTGGGCGTGATTTCCTGACGCAAGGGCTCGCTGACCTGCTGGCGCCGCCAGCGGTTGCGCAACGCCACCGCCACCGCGCGCTTGGCGGCGGCCTGGCCGACGATGTGCTTGTCGAGTTCGTGGACGATTTCCTTGGGGGTCATTGCTAGGGCCTGGGGACTAGGGGCTAGGAGTTAGGGGCTAGGGGCTAGGGGCTAGGGGTGGTCGCTGCGCGGCCTTTTCAAAGGAGGCGCGGCCGAAGGCCGCACCTTCCCTGGCCCCTAGGAGCCTGTCGGACTTGAGCGATCGTAGCGAGCCGAGTGGGAGAGCGAGGACAGATTTGTCCATTTTTGAGGCGCATAGTGGGCCTATGTAACGAAAAAATGGACAAATATGGACCGCTATCCCACCGGCGCAGTAGATCGTGCTCAAGTCCGACAGGCTCCTAGCCCCTGGATCCTAATCCCTAGCGCCCAGTTCCTCGATCACATGGTTCTGGTTCGAATAAATGCAGATATCCCCTGCGATGGTGAGGCTTTTTTTCACGATTTCAAGCGGGGGCAGGTCGGTGTTGTGCAGCAGGGCCAGTGCGGCGGCCTGGGCGTAGGGGCCGCCGGAGCCGATGGCGGCGATGCCGTGTTCGGGCTCCAGCACGTCGCCGTTGCCGGTAATGATGAGCGAGTGCTCGCTATCGGCGACGACCAGCATGGCTTCCAGACGCCGCAGCATGCGGTCGGTGCGCCAGTCCTTGGCGAGCTCGACCGCGCTGCGCAGCAGGTGGCCGGAATGCTTGTCGAGCTTGGCCTCGAAGCGTTCGAACAGGGTGAAGGCGTCGGCGGTGCCGCCGGCGAAACCGGCGAGCACCTTGTCCTGGTGCAGGCGGCGCACCTTGCGCGCACTGGCCTTGATGACGACGTTGCCGAGCGTGACCTGGCCGTCGCCGCCGAGGGCGACGTTTGCCCCCCGGCGCACGGAGAGGATGGTGGTGCCGCGATATTGTTCCATGCGTGGAATTATCCTAAAAACCGCAGTTGGACGCGCCCGATGGTGCGTCGGATCGCGTGCCTGCCGCGAAGCAACGACGCCGCAGGCCGGGGCCTGCAAGGAGGCGCGAGTGCGGAGTCGTTGCCGCGCAAGCGGCTTTACGAATCCGGCCTGCCCCTTGCGGGTGCAAAGGCAGGTGCGTGAGCCGGCGTGCCAGCGGGTGCGTAGCGGTCTCACCCAACAGGTGGCGGCGAATAAAGCCTGAAAATTCACCAGTCATACGATGTTCATAAGGGAATGGAGCGGTCAACTGCGGTTTTTAGGATTATACGCGGCGCGGTGCTGGGGGCGACCGCAGCCAGCGCCACAGGCGCCGTGCGAGCCAGACCGCCGCCAGCAGGAATGCACCGAGGGCAGCGAGGAAAATCAGCGGATGGACGATAGCGAGCCACAGGCCGCCACCGAGCAGGGCATCTTCGCCGAACGAGGCGGCGACGTTGCTCACCGGTTCGGGCGAGGTGTTGATGAAGGCGCGCGCGCCGGCCTTGGCGATATGGCTGCCGGCCGCGATGCCGCCGCCGAACAGGGCCGCCAGGGTCTGCGCCGCGCCGCCGCTGTCGCCGAAAAAGGCTGCGGCGAGCGCCGCGCCGGCGGGAATGCGAATGAAGGTCTGCACGGTGTCGGAGGCGCTGTCGACGAGCGGAATCTTGTCGCCGACGAATTCGGCCAGCGTGAGCAGGCCGGCGATACCCAGCGCCAGCGGGTGCGACAGCCATTGCAGCGCGTGCGGGAGATCGAACCCCGCGTAGCGCCCGAGCAGGCCGAGCACCAGCGCCACGGCGTACAGGCGCAGCCCGGCGCCCCATGCGACCGCGGCGGCAAGCGCAGCCTCGGCGATGAGCGCGTCGGACATGCGCTACCTGGGCTGGTGCGGGATGAGCTGGGCCAGCTGGTCGATGCCCATGACCCGGAACAGTTCGTGGATGAGGGCGTTGTGGCCGCGCAGGGTGATGCTCTTGCCGCTGCCGAGGCATTGCATGAGTACGCTGATGAACTGGCTGACGCTGCCGTAGTCGACGCGGGTGACCTCGGACAGGTCGACGATCACCTCCGTGTGGGTGGCGGCGTAGCCGCCGACCTGCTGCAGCGCGCTGTCGTTGGCCGGGGTGATTTCGCCGGACAGTCTGAGCGCGTCGTCGGCGGGCGCGACGGGTGCCGTCTGCACCACCTCCGCGGCCTGCACCGCGGCCCACGACGGCGGTGACACTTCGAAGCGCACCGCGTAATCGACGGCGAGATCCTCGAAGGCATCCTGCTGACCGAGGGTCTGGTAGAGCTCGAGCAGCAGCAGCCAGTGGCCCGCGCGGCTATGCGTGGCGCGTGTGAGATCCTGCAGCAGGGCGATCAGACGATCCACGCCGCTGACCTGGAACTTGCGCTTGGCCTTGCGTGCGGCGGCGAGGATTTCGGTGCACGCTTCCGCGCCGCCTTCGTCGATCATTTCGATATGTGAGAAGTTGACGCGCACGACCGCGGCTTTCGGCATGGCGCCGATGCCATCACGCAGCGTGGCGGCCGCGTTCTTGTCGAGAAGTCCCGGCAGTTCGAGGCTTTCGGTCTGTGCCTGGGGCTTGGCCGCCGCCGCGGGTGCGAGGCTCTGCCACACCGGCGGCGAGGTCTCGAAGCGCACGGCGTAGTCCAGCGCGAGCTGCTCGAATTCCTTTTCCTGGTTGCGCACGCGAAAGAGGTCGAACAGCATGTGCCAGGCGCGGCGGTCGCCCTGGGTGAGTACGCCACGCAGCAACTGTTCGGCGGCGTCGGCCTGGCCGCTGGCGTAGAGGATCGCCGCCTCGTCGACCGGTGACTCGGGTGCGCCGCTGGTTTCCTCGACGACGATGCCGGTGCCCCCCATTTCCATGGTCAGCAGGGTTTCGGTCGGCGGCGTCTCGGCAGGCGACGGTGTCGCGGCGGGTCGCGCCGCGGGTTTGGGCGGCGGAGCCTTGTCCTTCTTTTTGCCGAAAAACGGAAGCGCCACGGAATTGGGACCTGATGAGGTACGGATGCAGATACTAGCGCTGACGCCGGTTTCCGGCAACCGTGCGGGCGGTGCCGGCGAGCAGCGCGACCACGGCCAGCGCCACGACCACCGCGGGGCCGGCGGGCCAGTCCAGCAGGAGCGACGCCGCCAGGCCGGCAGCATAGCCGAGTGCGCCGAGCAGCCAACCGCCGGCGAGGGCGGCCGGCGCGGCCAAATGACGCACCGCGAGCGCCGGCAGGATCAGGCTGGCGAACACCAGATACACACCGACCAGCTGTACCGACGCGGTGATGGCCAGTGCAAACAGCACATAAAAGCCGTAGGTGCCCAGGCGCGCGCCGCGCCACGCCAGCACGGCGAGCAGGGGACCATACAGGGCGGCGAGGCGGCCGGCCTGCGCCGGCGTCGCCCACAGGATCTGTCCACTCAGCAGTTCAGCCAGATGTTCGCCGCCGTGCGGGTCGCCGGCGAGCAAGAGAATGGCAAGGCTTGCGGCGACGACGAAGGCCGAGCCGATCAGTGCTTCCTGCAACTGCGGCCAGCGCGTCTCGCACGCGGCGAGTCCGAGCGCGCCTGCAAGCGCCGCGGTCGCCGCGGCGAACTGCGTGGCGAGTGCGCCATCGCCGAGTTCGAACGCGTGCGCGGCGATCACCCCGAGCACGGCGAGCTGCGCTACCGCGAGGTCGAGAAAGATGATGCCGCGCGTCAGCACGCGACGCCCCAGCGGGACGTGGGTGGAGAGTACCAGCAGGCCGGTGAGGAAGGGCCAGACGAGAAGGAGCGCGTCGTCGCCTTTCATCGCGTCGCTGCCTGCAACAGGAGATCAAGCGTCTCGTCGAACAGACCGAAGAGATCCGCCGCGCGCGCGCTGCCGCCGACGGTGTAGGGCAGCGCCAGCGCGGGAATGCCGGCGCGCGCGGCGAGCCAGTCGGCGGGGCGCGGGCTCTGGTAGGTTGCGCGCAGCACGGCGCGCGCGGGCGTGGCCTGCAACTGTGCCGCCACCCGCGCGAGATGGGTGAGCGAGGGTTCCACGCCGGGCTTGGGTTCGAGCGTGGCGACCTCGCGCAGCCCGAGCCAGGCGATGAGATAGCTGAACGATTTGTGCTGTACCGCCACCGACATGTCTTTCATCGGCACCGCACGCTGGCTCCAGCGCGCGATGGCGGCATTCCAGCGTGTGGAGAAATCCTGCCAGCGCGCCTGGTAGCGGCTCGCCGTCGCCGGGTCGAGTTCACCCATGCGCGCCGCCAGCGCCGCGCCGACGCGGGCGATGTTGCGCGGGTCGGTGTGCACGTGCGGGTTGCCGTCGGCGTGAACGTCGCCCTCGGCGCGGTCGAGCACTGCCGGTTTTTCCAGCAGCGTGACGTAGCGTGCGACCTCGAAGTGGCCGGGACGGCCACGTTGCACGCCGGCATTGCCGGCTTCGCGCAATAGCACCGGCAGCCAGCCGTCCTCCAGGCCGGCGCCGCTGCACACCACCAGGTCGGCACGCCGCATCTGCGCGATGAGACTCGGGCGCGCCTCGATGCGGTGTGGATCCTGGCGCGCGGTGGTGGCGCTGTAGACGCGCACCGCGTCGCCGCCGATTTCACCGGCGAGCGCGGCCCATTCGGGTTCGCAGGCGAAGACGTTGAGCGCGGCCTCGGCGCCGCAGGGCAGACAGAGTATGAACAGGAGCAGGAGTCGCTTCATGATCCACACCTCAGAACCGGTGCGCGCCGTGCGGGCCGAGACTGTGGATGTACTGCACGATCCACTGGTTCTCGTCCTGGTTTTCCATCGATCTGTCCTTCGCATACTGCAGGCGCAGGCGCGAGAATTCCGACGGCGAATAATCGACCATCAGCGTGTGGCGTGTCGGGCGGTGGGTGCTGAGCGGCAGGAACGCCTCGTTGGCGCCCAGCTCGACGTGGCCGGGGTCCAGGCGGTCGTAGCGGTAGCCGGTGCGCCAGCGTGGCATGAACTGATACACGGCCTGCGCGTAATAGCCCGACTGGCGCGCGCGATAGGCGTCCGTGCTGTCGCCGCACGCACCCCCCGCGGCACTGTTGTCGGCGCAGGTGAGATCGCCGCGCTCGTCGCGGCGGAAATACTCGGTGGCGAAGCTGAAATTGCGTTCGTACGCATTGCCATCGGGCGCCCACTTCCACACGAAGTCCGCGATCCAGGTGCGGCTGCGGCCGCTGAAGAAGGTCATCGCCTCGGTGTCGGTCAGATCCTCGACTTCGCCTGCGCGCGCCTCGGCGCGGGTGTAGAGCCGGGACAGCCCGGCGCGCCAGCTGTGCGAAGCGCCAAGGTCGCCGCCGGTATGGGCGAACAGGCTGTAGGCGCCGGCGCCGTTGCGGTTGCGGTCGGTGCCGGGAAACGCCGCACCGCGTCCCGCTTCCGCACCGAACTCGGCGAAGCGTTCGGTCGGCGCCACCCATTTCACCTGCACGCCGTCATGCGCGTAGGCCTCGCCGAACAGCGCGCGGTACATGAGAGTGTTGTCGGCAAAGTCCCAGGCGTGCGGATGGCGTTCGTTCTGGTAGCCCAGTGCGGAGAGAAAGCGCCCGCCTTTCACGGTCAGGCCGTGGCCGAGCGCGGTGGTGCGGAACCAGGCTTCCTCGACGTCCACTTCCTCGTCGGCGAGGGCGAGATTGAGATAACCGTCGAAGTAGGGATCGACGCTCGCCGATATCGCGAGCTCGGTGTGGTCGAGCGAGAAACCGCGCGGTGTGCCGTGCGCGTGGCCGGCCGGCAGGAAACCGGCGATCCCGCGGTGTTCGGGGTCGCCGAGGTGGGCGTAGCGCCCCTGCAGGATGAGCGAGATCTGCGGGTTGAAACCGTCGGCGGTGCGCGCCGTGTCGCCCGGCGCGGCCGGCTGCGCCGCAGCCTCGCGGATACGCGCTTCGAGCGCGGCGATGCGCGCCTCGTAGCTGGTTTTCAGGTCGTTCAGTTCGGCGCGCAGGGTGTCGAGTTCGGACTGCGCGAAGGCGGGAAACGCAGCGCTCAGCGCGGCTGCGAGCAGGGTGGTTCGAAGCATGAGGGATTCCGTCGAAGAAATAGCGGACGCTCCGCCGCGCAGGGCGCAGGCGGACAGGCAAGGCGGCTTTTTTTCAGACGGAAGCGGGCGGCGCGCGCGCGGCGGCGTGGCGAACGGAGAGGCGGGCGTGCGGCAGCGGCGCGGTCGGCGCGAGGATGAAGGGCGCGGCCGCGGTCTGCGGCAGGAAAAGCTTGCCGGGCAGCGCGCTGCCGAGCTGCGCGTGCGCCACGCACAGCTCGCACACGTGATCGGGTGCCGTGCCGTGCGGATCGAGGTGGCCAAGTGCATGGGCGAACGCCGCCACCTGTCCGACAAGCAGACACAGGGCAAGCAGCCAGGACAGGGCGCGGCGCGACGACATGGGGCGCATTCTATCCCTGTTCGTCGCGCGGCTCGACCGGTGGCACGGGATCGTAGCCGTGCGCGCAGCCCGGGCGACAGCGACCGATGCGACGGACGGCGAGCCAGCCGCCCTTCAGGGCGCCGTGCTTTGCGATCGCCTCCTTGCTGTATTCCGAGCAGGTGGGCAGGAACCGGCACTGCCGCCCGAGCCAGGGCGAAAGCAGGAGCTGGTAGCCACGGATGAGGCCGATCAGCAGGCGCTGTCCAGGGTTCACGGCGCAAGGCTTCCGGCCGCGGCGCCGGCGAATTCGGCGAGCAGCTTTTCGACAAAGGCCGGATCGAGGTCGCGCACGATGAAGACGAAGCGGCTGCGGCGCTCGTCGTCGGGCCAGGCGTCGAGGCGGGTTTCTGGATACAGCACGTGCTGCACGCCGTGCAGCACCACCGGCAGCGGTTCGTCCCTGACGTGGACGATCGCCTTGAAGCGCAGCAGGTTTTCCGCGCGGAACGACAGCAGCATGTCGAGCGCGGCGGTGAGACCGAAGCGGTCGAGCGCTTCGTCGAGCACCACCGAGAAGGCGCGGATGCGCGTGTCGTGCCCGGCGGGCGTGCCGCCGAACGGCGACGCGCGCGCCGGGCGATAGCGTTGCGGATTCAGCCAGCGCGCGGCTTCGAGCTTTTGTGTGTCGGCGTTCCACAGGCCGAGGTTGCGGATCGCCGCCGGGTCGATGTCGCCGTGGGTCACGGTGACGATATCGGCGCCGGGATTCAGTTCAGTGAGCCGCGCGCGCAGCGCCGCCAAGCTGTCCGCCGGCGCGAGGTCGGTCTTGGTGAGGAACAGCCGGTCGGCCACCGCAACCTGCTTCACCGCCTCGAAATGCGCGTCGAGCTGCCCCATGCCGAACAGCGCGTCGACCAGGGTGATCACGCCGTCGAGACGGAAACGCGCGCGCACCCAGGGATCGTGCAGCAGATTGTCGAGCACCGCTGTCGGGTCGGCGATGCCGGTGGTCTCGATGATGGCACGCTCGAACGCCGGAATGTCGCCGTTCTTGCGCGCCATCCACAGGTTCTTCAGCGTCGGCGACAGGCTGCCGGAAATGGTGCAGCACACGCAGCCGCCGGACAGCAGTGCCATGGGACCGTCCATTTCCTGCAGCAATTGGTGGTCGAGCGCAACCGCACCGAACTCGTTCATGAGGATCGCGGTGCGCGGCAGCCGGCGCACCACCTGGTTGAGCAGCGTGGTCTTGCCGCTGCCCAGAAACCCGGTCAGCAGGGTAACGGGAAGCGGGGCGTCCGTGTCCATGCCGGCGGCGGTCAGGCGCGCAGCCGTTCCAGCTGCTCGTGGCGCGCCTGCGCCTCGATCGAGTATTCCGCGGTAGGGCGGGCGAGCAGGCGCGGCAGGCCGATGGGGTCGCCGGTTTCGAGGCACCAGCCGTAGTCGCCGTTGTCGATGCGCGCCAGTGCCTGGTCGATCTTCTTCAGCAGCTTGCGTTCGCGGTCGCGCACGCGCTGTTCGAGCTGGTGCTCCTCCTCGACCGTGGCGCGGTCGCTGGGGTCGGAGACATTCTCGCTCTCCTTCAGATGCGCACCGGTGTCCGCTGCGTTGTCGAGCATTTCCTCGCGCAGAACCTGGAGCCGCGCGCGGAAGAACGCCAGCTGCGCGGCATTCATGTAGGCGGCGTCCGGCATTTTCAGCAGGGCGGCTTCGGTGAGGGGTTTGGGCGATGCGGGCATGGGGCACTCCGGGGTCGATACAACCGACAGTTTACGCCGGGCTGTCGCACAGGTCGCGGCTGCGCGATAATCCATTCAGCATTTGGACTGCGGAGGGAAGCATGCGGATGTGGATGGGGGCGGCGTTGCTGACATGGCTGGGGGGTTGCGCGGCGCTGTCGGGCGACGACGGGGCGGTCGGCTGGACCGCGCAGCTGTACCACCCTCTCGTGATTACCGCCGACGCGGCGACGGTGCGCCTGCAATACGGCGAAGTGGTCGCTGCCAATTCGGTGCAGGAATACGACCCCTTCTGCATCGTCGAGCTCGAAACCGTCAGTCCGCATGCGCAGACACTGCGGCCGGGCCGCTTCGAGGTGCTGCGGGTGACGCGCAGCGTCAATCCCGTCGCGGCTGCGGGGGCTTCGCAGGCGGTCGCGCTGTCCTTCGACGGCAGTCCCACCTTCCTCTACTACGTCACCGAGTTCCGTCTGCGCGACCCTGCGCAGCCCGAACTGCGCGGCATGCGTTGTGCGTGGAACCAGCTCGCGCCGGGCAATCGCAGCCTGATGCGCCACCTCACCCTCGACGAGATCCATGGTGCGCTCGGGCGCTGGATGCGACTCACACCCGGCCGGGCGGTGCCTTAGAGGGCCGGCCCTGCCACGGTGCCCGACCGTGCCGTGCAGCCGAACAATGTGCCACCCTCTGTAACTTCATTTCACCCGGGTCAGATGGGAAGCGCCGCTGGCGCGCATCGGCTGCCAGTGCGGGAAGGGTTCCGGCCGGTGCACGTGGTAGCCCTGCAGGTAATCCACGCCCATCTCCTTCAGCAGGGCTTCCATGGCGGAGTTTTCCACCTGCTCGGCGATCGAGCGCATGCCGAAATCCGACGCCAGCTTGGCGATCGAGCGCACGATCGCCTGATCGCGATTGTCGTCGAGCATGCCGCGCACGAAGGCGCCGTCGATCTTGAGGAAGTCGGCGGGCAGATGCTTGAGGTAGAAGAACGACGACGCGTCGCGGCCGAAGTCGTCGAGGGCGAAGCGACAGCCACGCTGGCGCAGGCCTTCGATGAGACGCTGGGCATCCGCAAGGTTGACGACCGCGGCGGTTTCGGTGACTTCGAAACCGAGGCGCTCGCCGGCCACGCCGTAGTGTTCGAGCAGGTGGCAGACGGTGCCGAGGAAGGTGTCGTCGGCGACGGTCTTGCCCGACAGGTTGATGAAATACACCGCCTCGTCGTCCGGATGCGCGGCGAGGTGGCCGATGACGGCCTCGAGCATCCAGCGGTCCAGCGTCGGCGCCTGGCCGTAGCGTTCCAGGGCGGGCAGCAGCTTGGCCGGACCTTCGATGGTGCCGTTGCGCTGCCAGCGGATCAGCACTTCGTAGTGCGGCTGGGCACCGGCGTGAGCCGGCTGGATCAACTGACGGTAAGGCAGGAACTGGTTGGCTTCGAGCGCCTGCGCGAAATCGGCGGCCCAGCCCATTTCCGCTTCCAGGCGGCGGAAGCCGACCTCGTCGGCTTCGTACAGCAGCACGCGGCCGCTGCCTTCCGACTTCGCGCGATAGCAGGCCATGTCCGCCTGCACCATGAGTTCGCCAGCAGTGTTCGACACCTGGGTGATGGGGGCGATGCCGGCGCACGCGCCAAGCGTGAAACGCCGCCCCTTGTGTTCGAAGCGGAAATCTCGAATGCGCTGCACCAGTTGCCGGCAGACGCGCACCGATTCTTCCGGTGACGTGTCGAACAGGATGAGTCCGAATTCGTCGCCGCCGAGCCGTCCCAGATACGCCTGGCCGGGGAGGGCCGCGCGCATGGTCTTCGCGATGTCGGCGAGCAGCGCATCGCCGATGGCGTGCCCGCAGGTGTCGTTGACAAGCTTGAAATGGTCGAGATCGATGTAGCCGAAGGCGTGCTGGCGATCCTCGTCGTTGGCGGTGCGCAGCGCACGCGCCAGGCGCCCCTCCACCGCACGGCGGTTCGGCAGCTCGGTGAGGGTGTCGTGGAAGGCCATCTCGCGCAGGTCGTCGACAAGTTTTTTCTTCTCGGTCTCGTCGCGCAGGACGTAGACCGCGCCGCCACCGCCATCGCCACTGAGCGGCGCGCAGCTGTAGCTGATGTCGAGCGTGTCGCCGCCATCCAGGACGAGACGCGCCGACCCGGTGCAGCCGCGTTCTGTGGGCGTGGGAGACAGCAGGCAGTTCTCGCCGCCGTGTTCGAGGCGAAGCAGATTCTTCAGCGGAATCGACAGTGCGTCTTCATGCGGAATACCGAGCAGGCTCTCGGCCGCGGGGTTGAGATGGTTCACCTGGTTGCGCGCGTTGGTGACGATGACCGCATCGTTGATCGACTGCAGCGTGACCTCCCAGCGGGCCTTCTCCTCGCGGATCGCGACTTCGTCGACCTTGCGCTGGGTGATGTCGAAGCGGATCGCGAGATATTTCTGTACGGCGCCCTTCGTGTCGAACAGGGGAACGATGGTGGTGGCGGCCCAGAACAGGCGACCGTCGCGTGCGCGGCTGCATACCTCGCCCCGCCAGATCCCGCCGTCCTGGATGGTGTGCCACATTTGCGCGAAGAAAGCCTTGTCGTGAAAACCCGAATTGACGATGCGGTGGTTGCGGCCGATGAGTTCGGTGCGAGGGTAACCGCTGAGGATGCAGAAGGCGTCGTTGGCGGCGACGATGTTGCCGTCCAGATCGCATTCGGTGACGCAGGCGGCGCTGTCGAGCGCTTTCTGTTGCTCGCCGAGGCTGCCCAGCAGCTCGGCCACCGCCGCGCCCATGTGGTTGAAGGCACGCGCGGTTTCCTCCAGTTCGGGCGGACTTCCCGGCGGCAGCTCGATGGATGCCGAGAGGTCGCCGCTTTCGATGCGTCGCGCCGCCGCGCGCAACTGATGCAGACCGCCGAGGTCCCGTTTCAGCAACCGGTGCAGCAGCACGGCGAGGACGCCGAGCGCGGCCGCAAGCAACGCAGCGAGAGAAACACCCATCTGCCACAGCAGGTCTTCGTACGCATGCGCCGAAGGCTCGACGGTGAGCATGCCATGGTGCACGCCGTTGTTCAGGACGGCGTGCGGCGTCGCCGGACGGGATAGGCCGGCGCGGCGGGCAAACCATTCCGGGCGATCGGTATGCATCGGCTGGGCATGCTGCTCTAGCGCGTAGCCATCCGTCGCGACGTAGGCGACGCGCGCCAGATGTCCTTCGCCCACGAGTGCCTGAACATGGGTTTCCAGTGCGCGGTAGTCGCGCCGCGTGTGGGCGGCGATGGCCAGCGCGGAGAGGGCCTTCGTCTGGGCGGCCGTTTCTTCATCCAGCGAGGCGCTGGCCTTGTCGCGCGCGATGTGCAGTGCCAGTTGCGTGGCAACCACGAAAGCGATCCCCAGCACCAGCAACACCATGCCCACGACGCGGACATGGACTTCGAGACGGGCGGAACGCAGGGGACTGGCGAGGCGGACGGACAGCGGGACGGAATCGAGACGCATACGGAGTCAATCGTCCGCAGGCGCCATTCCTTTAGGGTTGGAAAAACCGGTGTTTCAGTGAGTGCGTGTGCTCACATCTTCGGCGCCGTCGGCAGGCCGGTCAGTTCTTGCGGCGTGCGCGCGGATGCGCCTGGTCATAAATTTTTGCCAGGTGCTGCCAGTCGAGATGGGTGTAGACCTGGGTGGTGCTGATGCTGGCATGGCCGAGCATGTCCTGCACCGCGCGCAGGTCGCCGGAGGACTGCAATACGTGGGTGGCGAAGGCGTGCCGCAGCAGGTGGGGATGGACGTGCTGCGCCAGGCCGGCCTGACGCGCCCAGCGTTGCAGGCGCAGCTGGATGCTGCGTGGGCCGAGCCGTGTGCCGCGGCGGCTGACGAACAGCGCCGTGCTGTCGGGGGTAAGCGCGGCGCGCAGCGGCAGCCAGGCTGCGAGCGCGGCGCGCGCGTGACGCCCGACCGGCACAATGCGCGTCTTGCGCCCCTTGCCGGTGACTTGCGCTTCGCCGCTGGCCAGGTCGACGTCGGCAAGATCGAGCCCGGCCAGTTCGGCGAGCCGCAGGCCGGACGAATACAGCAGTTCGAACATGGCGCGGTCGCGCGTGAGCAGCGCGGCATCGCTGTCCGCTGCGCGGGTGTCGAGCAGTTGCGCGCAGGCATCCGCCGAGAGTGGCTCCGGCAGGCGCTTCGGCGCCTTCGGCGGGCGCAGGCCGACACAGGGGTTGGCGGTGAAACCGAGGCGGCGGCAGGCATACGTGTAAAAACCCCGCCAGCTCGACAGATGACGCGCGACGCTGGTGGGACCCAGTCCCTGGCCACGCAGGCGCACCACGGCGCCACGGATGTCGGGGCTGCCGAGCGTGTCGAGCGTGCGGCCGGTGGTGAGCTGCAGCAGGCTTTCCAGGTCGCGCCGGTAGGCGTCCACCGTATGCGGCGACAGCCGCCGCTCGGCGGCGAGGTGCTGCAGATAGCGCGCGACCACCTCGGGTAGCGGCTCGCCGGGTCGTCTCACCCTTGCAGGCGCACCAGCGCGGCACCAACCAACTGGCTCAGGCGGTCCAGATAGAGCGTACCCATGCCGGGGTAGAAACGTCGGGCTTCCTCCGACCCCAGCACCAGCACACCGAGCGGCGCGGCAGCGGGCGACGGGCGCAGCGGGATGGTGGCGAACGCGCGCAGATGCGGCGCGATCTCGCCGAACCAGTCGCTTGCCTCGGGAATCGCCAGTGCGCCGCACACCGGATGCGCCAGTGCGGCGACGGCGTCGCGCCCTGTCTGGGAGACCGGTGCGTCGAATCCGGGCATTGGCTCGCCCGTCAGCGTCCACGCGCGCAGCACGTGGTGCGGCACCGCGAAGCCGTCGCGCAGATGGATCGCCAGCGCGGCGACGATGTCCTGCGGCTGGGTGGCGGTGACCATGGCCAGGCTCATCGCGTGCAGTTTTTCGGAAATGCCGTCGTTTTCCTCGCCAAATTGAATCAGCTCGGCGAGCTTGCCTTCCAGCATGCGCAGCTTGTCGCGCAGCGCGATGAGCTGGCGTTCGCTCATCGACACCGCGTGGGTGCCGTGCGGATGCGGGATGTGCAGGTCCGCGAGCAGGGTGGGGAAGTCGTTGAAGAAATTCGGGTGCCGCGTGAGGTACTCGGCGATGAGTTCGGGTTGCATGTCGGCAAGGCTGTTCATGAGAGTTCGATTTCTCCTTCAAATACGGTGACTGCGGGGCCGGTCATGAACACCGGCTGGCCGGGGCCAGCCCATTCGATGACGAGGTCGCCGCCCCGGGTGTGGACGCTGACCGGGCTTTTCAGCCACGCCTGGCGGATGCCCGCCACCGCCGCGGCGCACGCGCCCGTGCCGCACGCCAGCGTCTCGCCCGTGCCGCGTTCGTACACGCGCAGGCGGATGTCGTGGGGCGTGAGCACTTGCATGAAGCCGGCGTTGACGCGCTGGGGGAAGCGGCGGTGCGACTCGATCGCCGCGCCGAGGACGTCGACCGGCGCGCTGTCGAGGTCGTTCACCCGCAGCACCGCGTGCGGGTTGCCCATCGACACCACCGCGATGTCGAGGGTGTGACTGCCCACCTGCAAGGGGTAGGTGAGCGCCTCGGCGTCGGCGACGAAGGGAATCTCCGCCGGCGCGAAGCGCGGCGCGCCCATGTTCACCTTCACCAGGCCGCTGGCGAGCAGTTCCGGTTCGATGATTCCCGCTGCCGTCTCGACGCGAATCGCCGATTTCGTGGTGAGCCCCGTGTCGTGCACGAAGCGCACGAAGCAGCGCGCACCGTTGCCGCACTGCTCGACCTCGCCGCCGTCGGCGTTGAAGATGCGGTAGCGGAAGTCGACGTCGGTTCGGCCGGGTCTTTCCACCAGCAGGATCTGGTCGCAGCCGATGCCGAAGTGGCGGTCGGCGATGCGGCGGCACTGCTCGGGCGTCAGCCCGACGCGCTGGTTGACGCCGTCGAACACGACGAAATCGTTGCCCAGGCCGTGCATTTTGGTGAAGCGCAGTCTCATGGTGTGGGGAAGTGTAGCGCCGTGCGCCAGCGGGCGATAGCCGGCGCGTATCTCACAGCGGTTTTTCCATGATGTGGTCGTCCATGACGAAGCCGTTGCCGAGGTCGAACACGCGCGATTCGACGATGACGAAACCGTATTTCGCATAGGCATGCAGGGCCTGCGTGTTGCCGCGGTTCACCTGCAGGCGCAGCCGGCGCACAGGCTGCGCGCGTGCCCAGGCGGCGATGGCCGCGAGCAGTGCTGCGCCCACTCCGCGTCGCTGCTGCACGGGGTGGACGTAGAGCTTGTCGAGCTTGCAGGCGTCGCCGTCGAGATACGCGTGCGCGAAACCGGCGGCGGTGTCGTCCTGCCACGCCACGCGCCAGGCGTGTGCCGGATCGTCGAGCTGTGCGCGCATGCGCGCGGCGGCATAGCGGTCGGCGAGCATGGCGTCGATCTGCGCCTGCGGGATGAGCGCCGGATAGGTCGCCTGCCACACCGTGCGCGCCAGTGCGGCGACGGCATCGACGTCGGCAGGTGCCATCGGCGCGAGGCGAATGTCTGGTTCAGACGTCATACAGGCCCGGTTCGCCGACCGGCCGCGTCTTGAAGCGGCGGTGCAGCCACAGGTATTGCGCGGGTATTTCGCGTACGCGTTCCTCGATGAAGGCATTCATGCGCGCGACGTCGGCGTCGAGGTCGCCGCTCGGGTAATTTTCCCACGGCGGGTAGAAGCGCACGGCGTAGCCGCGTCCCCACGGCAACTGGCGCGTGACCACCGGCACCACCTGCGCACCGGTCAGCTTCGCCAGACGCGGCAGGGCCGACACGGTGGCGGCGGGAATGCCGAAGAAGGGCACGAACACGGCATTGCGGCGGCCGTGGTCCTGGTCGGGCAGGTAGTAGAACGGGCGCATCGAGCGGATCGCCTCCAGCGTCGCCTTGATGCCCGCGTGGCGCGGAATCAGCACGATGTCGGCAAAGCGCGTGCGGCCGTGGCGCACGTAGCGGTCGGTGACGGGATCCTTGGCCGGTGCGTACATCGACGCCATGCGGTAATCCATGGTCAGACGCACGCCGCCCATGTCCAGGCCGAGAAAGTGCGGCGCGAGCCAGATCACCGGCCGCACGCCGTCGCCGAGCGCGGCCTCGGGGTTGTCGATGCGGATGATGCGGCGTACGCGTCGGGCCGAGCTGAACCACAGCACGCCATATTCGAGCGCGGCGCGCAACGAGGCCTGATAGTTCTGTCGCAGCCAGCGACGCCGTGTCGCCGGCGGCACATCGGGAAAGCACAGCGCGAGGTTGGTCTCGGCGATGCGCCGGCGTCGGCCGGGACGCAACGCCATCAGCCAGCCGACGCCGTTGCCCAGCGCCGCCTGCAACGGGAACGGCAGCCAGCGCAGCAGCCAGAGGAAGCCCACGCCCAGCCACACCGGCCACAGCGCGCGATGATACAGGGACGTGTCGGCAGGCTTCATGCCGGCGGCAGCGTGTCGGGATCAGGGGCGCCGCCGGGCCGCTTGTAGCGGTTGTAGCTCCACAGGTATTGCGTGGGAAAGCGCCGCACGATGGCTTCCACCGCCTCGTTGATGCGGGTCGCGGCGGCGACCTTGTCGGCCGGCAGCAGGTCGCCCAATGGCATCACGTGCAGGTGATAGCCGCGCCCCCAGGACAGCCGCTCCGCGGCGACGAAGAACGCCGGCGCGCCGGTCTTGCGTTGCAGACTGGCGACGAGCGTCGGCGTGTAGGCCGGGCGGCCGAAGAACGGCGCCCAGGCGCCGTCGCCGCCGGTCGCCACCTGGTCGGGCAGGATGCCGATCGCCTCGCCGCGGCGCAGCGCCGCCAGTTGCGCGCGCACGCCCGAGAGATCGGTCGGCACCAGGTTCGCCTGCCCGCGCTGACGTCCGGTCAGCATGAGGCGGTCGAGAAAGGCGTTGCGCGGCGGCTTGTACATCGCCGTGAAGGGCTGGCGCGAGGCGACGTACAGGCTGATCATTTCGAAGCAGCCGATGTGCGGCGAGAGCAGGATCACCCCCTTGCCCGCCGCCGTCGCGGCGTCGATCGCGTCCCAGCCGCTGGTACCACGCACGAATTTCAGCGCCGTCGCGTAAGGGCGCAGCCACACCGGCAGCAGCTCGGTCACCGCCTTGCCGCCTTCGCCGATGGTGCGGCGCAGCAGGCGTCGCTGCGCGCGCGGCGAGTCCGCCAGGCCGGCGGCGAGCAGATGGGCGCGCAGGCGCCCGGAATGACGCCCCGGCGCCCAGTAGACGAGCCAGCCCAGCACGATGCCGAGGCCGTGCATCAGCGGCAGGGGCAGGCGGGCCAGCAGACGGAGCAGGATCATCCGCGGATCAGCGCACGGGATTGACGGCGGGGCGGGTGGCGCGGCAGAATGCGCGTGCCGCCGGGTTAATCCAGACAACTTGCGGGCGGGATACAAATACAGCTAAAGCGTCACCGCTCCGTTTGTCCCCCGAGCCGGTTGCGCAGTCAATCGGTGGGACGACAGGAGCAGTCATGCAGAAGGATTTCATTTTCACTTCGGAATCGGTGTCTGAGGGCCATCCCGACAAGATGGCCGACCAGGTCTCGGATGCGGTGCTGGACGCGATTCTAACCCAGGACAAACACGCCCGCGTCGCCTGCGAGACCTTGCTGACCACGGGTCTGGTGGTCATCGCCGGCGAAATAACCACCTCCGCCGTCATCGATTTCAGTTCCATCGCGCGCGAGACCGTCAAGCGCATCGGCTACGACTCGTCCGACAAGGGCTTCGATTACCACACCTGCGCGGTGATGGTCGCCGTCGGCAAGCAGTCGCCCGACATCGCCCAGGGTGTGAACGAGGGCGAGGGGCTGTTTCTCGATCAGGGCGCTGGCGACCAGGGCCTGATGTTCGGCTATGCTTGTAACGAGACGCCGGTTTTCATGCCGCTGCCGATCTATCTGGCGCACCGTCTCACCCAGCGCCAATCCGAGCTGCGCAAGGACGGTCGCCTGCCGTGGCTGCGCCCGGACGCCAAGTCGCAGGTGTCGGTGCGCTATGTCGACGGCAAGCCGCAGGCAATCGACACCGTGGTGCTGTCGACCCAGCACCATCCGGAAGTGTCGCATGCCGTGCTCACCGAGGCGGTGATCGAGGAGGTCATCAAGCCCGTGCTGCCGAAGGACATGCTCACCGCCGACACGCGTTATCTCGTCAACCCCACCGGGCGCTTCGTCGTCGGCGGGCCGATGGGCGATGCCGGCCTCACCGGCCGCAAGATTATCGTCGACACGTATGGCGGTGCCGCCCCGCACGGCGGCGGCGCGTTCTCCGGCAAGGATCCGTCCAAGGTCGATCGCTCCGCCGCCTACGCCGCGCGCTACGTGGCGAAGAACATCGTCGCCGCGGGCCTGGCCGACAAGTGCCTGATCCAGGTGAGCTATGCCATCGGCGTGGCGAAACCCACCTCGCTCATGGTCGAGACCTATGGCACCGGCAAGGTGCCGGACGCGAAGATCGTCGAACTGATCCAGAGCCACTTCGACCTGCGGCCCAAGGGCATCATCCAGATGCTCGACCTTTTGCGGCCGATCTACACGCGCACCGCGAGCTACGGCCACTTCGGCCGCGACGAGCCCGACTTCACCTGGGAAGTGACCGACAAGGCGGCGGCACTCAGGGCGGCTGCCGGCCTGTGAGGGGTGAGCGGAGGGTCAGTCGACCAGACCGTGCTTGATGGCGTAGTGGGTCAGCTCGGCGTTGTTCGTCATCCGCATCTTCGTCAGCAGACGCGTGCGGTACATGCTGATGGTCTTCACCGATAGCGAGAGCTGCTCGGCGATGGCGGAGACGGTGAGGCCCGAGGCGAGCAGGCATAGCGTCTGGTACTCGCGGTTGGACAGGCCTTCGTGCGGCGCGGCCTCGCGCTCGCCGCTCACCTGGCTGGCGAGCTCCTGGGCGACTTCGGCGCTGATGTATTTCTTGCCCGAGGCGACGGTAAGGATGGCATCGACCAGTTGCGCCGGCGCGCTCTGCTTGTTGAGGTAGCCGGCAGCGCCGGTCTTCAGCGCGCGCACCGCATACTGCGTTTCGCGGTGCATGGAAAGCATCAGCACCTTGATGCCGGGATGCTCGCGGCGCAGGAGTTCCAGTGCCTCCAGCCCGCTGCGGTCGGGCATGGAAATGTCCATCAGCACCACATCCCAGGATTCCTGGCGTGCCAGACGCAGCGCCTGGCTCGCGCAGTCGGCTTCCGCGGCGACCTCGATGTCGGGAACGTCGGCAAGGATCTGCTTCAGGCCCGCGCGCACGATGGCGTGGTCGTCGACGATGAGAACGCGGTAGGGTTTTGCTTTCGGCACAGATTTTTTCCGTATTCAGGCGGCTTGATTATGCCGCGTTTTGCCGGCGTCGAGCGGCAACGTCAGGCACACGCGGGTGCCGCGCGGTTCGGCGGCTTCGATCTCCAGATGTCCGCCGAACGCGGCGGCGCGCTCGCTCATGCCGAGCACGCCGAAGCCGGACGCGGCGCGCGTGGAACGCGCCGGCGCATAGCCGCGGCCGTCGTCGGCAATGGTGAGGACGAGATGGCCGTTGCGCCACGCGAGCCGCATGCGGACCTGGCTGGCGCGCGCGTGCTTGGCGACGTTGGTCAGCGCTTCCTGGGCGATGCGGTACACGGCGATGGCGGCGTCCGCGTCGAGAGGCGGCGGCGCACCGCGCGTGACAAAGCGGCAGTCGATGCCGGTGTGGCGGGTGAACTGTTCACATTGCTGGCGCAGCGCGGCGACGATGCCCAGTTCCAGTGTCGCGGGCCGCAGGTTGGCGGCGATGCGATGCGCCGCGTCGAAGGTCTGGTCGATCAGGTTTTCCAGGTAAGCAATGCGCTCGGCGAGTGCGCCGTCCTCGCGTGGCAGGCGGCGCGTCAGCCCGGCCAGCGCGATCTTGATCGCGGTGAGATTGCCGCCGAGATCGTCGTGCACCTCGCGTGCCAGGCGCAGACGTTCCTGCTCCTTGGCGGTTTCGATGTGGGCGGCCATGGCGCGCAGCTGCGCGCGTGACTGGTTGATTTCGGCCTCGGCGAGCTTGCTGTGCGTGACGTTCAGCATGATGCCGTCCCAGATGTCACCTTCGCCGGTGCTGCGATGGCTGACGCGCACCGACACCCATTTCACGTCCTTCCATGCGCGCATGCGCAGGCGGCCTTCCCAGTTGAAACTGAGGTGACCACCGGCGGCTGCGGCGAGCTTTGCCAGATAGTCCGCACGGTCGTCGTCGTGGATCATGCGGAAGAAACGCTGCGGATCCGCGCGCAGCGTCGCGGCCTTGATGCCGAGGAGCTGCATGGACTGATCGCTGACGTGGCGCAGCATGGGGGCGCCGTGCGGCGGGCGGCACACCTGGAATACCATGCCCGGTACACTCGCGACGATTGCGCGCAGATCCGACACGGCGTGCGCGAGCGCCTGTTCGGCGGCATCGTGGCGGGTTTCGTCGTGGGCGATGCAGACGAGTAGCGTGCGTATGCCCTGCCGGCGCAGGAACAGGCGCGCGTCCACCGGGTAGAGGCTGCCGTCGTCACGGCGGCAATTGAGGCGCAGGCGGCTGCGGCGCCGGCGGCCACTGTGCAGGAGCGCCACCGCGGACTGGAAAGCGGGCACGTCCTCCGGTGCCAGCAGTTCCAGCGGCGTGAGTTCTTGGAGCGCATCGGGCGCACGCTGCAGATTGCGCAGCACGGCCGGATTGGCGTACAGGATGCGCAGCGTGTCGGCGTCGAAAACCATCACCTCGGTCATCGACTCCCGCAGGATCGCCTGCAGCAGGCCTGCGTCGCAGACGGTGTTTCCGAATCGTTCCATGTTCCTCCAGCATGGCGGCTCGATGCGCGCATTATCGCCGGTGTGCGACGGATCGTTGCGCTATAATGTTGGTTCCGAGGAGCGCTGCGAGGCGGATCGCCGTCCCCAGGCTCGGAAAGGCAATAACCGCGCTCGCCTATTCTCAACCCTGCCGGGTTCGGGACGTGGGTGAGCGCCGCTGCCGCCCCTTCGGGTCCAGTCGACCCCGTCCGCCCGGCCACATGCAACGGAGCATCACATGAACGCTGTGGCTGACAAGAACTTCACCGATTTCGTCGTCGCCGACCTGGCGCTTGCCGACTGGGGGCGCAAGGAAATCCGCATCGCCGAGACCGAAATGCCGGGCCTGATGGCGATCCGCGAGGAATATGCCGCAAGCCAGCCCCTCAAGGGGGCACGCATCACCGGCTCGCTGCACATGACCATCCAGACCGCGGTGCTGATCGAGACACTGACCGCGCTCGGCGCCGAGGTGCGCTGGGCCTCGTGCAACATCTTCTCCACCCAGGACCACGCCGCCGCGGCCATCGCCAGCGACGGCGTCCCCGTGTTCGCGGTCAAGGGCGAGTCGCTCGAGGATTACTGGGACTACACCCACCGTATCTTCGAGTGGACCGACGGCGGCTACAGCAACATGATCCTCGACGACGGCGGCGACGCCACGCTGCTGCTGCACCTGGGCGCGCGCGCCGAGAAGGACATCGCGGTGTTGGCCAATCCGACCAGCGAGGAGGAGCGCATTCTCTATGCGGCGATCAAGGCCAAGCTGGCCAAGGACCCGACCTGGTATTCGGTACGTCTCGCCGCGGTGAAGGGCGTCACCGAGGAGACCACCACCGGTGTACACCGCCTGTACCAGATGCACGCGCGCGGCGAACTCAAGTTCCCGGCGATCAACGTCAACGACTCGGTCACCAAGTCCAAGTTCGACAACCTCTACGGCTGCCGCGAGTCGCTGGTCGACGGTATCAAGCGCGCCACCGACGTCATGGTCGCCGGCAAGATCGCCGTGGTCGCCGGCTACGGCGACGTCGGCAAGGGCAGCGCGCAGGCGCTGCGCGCGCTCTCCGCGCAGGTGTGGGTGACCGAGATCGACCCGATCTGCGCGCTGCAGGCGGCGATGGAGGGCTACCGCGTGGTGACCATGGACTACGCCGCCGACAAGGCCGACATCTTCGTCACCGCCACCGGCAACTTCCACGTCATCAACCACGACCACATGGCGAAGATGAAGGACCAGGCCATCGTCTGCAACATCGGCCACTTCGACAACGAGATCGACGTCGCATCGATCGAGGGCTACCAGTGGGAAGAGATCAAGCCGCAGGTCGACCACGTCGTCATGCCGTCCGGCAACCGCATCATCCTGCTCGCCAAGGGCCGCCTGGTGAACCTCGGTTGTGCGACCGGTCATCCGAGCTACGTGATGAGCTCGTCGTTCGCCAACCAGACCATCGCGCAGATGGAACTGTGGCAGGAGCGCGATTCCGGCAAGTATCCGATCGGCGTCTACACCCTGCCCAAGCATCTGGACGAGAAGGTCGCGCGCCTGCAACTGAGGAAGCTCAACGCGCAGCTCACCGAGCTCTCCGACCAGCAGGCGGCCTACATCGGCGTACCGAAGCAGGGGCCATACAAGGCCGAGCACTACCGCTACTGATTGCAAGCCTTTGAAGGGAGCACGCCATGCGTTTGCTGCTGGTATGGATCCTCAATGCCGTCGCCCTGCTGGCGGTGACCTGGCTGTTGCCGTCGATCGAGCTCGCCGGCTTCGGATCGGCGCTCGCCGCCGCGCTCATGCTCGGCCTCATCAACACCCTGGTGCGGCCGGTGCTGGCGATCCTCACCCTGCCGCTCACCGTGCTGACGCTGGGGCTCTTCTATCTGGTGCTCAACGCGCTGCTGTTCTGGCTCGCCAGTGCGCTCCTGCCCGGCTTTCACGTCGGCGGGTTCTTCGCTGCGCTGGTCGGCGCCATCCTCTACGGCGTGATCGCGTGGCTGCTGTCTGCGCTGATCCCCGGCAAGAAAGGCTGATTCATGACGCAACGTACCTTCAGTTTTGAATTCTTTCCACCCAAGACGCCCGAGGGCGTGGAGAAACTGCGCGCCACGCACCGGCAGCTCGCGCAGTTGAAACCGAAATTCTTCTCGGTGACGTTCGGTGCCGGCGGCTCGACACGCGACCGCACCCTGGAAACCGTGCGCGAGATCCAGGCCAGCGGCAGCGAGGCCGCGCCGCACCTGTCGTGCATCGGCTCGACCGAAGCGAGCATCCGCGACATCCTCGACGAATACCGGCGTCAGGGCATTCGCCATCTGGTCGCGCTGCGCGGTGACCTGCCGTCGGGTTCGATGGACGTCGGCGAATTCCAGTATGCCAACGAACTGGTCGCCTTCATCCGCAAGGAAACCGGCGACTGGTTCAACATCGAGGTCGCGGCCTATCCGGAAATCCACCCGCAGGCGCGCTCGTACGCCGAAGATCTGCAGAACTTCAAGCGCAAGGTCGACGCCGGCGCCAACGCCGCCATCACGCAGTATTTCTTCAACGCCGACGCCTACTTCCGCTTCGTCGACGAGGCGAGTGCACTGGGTGTGAGCATCCCCATCGTCCCCGGCATCATGCCCATCGGCAACTACGTGCAACTGGCAAGGTTTTCTGACGCGTGCGGCGCAGAAATCCCGCGCTGGCTGAGGAAGAAACTGGAAAGTTACGGCGAGGACCTTGCGTCGATCCGCGCCTTCGGCCTCGACGTCGTCACCGACCTGTGCGATCGCCTGCTTGCCGGCGGCGCGCCGGGGCTGCACTTCTACACCATGAACCAGGCTGGCCCGTCGAGCACCATCTGGCAGCGGCTGGGGTTGTAGGGGGTTTTTGGACCGCGCTCACCGCGCAGTGCGGTCTCCTTTCCCCCTTGAGGGGGAAGGGGCCGGCGGCGAGGGCGACAACGGCCGCATGCCCGGTGTGGACACGTCGACTGCTGGTAGCGAAATGGAACTTCGGTGGCAAAAGGCCGAATTCGGTTCGCAAGCGAACCGCTACAAAACAGCGTACCTTATGTAGGAGCGGCGCCCTCGCCGCGATTGTCGGACGCCACAACCATCACCCCATCGGGCCGAGGGCGGCCCTCCTACAACAGCGTGGCGTCGCTGTGATCGTGGGCGATGCACCCATCACGGCATCGGGCCGAGGGCGACCCTCCTGCAACCGCACGCCTGTGGGAGCGGCGCCCTCGCCGCGATTGTCGGACGCCACAACCATCACCCCATCGGGCCGAGGGCGGCCCTCCTACAACAGCGTGGCGTCGCTGTGATCGTGGGCGATGCAACCATCACGGCATCGGGCCGAGGGCGACCCTCCTGCAACCGCACGCCTGTGGGAGCGGCGCCCTCGCCGCGATTGTCGGACTCCACAACCATCACCCCATCGGGCCGAGGGCGGCCCTCCTACAACAGCGTGGCGTCGCTGTGATCGTGGGCGATGCAACCACCACGGCATCGGGCCGAGGGCGACCCTACTGCAACCGCACGCCTGTGGGAGCGGCGCCCTCGCCGCGATTTTTGGATGATCGAACTATCACGGCATCGGGCCGAAGGTGGCCCTCCTGCAAACGGTGAATCCGGGTCACTCCTGCACCGTCACAAAACCCAGCTTCGCAATCCCGGCGCGGTTGGCCGCGGCCATTACCTGCGCCACGCGGCCGTAGCGCACGTTCGCGTCGGCGTGCAACTGCACCGACAGATCGTCGCCGGTTTCGCGTAGCGTCGCGAGCTCGTTTTCCAGCGCGTCGAAATGGATCGCCCGCTGGTCGATGTACACCGCGCCCTGCGCGTCCACCGAGAGTTGCACCGTGCGGCTCTTTTTCAGCGGGGCGACCTGGGCAGTTTTGGGCAGGTCGACCGGCACGGCCTGCATCAGGAGCGGTGCGGTGACGATGAACACGATCAGGAGCACCAGCATGACGTCGACCAGCGGCGTGACGTTGATCTCCGACATTGCGGACTGTTTCGAGGTGATGTGCAGGGCCATGGGATGTCCGCCTAACGGGTGCCGAGATCCGGCTTCAGCACATGGTGCAGGAAGTCGTCGGCGAAGGCCTCCAGTTCCGCGCCGTAGAGGTTCACCCGGCGCAGGCCGTAGTTGTAGGCGATCACGGCGGGGATCGCGGTGGCGATGCCGACTGCGGTGGCGATGAGCGCCTCGCCGATCGGCCCGGCGACGACGTCGAGCCCGGCCGAGCCGGACTCGGAAATGCCCTGCAGCGCGTGCATGATGCCCCACACCGTGCCGAACAGGCCGACGAAGGGCGCGGTCGAGCCCACGCTCGCCAGCACCATCAGGCCGCTCTCCAGGCGGCGCATGGCTTTCTGCGCGTCGGCACGCAGACGACGCTCCAGCACGGGCTGAATGTCGCCGCTGTTCTGCGGGCGGCCCGTGCCGTTCCAGCCGAGCTCGCGCAGGGTGTCGAAGCCGGTGCGACCCACCTGCGCCAGCGGACCCTCGGACGTGCGTGCGACGCGTTCACCCGCCGCAAGATCCGCGGTGTTCCAGAACGCCTCGAGGAAGGCGCTGTTCTGCCGCGACAGGCGAAATTGCAGCCAGCCCTTCATGACGATCAGCGTCCACGACAGCACCGAGAAGGCAATCAGCAGCCACAGCGTGGCGGCGACGATGCCCGAGGTCGAGTGTCCCAACATGAGGAATCCTAGTTTTTCAGTTTGAAGGCGATCGGTACATCCACCCATGCGTTCACGGCCATATCGCCCTGGCGCGCGGGGATGAAGCGCCATTTTCGCACGGCTTCCAGCGCTGCCTCGTCGAGCAGCGCGTGGCCGCTGCCCTGCTTCAGTTCCACGCGCGCGCAGCGGCCGTCGGCCAGCACTTCGGCGCGCACCACCACCCGGCCTTCCAGCCCGCGCCGGCGCGCGACGGCGGGATAGTCCGGTGGCGGATTGTTGAGATAGGCCGCATTGAAACGCGGCGCCTCGACCACGGGCGGTGGCGCGGGTGGCGCTGGTGCTGGCGCAGGTACAGGCGGTGCTGGCGAAGCGGGTTCCGGTGCAGGCGGTGTGGCGACGATCGGTACGGGCGCCGGCTCGGGCGGTGCGGCCGGCGTTGCGCGCGGCACCGGCGCCGGCGGGAAGGGCTCGGGGCGCGGCGTGGCGGTTTTTTTCGGCGGGGGCGGCGCCATCGGCAGCGGGCGCGGCCGCGACACGGGTGGAGGGGTGGGCGTTGGCGCAGGAGGCGGCAGCAGCGCCGCCTCGATCACCTTGAACGCGGGTACAGGCTGCGCCGTGTTGCGCAGGCGGTCGAGGCCGAACCAGACCCCGGCATGAGCCAGGGCGACCAGCAGTCCGACGATGAGCCAGCGGCGCGCGGGGCGGGCTTTCCAGTCCATGCGGCAAAAAAGCAGAGGGTCGCGCATTGCGCGGCGGCGGGCAAGCCCGGAAATCCGCACAGGAAGACTCCGTGCGGCAAGCTGTCGCAATGGTAAGAGAATCGCGCGTCCGTGGCCTGCGACAAATTGACGCATGTGGTCCTGCGAAGAAAACTGCCCGGCGCCTTGCGGGGCCGGGCAGTTGCAAGTTCTGTTTGAGAACGATTTAGAACTTGTAATTGAACGCAGCGTAGATCGAACGGCCCATGCCGGGAACCGGGGTACCCCATTGCGGTACGGTCTGCACGGCGTTCGAGGTCATCGTCGTGCCCTGGCCGATATAGGCGCCGCCGAGCGGATGGTAGTAGAGCCGGTCGAACACGTTCTCGACGCCGAAATCCAGGCGCACCTGTTTCCAGGAGTGGCTGCCGCGCAGGTTGAGGAGGGCGTAGCCGGGGGTTTCCATCTCGTTGCGCATGGCGGAGACGTCCTCCTTCCGGCTCACCATGACCACTTCGGCGGCGTTGTTCCAGCCGCGCAGCTTCTGCGTCAGCGCGAGCTTGGCGTTGAGCGGCATGATGTTGTACAGGTTGTCGTCGGTGTCGCGGTTTTCACCTTTGGTGTAGTTGACCAGGCCGTTGAGCCCGATAGCCCCCAGCCCGGTTTGTGCCAGCGGCATCCTGCCCGATAGGTCGAGGCCATAGAGGCGCGCCGACTGGTTGACGAACTTGAGCACCGTGTACTGGCCCGTCTGCAGCGTCGCACGCGGGGCATTCGCCGTGGCGTCCCACTGGACCGCGTCGACATAGTCGGCCACATGCGTGTAGTACGGCGTCGCCTTGAATTCCCACGCGCGGTCGGGTGCGTGCCAGTCGAAGCTGGCAGACACCGTGTTGGCCTGCTCTGGCTTGAGGTCGAGGTTGCCGATGTAGCCATTGCCGTCGCCGAACCAGTTCACCATCAACGCCGCCATCGTCCAGGTCGACCAGGTGTAGCGCTCGTGCAGGTTGGGCGAGCGCGTCTTGTGGGCGAAGCCGAATTCGATGTCGCGCATGGCGTCGGGTGTGTAGCGCGCCAGTACGGTCATGTCCCAGTTGTTGTCGGTCTTGCTGTGGTCGGCGTTGTTGAAGTTGGCGGCATCCCGCGTCTGGTTGCCGCCGCTTGCGGCGATGGTGGTCGGGAAAGTGTTCGTGTTGTAGCCGTGCACATCCCCGGCGTCCATGCTCACCCGCTCGAAGCGCACGCCGGCGAGCGTCATCCACTGCGGGCTGTGCTGCTTTTCCCACTCGCCGAACAGCGCCATGCGATCGCGCTCGCCGTCGTTGACGTTGAGGAAGGCATTGGGCCACATGCCCCCGCCCGAGGCCGGCCACCAGTCGTCGAGCCGGTAGCGCTGGTATTCGGCACCGACGCGCAGCAGGTCCTGCTCGGTCAGATTGACGTCGGCCTTGACGACGGCGCCGGTGTTCGTGCTCTCGGTGTTCATCGGCATGCCGGCGGCGCAGCTTGCGCTGGGCCCGCCGCACGGCGCGCCCAAATAAGTCGGGGTGCCGCCTACGTACCAGTACTTCTTGTCGGCGCCGAAGTCCATGAAGTGGTCGACGTCCTCATGGTAGACGCGCGCCTCCAGCTTGCCCCAGGCGAGGTCGCCGACGTAGCGCAGGTTCACGCGTTTCTGGTCGTTGGCGAGCAGGTCCATGCGCTGGTTCGGCCACAACTGCTCGGGCATGTCCTGCAGACCGAACTTGGCTTCCACCAGGTGGGCGCCGCCACGGAACGCCAGGCCCAGCGTGTGGTTGCGCGTGTCGTAAGCGGTCGAGCCGACTTCGTCGGCCGGCAGGGTGTGGCCCGGGCGGCCGGTGAATCCGGCGGGCGTTCCCGCGACGAAGAGCCGGTCCTTGAAGTTGCCGCCGGCGTCGTAGTTGTCCGATTTCGCAATGGCGCCGGTATACGAAATGTTGAAGCTCTCGGTCGCGTAGGTCGCCGCCGCGTTGCCGCCGCGGACGTTGCCGTTGCTGCGGTAGAAGGCACCGACTTCACCCTTGACGAGGCTTGCCTGACCCGGTGCCGCGAATTCCGGCTCGGCGGTCTCGGCGACGATCGAGCCACCGATGCTGTCGCCGCCGACGCTGACCGGCGCGATGCCGGCGTAGACCTTGATCGAACCCACCTGCGAGGGATCGAGATACGACAGCGCGGGGTTCATGTGGTTGGGGCAGGCGGACAGCAGGTCCATGCCGTCGACCTTGATGCGCAGGCGGTCGTCGGCGAGGCCGTGGATCGAGGGCAGGCTGGACACGCCGCCGGAACCGTAGAGGCTGACACCGGGCACGTCGCGCAGCAGGCTGGCGGTGTCGCTGGTGGCGGCGCGGGTCGCCGTCAGGTCGGCCGCATCGAGCCTCGCACTCGAGCCCGCCGGGGCGGTGTCGCGCGCGGCGCTGACGGTCACTTCCGGCAGGGTGGCGGGGTCGGTGGCGTGCACTTGAGCGGACATCGCAGCGAGGGCGGGCAGGGCGAGTGCCACCGCGAGGGCGACGGGTCTGGGCGTGAACGACATGGGATGAGCTCCGTGGGCTGTTGGAAATCCTGTTTTCCGCAAGGCGGATACCCAGCATGGGGGAAAGCCGTGAGCCGCGTCCTCGTGCACGAGGCGTCGACCCGAAAACCGCTGGCGGCGTGGCCAGCAGCACAGAGATGGCATCCTGGCGTTCCCCGGCGGGGCCGCCGGAATCAATGGCCCGATGCTAACCCGGAACGCGCCGCGCGCCGGTGCGACATGATGTCGCACCGGCGCCGCAGCCGCGCCGGATCAGGGTTTCAGCGGAGGCAGGTGTGCAGCGCCTGCAGGCAGAAGTCGACGTTGCTCTGCCTGGCCGAATAGCCCATCAGGCCGATGCGCCAGATCTTGCCGGCCATGTCGCCCAGGCCCGCGCCGATTTCCAGATTGAATTCGTTCAGCAGCCGGGTGCGGACCGCTGCCTCGTCGACGCCTGCGGGCACGAACACCGAGTTGAGCTGTGGCAGGCGTGCGGCTTCGTCGACCACGTACTTCAGCCCGAGATTTTCGAGGCCGGCCCTGAGCGCTTCGTGCATCGCGCGGTGACGTGCCCACGCGTTCTCCAGACCTTCCTCTTCCAGCATCACCAGCGCTTCGTGCAGGCCGTACATCGGGTTGATCGGTGCGGTGTGGTGGTAGGTGCGCTTGCCGGCGGACTGCCAGTAGCCGAGCACCAGGTTGAGATCGAGGAACCAGCTCTGCACCGGCGTCTTGCGCGACTGGATCTTCGCGATGGCCTTTTCCGAGAACGACACCGGCGCGAGACCCGGTGTGCACGACAGGCATTTCTGGCTGCCCGAGTAGGCCGCGTCGATGCCCCAGGCGTCGAGGCGCACCGGCGTTCCCGCGAGGCTGGTGACGCAGTCCATGATCGTCAGCGCGCCGTGCGCCTGAGCGATGCCCGCCAGCGTTGCGGCGTCGGACTGCGCGCCGGTCGACGTTTCCGCATGGACGAAGGCCAGCACCCTGGCGTCGGGATTGGACTTGAACGCGTCGCGCACCTTCTGCGGATCGACCGGTTGGCCCCAGGCATCGTCGACCACCACCGGCACGCCGCCGGTGCGCTTGACGTTCTCCAGCATGCGCCCGCCGAACACGCCGTTCCTGCAGACGATGACCTTGTCGCCCGGTTCGACCAGGTTGACGAAGCACATCTCCATCCCCGCCGAACCCGGCGCCGACACCGGGAAGGTCAGCGCGTTCTGCGTCTGGAACGCCATCCGCAGCATCGCCTTGATCTCTTCCATCAGGTCGACGAAGGCGGGGTCGAGGTGGCCGATGGTCGGGCGTGCCATCGCATCGAGCACGCGCTGCGGGACGTCGGAAGGGCCGGGGCCCATAAGGATGCGCCGGGGAGGGATGAAGGGAACGGTCATGACCTTGCCTGCCTTGTGGAAAAAATCAATCAAAACAATGGATTGATTCTACATGATGGCGAGGCCACACGAATGGGCGCACCCCGGTGCAGGAGCGCCGCTTGCGGCGCGAACGCCGAGTGCGAAGGTTTTCGCGTGGTTCGCCCCGCAAGCGGGCCTCCTACGGCGCTATCAGAGCCATTCGGCATCCCACCACGGGTAATCGCCGACGTGTTGGCACAGGCCGGCACGTAGCGGGTTGGCGACAATGTAACGGGCGACGGAACGCAGGTCTTCGTCGCGGCGGATGCCGTGGTCGAAAAAACCGGACTGCCAGATCTGCGCGATCTCGGGATATGGTCTGCGGATTTCGTGGGCACTCCCTGACTTGAAGCGGTTCATCGTGGCGGAAAGCGTCGCACGTTCGCCCAGGGTGAACAGCCAGTGCAGGTGATCCGGCATCAGGACCCAGGCATGGGAATGCACCCAGCCGCCTTGGTGCAGGCTGCGCATCACGCCTATGACGGCGCGTGCGCAATCCAGGGTGACGAACAGCGGCCGCCGCCCGGCGGTGGCGGTGATGATGTGATAAGGCTGGCCAGGCAGCGACACCCGCCCGATGCGCAAACGGTTCTGATGGGCCATGCACGGATTGTGCCGTAGGAGGCCCGCTTGCGGCGTGAACAGCGGTTTGTTCGGCCCGCAAGCGGACCTCCTACGTGGGTTTGCGTTGGTAGGAGCGCGGCTCGCGGCGCGAGCCGTTTTGACCGTGATTGCCCCGTCGTCTGTAGGAGGCCCGCTTGCGGGCCGAATTCGACCTCAAGCCGGCGGCTCGCCCATCAGCGGCCGCATCGCCGTCAACAGACTGTTGAAAATGCGCGGGTGCTGTCTCTCCTGCTCGGCGAGCATCTGCTTCATTGCGTAGCGCTGCTGCGGCTTGGCGAAGCAGGCGGGACAGTTCTCGAAGATCACCGGCAGACCGGCGTCGTGGGCGAAGGCGCGGGTCTGCCGTTCGCGCGCGTAGGCGAAGGGGCGGATGATCCGGAGATCGCCGGCGTCGTTGAGATAATGCGCCGCCATGGTCCTGAGCTTGCCGCCGAAGAACATCGACATCATCAGCGTCTCGGCAAGGTCGTCGAGGTGTTGCGCCAGCGCGATCACGTTGCAGCCCCGTTCGCGCGCGACGCGGTAGAGGATGCCGCGGCGCATGCGTGAGCAATAGGCGCAGTAGGAGTCGCTGTCCTTCGTCAGCGTCTTTTGCGCTTCCTGGACGATCGGCTGCGATTCCAGGCAATACGACACACCGAGCGCGGCCATATAAGGCTTCAAGGGCGAGGGATCGAACTGGTCGGACTGCGGGTCGACGGTGCACGCCAGCAGTTCGAACTTCACCGGCGCCTTCTGTTGCAGGTGATGCAGCGTGTGCAGGAGCGACAGCGAATCCTTGCCGCCGGAGAGCCCCAGCAGGATGCGGTCGCCATCGCGGATCATGCGGTAGTCGCCGATGGCGCGGCCGGCGGCACTCGCCAGGGAGCGCGAGGGTCTGGCCCAGGCCGGCGCGGCGTGACTCATGCGGAAAACTGCATCGCGTGCAGTTGCGCATAGCGACCCTGCTTTGCCAGCAGTTCGGCGTGGGTGCCGATTTCGACGATGCGTCCGCCTTCGAGCACGACGATGCGGTCGGCGCGCTCGATGGTGGACAGCCGGTGTGCGATGACGAGCGTGGTGCGGTGGGCGATCAGCGTTTCCAGCGCCGCCTGCACGTGGCGCTCGGATTCGTTGTCGAGCGCCGAGGTCGCCTCGTCGAGAACAAGGAGGGGCGCGTTCTTCAGGATCGCGCGCGCGATCGCGATCCGTTGCCGCTGGCCGCCGGAGAGGCGCATGCCGTTCTCGCCGATCAGTGTGTCGAGGCCCTCCGGCATGGCCTGGATGAAGTCCCATGCGTGCGCGGCGACGCAGGCGGCGCGGATCTCGTCGGGCGTGGCGTCGCGGCGGCTACCGTAGGCGATGTTGTGCGCCAGGGTGTCGTTGAACAGCACCACGTCCTGCGACACCAACGCGATATGGCGACGCAGGTCATGCAGGCGCAGTTCACGCAGATCGATACCGTCGAGCTCGATGCGGCCGGCATCGGGATCGTAGAAGCGCGGCACCAGGTTGGCCAGCGTGGTCTTGCCCGAGCCGGATGCGCCGACCAGCGCCACGGTTTCGCCCGGTGCGATGTCGAGCGTGATGCCGGCGAGCGCCGGGACCGTCTTGCCGGGGTAGGTGAGGGCGACGTCGCGGAAGGCGAGACGGCCTTCGATGCGCTCGAGTACGCGTGTGCCGCGGTCGCGCTCGGCCTCCTCGTCGAGCAGGGTGAAAATGGTCTCGGCGGCGGCAAGTCCGCGCTGCATCTGGTCGTTCACCGCGGTGAGCCGCTTGAGCGGCGCGAACAGCAACAGCATCGCCATGAAGAAGGAGACGAAGCCGCCGACGGTGGTGGTGTTGGCGCTGGCCTGGCCAGCGGCGATGTAGACAATGATGGCGAGTGCCACCGCGGCGATGAACTGGATCACCGGTTCGTAGACCGCGTTGGCGGCGACGCGCTTCATCTCGAACAGACGCGCCCGGTTGGCGGCGAGCCGGAAGCGGTCCCGCTCGTAGGGCTCGCCGCCGTAGAGCTTGACCACGCGATGGCCGCCCACCGCCTCGTCGACCACCTGGGTCAGCTCGCCGATATTCTGCTGCGCCTTGCGCGACAGCCCGCGCAGGCGCCGGCTGGCGATGCGCACGATCCACAGCGTGAGCGGCACCATGCCGAACACGATCAGCGTGAGCTGCCAGTTCAGCCACAGCAGATAACCCAGCAGGCCCAGTACGGTGACCGTATCGCGCACCAGCGTGGTCAGCGAACTCGTCGCCGACTGCGTCACCTGGGTGACGTTGAACGCCAGGTGCGCAATCAACTGGCCGCTCGGATTCTGATCGAAATAGCGCGTCGGCAGCGTCATCAGCTTGTCGAACATCGCCGCGCGCAGGTCCATCACCAGACGGCTGCCGACCCACGCCATGCAATAGGTGCTGACGAAGCTGGTGACCCCGCGCACCAGAAAAAGCGCCAGCAGCAGCATCGGCACCCAGCGGATGAAGTCGGGATCCTTGGCGACGAAGCCCTGGTCCAGCAGGGGCTTGAACAGTGCCGGCAGCAGTGGCTCGGTGGCGGCGGTCGCCACCAGCGCGACGAGTGAGAGCGCGAACATGCGCCAGTGCGGCTTCACATAACCGAGCAGGCGCAGATACAGCGTGCGGCTGTCGGATACACTCATAGCAGGAGCAGGGTGGCGAGCCCGAGGAAGATGAAGAAGCCCATGCTGTCGGTGGTGAAGGTGAGCAGGATCGACGAGCCGATCGCGGGATCGCGTTTCATTTTCGCCAGTGCCATCGGGATGAAGATGCCGGCGAGTGCCGCGACGATCAGGTTCAGCAGCATCGCCAGCGCCATCACGCCGCCGAGCGCCGGATTGTCGTACAGCAGCCAGGCGAAGACTCCGACCACCGCGCCCCATGTCAGGCCGTTGAGTGCCGCGACGCCGATCTCCTTGACGACCAGACGGCGCGCGTGGGCCTGGGTGATGAGGCCGAGCGCGAGGCCGCGAATGATCAGGGTGTTGGTCTGGTTGCCCGAGTTGCCGCCGATGCCGGCGATGATCGGCATCAGCGCCGCCAGCGCGGCGAGCTTCTCGATGCTGCCCTCGAACGCACCGATCACGCGCGAGGCGACGAAGGCGGTGCACAGATTGATCGCCAGCCACATCCAGCGGTTCTTCGCCGCGCGCCATACCGTCGCGAAGAGATCTTCCTCCTCCTTCAGGCCAGCCATCGACAGCATGTCGGCGTCGGCCGATTCGCGGATGTAGTCGACCACCGCGTCGATGGTGAGCCGGCCGATCAGATGGTCCTGCGTGTTCACCACCGGCGCCATCACGAGGTCGTAGCGCTCGAACGCCTGGGCCGCCTCGTGCGCCTCGTCCTCGGGATGGAATTTCACGAAGTCCTCGACCATCACCGCCGCCACCGAGGCTTCCGGGTCGCTCGTCAGCAGGCGCTTCAGCGGCAGCACGCCGATGAGCGCGTCGTTGCGATCGACCACGAACAGCTTGTCGAGCTGGTCGGGCAGTTCGCCCAGGCGGCGCAGATAGCGCAGCGTGACTTCCAGGCTGACGTCGGCGCGGATCGTCACCATCTCGAAGTCCATCAGCGCACCCACGGTGTCTTCCGGGTATGCCAGCGCCGACTGCAGATGCGCGCGCTTCTGCGCGTCGAGCGAGGTGAGCAGTTCCTGGATCACGTCCAGCGGCAGGTCGGCCGCGATGTCGGCGATCTCGTCGGTGTCGAGCGATTCGGCGGCCGCCAGCAGCTCCGCCTTGTCCATGGTCTGGATCAGCGATTCGCGGACCGAATCCGAGACTTCGACGAGGATGTCGCCATCGCGCTCGGCCTTGACCAGATCCCATACCAACGAGCGCTCGTCGAGCGGCAGCGCCTCCAGGATGTAGGCAACGTCGGCCGGGTGCAGCGCATCGAGCTTGCGACGCAGTTCGGCGAGATTCTGCTTGTGCACCAGGTCTTCCACCAGATCCTGGCGCGGGCCCTCCTGGCGGTGGACGAGGTCCTCCACCAGATGCATCCTGGCGAGCAGCGCCTGCACCTGGGCAAGATGCGTTTCCAGGCTCTCCTGCGAGTGGCTTTCGAGGGTGTCGGTCATGGGGTGTTCGTGCAAAAAGCCCCGCGATTGTATCGCGGCCCGCATGGGCGCTCCCGGGCAGCGGGAAAAATTCGGGAAACGCCGAACAATAACCCGCAGCGGAATGTGCCCGATTGCATGTCCGGGCACGTGTCTGCCGCGAAGCGGGATACCGGACGCCAGGGCGCGGTCGCTGGCGCCCCTGCGCTGGCCGATCCCCGCTGCGCGGGGCCCCGCGTCCGACGCTCCCGGGCGCCCCTGCGAGGAGGCGCGAGAGCGGAGCGGTCAACTGCGGTTTCCAGGTTGAATGCGCTGCCCGGGAAGTCTTAGCGGGGCACCTGCGCGTAGGCCATGTAGCGCTTGATGAGGGCAACACGCCGCTGATACGTGCGCGAGTTCCGGTTGTGTTCATACCAGCGCGGATTCGGCACCATCGCCGCCATGCGCGCGGCCTGGTCGCGGTCGAGGTTCGTCGCGGAGGTTCTGTAGTAGCGGCGGGCGGCGGCTTCGGCGCCGTAGATGCCGTTGCCCCATTCGATGACGTTGAGGTAGACCTCGAGGATGCGGCGCTTGCTCCAGGTGGCCTCGATCATCAACGTGATGACGGCTTCCTGGCCCTTGCGGATGAAGCTGCGCTCGCCGGAAAGGAAGAGGTTCTTGGCGAGCTGCTGGGTGATGGTGGAGCCGCCGGCGACCAGGCGTCCCTTTTTCAGGTTTTTCCTCACCGCCTTCTGGATGCCTTCGACGTCGAAGCCTTCGTGCTCGAGGAAACGGGCGTCCTCGGCGGCGACGATGGCGCGCTTCAGGTGGATCGAGATGCGCGCGTAGGGCATCCACTTGTGACGCAGTTCGGCGTCGGGATTCCTTTCCTGCTGGCGCGCAAGGCCGGCTTCCATGAAGGCGGTGGACGCGGGGTTGTGGTCGATCCACCACAGCACGTGGGCGAAGATCCACAACTGATACAGCAACACCAGGCTGATGGCAGCGGCGATGCCCTTGCCGATCCAGGCGAGCAGGTTTTTCAGCATGCCGCGCGCAGGCTCGCGATGACCGGGGCGGTGTCGGGGCGCACGCCGCGCCAGACGAAGAACGCTTCGGCGGCCTGTTCGACCAGCATGCCCAGTCCGTCGGCGGTGGCGACGCCGTGCGTGCGCGCGAAGGCGAGGAAGGGGGTGTCGCGGCCGTACATCATGTCGTAGGCGAGGCTGCCGGCGGCGAAGATCGTGGGCGGCAGCGGCGGCAGCTCGCCGGCGAGGCTCGCGGCGGTGGCGTTGACGATGACGTCGAAGGCGCCGGCCAAGGCGTCGAAGCCGCATGCCACGACGCCGTGGCCGAACAAGCCGGCGAGGCCCTGCGCGCGTGCGACGGTGCGGTTGGCGATGACCAGGGTGGCGGGTTGCTGTGCGAGCAGCGGCTCGATTACGCCGCGCGCGGCGCCACCGGCACCGAGCAGCAGGATGCGGCGGCCGGCAAGATCGCGGCCGAGGTTCTGCGTGAGGTCGGCGAGGAGGCCCGCGCCGTCGGTGTTGTCGCCGCGGATTTCGCCCGAAGCGAAGGTGAGGGTGTTGACCGCCCCGGCGCACTCGGCGCGCGCGCTGAGGCGGGTGGCCAGGCGACAGGCTTCTTCCTTGAACGGCACGGTGACGTTGGCGCCCCGTCCGCCGGCGGCGACGAAGGCCGCGACGCTTGCGGCGAAGCCGTCCTTTGGCGCGAGGATGGCCTCGTACGTCATGTCCTGTCCCGTCTGGCGGGCGAAGGCGGCGTGGATCAGCGGGGATTTGGAGTGGGCGACGGGGTGCCCGAAAACGGCGTAACGATCGGTCATGGCGCGCTATTTTAGCGCGTGAGCGGCTCGTTCAGCTTTGGCTCCACGGCAGTCCGCGTCGTTTCCCGCCGTTCTGCGCGCTGCGGTGGCCGGTGGTCCGGGCGAGATCGCCCTCGAATCCCTCGCCCCCGTTGTAGCACCCGCCCCGCCCGGCCCGGGCGCAGGCTGCGGCGGCGTGGTGCGAGCGATGGCCGCTGCGGCAGACGAAAAGGAGCAGTGCCTCGGGGTCGGTCGCCTGCGCCACTTGCGCGAGAAAGTGCGGATTGGGCACCCAGCCTGGCCATGATTGCCATTCGATGTGCAGGGCGCCGGGGATGCTGCCGACAAACTCCAGTTCGGCGCGCGAGCGGACGTCGACGAGTCGCGCGCCGGGCGCCAGTCGAAGCAGTTCGTGCGCCTCGTGGGGCAAAAGCTCGCCCGCGTAAGGCAGCGCCTTGGCCCGGCCCCGCCCGTGCGCTTCATCGAGCAATTCGGTGATCCGCCCCACGCCTCTTTCCCCTTCTGGACCCGTACTCAGTATATGCAAGACTCTGCCTGCCGCAACGCGCACCAAAATGGTGCGCCGCGGTTTCCGTGCGCACCGTTTTCGGGCGCGAGGGATGGGCCCACCGCGATGTCCGGGCCCCGGAGCCTTGTGGCACAATGTTTTCGTTGACATTTCACACGTGGCACGCTTGCTGCTAAGTTGAACGTGTCTGCGGCGTACGCGTGCCGTTCCGCCGTTTCATTCATTTCAGTTCGAGGAGATTCAGCATGGCCGTGGCCGATGTACTCAAGAGGATTCATGACGAGGAAATCAAGTTCGTCGATCTGCGCTTCACCGATACCCGGGGCAAGGAGCAGCACGTCTCGATCCCCTCGCGCATCGTCACCGAGGACTGGTTCGAGGACGGCCATCCGTTCGACGGCTCGTCGATTGCCGGCTGGAAAGGAATCCAGGCGTCCGACATGCTGTTGAAGGCGGATCCGGGTTCGGCCTACCTCGACCCGTTCTTCGACGAGCCCACGCTCATCCTCACCTGCGACGTGATCGAGCCGTCCGACGGCAAGGGCTACGAGCGCGATCCGCGCTCGGTCGCCCGGCGCGCCGAGGCCTATCTGAAATCGACCGGGCTGGCCGACACCGCCTACTTCGGTCCGGAGCCCGAGTTCTTCATTTTCGATTCGGTCACCTGGCACGACACCATGTCGGGCTGTGGCGTGAAGATCGAGTCCGAGGAAGCCGCCTGGTCGTCCGCCGAGAAATTCGAGGAACGCAACAGCGGGCATCGTCCCGGCATCAAGGGCGGCTACTTCCCGGTGCCCCCCGTCGACAGTCTGCAGGACATCCGCGCCGCCATGGTGATGGCGCTGGAAGAGGCCGGCGTGCCGGTCGAGGTATTCCACCACGAGGTGGCGACCGCCGGCCAGTGCGAGATCGGCACCGTGTTCAACACGCTGACCCGCCGCGCCGACCAGACCCAGGTCCTGAAATACATCGTGCAGAACGTCGCCCACGCCTACGGCAAGACGGCGACCTTCATGCCCAAGCCCATCGTCGGCGACAACGGTTCGGGCATGCATGTGCACATGTCGCTGTGGAAGGATGGCAAGAACCTGTTCGCCGGCAACGGCTACGCCGGGCTGTCGGAGACCGCGCTGTACTACATCGGCGGGGTCATCAAGCACGCCCGTGCGCTGAACGCCATCACCAATCCGGGCACCAATTCGTACAAGCGTCTGGTGCCCGGTTTCGAAGCCCCGGTGATGCTGGCCTATTCGGCGCGCAACCGCTCGGCGTCGATCCGCATTCCCATCTCCTCCAGCGAAAAGGCGCGCCGCGTCGAGGTCCGCTTCCCCGACCCGCTGGCCAACCCGTATCTCGCGTTCGCTGCGCTGATGATGGCGGGCCTCGACGGCATTCAGAACAAGATCCACCCCGGCGATCCGGCCGACAAGGATCTCTACGACTTGCCGCCGGAAGAAGACGCGAAGATCCCGAAGGTGTGCCACAGCCTGGAAATGGCGCTGGACGAACTCGACCGCGACCGCGAGTTCCTCACCCGCGGCGGCGTGTTCACCAACGACATGATCGACGCCTACATCACGTTGAAGATGGAGGAAGTCACCAAATTCCGCATGACCACCCATCCGGTCGAATTCGCGATGTACTATTCGCTGTAAGCCTGTGTGGCGTTGCAAACGGGGTGGCTGCGGCCACCCCGTTCGTTTTCAAGTCCGGCGCACTTTTGGCCGTAGACAAGGGGACAGGCTACACTCGGACCCATGCGCATTGCCCTTCTTCCCTTCCTTGCGACGCTAATGGCGGCGGCACCCGTGCACGCCGAAATCTACAAGTACGTCGACGAGAACGGCCAGGTGACCTTCACCGATGCCTACCGCAAGGGCGCGCAGAAGATCGAGCTGCCCGGCGCGCCGTCCAGCCTGCCCGCGAGCAAGGCGGGGTCGCGCCGTGCCTCGTACGCACCCAGCCCGGCGAACTTTCCCCGCATCGATGCCGCCACGCAGAAACGGCGCGACGACATCCGCCGCGAGGTACTGCAGGAGGAGATCGCCGGCGAGCGCCGCAATGCCGAGGAAGCGCGTCGCCAGCTCACGCTGGGCGAGCGGCTGCAACCCGGCGAACGGGCGACCGATGCCTCCTATCTCAACCGTGTCAACAAGCTGCGTGCGACCGTGCAGCAGCACGAGCAGAACGTCGCGGCCATCCAGCGCGAACTCGCCAACCTGAAGTAGCGGCTCCCCGCTCTCTGGCACAATGCGTGCTTCAGCAGGGTATGAGCATGAAGCTGCCTTCTCCGAACGTCTTCGCAGGGCTGGAAAACCTGTCCACCGGGGTGATGGTGCTCGACGGCGACGACCGTATCCTGCACCTGAATCCGGCCGCCGAAACCCTGCTCGGCGTGTCCGGTGCGCTCTTCGCCGGGCAGCGCGCCCGTGACGCCTTCGAGCGCAGCCCCGAGCTCGCGACGGCCCTGCGTACGGTGCGCGACACCGGGGAAACGGTGATCGAACACGAACTCGACGTGGCGGTGGGTGGACACCCGCCAATCCGCCTGGGGTGCAGCGTGTCGCCGCTGGACGCGCCACCGGGCGGCCTGGTGGTCGAGTTGCGCGCGGTCGACCCGCACCTGCGCATCGCCCGCCTGGAGCAGGCGCGCCTGCAGCAGGAGGCCAACCGCGAACTGCTGCGCAACCTGGCGCACGAGATCAAGAACCCGCTGGGTGGCATCCGCGGCGCGGCGCAGTTGCTGGAACACGAACTGCCACGCGAGAGCCTGCGCGAATACACCCAGGTCATCATCAAGGAAGCCGACCGCCTGCAGTCACTGATGGAGCGCCTGCTGACCCCGCATCGCATGCCCCGTTTTGGTGCAGTGAACATCCACGAGGTGCTGGAACGCGTGCGCAGCCTGATCCTCGCTGAAACCCCCAGCGTCAGGCTGCACCGCGACTACGACGTCAGCCTGCCCGAGATCCGTGCCGACGCCGAGCAGTTGATCCAGGCCGTGCTCAACATTGCGCGCAACGCCGTGCAGGCAATAACCGGTAATGGGCGCGCCCAGGGTGAGATCGTCTTCCGCACGCGTGTGGCGCGCCAGATCACGCTGGAGTCGCGACGCTATCGCCTGGGCCTGCGCGTGGAAATCATCGACAACGGTCCCGGCATTCCCGAGGACATTCGCGAGCAGATTTTCTATCCGCTGGTATCGGGACGCGAGGGCGGCAGCGGCCTCGGACTCGCCGTGGCGCAGACCCTCGTGGCGCAGAATCACGGCACGCTCGAATGCGAGAGCCGCCCCGGCCACACCGTATTCGCCATGTTTCTTCCGCTGCCAGGCTGACCCCCCATGTCCCAATCGAACTGCGTCTGGATCATCGACGACGACCGCTCCATCCGCTGGGTGCTGGAAAAGGCGCTGCTGCGCGAGGACATCCCCTGCATGACCTTCGGTTCGGCCGGTGATGCGCTGCGCGAACTCGAGCGCAGCACCCCCACGGCGGTGCTGTCCGATATCCGCATGCCCGGCGTGTCCGGCCTCGAACTGCTGCAGGCGCTGAAGGAGCGTCTGCCCAGGGTGCCGGTCATCATCATGACTGCGTATTCCGATCTCGACAGTGCGGTCGCCGCATTTCAGGGCGGCGCGTTCGAATACCTGCCCAAGCCGTTCGACCTCGACCAGGCGCTCGACCTGGTGCGCCGCGCACTGGCGGAAAACGCCAGCCGCGCGGCCCCCGCACCGAACGCCGTACCGGTCACCGAAATGCTCGGCCAGGCGCCGGCGATGCAGGAGGTGTTCCGTGCCATCGGGCGCCTGGCGCCATCACACGCCACGGTGCTCATCACCGGCGAATCGGGCAGCGGCAAGGAGCTGGTGGCGCGCGCGCTGCACCGCCACAGTCCGCGCGCGCACGGCCCGTTCATCGCACTCAACACCGCGGCGATTCCGAAAGATCTCCTGGAATCCGAACTCTTCGGCCACGAACGCGGCGCCTTCACCGGCGCGGCGGCGCAGCGGCGCGGGCGCTTCGAGCAGGCCGACGGCGGCACCCTGTTTCTCGACGAGATCGGCGACATGCCGGCCGAGTTGCAAACACGCCTGCTGCGCGTGCTCGCCGACGGCCAGTTCTACCGCGTCGGCGGCCACACGCCGGTGAAGGCCAACGTGCGCGTGATCGCCGCCACCCACCAGGACCTCGAAACCCGTGTGCGCGAGGGCCTGTTCCGCGAGGACCTGTTCCATCGGCTCAACGTCATCCGCCTGCGCCTGCCGCCGTTGCGCGAACGGCGTGAGGACATTCCGCTGCTGGTGCGCCACTTCATGCAGAAGAGCGCGCGCGAACTCGGCATGGAAGCGAAGGGCGTGTCGGAGGCGGCGATGAAGACGCTGGTCGGTCTGCCGTGGCGTGGCAACGTGCGCCAACTGGAAAATGTGTGCCACTACCTCAGCGTGATGGCGCCGGGGCAGGTGGTCGAGGCGGGCGACCTGCCGGCGGATCTGATGCAGGATCGCGACGCGCCGCACGTGGGCGACTGGCTGCAGGGCCTCGCCGCCGAGGCGGGCGCGCGGCTGGCGCGCGGCGAGGCGGCGATTCTCGGCGAGCTGACGCAGGCCTACGAAAAGACGCTGATCGAGGTGGCCCTGCGCCACACCGGCGGCCGCCGCATCGAGGCCGCGCATCTGCTGGGCTGGGGGCGCAACACGCTGACGCGCAAGATCCATGAGCTGGGGATGGATGCGGACGTGGAACGCGACACGTAAGCAAAAAAAAGCCGACGGGTGTCGGCTTGAACGCGCCCACCGTGCAAGGCGACGCGCCGCGCCCCGTTCGGGGGAGGTCCGGGGGCGCGGGAAGGAAAAGGCGCCGCTCAGGCGGCCAGGGTGTCCTGCAGCAGCTTCTGGATTTCGCCTTTCTGGTACATCTCGATCATGATGTCGGAACCGCCGATCAGCTCGCCGTTGACGTAGAGTTGCGGGAAGGTCGGCCAGTTGGCGTAGTACTTCAGGTTTTCGAAGATCTCCGGGTCCATCAGCACGTTCACGGCGAGAAAGTCCTGCACGCCGCAAGCCTGGAGCACCTGCGCGGCACGGGCAGAAAAGCCGCACTGCGGAAACTGCGGCGTGCCCTTCATGTACAGCACGATCTTGTTCTGGGTTACCTGTTCGCGGATGCGATCGAGCGGGGTCATCGTGGCTCCTGAATACTTGAGTGGAATGCTCAAGAATTATACCCCTGCGTGCGGGCGCGTCAAGCGGCTTTGGCCTCGCGCGCGTCCTCGCCGAGGAAAGCCTTGTGCAACAGATGCGGCAGCAGCAGGCGCGGCGGCATGCGCAGCCAGTGCGCGCGCACGTAGGCGGCCAGCCGCGCGGCCGGGGTGAGGCGGTCCTCGCAGCTCGGATGCATCGGGGCCAGGGCGCGGGTGAAGACGGCATCGAGCAGCGCCTGCACGGGACGTGCCGGCGCGAAGCGCGCGAGGGCGACGTCGACGCTGGCCGGCACCGGCGTGGCGAGAAAATGCCGCACATAGCGCAGCGCGTGGAACAGCGAACGCCCCAGCTCGAGTTCCCCGGCGCGGGCGACGAGGCGTGGCCAGAAATCCGCCTCGCGGGCGGCGTCGCGCAGCAGCAGGTCGAGGTCGGAGAGGTCGCGCAGGCCGTGCGGCAGTTCGCCGTCGTGAAACAGGTGGGCAGCGGAATGCAGAATGCGGTCGGTGGCGCACAACACGCGCACGCCGGGCAGGCCGGGCACGGCGACCGCCTGCGCACGCAGCCGGGCGGGGTCGGGCCGGCTGCGTGCGGTGTCAGGCAGGATGGCATGGTGCACGTCGATCACGGTTGCGCGCTGCACATGCTGCAGCGGCGGAATCTCGTGCATCCAGCGGCGATAGTAGCGCTGGTCGTAGGCGGACAGGCCGGTGGCGTGCCAACCGGCGAGCATCAGCGCGGATTCGGCGGCATCCAGCGCTTCGCGCGGCACCAGGATGTCGAGATCGTTGAACAGCCGCCCCTGCGCGGCAGGCAGTCCGGCGGCCACGTAGGCGGCGCCTTTCAGCAGCAGCAGGGGGATGCCGGCGGTGCCCAGCGCCTTCTTCACTTGCGCGATTTCCCAGCGCACCGCCACCTGCTGGCGTGCCGCCAGCGTGTCGGCCGCTTCGAAGTGCCAGCGCGCGGGGGCGGGGATGGCCTCGTCGCAGCCGGCCTGGCGCAAGATATGGTACAGACGCGAGGTCAGCCCGGCATGGTGCGCCTGGCGCAGCAGCAGGTCCCACTCGCCCATGGAGAGCGCGCGTGCGGCGTCCGGGGCACGCAGCGTGCGCGACAGCAGGTCGGGTGCGTTCATGCGCTACCCTCCGCAGCGAGGCGCTCGAACTGCGCCACGGCCTCGTCGAGGATGCCATATTCGAAGTCGTAGCACGCCGTCTGGTCGATCAGCGCGCTGCCCACCCGGAAGCCGTCCGCGCCCAGGTGGCTGTAGTTGAACGCATTTTCGGCGAGGAACATGAAGGTCTGCGCCTTCGAGCGCGGGGTGAGGCGCGCCGCCGCCCCCGCCTGCCAGCGCGGAAAGATCACCCAGCCGGGGCGCGCGGGTTCGTGTTGGCGGCGCACGCTGTCGCGCAGCGGGCGCAGGTGCGCCACCGTGCCCTTGACCGTGTCGCGCGACTCGCGGTTGACAAAGGCGTCCGGGCTGAATGCGCGAATGATGTCGATGGACTGGTTCTTCAGGCTGACCGGGCGCGGCAGCGGCTGGACGAGGCCGGTCCTGCGGTCGATCAGGGTCAGTTCGTCGGAGAGCAGGCGCCAGCCCGACAGCATCAGCGCCGCGGTCAGGGTGCTCTTGCCCGAGCCGGGCGGCGCCGGAAGGATCGCCGCGCGGCCGTTTTTCTCCACCACCCCGGCGTGGATGATGAGGTACTGGTGGGCGCGCGTCGACACGCACCAGTTGAGGCCCCATTCCAGCATGGGAAACGCCTGGTCGAGCGGCAGGGGCTTGAAGGGCGGCACGCCGTCTACGGCGAAATTCACCTGCGGGCGCAGCCAGCGCCGCAGGCCGCGCGGCCGGTCGACCGAGACGTGGAAGTCGGCAAAGGCCTCGTGCGGGCTGCGCACCTCGAACTGGCCGTAAAGCTGCGTCAGGCCCTCGGCGACGTGCGGGACGTGTGATCGTACCCGTACCGAGAATGGTCCGGTGCGCAGCCACACCCCCGGGCCGGCGAGTTGACGGCGCAGTTCGGCGGGCGGCAGCTGCAGCAGTTTCATGGGGCCTGCAGCAGACCGATGCGGCGCAGGCTGTCGAGTCCGTCGTCCACGGCGTTCAGGAAGTCCGCTGAGAGCGCGACTCCCAGCGCTGTCGCGGTGCGCGCAGCGATCGTGGCGGCGTCGAGTCCGGGATCGGCCTGGCAGGTCTGGAACAGGGCCCGCGTCAGCGGTCGAAGATAGTGGGTATCCCCCGAGGCGACGTCGAAGGCGACGGCCTCGTCATCCCAGACCCGCAGCAGCCAGTCGCGCGGCGGGATGCTGTCAGCCATCCGTCAGTTCAACGGGCACGCGCGCTCGTTGAGCATGGCCAGCGAATCCTTCAGTCCGGCGGGATTGCTCAGATAGTTCTTCTGGAACAGCGCAATGAGCTCGCCGGCGGTGTAGCCGAAATTGACGCTTGGGTGCGCGGCGTTCAGCAGCGCGGCCACCGCGTGGAAGCCGAGGTTGGTGGCGATCGGGTCGGCGTTGCCATTGAGTTCCCGCATGACTTCGAGCAGGGTGTAGGGCTTGCCGTCGCGGCGGACGTACTGGGTGACCTTGAATACGGAATTGAACGTGTCCTTCGTGCTGAAACCGGTGGCCGCCCACGAATCGAGATGCTGGTCCTGCTTCCAGTAACCGGGCGTGCAGCCTTCGCACACGACCTTGGGTTTCGACAGGTTGCCGGAAATCATGCCGGAGATGCTGCATTGACTCGCCCACACCGGGCGGCTGGACAGCGTGAACACCGCGCCGGCGCCGAGGGCGGCGCCCGCCAGGCGACGCCGCGAGGGGTTGCTCGGCTCGGCGGACGGGGTTCCGGGGGTCGTGTCCTGCGGGTCTGGGGTCAGGTCGGCCATGGCGGTTCTCGATGGATGAAGCGGTTTGTCGGATATGTGCAGATTACTAGCAATTTTCGCGCCAGCCGTGGCGTGATCGTCACAAAGGCCCTTTCCAGGCGGATTTCCCGGGAGGCCGTGGGTGGGCCTCAGACTTCGAGTGTAAAATTTTCCGACAAAACGCCGCCGCTGATGCGCGGCTGGCCGGCAAGATCGTACCAGGTGGCGGGAGCGGCGAAACCCGCCGTGTGCAGCAGGCCGCGCACGGCCTCCGCCTGGTTCCAGCCGTGTTCCAGCAACAGCGCCCCGCCTGGTACGAGATGGGCGGGGGCGGCGGTGGTGAGCGCACGCAGGTCTTCCAGGCCGTCAGCGCCGGCGGCCAGTGCGGACGCCGGCTCGAAGCGCAGGTCGCCCTGGCTCAGGTGCGGATCGCCGTGCGCGACGTAGGGCGGGTTGGCGACGATGAGATCGAAGCGCCGACCGCCGAGTGCGGCGAACCAGTCACTGTCCAGAAATTCGACAGTCGCGTTCAGGATGTCGGCATTGCGGCGCGCGATCGCCAGCGCGGCGGGTGCGCGGTCCACTGCGGTGACGCGTGCCTGGGGCCGCTCCAGCGCCAGGGTGATGGCGATGCAGCCGCTGCCCGTGCCCAGATCGAGTACGGACAGGGACTCCCCGGGCGGCATGCGCTCCAGTGCCAGTTCGACCAGGCGTTCGGTTTCCGGGCGCGGGATCAGTACCGCCGGGCCGACCTCGAATACACGTCCGTAGAACTCGCGCTGTCCGGTGAGGTAGGCCACCGGCTCGCCCGCCAGCCGGCGCGCCAGCAGTGCCCCGAAGCGCGCGTACGCGGAGGCGTCGGGCGTGTCGGTAGCGTGCGCGATCAGCCAGGCCGGCGCGACGTGCCAGGCCCACGCGGCCAGCACACGCGCTTCCAGCCGGGCCTCGCGTTTATCCAGCCCGAGCACGGCGGCGAGCCGGCAGCTGGCGTCGGCCAGCATGTCGGTCACCGTCGGCCAGACCTCTGATCCCTGATCCCTGATCCCTGATCCCTGTTTATTCACCGGAAAGCACCGCCAGCTCTTCGGCCTGGTGCTCGGCCGCCAGCGCGTCGAGCAGTTCGTCGAGTTCGCCGTCCATCATCGCGTCGATCTTGTACAGCGTGACATTGATGCGGTGATCGGTGATGCGGCCCTGTGGGAAATTGTAGGTGCGGATGCGGTCGGAGCGGTCGCCGCTGCCGACGAGCCGCTTGCGCGTGCTCGCCTCGGCGGCCTGTTGTGCCTGGAGTTCGCGGTCCTTCAGGCGTGCGGCGAGTACGCTCATCGCCTGCGCGCGGTTGCGGTGCTGCGAGCGGTCGTCCTGGCATTCGACCACCAGGCCCGTGGGCAGGTGGGTGATGCGCACCGCGGAATCGGTCTTGTTGATGTGCTGGCCGCCGGCACCGGATGCGCGGAAGGTGTCGATGCGTAGATCAGCCGGATTGATGTCGACTTCGCCCACCTCGTCGGCCTCCGGCATCACCGCCACGGTACACGCCGAGGTGTGGATGCGACCCTGCGATTCGGTCTCCGGCACGCGCTGCACGCGATGGCCGCCGGATTCGAATTTCAGGCGCGAATAGGCGCCCTGACCGACGATGCGCACGATGACTTCCTTGTGGCCGCCGACCTCTCCGGGATTGTCCGACACGATTTCCACGCGCCAGCCGTGGCGCTCTGCGTAGCGGGTGTACATGCGCAGGAGATCGCCGGCGAACAGCGCCGATTCGTCACCGCCGGTGCCGGCGCGGATCTCGAGAAAAATGTTGCGTTCGTCGTTGGGGTCGCGCGGCAGCAGCGCGGCCTGCAGGTCGGTTTCCAGCCGGACGATCTTCGCCTCGCCGTCGGCGAGCTCGGCTTCGGCGAGTTCGCGCATGTCGGGGTCGGCGAGCAGCTCGCGTGCGGTGTTCCGGTCCGCCTCGGCCTGCCGGTATTGCCGGTACAGGGCGACCACCGGATCGAGGTCGGCGCGCTCGCGCGAGAGCTTGCGGTAACGGTCCATGTCGCCGGCGATTTCCGGCTGTGCCAGCAGGGCGTCAAGTTCCACCAGCCGCTCGTCGGCGCGAGCGAGCTTGTCGGCAAGCGAGGCTTTCATTCCTGGTGCAGGCCGTAGAGCTTGCTGACGAGGTGGGCAATCTGCTCGCGCTCGTCACGGCTGGCGTGGCTCAAGGCGTGGGTTGGGGCGTGCAGCAACTTGTTGGACAGGGTATGACTCAGCGCGTCGAGCACCTTGGCCGGATCCTCGCCACGCGCCAGTGCTTTCTGCGCCTTCTCGATCTCGTGGCGGCGGTGGCGCTCGGCGGCGTCGCGCAGCGAGCGGATCACCGGCACCAGCTCGCGGCCCTCCATCCAGTGCAGGAAGTTCTCCACGCTGGTCTCGATGATCGCCTCCGCCTGCGCCACCTGCGCGACGCGGTTGTCCATGCCTTCCTGCACGACCTGGCCAAGATCGTCGACGGTGTAGAGGAAAACATCGTTCATCTCCGCGACTTCGGCCTCGACGTCGCGCGGCACGGCGAGATCGACGATGAAAATCGGCCGGTGGCGGCGCTGTTTGACCGCGCGCTCGAGCAGGCCCTTGCCGAGGATGGGCAGCGGGCTCGCCGTCGAGGTGACGATGATGTCGTAGTCGGCCAGTTCATCGGACAGGGCGGTGAGCGGGATGGCGCCGGCGCCGAAACGGTCCGCCAGCGGGCGCGCGCGCTCCACGGTGCGGTTGGCCACGGTCATGCGGCGCGGATGCTGCGCGGCGAAGTGGGTGATGCACAGCTCGATCATCTCGCCTGCGCCGATGAACAGGCAGGCCTGCTCGCGAATGCTGGGGAAGATGCGCTCGGCGAGGCGCACTGCGGCGGCGGCCATGGACACCGAATTGGCGCCGATCTCGGTACTGCTGCGCACTTCCTTGGCGACCGAGAAGGTGCGCTGGAACAGCTTGTGCAGCAGCAGGCCCAGCGTCCCGGCCTTTTCCGCCGTCTGCACCGCCTGCTTCATCTGGCCGAGAATCTGCGTCTCGCCCAGCACCATCGAGTCGAGCCCCGCGGCCACGCGGAAGGCGTGCTGCGCCGCCTTTTCGCGCGGCAGCGCATACAGGTACGGTGCCAGCTCCTGCGGCTCGATGCGGTGGAATTCCGCGAGCCAGGCGCTTACCGTTTCCGGCTCGGGCGAGTTGACGTACAGCTCGGTACGGTTGCAGGTCGACAGGATCGCCGCCTCGGTCGCGCGCCGACTCTGCGTCAGGTCGTGCAGGGCGTGCTCCAGCTTTTCCGGGCCGAACGCGACCTGCTCGCGGATGGCGAGTGGCGCGGTGTGATGGTTGACCCCGAGGGCGAGTAGCTGCATGGCGGCAGATGGCCGGTCTTCAGACGAGGGTATTCTAACCGCTGTCAGGCGGGACGCGTATCGAAGCGCAGACGGTCGTAATAGCGTCCGCGATACAGCAAACGTCGCCGTCCGGGTGAATCGGCGAACGGCTCGCGGGTGTGCAGCACGTTGTTGCATACCAGACCCATACCGGGACGCAGGCGAACCGTCAGGCGATATTCTGAATCGGCGAGAACTTCCGTGAGCGTGCGCAGCGCCGCGCGCGTGCGCGCGTCGTCGCGCCATCCGATCGAGCGGGTACGCGCGGTATAGCGCATGGTGAGGAAACCGCCGGCCGCATCGATGGCGAACACCGGTCCCCCCTGCGCGGGGCGGGCGACGCCGTTTTCGTCCGTGCGCGCCGGAATCGTCATGGCGTCGGGCTGCATCAGCGCGTCGACGTGTTCGGGATTGGCGTCGCGCAACTGGATGTAGGCGATCTCGTGGTCGAGCAGGCGGTTCTCCCCGCCCGTCTCGGCGTCCTGCGCGCAATGCAGCAGCATGCCGAGAATGCGGCGCTCCGGCGGGTTGTAGTAGCCATCGGTGTGCCAGTTGATCGGCTTGTGGGTATAGGGGATGAACTCACCGCGCAGGCGGTCCGCGTCGTCGGCCGGCGTGATGCTGGACAGACCGTCCTCGTCGGCGAGGTAGTTGCCTTCCAGGCGGACCAGCCCGAGCTGCTGTCCGATTCCCCTGGAAATCGACTTGTCGGCGGCGGGCAGCCGGGAGACGTGGTAGATCGCCATGTTGGCTCGTGAACAGCGCGCGGCCAGTGCGCCGATCTCGTCCGCACTGAGATGATGCGGATCGCTCACCGGCACCATAAGCGCGTCGACGCTGCGTGGGTAGGCCGCGAGTCTGGCGTCGCGCCAGGCGCAATAGGCGGTCGTGTCGGCGAGGTCGAACGGTGAATTCATCTACCGATCAGGGTTCCGAATCAAGCAGGACGCGAAGCCGCCCCCGTCATGACAGCGGCGAAGCCACGGTCATTCCGGCGGCAGCATGTCCGGCGAGCCGAAGCCGCGCTTGACCGGCGCATTCGACAACAGGCCCTGGAAACTCTTTTGCACCGTGCCCATCATCTCGGGCATCTCGATGTCCATGATCTGGTCCATCACCCAGGTCTTGTCGTCCTCGCCCATCATTTCGCGTATCTGCAGGCCGAGAAAACGCAGCGCCGGGAAGCTCGCCTTGTCGTCTTCGGGGAATTCGAACTCGGCATAGTCGGCGAAGCGGCGGTTGAGGAATTCGATGAATTCCGCCTTGAAATCACGCTCGCCGTCCGGGCCGACCGCCTCCAGGATGTTGTCGCGCATCACCTCGGCGAGCCGGGAACTCATCGCCTGCAACACCGCGGCGCGCCGTTCCGGCGCCTGCGTCGTGTAGGCCATGCGGTCGCAGTAGTGCAGGAGAAAGGCGACGAACTCGCCGATCAGCTTGAAGCCGCGCGCTGGCGTCAGAATGTCGTAGTTTTCGCGGCCGAGGTTGTCGACTGCCTTGTCGGCCACGCGCCAGATGGTGGACGCGACCGCGGTGGAGATTTCCTCCGGGCTGCGATCGCCTTCCTTCTTGAACCAGACGGTCTTGACGCGAACGGGTTTGGCCATGCTTATTCTCCTGTGGCGACGGGGCGGGCAGGATCGGTGATCCACTCGCTCCATGAACCGGGATACAGACGCGAGCCGGACAGGCCGGCGACTTCCATCGCCAGGACATTGTGGCACGCGGTAACGCCCGAGCCGCACATGTGCAGCACCTGCCACGCGGGCCTGCCCTTCAGCAGCGCCTGGTAGTTCTCGCGCAGGGCCTCGGGCGGCAGGAAAGTACCGTCGACGTCGAGGTTCTCGTCGAACGGATAGTTGATCGCGCCGGGGACGTGCCCGGCGACCGGATCGAGCGGCTCGAACTCACCGGTGAAACGCCGTTCCGGGCGCGCGTCGAGGATGAGCTGCTCGCCGGTCTGCGAAGCGCGCAGGATGTCGTCCGCGGAGACGACCTGGGTGGGTTCGGGCAGGCAGGCGCAGGCACCCCGGTGCGGCGCCGGCACGATGGCGTCGACCGGACGCTTTTCGCGCGTCCATTTCGGATAGCCGCCGTCGAGCAGCGCCACCGCCGGGTGACCGAGCCAGCGCAGCAGCCACCACAGGCGCACCGCCATCGAACCGAAGCTGTCGTCGTACACCACCACCTGCTTGTTCACCCCCACGCCCCAGGCACACAGCTTCTCGGTCAGCACGTGCGGATCGGGCATGGGGTGGCGCCCCGTCTTCTCCCCGACCGGCGCCGACAGATCCTCGTCCAGATGCACGTAGCGCGCACCCGGGATGTGCGCCTTGTGATACGCCGCGCGACCCGCTTCCGTGTCGGTCAGCGTGAAGCGGCAGTCCAGCACGACCCAGTTCGGGTCGTCCAGATGGGCGGCAAGATCGGCAGTGCTGACGAGCGTGGTCGAAAACATGGAGCGTATCGGTTGTCAGGTATCAGGTATCAGGTATCAGATATCAGATGTCAGGTATCAGATAGCAGGATTGGCCGCCTGATTCCTGATTCCTGATCCCTGATCCCTGATCAGTAGCCGCCCTTGCCGAACGGCTTGGGCAGGCCGGCGACCTTGGCGGCCTGGCGGTTGGGCTGCTGCGGGAAGAGCTCGTACAGCTTCTTCTTCCAGTCGATGCTGTCGTCCTGTTCCTCGAGCAGGGCGACCATGTTGCGGAAGTTCGGGGTCTGGCCGTCTTCCTGGTAGCGCTCGCGCATGAAACGAACCACGGTCCAGTGGTCGTCGTTCAGCTTCAGGCCTTCGGATTCGGCGATCACCGGGACGATGTCGTCATTGAAGTTGGCTTCGACCAGGAAGCCGTCCTCGTCGGTTTCGAATTCGGTGCCGTTTACAACATAAGACATGATTACTCCTTTCGGGTGGTTGGATCAAAGATTCGCCGGTGCAACCGGCGCGATGGATTTGTGCGGGATGAAGATTCCGCAGCCGAGCAGCCGGTTGCGCCCCAGGCCTTCGTCCTGGAGTTGCAGCGACTTGTGCGGCGGCAGGTCGTGCAGCATCAGGCTGTGCCCGATGAGCGGGCCGGCGGCGCTGTGCAGCGTTTGCTGCCTGCCACAGATGAACCCGCAGCGCAGCTCGAAGCGCTCGACCAGTTCGTGCATGATGTCCTGCACGAATTGTTCTTCAGTGCTGCTGCCGGTGTCAACGAAATGCGCGTAGAGGTTGGCGAAAGGACTGAAGGCGCGCGTCTTGAAGGCGCCGACGGTCAGCGTGTGCCCGGCCAGGTCGAGCGTCCGGCCAACCAGCGCCTGTATGGCGTCGACCCGCTCCCGTGGCACGCGCAGGAACAGCTTGGCGCGGCGGTTGATATGCAGCACGGTATCGCCACGGGTCGATTCGGCGCCCTTGAGGTGCTGGATGCCGGTCCCGGGGTCTTCGCCAAGCCACGGCAGCAGCGGGCGCAGCGCGTCCAGAAGTAGCTGTGCGCTGTCGGCGGGAATGGTCGAGCCGGCGAGGTCGAATTGCAGGTCGACCATGCGCGGCGTGTATTCCTGTGGCCGATTGTCCGGCCACGCGTCCCAGCTCATGCGCTGTCCCCGGCATTGCGTTCCGCCCAGTCCTGCATCAGGCGGGCCCACTGGCGCGCACTCGCCGGATCGACGTCGAAAATGGTGAAGCGCTTGTTCTCGCGGATGCGGATGCGCAGGAACGGCACACCGCCGGCTTCGTGTTCCAGATGCTGGAACTCGATTTCCTGGCCGCCAAAGGGCAGGCGCATGGCGTCGATGGGCGTGATGTCGGGCATGAGCGTGGAGTCCGGTTTGCGTTGGGGAATCATGAGCTTATTGGGGCGCGCCGGCGGGTTTCAACCCTACCCGATCCGGGGGCTTGCATGATCAACAATATTTTAATAGGCTGATAGATTCTTGTGTGGGCGACCTGGTTCACGTGCGGCCGGTACTGTCGCACCGTTCGAGCCGGCGTGGCACCCCCGTGTTGGGGCACCCCGACTACGCCATTCGGGTAGGTGGCACCCCCCCTCGATGGGTGGGGAGTCTAACCCATGAGAATGATAGTCGCGAGGGCGGGGCGCGCATAGCATGCAGGCATACCGTTGAGCCCCGAGCTGAGCGGGCATATCGATTGTTCTAGGAGAGATACCGATGGCAAAACAAATGTACGATACCCCCAATCTGGACGATCTCGAGAAAGGCCCGTGGCCCAGCTTCGTGACCGGCCTGAAGCGCCTGGCCAAGGAAAACGACATGATGGTTGACCTCCTGGGTCAGCTGGAGACCTCCTACCGGACCAAGTTCGGCTACTGGAAGGGCGGCACGGTCGGCGTGATCGGCTATGGCGGCGGCATCATCCCGCGTTTCACCGAACTGAAGGACGAAAAGGGCGTACCCCTGTTCCCGGAAGCGGCTGAATTCCACACCCTGCGCATCATGCCCCCGGCCGGCATGCACTACTCGTCCGACCTGCTGCGTCAGATGTGCGACGCCTGGCTGGAAACCGGCGGCTCGGGCCTGATTGCACTGCACGGCCAGTCCGGCGACATCATGCTGCAGGGCGTGAAGACCGAGAACGTGCAGAAAGCCTTCGACAAGTTCAACGAAATGGGCTTCGACCTCGGCGGTGCCGGCCCGGCGCTGCGTACCTCGATGTCCTGCGTCGGCGCCGCGCGCTGCGAGATGTCCTGCTTCGACGAGGCGCGTGCCCTGCGCACCGTCATCAACAACAACATCGACGACATGCACCGTCCGTCGCTGCCCTACAAGTTCAAGTTCAAGTTCTCCGGCTGCCCGAACGACTGCGTCAACTCGATCCAGCGCGCGGACATGGCGGTGATCGGCACCTGGCGCGACAACATCCGCGTCAACGAAGCCCAGGTCCAGGACTACTACAAGGCTCACGGCATGTCCGACCTCGTCAATGACGTGGTCAGCAAGTGCCCGACCAAGGCCATCACCCTGGTCGACACCGACAAGGTGCAGGCCAGCGACACCGTGTCCGTCGCGGCGCTCGGCGATGGCAAGTCGCTGTGCATCGACAACAAGAACTGCGTGCGCTGCATGCATTGCCTGAACGTCATCCCCGGCGGCCTGCTGCCCGGCAAGGACAAGGGCGTGACCATCCTGGTCGGTGGCAAGCGCACCCTGAAGATCGGCGACCTGATGGGTACCGTGATCGTGCCGTTCATGAAGCTCGAATCCGACGACGATTTCGAGAAGCTGAACGACCTGGGTCGCACCATCATCGATTTCTTCGCCGAAAACGCGCTGGAGCACGAGCGTACCGGCGAGATGATCGAGCGTATCGGCCTCATGAACTTCCTCGAGGGTATCGGTATCGACGTGGATCCCAACATGATCAGTCATCCGCGTACCAACCCCTACATCCGTACCGACGGCTGGGACGAAGAAGCGGCCAAGTGGAACGAGCGCAAGCAGTCCGCCGCCTGACGCATTGAGCAAGGAGTCCGACACCGGAGACGGTGTCGGGCGTTAAATCAGATTTTCCGATCCTACTAAGTTTGGAGAAAAGCATGGCTGAAAGAACATGGGAAACCATCGAATCCGGCACCCCGGACCCGATGCCGTTCATGCACCCCGTGATGAAGAAGAACTATGGCAAGTGGATTTTCCACAGCCATCCGAAGCCGGGTGTCCTCTATCACCGCGCCGAGGGCGGCGATGAAGTCTGGACCGTCAAGGCCGGTACCCAGCGCCAGATGGACCACTACACCATCCGTAAGCTGGCTGACATCGCCGACCAGTTCGCCGACGGCTTCGTGCGCTTCACCACCCGTTCCAACATCGAGTACATGGTGGCCGACAAGAACAAGGTCGAGCCCCTGATCAAGACGCTTACCGACAACGGTTTCCCCGTTGGCGGCACCGCGAACTCGGTCTCCATGATCGCGCATACCCAGGGCTGGCTGCACTGCGACATCCCGGGCTCGGACGCGTCCGGCGCGACCAAGGCCCTGATGGACGAGCTCTACCACGAGTTCACCAACTGCGAGATGCCCAACCGGGTGAAGATGTCCACGTCCTGCTGCGAGATCAACTGTGGCGGCCAGGCTGACATCGCCATCATCATGCAGCACACCAAGCCGCCGAAGATCAACCACGATCTCGTCGCCAACGTGTGTGAGCGTCCGTCCGTCGTGGCGCGCTGCCCGGTCGCGGCGATCCGTCCCGCACTGGTCAACGGCAAGCCCTCGCTCGAAGTCGACGAGAAGAAGTGCATCTGCTGCGGCGCCTGCTTCCCGCCCTGCCCGCCGATGCAGATCAACGATCCCGAGCATTCCAAGTTCGCTATCTGGGTGGGCGGCAAGAACGCCAACGCGCGCGCCAAGCCGACCTTCCACAAGCTGGTCGCTGCCGGCATCCCGAACAACCCGCCGCGCTGGGTGGAAGTTTCGGAAGTCGTCAAGAAGATCCTCTACACCTACAAGGAAGACGCCCGTCCGTGGGAGCGCCTGTCCGACTGGGTGGAGCGCATCGGCTGGCCCGCGTTCTTCGAGAAGACCGGTCTGCCCTTCACCAAGTATCACATCGACAACTGGCGTGGCAGCCGGGCGAGCCTGAACGCGTCCGCGCACATCCGCTTCTGATTGTCGCGTGTACGGCCGCCGCAGCGGGGCTGCGGCGGCATGATGTGAAACGATAACAAACGGTTTTTTCGGAGTTCAACGAGCGATGCAATTCGGCATTCTGATAAACGAAGGGCCTTACAACCACCAGGCCAGCGACTCGGCCTATCTCTTCGCGCGCAACGCGATCGAGAAAGGCCATACGGTTCCGCGCGTGTTCTTCTATCACGACGGCGTGAACAACTCGACCCGCATGGGCGAGCCGCCACAGGACGACCGCAACGTCACCACGCGCTGGTCGAAGCTTGCCGAAGAGCACGGCATCGATCTCGTCGTGTGCGTGGCGGCCGCGCTGCGCCGCGGCATCAAGGACGAACTCCTGGCGCCGGGTTTCCGGATTTCCGGTCTCGGTCAGTTGGTTGAAATGGGTATTCAGTACGATCGTCTCGTGACGTTCGGTGATTGAGGATTAGCGAGATGAGCGATATGGATATGGAAGACGACGGCTCCGGCATCGTCAAGAAATTCATGTTCCTGAACCGCAAGGCGCCGCACGGTACCGTGTACGCGCTGGAAGGCCTGGAGGTGGTGCTGATCACGGCCGCTTTCGATCAGGACGTGAGCCTGGTGTTCACGGACGATGGTGTCTATCAGTTGATGAAGGGCATCGACACCAAGGGTATCGAGGTCAAGGACTTCTCCAAGACCTATCGCGCTCTGGATGGCTACGACATCGAGAAACTGTATGTCGACCAGTCTTCCCTCGACGCGCGCGGCCTGACCGAGGACGACCTGATTGTGGACGTGACGGTGCTCTCCGACGACGAGATGAAGAATCTCATGGACGAGCAAGACGTCGTGATCAGCTTCTAAGGGGATAGACATGCTGCATATCGTGAACAAATCGGCCACCGAGCGCAGCTCGCTTGACAGCTGCCTCAGGCTGGCCACCAAAGGTTCTGCCGTATTGCTGATCGAGGACGCGGTGTATGCCGCGACCAAGGGCAGTGCGGCAGCGGCGAAAATCCAGGCGGCGGCTGCTGGCCTCAAGATTTACGCACTCGGGCCGGATCTTGCGGCGCGCGGCATGGCCGGGCGTGTGCTGGACGGCGTCAATGTCGTGGATTACGGCGGTTTCGTGGATCTGGTCGCAGAGCACCGCAACTGTCAGTCTTGGCTGTAATTTTCAATCAAAAGGAGTATTGCTATGCCCATGGTGAATATCGCCGGTAAGGATGTCGAAGTCGACGAGGAAGGCTATCTGATCGACCTGTCGCAATGGAACGAGGACGTCGCCAAGCACATGGCCGTCGAAGAAAAGGTCGACATGACCGAGAACCACTGGGAGGTGATCAACTTCCTGCGTGAGTACTACGACGAGTACCAGATCGCTCCCGCCGTCCGCGTGCTCACCAAGGCCATCGGCAAGAAGCTTGGCCCGGAAAAGGGCAACAACAAGTACCTGTACGAGTTGTTCCCCTACGGCCCCGCCAAGCAGGCGTGCAAGATCGCCGGCCTGCCCAAGCCGACCGGCTGTATCTGAGCGGCCGCTCTCGCGCCCCCCGGCCCTGAACCGGGGGACCGCGGTCACGGTGGACCGTTTTCCGATCGCATGCGCGGCGTGCGATCCGAAAACAGACACGTTGTTGGGGGATAGGTTTTGTCTACGTTGACGATGATTTATGCCGGGCTGTTCTACGTCGCCACGTTCGTGCTGGTGGCGGGCCTGGCCTACAAGATTTTCGACTACAGTCGCACACCCGCGCCGCTGAAGATCCCCACTACGCCGGCTCCGACGACGCGGCCCGGTGTGGTGTACCGCATGGGCAAGGAAGTCGTGTTGTTCGAATCGCTGTTCAAGTCCAACAAGTGGATCTGGCTGTTCGGCTGGCTGTTCCATATGGGCCTGTTCCTCGTGTTGGCGCGTCATCTGCGCTATTTCACCGAACCGGTCTGGTTCTGGGTCGACATCGTCCAGCCTTTCGGCAAGTACGCCAGCCTCATGATGGTGGCCGGTCTCGCCGGCCTGCTGGCGCGCCGCTTCCTGGTGGATCGCGTGCGCTACATCTCGACCCCGTCCGACTACCTGATGCTCCTGCTTCTCCTCGGCATCGGCCTGTCCGGCATGATGATGACCTTCGTCGTGCACACCGATATTGTCGCGCTGAAGGCGTTCTTCATGGGCCTGATCTACTTCGACACGCAGCCGCTGCCGCAGGATCCGGTGCTGCTGGTGCACCTCGCGCTGGTCGCGCTGCTCATGCTGATCTTCCCGCTCAGCAAGCTGCTGCACGCGCCCGGGGTGTTTTTCAGCCCCACCCGCAACCAGGCGGACAACCCGCGCGAACACCGCCATGTGGCGGCCTGGGCGGCGCGACTCGACCAGAACAGCTGACGCATCGTCGCCGCTCGACGTACGCAAGACGGACATAACAGGCACCGAAAAAGGACTCGCACGTGGCAGCACCTGAATTCGACATCCCGGAAATCAAGGACGACATCGAGGTTCCCAAGCTGCGGGAAGGCGTCATGTCGCACGTGAAGTCGTTCCCTGCAGCCAGGCCGATCCAGGAATTCCTCGGTTATCCGGGCGAACTCGGCGACGACTGGAAGGAGCGCGCCCTTGGCAAAATGGGCGACCTGCTGGGCAAATACCGCTCGCTGAAGGTGTTCCTCGATGCCTGCGTGCATTGCGGCGCCTGCACCGACAAGTGTCATTATTATCTTGGCACGTCCGATCCCAAGAACATGCCGGTGGCGCGCCAGGAGCTGATGCGCCAGGTATACCGCCGCTATTTCACCGTGGCGGGCAAGGTCTTCCCCGGCCTGGTCGGCGCCAAGGAACTCACCCGCGAAACACTCGACGCCTGGTACAACTACTATTACCAGTGCTCGGAATGCCGGCGCTGCTCGGTGTTCTGCCCTTACGGCATCGATACCGCCGAGATCACCATGGCGGGCCGCGAGATCCTCAATCACGTCGGCATCGGGCAGAAGTACACCAACGAGATCCTCGGCAAGGTCATCAAGATCGGCAACAACCTCGGTCTGCCCGGCCCCGCACTCGCGGATACCCTGGAAGGCCTCGAAGAGGACATGGAGGCCGACACCGGGGTGCCGGTGAAGATGCCGCTCGACGTCAAGGGCGCCGAAGTCCTGCTGATCACCCCGTCTGCCGATTTCTTCTCCGAGCCGCACGTCGAGTCGCTCATCGGCTACGCGAAGGTGTTCCATGCCGCCGGCATCAGCTGGACGCTGTCCTCGCATGCATCCGAGGCCGGCAACTTCGGCCTGTTCGAAGCCAACTACGAAATGATGCGCAAGGTCGCAATGCGCATCCGCGACGCGGCGCTCGAACTCGGCGTCAAGCGCATCGTCGTCGGCGAGTGTGGCCACGCCTGGCGCGTCGCCTACAGTTTCTGGAACACGCTCACCGGTATCGGCTACGGCGGCAACGATCCCTTCTCGATCGAATTGCAAAAGCAGCTCGACCCCAGCTATCCGCAGCCGCAGCATATCTGCGAACTGACCAACGACCTGATCAAGCAGGGCAAGATCAAGGTCGATCCGTCGGCCAACGACGATCTGGTGGTGACCTTCCACGATTCATGCAACGTGGCCCGGGCCTCGCGCATGGGTACCGAGCCGGGCGGTCAATTCGACATTCCGCGCGAACTGATTCGCGCCGTGGTCAATAATTTCCACGACATGGCCGACGGCACGATCCGCGAAGCGACCTTCTGCTGTGGTGGCGGCGGCGGCCTGCTCACCGATGACCTCATGGAGGTCCGGGTCAAGGGTGCGCTGCCACGCGCAACTGCCTTGAACAACGTAGTCAAGGAAAGCCAGGTTAACTTCCTGGCCCTGATCTGCGCGATCTGCAAGGCGCAGTTCACCAAGGTTCTGCCCAAGTACGGTTTCGACATGAGCATGGTGGGCGGTGTGCATCAACTGGTCAGCAAGGCGATCAAGCTCGATTGATCGCGCTGGGTAAACACTTCATCTGTAGGCGTTAGGAGAATCAACATGGCTGTCACGACCAACAAAGCAGCAAAGACCGAAGGCATGACATGGCGTCGCTTCAAGGACGGCGAGAGCGAGGCGGACTACCGTTCGTCCCAGGAAATGATCTTCCAGGCCAGCTGGACGCACAAGTGCCCTGAGTACGTGCTCTCCACGCCTCCCTGCCAGGGTTCGTGTCCTGCCGGCGAGGATATTCGTGGCTACCTCAACATCGCCCGCGGCATGGAAAAGCCGCCAGCAGGCATGCCGTGGCAGGAATATGCCTGGCGCCGTCTGACGGAAGCCAACCCCTTCCCCGCCGTGATGGGGCGCGTCTGCCCGGCACCGTGCGAATCGGGCTGCAACCGCAACATGGTCGAAGATCACGTCGGCATCAACTCCGTCGAGCACTTCCTCGGCGACTGGGCCAATGACAACAAGATGGCCTTCGAAACCAAGGCCGCCGACACCGGCAAGAAGATCGCCATCATCGGCGCCGGCCCGGCCGGTCTCGCCGCCGCTTACCAGCTGCGTCTGCGCGGCCACAGCGCCACCATCTTCGACGAGCACGAAGAGCTCGGCGGCATGATGCGCTATGGCATTCCCGGCTTCCGCACCCCGCGCGAGATGCTCGATACCGAAATCAACCGCATCATCGCGCTGGGCGTCGAGACCCGTCTGAAGACCCGCGTCGGCACCGACATCAGCTTCGACGAACTGGACAAGAATTTCGACGCGATCTTCCTCGCCATGGGTGCGCAGGCCGGCCGTCCGCTGCCCGTCCCCGGCGCCGAGGCCCCCAACTGCGTGACCGCCGTCGCCTTCCTGCGCGCGTTCAACGAAGGCCGCCTGCAGCACGTCGGCAACCGCGTGGTCGTCATCGGTGGTGGCGACACCTCGATCGACGTCGCGACCGTCGCGCGCCGCCTGGGTAACGTCACCAAGGGTGGCACCCGCGACGACCGCCCCGAGGCGATCATCTCCGGCCACATGGCGAGCGACGTCGCCTCGATTTCCGCCCGCGAAGGCGCCGAAGTCGTGCTGGTGTCGCGTGCCACCATCGACAAGATGAATGCCAACAAGCACGAAATCGAGCACGCCCAGCAGGAAGGCATCGAGATCGTCGGCGGCGTGACGCCGATTGCCGTGGTGGTCGACGCCAACGGCCGCGCCACCGCGCTGCGCGTCGCCGAATTCACCGTCGAAGGCAAGGAAACCAAGATCGTCGCCGGTAGCGAGCGCGACATCCCGGGCGATCTGATCGTCTCGGCCATCGGCCAGGGCGTGGACTTCACCGGCCTCGAGCAGTTCAACAACAACAACGGTCTGATCCGGGCCGACAAGAACTATCGCTTTCCCAACAATGAGAAAGTGTTCGTCGGCGGCGACGTGATCCGTCCGCATCTGCTCACTACCGCCATCGGCCATGCCGCGATCGCCGTCGACGGCATCGACGCCTTCCTGCGCGGCGAAGAGCTCGACAGGCGTCCGAAGGTCGACGTGCACCATTTCGACGAGTTGCGCAAGTGGCTCGAGACCGGTCACGAGTATGCCGACGTGCACGGCGAAATCTGGGGCACCTCGGAGCGCAAGGACATCCTCCACAACTTCGAGGACCGCTCCCACCGCCACGTCATTCCGCACAACGAGTTGTTCCTTGGTCACTTCCCCAACGTCGCGCGCAATATTCGCGAAGTCACCGTGCTCGACCAGCAGACCGCCCTCGGCAACTTCGAGGAGCGCCTGCACGGCCTGAGCGAAAAGCAGGTGATCGACGAAGCCAAGCGCTGCATGTCCTGCGGCCTGTGCTTCGAGTGTGACAACTGCGTGGTGTACTGCCCGCAGACCGCCGTGTTCAAGGTGAAGAAGAAGGACAACCCCACCGTGGGTCGTTACGTCGACACCGACTACAGCAAGTGCATCGGCTGCCACATCTGTGCCGATGTCTGCCCGACCGGCTACATCGTCATGGGCATGGGTGAGTGAACGTGACTGGCAAGATGAAAAGCCTGCTGGCGCTGGGTGCGGTTGCGCTGACGACCGCGGCCCTGGCCTGGGCCGGCGCCGAGGCGCAGCCCAAGGCCGGCGGCGCGCCCGTGCCGGTGATCACCAAGGCCGCGAAGGGCGAGCACTGCGTGGAAGACACCGCATACATGCGGCGCAACCACATGAAGCTGCTGCTGGTTCACCGTGACCGCACGGTACTCCAGGGTATCCGCACGCCGAAGCACAGCCTGAAGGGATGCATCGACTGCCACGCCAGCGAGGCCACGGGCAGTGTGGCGAGCGCCAAGGAAGACTTTTGCGTGAGCTGCCACAGCTACGCTGCGGTGAAGATCGACTGCTTCGACTGCCACTCGACCAAGCCGCAGCGCACGACCGCGATGAATCCGTCGCATCCGCACGCCGCGAGCGTGTCGGCAAACGTCGAAGAGATGGCTGGGGTTTCCCGATGAACGAATTGAATACCATGACCGAACAGGCACCGCACTCGCCGGAGCGCCGTCGCTTCGTCGGGGCCGCCGCCGCGGTCGCCGGCCTGGCGGTGGTTCCCGGCGTCATGCTGTATGAAGTCGCGGACGCGCGCCCGGAAGACCAGCCCGCCAGCAGCGCGGTGCGCTGGGGTATGCTGGTCGACGCCACGCGCTGCGCCAGCGGCTGCTCCGACTGCGTGACCGCGTGCAGCACGGAAAACGGCTGGACCCCGGTCGCGCAGAGCGAGCACCCGCGCCAGGCTCCGCAGTGGATCCGCAAGCTCCAGCTCGAGGATCCGCTGACCCAGGCGCAGATCAACCTGCCGATGCTGTGTCAGCACTGCGCGGAGCCGCCGTGTGTCGACGTCTGCCCGACCGGCGCGTCGTTCAAGCGCGCCGATGGCATCGTCCTGGTCAACCGCCACACCTGTATCGGCTGCCGTTACTGCATGATGGCGTGTCCGTACAAGGCGCGTTCGCTGGTACACGAGCCGCTCAACGATACCCAGAAACCCGATGTGCCGCGTGGCATGGGCTGCGTCGAGGCCTGCACCTTCTGCGTGCAGAAGATCGACCGCGGCGACGGCACCACCGCGTGTGCGGAGGCGTGCGCGGCGGCGGGGCACAACGCCATCCTGTTCGGCGACCTCAACGATCCCGAGAGTGAGATCTCGAAGCGCCTGCGCGAACTGCCCACCAAGCAGGTGCGTGCCGACCTCAAACTCAACCTCGGCGTCCGCTATCACGGAATCTAAGACAACATGGCAAGCATCACCTTCCGCGAAGTTGAAGGCAGCAGCCTGAAATACTGGCTGCTGTTCGGGGCGCTCGGCCTCTTCGTCCTGTTCGGCGCCCTCGCCTGGAACACCATGCACCACCACGGCCACGTGATAACCGGCATGGACAACCAGATCGTGTGGGGCCTGCCGCACGTGTTTGCGGTGTTCCTCATCGTCGCGGCCTCCGGCGCGCTGAACGTCGCGTCGATCGCCTCGGTGTTCAACAAGCCGATGTACAAGCCGCTGGCGCCGCTCTCGGCGATCCTCTCCCTGGCGCTGCTGGCGGGTGGCCTGCTGGTGCTGGTGCTCGACCTCGGCCGTTCCGACCGCCTCATCGTGGCGATGACGAACTTCAACCTCAAGTCGATGTTCACCTGGAACGTGTTCCTGTACTCGGGCTTCTTCGCGCTGGTCGGCATCTACCTGTGGACCATGCTCGACCGCAGCGTGAAGTCCTGGACCAAGACGGCGGGCACCGCCGCGTTCCTGTGGCGCCTGATCCTGACCACCGGTACCGGTTCGCTGTTCGGCTTCCTGATTTCCCGTGAGTTGTATGGCACGGGTCTGCTCGCGCCGATGTTCATCATCATGTCGTTCGCCTATGGCCTCGCCATCTATCTCATGGTGCTCGCCGCGGCCTACGCCTGGACCGGGCGGCCGCTCGGCGACGCGGTGATGCTGCGCCTGAAAACCCTGCTCGCGGTGTTCGTGGCCGCGGTCCTCTACTTCGTCGCGGTGCACCACCTGACCAACCTGTACTTCACCAAGGCGCACGCCGTCGAAGCCTTCATCCTGCGCGATGGTGGCGCGATCACCAGCCTCTTCTGGATCGGCCAGATCCTCATCGGCTGCGTGATTCCGCTGGTGATCCTGCTCACCGCGCTGGGCCGCCAGCGCGCTTGGCTCATGATTGCGTGTGCGCTGGTCATCCTCGGCGGCATCGCCCAGATGTACGTCACCATCATCGGCGCACAGGCGTACCCGCTGGACATGTTCCCCGGTTTCAAGGCGAGCAGCAGCTTTTTCGACGGCGAAGTGCATCCCTACACGCCCAGCACGCCCGAACTGTTCCTCGGCCTGGGCGGTGTGGCCGTCGCGCTTCTGATGACCACCTTCGCCGTGAAGGTTCTGCGCCTGCTGCCCGTCAGCCTGGACGACGCCACCGTCGCCAAGCTGGATCAGCACTGATCACCCGGATCCGCCGGGCGGCCGCCCGGTGGTGAGGCGTCTGGCATGAGCGCGGCTCCCCTGTCGACTTCCGCCGAACCACGCGGGGCAAGCTTGCCCCGCGTGTTCATTTCCGCCGCCCACAAGTCGTCCGGCAAGACCACGCTGACGCTGGGGCTCGCCGCGGCGCTGCACGCGCGCGGTCACGTGGTGCAGCCGTTCAAGAAGGGGCCGGATTACATCGACCCCCAATGGCTGGCGATGGCGGCCGAGCGCCCCTGCTACAACCTCGACTTTCACCTGATGCGGCGCGACGAGATCGAGCGCCAGTTCGCGCACGCTGCACGGGGCGCGCGCGTCAGCCTGATCGAGGGCAACAAGGGCCTGTACGACGGCCTCAGCCTCGATGGCAGCAACAGCAATGCGGCGCTCGCCAAGCTGCTCGGCGTGCCGGTGGTGCTGGTGATCGACGCGCGTGGCATGACGCGTGGCGTGGCGCCGCTGATTCTCGGCTACCAGGCCTTCGACTGCGACATCCACATCGCCGGGGTGATTCTCAACAATCTCGGTGGCAGCCGCCACGAATCCAAGCTGCGCGCAGTGATCGAGCACTACACGGACGCCGAAGTCATCGGCGCGGTGCAGCACGATTCTGCGATGCAGATCACCGAGCGCCATCTCGGCCTGGTTCCCGCCAACGAGCAGGAGGCGGCGCGGGCGCGCATCCGCCACGTGGGCGAACGGGTCGAGGCGCAGGTCGATCTCGATGCGCTGCTTGCAATCGCCGATGCCGCGTTAGCGCGTCCTGTCGCGGCGCCGGTTGCGGCGGCACCACCGGGCGCCCCGGTGCGCGTGGCCATCGCACGCGACGCGGCGTTCGGTTTTTATTACAGCGAAGATCTCGACGCCTTGCGCGCCGCCGGCGCCGAACTGGTGCCGTTCGACACCCTCGCCGCGCCGGCGCTGCCGCCGGGTGTCGATGGCCTCATCATCGGTGGCGGGTTTCCCGAGGTGTTCATGGCCGAACTGGAGGCCAATGCCGCGCTGCGCGCGAGCATCCATGGCGCCATCGACGCCGGGCTTCCCGCCTACGCCGAATGCGGCGGCCTCATGTACCTGTCGCGCAGCCTGGCGTGGCAGGGGCAGACGCGGCAGATGGTCGGCGCGGTTCCGGGCGATACGGTGATGCACGATCGCCCGGTGGGGCGGGGCTACGCGCAGTTGGAGCCGACGGGCGATGACCGCTGGCGGGAGTCACACAGCATCCCCGCGCACGAATTTCACTATTCGAGCTTGGAAAACCTGCCACCCGACTCCATCTTCGCCTACAGGGTCACCCGCGGTCACGGCATCGATGGCGTGCACGATGGCTATCAGCGGCATAATCTGCTGGCCGGATATGCACACCGGCGCGGCGCGGGCGAGCGAGGCTGGATCGCACCGTTTCTGAACCAGGTGCGCGTGCACAAGGCCCGTGCGCGCGCCCACACTCAAGGACTCACATGATCAAGATCACCGATGCGGCCGCCGAACAGATTCGCGCCGCCGCCCAACAGCCGGATGTGCAGGGGATGGTGCTGCGCATCGCCGCCTACCAGGATGAGGACGGCGACGTCAATTTCGGCATGGGCTTCGACCAGGAGCGCGAGGCCGATGAGCAACTCATCGTCAATGGTATCCAGCTGCTGATTTCCATGCCGAGCACGCCCTTCCTGCAGGGGGTCACGATCGACTTCGTCGAGATGAGTCCCGGCGACATGCGTTACATCTTCATCCCGCCGTATTCGGCGGAACCGGAGGAACCCGAAGCGGACTCCACCGCCGCAGAGTGACCATGAATTATCTGCCCATCTTCCTCGACCTGCGCGGTCGCGTCGCATTGGTCGTCGGCGGCTCCGAGATTGCCGCCCGCAAGAGCGAGCTGCTGCTGCGCGCCGGCGCAAGTGTCGACGTGGCCGCCTCCGCGCTACACGAGAGTTTCGCGCGCCTGCCGGGCGCAGAACGCGTGCAGGTCGTCGCCGATGTCTTCCGCGACGACCTGCTCGATGGCAAGGATGCTGTCATCGTCGTGGAGGAGGACGCGGCGGTTGCGGCGCGGGTGGCGGACGCCGCCCGTTCGCGTCATATCCCGGTGAACGTCGCCGACACGCCAGCGCTGTGCAGCTTCATCCTGCCGTCGATCATCGACCGCTCGCCGATCATGGTGGCGGTGTCCAGCGGCGGCGAATCGCCAGTGCTCGCGCGCCTGCTGCGTGCGCGTCTCGAAACGCTGATTCCCGCCGCCTATGGGCGCCTCGGCGAACTGGCGTCGCGCTACCGCGAGCGCGTGCGCGCGGCGATCAAGCCGGCGCAGCGTCGCGCGTTCTGGGAGAAGGTGTTCACGTCACCGATCGCGGAAATGGTGTTCGCCGGTCGCGATGCCGACGCCGAGCGCCAGCTCGTCGACATGATCGCCGACGGCGCCGAATGCGACATCAGCCGCGGCGAGGTCTATCTGGTCGGTGCCGGACCGGGCAACCCGGACCTGCTCACTTTCCGCGCGCTGCGCCTGATGCAGCAGGCCGACGTCATCGTCTACGACAGGCTGGTGTCGCAGCCCATCCTCGACATGTGCCGGCGCGACGCCGAGCGCATCTACGTCGGCAAGGAGCGCGACGACCATGCGGTGCCGCAGGAAGAAATCAACCTGATGCTGGTGCGCCTGGCGAAGGAAGGCAAGCGCACGCTGCGCCTGAAGGGCGGCGACCCGTTCATCTTCGGCCGCGGTGGCGAGGAGATCGAGACCCTGGTCGAGCACGGCGTGCCCTTCCAGGTGGTGCCCGGCATTACCGCCGCCGCGGGCGTGGCGTCCTACGCGGGGATTCCGCTCACGCATCGGGACTACGCGCAGTCGGTCGCCTTCGTTACCGGCCACCTGAAGGAAAACACCTTCAACCTCAACTGGGAGGGCATCGCGCGGCGCGATCAGACCATCGTCATCTACATGGGACTGAAGGGCCTGCCGCTGCTGTGCGAATCGCTCATCAAGCATGGTCTGCCGCCCGACACGCCGGCCGCGATCGTGCAGCACGGCACGCAGCCGACCCAGCGCGTCGTCACCGGTGATCTGGGCAGCTTGCCGGCGCTGGCCGAAGCGGCCCGGCTGAAGGCGCCGACACTCATCATCGTCGGCCAGGTCGTCAGGCTGCGCGAGAAACTCAACTGGTACCAGCCACAGCCGGACGCCGGGCAGACCTCGGCCACGCCACTGGAAGCGCCCGGCCACCTGAGTTGACGGTGGCGACCCCGCCGCACCTGGAGGACCGCGCGGCCGTCACCAACGAAGTGGCGCGCCTGCGCGCAGCCGGCGGGCACATCGCGCCGGTGCTTTGGCAAGGCCGTCCGGCCTGGCTCAAGCTCACCCTGCCGCAACCGCCGGCCTGGCGCTACCAGCTTCTCGCCGGCATGGCACGACTCCTCGGCCAACCCGCCATGCAGCCGGTACGTCCGCACGGCGGTGGCCACGGCCTGCGCATCGAGGCCGCGCGCATCCGCGCGCTGGGGGCCGCAGGGCTGCGTGTCCCCGAACTGTTCGAGGTCGGCGCGGACTGGCTGCTGCTGTCCGATCTGGGCTGCGTCACGCTGGAGCAGCAGATCCGTCACGCCGCGCCCGCGGAACGCCTGGCACTCTGGCAGCGCGGCGCCGATTACATCCTGCAGGCGCACCGCGCCAGCCAGTACCTCAGCCAGGCCTTCTCGCGCAATTTCGTCTGGGCGCCCGACACCGGCCTGGGCGCCATCGACTTCGAGGACGACGCGCTCGCCGTCATGGCGCTTGCCGACGCGCAGGTGCGTGACTGGCTGCCGTATCTGTTTTCCACCGCGGTGTACTTCGCCGAGTGCCTGCCGCAACTGTGCGCCGCGCTCGACGCGGCGCTGGCAAACGAGCGCCCCGCGGTGCGTGCCGGCGTACTGCGCGCACTGCGGCGCACCGCCTGGCTGCGCCATCTGCGCCGACTGCCGTCGCGGCTGATGCGGCGCGACGTTGCCCAGACGCGCTGGTTCGGCGAGTTGGCGCGCCACTGCACGACGCCCTGAGCCCGGACGACGTCCCGCGCCGGGCGGGCTAGAATGACAACATCGCCTTCCCGGAAATTCGTTATGACGTCCGTACTGACCCTCGACGGCAACGAAGCCGTCGCGCGCATCGCCTACCTCGGCAGCGAGGTGATCGCCATCTATCCCATCACGCCCGCGTCGAGCATGGGCGAGTGGGCCGACGAATGGGCGGCGCAGGGGCGGCCCAACCTGTGGGGCGCGGTGCCGACGATCATCGAGATGCAGTCCGAGGGCGGCGCGGCGGGCACGCTGCACGGCGCGCTCACCTCCGGTGCGCTGGCCACCAGCTTCACCGCGAGCCAGGGCCTGCTGCTGATGATTCCCAACCTGTACAAGATCGCCGGCGAGCTCACCCCCATGGTGCTGCACGTCGCCGCGCGCGCCATTGCCACGCATGCGCTGTCGATCTTCGGCGATCATTCCGACGTCATGGCCTGCCGCGCCACCGGCTGCGCGCTGCTGGCGTCGAATTCGCCGCAGGAGGCACAGGATTTCGCCGTCATCGCGCAGGCGGCGACGCTGGCGGGGCGCATCCCGCTGATCCATTTTTTCGACGGCTTCCGCACCTCGCACGAGGTGGCGAAGATCGACGCACTCGACACCGACACCGTGGGCGCAATGCTCGATGCGGCATGTATCGCCGAGCATCGCGCGCGTGCACTCTCGCCCGAACACCCGGTGCTGCGCGGCACCTCGCAGAACCCCGACGTGTTCTTCCAGTCGCGCGAGCGCGCCAACCCTTTTTACGACGCCTTCCCACAGGGGGTGCAGGCGGCGATGGACCGCTTCGCCGCGCTGACCGGGCGTGCCTACCATCTGTTCGACTATGTCGGTGCGGCGGACGCCGAGCGCGTCATCGTGCTGATGGGTTCGGGCGCCGAGACCGTGCACGAGACGGTCGAGCATCTCGTCGCGCGCGGTGAAAAGGTCGGCGTCGTCAAGGTGCGCCTGTACCGACCGTTCGCCGCCGATGCGCTGCTCGCTGCCCTGCCGGCGACGACGCAGGCGGTCGCGGTGCTCGATCGTTGCAAGGAGCCCGGCGCCGACGGCGAGCCCTTGTACAAGGACGTCGTCACCGCGCTGGCGCAGGCGGCTGCCGACGGCGTGCGGGCGATGCCGCGCGTGAGCGGCGGGCGTTACGGTCTGGCGAGCAAGGAATTCACTCCCGGCATGGTCAAGGCGGTGTTCGACGAACTGGCGGGAGGCGCGCGACGCCAGTTCACCGTCGGCATCCACGACGACCTCACCCACCTTTCGCTGCCGTGGGATGCCGGCTTTCGCACCGATGCCTCGAAACAGTTGCAGCATGCGGTGTTCTGGGGGCTCGGTTCGGACGGCACGGTGTCGGCCAACAAGAACTCGATCAAGATTCTCGGCGAAGCCACCGCGCTGCAGGCGCAGGGTTATTTCGTCTACGACTCGAAGAAGTCCGGCGCGGTGACCGTCTCGCACCTGCGCTTCGGCCCGGCGCCCATCCGCTCCGCCTATCTCGTCGAACCCGGCATGGCGGGCTTCGTCGCCTGCCACCAGCCGATGTTCGTCGACCGCTACGCGCAGTTGCTCGAACATGCTGCACCTGATGGGGTGTTTCTGCTCAACACCCCCGCCGGCCCGGATGCGGTGTGGGCGACGCTGCCCGCCGCGCTGCAAGAGGAAATTCTCGCCAAGCGCCTGCAACTGTGGGTGATCGACGCCTACGCGGTGGCCGCCGAGGCGGGCATGGGCCGGCGCATCAACACCATCATGCAGACCTGCTTCTTCGCCATCTCCGGTGTCCTGCCCAAGGACGCCGCCATCGCCGCGATCAAGGAGGCGGTCGACAAGACCTACGGGCGCAAGAGCCGGCGCCTGGTCGAGCTCAACTACAAGGCGATCGACCTGACACTGGCGGCGCTGCATCACGTCAGTCCGCTGCCGCACGCGGTCGAGGTCGAGCGTGGCGCCACGCCGTCCCCCGCGCAAGGGGAGGGCATTCCCGACTTCGTGCGCGACATCACCCTGCCGATCTATTTCGGTCATGGCGACGCCCTGCCGGTATCGGCGATGCCTGTCGACGGCACCTGGCCGCTGGGCACCGCGCAATACGAGAAGCGCAACATCGCGCTGGAAATCCCGGTGTGGGACGAGGACCTGTGCACCCAGTGCGGCAAGTGCGTGCTCGTCTGCCCGCACAGCGCGGTGCGCTCGCGCCTGTTCGACGCCGCCGCAGCGGCTTCCGCGCCACCCACCTTCAAGCACGTGCCGGTGCGCGCCAAGGACTACCCACCGGGCACCCACATCAGCTATCAGGTCGCGCCGGAAGACTGCACCGGCTGCGGCGACTGCGTCGAGGCGTGCCCCATCCACGACAAGTCCAACGTCTCGCGGCGCGCCATCAACATGGCGCCGATCGGGCCGTTGCGTGAACAGGAGCGCACCAATTTCGAATTCTTCCTCGGCCTGCCGGAATTCGACCGCGGCGCGATCAAGCACACCACGATTCCCAGCGCGATGCTGCTCGACCCCTTGTTCGAATTTTCCGGGGCGTGCGCCGGCTGCGGCGAGACACCCTACATCCGCCTTGCCACGCAGTTGTTCGGCGACCGCATGCTGATCGCCAACGCCACCGGCTGCTCGTCCATCTACGGCGGCAACCTGCCGTCCACGCCCTACACCGTCAACGCCGCCGGACGCGGGCCGGCGTGGAGCAACTCGCTGTTCGAGGACAACGCCGAATTCGGTCTTGGCATGCGGCTCGCCGCCGACCAGTTGATGGAGCAGGCGCGCCATCTGGTGCGCGAGCTCGCCGGCGAACTCGGGGGTGATCTCGCCGCCGCGCTCGTCGAGGCCGACCAGCGCAACGAAGCCGGTATCGTCGCGCAGCGCGGGCGCGTCGCCACGCTGCGCGCCAAGCTCGCGGCGTCGAAGCATCCCCGCGCTGCCGAACTCGACAGCCTCGCCGAATGGCTGATCCGTCGCTCGGTGTGGATCATCGGCGGTGACGGCTGGGCCTACGACATCGGCTTTGGCGGCCTCGACCACGTGCTCGCGCTGCCGTACGACGTCAACATCCTCGTGCTCGATACCGAGGTCTATTCCAACACCGGCGGGCAGACCTCCAAGGCCACGCCGATCGGTGCGGTCGCCAAGTTTTCCGCCGGCGGCAAGGCCATGGCGAAGAAGGACCTCGCCAAGCTCGCCTCAGGCTACGACCATGCCTACGTCGCCAGCGTCGCCTACGGGGCCAAGGACGTGCACACCCTGCGCGTGTTCCACGAAGCCGAATCCTATCCGGGCCCCTCGCTCATCGTCGCCTACAGCCCGTGCATCGCGCACGGCTACGACATGCTCTACAACCTGCGCCAGCAGGATCTGGCGGTGAAGAGCGGACACTGGCCGCTGTTCCGTTCCGACCCGCGCATCGCCGAGGCCGGCGGCAACCCGTTCCGGCTCGATTCCACCGCGCCCACGCAGCCCATCCAGGCCTTCATGGAATCCGAAACCCGCTTCGCCATGCTGCAGCGCAGCCACCCCGAAGCCGCGGCGCGCTTCCTCGCCCAGGCACAGGCCGACGCCGAGCGCCGCTACCAGGCGTACAAGGACATGGCGCAGGGGCGTCCCGACGAACCTTCATCCGGAGCCTGACATGATCGACCTCTCCACCGACTACCTCGGCCTCAGGCTGAAAAATCCGCTGGTGCCCTCGGCCTCGCCGCTCACGCGCGATCTCGACAGCGCGCTGCGCCTGGAGGACGCGGGAGCGGCCGCGGTGGTGATGTATTCGCTGTTCGAGGAGGAACTGCGCGCCGAGGACGCGATGCTCGACCGTTTCGTCATCAATCCCGAGCTCGGTTTTGGCGAGGCGGATGGTTTCCTGCCGCGTGACGTGGAGATGAGTGGCGGGCTGGAGCGTTACCTCACCCAGCTAGACCGTCTCAAGCAGCGCCTCGAAATTCCCGTCGTCGCGAGTCTGAATGGCGTCACGCCGTCGGGCTGGGTGGAACTGGGCCGCGAACTCGAACGCGGCGGCGCGGACGCGCTCGAACTCAACGTCTATCACGTCGCCGCCGACGCCGGTATCTCCGGCGCCGCGGTCGAGGCGCGCTATCTGGAACTCCTCACCGAATTGCGCCGCGTGGTGAGCCTGCCCATCGTCATGAAGCTGTCGCCCTACTTCTCCTCGCTGCCGGATTTCGTCCGGCAGATCGAGGAGGCCGGCGCACAGGGTGTGGCGCTGTTCAACCGTTTCTACCAGCCCGACATCGACCTCGACTGCCTGCGCATGGTCGACGCGCTGCGCCTGTCGCGCCCCGACGAGGCCTTGCTGCGCATCCGCTGGATGGCCATCCTGCACGGCCGCACGCGCCTGACGCTCGCCGCCACCGGCGGTGTGCACAGCGAGAGCGAAGCATTGAAGCTGCTTCTCGCCGGCGCCGACGTCGTCCATCTCGCGTCCTGCCTGTTGCAGCACGGCCCCGAGAAACTCACCGAAATCCTCGCCTTCATGCAGAACTGGATGGAGGAAAAGGAATACGAGTCCATCGCCCAGTTGAAAGGCAGCATGAGCCAGCAGCATCTACCCGACCCCAGCCTCGTCGCGCGCGCGAGCTATCTGCGCGTGCTCGACAGCTTCACGCCGCGGCCCGGCGTGTGGTCGTAGCGACGCCGTATGGGCGGATCAGTGGTTGGACGCAGACGGCCAGCTTCGGCCATGACCCGCGCAGTCGGTCTGTGCAGTGCTTGACGGCAGCATGGCTTGCAGTGTGTGGCGTTTTGCAGTCGAGTGCGCTTTTCCCCGATTCATGCGCCGGGGGCTGACGTCCTACCGCCCGTCGCCGCGTCCCCCCGGCGCGACCTTGTGCTCCACCGCGAACACCGCCGCTTCCACGCGCGACGACAGATTGAGCTTGGCGAGGATGTGGCGGACGTGCAGCTTGACGGTGTCGTGGCTGATGTCGAGGGTGCGGGCGATGGCCTTGTTGGATTCGCCTCGCGAGAGATGGGAGAGGATTTCGCGTTCACGCGGGGTGAGCGCGTCGAGCAGGGAACTCGTGTCCTGGTCCTTCTTGTCGTACAGGTTGACGAGCTTGGCGGTCATGGCGGGGGCGACGACGGTTTCACCGCGCTGGGCACGCTGGATGGCGTCGACGACTTCGTCGGGTTCCATGCTCTTTAGCAGGTAGCCGTTGGCGCCGGCGCGCAGGGCGCGGGCGAGGTCGTCCTCGGCTTCGGACAGGGTGAGGATGAGGACGGGCAGGGTGAAGCCGTCGGCGCGCAGCTGCTGCATGAGCGTGATGCCGTCGGTGTCGGGCATGTTGAGGTCGAGGATCAGCACGTCGGGACGATGCGCGCGCAGCAGCATGGAAACTTCGTCGGCCTTGCCGGTGAAGGCGGTGACCTCGATGCTGCCGCTTTGTTCGAGTAGTTCGGCCAGACCCTTGCGAAACAGGGTATGGTCGTCGACGAGGATGATGCGGGTCAGGCTCATGCGACGGGTTCCGGCTTGCGTTTGGGGAAGACGAGGCGGATGACGGTACCGCCGGCGGGGCGGGATTCGATGGTCAGCTTGCCGTTCAGCCGCGCCGCGCGCTCGCGCATGATGGTGAGGCCGAAGCTCTTGCCCATGGTGGACGATTCGTCGTGTTTTTTCTGCACACCGACGCCGTCGTCGGCGACATTGATGATGTACTGGCCGTCCTCGAGGTCGAGGGTGACGACGACGTGGCGCGCGCGCGCGTGCTTGGCGATGTTGTAGAGCGATTCCTGGATGATGTGGAAGACCTGGATTTCCTCGTCGGGGGTGAGCGTGACCTCCTGCACCAGGTTGAGGAAATCGACATCGGCGTTGGCCTTCTTGCGGAAGCTCTTGGCGAGTTCCTGGATCGCGGGGACCAGCCCGCGCGGGTTGATGCGGTCGCGGTACTGCGTGATGAGGTTGCGCAGGTCGGCGTAGGCAAGGTCGACGGCTTCCTCGACGTCGCCGAGGTAACGGTTGGCCTTGGGATAGTCCTCGCGGCGCATGGCGTCGCTCAACACGGTGAGCCGCATCTTGGCGTAGGCGAGCGTCTGCGCGAGCGAGTCGTGGATCTGGTTGGCCAGCATCTGGCGCTCGTTCATCAGCGAGATGCGCATGTTCTCGCGCGTGAGCCGCGCGTTCTCGAGCGCGATGCCGAGGTGTTCGCTGATCGAGCGGAACAGGAGGCGCACGTCCTCCGGCACCTCCTTGCCAGCCTCCATGAAGAGGTTGTAGACCCCCATGACCTGGTTCCGGTGCATCAGCGGCACGGCGACCACACTGTTGCAAGTGCCGGTGAAATACGGGTCGTTGGCCTGGCGGTGGCAGAAGGCGACGTTGTTCCAGCTGCTCACCGTGACTTCGCGCGCGGCCTTGCCGCACACGCCGCAATCGACGCTGACGATGGCCTCGTGTTCGACGAGTTCGGGTGGCAGGCCGACCGAGCCGATGAGCCGCAGATGCGAGCGGTCGTCGGTGATGATGCGCACCGCACCGGCCTGCGCGCCGGCAAGGCGCACCATGGTCGACAGGAAGCGCCCCAGCAACTGTTCGACGTTGGCGTCGGTGGACAGACTGGTGGTGATTTCCGACAGTACCTTGAGCGCCGGCACGCTGATGTTGCCGGAGTCCGCAGGCGTGTGCTGGATCAGCGGATGAATGTCCTGCATGGTGAAACCGGTTGACGCCAATTCATAAGGATAGCGGATTGCGGCCCCCGATAGGGCGCTCAGTTGCCGGCCGGCGCCGCGGGCTCGACGCTGGGCTCGAGATCCTCGGGAAAACCGCCCGTTACCGGCTGCCTGACCTGCGGATCGGCTTGGCTGGTCGAGCCGTCCGGCTTTTCCTTCGCCGGCGCGCGCGGCGAGGGGGCCGCCAGCGGGACTTCTGCGGCGGGCGCTGCGGCAGGTGGCGCGGCAGGCGCCGGCGGCTCCGGATAGAGATGCGGTTGTAACTGCGGCAGCAAAGTCTTGAGGATCTGCGCGGTGAGCGAGCTGGTGAAGCCAAAGCGCCCGGCCTGTTCGCCCGGCACCAGCGCGGTCAGCGTGCCGAAATAGCGGTCGCCGAGATAGAAGGCGAAGGTGGCAGTGCGGTTGACGACGCGCGACTCGAGCAGTTGTCCGCCCTTGCCGTAGCGCTCGAAACGGTGGTCGCCGGTGCCGGTCTTGCCGCCGATGGTGAGACGGTTTCCGGCGGGATCCTTGAGCACGCCGGCCAGACGCACGGCGGTGCCGGATTCGACCACCTGGGCGAGCGCGCGGCGCACGGTCTGCGCGACCGCGACCGGCATCAGGCGTTCGCCCGCCGGCGCTTGCGGCGACAGGCGTGTCTCATAGGGCGTACCGGCGGCAAAGCGCATGCCGGTGAGGCTCGCCAGCGGCCGGCGCACGCCGTCGTTGACGAGGATGCCCATCAACTCGGCGAGCGCCGCCGGGCGGTCACCCGAGCTGCCGATCGCGGTCGCGTAGGAGGGGGTGATGGTGTCGAAGGGATAGCCCAGGCGCTGCCAGTCGGCGAGCAGGCGGTCGAACGCCTCCACCTCCAGCAGCGACTGGATGCGGATGTCCTGCGCATTCTTGCGGCTGGTACGGAACAGCCAGTCGTAGACTTCGAGACGCACGCCGGCGCCGGTTTCGTAGAGCGTCTTGAGGCCGGTCTGCGGTGCAGCACGCAGGGTTTTCACCACCCACAGTTCGAGCGGATGCAGCTGCGCGATGTAGCCCCGGTCAGCGAGGCTGTAGGCGTCCGGGGCGTGGTCGCGGTACAGCGCTTCGAGTGCCTTCTGGCCGAGCGCGGTGCTGGCGGGGACGTGCGCGTGCAGGGCCTTCACCCAGGCGGCGAAATCGGCGTCGGGGTCGAGATAGCGGTACACCGCGGTGAAACGGCGCGCGCTGGCGCCGGCGCGGGTGTAGAGGTCCTCCGCCATTTTTTCCGGCGTCAGGGCCTTGTGGCGCTGGTAGAAACGGTTGATGTAGATGCGGCCCTCCTGATCGACGAAACGGGCGAGATAGGTTTCGCGCAGGGGGTTGCCGGCGTCTTCGAGGACGCGTGCCGCCGCGCCGGGCGTGCTGCTGGCGTAGTGGCGCACGATGTCGCGCATGATGCGGATGTAGACGAGATTGACCGAGTTGCGCGTGGCTTCCCACACGTCCATCACGCGGCCGTTGTCCTTGGCGTCGAAGTTGGCGAAGTTGTGCAGGCCGCCGCCGGTGAAGAAGGGCTCGGGTGTCGCCGAATACGTGCGTCCCATCGCCGCGTCGAGCGTGGTGGCCAGCGGTTCGTCGCGGTCGGCGAGGAGTCGTGCCGCGACCCATTGCGCCAGCACGTCACGCTGCGGCAGCGATTTCAGCGTCAGCGCCTTGGGTTCGAGCGAACGGTATTCGCCGTGCAGGCGCGCGATGATTTCCAGATAGGTGACGAGGGTGCGCAGCTTGGCGGTGGAGCCGAGATCGAGGCGCGCCTGGCTGTTGATGTCGAAGGGCTGGTTGAGGTTGTCGGCCTGGATGCGCAGCAGGTTGCCCTGCGGTGTCTTCTCGTACAGGGTGAAGCTGTAGATTACCGACGCCAGCGGATTGTCCGGACTCAGCAGGCGATGGCCGAGCAGGCCCGACGCCGCCACGCCTTCGGGTTTGGCCAGGCTCTGCAGGTAGCGGCTGACGATCTGCTGCGGGGTTTGCTGGACGCTGGTGCCGACTTCGAGGTCCAGGCGGTCCAGATCGTACAGCCGTGGCACACCGAGCAACGCGGCGACACGGATGCGCTGCGCGTTGGCGGCTTTCTGCTCGACGAAATGCGGTGGCGGCGGATCGACGCGCAGGCTGGAGGCGCGCAGCTTGACCTGCTTGGCCTGGTTGGCGAGGTCGGTCGAAATCACGCCGGCGCCGGCGAGCAGGTCGAGGTGGTCGTCGGTGAGTGCGTCCAGGGCCTTGCGGTTGGAGGCGAGGTAATACGAGGGACGACGTTCGGCGACGATGAGCGAGAGCGCGTGCTTGAGCGCGCTGGCATAGCGCGCGTCCTTGCCCTGGGGCGCCTTGGCGAGGGTGCGGTTGAGGTCGTCGAAATCGAGGCCGTACCAGGCCCACAGGCCGTCGCCAACCCCGTGCACCTCGCCATAGCGCGGCGCCGCCGCCAGCGGCACCGTGTTGAGATAGGCGGTGACGGTCTCGCGACGCATCGCCAGCGTGTTGGGGCCGTCGAGGTAGGCGCGCAGGCTCGCGGTCGCCATCTGGCGCAGCTTCTCGCCCATGCCTGCGGTGAGGCCCTCGGGCGAGTGGCGGTATTTCTCGATCTGTGTCGGCAGCGTGCTGCCGCCTGGTACGTTGCGGTTGCGGTCGATGAGGCTGATGCCTTTTTCCAGCAGCGCCTGCGCGAGGCGATCCCATTCCACCGCAGGGTTGCGGGTGGGGAATTCCTCGGTCAGCAGTTCGCGGTTTTCGATGTAGAGCAGGGCGCTCACCAGCACCGGCGGGATCGCGGCGAAGTTCTCGTACACGCGCACGGGCTGGCGGCTGGCATACAGCGACTGGCCGGCGCTGTCGTACAGGGTGATGCCGGTCTGGTCCTTCTCGTGATACGGCAGGAACAGGCCGAGATCGGCCACGCGCGCCATCTGGATGCTGAGCTTCGCCTGTTCGTCGATCTGCCAGCCGGTCTGTTGCAGGCGCTGCAGGAACTCGGGCAGGCGAGTGTAGCCGAGGCGCACGTCGTACGGTCCGCCGCCCGGATAGCGGATGCGCTCGGACGGCCCCGGTTTCATCTGCCAGGTCATCTTCTGCGCGGTCTTCGCGAGATATCTGGCTTCCAGCGCCGAAGACAGCAGTTCCCAGGCGACGAGCGCGGCAACGCCGAGCGTGAGCAGCAGCAGGATGAATCCGATGAGCAGGCGGCGCGAGAATCTGGACATGGTTGAACGCGGATTATCCGATAGACCGCAGGTCGGGCTTCAGCCCGACATGTCGGGTTGAAGCCCGATCTGCAACCCGTTGATTTGTCACGTACGGCTGCTCCAATGGATTTCTTTGTTCAAATCCAGTCGCGCGCGACCAGAAAGTGGGTCGTGAGTGCCGCTTCCGGCGTACCGGCGGCCGGCTGCCAGTCGTAGCGCCATTTCACCAGCGGCGGCAGCGACATCAGGATCGACTCGGTGCGTCCGCCCGACTGCAGGCCGAACAGCGTGCCGCGATCGTACACCAGGTTGAATTCGACATAGCGGCCACGGCGGTACGCCTGGAAGTCGCGTTCGCGTTCGCCGTAGGGCAAGTCGCGGCGGCGCGCGAGGATGGGCAGGTAGGCGCCGAGGAAGGCGTCGCCCACGCTGCGTGTCAGGGCGAATGCGTGCGCGAAGCCGTCTTCGGCGAAATCGTCGAAGAAGATCCCGCCGATGCCGCGCGGCTCGTTGCGGTGCTTGAGGAAGAAATAGCGGTCGCACCACGCCTTGAAGCGTGGATGCAGCCCGGCGCCGAACGGATCGAGCGCGGCCTTGCACGCGGCGTGGAAGTGGCGTGCATCATCCTCGAAGCCGTAGTACGGCGTGAGGTCCATGCCGCCGCCGAACCACCACACCGGTGCTGCGCCGTCCTGCGACGCGACGAAGGCGCGCACGTTCATGTGCACCGTCGGCGCGTAGGGATTGTGCGGGTGCAGCACCAGCGAGACGCCCATCGCTTCCCAGCGGCGGCCGGCGAGTTCCGGCCGGTGCGCGCTCGCCGACGGTGGCAGCCGGCTGCCCGCGACGTGGGAGAAGTTGACGCCGCCACGCTCGAACACGCGGCCACCCTCGATCACGCGCGACGCGCCGCCGCCGGTGGTCTCGCCATCGGTCGGGCGCGTCCAGGCGTCGGTGCGGAACGTTGCGCCGTCGACGTCTTCGAGCGCGCCGACGATGTGCGCCTGCAGGCCGGAGAAATAGGCCTTCACGGCCGCGCTGTCGAAAATTTCGGTAGTCATCAGGGACGCAGCACGGTGCCGCTGGCGAGGTCGATGAGGGTGGAGGGGCGTTTGCGCGCGCCGATGCGCCCCTCGATGACACGTACCCGTGCACCGAACGCCCGGCGGCATTGTGCGGCGGTGCGCGCGGGTTTTTGCCCGCTCTTGTTGGCGCTGGTCGAGACCAGCGCCATGCCGAGCATGCGGCACAAACGTGCAGCGACCGGATGGGCGGTGACGCGCACGGCGATGGTGGACCGACCGCCGGTGAGCAGAGGCGGGCAGGCGGTGGAGGCCGGCACCACCCAGGTGACCGGACCGGGCCAACTGCGCTTCATGCGCGCCAGGTCCGCCGGCGGCAGGGCGGCAACGAAGCGGCGCAGGCGACGGAAGTGGTCGGCGATCAGCAGCAAGCCCTTGCCGGCATCGCGCCCCTTGAGGGCGATGAGACGCTTGAGCGCCCGCTTATTGCGCGGGTCGCAGCCGAGCCCATAACAGGACTCCGTCGGATACGCGATCAGCCCCCCGCGCGTGAGATATGCGCGCAGCTCGGCCGCCTCGCCCCTCACGCCTCACGCCTCACTTTTTTCGTTCCAGCGCCCGCCAGCCAATATCGCGGCGGTACTGCATGCCGTCGAAATGGATCGCCGCCACGGCGTCATAAGCGCGCTTCTGCGCCATGCGCACGCTGTCGCCGAGCGCGGTTACCGCCAGCACGCGGCCGCCGCTCACCACGGTGCGGCCGTCTGCCACGCCGGTGCCGGCATGGAATACGTGAAGGTCGTCGGCCGCAGCGGGCAGCGGACCGATGACCGCGCCCTTCTGCGGTGCATCGGGATAGCCGGCGGCGGCGAGCACGACGGCGAGCGCGGTGCGGCGGTCCCATTCCGCCTCGACTTCGTCGAGACGGCCGTCGATGGCGGCCTCGAACAGCGTGACGGGGTCGGATTTCAGCCGCATCATGATCGGTTGCGTTTCCGGGTCGCCCATGCGGCAGTTGAATTCGAGCACCCTGGGCACACCATCGTCGCCGACCATGACGCCGGCATAGAGAAATCCCGTATAGCGGATACCGTCCGCAGCCATGCCGTCGACGACGGGGTGGATCACCTCGCGCATGATGCGCGCGTGCAGTTCCGGGGTGACCACCGGTGCCGGCGAATACGCACCCATGCCGCCGGTATTGGGCCCCTGGTCGTTGTCCAGCAGGCGCTTGTGGTCCTGGCTGGAGGCGAGCGCGAGCACATGTTCGCCGTCGACCATGACGATGAAGCTCGCTTCCTCGCCCGTAAGACATTCCTCGATGACGACGCGGTGACCGGCCTCGCCCAGGCTGTTGCCGGCGAGCATGGCGTCCACCGCGGCGTGCGCCTCGTCGGCGGTCGTGGCAACAACAACGCCCTTGCCGGCGGCAAGACCATCGGCCTTGATCACGATGGGCGCGCCTTTTTCGTCGAGGTAGGCGTGCGCGGCCGCGGCGTCGGTGAAAGTGCCGAACGCCGCGGTCGGAATGCCGTGGCGCGCCATGAACTGCTTGGCGAAATCCTTGGAGCTTTCCAGTTGCGCCGCCGCCTGCGTCGGGCCAAAAATCTTCAGGCCCGCGGCGCGGAAGGCGTCGACCACACCGGCTGCCAACGGTGCCTCGGGGCCGACCACGGTGAAGGCGATGTCAGAGTCACGGCGCACGAATTCCACCAACGCCGGAATCGCGGTGAGCGGCACGTTGACCAGACCGCTTTCCGTCGCCGTGCCGCCGTTGCCCGGCGCGACGTAGACCTGGGAGACCTTGGGCGATTGCGCGAGCTTCCAGGCCAGCGCGTGTTCGCGTCCACCGGAGCCGATGACGAGGAGTTTCATGAGTGGTGAGGGGTGAGGGGTGAGTGGTGAGCGGTGAGCGGTGAGGGGTGAGCGGTGAGGGGTGAGCGGTGAGCGGTGAGTCATGAAGCGTCGTGCTTTCCCGCTTCCCGCTCACCGCTTCCCGTCCACCGCTTCCAGCTTCCCGTTCACCGCTTCCCGCTCACCCAAATCAGTGACGGAAATGCCGCGTCCCCGTGAACACCATGGCGAGACCGTGTTCGTTGGCGGCGGCGATGACTTCCTCGTCGCGCAGCGAACCGCCCGGCTGGATCACGGCGCGGATGCCGGCCGCCGCCGCCTGGTCGATGCCGTCGCGGAAGGGGAAGAAGGCATCCGAGGCCATCACCGAGCCGGGTACCGCGAGGCCGGCGTGCTCGGCCTTGATCGCGGCGATGCGCGCGGAATTGACGCGGCTCATCTGTCCCGCGCCGACGCCGACGGTCATGCGGTCCTTCGCGTAGACGATGGCGTTGGACTTGACGAATTTGGCGACGCGCCAGGCGAACAAGAGGTCGTCCATTTCCTTGTCGCTCGGCGCGCGCTGCGTGACGGTTCTGAGTTCGGCGTTGAGCAGCACGTCGGCGTCCTGCACCAGCAGGCCGCCGGCGACGCGTTTCATGTCGAGTTGCTTTACGGCATCGGACCATGCGCCGCATTCGAGCAGGCGCACGTTCTTTTTCGCGGCGACCGCGGCGGAGGCTTCCGGACTGACCTCGGGTGCGATGATCACCTCGACGAACTGGCGCTCGACGATGGCGGCTGCGGTTTCGCCGTCGAGCCGGCCGTTGAAGGCGATGATGCCGCCGAAGGCCGACTCGGGATCCGTCTTATAGGCGCGGTCGTAGGCTTCCAGGAGGTTGGCGCCGTAGGCGACGCCGCAGGGGTTGGCGTGCTTGACGATGACGCAGGCCGGTGCGGCATCGAACTGCTTCACGCATTCGAGCGCGGCGTCGGTGTCGGCGATGTTGTTGTAGGACAGTTCCTTGCCTTGGAGCTGGCGGGCGGTGGCGATGGTGCCGGCAGGTGCGTCCGCCTCGACGTAGAAGGCGCCGGCCTGGTGCGGGTTCTCGCCGTAGCGGCAGGTCTGTGCGCGGGTGAATTGCAGATTCAGCTTTTCGCCGAAGGCCTCGCGCTCGTTTTTGTCGTCGAGCGCGGTCAGGTAGTTGCTGATCGCGCCGTCGTATTCGGCGGTGTGGCTGAACGCCTTCTTCGCCAGTGCAAAGCGGGTGGTGTCGCCGAGGGCACCGCCGTTCGCCTGCATCTCGGACACCAGCTTCGGGTAATCGGCCGGGTCGGTGACGATCGCCACAAAGCGGTAGTTCTTCGCCGACGAGCGCACCATCGCCGGGCCGCCGATGTCGATGTTCTCGATCGCGTCGTCGAGCGTGTGCGGCTTCGCGACGGTGGCGGCGAAGGGGTAGAGGTTGACGCACACCAGGTCGATGTTGGGGATGCCGTGCTGCTGCATCGTCGCCACGTGATCCGCCAGGTCGCGCCGGCCGAGGATGCCCCCGTGCACCTTCGGATGCAGCGTCTTGACGCGGCCGTCGAGCATTTCCGGGAAGCCGGTGTAGTCGGCGACGTCGATCACCGCAAGGCCGGCGGCGCGCAGCGCGGCGGCCGTGCCGCCGGTGGACAGCAGTTCGACGCCGGCGGCGGCGAGCGCGCGGGCGAAGTCGATGAGGCCGGTCTTGTCGGAAACGGAAAGCAGGGCACGCTGGATTTTCATGGCGAGATCAGTCGGAAAGGCCGTGGTCGCGCATTTTCTTGCGCAGGGTGTTGCGGTTGATGCCGAGCATTTCGGCGGCCCGCGTCTGGTTGCCCTCGGCGCGGTCGAGGATGTAGGCGAGCAGCGGTTTCTCCACCGCGCCCAGCACCATGTTGTAGACCCCACCCGGTGGCTCGCCGTCGAGATCCTTGAAATAGCGATTCAGCGAACGCCGCATGCACGCGGCGATTTCAGTTTCTTCGATCATTATTGGAAGCCTCCCCTTCATGCCGCGAGCCGCACGTTCGGCGTTGCGCCTGACGTGGACGATGTGGCGTAGCGCAGCCGGCTGTCGGCGCGCGCCGCCTGCGCGAAATAGTCATCCACCACGGCGAGCTGCGCGGCCACCGTGTCGAGCTGGTTCATGGCGTGGCGGAAAGCGCTGCTGCCGACCAGTCCCTTCGTGTACCACGAAATGTGCTTGCGCGCCACGCGCACGCCGGTGACTTCGCCGTAGAAGGCGTACAGGTCGTGCAGGTGGCCGGTCAGTACGGCGTGGATCTCGGCCACCTCCGGTTCGGGCAGGTGCTCGCCGGTGGCGAGAAAATGCTCGATCTCGCGGAAGATCCACGGCCGCCCCTGCGCCGCGCGGCCGATCATGACGGCGTCGGCGCCGGTGTGGTCGAGCACGTGTTTTGCCTTTTCCGGCGTGGTGATGTCGCCATTGGCGATCACCGGGATCTTCGCTTCCGCCTTGACCGCGCGGATGGTGTCGTATTCGGCTTCGCCGGTGTAGCCGCAGGCGCGGGTGCGGCCGTGGATCGCCAGCGCCTGCACGCCGGCGTTCTCGGCGATGCGCAGGATGTTGCGCGCGTTGCGGTGTTCACGATCCCAGCCGGTGCGGATCTTCAGTGTCACCGGCACCTCGGGCACCGCCTTCACCACGGCGTCGAGGATGCGCCCGACCAGCGCCTCGTCCTGCAGCAGCGCCGAACCCGCCATCACGTTGCACACCTTCTTCGCCGGGCAGCCCATGTTGATGTCGATGATCTGCGCGCCGCGGTCGGCGTTGTGACGCGCCGCCTGCGCCAGCATCGCCGGGTCGGCGCCGGCGATCTGCACGCTGATCGGATCGACCTCGCCGTCGTGGTTGGCGCGCCGCGCGGTCTTCGCCGAACCGTACAGGAGCGAGTTCGAAGTCACCATTTCCGACACGGCCATGCCCGCCCCCAACTGCTTGCACAGTTGACGGAACGGCCGGTCGGTCACCCCTGCCATGGGCGCGACGATCAGGCGGTTTTTGAGGTGATGGGGACCGATGTGCATAAGGGGGCGGATTTTACCCTTCCCGGCGCGCCCGACCAAGCCGCAGGAATATTTACAGTCTGTGACTGGAGCAAGACCTGTTCCCTGTCTATGATGAACAGCTTGATCAATCCAGGGAGGGGAGCACGCATGAGCTTCATGTCCGAATTCAGGGAATTCGCGGTCAAGGGCAACGCCATGGACCTGGCAGTGGGCGTCATCATCGGCGCCGCGTTCGGCAAGATCGTCGAATCCATCGTCAACGACCTCATCATGCCGGTGGTCGGCGCGATTTTCGGCGGTTTCGACTTCACCAACCTGTTCCTGCCGCTGCGTGCCGTGCCGGACGGCGTCGCCGACACGCTTGCCGCCGTGAAAGAGGCCGGTGTGCCGGTGTTCGCCTACGGCAGCTTCCTCACCATCCTGTTGAATTTCATCATCCTGGCATTCATCGTCTTCGTCCTGATCAAGCAGTTGAATCGCCTGAAGAAGGCCCCGCCTCCCGCCGCGCCCGCCGCGCCGCCGGAAGACATCGTGCTGCTGCGCGAAATCCGTGACAGCCTGAAGAAGTAGACCCGGCGGCACAGGTGCCGTGTCAAGCCGCGTGTTGCGCCGGCGCGACTGCGGCGCCGTGCGCCGGTCCGGGAGGACGCGCCGTTTGGTAAAATTCAAGCATCCGGGCGGCGCCGCGTGCCTGTCCAGTTTGTCGAAATCAGGGAGTGGAAACATGAAACACGCACACCGCATGGTTGTGCTCGCCGCGCTTTTCGCCGCAGCGGGTAGCGTTGGCGCTGCCGAAATGCCCGAGCGCAGCCTCGGGCTGCTTTTGGGTGGCGGCTGGGCCGACGGCGATCTGGTCGGCAGCAAGGACGGCGAGGTCAATCCGCTGTTCGGCCTGCGCTACGGCCAGCGTCTGGGCGAGGACTTCAATTTCTTCGGTGACCTCGTCTATGGGCCCTATGACGGCAATGCGGCCGGCGTCGGCGATGCCGATGTGACCACCCTGCGCGGTGGCCTCGAATGGCTGATTTCGCGGCAGCAGCGCTACAACTGGTTCCTTTCCGGCGGCCTCGGGCTGATGAACGTCAACACCGACAGCGGCCCCGATTTCACGCGTCCCATGGCCTCGCTCGGCGTCGGCCAGGACTGGGCGGTCGGCGTGAACGACGCGTTCCGCTGGGAGCTGCGCGCCGACCAGTCGTTCGGCAACAGCAGCCTGCCCGGTGGCGGCCTGAGCAATGTGCAGGCCCTGCTCGGCTATTCCTGGGGTCTTGGCGCGCCCGCCGATGCCGACGGCGACGGCGTACCCAACCGCCTCGACCAGTGTCCCAACACCCCCAAGGGGGCCAAGGTCGATGCCAGGGGCTGCCCGCTGGACAGCGATGGCGATGGCGTGTTCGACGGCCTCGACCAGTGCCCCGATACGCCGGCGGGCGTGAAGGTCGACGCCCGGGGCTGCCCGCTGGACAGTGACGGCGACGGCATCCCGGACTACCAGGACAAGTGCCCCACGGTGTCCGCCCCGGGTACGGTGGACGGCTGCCCGCTGGATTCCGACGGCGACGGCATTCCCGACGCGATGGACAAGTGCCCCACGGTCCCTGCGCCCGGCACCGTCGATGGCTGTCCGCCGAAGGTCGAGGAGCCCGCGCCGCTGCCGAAGAAACTGGTTCTCGAAGGCGTCAATTTCGACAACGACAGTGCCAGGCTGCGTGCGGACGCGACCGCGATCCTCGACCAAGCCGCCGCCACGCTCAAGGAATGGGGCGAGGTCAAGGTCGAAGTGGCCGGGCACACTGACTCGGTCGATTCCGACGCCTACAACGAGAAGTTGTCGCAGCGCCGTGCCGAGGCGGTGCGCGCCTACCTCGTTGGCAAGGGCGTCGCCGCGGAGCGCCTCACCGCCAAGGGTTATGGTGAAGCGCAGCCGATTGCCGACAATGACAGCGCGGAAGGCCGCGCGAAGAACCGTCGCGTCGAACTGGTCCCGCAGCAGTAAGCGGGTCGACGCAGCGAAACGGGCGCCTCGGCGCCCGTTTCCTTTTGGCGCCGGCGCCGGTGCCGCGCGCTGCGCGACGGGGGTCCCGTCAGTGCGCGGCCTCCCAGTTGCGGCCGGCGCCGATGCCGACGCGCAGCGGCACCTTCAGCGTGGCGACTTCGCACATGAGCGCCGGCAGTTCCGTGCGCACGCGGTCGAGTTCGCCTTGCGGCACTTCGAGCACGAGTTCGTCGTGCACCTGCAGCAACAGGCGGCTGCCGAGCTGTTGCGCGTCGAGCCAGCGCTGCACCGCGATCATCGCGAGCTTGATGAGATCCGCCGCGGTACCTTGCATCGGTGCGTTGATCGCGGCGCGCTCGGCGCCCTGGCGGCGCTGCGGATTCTTCGCGTTGATTTCGGGCAGGTACAGGCGGCGGCCGAACACGGTCTCGACGTAACCACGGCTGCGCGCGGCCTCGCGGGTGCGCTGCATGTAATCGGCCACGCCGGGATAGCGCGTGAAGTAGCGGTCGATATAGGCCTGCGCGGCGGCGCGTTCGAGATTGAGCTGGCTTGCCAGGCCGAACGCCGACATGCCGTAGATGAGACCGAAATTGATCACCTTCGCCATGCGCCGCTGCTCGGCATTGACCGCGTCGAGCGGCACGCCGAACACTTCGGCGGCGGTGGCGGCGTGAATGTCGCGGTCCTCGGCGAAGGCGGTCAGGAGGCCGGCGTCGTCCGACAGGTGCGCCATGATGCGCAGCTCGATCTGCGAATAGTCGGCCGACAGCAGCACATGGCCGGGCGGCGCGATGAAGGCTTCGCGGATGCGGCGCCCTTCGGCGGTGCGCGCGGGAATGTTCTGCAGGTTGGGCTCGGAACTCGCCAGGCGGCCGGTGACCGCGGTCGCCTGCGAATAGCTGGTGTGCACACGCCCGGTCTTCCGGTCGATCATCTGCGGCAGCTTGTCGGTGTAGGTCGACTTCAGCTTGGCCAGCGCGCGGTAGTCGAGGATGGCGCGTGCGATCGGGTGGTCGAGAGCGAGCTGCTCCAGCGTCTCCTCGTCCGTGGACGGCGCGCCGCTGGGCGTCTTCTTGATGACCGGCAGGCCCTTTTGTACGAACAGGATGTCGCCGATCTGCTTGGGCGAGCCAAGGTTGAACGGCTGGCCCGCTTCCTGGAACGCACGCTGTTCCGCCGCTAGCATCTTCACGCCGAGTTCGCCGCTTTGCACCGCGAGCAGGGTGCGGTCGAGCAGCACGCCGGCGCGCTCCATGCGGAAGAGGATGTCCGCCACCGGCAGCTCGATCTGCCGGTACACGAATTCCAGCGTGTCGGACGCGGCGATGCGCGGCGCCAGCGCGTCGCGTACGCGCAGGGTAACGTCGGCGTCCTCCGCCGCATACTCGGTGGCGCGCTCGATCGACACCTGGTCGAAGCCGATGCGTGCGGCGCCCTTGCCGGTGACGTCGTCGTAGCTGAGCGTCGCCAGGCCCAGATGACGCGTGGCGAGGCTGCCGAGCTCGTGCGGCTGGTGCGCCTCGAGCACGTAGGACTGCAACAGGGTGTCGTCGGCGACACCGCCGAGCGCGATGCCGTAGTGCGCGAGGATGTGGCGGTCGTACTTGAGGTGCTGGCCGATGATTTTCGCGTCTTGCGCTTCCAGCAGCGGCTTGAGCCGCGCCAGCACCGTGTCGCGGCCAAGCTGCGCCGGCGCACCGGCGTAATGGTGGGCGAGCGGCACGTAGGCGGCCTCGCCCGGTGCGACGGCGAAGGACAGGCCGACCAGTTCGGCCTGCATCGGATTGAGCGCGGTGGTTTCGGTATCGAAGGCGAAGGCGGGCGCGGCGGCGAGCCGGGCGATCCAGGCATCGAGGCGGTCGGCGTCGAGGATGGTTTCGTAATGCGCGCGGTGCAGTCCGCTGCGGTCCTGTTCCGGTGTCGCATTCGGCGCAGCGTCGAGCTCGCGCAGCCAGCTGCGGAACTCGTAGCGCTCGAAGAGCGCGCGCAGCGCTTCGGTGTCGCGCGGTTTTCGCACCAGGTCGTCGAAGTCGAAGGGCAGTTCGACATCGGTCTTGATGGTGACGAGCACGCGCGCCTGCGGCAGCCAGTCGCGCGCGCTGCGCAGGTTCTCGCCGACCACGCCCTTGACCTCATCGGCGCGAGCCAGCAGCGTGTCGAGCGTGCCGTATTCGCCGAGCCACTTCGCCGCCGTCTTGGGGCCGCACTTGGCGACGCCGGGCACGTTGTCGACGCTGTCGCCGACCAGCGTGAGGTAGTCGACGATGCGCGCCGGCGGTACGCCGAACTTGGCGGCGACGCCGGCGGTGTCAAGCGTCTCCTCGCTCATGGTGTTGACCAGGGTGACGTGACCGTCGACCAGCTGGGCCATGTCCTTGTCGCCGGTGGAGACGATGCTGTGTACCCCGCGCGCGGTGGCGTGGCGCACCAGCGTGCCGATGACGTCGTCCGCCTCGACGCCCTCGACGATGACCAGCGGCCAGCCGTCGGCGCGGATCATGTCGTGCAGCGGCGCGATCTGTTGCGCCAGGTCTTCCGGCATCGGCGGGCGATGCGCCTTGTAGTCGGGGTAGAGATCGTCGCGAAAGGTCTTGCCCTTCGCGTCGAACACGCAGGCGATATAATCGGCGGCGTAATCCTTCTGCAGCCGGCGCAGCATCGCCAGTACGCCCTTCATCGCGTTGGTCGGTTCGCCCGCCGCGTTGCGCAGGTCGGGCAGGGCGTGGAAGGCGCGGTAGAGATAGGACGAACCGTCCACCAGCAACAGCGTTTTTGCGGAATCGTTCACGAGGCGTTCAAGCATGCACCTGGATAAATTGCCCCCCCTCTCCGACCCGGGGCGCATTGCCGAGATCGGCTATTCGGCACGCGAGTCGTGGCGGATGCTGGAGATTATGGCAGAGTTCGTCGAGGCGACCGAACGCCTCGCACCGATCCGTCCCGCGGTATCGGTGTTCGGCAGCGCGCGTACGCCGCCCGATCATGCCTACTACATGCTGACCGAGGACATTGCGCGCAAGCTGTCCGACGCGGGGTTTTCCGTGATTTCCGGGGGCGGCCCCGGCATCATGGAAGCCGCCAACAAGGGGGCGTACTTCGGCAAGTCGCCCAGCGTCGGTCTCAACATCCAGTTGCCGCACGAGCAGAGCGCCAACCCCTATCAGGACATCAGCCAGACCTTCCGCCACTTCTTCGCGCGCAAGGTCATGTTCGTCAAGTTCACCGCCGCCTACGTCGTCATGCCCGGCGGCTTCGGCACGATGGACGAGCTGTTCGAGGCGCTCACCCTGGTGCAGACCGGCAAGATCGCGCCCATCCCCATCATTCTGGTCGGCTCGGGCTTCTGGGCCGGGCTTGCCGAGTGGGTGACGGACCGTCTGGTGAGCGAGGGCATGATCTCGCCGGAGGATGTCGACCTGATGCGCATCATCGACCGTCCGGAAGAAGTGGTCGACGTCATTTTCAGCCATTACGAGAAGCGTGGTTTCATGCCGTCGATAGCCGAGCGCGAAATCCAGCTCAATCTTTAAGTTTCCAAGGGGAATCCCTCATGCGCAATTGTTTTGCCTTGTTCCTGGTCCTGCTGCTGAGCGGTGCGGCGGTTGCCGCGGCACCTTCGGACCGTCCGCCCGACCTGAAGCCCGTGCCCGACGGCCCGCCGGGGCCGGAGGATGCACCGCCGGTGACCATCAAGCCGAGCCCGCAGGGGCGGGTGATCGAGTACCGTGCCAACGGCAGGCTCTACATGCTGAAGGTCATCCCGCGCGTCGGCAAGCCGTATTACCTCATCGACAGCCGGGGCGATGGCCAGTTCGCGCGCCAGGAGAGTCTCGATTCGGGCTTGCGCCCGCCGATGTGGGTGATCAAGGAATTCTGATGCCGGTGCCGCAGGACATTCCGCGCAAGGTCGCCGCCGGCGAGGGCTGGCAGTGGGTGCGTAGCGGGTTCAGGCTGTACCGCAGGAACCCCCTGTTGCTGTCGGCCGCCTTTGCGATGCTGTTTGGCGTGGTGATGGCGCTCGGCCTCGTGCCCGTCGTTGGCGGTGCCCTGTCCGACTTCGCCGCACCGCTGATGGTGGCGGGATTCATGGCCGCCTTTCGTGCGCTCGACGAAGGCCGCGACCTCGAACTGCCGCATTTTCTTGCCGGCGTGCGTGGTCCGGCGATTCCGCTGATGACCATCGGCGCCGTGCAGCTCCTGGGCGCGTTGGCGATCGGCACGGTGATGGAGAACATGGGTTTCGATGCCGAAACCTTCGTCGCCGCGGCGCGCACGCAGCAGGATCCTGCGGCCATGCAGGCGCTGCTGAATCAGGTTGCCCCCGCGGTGTTGACCGGCTTGCTGCTGTTCACCCCGCTCATGATGGCGACCTGGTTTGCACCGGCGCTGATCCTGTTCGGTGGCGCGCGCCCCATGACCGCGCTCGGCGTGAGCATGAAGGCGGTGCTGCGCAACTGGGCGGCGCTGCTGGTCAATGGCCTGGCACTGGCGCTGGTGCTGCTCCTCGCCGCGCTGGTGCCGCTGATGCTCGGCCTCCTGGTGGCGATGCCGGTGCTGTTCGGCTCGCTGTACGCTTCCTATCAGGCGATTTTCGCAGTGTGGTCGGACGAGGCGACGCCGCCTCAGGCCGGCGACAACTTGGCGTAGGCGAGCGCCAGCCACTTGGTGCCGGCGTCGCCGAATTTCACCTGCACCCGCGCGTCGGCGCCGCGTCCCTCGAAATCGATGATGATGCCGGTGCCGAATTTGGCGTGCGCGACGCTCTGCCCCACGCGATAGCCTGTGCCGTGGCCGGCCGGTGTCGCGCGCGCCGGCGCCGCCGCAGGAGCGTCGCGGCTGGCGCCGCGGCGGTTCAGAGGCAGCAGCACGGCGTCGGGCAGTTCGGCGAGAAAGCGCGATGCGAAGCCGTAGCGCACCTGGCCGTGCAGCATGCGCGACTGCGCGTGGCTGAGATACAGGCGCCGCCGCGCGCGCGTGATCGCCACGTACATCAGGCGGCGCTCCTCTTCCAGTCCGAACTCGTCGTGCGCGCTCTGCTCGTGCGGGAACAGGCCTTCCTCCAGACCGGTGATGAACACCGCGTGGAATTCCAGGCCCTTGGCGGCGTGCACCGTCATCAACTGCAAGGCATCGCGCCCCGGCTCGGCCTGGTGCTCGCCGGCCTCGAGCGCGGCGTGGGCGAGGAAGGCGTCCAGGGTATCGTCTTCCGCTTCCTCTGAAAACAGCGCCGCGGCGTTGACGAGTTCGGCGAGGTTCTCCAGGCGGTCGGCGCCGTCCTTGTCGGCGCGGTAGTGATCGGCCAGCCCCGACGCCTCGATCACATGATCGATGGTTTCGGCGAGCGTGAGCCCGGCGGTGGCCTGTTTGATGCCCTCGATCAGCCGGGCGAAGGCGGCGACCTTGCCGCTCGCGGTGCACGCCGCCTGCCACAGGCTGGCCCCCGTACGCGCGGCGGCGTCGGCCAGCTGTTCGACGCTGCGCGCGCCGATGCCACGCGTCGGGAAGTTGACCACGCGCAGGAAGGCGCCGTCGTCTTCCGGGTGGGTCAGGAGACGCAGGTAGGCGAGCGCGTGCCTGATTTCCTGGCGCTCGAAGAAGCGCAGGCCGCCGTAGACGCGGTAGGCGACGCCGGCGGTGAAAAGCGCGTGTTCCAGCACACGTGACTGCGCGTTGGAGCGATACAGCAGCGCCATGTCGGAAAGAGCCACGCCTTCACGGTTCAGCGCCTTGACCTCGTCGACCACGAAGGCCGCCTCCTCTTGGTCGTTGAAGGCCTCGAACACGCGGATCGGCTCGCCGTCGCCGTCCGCGGTCCACAGGTTCTTGCCGAGGCGGCGCTGATTCCGTTCGATGAGCGCGTTGGCGGCGGTGAGGATGTTGCCATGGCTGCGGTAATTCTGCTCCAGCTTGATGACCCGGCCCTGGGCGAATTCGCGCTCGAATTCCAGCATGTTGCCGGTGTTGGCGCCGCGGAAGGCGTAGATCGACTGGTCGTCGTCCCCCACCGCGAACAGCGCGGTATCGGGGCCGGCGAAGAGTTTCAGCCAGCGATACTGCAACGCGTTGGTGTCCTGGAACTCGTCGATGAGGATGTGGCGGAAGCGGGTCTGGTAGTGCTGCCGCAGTGGCTCGTTGCGGTAGAGGAGTTCGTAGGCGCGCAGCAACAGTTCGGCGAAGTCGGCCACGCCCTCGCGCTGGCACTGCGCGTCGTAGGCTTCGTACAGTTCGGCGAGCTGCATCGAAAACTCGTCGTGGGCGTCGGCGTCGCGCGCACGGCGGCCGGCTTCCTTGTGGCCATTGATGTAGCCCTGCACCTTTTTCGGTTCGTATTTCTCGGTGTCGATGTTGAGCGACTTCAACAGCCGCTTGATCGCGGAGAGTTGGTCCTGCGCGTCGAGAATCTGGAACGACTGCGGCAGCCCCGCTTCACGCCAGTGGGTGCGCAGCAGGCGGTTGGCCAGACCGTGGAAAGTGCCCACCCACATGCCGCGCGTGTTGATCGGCAGCATTGCCGCGATGCGCACGAGCATTTCCTTCGCCGCCTTGTTGGTGAAGGTCACCGCGAGGATGCCGTGCGGCGATACCTGGCCGGTCTGGATCAGCCAGGCGATGCGCGTGGTCAGCACGCGCGTCTTGCCCGAGCCCGCACCCGCGAGGATCAGGGCGGATTCGTGCGGCAGCGTCACCGCGGCGCGCTGCTCGGGATTGAGGCCATCCAGCAGGGGATCGGACATGCGGGGGTAAAATTAAAAATTGGTCTGCAATTATAAGGGGCTCCCCGTGGTGAAAATCCTGTTCTTTGGCGACCTGGTGGAAACGCTCGGCATGGCGTCCGACGAGATTGCCCTGCCGCCCGACGTCACCGACGTCGAACGCCTGCTGTTTGTGCTATCGAAGCGCGGCGAACGCTGGAAAAAGATGCTGCTCGGCAATCCCAAGCTCAACGTCACCGTCAACAAGCAGTTCGCCGAAAAGTCCTCGCCGGTGCAGGATGGTGATGAAATCGCCCTGGTGGGCTTTGCGGTGATCTGAGCGGCGGTTTACCTGCGCGGGCGCGGCCCGGTAAGATTGATCAAGGCAGCCCGCAAGAGGCTGCATGGCGGAGAGTGGTTTGGAAAACAAGCGGTGGACGGTTGAAAGACAGGTGCTCGCCGGCTTCGCCCTGGCGATCGTGGTGCTGGCGATCGTCGGCGCCGGCCTGTATCGCGCCACGCTCGGTTTCATCTCGACCAGCGCCGCGGTCAACCGCTCGGAGCAGGCACTGACGGCTCTCGAAGGCATTTATTCGCTGCTCAACGAGGCGGAATCCCGCCAGCGCGTCTATCTGCTGCTGGGGGACGAAACGGAGCTGGTGCCGCGCCATGCGGCGGTGGCGCGCGCCCATGCGCTGGTGACCGAACTCGACGCGCTGCTGGTCGACGTGCCGGCGCTGCGCGCGCGCCTGCCGGAACTGCAACGGCGCGTCGAGCTGCGTTTATCGCTGCTCGACGCCGTGCTGGAAGCGCGGCGCAGCGGCGGCTTCGAGGCAGGCCAGCGGCAACTGGCGGCAAGCCCGGGGCGCCTGGAGATGGACGCGCTGCACACGCTGATCGTGCAGATGCAGGACGAGGTGCGCAGCCACCGGGGGGCGCGGCAGCAGACCGCGCAACAGGGTGCGCGTCGCACGCTCGCCATGCTCGGACTGTTGTTCCTGCTCGCGGTGGGGGCGCTCACCGCGCTGTACGCGCGTATCCGGCGCGAGGCGCAGGAGCGGCGCGAAAGCGAGGAGCGTCTCGATGCGGTGGTGGAGACCGCCAGCGAGGGCATCATCACCATCGACGACGCCGGCCGGATCGAGAGCTTCAACCCGGCGGCCGAACGGCTGTTCGGCTACACCGCTGCCGAAGTGGCCGGCCGCAATGTCTCGATGCTCATGCCCGAGCCCGACCGCAGCCGCCACGATGGCTATCTGCGCCGTTACCTCGACGGCGGCGAGGCCCACATCATCGGCTTCGGACGCGAGGTCATGGCCCAGCGCCGCGACGGCAGTCCGCTGCCGATCGGGCTGGCGGTGAGCGAAATGCGCCTGGGGCCGCGTCGGCTGTTCACCGGAATCGTGCACGATCTCACCGAACGTCGCCGTGCCGAAGCACGCCAGGCGGAACTGATCGACGATTTGCAGGCAGCCAACGAGGAACTGAGAAACTTCGCCTATGTGGTGTCGCACGACCTCAAGGCGCCGCTGCGCGGCATCGGCTCGCTCGCCGACTGGCTGGCAAGCGACTATGCGGACAAGCTCGACGCGCAGGGCCGCGAGTATCTCGCGCTGATGAAGAACCGCGCCAGCCGCATGGACGCGCTGATCGACGGCATACTCGAATATTCCCGCGTGGGACGCGTCAAGGAGACGCAGGTCGCGGTCGACCTCAACGCGCTGGTGGCCGACACCGTGCAGATGCTGGCACCCCCGCCGGAGGTGAGCGTCATCGTGGAAGGCACGCTGCCTACTGTCCTTGGCGAACGCACCCGCCTGCAGCAACTGTTCCAGAACCTCGTCAGCAACGCCATCAAGCATCGTGACAAGCCGGAGGGGCGCATTGTCATCGCCAGCGCCGACGCCGGCGACTTCTGGCAGTTGAGCGTCGCCGACAACGGCCCCGGCATCGACCCGCGCCACCACGAGCGCGTGTTCCAGCTGTTCCAGGTGCTCACCCCGCGCGATCAGAAGGAAAGTACCGGCGTCGGGCTGGCGCTGGTGAAGAAGATCGTCGAACTCTACGGCGGCCGGGTGTGGATCGACTCCCGGTCCGGCGAAGGCAGCACGTTTTTCTTTACACTGCCGAAAGCCGCCCCCGCAACGCGAGAAGGAGAAGCTGCTGCATGAAGAACCCGGCCAAACCCATCCTGCTCGTCGAGGACGACCAGATCGACATGATGACGGTCAAGCGCGCGCTCAACGATCTGCATGTCACCAACCGAATCGCGCACGTCGAGAACGGCGAGGACGCGCTCGCCTATCTCAACGATCCCGCCAGTGAACGTCCCTGCCTGATTCTGCTCGATCTCAACATGCCGGTGATGGGCGGCATCGAGTTCCTGCGTGTGGCGCGGGATGTCGACGCGGACCCCCGGATCAAGCGTATTCCGGTGGTGGTTCTGACCACGTCGGAGGAGCAGCAGGACAAGGTCGAGAGTTTCAACCTGGGCGTGGCGGGCTACATCAGGAAGCCCGTCGACTACCAGCGTTTCGTCGAGACCATGCGCACCATCAACGCCTACTGGACCGTGAGCGAGATGCCCGAGTGAACGCCCCCGCGGCCCGCAAGCGCATCCGCCTGCTGGTGGTCGAGGACGACCAGATCGACCGGCTCGCCTGTCGGCGCGCGCTGGCGAATCATCCCGACTACGATTTCGAGCTGATCGAGGCGGAAACCGGCCACGAGGGGGTCATGCAGGCACGCGCGCATCGTCCGGACATGGTGCTGCTCGACTACCACCTGCCCGATCTCGACGGCCTGGACTTTCTCGCCGAGTTGCAGCGCGAGGGCGACGAGATGCCGGTACCGGTGATGATGCTCACCGGCGCCGACAGCGCAGGCGTGGCGGTGGAGGCGATGCGCCGTGGCGCGCGCGACTACCTGGTGAAGGACCGCGAGCGTGGCTACCTCACCCTGTTGCCGGCGGTGATCGAGCGCGTGCTGCGTGAGCAGGGGCTGCGGCTGGAAAAGCGGGCTGCGGAGGCGCGCTTTCGCACGCTGGTCGAGCAGATTCCCGCCATCACCTACATGGTGGTGGCCGATGCGTCCAGCCGCCTGCTGTACATCAGTCCGCAGGCACAAAGCCTGGGTTATACGACGGAAGAATGGCTTGCGTTGCCGCAGGGCCTGCTGTCCGTGATCCACCCCGACGACCGATCGCGCGCGCAGGCCGCCCACGCCGAAAGCTGCGCCACGGACCGGCCGCTGCGCTGCGAATACCGCGTGGCGACGCGCACCGGAGAGACGCGCTGGCTGCTCGACGAAGCGCGCATGGTGCGCGAGGGCGCCGACGGCTCGCGGTTCCTGCAGGGCGTGCTGGTCGACATCACCGAGGACAAGCGGCGCGAGGTCGAGCTGCAAGCGCACCGGTTGCGCCTGGAAGAGATGGTCAAGGAACGCACCGCGCAACTCGAACAGCAGACCGGCCTGCTTGCCGAAACCAACGCGAGTCTGGTGAAGGAAATCGACGAGCGCCGCCTGGCCGAACAGGAACTGCGCGCAAGCAAGGCTCGCTTCCGCCTGCTGCTGGAATCGGCGGGGGAGGGGATCTACGGCCTCGACATCGAGGGGCGCTGCATCTTCGTCAACGACGCCGCGCTGGAGATTCTTGGCTACGCGCGCGAGGAACTGCTCGGGCAACCGACTCACCCGCGCATTCACCACACCCGTGAGGACGGGTCTGGCTATAGCGAGGACGATTGCCGGATCTACGATGCCTTCCGCAGCGGCGCCGCGCGGCGCGGCATGATCGAGCCGCTGTGGCGCAAGGATGGCAGCATGCTGATTGCCGAATATTCGGCCTATCCGCTGCGCGAGGATGATGAAATCCGCGGCGCGGTGCTGGTGTTCCGCGATGTGACCGAATCGCACGCGTTGACCAGTCAGCTCGCCTGGCAGGCGACGCATGATGCGCTGACCGGGCTGGTGAACCGCCAGGAGTTCGAGCGCCGGCTCGCCCATGTGGTGGAAAGCGCTCAGCGTGAAGGTGGCATCCATGCGTTGTGCTACCTCGATCTCGATCGATTCAAAGTGGTGAACGATACCGCGGGTCACGCTGCGGGCGACGAGCTGCTGCGCCAGATGAGTGTGCTGCTGGAGGGGCGTATGCGTCAGCGCGACACCCTGGCGCGCCTGGGGGGCGACGAGTTCGGTGTGCTGCTGGAACATTGTCCCGCGGATCAGGCGCTGCGCCTCGCGCTGGAACTGCGCGACGCCGTGCGCGATTTCCGTTTCAGCTGGCAGGGGCGCGCTTTCACCGTGGGCGCGAGTATCGGTGTCGTTCCCGTGTCAGCGAGCACCGAATCGGCGGCCGCGGCGATGAGCGCGGCCGACGCGGCCTGCTATGTAGCCAAGGAACAGGGCCGCAACCGCGCGCACCTCTATCGCGCCGACGACGCCCGGCTCGCTGAACACCGCAGCCAGACGCAGTGGGTGTCGCGTCTCACCCAGGCGCTCGACGAGAACCGTTTCCGCCTGTATTACCAGACCATCGTGCCGCTCCACGCGGGTTCCTCCGCGCGGCCGCACTACGAAGTGCTGCTGCGCCTGCTGGAAACGGACGGCCGACTGGTCGAGCCAATGGCGTTCATGCCCGCCGCGGAGCGTTATGACCTGATGCCGGCGATTGACCGCTGGGTGCTGCGCGAAGTCGTGCGCATCTGCGCTGCCGCGCAGGGGTCCGCCACGCCTCCGCTGTTCGCGGTCAACCTGTCGGCGCGTTCGCTGGTCGACGAGCGCCTGCCGCAGTATCTGCGGGACCTGCTCACGACACATGGCGTGGCCGGCGACAGGCTCTGCCTCGAGATCACCGAGGCGGCCGCGGTCGAGAACCTCGCGCGCACGAGCCAGCGCATCACCGAGTTCAAGGCGCTCGGATGCAGTGTCGCCCTCGACCACTTCGGCAGTGGCATGTCATCGTTCACCGACCTGCGCATGCTGCCGGTCGATTTCCTCAAGATCGAAGGGGGCTTCATCCGCTCGCTCGCCGAGGATCGCCTGAACCGCGCCGTCGCCGAGGCGATCAACCGCGTCGCCCATGTCATGACCATCCAGACGGTCGCGGAATGCACCGAGACCACCGCGGTCGTCGCCGTGCTGAAGGAATTGGGCATCGACCACGCGCAGGGCTACGTGCTGGGCATGCCGCAGCCGCTCGAGGCGCTGGCGGCGGGATCGACCGTGGCCTGAGCCGGCAGCCGCGGAATGAAAAACGGAGCCCGCGGGCTCCGTTTTTCATGTGTGCGCGCGTGGTTACCTGCTGCGGCTGGCGATCATGTCCTGGATGATTGGCGCCAGGATCAGTTCCATGGCGAAGCCCATCTTGCCGCCGGGCACCACGAGGGTGTTGCGGCGCGACATGAAGGAATTCGGGATCATGTTGAGCAGGTAGGGGAAGTCGACGCCCTTCGGGTCGCGGAAGCGGATGACGATGAAGCTCTCGTCCGGCGTCGGGATGTCGCGGGTGATGAAGGGATTGGAGGTGTCGACGGTGGACACGCGCTGGAAGTTGATGTCGGTGCGCGAGAACTGCGGGGTGACGTAGTTCACGTAGTCCGGCATGCGGCGCAGGATGGTGTCGACGATGACGTCGGCGGAGTAGCCGCGCTCGGCACCGTCGCGGTGGATCTTCTGGATCCATTCGAGGTTGACGATGGGCACCACGCCGATGCCGAGGTCGACATGCTTCGAGACGTCGACGGTGTCGGTCTTCACCAGGCCGTGCAGGCCCTCGTAGAACAGCACGTCGGAGCCGGCCGGCAAATCCTCCCATGGGGTGAATTCACCCGGGTTGAGGCTGGTGTTGAGGCGCTTGTTGTGCTGGTCGGCCTCCTCGTCGCTGTGGATGTAGTAGCGACGCTTGCCGCCGCCGGTCTCGCCGTAGGTCCTGAATAGATCGGCCAGCTTGTCGAAGTGGTTGGACTGCGGGCCGAAATGGCTGAAATGCTTGTTGCCCTCGCCTTCGGCCTTTTTCACCGCTTCCTTGAACTCCACGCGCGACAGGCTGTGGAAGCTGTCGCCCTCGATCACCGCGGCGTTGATCTTCTCGCGCAGGAAAATGTGCTCGAAGGCACGCTTGACCGTGGTGGTACCGGCGCCGGACGAACCCGTGACCGCAATGACGGGATGCTTCTTGGACATGCTGGGACTCCCTGGAGGATGGCTGAAATCAAAAGCGAAACCGCCATATTTTACCCGCGTGGGGTGGGCTTGTCACTCCGCGTGTCCGCGGCACCGCGTGGCCGGATGCGCGAAAGTGGGGGCTCACATCGCGCTTGATGCCGGTTTTGTGGATGCGCTTCCGGCGGAGCGGGCGATGACACCGCAGAGTGGGTTGCCGCGGGCGGTATAATTGAGCGTTTTGAAATTATCCACGTGACCGTTGCGATGCAGGAAAAATATCTTCCCCAGGATGTCGAACGCACCATCCAGCAGAAGTGGGCCGTCACCGGCGCCTTCCGTGCCCGCGACGACGACGCCCGGCCCAGGTACTACTGCCTGTCGATGTTCCCCTACCCGTCGGGCAAGCTGCACATGGGCCACGTGCGCAACTACACCATCGGCGACGTGCTGGCCCGCTACCATGCCATGCGCGGCTTCAACGTCATGCAGCCGATGGGCTGGGATGCCTTCGGCCTGCCCGCGGAGAATGCCGCCATCGCCAACGGCGTGCCGCCGGCTGCGTGGACCTACGCCAACATCGATCACATGCGCGCGCAGTTGCAGGCACTGGGGTTTGCCATCGACTGGTCGCGCGAACTCGCCACCTGCAAGCCCGACTACTATCGCTGGGAGCAGTGGCTGTTCACCCGCCTGTTCGAAAAGGGCGTGATCTACAAGAAGATGGCCACCGTGAACTGGGACCCGGTCGACCAGACGGTGCTCGCCAACGAACAGGTGATCGACGGTCGTGGCTGGCGCAGCGGTGCGCTGGTGGAGAAGCGCGATATCCCGATGTACTTCTTCCGCATCACGCGGTACGCGGACGAACTGCTCGCGGGGCTCGACACGCTGCCGGGCTGGCCGGAGCGGGTAAAGACCATGCAGGCCAACTGGATCGGCAGGAGCACCGGCGTGCGTCTGGCCTTCAAGACGCCCGGCTCCGACGAACTGCTGTGGGTGTTCACCACCCGCGCCGACACCCTCATGGGCGTGACCTTCGTCGCGGTCGCCGCCGAGCATCCGCTGGCCGCGCGTGCTGCCGCGGAGAATCCCGCGCTCGCTGCCTTCATCGACGAGTGCAAGCAGGGCAGCGTCGCCGAGGCCGACATGGCGACCATGGAAAAGAAGGGCATGGATACCGGGCTGAAGGTCATTCATCCAATCAGCGGCGAGGTAATTCCGGTCTGGGTGAGCAATTACGTGCTGATGAGCTACGGCGAGGGCGCCGTGATGGCGGTGCCGGCGCACGACGAGCGCGACTTCGGCTTCGCCAGGCAATACGGGTTGCCCATCAGGCAGGTGATCGATGCCAGGGAATCGTCGGGGGTCCTCCGCCAGGCGATCGCGGATACCCGGCGAAACCGCGCGTTGAGCGCCGAGGAAGCCGAGTTTGCGGAGTCGTTTGCCGAGCACGCGAGCGAATTCACGGACCGCGCCTGGCAGGACTGGTATGCGAGCAAGGAGGGTGTCTGCATCAACTCCGGGAAGTACGACGGCCTTGGTTACGAAGCGGCGGTCGATGCGATTGCCGCCGACCTCGCCGCCAGAGGTCTTGGCGAGAAGAAAACCCAGTTCCGTCTGCGCGACTGGGGCATTTCGCGCCAGCGCTATTGGGGCTGCCCGATTCCCATCGTCCATTGTGCCACCTGCGGCGACGTGCCGGTGCCGGCTGCGCAGTTGCCGGTGGTGCTGCCGGAAGACGTGGTACCCGACGGTTCCGGCAACCCCCTCAACAAACGCGCCGACTTCGTGAATTGTCCGTGTCCCCGGTGCGGCAAGCCGGCGCGGCGCGAGACCGACACCATGGATACCTTCGTCGAGTCGTCCTGGTACTACGCGCGCTACGCCTGTCCCGATCTTGCCGATGGCATGCTCGACGCCCGTGCCGACAAGTGGCTGCCGGTGGACCAGTACATCGGCGGCATCGAGCACGCGATCCTGCACCTTCTTTACGCGCGCTTCTTCCACAAGCTGATGCGCGACGAGGGGCTGGTCGCGAGCGACGAGCCTTTCACCAACCTGTTGACCCAGGGCATGGTCGTTGCCGACACCTACTACCGCGAGGAAGCGTCCGGCAAGAAGACCTGGATCAATCCGGCCGATGTCGAGGTGAAGGACGGTGTCGCACTGTTGAAGGCCGATGGTCGGCCGGTCGTCGTTGGTGGCACCGAGAAGATGTCGAAGTCGAAGAACAACGGCGTCGACCCGCAGGCACTGATCGACCGTTACGGTGCGGATACCGCGCGTCTCTTCACCATGTTCGCCGCGCCGCCGGAACAGAGCCTGGAATGGTCGGACGCCGGCGTCGAGGGTGCGCACCGCTTCCTCAAGCGGCTGTGGAAGACGGTGTACGAGCACTTGCAGGGTGGCCGTGCACCCTCTCCCCAACCCTCCCCCCTCAAGGGGGAGGGGGCGAACGATGCGCAAAGCGCGCCCCAGGCGATTAATGACCTGCGCCGCCAGTTGCACCAGACCATCCAGAAGGTCGGCGACGATATCGAGCGTCGCAAGCAGTTCAACACCGCGATCGCCGCGGTAATGGAGCTGATGAACGCGCTGGCGAAACTCGAGGGTGGCGACGCGACGACGCGCAGCGTGCGCCAGGAAGTGCTGGAAGCGGTGGTCGCGCTGCTCGCGCCGATCGTGCCGCACATCGCCGAGGCGCTTTACGCCGAGCTGAAACCCGGTGCGACGCTGACGTGGCCGGTGGTCGACGCAGCCGCACTGGTGCAGGACGAGATCGAACTCATGCTGCAGGTCAACGGCAAGTTGCGCGGCGCGGTGCGCGTCGCCGCGGCGGCGGACAAGGTCGCGATCGAGGCCGCCGCGCTGGCGAGCGAAGCGGCGCAGAAATACCTCGAAGGCAGGCCGCCGAAAAAAATCGTGGTGGTGCCGGGGCGTCTGGTCAACCTCGTCGCATGAAGCGCCGTGCTTTCCTCGTCGTGCTGCCAGCGCTCGCTGCGGGGTGCGGTTTCCAGTTGCGCCGGATCGACACCATGCCCTTCGCCAGCCTGCATCTGGATGCGCCGCCCGGCAGCGCGGTCGCGCAGCGCGTCGATACCGGCGTGCGCGGCATCCGCAACCTGCGGCTGACGTCCAGCGCCGCCGAAGCGGAGGTGGCACTGAAGATCGGGGCCGAGGAGCGCAGCAAGATCATCCTGTCGCTTTCCGGCGCGGGCCGCGTGACCGAATACCGGCTCGGCCTGCACGTGCGCTACGGCATCGAGGGCCGCGACGGCCGCGTGCTCGCCGCACCCGAGACCATCGAGCTGGTGCGCGACATGACTTATGACGACCGGGTGCTGCTCGCCAAGGGCACGGAAGAGCAACTGCTCTATCGCGATATGGAAGAGGTCGCGGCGCAACGCATCCTGCGGCGGCTGCACGATCTCCACCTCACGAATTGAAAGTCTCCGCCGACCGCCTGCCCGACCAGCTCGCCCGCGGGCTGGCGCATCTGTATGTGCTGGTCGGCGACGAACCGCTGGCGGCGCAGGAAGCGGGGGACGCCATCCGCTTCGCGGCGCGGGCCGCCGGCCATAGCGAGCGCACGGTGTTCACCGTGCAGGGCCGCTATAACTGGCAGGCGATCTTCGCCGGCGGCGACAATCTTTCGCTATTCGCCGAGCGGCGGCTGGTCGAGATCCGCATTCCCTCCGGCAAGCCCGGAGTCGACGGCGCCAAGGCGCTGGAAACCCTGGCGGCGAAGCTGCCCGCCGACACCCTCACGCTCGTCAGCCTGCCAGGCCTCGACTGGAAGAGCATGCAGAGCCGCTGGTTCGCCGCGCTGGACGCGGCCGGCGTGGTGGTCGAGGCGAAGCCGATCGGACGCGCGCAACTCCCTGCGTGGATCGAACGCCGCCTGGCGAAGCTGGGGCTGCGCGCCGAACGCGAGGCGCTGGAATTTCTTGCCGACCAGGTCGAAGGCAATCTCCTCGCGGCGCAGCAGGAAATCGACAAGCTCGCGCTGTTGCTGCCACCGGGTGCCGTCACGCGTGCCGATGTCGAGCACGCCGTGGTCGATGTCAGCCGACTGGAAGCCGACGTGCTCGCCGACGCGCTGTACGCGGGGGACGGCGCGCGCTTCGCGCAGGGGGTGACCGACCTGCGCGACAGCGGCGAGGCGGTGCCGGCGATCCTGTGGCAGGTCGCCTCCGCAGTGCAGCTGCTGCTCAGGCTAAAATTGGCCCTGGCGCAGGGTGAGCCGCTGCCGGGGTTGCTGCGGGGACTGTGGGGACGCGACAAACAGCGCGCACCGCAGATCGAGCAGGCGCTCAAGCGTTTGGGGCTCGCGCAACTGGAAAACGCGCTCGACGATCTCGCGCGTGTCGACCGTCAGGCCAAGGGGCTGGAGCGGGTCGGCGATGCGTGGGATACGCTGCTGCGTATGGGAATGACGCTCGCCGCGCCCGCCACGGGTGCGCCGGGCAAGAGGACGAGATGATGGACGTGAAACAGTACATGCACACGCTGGGGCGACAGGCGCGCGACGCCTCGCGTGCGATCGCGCGCGCCGACACCAGGCAGAAGAACCGCGCGCTGCTCGCGATGGCGGCGGCGATCCGGCGCGATGCGGCGAAGCTGCTCGCGGCCAACGCGCGCGACATGGAGCGCGCGCGCGCGGCAGGCTACGACAGCGCGCTGCTCGACCGCCTGCAATTGACCGAAAAGACCGTCGCCGGCATGGCCGAAGGGCTCGAACAGATCGCCACGCTGCCCGATCCCGTCGGCGAGATCAGCGACCTCAAATACCGCCCCTCGGGCATCCAGGTTGGCAAGATGCGCGTGCCGCTGGGCGTCATCGGCATCATCTACGAAGCACGTCCGAACGTTACCGCGGACGCCGCCGGCCTGTGCCTGAAATCCGGCAACGCCGCGATCCTGCGCGGTGGCTCGGAGGCGCTCGAATCGAACCAGGCGGTCGCCGCCTGCGTGCGCGAAGGCCTGGAAGTCGCCGGCCTGCCGGCCGCGGCCGTGCAGGTTGTCGAGACAACCGACCGCGCTGCGGTGGGCGAGCTCATCACCATGAAGGACTACGTCGACGTGATCGTGCCGCGCGGCGGCAAGGGGCTGATCGAGCGCATCACCGGCGAGGCGCGGGTGCCGGTGATCAAGCACCTGCACGGCAACTGCCACGTCTATGTCGATGACCGCGCCGATCTCGCCAAGGCACTGAAGATCGTCGAGAACGCCAAGACGCAGCGCTACGGCACCTGCAACACCACTGAATCGCTGCTGGTGGCGCGTGGCGTGGCTGCCGCCGCACTGCCCGATCTGGGCAGGATGCTCGCCGGCAAGGGCGTGGAGATGCGCGGCTGCGCCGAAGCGCTGGCGATCCTGCAGGGCGCGGGCATCGCCGCCGACAGGGTGAAAGCCGCGGTCGAATCCGACTGGACCGAGGAATACCTCGGTCCCTTCATCGCGGTGAAGGTGGTCGACGATCTCGATGCCGCCATCGTGCACATCAACACCTATGGTTCGCAGCATACCGACGCCATCGTCACCGAGGACTACGGCCGCGCACGCCGCTTCCTGCGCGAGGTCGACTCCGCCAGCGTGATGGTCAACGCGTCCACGCGTTTTGCCGACGGCTTCGAATACGGTCTCGGCGCCGAAATCGGCATCTCCACCGACAAGATCCACGCACGTGGCCCGGTCGGGCTGGAGGGCCTCACCAGCCAGAAATGGGTGGTGCTCGGCGACGGACATGTGAGGGCTTGATGGCGAGCGGGAAGCGATAAGCGGTGAACGGAAAACCCGGGACCCGGCCATCCAGCGCTCACCGCTTGCCGCTCGCTTCCTCCATCGGCGTGATGGGCGGCACCTTCGATCCGGTCCACTACGGACACTTGCGGCTCGCCGAGGAAATGGCGGAATGCCTGGATCTCGCGCGCGTGCTGTTCATCCCGGCGGGACAGCCGCCGCACCGGGGTGCCCCACGTACCGCGGCCGAGCACCGGCTGGAGATGGTGCGCCGTGCGGTGGCCGGCAATCCCCGTTTCGTCGCCGATGCGCGTGAAGTGGAGCGTGCCGCACCCAGTTACACGGTGGATACGCTGACTGCGCTGCGCGCCGAACTGGGCCCCGAGCGGCCGCTGTGGCTGCTGCTCGGCGCGGACGCGTTTCTCGGCCTGCCGGACTGGCACCGGTGGCGGCAGCTTTTCGAACTGGCCAACATCGTCGTCGCGGACCGTCCGGGGTCGCCTGCGCAACACGCCGGGGCCATGCCGGAGGCACTCGGGCGCGAGGTGGCGCAGCGTGAAATCGCCGACGGCGCAGCGGCGGGGCCCGCAGGCGCGATACTGCGGCGCCGGATGACGCCGCTCGACATTTCCGCCACCGCCCTGCGCGGCATTCTCGCGCGTCGCGGCAGCGCGCGCTACCTGCTGCCGGACGCCGTACTCGACTATATTCACGGACAGAAGCTTTACACATGAACATCGAAGACAAGATCAAGCTGATCGTCGCCGCACTCGAGGACATCAAGGGACGCGACATCGCCGTGCTCGACACCAGCCGCCTCACCTCGCTGTTCGAGCGCATGGTCATCGCCAGCGGCGACTCGAACCGGCAGACGCGTGCGCTCGCCGACAACGTGCGCGAGAAGGTGAAGGAAGCGGGCGAGCATGTCGGCAATACCGAGGGCGAGGAGAGCGGCGACTGGGTGCTGCTCGACCTGGGCGACGTGGTGGTGCACGTGATGCTGCCGGCGGTGCGCGCGCATTACAATCTGGAAGAGCTGTGGGGCGCGGGCGCTGCGGCGCGGACGCGACACGTGCGGCCGGATCATTGAAGCAGGAAGAGACAGTTGAACCACAGAGGCGCAGAGGCACAGAGAAACCGGAATAACGGGAATTCGCGGCGATTGTTCCCACTCACCCACCGGGCGAGCGCGGAAACAATGCGACAAGTGTTTTTTCTCTGTACCCCTGTGTCTCTGTGATGCGGATTGCAGCTTGAATGAAACTGCACCTCATCGCCGTCGGCCACAAGATGCCCGGCTGGGTGGATGCGGGCTTCGACGACTACGCGCGGCGTATGCCGCCCGACCTGCCGCTGAGGTTCACCGCGATCAAGCCGGGGCATCGCACGGCAGGCGAGGACGGCGCGCGTGCGCGCCAGGTCGAGGCGGAGCGCATTCTCGCGGCACTGCCGGAAGGCAGCGTGGCGGTGGTGCTCGACGAGCGCGGCACGCAGGTCACGACGCGCGAACTGGCGCAGTGGATGCAGGGCTGGATGGGTGAGGGTGTGTCGCCGGCGTTCGTCATTGGCGGTGCCGACGGGCTCGACGACCGTGTGAAGGCACGCGCCGGGCGGCTGATGGGCCTGTCGCGCCTGACCCTGCCGCATGCGCTGGCGCGCGTGGTGCTCGCCGAGCAGTTGTATCGCGCGGCGTGCATCCTCAAGGGACACCCGTATCATCGGGATTGAGCGGAGAACGCACACATGCTGGTCGAGAAGCGCATCTATCTGGCCTCGCAATCGCCGCGGCGGCGTGAACTGCTGAAGCAGATCGGCGTCGCCTTCGACGTGTTGCCGCTGCGCGCGGGACCGGGACGCCTCGATGTCATCGAGGTGCCCCAGGCGGGCGAGGCTGCGCGCGATTTCGCCCGGCGCATGGCGCAGGAGAAGGCGACCTGGGGATGGCGTGCGGTGGATGCGCGCCATCTGCTGCGTTTTCCCGTGCTCGGTGCCGACACCGTGGTCGACCTCGACGGCGCCATCCTTGGCAAACCGGCCGACCGTGCCGAGGCCGAGACGATGCTCGTCCGCCTGTCGGGGCGTGAGCACTGGGTGCATACCGCGGTGGCGGTGCAGCACGAGGCGCGGCTTGAACTCCGCCTGTCGTCCGGCCGGGTGCGTCTGGCGCCGCTCGACGCCGCCACCATCACGCATTATCTGGAAAGTGGCGAATATCTGGGCAAGGCCGGCGCCTATGCCATCCAGGGGCGCGCCGGCGCCTTCGTCGAATATATCGAAGGCAGCTACAGTGGCATCATGGGTTTGCCGTTATATGACACGAGCGTGCTGCTGAGGACGTTTGGCATCACCGTCTGACGCCGTTCCCATATCCAGGCCGGTCCGCACTCCGTGCGCGGGGAGACGTGCCGGCCTGGATCTGGAAATGGAAGCGTGTGTGTCATGAGCGAAGAAATCCTTGTCAACGTCACCCCGCAGGAAACGCGCGTCGCGGTGATGCACCTGGGGGCCGTGCAGGAACTGCACATCGAGCGTGCCAAGTGCCGCGGGCTGGTGAGCAACCTCTACATGGGCCGCGTGGTGCGCGTGCTGCCCGGCATGCAGTCCGCCTTCATCGACATCGGCCTGGAGCGCGCGGCCTTCCTGCACGTCGCCGACATCTGGGAAGAGCGCCGCAGCGGCGAGTCCGAGCGGCCGATCGAGCAGATCCTGCATGAAGGGCAGAAGCTGATGGTGCAGGTGATCAAGGATCCCATCGGCACCAAAGGCGCGCGGCTGTCGACGCAACTCAGTTTCGCCGGCCGTTATCTCGTTTACCTGCCGCAGGAAAGCCATATCGGTATCTCGCAGAAGATCGAAGGCGAGGAGGAACGCGAATCCCTGCGCCAGAAGCTGCAGCAACTGATCCCCCCGGATGTCGGCGGCGGTTTCATCGTGCGCACCATGGCGGAAACCGCCGAAGACGCCGAGATCGTCGCCGACATCGAATATCTGCAGCGGCTGTGGCGCAGCATCCAGGCGCGCGTCGACGGCAGCGAAGTGCCCTGCCTGCTGTATCAGGATCTCGATCTTTCGCTGCGTGTGCTGCGCGATTTCGTCAACGCCAACACCACGCGTATCCTCGTCGACTCGCGCGAAACCCACCAGCGCATGGCCGATTTCGCACGGAACTACACCCAGGCCGTGCTCGGCAAATTACAGCATTATGGTGCCGACCGCCCGCTGTTCGATCTTTACGCCATCGAGGACGAGATCGCCAAGGCACTCGGCCGGCGCGTCGATCTGAAATCGGGTGGCTACCTCATCATCGACCAGACCGAGGCGCTCACCACCGTCGACGTCAACACCGGCGGCTTCGTCGGTGCGCGCAACTTCGACGACACCATCTTCAAGACCAATCTCGAAGCCGCGCAGGCGATCGCGCGCCAACTGCGCCTGCGCAACCTCGGCGGCATCGTCATCATCGACTTCATCGACATGGACAACATCGAGCACCAGGAAGCCGTGCTTACCGAACTGAAGAAGGCGCTCGCACGCGATCCCACGCGCACCACCGTCTCCGGCTTCTCCGCGCTCGGCCTGGTCGAGATGACCCGCAAGCGCACGCGCGAATCGCTCGCGCATGTGCTGTGCGAGACCTGCCCCACCTGTGCCGGCCGCGGCGAAATCAAGACCGCGCAGACCGTGTGCTACGACGTCCTGCGCGAAATCCTGCGCGAAGTGCGCCAGTTCGGCGCGCGCGAATATCGCATCGTCGCCGCGCAGAGCGTCATCGATCTTTTTCTCGACGAGGAATCCGGCAGCCTCGCCCAGCTCATCGAATTCATCGGCAAGCCGGTGTCGCTACAGGTCGAGACGACGTATCCGCAGGAGCAGTACGACATCATTCTGTTGTGAGGGGGGATTTTGTCCGCGAAGGACGCGAAGGGGCGCGAAGGAAAACCGAGACAACCCTGTAGTGATGGGGAGAAATTCTGTCCACGAAGTACGCGAAGCAACGCGAAGGAAAAGAACCGGAACTCGCTTTTGGGTTTTCTTCGCGCCCCTTCGCGTACTTCGCGGATAAAAGGTTTTCCATGAAACATGCCCCCGCCTACTGGTCCACCGCCTGCGCCGAGCTTGCTGCGGCCGACCCGGTGATGGCGGCGCTCATCGCCGCGTATCCAGACTGCGTGCTCGGCACGCGCGGCGATCCCTTCGAAACCCTGGCGCGTGCCATCGTCGGGCAGCAGATTTCGGTCAAGGCTGCGGACAGCATCTGGGCACGTTTCACAGCGACGGTCGACGCGGTCACCCCGCAGCGCCTCGCCAGCCACGACCCGCAGACGCTCGCCGCATGCGGCCTGTCGCGCCGCAAGGCGGAATACCTCATCGACCTCGCCGGCCATTTCGCCGACGGGCGCATCGTGCCGGCACGCTGGAAGAAGATGGACGACGAAGCCGTCATCGCCGAACTCGTCGACGTGCGCGGCATCGGTCGCTGGACCGCGGAAATGTTCCTCATTTTCAACCTGCGCCGGCCCGACGTCTGGCCGGTCGACGATGTCGGCCTGCAGAAGGCGGTGGCGCGACATTATCTCGATGGCGTGCGTCCTACACCGAAAAGCCTGCGTCAGCTCGGCGAACGCCATGCGCCGTGGCGCACCGTGGCAACCTGGTATCTGTGGCGCAGCCTCGATCCGGGCGTGGTGCAGTACTGAGCGTGGGAGCTCAATAATGCGGCGGAATTTCCTCGCGTAGATTGCGGGGTTCGGCTCCCTGCACGTCCTTGAGTTGCTGGTGCAGCAGGCGCAGTTGTTCCTGCAACAGGTCGATCTGCGCCTGCTGACGCGTCACGGTCTGGTTGAGCGCATCGAGCAGGTCCTCGGCGAAGGCGAGCTTGCTTTCGAGTTCGGTCAGACGGGCTTCCATCAGCGAGGCTCCGGCAGCAGCGGGATGACGAGTTTTTCCAGGCGTGGGTAATGCAGCTGCCCCTTCACCGTGTGGCGGATGCGGCCTTGCATGTCCACGACGAACGAGAACGGCACGCTCGGCACGTGGCCGAAGGCGGCGGCGACCGAGGCATTGGTCGGCGCGGCGGGGAATACGTAGCCCTTGTCACGCATCCAGCTGGCGATTTTCTCCGGCGGATCGTCGACGCTGATCGACACCACCTCGAAACCGCGTTCGCGGTAATCCTGCCAGAATTCGTCGATCACCGGCTTTTCCTTGCGGCAGTAGGGGCACCACGTCGCCCAGAAATTCACCAGCACGACCTTGCCGCGCAGCGACTCGCCGGTCAGCACGTGGCCGTCGGTGAGCGTCACCTGCCACGGTGGTACGACGCGGTTCTCCTCGCTCACGTCGGCGAGCGGGCGGAACCACAGCCAGGCGACCAAAGCCAGTAAAATCAGGGTCAGCGGACTCGGCGTCCATTTCTTGAGGGTGGCTCTATCCATGCTGTGGCTGAAGTCGTTTCATATCGTGATGGTGGTGAGCTGGTTCGCCGGGCTGTTCTACCTGCCGCGCATCTTCGTCAACCTTGCGATGGAGAATGACGATGCTGCGCGCGAGCGCCTGCTCCTGATGGCCGGCAAATTGTACCGGTTCGTCACGCCCATCATGTGGCTGACGCTCGCAACCGGCATCTGGCTGTGGCTCGCGTATTTCCCGCTGTCGATGAACTGGATGTGGGCGAAGCTCGCGCTGGTCACCGGCCTGGTCGTCTATCACTTCACCTGCCGCGGCTTGCTGCGCGGCTTCGAAGCCAGACAGAACACGAAATCCCACGTCTGGTTCCGCTGGTTCAACGAAGTTCCCGTGCTGGTGTTGCTCGCCGTGGTGCTGCTGGTCGTGGTGAAGCCGTTTTGACTTCTTTTTTTCATCCGCGAAGGACGCGAAGAGGCGCGAAGAAAACCGAAAGTGATTCTTGTTTTTCCTTCGCGTTTCTTCGCGTCCTTCGCGGATAAATGTTTTTTGAGAGCATTCCTTGAAGCCCGAACCCCGCCGTAGACCCGCGCCGCATCCCGTCCGCCCCGAGCGCGAGGCATTGCCGCCTGCCAGCCATTTCGCCACCTGCCCGCGCGGGCTGGAGACGCTGCTGGCCGCCGAGCTGACCGCTGCCGGCGCGCGGGTGGTGCGCCAGGTTCCCGCCGGCGTGCTGTTCACCGCCGATGCCGCCGCCGAGATGCGCGCCAACCTCACGTCGCGCACCGCCACCCGCATCCTGCGCAAGGTTGGCTACACGCGCTACCGCAAGGAAGAACACATCTACCGTGCCGCGCTCGACCTGCCGTGGCCGGACTGGTTCGACGTGAAGAAGACCATCGCGGTCAAGGTCGGCGCGCAGAACGCGCCCCTGAAGAGCCTCAACTTCATCACGCTGAAGATCAAGGACGCGATCTGCGACCGCTTTCGCGAGGAAACGCGTGAACGGCCGAGCGTCGACACCGAGTCGCCCGACGTTCCGGTGTACGCCTTCCTCACCGCCGACGCCGCGACCTTCTACCTCGACACCTCGGGCGAGCCGCTGTTCAAGCGCGGCTTCAAGCGCGAAGCGAGCGCGGCCTCGATCAAGGAGAACCTTGCCGCCGGCATGCTGCTGCTGTCCGGCTGGCAGCCTGGTACGCCGCTGCTTGACCCGATGTGCGGCGCCGGTACCCTCCTGCTCGAAGCCGCCGACATGGCGCTCAATCGCGCGCCGGGCCGCAGCCGCCATTTCGCCTTCGAGCATTACCGCGGCTTCGATGCCGCGCTGTGGCAGCGCATCAAGGCCGAGGCGAAAGCCAGGGAAAAACCGCTCACCAAATTGCCGATCTTCGGCGCCGACCACGACCGCTGGGCGCTCGACAAGGCGCGCAACAACCTCGCCGCCGCCGGCTACGCTGACGCCATCGAGCTGAAAGTGTCGGATGTGCTCGACCTCAAGCCGCCGACGCCGGTCGGCACCCTCGTCAGCAACCCGCCCTACGGCGAGCGCATCGGCGACGTCGAGGACCTCGCCGACTGGTATCCGCTGCTGGGTGACTGGCTGAAGCAGAACTTCGCCGGCTGGGAGGCGTGGATCATTTCCGGCGATCCGCTGCTGCCGAAGACGATCGGTCTCAAGGCGAGCCGCCGCATCCCGCTGTTCAACGGGCAGATCGAGACGCGGTTTTTGCAGTACAAGCTGATTTCGGGGTCGATGAAGCCGAAGAAAACACCGGCGACCTGAGACCGCATGCCCGACCCCTTGCCACATACCCAAAAAGGGCATTAACATGCCCGGAATGGGTATGATCCAAACAGCTAAACCGCTAAAGCCGAGTGCCGCCGGGACGCGCGCATTGCTCCAGGCACGGACGGGTATCGCCGATGCCCTGTTTTCGGCTACGCAGCAGCGCGTGCTGGCGCTGCTGTTCGGCCAGCCTGGGCGCAGTTTCTTCACCAATGAACTGATCGGCCTGGTCGGCGCCGGCTCGGGCGCGGTGCAGCGTGAGGTCAAGCGGCTGGTGGAGAGCGGGCTGGTGACCGTGACGCGACTCGGCAGCCAGAAGCATTACCAGGCCAACGCGGCAGCGCCAATTTACGAGGAATTGCGCGGGATCGTGACCAAGACGTTGGGGCCGGCGGAGGTGCTGCGGACGGCGCTGGCACCGCTGGGTGACACGGTGCGGCTGGCGCTGGTTTACGGCTCGGTGGCCAAGGGCAGTGACACGGCGCAGAGCGACATCGATCTGTTGCTGGTCTCCGATACGCTGACCCTGGAACAGGTCTATGAGGTTCTGGCACCGGTTGAAGCGCAGCTAGGCCGCCGCGTCAGCCCGACCTTGTACAGCGTGGCCGAGTTTCGCCGCCGCAGGACAAGCGGCAATCCGTTTCTCACCAAAGTGCTGGCCGGCGAAACCATTCCGCTGACCGAAGACCGTGATGCCCTCCTCGCCGCTGGATAACCTGGCCCGCATCGGCAAGCTCAAGGCCGAACCGCCCGCGCAGGCGGAGCTCGATGGCTTGGTCCGCTCTGGCCGGGTGCGCTTGCGCGACGCGGAGAACGCCGCGCTTTCCCTGGAGAGCCGTTTCGATCTGGCCTACAACGCGGCGCATGCCCTGTCGCTGGCGGCGTTGCGCTGGCATGGCTACCGCTCCGAGAACCGTTACCTGGTGTTCCAGTGCCTGGAGCACACCATCGGGCTGGAAAAGGCGCAATGGCGGGTTCTCGATCAGGCGCACAACAAGCGCAATCTCGCCGAATACGAAGGCGATGTGGACGTGGACAATGCACTGGTGGATGCCCTGATTCGGGCGGCGTACACGGTTGCCGAGTGGGTCACGGCACTTGGGTCGGTGACGCGACAGGAGAATCGTGGCGTCTGACAGGTTTGGCGTGAAACGCGCGAGCGAGATGATGTCCACTGCATTTGGCTGTTCAACAGCCAGATCGAGACGCGCTTCCTTCAGTACAAGCTGATCGCGGGGTCGATGAAGGCGAAAAGGTCGGAAAGCCTTGTCGATCGGCAATGATGGTGTCGATCCTGTAAGCTGAAATAGATGGTCCGACGCTGCATCGGATTGCGGCCCGGGTGTCGTCCATCCAGAAAATGACGCAATAGGTGGTGTGACTGGCGTTGCCGCCGGTTCGACTCAGGGAGGGAAATTGCGGTGTTCCATATGCTGTCCGAAAAGATCAATGCGTTCCGCCAACGCCTCACCCGACTGGACCGGCAGCCCTTGGGGCGGGCCGCTCTGGTGATCATTCTGCTTCTTGACCTGTTCATCCTGACTTCGGTTTTCAGGGGGCTCGCCGACCATACCCGACAGCTGTCCGCGCCAGAGGAAACCATACCGCCGCTTTGCCAGGATATCGTCATCGACCGCACCTGGAATACGCAGAATCGCCTGGACCGCATCTCCAGCCTCGTCAGTGGCTTCGCCACAAGACGTTTCCCGCTGGAACGGGAGACGCGCGAACCATCCAGGGAACATCGTCTCTGCGCGCCCATCGTCAGCGCCTTCGAGGCGATCCGCACTGATGGCGAACTGGCCCGCGGCCTGAATGAACTGCGGCACATCAAGCAGGAAAACACCACGCTGCGCGCCGGACTGGAACAGGTGAAAGGCGCCTACGACAGCCAGTTGCTGGAAAAAATTGCCGGTGAGAAGAAGCCGGGCCCGTCCGCCGAGGGGCTGCGCAAACAGCTGGACGAACAAATCACCGCGCTGGATGAATCCGTCAGGAGGGAAGGCGAACTGGGCCAAACGCTGGAACGCGCACCGAAGATCCAGGCCTTCTACCAGCTCATGGAAGGCGTCAGCGATGCCGACCGCACGGGGCTCGCCAACGACCTGCGCCGCCTGAATTTCTGGTATCCGGCGAAGCGGCTGGGCTGGCAGATGCTGTTCCTGCTGCCGCTGCTCGCCGTGTTCTATTTCTGGAACAGCCGCAGCGTCGCCCGCGACAGGCCGTATCAAATGCTGGTGTCATCGCATCTTCTGGTCGTGGCCACCATCCCGCTGCTGTTCAAGATCATCGAACTGGCCTACGACATCCTGCCGCGCAGATTCTTCCGCCACCTCATCGATCTGCTGGAGGCGATCAAGCTGGTGGCCATCTGGCATTACCTGGTGATCGCCGTCGCCATTGCCGTCGCGATGGCGCTGATCTATCTGTTCCAGAGAAAGCTGTTTTCGCCCGAGCGGGTGTTGCAACGGCGCATTGCCAGGGGCGAATGCCATGCCTGCGGCCTGCGCCTGCCACCGGGCAGCCGCCACTGCCCCGCTTGCGGCGCAGCCCAGTTTCGCGAATGCCGTCACTGCCATCAGCCGACGCTGACCCATTGCCGCTTCTGCACGTTCTGCGGGCAGGCGGACTGAAATTGCGGAGGTCGCACGGTAACCAATCACCATGAACGGTCGTGACGAAAAACGGGGTGTCACAGGCGCCCCGAAGAGGTCACGATGGGTGATGCGCTTCTTGGTGCTGTATTCGAGCTTGGAGAAGGGTGGATTACATGGGTCAACACGGAGCGGGTGATGGCAGGGTGATGGCAGGGCAATTATGTCAGATGTTCGAGGCTGTCAGGATGCGGGGCAGGAATAAGTCACCGTATCCCTAAAGACGCCTGGCAAGAGTGCCGCTATAGCTTATAGGCCCGCTTCCGCTAGCCACAGGCGCTAAGAGGGTGTTTACAAAATCAAGCGGTCAGTCTACGCAGCAACATCCGTGCTTCAGTCAGCCAAACCCAAGCCTCTGCAACGGTATTCAGTCGATCATGATGCATGACAAGCCGTCTGGCACGCTCAT